>Ga0185299_10000041_pt1 | contig 388622 bp, 309 predicted proteins | sample PaiPotPPA55metaG_FD_128002 | JGI IMG/M metagenome (GOLD analysis project Ga0185299, IMG submission 128002) | Iron sulfur acid spring bacterial and archeal communities from Banff, Canada, to study Microbial Dark Matter (Phase II) - Paint Pots PPA... ...
GCGACGACTGAACGACCCGTTTCACCCTCTTTTCCCGAAAGGAACCCTCCATGATCCACCTTCCGCACACCCTGGCGGGCTTGGCCGACATCTGCGCCGATCAGTCCGCCCGCTATTCCATGACCGGCGTGCATGTCACCGATCACGGCCATGCCTACGAACTGGTCGCCACCGACGGTAAGCGCCTGCTCTTGGTCCAGGGCCTCAACGAACGCAATCCTGTGCCTAACGAAGTAATCGAAGCAGCGGATGATTCGGAGACCAGCGCCGTCATTGCCGCCGACGATTGGGCCAATGCCCTCAAATGGAAGTGGGCCTGGCACAGCACCGTTGTCCCTTTGAGCATTGCCTTGGGTAAGAACGGCCTTATCACCTTGGCGAAGGGCGAGCAGTCCTTGCGGACCCAAGCCGTAGAAGGCCGCTATCCCGACTACCACGCCATTCTGCCGAAGTCACCGTCGCGGATCGGCTTCAAGGTCGGGGTCGATCTGCTCCTGGGCCTGCTCAAGGCGTTCAAGACCGCCGGGGCCGAAGACGTGGAGATTCTCTGGTACGGCGACAAAAAGCCCTTTGGCTTGGCGGCGGAAACGGAGGCCGGCATCGTGCTGGACGCCTTGCAAATGCCGCTCACTTGACGGGTCTGGTAGCGTGTAATCATTCCCCGCTGCCCAGGCGGGGTTTTCTCATACCGGAGGAAACCATGACGACCGCGATTCTCTATGCCCGGCACAGCCCACGTCCGGGTGCCGAGTGCGATAGCTGCCAGAAGCAACACGAACGGCAGCGCGCCTACTGCCTGGCCATGGGCTGGGAAGTCATCCTGGAAGACAAGGATGAAGGGCTCTCCGGCGACGATCCGGGCCGGGAAGGCTTTGAGCGCGCCCTGGAAGCCGCTTGCCAACATAAAGCCGTGTTTGTCGTCTACGACATCACCCGCTTCGCCCGCGAGGCCCGTTTGGGTCTGGAAATGTGGGACCGGCTCATCAAGGCCAAAGCGCATCTGGCGGCCGTAGCCGAGGGGATCAATACTTTGAGCCCTCTGGGAAAGCACATTACCAAGCTGATCTTTACGATTCTCTCCGGGGTGGCCGAGATGCAACTGGCCATGATCCGGGAGCGGACCAGCAAGGCCATGCGGCACTATCAGGCGCACGGGCGCCGCATGGGTCGGCTGGATCGGTGTCCTTATGGCAAGATGCCCGATCCGAACGGACCCATGGTCAAGAACAAGGAAACCGGCCAATTCACCGATCGGCCGGCCCAGATGATCGACCATCCCGAGGAGCAGTCGGTCATCGAGCAGATTCGGCGGTTGCGGGCTGAGGGCAATGGGCTTCGGAAGATCGCCAAGAATTTGGAGGAGGCGGGGATTCCTTGCCGAGGGAAGCGATGGCACGCCTCGACGATCGCTTCGATTCTCAAGAGGAGCGGAGCGGTTGTTTCATGATTGCGACGATAGGATGCCCTGGCCGGTGTCCTCTTCCACCCCCGAAATCAAAGATTCAGCGGCCTCTATTATCTGCAATAAATATCTCCGAACCCTGTCTCTTGTATGCGTGTCTATTCGCTGAGCGGAAGCTGTCTTCAAAACAGAACATTGGCGAAGTTGTCCGGCCCGAAACCCTTTCATGGCAAAGGCATCATGGCGAAGCTCTAAACGGCAGGCATTGGTTTAACAACACTCAAACCGTTTCGAAGGCGGTTTGAGGCGCTTGCAGTTTGCTTCCATCCAGCTCACACGATGCCAGTGCCATGTCCAAAGTCCAATCATTCCGAAAAACGGCGAAGGAACGTCTCGATAAGGCGATCCATATTGCTTGCGCTCTGGCTGCACGCCAGAAACCGGCATTACTCGCGTATCTTGACCTCCAGCGGCATGTCCAGAACCGGACAAGCCTCCTAAGCCCTCAAGGAAGCGTCGGCCGTGGCGGAGCTGACAGTCTGACACTTTTTAATTGGGGGCTGGTGAATCTCGCCTTTCATCAAGCCGATTGGCTTCGCCCAGTCGAGTCCTGGGCGATCCCCAAAGTGAACCCACTTCCTAAGTTCACCTCACTCGCTCAACATCTCCTCGCCAAGTATCCGATGCCAGGCTTCATGACTTCTGTTTGGTTGCAATGCCCCTCCCAAGAAGCTTACCGCCACCAAGGTTGGTTCAAGCACCTAGGTCTCGGCACGAGCATTCGGAAGGCCGATTTGCCGCTCACCTATACCAAGTCAATGGCCCACTGGTTTAGCCAAGCACCGGACCACTTAACCGCCGGGCAAGCATTGCGGTGGGCACAAATAAGAGGTCTCGATGGCTCTGAGCGGTTGGCGGAAACTGTGGTCGCTACACGGCTGGCCAAGGTTTTTGCTAATGAAGATTTCTGGCTAACTCTCTTACATTTTTTCGTGAGCCATCCGAAGATGGATCTTGCTCATGTTGGTCCTTTAATCGACTTCCTGCAACACGAGCGATTCACTCCTCAGGAAGTCTTCGAGCATGGCGTTTTGGTAAAGAAGGGACCGCCACAACCTAAGTATTCCCTAAAAGGACGCACCCTAGAATCGTTGTTACGACAAATGGCCCGGTGGCACGAACGACTAGGCAAGGATTCGGGAAGACCGATCTGGCATTGGACTCGCTGTAATATTGGCGAGTATGAGATAGTCGAAGGAAGCGAGAATATGGGAAACATGCGGCGTTGGACAATTGAGGAGTGTCTAAACAGCAAGGAACTAGAAGCGGAAGGGCGAGCCCAGCGACATTGTGTTGCGACCTATGCTGAAAAGTGTGCCAAGAGACAGACATCCATTTGGTCTTTGAGGGTTGAGAACGATCTAGGCAGAAAACCGGTGCTCACAATTGAGGTGGATCCGCCAACAAGAACAATTTGCCAGATTCGAGGACGTGGCAATCGGCTTCCAAAGGACCATGAACGAGAAATTATTCGCCTATGGGCAATTCAGGAGCGATTAAGGATGGCGGTACAATGATTAACAATCCTAATGAACTGTCGGTCCTTCCTGACCGAATTCCGGCACGACGTAGGCATACATGATCTGATCGGTCACCTGCCCGTCCTTGATCGCGCTCCGGCGGAGACGGGCTTCCCGCGTGTACCCGGCCTTCTCCAAGACCCTGAACGACGCGGTGTTCCATTCGTATGGAACCGCGAAGACTCTCGTAAGTCGGTGCGTCTGGATGGCGTAATGTGTCATCGCCCTTAAAGCCTCCGTAACGATGCCACGGCCCCAAAACGCTTCACCGAGCCAGTAACCGATTTCCGCCGAAACTCGTTCGACATCGTCGTGCAGCACGAAGCCGATCCCGCCCACGGCTTGACCATCCACCACAATGGCCAACCGCGTCTCCGGGACTTGGGCCAGTGCTGAGCGAATAAAAGTGCTCGCGTCCGCCACCGTATAAGGATGGGGAAAGGCATCACGAAGATTTCGCCAGATTTTTCGGTTGTTCGCGTGGACAGCCAAGGACTCGGCATCAGTCGGCTGCCACGACCGAACCTCAGCGCGCGTCAACGGAATCTGCATGGTCGCTGCCGCCTTGCCTTGCTGGTCTCACATTTCGTCGCCTGGGTAACTACCAGGCTAAGCTGCCAGGGCCGACTGCAAAAACCCTGACGCCCGGCAGACCAGAATGGCGGCCACGGTCAGCTCAGCCGCTGATTTGGCGGCTTACTTAGTGCCGCCGCTCCAGACATACATAAAGCCTTTGTATCCTGCCAACCTTGCGTCCGGTTCGTAGGCGAAACGGAGCCGGTATTCTTCCTTGCTGTCAGGCTTGAAGAATGATCTGTCCATTTGGTAAAGAGCGTGCAAATCGCTGAACCCGCACCAGATGTAGTCCCCCAACCGACCGCTGACGCTCACAACCACCTTTCCTTGGGAATCAACGAGTTCAATATGAACATTTCCCTCTAAACTTCGCGTATCGCCCCCCCAGCGATCATCGGGGTCGCGGATCGCAAGGTAAACTCCACATTTGCGGCCGATATTTGCCAAGCCTGCAAGACGGTATTCCACTTGGTAAGGTTTGGCTAAATCGAACTCAGGCATACTGATGCAATAGCCTGGTATAGCGAACGGCCCAGCGCGATGAGACAAGTTTTGAAAAATGCCATCACCACGGTGACTGGCGATCGCTGGCAGCCAGAACATGCCCCAGGAGATGTTGAAGCAAACAAATAATGCAACCAACACGCCGGCAACTGTCAAGACTCTGCGTCGGTTCATTATGGGAGCCCTCACACCGCCGAACGCCCAGGCTAAGCTGCCTGGGCGGCATTCATGAACGTTCAAGCTCGGAAAACCAAAATGGCGGCCCCAGTTCGGCGATAACAAGCTACGATGTCCATTTTGCGTTTTGCTCTTGCGATCGGTTAGGAGCGGCTGCTTGCTCTCTCGGGCGCGAGAACCGGCCAGTCCGCGAAGGCCATATGCACGAGTACAGACAACACGCCGACAACCGGGAAGAGGAAGCAGGCGGGCACGACGAACCACACACCCGGGAAACCGGCGCGTTAGGCTGCCCAAGCCAACGTGACCTGGACCGCCAGTACGATTACGACCGAAAACGCTTGACAGATCCCGTCCCCCATAGCTTTTCCTTTCGACAGGATAAACGACAAAGTTAAGCTGCCGGGGCCGCCTGCAAAATCGTTGAAGCTCAGAAAACCAAAATGGCACCCCCGGGCAGCTTCAGCTGCTGATTCGGCCGAGTTCTCCTCGCTGGCGATTGCTGCTCATGGCGTCAAGAAGTCGGCGCCCGGCATGCCAGTCAGGAGAGCATACAGGCCGTATCCGCCGCCAAGGACGATTCCGACCCCAACCACGCGCGTCGTCCAGATTTCTCCCGAGGTCAGCGAGCAGTTGTCATCTTCGTCGCGACTTTTCAATACGACCCACGCCGGCCAGACTACCATGCTAACACCGAGACCTATTAGAGCGACCGCCACGCAACTAAACGCGATTCGCTCCATACGCTTCTCCTCGGGCTGACGCCCGCAAAACCAAAATGGCGGCCCCGGTCAGCTTCAGCCGCTGGTTCAGCGTTCAACTGTTATCCATCTTCGAAGGCACGCCCGGCCAGGAGACTTCCACCGAGACTGCGCTGCGAGCCGTAACGCTGTCGTGTCTTTAATCGCATTGACCCACGATTGTCACCGTCACTTGTTTAGCGCCGAACGACGCGCTCAGCAGCCGCCTCGCCCGGGCCGGGCACTTAAGCTCGATCAACCCTCAATCGCGTGTCCGGTCTGCTGAAGCATCTGGTTCGGCGTCTTCGTCTTCGGATGACGATTCGGCGGCGGAGAGCACCTTCAACCCGCCGGCTCGCTTCCAGAGCTCGTTCCAAATTGTGAGTAAATTATCTAGCTTGTCATCACATTTCCCTGCTTCAGCCGGTGTGATCCGCTCTCCGAGCCATATCTCCTTATCTATGTCCGAAAAAGTCAAGTTTGGGGGGTGGGGGAGGAACACTTTCCGAAGCTGTTCGACCTGGTAGCGCTTGCGCACCCATATGAGGGCACCGACATGTGTAATCCAGCTCCCGTCCTTTCCCAACTCCCAGCACAGCAGATAAGACAGCCACGCCCTCGCAACTCCTAGGTTCCGCATCTCGACGCCCAAACTGGCGTATCTGCCATCCCAATCGCTCGTACGGGTTTGGACTTCCACAACTTGGCCCTTATCAAGGGAAACGCCCAGGGCCGCACTGTGTTCCACCAGTCGCTTCTCCAGGACCTGTCGGAACCGGGACTGGACTAGTTCGCGGAAGGTCAGAATTGCGCTGACCGCTGGCACATAGGATGCCGCCCCTTCTTCGAGAAGGCGGCGCTCTCCATCAGCGTCCATCGTCATCAGGTTTCTCCGATAGCCATCGCTCCAGGTGAGCCAGGAGCCGCCGGACGTTGAACCCGGCGAAACTTCCCACCGCTACGTCCCGCGCGGAAAGGCCCAAGAGGTTCTGCTCTATAGCACCGGCCAAAGCGAGTGTCAGCGCGGCGGCCGCAATATGTCCCCCAATGGTGAGCCGACAGGCAAGTCGTCTTAGCCCGACGCAAAGATCAGACCACCGCAGCAAACGGAAGCCCTCGTAGACTTCCTTCTCCGCATCGGCCGCGATGAGAATCGGATACTTGTGCGGCTCCGGCTGGGACTCTAACCACGCCTTGTAACCGGCTTGCTTTCGGGTGTCAGCGTGGTCGGCATCCGACTTTTTGACTTCCAGCACGAATAGTGCGTTACTCTCGTAACGGACCCACAGGTCCAGCCGACCCTCTTGATCTTCGTGTCCCTCGGGCACTGGCAGTTCACGTCCGACTTCTGGGGGCAATTCCCGCCACTCGAGTAGCGTCCCAGGCGGATCGACTCCGAGAAGACGAAAAACCTCGCGCGGTGTCTGGACTTGCTGAAGGATCCATTGCAGCCAGTCAGAATACGCCTCCTCGCGATCCCCGGCCAGCCAACGATGAAGACCGAAGTCCATCACAAGGGGGTCGGCGAGCGGTTCTAGCCGTTTGGTGGACAGCGCAAGAAGAGAACGCACCCTTTCGGCTTCGGCTTCAAATAACTGCCGAGCAGCCGCAGCCATTCGGCTAGCGGCCTTCCATGATGGATTGGGTGAATGGGGAGGCGAGGAGAGGTCCCTCCCGATCTCCGCCCATCTGCGCAAGACATCTGTTCCGCCGCCTGAAATAGGTCTGTCTGGAAAAATATCTCTCGCCAACTCGGCCCATCTTTGAAGAACCAACGCGGCCATCTTATGGCACCCCATTCGGAAGCACCAACTTATCGGTGCATCGCATTGAGCTGCGCCGATTTCGCCGAACGACCAGGCTCCCAAGGAACAGCGTTTGGGAGGGTGCGGTGTAGACGCAGGTTTTTTAGACGTTTGGCGGTGTGCCGGCAAGAACGCCCCCTCCCCGGCGAGCGCGGGTCGTTGTGGATCGAGATGCGACGGTTGGGCGCTATGACGCGGGCGGTCGTCACGCGCGGGGAGTGCTCATGTGCCGGTGGTTTGCGGGGCCAACTTGTAGCCCAGATGAGCCGCTTTCTTCGCCAGCGACTTGACCAGGCGCAGTTGATAGGCTTGCTCGTAGGCGTCTTGGCTCTGGCGCACGTACTCCTGGCCGTACTTCAGCAGGCGGTAGACGCGCTCGGCGATCTTGCGCTCGGTCGCCACCACGGCCTTGGCGCCTCTTCGTGAGGTACTTCTCATGTTAGGTTTTCCTGTGGATAAAAACCGCATCGAGGCATGATTACCTGGAAGCGAGTTTACGCAACTGGCTATGGCAAGCCTTCCGATATCCGATTTACGCTTCATCCGCCTTCACCGTGCCGGCTGGTCCATAGGTTCGGTGACAACCACTCAAGGCACCTGGATCGTCAGCGGCGCCAATGGCGAGAATGTCATCCATGCCGAAGGCAAAACGGAAACCGACGCTTGGCAACAGGCCTTCGAACAAGCAGAATCGCTGGGCATGATGGGACGATGGTTCTAAGGAGTTTTGAGACTCGCTTTATGGCCCGTCCGTCATTTAGGTCGCCCGTCCTCTTCCTTTTGGCCGTGGTCTTCGTCCTTCAACTTGCCATTCTTTTGAAGCCAGCTTCATCGGTTCCAGCCGCAACACCGCGGGCCCGGCTTTCCGACCTGGTCTGGAAGCTTCACGATAAAGGCCTCGACTTCCGCGTGATCAGCCAGCGGCCGGATGGGCTCTGGGACGAAGACGTTTGCCTAACCACAACCGACAAAAACCTTGGCGAATTGACCAAATGGCCGATTAATCCGGACTTTGTTGATAAGTGGAAAGGCACAGTCGCCATCATGCGTCGCGATCCGGACGGGCTGGGGGACGACTGCTTTGTTTATGGGGATTTCGTCTTTTTCGGGGATATTGACTTCATTGAAAGGATTCGGCGGTGTCTGATTGGGGACTGAGACCAGCAGGGCTTGGCCAAAGCCGGATTGGCAGAAACGCCACAAGGCATGCCAGATCCCAACGCATTCCTCGATTTATCTCGTCCGATCAAACCTTGTCAAAATAGCTTAGGTCCATTCGATTTCAAATGATTCGAAACCTCGGTCGATGTGACCGAAGCGCGCATTGCTCTCCAGCCAGTGTTCAGTTTCCATCGCCCCGGTTTTTTCAGTGGACGTTGGCCGCCGGTCACGTAAGATGACGAAAATTATAATGTGTATACGCATTATTCCGCCCGAGATGAGTGACGGTAATGAGCGACCGCCGTGAACTCCCGCGACTCCTCCGTGCCGCTTACTTCGGGATGCACCGCGTCTCCGATGCCCACTTCTCCAAGCATGGGGTGACCGCCGACCAGTTCGTCTTGCTCGCGTGCCTGGCGGAACAGGATGCAATCACGCAGCAGGAACTGGCCCGCCGCGCCTCATCCGACCCCAGCACGATTCGGGCCATGCTGGTGCTCTTGGAGGGCCGGGGCCTGGTGACCCGCGAGCGGCACCCCGACGACAGCCGGGCACGCGTGGTCACCCTGACGGCCAAAGGGCGGCGGGTGTTTGAGCGATTATTGGCGACGAGCGAACCAATTCGCGTGCAGATGCTGTCGGGCTTTTCGGCAGACGAGGCTCAATTGCTGGTTGGTTGCCTGCGGCGTCTGATCGACAACATGACTGTGGCAAAGGCAGGCCGCGCTCGAAGCGGAAACTAGGTGTTACGATTCGTGGAAGAGAGGATACTATGCGACACGCACCGTTGCCAACAGCCTGTGCCGTCTTGCTGGCGTTGAGCTGCGCCGGCGTACACGGCCAGGATAAGGCGGGCAAGCAAGACCAAGCTCAAGGCCACCCTCCGGCCCCCAAGGATTTTGACGTCAAGCGCGACGACATCGGCCGCGGGAAGTTGGAGACGGTCGAGTACGAATCGACGACGGTCGGCGCGCAGCGCAAGGCGCAGGTCTACACGCCGCCGGGCTACTCCAAGGACAAGAAGTATCCGGTTCTGTACCTCCTTCACGGCATCGGCGGCGACGAGAAGGAGTGGGCGCGCGGGGGTACACCCGACGTGATCCTCGACAACCTGTACACCGACAAGAAGGCGGTGCCGATGATCGTGGTCATGCCCAATGGCCGGGCGTCGAAGGACGTGAAGGCGCGGGACCCGATCCCCAAGCAGTCGCCGGCGTTCGCCGCGTTCGAGAAGGACCTGCTCACTGACCTGATCCCGTTTGTCGAGAAGACCTACTCGGTGAAGGCCGACCGCGAGTCCCGCGCCATTGCCGGCCTGTCGATGGGCGGAGGGCAGGCGCTCAACTTCGGGCTGGGCAACCTCGACACCTTCGCCTGGGTAGGCGGGTTCTCCTCGGCCCCGAACACGAAGCCTCCGGCCGACCTCATCAACGACCACGCAGAGGCGGCCAAGAAACTGCGAGTGTTGTACGTCGCCTGCGGCGACAAGGACGGGTTGCTGCGGATCAGCGAGGGCGTTCACAAGATGCTCGACGAGAAGAAGGTGCCGCACCTCTACAACGTCATCCCCGGCGGCCAGCACGACTTCAAGGTGTGGAAGAGCGACCTGTACCACTTTTCCCAGTTGCTGTTCCGTGAGCCGGAGCAGGAGAAGAGGGCCCCGGACAAAAAAGGCGACGAACCGAAGCCCGAGAAAAAGGAACCGGACAAGAGCGGTGACGAATCGAAACCCGCGTCCACCAACGTCGGCAACTCCGCCTACCCGCGCATTCACCCCGACTTGCGGGTCACGATTCAGTTGAAAGCCCCCGACGCCAAGAAAGTCCAGGTCGTGGGCAACTTCGGGTTGGGCAAGGGCGGGCCGTGGGAGATGGAACACGGCGCGGGCGGCGTCTGGACGGTGACCACGCCGCCTGTCATCCCGGGCTTCCATTATTACAAGCTCTCCGTGGACGGCGTCGAAGTCAACGATCCCGCCAGCGACACCTTCTTTGGGACCGGCAGGCCGACGAGCGGTATTGAAATCCCCGAAAAGAGTGTGGATTTTTATCACCCCAAGGACGTACCCCACGGAGAAGTCCGTTCGCGCCGGTACAACTCCAAAGTGACGGGGCAAACGCGCCATGTCATGGTGTACACGCCTCCGGGCTACGACATCGATCTCAAAAAGCGCTATCCCGTCCTTTACCTGCAACATGGGGGCGGCGAGGATGAAACCGGTTGGAGCAAGCAGGGCCACATGAACTTCATACTCGATAACTTGATCGCCGCCGACAAAGCCAAACCAATGATCGTTGTCATGGAGAAAGGCTACGCCACCAGGGTGGGCGCTCCGGCCGAGTCGGGAGGACCGGGTAGGGGCGACGGCGGCGCCTTCGAGGATGTGGTCATCAAAGACTTGATCCCCATGATCGACTCGACGTATCGAACGATTCCAGACCGGGAGCAGCGGGCGATTGCGGGACTCTCGATGGAGGCCGGGCAAGCCATGCGGATCGGCCTGACCCATTTGGATACCTTTTCCGCCATCGGTGCGTTCAGCGGAGCCGGGCGCAACATCGATCTGAAAACGGCCTACGACGGCGTGTTCGCCGATCCGGCCGCGTTTGACAAGAAGGTGAGCTTGCTTTACCTCCATGCCGGCACCGCCAGCCTCGACGAGGGCATCCACAAGAACGCCGAAAGCCTTTATCAATCGCTGCAGGAAGCCGGCATCAAGAACGCGGTCTTCCGCGATGCCAAGGGATTGGCGCACGAATGGCAAACCTGGCGTTACGCGCTTTACGATTTCGCCCCGCGGCTTTTCCAGCAGCCGGCCGTCAAATCAGATAGTTCTCGCTGATTCCCACCGTCGAGGTCCTTGTCAACCGCCGCCAGATGGCGGCGGTTGTTGTCCCCGGTGGCTTGGTCTTAGCGGCGTGGCGGCTGATGCGCAGCAGGAAGAAGCGGACGAGGCTCTTGTGCCTGCGCCACTTGTACCGCGGCTTCTCGCCGAAGCGCGGCCTGCGGTCCGCCCTTTCGACATGGTTGTTCGTCCTCTGCCGCTGGGGCGAGGGCTGATCGTGGATCGCCTGCGTCTTCTCGAAATGCTCCCCGGCCGGCCAGTCCAGCCCCATCAGTTCGGTCACCGCCTGATAAGCCTCGCTGTTCTTCAGCGAGTTCCAGCGCCACCGCGCCCCTTCCGGCTCTGCTCGGCCTGACGCCCTTGTTGATCGCATTGGGCCTCGTTGACCCTGTCCGCCCTCGTTTATCCTCCGCATTGGGCATCGACAGAGCTGGCTGCGCGCGTCGGTCCGACACACCGACGCGTTCTCGGATGTACGCCATCGCAACAAAACGTTCATGAGTTTTGCAGCCAAACTAACCGCCGTCTGTTAGGACTGCAAGTCTCTGCTTAGCGTGGACCAGGGCGACCCGCGCGGTCTCAATCCCGCTCTGCGCATCTCGAATGCCTTGCAGATAGTCCTGCCGCTCGCGGTAAAGCAACGGGTCATTGCATTCTTTCCAAGTGAATATTTCTTTAGCCAGGCCGATGGAGAGGCGTTCCAGGCGCTGGACGCGGCCGACAATACCAACGAAGGTCATGGGATCGGTTCCGAGGCGAGTCCTTGTCAACTTCCATTCCAAAAAGAAGCCTGCAACTTATCGCCCCACCTCGCCACGGGCTATAGGATAGCCTGGGCTGATCGGGTTAGCGTTCATTAGACTTATGGTGGGCATCCTTGGGATCGGGACGATGCTGGTGGCAGCAGCCTGAGGTAGTGATTTGCGAACGCCGCCTTCGTAATTTGCTGCCTGCCATCCCAGGTCGGGTAAACTATTGCAGCTCGAAGCGTGTCGCCGAAAAGGAGAATGTAATGTCCCAGGCAATCGAACAAGCCGTGCGATCTAAATATGGTTCCGTCGCCACGAGCGGGCTGTCCAGCGACCATGCGGGCGTCCATGCAGTGGCAGAGGCCTTCGGCTATACCCCGGAAGAATTGACCTCGATCCCATCTCAGGCCAACATGGGGCTTTCGTGCGGTAACCCTACGGCAACGGCCAACCTTAGGCCCGGCGAAGTCGTGGTGGACCTCGGTTGCGGCGGGGGACTCGATGTGTTCTTAGCGGCGGCGAAGGTCGGCCCGACCGGGATGGCTATTGGAATCGATATGACCTCGGAGATGCTGGACCTTGCCCGCCAGAATGCCTCAAAAGGTCGAAATGGCCAACCGATCACGAATGTCGAGTTCCACCAGGCGACAATTGACAAACTTCCGATGACCGCAGGATCAGTGGACTGCGTTATAAGCAACTGCGTGATCAACCTGGCCCCAGATAAACCTGCGGTTTTCAGGGAGATTGCCAGAGTCCTAAAGCCAGGCGGACGGTTGGCAGTTAGCGACATTGCCCTCAAAAAGCCGCTGCCACCGGAAATCGGCCAAGACCTGATGGCCTACGTCGGCTGCATCGCTGGGGCCATTTTGATCGAAGAGTACCGGAGCCAGCTTGTCGAGGCGGGCTTCGCAGCCGTGCAGGTCCTGGAAACGGAGGCTGACCTCAACAGCTACGCCAAGATGGAGAACCAAGGCAGTTGCTGTCCACCAACAACTACCAGCCTCCCTGTGGCCGAGACAGGTTGCTGCTCGGCCCAGGCCGGTGACGATAGCTTGCATCGTCGCTTGATAGAACTCTTGCAACGTTACGACGTGAATGAGTATGCGGCCAGCGTTAAGGTATTTGCCGTCAAGCCCTGATCCGAGTAAGCCCGCGCAGTGCAGGCCGCGCTTCGTAGAGAGTCTCTGCGAGGCCAAGCAAGTTGAACCATTTTGAATTGAAGGAGTAAGGCTATGAGCTTGATTCGACTCCCTTTACTCGCGTGCCTGATTGGAAGTGCGGTTCTCTTTTTGATGCTCAAATCGACCGTGGCCGCTGCGGACAAGGAGACCGCCACTCTTGAAGGGAAGATTACCTTCAAAGGTGAACCGGTTGTTAAAGGCAAAGTGACCTTCCACCCGAACAAAGGCAAACCTGTGGTGGCCCAAATACAAAAAGACGGCACCTATTCAGCTAAAAACGTTCCGCTTGGGGAAATGCACGTTACCGTGGATTCCAAAGGAGTGCCTAAGAAGTATTCCGATTCAAAAACCTCCTCCCTGAAGATCGAAGTGGTGCATGGTAAGAATAACTTTGACCTCGAATTGACAGAATGATCGTTAGTGGCATTCCCATGGATCTCCATACCGCATACGGCAATTATTTCAAAATACTGGGGAAGAAACGCATTGCCAGGCCAGCAATCAACCGATGAGCTTCAAGATTGCCTCGCGCATCGACTCCGGCAAGCGTGGCCAGGCTTCGATGACGCGGGCCAAGTCGTGATCTATTGCATCTCCACCAACAACTTTCCGGATTGCCTGGCGACCCGATTGGGTCAAAGCCGCAAACTCGGGCTGGGATTCCAGAGCCTTTGTCAAGGCGCAGTCAAGGCGCTTGGCGAGGTCGCCGGAAGTGATACTAGATAAGGACTTACAACCGCCCTCAAACGTACTCATAATCCCTTGGTTGCAGGTTCGAATCCTGCTGGGCCCAATGGGTTAGGACAGATAAATAATCACAACCCTCATCAGTCACTCATGAGGGCAAAATGGTTCAATTACCTTATATGAACCTGGGCTGGCTTCAATCGTTCTCTTGTAATCTCTTGGAAAAGGTGGCCGTTTTCACGGTATCTTTGGTCGAATTAAGCACTTCGGCAATTGGCTTGCCTGCCCTTGGCACTTCCGCACGGTAGTCGAATCCAAGAAAGGCCGCGATGGTGGCCGCCAGTTGATTCTCGGCAAGGCGTTCCACGTTTTGGCGTTCGCCAAGGGCTGGCGTGTCAGGGCCGACAAAACCCATCCACACAAATTCCGACCCCGTCGCCATGGCGCCATGGTTTTTCCAGTCGGTTGGACCGTGGCCGCGACCGTGATCGGGCAGGATAATCAGGGTTGTCTTATTCCGGTATTCCGGCATGGCCTGCATGGTTTCCCAGAGAGACTTGACGAAGGCGTCCGCTTGATGGGCCGCGTCCAGCAGCAGATCATAGCGGCCGGCGTGGCCCTGTTCGTCCGCCTCGTCGAAGCACACAAACAGAACCCGCGGTTTTTTCTCCTTGAGGTACAAGTGGGCCGCGCGAAAGGTCAAATCGTCTGAGCGGGTTTCATTGCCTGTCGCCAACCGGGTTTCCACGATGCGTTGGTTAAGATCGCGCATTTCGAAGGCATCATTGAGGCCTTCGATAGCCTGATTGCCTGAGTTCACCAGAAGACCGCTGCGTCTGCTGTTGAGAATGTACGGGAAGACGTCCCAGGAGGTGAACGCGGCGATGCGATTCTCGAAATCCGGTTTCCGATTCAGCCACTCCAGGACGCTAACGTTGGCATTGTTGACCTTGCTGTTGCTGTAAACGCGGGAATCGGCAAATCCGCACAAGGCCTCGCTGTAGCCGGGATAGGAGAAGCTCAGGCCGTTGGTCACGCGCGCCTCGCTTCCTTTGAGTCGATTACCGAAGAGCTGGCCCTGCTGGGCAATGACGCTCCACGTAAAAGGCATCAAAGCTTCCCGGCGAGCGCTCTCGGTGGCGCGCCAGTATTTTTTGTAAACCAATTCGGGATCAGCCACCCCGCCGCGACCTTTGTTGAGAAGGCCGTCGTCGGCTCCTTGGAAGACTTCCTGCCAGCGCAGGCCGTCGATCATCACGATCACGACGTTTTCGGTCTTTTGCCGGGTCCAGCCGTCCGATCCCTGGACCGAGCAGCCGGCAAAGACAATCACCAATCCGAGCCACCACGGTTTGTTTCGCTTCATGCTTCACGCTCACGGAATGGGTGTGGAATTCGCCAATCACCGCATTCCTATCTTGAGCGCTAATGCGTAAGTTCATGTGAAGGTTAGGGTAAGGATTGATAAATGATTTCATGCGGCCATCACCTCATTTGACGAGTTCAAAACGGGGATAGTGAGTCACCCCTAGGTTCATAAGGACGAGCAATAGTTGTTGCTGGGTGAGGTTCGCCCGATTACCCGCCGGCAAAACCGACTCTGCGGTAGATAGTATTTTCGACGTGCTCGAGTTCGGGACACATGCCGTGCAGGCTTTCCGAGTGGCCCAGAAACAGGAGGCCGTCTTCATGCAAGAGATGGGTGAGGCGGTTCACGAGATGCTGCTGCGTGGGACGATCGAAATAGATCAACACATTACGGCAAAAGATCGCATCGAAACGCGTGTGAATTAGCCAGGGATCCTCCATGAGGTTGATGCGCCGGAAGGTGATGAGTGCCTGGAGTTCGGGCCGGACGCGCAAGAAGCCGGCGTTGGCCCCAGTGCCGCGCAGGAGATGACGGGCGAGCAGCCGCTCGGGGATGGGCGCCGCCCGTTCCACCGGGTACGTTCCCCTGCTGGCCCGGGCGAGTGCATCGGTGTCGATATCGGAGGCCAGGATGCGCACATCCCAGCTAGCTAGCCCGGCGGCAAGGCAGTCCCGTAGGGTCAACGCAATGGTATATGGTTCCTCCCCCGTGCTGCAGCCGGCGCTCCAAATACGAATGCGTCGGCTGCCGCCTTGTAAGGCCTGCTCGCGACGGACGGGTACCCAACGCTCCGTCAAGTACTTGAAATGATGCTCCTCGCGGAAGAAGCCGGTTACCTTCGTGGTCATGGCGTTGACGAACCGGGCCCGTTCCTCGCCATTAGGATCTTCTTCCCGAAGGTAACGGTAGTAGGCGCCGAAATTTGGCAAGTCCAGGGCAGTTAACCGTCGGCTTAGGCGTGCCTTGAGCATTTCGCGCTTGTGAGGTCCCAGCGCGATTCCCGTGTGCGCGTAGACCAAGTCGCGAAAGAGAAGAAACTCCTGACTGGTGATGTGCGGACTGGCGCCACGGCCTGGCGGCAAATGGTCCGAGCGTTGCTTCCGTAACGGCATCCCCGCCTCGACTTTCAATTGACGCACGCCACCAAGGCAGGGCTCCTGTCTCCCAGGATTTCGTCCAGGTCCAGGAGCAGGACGACTTTTTCGCCGGTCTTGGCCAGACCGGTGACCGAGACGTTTTGGGCTGGTTCGCTGAAGTCCGGAGGTGGAGCTATATCACCGGCGGGAAAGGTTCGAACGTCGGTAACGGCATCCACCAAGAGGCCCATGACCTTGGCCCCGGCGGTGACGACAACAATGGCATTCGAGCGGTTGGGCTCTACAGCCGGCAGACCAAAACGACGGCGCAGATCGATCACCGGGATGATCGTACCGCGGAGGTTCATGACGCCGCGGAAGTGGTGAGGCGCATTCGGAATCGGCGTGATAGCCGTGAATCCCGTGACTTCTTGTACCCGAAGAATCTCGGCGCCGTACTCTTCCGAGCCGACCGTGAAAGTCAGATACTGATTCATATCAGTACTGTTGCTGGTAGCGGTGCTCGGTGGATCGAGGCGTGGCATGGGGGCTCCCTTGTCAAAATTCTTCAAAACCATTTTTTGAAATCACGCCAATTCCATCTGAAGAGCTGCCATTCCCAGCCTGGTGACCCTGCGCCAAGATTCGCTCTGGCCCTTCCGCTCCCGGCCGGGGGAGAAGCTCGAGGGGCCGCATTCGCCGTCCTTGGCTGGATGTCTTGGCGCGCCGGCGGCGACGAAGGCCGGTCCGGCTGTCCGAAAGTTGAAAATGGGCCAACAGGCCGCGAAGTTCTTGCGCTTGGCCCGCCAGCGAGTGGGCGGTTGAGGTTAGTTCCTCGGTCTGGGCAGCGTTTTGCTGGACGACCATATCCATCTGAGCCACCGCCTTGCTCACCTGATCGAGGCCAATCGACTGCTCCGCCGAGGCCGACGCGATTTCGCCCATTAGGCCGGTCACGCGCTTCACTGAAGCGACGATTTCCTCCAAGGCCTCGCCGGACTTGTTGGCCAGGTCGGACCCCGTCTCCACTTTCTTGACGGAATCGTGGATCAGACTCTTGATCTCCTTGGCGGCCGTCGCCGAGCGCTGAGCCAGGTTGCGGACCTCCGCCGCGACAACGGCGAAGCCTCGTCCCTGATCGCCCGCCCGGGCAGCTTCGACCGCCGCATTGAGGGCCAGCAGGTTGGTCTGGAAAGCGATCTCGTCGATGGTGGCGGTGATGTCGCCGATTCGCCGGGACGCCTGGTTGATCTCGCGCATCGCCCCTACGGCCGTCATGACCACCTTTCCCCCTTGCTCGGCCATGCTTTGCGAGCCGGCCGCCAGTTGGTTCGTCTGTTGAGCGTTGTCGGCATTCTGCTTGATGGTGGTCGTGATTTCCTCGAGGCTGCCGGCCGTCTCTTCCAGGCTTGAGGCCTGCTGCTGCGTCCCGCTGGAAAGCTGCTCGGCGGCCGCGTAGAGTTGGCGGGAAGCCATGGCCACTTGGGCAGCGGAAGCATCGACGGAAACGAGGATCGAACGTAATTTATCCACCATCTGCCGCGTGGCCTCGGCCACCTGGCCGACCTCGTCCTGTGATTTCACGTCTATCGCTACGCCCAGGTCGCCATCAGCCAGGCGCTTGAGAATCGCCACCATGGCGCGTAAGGGCCGGGCAATGTTGCGGCCAATTAGGAGGCTCAACGCCAGTCCCACGGCCACTGCAATGACGGAAAAGGTGACAATAATCGCGACCGTCGTCGCTGCTTTACTCTTCAACTCGATCTCGGCGTCGCCCATCCGGGCAACCCCTTCCTTGGCGAATTCGTCGGCGAGTTTCTCCATCTGGTGGATGGCATTTTTGTATTCGCTGACCGCCTGGTTGCCGTCTTGAGGCGTCTTGATGTCTCCCGACTTGACGCGCTTGATAATGCCCGCCATGCCGGCCAAGTAGGTCTGGAGCTCACTGGTCATGTGCACCAGGCGTTCCTTATCCTCGCCCTGCCGGGCGAGCTGGCGAAGGGCCTCTATTTGTTTCCCAAGTTGCAGGTTCTGATCCGAGAACTTTTCCTCGTATTCCTCAACGCGCTTAGGGTCTTGACAATTGAGGAAGAGATCCTTTTCGAAGCGACGCAGTTCAACGACAGCGGTCCGGGCAGCCGCGGCATGCTCGGCGACCTTGGCGTCTTGGCGGAGCATTTGATCGGTGTTGATGGAAACGCTTCGGATACCCCAATAACCCGCTCCTGCGACGGCGCACATCAACATTGTGCTGATAAGGTTGGCGCCCAGACATTTCTTCCCGATGGTCATTTTCATAGTGCCGACCTAAAAGTTCTGGAATAACTTATCAAGATATAAATAAAGGTCATCTCAAAACTCCTCGAAGCCGCCCTTGAGAGAGTGTGATCCGTTCTTCGCGGCGGCGCCCGGCGCCGGAGGCCTAGATTCCTTTGACACGCCATTCCGCTCCGGTTGAGCGCTTTTCGAGCGATGCTCGTTATTTGCCCTTCCCGGCAACCGAACAAAGCGCCGGTCTTTAGCAGAAGAAAAACTCTCTTCAGCCCTCCACGCGGCTGCCTGGGACTCCCGGTCGCGAAGTTGCCCGATCAGCGCTTGCAAGGAGAACGCCTGGCTGGTAAGCGATTGGGCGGTAGAGGAGATTTCCTCGGTCTGAGCGGCATTTTGCTGGACCACGGAGTCGATCTGGGCCACGGCTCGGCTTACTTGTCCGATGCCGGTGGACTGCTCTTGCGAGGAAGCCGCTATTTCCGTCATGAGGCCGGTCACTTGCCGAACGGAGCGAACTATTTCTTCCAAGGTTTGGCCGGACTTGTTGACCAGTTCGGAGCCCGTTTGCACCTTGCCCACCGAGTCCTGGATAAGGCCCTTGATTTCCTTGGCCGCCGACGCAGATCGTTGGGCTAGATTGCGCACTTCCGCGGCAACCACGGCGAAGCCGCGTCCCTGGTCGCCCGCGCGGGCGGCCTCAACGGCCGCGTTGAGCGCGAGCAAGTTAGTCTGAAAGGCGATCTCATCAATGACCGAGATAATCTCCGTAATGCGGCGCGCGGACTGGTTGATGTCGCCCATGGCCGTCACGGCGGTGGCGACGACGTGGCCGCCTTTTTCAGCAAGGTCCCGCGAGCCGGCGGCCAGTTCGCTGGCTTGCCGCGCGTTGTCCGCGTTTTGTTTGACGTTGGCTGTAATCTCTTCCAGGCTGGCCGCGGTTTCTTCCAGCGCCGTGGACTGCTCCTGAGCCCCTGCCGCCAATTCCTCGGTCGCCACGGACAATTGCTGCGAGGCGGAGGTTAAACTGGCGCCGGCATCTTTGAGTTGGGCCATCAGCGCGGTGATGTATCGACTGGCCACTAGACATACGCAGAGCCACGCCAAAGCCGTCGCCACCGAAAACACCGCCATGATGACGACAGTGGTTCGCCCCTTATCGTCCACTTCACCGCCGACCTCGGACATGCGGGCGGTCGCCTCCCTTTGGAGATCCTCGGCCGAGCGCTCCAGTTGGTGAACGGCCTCCTTGTAATCGGAAATGGACTTGTTTCCCTCTTGCGGAGTCTTGATTTCGCCGGCTTTGATTCTGTCAATCAAGTTCATCATTGCAGCCGAATAGGTCTTGAGTTCGGCCGTCATGAGGCTCACGCGTTCTCTGTTCTGAACCCGCTCGGCCAGGGGGCGCAAGGCGTCTAAATGGTTTGATAGGCTGGCATGATTCTCCTTGAACTTCACCTCGTACTCGGCGACTTTCTTTTGGTCGGTGCAATTTAGAAATAGATCCTTTTCAAAGCGGCGGAGTTCGAGCAAGTGGATTTGCACGGCGGCCGAATGCTCGGCGGCCTTCGCTTCGCCCTTTAGCATCTGGTCGGTCGTGCCGTTCATGCCGCGGATGCCCCAAATTCCCGCGCCTGCGACCACAAACATCAAACAAGTGCTGACGAGAGTCGCAATGCCACATTTCATGCCGACGGACATTTTCATGAGCACACCATGCCTGTTCTCTAAGCCACTTGGACGACTTGACTTTTCTGCCTGACACGACCTATGTCCATTAACTCCGCCACGTCGAGGAGCAAGGCTACTCGGCCGTCCCCCAGGATCGTGGCTCCCGAGACCCCTTCCACTTTCTTGAAGTTTGTCTCCAAGCTCTTGATTACTACCTGCTGCTGGCCGAGAACCTCGTCGACGAGAATGGCCGCCTGCCGATCCTCGTATTCCACGATCATGACCAAGCCGCGAAGCGGATCGGTTACGGGCGTTGCTACATTGAATAGCCGGTGAAGCCTCAGTAGAGGCAAGGCCTGGCCGCGTAGCATTACAACTTCGCCGCCCCCCGCGATCGTGTGCATCGACCCGGATGCCGGCCGCACCGATTCGAGTAGAGCGGTCAACGGCAGGACATAAATTTGATCGGCCACGCGGACCAATTGGCCATCGAGAATGGCGACAGTTAGCGGCAGCTTGATGCGGAAGCGCGTGCCACGCCCGGCTTCGCTTCGGATCGTGATGCTGCCCCCAAGCGATTCGAGGTTTCGTTTGACCACGTCCATGCCGACACCGCGACCGGAGATTTCCGTCACGTGCTCCACAGTTGAAAAACCCGGACGGAAGATAAGGGCGAACGCCTCGTCATCGGAGAGGCGTTGATTCGGAGCGATCAAACCGTCTCGGATGGCTTTGTCCACGATACGGTCTCGGTCGAGTCCCCGGCCGTCGTCGGCTACCTCAATGTAAATCTTGCCTCCTTGCTGATACGCTTCCAAACGGACTAAACCGGCTTCCGGTTTTCCCGCCGCTTGCCTTCCGTGCGGCATTTCCAATCCGTGGTCAATGGCGTTGCGGATTAGGTGCGCCAAGGGGTCGCTAATTTTCTCCATGACCGTCTTGTCGAGTTCGGTCTCCTCACCATGCATCTCTAAAGTTACTTTCTTGCCGACGGCCGCCGCCAGGTCGCGCGCCATGCGAGGAAATCGGGCGAAGAGGTTTTTCACCGGCACCATGCGAATGGCCATGATGCGCTCATGCAATTCGCGGGCATGGCGATCCATTTGAGCGATGGCTTCATGAAGCACTGCCAGGTTGTCGGGTGTCAGACATGCAGCGGTCTGTGAAACGATAGATTGAGTTATGACCAGTTCCCCGACAAGATTAATCAGGAGGTCCACTCGTTCGGTGGATACGCGAATGCTCGTGGCGGCGTCCTGATCGTTGGCACGTCGGCGGAAAGGAAGGGCGCTGTCGAGGGGGAGGGAACTGGGGAGGTCGTCGCTCGCACCGATCTTGGCTGGCCCTTCGCGATGGACGGTTTCCGCTTGGCCTCCGGGTGCGCCGGCGGCCCCATTTGATTGTCCTGGGTTCTCCAGGTAGATATGGATTGCCGACAGGGCCTTCTTGGCCGATTTGATGCTTTCTAATGAGTTCGGGACATTCCCCGACTTCGCGCGGTCAAGAAGATCACGGATCGCATCAGCGGAAGCCAACAGCGTATCGACAATCGGAGGCGTTAGCGCCTCAACTCCGCTGCGAAGCCGATCGAGGAGAGCCTCCAGCGCATGTGTAAACGTGGCGATTTCATGGAAGCCCATCAAAGCGCTGCCGCTTTTGAGGTTGTGAGCACAGCGAAAGATGCGGTTCAGAAGGATCGTATCCTGCGGGGCCTCCTCCAATTGGACAAGGGCCTCTTCGTATTCCGCTAGTCTTTCATTGGCTTCTTCAAAGAAAGCAAAATGGAGAGAATTGGAGCTCACGATGCGTCCTCACCAAAGGTTTCGAAGCTAATGGGCATGGGGAAGGCTCCAAGGATTCATTACTAACTTCTCAACGGTGAGCCGTACTGTTCTACAACCCGGAGCAGCACGTCGGCCGCGCAGGGCTTCGTAAGGTAGTCCGCCGCGCCGACCTGCCGGGCTCGATCCTTATCAATCGTCACATCCTGGCCGGAGAGCATGACCACGGGGATCGCTACCGTCGCCGGGTTTTCTTTGAGACGTTGACAAACAGAATAGCCGTCCATCCCGGGCATGAAGACATCCAGTAAGATCACACCCGCTTCCTCGGCCTTTCGAAGGGCCTCTTCCCCACATGAGGCCGTCAAAACCTGCCAGCCCTGTTTTTCAAGCACCCGGGAAACAAACTGAGCCTGGAGAGGACTATCATCCACTACCAGGACAGGCGCCGGGCGTGATTCTCTAGGCGCAGGAATTACTATTGCTTTAGAGGCATCATCTTTTACGGAGCGCTGGGCCAGAATCTCGATAATGGCCGGCCAGACCCTATTGTTGGGTTGTAAGCGCCGGGCCTCTTCCAAAGCTTGTAAAGCTTGGTCAACTTCGTTCAGATTCAGGTGAGCCAAGGCCAGGTGGCGATAGACCGCGGGATTCTGTTGTTGAGTGGCTACCTTCTTGATGCGAACGATAGCTGCTCCAACCTGCTCCCTATTCACGGTTCCGTTATGCAACAAAGCATCGAAGTCGCTCAGGACAAGGACCGCCCGGCAGGCGGAACACTGCGAAACAGGCTGTGGATGATCGGCCGCACACAGAGGACATGGCCACGGGGGGACCGAACCGGCCATTCAGGCACTCCACGAGGTAATCCACAGGGTGGTTTTGGGAGGCTTTTGCCACTCCCTCTTCCAGCATCCGCGCACGGGTTCAAGGAGGCGAGTCGAACAGATCCGTCTATTTTCGGGGCCAACAGGAGCAAGCCTAGCTCACAGGCCCAATGATGTGACGAAAGACCTTATTTGATTTCCTACAAAGTTTAATGGGCTGTCAAGAAATTGAGTTGGCAGTTGAGTTTTCGTCCCATTTAGAGATTTGTCAGAGATTTTTTACCTATAGGAGAAAGAGCAAGGCAACAGTCTTGGCAAGTCTCGTCATCAGCTTGGATTGCACATTAATTTGCCCGTCGCACTTTTTGAGCCGGCAATTATCGTCGATTAAATCGTCGCCGGGCTTGCCGGCCGAACCATCAATGCCGTTGTTACAGCTGTCCAAGCCCCCCGTACTTACCTATTTCGGCTGTTTCCACTTGAAAGCTTCCCTTTAGCTGCCGCTTTTGGCGTGCGTCCAGATCACAACCTGGTCATTTTGTGAAGGCCATGTAAAGGGGCGATTAGAGATTGTGGAAGTTACCCAGATTCCGCCTTCTATCACCTATTGCTTTCTTGTAAACGGTCCCCATTGCCCTTAAGACCTCAATTCGTCTCCATGCGAATGTGGAGCTTGGGGATCTGCGCGGAGTCCGTTTTGAGAACCGAAACTCCGAAAAACAAGGAAGACTCATGATGACCCCTCTGTGGAAAGCCTTCTTGCGAACTTGGGCCGGACAACAGCGGAAACGACCGGTGCGCCGGCGCGATTTGCTCGTTCAACGCTTGGAAGACCGTTGCTTGCTGAGCGCGGCGCCGTTCCAGCACGTACTGATTCTTTCGGTGGACGGGCTGCACGCGGCCGACGTGGCCGATCCCGCCTTACCGGCGGACCTAACGAATATCATCGATCTGCAGAAAAGCGGCGTCACCTATGCCAACGCATCCACTACCAGTCCCTCGGACTCCTTCCCCGGCACGCTTTCTTACCTGACCGGCGCCCACCCGGGCACGACCGGGGTCTTTTACGACGACTCCTATTCTCGAACCCTTCTCGCCCCAGGCTCTAACTCTTCCGCCCAGCCCGGCACGGAGGTCCAGTACTTCGAAAATCTCGACAAGAACCAAAACCTGATCAGCGGGGGCGGCAACTTCGACGCCAGCAGCATCGACCCTAACAAATTGCCTATCGATCCGACGACTAATATGCCGGTTTACCCTAGCCAGTTCCTGCAGACCAACACCATCTTCGATGTGGCCCATCAGGCCGGTCTCTATACCGCCTTCTCCGACAAGCACCCGGCGTACCAGATCGCCAATGGGAACGATCCCCGCGCCATCAACGACTTCTATGGTCCGGAAATCAATTCCTTCACCGCCCTCTCCGACCCGAGCACCGGCCAGACCGTAAATGCCGACACACTGCTGAACCGGTCGGCCAAAACAGTGACGGGTCTCAACGTCACTCCCGGTTTTACGGTAAAGTCCTTCGCCACGAACCCCATTGGCTCATCGCAGCCCGACTCGATCGCTGTCGACGGCGTGAATGTGTATGTCGACTACGGCAACGGCGTGGCCAAGGATGGATCGGACGGCAAGTTCAGCACCATCGTGCAGTACGACACCGCCGGAAAGATCGTGCAGTCCTTCAGCGTTCTCGGCCACAACGACGGTCTCAAAGTGGATCCCACGACCCACAAACTCTGGGCCTTGCAGAACGAGGACGCCAACGCGACCCTGATGATCATTGACCCCAAGACCGGAACCATCAGCAAGTTTACTTTGGCCTCCGTCAATCATGGCGGCGGATTCGATGACATCACGTTCCTCGACGGCAAGGTCTACATGACCGCGTCCAATCCGTCGAACAGTCCCAACAGCGATCCCGCCGTGGTTCAGATCACAATCAGCGGTTCCACGGCGACCCTCACGCCGGTGCTTATGGGTAATGCCACGGCCATCAATGTGGCCACGGGCTTGGAAGAAACGTTGAATTTGCAGGACCCGGACTCAATGACGGCGGATAACTCCGGAAATCTTGTGTTCACCAGCCAGTCGGATAACGAGTTGGTGACCATCCATCATCCGGGCACAGCCAAACAATTCATTACGGTGCTGCATGTGATCGACGCCGCCAATAACCCGGTGAGCGTGGACGATACCCTATTTACAAAAGGTTCCTCGGGGGAGGTCTTGGTAACCGACCTGAATAACGGAGCGATCTACCAAATCACGCTTCCGCCCGACAGTCCCAATCTTGTGCTTACCGCCGCGCGCGACATCGGCAAGGTCGGTTTCCTCAACACCAAGACCGGCGTCTTCACGCCGGTCATTTCCGGCCTCGGCAGCCCGCGCGGACTGGCGTTCTTGAATGCCGGCCCATTCGCCGACTTGAGCAAGTACAAGCTCGTCGATGCGAGCACGGACCCGATCGCTGTCGATCCGACTACACACCTGAGCACCGATCCTAACTTTCAAGACACCACGACCAATTTTTTGCTGACCGAGAAATACGACGATCTCAAGGTCCAGGCGATCCTAAATGAGATTAAGGGCCTGCCGTCGCATACCTTCTTCGGCAGCAATCATTCGCAGGTTCCTTCTCTCTTCGGCATGAACTTCCAGGCCGTGAGCGTCGCCGAGAAGGACGCCCTCGGCGGCATCGCCCTGCTCCAGAACGGCCAAGAGGGCGCGCCTTCGACATTCCTCCAAGCCGCCCTCGAGCACAGCGATGCAAGCATTGGCAAGATCGTTCAGGCTTTGAAAGCCAACGGCATCTGGGATTCGACCATGTTGGTCGTGACCGCGAAGCACGGGCAAAACCCGCGCGTAGGTCAAGGCGGCCTAATGCACGACAACACCTTGCCGGACCTGCTAACCAATGCCAAAATCGGCATTGCGCAGGTTACTCAAGACGACGTCTCGCTCATTTGGCTCCAGAATCAGAAACAGACGACGGACGCGGTTAAGGTCCTGACGGATTTCCAGCACAATGGCACAATCGACGTCTTTTACCATGGCGTCGCCCAGACCCTGCCTGCCAGCCAAATCATCGACAAAATCCTTTCCGGCCGGGATTTGGTAAACGCGCGCCTTGGCAACCCGGCCACGAACAGCACTTCGCCCGACATTGTCGTTACCCTCAAGCCGGGCTACATTTGGGTCGGCAATGTGAATAGCCAGCACAAGAACGCCGAGCATGGAGGTTTCTCGCCGGACGATACGCATGTCGCCTTAATTGTTGCCGGCGGCGGTCTCGACTCGAGCGTGAAAAGCACGACCGTAACCACTCCCGTCGAAACTACGCAGATCGCCGTCACGGCTTTGAAAGCGCTCGGCCTCGATCCCAAAAAGCTCCAAGGCGCCGTTGCCGAGAAGACTCAGGAGCTTCCCGGTCTTTTTGAAAACAAGGACGACAAGAAGGACAACGTCCTCAACAAGATCGATCACTTTATCGTCATTTACCAGGAGAATTGGAGCTTTGACAGCCTGTACGGCCTGTTCCCCGGCGCCAACGGACTGCAAAGCGCCATCGACCCCAGCACCCACAAGCTTCTTGTTCCGCAAGTGGATCGGGCCGGCAATCCCATAAGCGCGGACGGCCCTACGTTTAACCCTTTGTACTCGTATGATCCGGCAACGCTGAACAACCCGCCTCCGCCCCTTGATAACAACAGTAAGGTGGATAGCCGATTTCCCACCGGTCTGGACACTATTGATCCGTACAACCTGCAAAAGGTGGGTTTGTCCCCAGCCGACACGACCGGGGACATTGTCCATCGCTTCTACCAGGAGCAGTCGCAGATCGACGGCGGCAAGATGGACAAGTTCGTCACCTGGAGCGACAACCCCGGCCTGGTCATGAGCTACTTCGACGCCACGAACCTGCCGGAAGGACAACTCGCCCAGCAATACGTCATGGCTGACAACTTTTTCCATGCCGCCTATGGCGGTTCGTTCCTGAACCATCAGTTCCTGGTTTCCGCGGCGGCGCCCGTCTTCCCCAATGCGGCCGCGATAACGCCCTCCTCTCTGCCCGTCCTTGACGCCCAGGGCAATTTGGCGGTCAAGGTGAACCCGAAGACCGGGACCGAGCAGATTGTCCACGATGGTAAGATCACGCCCATCGGCGGGGCCTTTGACAAAAACTACGCCGTTAACACCATTTTTTCGAAAAACCTGGTGCCGGATTTCAAAAAGCCCACCGACGCCGATTTGTTGCCTTCGCTGAATGACAGCGATCCGACAAAGCCCAACTATCAGCCCACCATCGGGGACCGGCTAAGCGATGCGGAGGTTTCGTGGAAATGGTATTCCGGCGGTTGGAACCTCGCCATGAGCGATCCGAAAGCGGCCTCCGCCGCCAACTTCCAGTGGCACCACCAGCCACTCGCCTACTACGACAACTTCGCTCCGGGAACAACGGGTCGAGCCGACCACCTCCAGGATGAGACCAACTTCTTCCAGGACTTGCAGAACAATGATTTGCCGGCTGTCAGCTTCATCAAGCCGCTCGGCCCGGACAATGAGCATCCCGGTTATGCGAGCTTGCTCCAAGGGCAGCAGCATGTCGCGGACATCGTTCACGCCGTGCAGAACAGCCCGGAATGGGCCCATACGGCCATCGTTATCACCTACGATGAAAACGGCGGTCGTTGGGACCACGTCTCCGCCCCTACCCGCGATCAGTGGGGCGACGGCAGCCGAGTGCCGGCCATCGTCATTTCTCCGTACGCCAAGCAAGGGTACGTCGATCACGAGCAGCACGACACCTTGTCGATTCTCAGCACCATCGAACAGCGGTTTCATCTCCAACCGCTGAATCAGGCCGATGCCAACGCCAGCACGCTTAGCAACGACTTCCAGGAGAAAGCGCACGATTCAATTGGCAAGGCCTACCTGCAACCCGACGCCAATACCGTGGGCAAAAACGTTCTGGTCGTCTTGGGAACCGAAGGCAACGATCGGATCAGCATCACGCCGTCTGGCAATGGAAAGCAAATCCTTGTCAACGTCATGGATCAGAAGACTCAGCAGGTCATCGTAAATCAAGCTTTCGATCTCTCCCAAATCAGCCGGATTCAAGTCTATGGCCAAGGTGGCAAAGACAACATCACGGTCGATGATCGAGTCACGCTCCCGGCCATGATTTTTGCCGGCGACGGCAACAATGTTATCCACACCGGGGCCGGCAACACTGTCGTGGTCGGCGGCAGGGGCCATAACGTCATTGAAGGCGGCACGGGACGCGATCTCCTGATCGGCGGCGCGGGCCGGTCCGAGATTCTGGCCGAGGAAGCCCAAGCCATCCTCATCGCCGGCACGACTAACCTCGGGGCCAACCCGGAGGCGCTCCTGGCGATCGAGACCGAATGGGCGCGGCAAGACGAAAACCTAGCAGCCCGGGCGGCGAACATCCAATCCGGCGTCGGACTGGCCAATCAGTTCAAGCTCAACGCCGACACCGTCCACGCCAACGGCCATCACAATGAACTTGTGGGCGGTTCGGGCATGGACTGGTTCTTCGCCAACCTGGCCAAGGATGACATCGACGGTACGTTCGGCGACGATATCATCACCGGCATCAAAAAGAAGTAACGACGATTGGCACGACTGTCCGCCCATGAAGAATGGGCCCGATGCGTCCATTTCGGCCGGGGCGACCTCAAGGGGTCATCCCGGCCGTCTTTGTTGGTTTGTCGCAGGGTTGAAGTCAGCAATTGACTCGTCACGCGTTTGTCACTCGTTCCCAAACTCCCGTCGCTGCGGAGGGACTAAACCATTGCTCTCCTCGAAAGCCGTTAATGCCTCCACTTGTCGGCTCCGGTGCCTGAGTTACGCCCTTATCGCTTATCGCCAGGCGGGATTGCCCTTGGACCCTGTGGACCAGGTTTCGACCCTGTGGATCACCTTACCACCCTCTGGACCAACAAAAAGGGCCCTCGGGACGGGTTTGGCGGTAAGCGCAGTTGCGCCCTTTGGATGTCAGAAGGACTCGTGCTTTTGCAGCTGGACCCTCTGGACCACCACTTTGATCCTGAGGATCAGGCAGCGACCCTCTGGATCAGCGCCAATTGAGCAACAGGGTCAGAGGGTCGGTTCCGAATGCTTTCCATTTCTTTCCACGATTCTTTCCATTTCTTTCCACGGGGGGTCAGGCGAAATGGGGAGAACCAAATCGGAGGGGCTTGCTCATATCAGAAAAAATCGGGAATATTCGCGAACCGTCTGCATCTCACTTACGTCTACCTAATATACGGCGAAAGTGGCTGGGATCGTGACGCGACCTGCCGCTTGTGCCGGTAAGAAAGTTTGGGCAAGAATGGCGAATTCAAGTTCCAATTGGAAATGTCAACGGATACCGGAAATCCGTGGCGCCGGTCAGCCGGCGGTCCAACCCGTGTATCCATTGCGCTTGTGACGCCTGTTTCTCAACGAGACTGCCTTTCGAGGCCGGGCGTCGCAACGATGCCTGGCCTTTTTGTTTGGGCTGGTAGCTGAGACGGTCTAGCGGCGGTCTGAAGAACCGCAGACGAGGGTTCGAGCACCTCCCGGCCCACTGACATGGCCCGTTCGTCTATTGGTCAGGATACCGGTCTTTCAAGCCGGGGAGAGCGGTTCAACTCCGCTACGGGCTATTGCTTGGTCCGGTGGTGTAACAGGAGCATGGCGATCTGATACGTCGCCGGTGGCTGGTGCGATTCCGCCCCGGACTAATGAAGCGAGGAAGTGAACCATGGTTCGGCGCTACCCGTTGAAACCGATACGTCCGACTCGACTTTCGGGGCCGTGGCGTAATTGCAGCGTATCCGCCTTTTAAGCGGTAAGGTGGGGGTTCGACTCCCTCCGGCCCTACTGAGAGCTTGGCCCGTAGCTCAACGGCCAGAGCCGGCTCCTTATAAGGGCCAGACGAGGGTTCAACTCCCTCCGGGCCGATTGAACTTGGGATCCAGGTGTTAGCGGCAGCATCCCTGGCTCTTAACCAGCGGGGTGAGGGTTCGAGCCCCTCGGGTCCCACTGTGCATCCGTGATGTAACGGCAGCCTGCCTGCTCGCCATGCAGGAAGTGCGGGTTCGATTCCCGCTGGGTGCTCTGTTTCGAGAGGTAGGAAAGCTGGCCAATCCGCCGGTTTTGGAAACCGGAGATCGTGGGTTCGAAGCCCACCCTCTCGACTGATTGCGGTGTGGCCCAATGGTAAGGCGGCTCCCTGTTAAGGAGACGATTGCAGGTTCGATTCCTGCCGCCGCAGGTTGGTGGAAGAGGGGGATCGCGCGCAAAGCCGCAAAGGCGCGAAGGAATTGGGAGATTTAGTTACGAATATTGCCGGCAGCGGGTCGTCGGCTGGTGTCATTGCGCCTTGGCGGCTTTGCGCGAGATTAATTTATCCGGAAGGGCAAGCCGATGGGCGACGGCAGCCGTCTCGAAAACGGCCGAGCGATGAGCCTTGAGGGTTCAACTCCCTCTCCTTCCGCTTGGGCAGGTGAGGAATGGAGGATCGAGGATGGAGGGACGCAATGAGTCTTGTTCGTTCGGAGGCGGAGTTTGGGACCGAGGAGGATCTTTCGATCCTCGATCCTCTGTCCTCGATCCTCCTTTTCTTCGGGGATCGGCTAATGGTAGGCCGGCAGTCTTTGAAGCTGCTCATGAAGGTTCGACTCCTTCTCCCCGAACCTCGCGATTTGGGCCGTGTCGAGAAGAAAACGCATTCCGGGGTCGTCTAACCGGTAGGACATCGGGCTCTGAACCCGCTGATGTTGGTTCGACTCCAGCCCCCGGAACTAAAGAGGCCGGCTCGGTAGGCAACCGGCAGACCACCCTCCCTTAAAACGAGGGATGCTGTGGGTTCAACTCCCACCTGAGCCACTTATTGTCCTCGTGGAGCAGCCTGGAGTGCTCGCCGCCCTGTCACGGTGGAGGTCATGGGTTCAAATCCCATCGGGGACGTTCCATATTTTCCCTCTCCTTTTGGGAGAGGGCAAGGGTGAGGGAGCACGGTACGCAAACTCGGCAAAGCGGCCAAGCTCAAACCTTGGTGATCGTCTGTGGGTTCAACTCCCACCCGTGCTACTGGAAAATGCGTCGGCTGGGCATTGGCGAGCCCAAGTGGCTGTAACCCACCCGCGATCTGCTGTGCAGGTTCAACTCCTGCCCGGCGCACTAGATGGCCCGTTCGTCTATCGGCGAAGGACACCGGCCCCTCAAGCCGGGAAGGTGGGTTCGATTCCCATACGGGCTACATGGCCAAGTGGTGGAATGGTAGACACACGACGCTCAGAACGTCGCGCCTTCAAAGGCATGGGAGTTCGACTCTCCCCTTGGTCACTGCGGAGTGGACTGGAGTCTGGTTTCCAGCACGGTCTCATAAGCCGTTCGACGCCGGTTCGAATCCGGCCTCCGCAAGTTCGGAAGTCAGAGGTCGGAGGTCGGAGGTCAGACGTTGAATCTTCTACTGACTTCTGACCTCCGACCTCTGACCTCTGATTGCTGGTCCCGTGGTCCAGCGGCTACGACCCCTGGCCTACACCCAGGTAACGATGGTTCGAGTCCATCCGGGATCACTCTTTGTCAGTTGTCAGTGGCAATAAGGGCTGCTGGTCCAACAGGACGACGCCGGCTCCGCACGCCGGAAATGAGGGTGCAAGTCCCTCGCGGTCCACTAGAACGTGATTCCGGTCTGGCAACGGACAACGGACTACTAACAACGAACAAACTCGGAAGGTAGCCGGATATGGTTGGCCGGGCCGCTTTGCTAAAGCGGTTCTCCCAACGGAGATGAGGGTTCGACTCCCTTGCCTTCCGCTTTCGCCCTCACCCCGGCCCTCTCCCGGTGTACCGGGAGAGGGTGCAAAAGTGAAGGCCCCGATGGTGAAACGGATATCATCCCATGCTTCTAACTTGGGGTTCCGGGTTCAAATCCTGGTCGGGGTGCTGTTTAGCGGCGAGCCTCTGGCGAGCGTGTTGCAACGCGCTCGCCAGAGGCTCGCCGCTAAACGTAATCGATGGTGTCTGTGGTGTAGAGGTTTGGCATGCGACCCTGTGAAGGTCGTGGTGGCGGGTTCGATTCCCCCCGGACACCCTTTTATAGGAGTGTGCTCCTGGGAGAGCAGGCGGTCTCCAAAGCCGCTCGACACAGTTCGAATCTGTGCGCTCCTGTTGCCCCAGGGATTAACATCCCCGGCTCGCCATTGCCGGCGTGGCTCGATTGAGAAAGGCAGCGGTCCCGTAAACCGCCTGATGCTGGTGCGAATCCAGCCGTCGGCTCTTAAGCAGTGGTCAGTGATAAGTGGCTAGTCCTCTTGCCAGCCACTAGCCACTTATCACTAGCCACTATTTCGGCCCTGCGGGTGTGACGGATGGCACGGCAGTCTTCGAAACTGCAAGACGAGGTTCGATTCCTCGGCGGGGTGCTATTGTCCTCGGAGTGTGGCGGATCGCACACGACCCTGCGAAGGTCGGGGATCAGGTTCGACTCCTGACGAGGATACTTGACGCTGGAGCCAGACGGCTAGGCAACCGGCTGCAACCCGGTCGAAGTGGGTTCGATTCCCACCGGCGTCTCTGCAGGTTCGACTCTTGCTTTCGAACGCCAACACCTGCGGCGCCCGGTGCGTCCCGTGATCGGTGGGCGTCTACAGTTCTGTGGTTAGAGCTTCGGCACCCTGCCTCGGCTGACCGTTTCATAAGCGTGGTGGCTGCCCTTGTGGTAGCCGTGCCTATGCGGTCCTTGAAGCGACGGCCTAAGTTGAGGTTGCCGATCTCGTGGTACTCGAAGTAAGATTCGCCATCCCGTGCAAGAGGATTTAAACCAGAAGAGGATTGGCATGAATCAGGATAACCACCACGAAGAACTCTCCGAAGAACACCGTAAGGAGGTTTTTCTCGCCCTTGTGGAGGCGCAGGATCACAAGGTCGACGTAGCCGAGTCGCGCAAACTGATGGTGGAGCGCTTCGGAGTAAGCGTGAGCCAAATCCAGCAAATTGAACGAGAAGGCCTTGACCGCCAATGGCCTCCTTTGTGATTCACGAGCTGGGCCCGTCTCAAACCTTTGGCGGCTCCGGGATTGCTTGGCAGTGTTAGCCGCACGCCCCCGACGAGAGCTTTCATATTAGCGGTGCAATCAGTACCGCTATCAGTAAAAAGCTGCGCAGACTGTGCATATTTCCTTGACTTCCCATCCCACCGTCTCTAAAGTCGGGCGAAGGTCCGTTCCCTTCAATGAAGCAAGCTGCCGGAAAAGGAGCCCAAAATGAAGACTCGCCGTGGATTCCTGGCTGCGCTCGGACTGAGCGCGGGAGCATCCGTGTTGGGGTTGCCGGCAACGGCTCAGGCGTGGGGAAGAAGAAGGAGACGCGGACGGGATTGTTGCAACGAATGCGGCGCTGTCAGCGGTGAATGCCCATGCCCAAAAGACCAAATCAAAGTCAGGGTTCCGTACGCTCAAACTACACCTTGCGATTGCTGCCGCCCAATAGGTTTATACGCTACGGGAAATAACGTTTGGTACTACTATTGCGAGTGTTGCCCCCCGCCCGGGAACGTCTTTGCTGCAAGCAGCGTAAACTACAACGGTGTGTACCCACCCGATTGTTCGAATCCTTCGGTATGCCTCGGTAGCGGCTGTGGCAAAGTCTCCCCAACCTACATGCGTAAGACCAAACGGAAGGTTGTTTTCGATAGCTTTTTTCTCGACCCGGATGCGAAATACAAGAAAAAAGATGATCCTAAAGACTATTACCACGCAGATGCTTTCATGCATGGAATTGACGCGCCAGCCACTGCAAATCTACTTGATGCTCAAAACAACCCGATAACACCTATTGGCTTCGTGAATTACGCCGAACGGTATGTGGCTCTGTACCAAATTGACGGCCCTAAGGGCCTTTTGTGTATTGGAATCGAAGTAAAGGAGCGCCCCATGTCCTTATTTCCAGATCCTATAGTCACTGGTCCAGAATTGGCGAAACTTCTCCACTACAACCAAGTGCAGCTGACGGAAAACGGCGACATATTCCATGTAGTGACAAAGAAATAAACTGTTGGACCACTATATTAGTTGCCCTGAATTCAGCCGCGCATTGAATGCAGAAAAATAGGAATCGAAAGCGCTGCGAATACGAGTCCTCTACTTCTTGGAATTCTGCGGAAAGCGTGCTGCAAAACTACGGGCACAACGAAATCCAAGCCCCGGCAAGGCTTCGTCCCGGCCAATTCCGGTGCGTTCGTGAGCATTCCACTTTTGTTCGCTATCTTTTCCCAAGGGCTGGGGGTCGCCGTTTATTACGCACGAAGGTCCGCCGCGCACGATTCGATGCTTTAAGAATTCAGCCTTCCACTCCGGCGGCTCTTCGACGATTGAGTTGGGGTACGGCCTGTGCCAAGAGTTGGTCCACTCCGCAGCATTGGAGTAAAGTCCGGCAACGTTTGGATTAGCTAATGCCCGATCGTATTCCGGAATGCCCACTGCGCTAAAGGGCCAGTTTACTATTCTCTCAAAGTCGTCTCCCCAGGGAAACCGGTTCTTCCCACCGTTTGTGGCAGCATATTCGTATTCCGCTTCCTCCGGCAAGCGTTTGCCCAGATCTTCTGCAATACCCACTGCCTCATCGAAGGTAATAAAACGCACAGCCTCGTCCTCGCCCGGCGCGGGAATTAACTTTTCCATCTTCACGGGTAGCCTCTTGCGAACCTTTTTGTAGATCGCGACAGTGACTTCCGTTTTGTCCAGAAAGAACGGGTCCAATGATCGTTGGTGAGGTGAGACAAACATAAGGCCGAAGTCCGCCGTGCCCATCGTAAACTCGCCTCCTTGGAAAAACGCCATCTCCGCGGGCACATCGGACTTCGGCACGGTAATCGGGGGCAGATCGATGCTCTTGTCGTCGCGCTCGTCGAAGATAGTGTGCGGGAACGCCTTCAACATTACCGTAGGACTCTTCTCTCCCGGTTCAGGCACTCGGCGGTAAACCTCGTGAAAGCCGTGGTTCTCGACCTCGACGATGACAAGATAGTCGCCGGGCGGAACCTTGGGTACCGTAATCGGCGTCACCCCGCTGGGCTGCAAAGCCTTGTCGAATTGTGGAGTGCCGTCTTCCGGGCTGAGAGGCACGAGCGCCACTTTTGCGCCGGCCGGAATGGTCTGTATATGCACGGTGCGGACGATTTTTGGGGCCGGCGTCCAGAGGATCGCCGCCAGCACCGCCACAAGCACAATGGCCAGGCCTGCCACGATTTGGCTCGGTCTTCGCCGCGCGCCGTGTAGAAGGCGTCGACCAGTCCTAATTAGCGTCTTTTTTGGCAGATGCCCGGTCCTGGCGGAATGCCAGTCATCGCGCAGATCGGCTGCGGATTCATAGCGTCGCCGGCGGTCGGGCTGGATCGCTTTGAGCAAGACCAGGTCGATATTGGGCGGCAAAGAGCGCTGCTGCGTTTTGGCAAGCTGTGCGGGCGGCGTCGCTGCGGTGATGCGCGCCTTGGCATAGGGCAGGTCCAGCGTCAAGGCCTGAAAAAGTGTCACGCCCATGCCGAAGACATCGGTTCGCGCATCGATATCCTCCTCGCCCTCCCATTGCTCGGGACTCATGAATCCGGGAGTTCCCATTCCGCGTCCGGGTTGTACCGCCGTTTCGAACTGGCCGAATCGTGCCAGGCCGAAATCGGTGAGCCAGCCGTTGCCGTTTTTATCCACCAGGATGTTGGAAGGCTTCAAATCGCGGTGCAAGATACCCGCACCGTGGAGGCCCACCAAGGCATCAAAGACCTTGTCAAAGAACGGCAGAATCCGAGCTAAGTAATCCGCGTTACTCAGGGTCGCCCAGGGATGGGGGTCGCGAACTTCCTTGCCATCGCGCAGGGTTCGGCGCTGATTGAGGATTCGGGACAGGTCGCTTCCTTCGATGAACGGAAGAACGAGGATCGGCGTGTTGCCGGCTTCCAGGACGTCGTAGACCTGAAGAATGCCATGCTCGGTGATCTGGGCCGCCAGCCGAGCTTCTTGGCGGAAACGCCACAATCGTTCGGAATCCTCGGCGAAAGCGGGCGGCAAACATTTCAAAGCCACCCAGCGCTGCAGGCGTTCCTGCCAGGCCCTGTAGACGATGCCCATGCCGCCGCGGCCGATTTCGCCCGCGATCTCGAATCCCTCGAGTTCGGCAAGAGCGGCCGGCGGCCTTTCATCGTCTCCGCCAGCCATTGTCTGCCACTGATCCAACGTGCTTTTCGGCGCCGGAAGCGTGGGCTCATCCGAGATGTCCGCACCTTTGACTAAATGATCGGCAGGAATTGCCCGCTGGTCGGGTGACACATCGGCGGATCCGGAATCGCAATGTTTCAATGTGAATGCCGAACCGTGGTCGGGCGTCGACAGATCGCCGTGCTCTTCACCGGCATGACGGCCTTGACTGGGCAGCGTACGCGTCCGATCGAGCATTTGTTTTAACCACGCATGCAGATCCTCGCCCGAACCGCCCTCGAAAGCGGGTAAAGCCTTCTGAACTTCAAGCAGGGCATGATTTGCCAATTCTTGGGCTCGCGTCTGCTGGCCCGGCCCCTTTGGCAGCTCTTCCGCGGCAATGGCAACCAGGTATTGCCGGCAAACGGCCAGCGCCTTGCTTAAGCTGTCGCGCGACCCTGCCCGCGCCTCCCTAAGCCAACGCTCCAACTCCGGTGACGGTAGCTTTTCCGACATTGGGCTCATGTCATTATCTCCGCGAACGTGCGCGCCGGCCGGTCAAGGCCAGCGAAAACCAAACGAAAGACGTGACGGCTTTAAGGTTGATCGGCAAGTCAGTGAAACGGCTATTAGCATACCAGAAAGGGCGGGCAATACGAGCCTCTGTGCCCGCGTCAGGGATTCGGTTTCTCGTCCGGCCGGCTTTTCCAGGTGGTCGTTCATGAATGAGCTCTCAATGCTCCCTGTTTTTCACCGCCCTCAGAGCCTAACCGTCGACCGCGCGTCGTGCAACGCCAGGGCCAGCCCGGCCCAGGGGCTGAGGCCGCGGGGGGTGAAGCCGAGGGTGCGGGCGGGAGTGTCGCCGAAGAGGCATTCGATGGCGGTGCGCATGTCGTCAGCGTCGAGGAAGGGGATCAGGACTTCGCGCGTGTAGGCGAGGTCGTCTTCATCGAGGGCCGGCCGGGTGCAGCCTGCACCGACCATCACCGCGCCCTCTTGGGCGAGCCGGTCACGGAGGGTGCGAGGGCAGCCGTGGCGTTGGAGGTGCGCGGTCCGGTAAATAGCCGTGAGAATGGCCTCGCGCACGGCTTGCTCCGAGGCAGATTCACTGCTCCAAACGACGCCGGTGATCCAGAAGTCGTCTAACCACCGGGGCAGGCGAGGGCCGGCCGGGGCGGCAGGGCCGCGCGGAAAGCGCAGGGAAAACTCGCTGGCGTAGCGATTCGTCCACCCGCCCATTAGGTCATCGGCGACCACGAGGGCGACCTTGAAATCCCCCGGCTCGTTCATCAACTGGTCGGCGGCCTCGGCGACGGCCCGGGCCGCAATGCCGTCGGCGTCGAGCGCGAGCAGCGCATCCAGCAAGGCCGTCACGTGGTCTTTCCCCATCGGGTTCATGATGACGAGCGAGGGCAGCTTCAGGCTCGTCCCGTCCTTGTTGGCGATGGTGCGAAGGTACCTGCGAAAACGGGCATGGTTGCGTGGGAGACCATGAAGCTCGCGCTGAAGCTGCAACAGGGGCACGTAATCGAGGTTCATGATGGATGACGGAAGACAGACACGCGCGGGGGACGGATCTCATTATAGGACAAGGGGGCGCTTGTTTTGTTCACGCCCGCTGCGCTGCCACAATCTGCTCCGCGGGGTGCGGCGGTCAGGAGACCATCGCACAACCGGGGAGTAGTTCGTCAACTCCTTATCATTCGGACATAAGCAGTGAGCGATTAAACAACCATTTCCCCCCGTCAGACAAAAAACCGCACAATTCGCCAAACAACGCTTACCAGGATGGCCAAAAAGCCAAGCAGAATCACCAGACCTCCTAGGGAGCGTCCCTCTCCTTCATTCATTTGGCGTTCTATCTCCTCATCGCTCATCTTGGGATGGATAAAACGCCGGCCCGAACCAAGGTTCCCAATGGCGTCCCAGAAGAAACCGATAATTATGAGTGCGATGCCGCCGGCCAGCAGATACCACGGTGCACCGCTCATGGTTGTCCCTTTCGCCTGCGAGAGCAGTTGCTTGCCATCGCCTGAAACGTGAACTACGGTTGCGCTTGAACCTCGAATTAACAGGGCTTTCGCGCCTGGTCCGCAAAAGGACAGGATACCCTCACCGGGTAGGCGCCACAACCCACCAAACCTTTCGATTTCTCGATGGAGTCCCACCCATGCGCCGTGGCATTTGCTCGCTGATGGTGCTGTTTATCTTCATGTCCCTCGCCCGCGCTGACGATGCCGAGGATCGCTCCGCCGCCTATGTTAAAAAAATCGGTGGCCGCCTTTATCGGGCCGAGGGGAAGCCGGGCAAGCCGGTCGTTGCTGTAGACTTAGTATTTGCCAAGTTTACCGATGCGGACCTGAACAAACTCGCGGGCCTCCAACAATTGGAGAAGCTGGACCTCAACAACACACGCGTCGGCGACGCAGCCCTTCGGGAGGTGGCCGCACTCAAGAAACTGGAGGAGCTCACCCTCTCCGGCACCAAGGTCACACCCGCCGGCCTTAAGGCGCTGGCGCCGCTGAAACAACTGAAAACGATATCATTCAACGTCAAACAGATCGACGATGCGACGTTGCAGACGTTGCGAAAGATGGGCATGCTGCATGCATTGAATGGGACAGGGACCAAGATTTTCGGGCAGCGGCCCAAGAATTCCAGCGAAGTCGTGACATTGGCGTTCTGGGGCTGCCAAATCACCGACAAGGGCTTGAAGGAATTTGCCGAATTCCCAAAGGTAGAGAGGATATACCTCAACGAGACGAAGATCACCGATGCGGGCCTGAAGGAGTTGGCTCGATTTCCGAAATTGAAGTTTCTGAGCCTTGGCAAAACCTCGATCACCGATGAGGGGCTCAAGGAGCTGGCGGGCTTCGACCAATTAAAATCCCTGTTCCTGGATTCCACCAAGGTTACCAGCAAGGGCCTCGAAGCGCTGACAAACCTCCGTCTTGAGGAACTTCGCCTGGGCGAGACGGCGGTCGGCGACGCGGGTTTGAGGTACGTGGGGGCTCAGCTAGGATTGAGAGAACTTATGCTCAATGGGACACGTGTCACCAATGCGGGGATGAAGGAACTGGTCGAGCTCAAAAAGCTAGGGTTTCTCGATCTCAGGAACACCAAGGTCGGCGATGCGGGTGTGCGGGAATTGAAAGGACTCAACAAGCTGGACAAACTGCACCTCGACTCCTCGGAGGTGACCAAGGCCGGCGTTGCCGAAATGAAAAAGAGCTTGCCCAACTGCGGGATCGTGCACAATACCGCCAAATGATCCACGGCTGCCCTTTGCCGGGTATGTCCTAGCCCCAAAGGGGCGGTCTGTGGTAGCCTAGGGCAACGCCCTAGGAATCGAATAATCGGTCAAGCCACAAAGCCCCAACGGGGCGTTCTAGCCCCAAAGGGGCGGTCTATGTTAGGATCGTATCAATCTTTGACCAAGGTCCTAGCCCCAAAGGGCGGTCTGTGATAGCCTAGGGCAACGGCCCTAGGAATTGAATCATCGGTCAAGACACAAAGCCCCAACGGGGCGTCCTAGCCCCAAAGGGGCGGTCTGCGGTAGCCTAGGGCAACACCCTAGGGATCGAATCACCGGTCGAAACACAAAGCCCCAACGGGGCGTTCTAACCAGACCGCCCCTGTGGGGCTTACTTCTTTTAATTGATGACCTTCTTCCTAGGGCGTTGCCCTAGGCTACCGCAGACCGCCCCGTTGGGGCTAAGAAATTTGCTTTGTTGCGATAACCTCATTCGTCTGTTTCAATGTCCCACACCATGACTCGCCATGCCCCAATCCCATGCCGCTGTTCTGGTCCATTTAGTGTTTAGCACGAAGCATCGCCAACCGCTCATCACCTCCGATATTGAGCCGGAGTTGTTTCCTTATATGGCGACGGTGCTAAGAAACATCGATTCGCCATCTCTTACCATCAATGGAACGCCCGATCATGTTCACCTGCTTTTTCGGCTCAGTCGAAAACATCCGTTGTGCGATGTAGTAGAAGAAGTGAAGAAAACGTCGTCGAAGTGGATCAAGACCAAGGGCGTTTCCTTTGCCGCCTTTCAATGGCAAGCCGGCAATGGAGCATTTTCCATCGGCGAATCCGTTGTGCCGGCATTGCGACAATACATAGCCAATCAAAAAGAACACCATCGCCGGCAAACATTCCAAGACGAATTTCGCACCTTCTTGAACAAGTACAAGATTGAGTATGACGAACGCTACGTGTGGGATTGAATGGGAAGTAGGTGAAACCAGATCGAAACGCCGTTCGAGAACACAAAGCCCAACGGAGCGTCCTAGCCCCAACGGGGCGGTCTGTGATAGCCTAGGGCAATGCCCTAGGGATCGAATCATCGGTCAAGACACAAAGCCCCAACGGGGCGTTTTAGCCAGACCGCCCCGGTGGGGCTTATCCCTTTGATGGAAGACACCCTTCCTAGGGCGTTGCCCTAGGCTACCGCAGACCGCCCCGTTGGGGCTAAGACAATGAACTTTGCATTGTTTGCGATAACCCCATTCGTCTGGTCGACTTGCCAAGCGAACAATGGCCACGAAAGCATGCCTACGCGGCAAACCAGGCCCTTCTCTTCCTAATCCAAGGCCGTAGACGTCTGCCAGCGAAAGGATAACAAAACCCTTTCCCGCAGGGTACTCAGCATGCTTTCACGGCCGGTTCTCGGTTATTATCACCTGAGACGATCTCATAAGGGCCGTGAAAGCATGGCACCCGGCGCCTTTTCGTGATTTTCGTATGGCTTCCCGGTGGCCAGATCTCAGCCGACGTATACGCTAACGGCAGCTTCCAAAAAGACTATTTATTGAATTGGCCGATTAACCAAGTAAAGAGAGGTGGTATGTTCAGTATCCTGGTTTCATCCGATGGGCTTGCATGGGAAACTGAAAACACTATGGCAATGGAGCTGGGCCGATTCAACGAGTACAGCGGCGTGGAAGCCGATTCGATTACAGTTAAGAATCCTGAAACGCTGGAACCATTAGAGACGGCGGAAACACTGCTCCTGTACGAAACTGCTGCAACCGGCCCTAATGTAAATGTGGTTCGATTGGGCAGGCTTAGCAACATTAGGGCGGGGAGAAACAAGGTCGCATTTCGGTTCAAAGAAATCGGCCGGTGTGACAGAAGCATAATTGAAAAGTATGCCAGACTTCTAGATCTTGATGCATTTGAATTCATCCGCACACATTGGGCGATAAAGGATGGCGTGATACCCAAGGAGATTCGGGATAAAATGTCGAACACTGAGGAACGATACGATATAGCCCTGTCCTTTGCAGGAGAGGATCGGGACTATGTCGAACAAGTGGCGGAATACCTAAGAGCGAACAAGGTGGCCGTGTTTTACGACAGGTTTGAGGAGATCGATTTGTGGGGAAAGGATCTCGCCGAACACCTGGACTGGGTGTATCGCACCGGCGCACAATTCTGCGTGATGTTCATTTCCAAGTATTACGTCGAGAAGATGTGGGCGAACCACGAGCGGAGGTCAGCATTGGCGGCTGCAATTCAAGCCCGCAAAGAATACATTTTGCCCGCACGGTTCGATTCAACTGATTTACCAGGCATCAGGCCGACAATTGGTTATATTAACCTGGTCGGAAAAACACCTGAAGAATTAGCGGCTATGATTGCGAAAAAGCTAGGCCGATAATCGTGGTGTCGTTTTTCTTAGCACGGCCCCGACTATCGTCGCCGGCACCCAGCCCCATCTTTAGGCTCTTTCTTTTCTGTCAGGTGGCCGCCCACCAGTTTCAGCTCCGCGACCCGCACCGCATTGAGTTCCACAAAATGCGTCCAGGCGCTTGGCGCGTTGGTTTCGTGGAAGATCGCTTCGACGGGGCATTCAGGCACACAGGCTTCGCAATCGATGCAAGATTCGGGATCGATGTAAAGCTGCCAATCATCTTCGTAGAAGCACTCGGTAGGACATACAACCACGCAGTCCGTGTACTTGCAATCATGACAGGGCTCGCAGACGACATAGGCCATTGGTTGCTCCTTTGGAAAGAGGGTTTGATCGCCAATGCTATTGCGAGCGGCGTGCCACCAGCCAAGGTGTCCGGCTATTTGTCCGAACGTGAATCAGACATTTGGCTTGTGATCTTCTGAAGAGAGAAGCAGTTTGAAATCGACCAAACAAGCCATCGATATGTCGTCAGAATGACGAAGGGAAGTCACGGGCGGAGAGTGGAAAACCGGGCATGAGGAGATTTAGGGCGACGGAAGATTCCTGGAGATCTGAAGCTTGCGCATTTTTCCGTATAGGGTTGTGGGCTTGAGACCCAAGACGGCAGCCGCGCCGCCGGGGCCGTAAATTTTGCCGTTGCAGCGCTTGAGCGCATCGCAGATAGTGCGCCTCTCCATCTCGGCCAAGCCCGATCCGTCGTTTGTTAGCGCAGGACTTGATAGAGTGGGTCTCAGCCAGAGTGGATCGATCCGCAGCGCCGGACCAGCCGTAGTGACCATGGCCCGCTCGATAATATTCTCCAGTTCGCGCACATTTCCAGGCCAATGATAGTCGGTCAAGAGGCGCATGGTGGATGGAGTCACTGAACAGCCGGCTCTGCCCATTCGCCGGCCGAAGTGCTGGACGAAATGCTTGACGAGGTCGGGAACGTCTTCACGGCGGTCGCGTAAAGGAGGGACAATAATAGGGAACACATTGAGTCGGAAAAACAGGTCCGACCGAAACCGATTCTGGCTGATGATCGTCGGCAAGTCCTGATGAGTCGCGGCTATGACGCGGACATCGACCGCTAGGGATTGGCTCGCGCCCACGCGCTCAATAGTTCGCTCTTGCAAGACCCGCAACAACAATACTTGCGTTTCGGCAGGCAGTTCGCCGATTTCATCAAGGAATATCGTCCCGTGATTCGCCAACTCGAAGCGGCCCGCACGAGGCCGTATAGCGCCCGTGAAGGCGCCCTTCTCATGCCCGAACAGTTCACTGGCAACGACGCCCGGCGCCAAGGCCGCGCAATTGACCGTAACGAGCAAACGGTCTCGGCGTGAGCTGAGCTGGTGAATCGCTCGCGCCACTAGCTCCTTTCCCGTGCCCGTTTCCCCATGAATCAGCACCGTGCTCTCGGTCCGGGCAACCTGTTGAATGGCCAGGCGGACGGCCTTCATAGCCAGGCTTTCGCCGGTTAGCAGACGTAGATCCCGCTCGTTTTTCGCTTCGTCGCGCAGGTAAACGGTTTTCGCTGAAAGCGTTCCAACTCGGCAATGCGGCCTTCTCGTTCACGGCATCCTTGGCAAGATGATTCAGCCATGCAGACATGGTAGCAAAAACGCGCCTCGGCCTTTCACGCAAGTCCTACGAATGGGCGGCCGGGGCGATTGGACCGGTGAGCGGCGGGGTTTATCCCCGCCGTGCGGTCCGCCGGGACAAGCCCGGCGGCTCGCCTTAGCTGTCCATCGAGCTTTGGCGGACTGCTAGGTCTCTTACTTAGCGGGTGAACCGTGCAATGCCAGTAGGCCGAACAAGTCTTCGAGCGGAGTATCCGCGTTAGGGTAGCCCTCCTCGGCCTGATTCGGATTTTCTTTGGCCTCCTTTTCTTTCTTGGCGATCCGCTCCGCCTCGCGCATTTCTTGGAAGAGTTCCGGGTAATGAACAAACAGAAGCAGGTCGGCGAGCCATTGTTCCAGTTTGCTGGGGAGCCAGTAGCGGAAGGGTGAACTGCGGCGGCCCCGGCCGTCGCGGTGGAGAAGGCCGCGCTCGCTGGCGGAGTCGAGCCAGCGCCACAGGGAAGGCGGCGATGGCTTGAGGAAATCGGGCGGCCAGTCGTCGAGGGTTTGTTGGCGCGTCAGCTTGGTCCGGGCGTCTTCAAACGCATAAGAAATGGAAGGTCAGTAGCGAAGGGGCGGTTCAAGCAACGCAGCTCAGGGTGAGCCGAACACTTCTTCCAAGGCAGAACGCATCACGGCAGGATTGGGATCGAGGCCCGTCCACAAACGAATGCCGATGACGCCCTGGTTGACCAGCATGCCCAGGCCGTCGAGGACGCGGCAGCCGCGGGATTCGGCATCGCGCACGAGCCGGGTGCGCGGGGGATTGGGGATGACGTCGCAGACCAACGTGGTCGGCTGAAGCGCGTCGATCTTCAAGGGCAACCGGGCATCGATATCGGGAAACAGCCCGATGGAAGTGGCGTTGACCAGAAGGTCCGTGCCGGGCGGAACGGCATAGTCGCCTTGCCAGGCAACCAGGGTGGCCTGGCCGGGCGCCACGCGGGTGAGAATGGCGGCCAATTCTTCGCCTCGCTGCCCGCTGCGATTGACAATGGTGATGGCCGCACAACCGGCCCGCAGCAATTCCACGCCGATCGCGCGAGCCGCGCCGCCGGCGCCGAGGATCACGGCTCTCTTGCCCTTGACCGGCATGACTTCCTGAACCGATTGGAGGAAGCCTTTGCCGTCGGTGTTCTCGCCAAGCAAGCGGTTTCCCTGACGCACGATGCAATTGACCGCGCCGATTGCCTGCACCGCGGGCGACAATTCATCAAGGTACTGGACCACGGCGACTTTGTGCGGGATGGTGCAGTTGGCGCCCCGGAATCCCATGGCGCGCATGCCGCGAATCGCGTCCGCCAAATCGGCAGGAGCCACTTCAATCGTCAAATAGCGCCAGTCAATCCCCAAGTCATGGAAGGCGGCCTCCACCATGCATTGAGTCGGATTCTCGGCGACGGGCTGGCCAAAGACAGCCACCAGCTCCGATTTGAATTGCCGCGGCGCGGTCATCGTGTAATCTCCTTATAAACCCAGCGTCTTGTTCGTTGGTTAGTTGTATCCTCCCCGATCTAGGTTAGGATAGGGCCGAATGAACTTTCTCATTCCGTCTCTTGTCGGGAGTTCCCCATATGGCTTTTCGAACAGCTTGGCGTTCGAGCTTTCTAGCTCTTCTGACCATCGGCTCGATTCCGGTGGTCACCGCCTTGATAACGGCTGCCGACGCGACGAAGCAATCGAGTGAAGACGTCCTCCAACTGCACCTGCGCACCCGCATCGAGCCGTTCAAAGGAAGCAAGGTCTGGGATGAAGTCACGCTAACGAAGGACTTTCCGGCGCGGGAGACGGCCATCATCGTTTGTGATATGTGGGACAAACACTGGTGCCAAAAGGCCAGCGAGCGCTGTGCCGAGTTAGCCAAAAAGATGGAGAAAGTCCTGAAGTCCGCGCGTGCGCGGGGCGTGCTGATTATTCACGCCCCTTCGGAATGCATGGACTTTTACAAGGAAACGCCACAGCGCCGGCGGTTAGCCGAAGTTGAACGCGTGAAGCTGCCCAAGCCGCTCGATATTCCAGAGCCGCCATTGCCCGTGGACGCGTCCGACGGCGGGTGCGACGATGCCAAGCCGGATCAAGAACATCGCACCTGGACCCGGGAACACGCGTCGTTAACCATCGCTGATGAAGACGGCATTTCGGATAACGGCGAAGAGATCTACAGCCTGTTCAAGCAGCGCGGCATCAAGAATATCCTGATGATGGGAGTGCATACCAACATGTGCGTGCTGGGCCGGTCGTTCGCTATTCGCCAAATGACGCGATGGGGAATGCGTTGCGTCCTCGTGCGCGATTTAACCGATGCGATGTACAACCCCAAAGAGAGTCCTTTCGTCAGCCATGAGGATGGAACGGAGTTGATCGTCCAGCATATCGAGAAATACTGGTGCCCCACGATTTTGACCGACGATCTTCTTAAGGCCAAGAAATAGCTTCCACTTGATTGCTTCCATTCCATGCGATGTGCCCATTTAGGCTTCATACAGGCCCGCTGTTTTTAGCTTAGCCATTTCATCGTCATGCATGCTCTACGGTCATGACCCGGCAGAGGATTACGGGGAAGAGCCAGAAGGGAGATTGGGAGATGCTCAAGGTCGAGGTTCAGGGCCAGGAATGCCGGTTCCAGTCGGAGATCATAAATGACCCGGCTGGGATTCCGCCAGTAGGTGATTTCATTTGCTCACCTGCCTTTATTGGCACCAATGGACAGCTTAGAGAAGCAAAGCAGTTGAATTCGCAAGCCTTCTGAGAGGGAAACCTGCGGACTTAGTGTAAACCATTCTGGCGGAAGAGTTTAGACCCTCTGGATCACCACTTTGACCCTGAGGATCAGGCTCCGACCCTCTGGGTCAGCACCAATTGATCCACAGGGTCAGCCTGTGCCGTAAACGATTGGCCAGCAATGGTTTAGACCATCTGGACCCTCTTGACGGGCCGACCCTCTGGATCACTTGGTCCAGAGGGTCGCTTTGAAGGTCGCCCAGGGGGCCTAACTCGTTGTAGGCGGTCCCACCCGCCGACGTGCTAATACGCCCATCGATAGATTTCTTCTACCTGGTCCACCGTCACGGTTCGGGGATTAACGCGAAGGATGCGTTTGATGCCGGCAGCCTTTTCGGCGAAGGGACGGAGTTGCTCTGGTTTGACGCCCAGGTCGCGTAGGCGCTGTGGTATGCCAATGTCTTTGCGCAAGTGCTCCACGGCATGAATGGCTCTTTCCGCTCCCTCGTTTTCATTCATGCCGGCCGTGTCTTCACCCAGTAACCGGGCGATTGCGGCAAAAGATCGTTCACGCCCCGGCAGATTGAAACGCATGACATAGGGCAAAAGCAAGCCGTTGCCTGCGCCATGGGAGCAATGCGTGACGCCGCCCACGGGATATTCCATGGCGTGAACGAGAGCAACGCCCACGTTTGAGAAGGCCAGGCCTGCCAAGGTAGCTGCCAAAGCCATTCCTTCGCGAGCTTCCAGATCGTTGCCATCGACAACGGCCCGGCGCAGGAATTGTCCGATCAAGCCAATGGCTTTCTCCGCGACCATGTTGCCCATGGGGTTGCGGCCTTGGTAGACGGTGCGTTCGCCATGGGGCAAGGGAAAGGTCTCATTATCGATGGCCGTATAAGCCTCGATTGCATGAGTAAGGGCGTCGATCCCGCTGTCGGCCGTTACTTTGGGGGGACAGGAAACGGTCAGCATGGGGTCGATTAATGCCACTGCCGGTCGTAAGCAATTGCTGAGGATGCCAACCTTCATCTGATTGTCGCTGTCAGTCAGCACCGACGCAGCCGAGACCTCCGAGCCGGTGCCCGCTGTCGTCGGCACGCAAATAAGCGGCGTGATGCGCCCGGGGATTCTATCATCGCCGACGTAATCACGCGGGGAGCCGCCATGAGCCAGGCAGGTTGCGGTGATCTTGGCCAGGTCCATGTTGCTGCCGCCTCCCAGACCGAGAATGGCGTCCGGTTTGAAAGTGCGTGCCTGACTGATGACCGTCTCTGCGGCGCCAAGCGATGGTTCGGGTTCGCCGCCCGGAAAGATCTCAATCTTTACGCCGGATTCGCTCAGAGGCACATGGATGTGTTCCACCAGGCCTGTTTTTAGAAGTATGGGGTCGGTCACTACCAGCAAGCGTCGGGCGCCAAGGCGGCTAGCCACATCATCCAGTTGACGCGTTGCCTGGCGCCCGAAAAGAATTTGTCCGGCGGAATGAAACGTCCACGTGGTTCGGATCATGTTAGATTGGCCTCGGGGGGCTTCTGGTGCGTTAACTTTTGCAAATATGGTCGGCTGAAGTCGCGACTCACTTTCCAGAATCCAGCTTACTAGGGCGGATTTTGTTCCAATTACGAAAGCAAGGGTTATATTACACCCTCAGATTGGCCTGTCTTTGCCTTTATTCCGGAAACCAAACCAAGGAGAAGAGGATGGGAACGCCCCCGGAAAGCAAGAACAGACTGGACGGGATCGATCTCTTGCGCGGACTAGTCATGGTCATCATGGCCTTGGACCACACACGCGATTATTTCACCAATGCTTTTTTCGACCCCGTTGACTTGACGAAAACGACTCCCGGCCTGTTTTTGACGCGGTGGATAACTCATTACTGTGCGCCGGTATTCATTTTTCTCGCGGGAACTGGGGCGTTTTTATCCGGCTCACGCGGCAAAACCAGCGGCCAGCTCGCCTGGTTTCTTCTCACACGTGGCCTTTGGCTGGTCGTCCTGGAACTGACGTGGGTGCGGGCTTCCTGGATGTTCAACTGGGCTCTTCACGAACACGGCGCCGGTGTCTTTTGGTCCATTGGCTGGTCGATGGTCGCGTTGTCCGCGTTGGTGTTTCTTCCGATCTCGGCGATCACCGCATTCGGTTTAGTAATGATTGCCTTTCACAACACTCTGGACAACTTGACACCAGAGCAAGTGGGACTGCCGGAATGGCTCTGGGTAATTCTGCACCATGGCGACGGCTTTGCATTCCAACCGTATTTCAGTTTCGGAGCGGCTTACAAACTCATTCCCTGGATCGGCGTCATGGCTGCCGGTTACGGCTTCGGCGCCTTCTTCCTGCTCGAACCAAAAGCCCGGCAAAGGCAATTGGTCGGTCTTGGAGCGGTCCTTACGCTCGCCTTCATCGCCATACGAGCCATCAACCGTTACGGCGACCTACATCCTTGGACACTGCAAGAAGACAATCTCTTCACGTTCTTATCTTTCCTCAATTGCTGGAAATATCCGCCTTCGCTCGACTACATATTGATGACGCTTGGGCCGGCGATCATGGCCCTGGCCTGGTTTGATCGAGGAGTGGGCCGGTTGGGTCGGCCGCTGGTCGTATTCGGTCGTGTGCCGTTATTCTTTTACCTTCTTCACATTCCATTGATCCACGCCTTGGCGGTCGCGGTTGACTTCTATCGCTTTGGCTGGTCACCGATGACGGTTGATGGCCCGTGGGTTCCCAAGCTGGAGAATGGTTATGGCTTCCCGCTTTGGCAGGTGTATCTGATCTGGCTGGGCGTGATGCTCGCGCTCTACCCTGTATGCTACTGGTTCGCGCGGGTCAAACAAAAGCACCGTTCGCCGTGGTTGAGCTACCTGTAACCGTAATCAAGTCTTCTTCGGCTGGACGAGGTTAACTTCCGTGACTACCAACGAACCAATTCGCATCGGTATCCTGACCGTCTCTGATCGGGCCAGCCGAGGGGAATACCAAGACCTGGGTGGACCGGCTATCCACGATTGCTTGGCCGAAATCCTGTCCTGTCCGTGGGAAGCCGTCCCGCGCGTCATTCCCGACGAGCGACACCTAATTGAAGCTACTCTACGGGAACTTTGTGATAAAGCAGGCTGCTGTCTGGTTGTTACCACGGGGGGTACGGGACCCGCTGCCCGGGACGTGACTCCCGAAGCCACGGAAGCCGTATGCGATAAGCTCCTTGATGGCTTCGGCGAACTCATGCGGGCTGTCTCGCTGAAGGTAGTGCCGACCGCCATCCTGTCACGACAAATAGCCGGCATTCGCGGAAAGTCACTAATCGTGAATCTTCCGGGTAAACCGAGCGCCATCCGCGATTGTCTTTTGGCTGTCTTCCCTGCGATTCCCTACTGTGTCGACTTGATCGAGGGGCCTTACCTCACCACCAATGAGGCCGTTGCCAAAGCGTTTCGACCCAAAAAGTGACTTACAGAAACCAATCGCACTTTCATGGAAATCGACCTTAACTGTGACCTCGGCGAGGGCTATCCATTCGATGCCGAACTAATGCCGCTAATCACCTCGGCAAATATCGCCTGTGGCTTTCACGCGGGCGATGCGGCCACCGTATTTGAGACGCTACGACTGGCGGCGGGGCAGGGCGTGCAAGTCGGTGCGCATCCCGGCTATGCGGATCGCGAACACTTCGGCCGGCGCGAACTTAAATACTCGGAAAAACAGGTCAGCGAAGAGTGCGTCTTTCAGATCGGCGCACTGGCGGGCCTGGCGAAGGCCGCAGGGACCAAGGTTTGCTATGTCAAGCCGCACGGGGCCCTTTACAACCAGGCCTGTCGCGACCTTTCCTATGCCAAGCCCATTGTTAAGGCAGCCGAGTTATTCGATCTGGCGGTGATGGGTTTGCCTGATTCGCAGCTACAGAAAGCCTGCGAAGGCCGTTGTCCGTTTGTCGCCGAAGGATTTGCGGATCGGCGCTATATGCCGGATGGATCCCTTGTTCCCCGGTCACAAGCCGACGCATTTGTCGAGACCGCGGAGGAGGCCATTCGTCAGGCGCAATGGTTGCTACAAACCAAAGGCGTGAAGACGCTCTGCGTCCATGGTGACAATCCGCAGGCCGTGCCTTTTGTCCGGGCCTTGCGGGCAGGCCTGCTGGCACGAGGCATCGCAATCCAGCAATTCGCAATTAGGTGAAGCGATTTCGTTTCATAACAACTCATAACACGCACTGATCCCTATTCCCTAAACCATTAGCGCGGTACAAGTGTTGGCGTATTGTTACGAAACGACTCTCCTACGCTTGTTACGAAATGGGCGGGTCAGCCTTTGATGATCAACGTACAGCAATTACAGGAAGTATCTCTTTCTCGCCTGATAAATAAACAGGGCAAGAATAATAACCAGGAGGTTAAACCCGCCCAAAAACCACCATTTGTTCCTCTTGATGAATTCCAGCCTGTTACTGTCCTTTTCTAGGCCGTCCACCAAACCTGCGGTTTCTACCGCATAAATACTCGAGGAAGGTGAGGATTTCGAGGCCGTGGAAGCGGTCAAGCGGCGCTTGGCTTCATCGCGGTCGGGTATCCATTGCGGATCGAGCAAAGTCGCTTTGTCTAGGTCGTCCTTGGCCTGCTCCAAGCGGCCCAGGTGCAATTGAGCCCGACCCTGTATTGCGAAGACCAGGGCCGAGGTGTCGCCTAGCCGGATTGCTTCTTTTGCGTCGGCCAAGGCATCGGCATCCCGGGCGATTTCCAGGTAGGCCGCGCCGCGTAAGACGTGGGCCGAGATATTGCTCGGGCTGATGCCTATGACGCTGGCGGCTTCCGAGATAGCCTGATCCGCCAAATGTTTTTGGGCGAAGAGGCGGGCGCTGGCCAAACGGGCACGAGCAAGATGCCCGTCCATCCGGATGGCTTCCTGATAATCCGCGAGGGCTTGGTCGAGCTTTCGCTCACGTGAAAAGAGATCTCCTCGGCGGAGCCAAGCTTCCGGCCCCGCTATCCGCACGGCTTCTTTAAAATCCCCTTCCGCCTTGAGAGGTTCATCCAGGAGCAAGTTGATTCGGCTCCGCACCAAAAGCGCATCGGAGTTTCTGGGGTTCGAGCGGAGAGCTTGATGACAATCATCGAGCACGGCTTGGGCATCCTCGTGAAGGAAAAATCGACACTCCGCCTGACACGCCAGTGCCGATGCTGCGGCTTGTGGATCCATCTTGATAACCCGCGCACAATCGATTTCGGCCTCAGCCCACTTGCCCTGGTCACAGAGGATTCTCGACCGGACCAGATGGCCGCGGGCGTCTTTGGGATCGATCCAGGCGGCTTCATTACAATCCACGAGGGCCGCTTGAGTTTTGCCGGCCTGTTGGTGAACCAGCGCGCGAAAGGCGAATGCCGCCGGGCTCTTGGGATTGACGTCAAAGACGGCTTTGGCCTCCTCGTATGCCAGGCCTTCCTCCCCTTTTCGCAGGTAAACAAGGCCGCGAGCGATGTGCGTTTCGACACTTCTTGGTCCGATCACGCAAGCTTGATGGCAATCGGTGAGAGCTTTAACTTCGTCTCCTGTTTCCAACAAGATCTTGGCCCGATCGAGGTAGAGAGAAGGATCCTTGTCATCCAATTCAATGGCGCGATTTGCATCTAGGCCGGCCTTCCCAATTTCTCCCTTGGCCAGCCACGCCAGGGCGCGCCCGCCGTAAGCGCGGGCGAGATTGCCATCGAGCTGAACTGCTCTGCTAAAGTCCTCCAGCGCCTTGTCGGATTCCCCCAGTCGTGCCTTCGCCTGACCGCGGCAGAGATAGACCTGAGCGTCCGAAGGCGCCCGTTGAACGGCCTGGTTGGCCAGGTCCAATGCCAAAGCATACTCATGTAGATAGATTTGAGCCTGGGATTCCAGACAATAGCCGCGCAGGAGAGTGGAATTCAACCGCAGCGCTTGTTTGCAATCGTCCAGCGCGCGGTTGAGTTCATCGCGACTATTAAGGTCACCGCCGCGGGCGAGGTAGGCCTCGGCCCGGCCCAGGTAAGCGTTGGCATCGGCGGGATCTTGTTCCAGGGCTTCGCCGAAGGCCAAGATGGCATCGGGATATTGATGTTCGGCAAGAGCGCTGCGACCACGCTCATGAGGTGAAACCAACGGGCCCTTGGTCGGTTTAGTAAAAAACAGGAGTCCCAGGCCGGCCAAAACTGCCAGACAAGCCGCAAAGGCCAGCCACGGCCAGAGAGGTGATCGGCTGCGCCTTCTCTTAAGGAGCCGAAACGGCGATCCGAATGCAGAGGCGCTTTCCTCCTCGAGCACGCGGGGCTTCACGCCCGGAGCAGCGGGCGCCTCCAAAACCCGGCCGCACAGAAGGCACGGTTGCGGTAGGCCAACCTGATGCTGGAGGGCCACATAGGCGGCCCCGCAGGGACAGGTATAAGCAATTGCTAGATCCATGGGCCGGCAGCTCCCTAACCAGGAGCCTCTCCATGCCGAGAGTAAGACGACAGGGTCTTGGCAAGCGCCCACCAATGAGGTCATACGACTTTGGAATACTTGACAGTATAGGTATTATTGCGCGAGTGAAAGCGCCTTTTTGAAGAATTTAACAATGCCGAATTTCGAAAGGCTTTAGCCGAATGCCACGTTAGCCCCGGTTACGAGCCTCGTGGGGCTCCGGCAACGCGGGCCTCGGCTGAGAGAATCTACAGAAACTCAAACAGTAAAGACATTGGCGGAGTCAGCGAAATCCAATCCCCGAAAGCTCTCAAAGTGCTGGAACCCGGCCTGTTCACGCTTGTCGTGGATGGAGGCCGGCCAGACTCGCGCGGCCTAGGCGTTCCCGTGGGAGGAGCGGCGGATCGTTTCGCCCTGGCCATCGGCAACGCACTCGTTGGCAATCCTCCAGAAACAGCAGCACTTGAGATCACGCTCCAGGGTCCAACCTTGCAGACGGACGCCGACATGGGCTGCGTCGTTTATGGCGCTCCCTTCGAGGTATCAATCGAAAGACGACCGGTGATTTCGGGAAGAACGCTTACGCTTCGAGCCGGAGAAGTCTTGCGCCTTGGCAGCGCAATTGAGGGGATGCGCGCGTACTTGTGCGTTTTCGGCGGGTTCCAAACGCCCTTCGTCCTAGGCAGTCAATCCGGTTTCGAGCCGCTCCGGGCGGGGATGCAACTGCACTTTGTGCCGGGCATCCTGGAAAGGCGCTTTATCCGGGATGCGTTTGCCTGGAATCTTGAGCCGATGTTACTGCATGTCTTGGACGGTCCTCAAGCCGATTGGTTTCCCACGGATTGTCTTTTCGAGCAGGAATACAAGGTCTCATCGTCGAGTAATCGCATGGGCCTTCGCCTGCTGAGTGGTCCGCTGCCGTTGCCGGCCCGTGAGCTTCTCTCGGAACCCGTCGCTCCGGGGGCGGTTCAGGTGGCCCGCGATGGTCAATGCATCATTCTCGGCATGGACGGCCAAACCATTGGCGGCTATCCGAAGATCGCTCACGTCATCAGCGCCGATCTCGATAAACTCGCGCAACTCCGTCCCGGCGAGGGGGTCCTTTTCCAACGCGTCAGCCTGGAAGAAGCGGAAACACTCTTATTAAGTAAGCAAGCCGAACTGCGTCAGTGGCTGGCGCGGCTGGGGCTGGCGTAGGGAGGGGAATGGAGGTTGGAGGATGGAGGATAGAGAGACGCAATGTGTCCTGTTGGTTCGCAGGCGAAGCAGAGCTTCGCGGTAGTGCGGTCCCAAACGGAGTTTGGGACCGAGGTGAGGGACGCAATGTGTCCTGTTGGTTCGGAGGCGAAGCGGAGCTTCGCGGGAGTGCGGTCCCAAACGGAGTTTGGGACCGAGGAGGCTTGGGACCGAGGAGGATCTTTCGATCTACGAACGACGAACCACGAACGACGAACCACGAACGACGAACGACGAACCACGAACGACGAACCACGAACCACGATCCTCGATCCTCCATCCTCAATCCCTATATTCATCTCTGTGTCACCTCGCCTTGTCGCTGACGGGAACTTGACTCATGCCGAAAGTTTTGATTGCTCCGATGACGCTCGCCGGTTTGGAGACTTCGTTCGTCAAGGTGCTGCGCGAAGGAGGCTTTGAGCTGGTCTATCCGGGAGTTGGCCGGCAACTTGTCGAGGAAGAAATCCTGGTCCATTTGCAAGGGATCGATGCCAGCCTGGCGGGCTCGGAGCCTTATACTCGTCGCGTGCTGGAAGCGCATCCCCGCTTGAAAGTCATCGCGCGCGTTGGTGTCGGCTACGATGCCATCGACATGGACGCAGCCACCGAGATGGGCGTCGCCGTGACCATCACGCCGGGCGCCAATCACGACTCGGTTGCCGAGCACACCTTCGCCATCATGCTGGCCTTGGCCAAGGATCTTGTGCTCCAGCACAATGCGCTGACCGCCGGCGGCTGGCCGCGCAAGACCAACCTTCCTTTGCGGGGCCAAACGCTTGGCCTTGCGGGTCTGGGCCGAATTGGCAAAGCGGTGGCCTTACGCGCCGAATGCTTTGGCATGAACTTGATTGCCTATGATCCGTTTCCCGATCAGGCCTTCGCGCAAGCGCACCACATCCGATTCATGTCATTCGATCAGCTTCTTAGCCAGTCGGATTTTCTATCACTGCATTTGCCGTACACCAAGGAATCCAAACATCTCATCAATAAAACGACGCTCGCGCGCATGAAGCCGACCGCCTATCTGATCAACACGGCCCGCGGCGGCCTGGTCCGCGAGGCGGATCTTTACGACGCGCTGAAAAACAAACGCATCGCCGGCGCCGGGCTGGACGTCTTCGAGGAAGAGCCGCCGGGAAAGATCCCGCTCTTTCAGCTCGATAATATCGTGGTCACACCGCACAACGCCGGCACCGACGTCAAAGGCCGCGACGACATGGCCGAAATGGCCGCCCGCGCTATCGTCTCCCTGAGCAAGGGGGAATGGCCGGCGGAGAAGATCGTCAATCCTCAGGTGCGCGGGAAGTTCCGCTGGTAGGCGTGCTCTTCCGCGTGGGAGGCGAAGCAGAGCTTCACGGAAGTGCGTGCCCAGGCAGAGCCTGGGCACGAGATTTCCGCTCCTACTGCCTACTCTCTATTCCCTTGGATTATTCCATTCGGCCGACCCTCTGACCCTGTTGCTCAATTGGCGCTGATCCAGAGGGTCGGAGCCTGATCCTCAGGATCAAAGTGGTGATCCAGAGGGTCCAGCTGCAAAACCATGAGGTCTTCTGACATCCAACGAGCGCAACTGCGCTTACCGCCAAAGCCGCACTGGAGAGCCTTTTTGTTGGTCCAGAGGGTGGTAAGGTGATCCACAGGGTCAAAAGCTGGTCCACAGGGTCAAACCCTTGGTCGACAGGCGGCGACACTCCGTAGCGGAACCCGCTGCGAAGCGCCGGGCTGATTTCAAGCTTGAATAAGAAGCAATCATGCCCTTTGGACCCTTGCCGCATTATCGAGCTGGGTGTATAGGAGGGATAAAACCGGCAGGCCTAGCGGCCGAGGCAGGGCTCCGATCGAACACTGAGGAAAAAGGACTCATTTCTTTTGGGATCGGCTACCCGGCAACCAATAAAGGAAATGCCCTGTCCAGATTATGTCTGGACAGGGCATTTGTGATTTTGTCGAACGGTTTGCTGAGCCGCGAGGCGGCGCTTCAGCAGGTTAGTAGTTTTCGGTAATCACCTCGCCGCCGGCCCTGGTGACCAGGGAGATTAGTGTTCGGGGCAAGATGTCCTTGCTCAGGAGATGGACCGAACCATCGCAATGCACGACCTGGGCTCCACCAGTGTGGAACGCATACATTCCGAGATCATTTGAGCAATTGATTAGGCAAGAGTTATTGCCGGTGGGGGGCGGTTGGTAGTTTCCAAAACTATCCGAACCGAGCAAGATAAAGCCGCCGGTTGACGCGTCGCCCCAGCCACCGCCGCCGCTTTCACTGGTTTGCGTGCCTACCTTGACTCCTCTTTGGTAAAGAAACGGTCGCGCAGCCACTTCCGCGATCAGGATCGTGTTGGAAGTGCCATCGGTGATATCGTCGAGTTTGGTGGTCTTATCAGGAGACAGAGCTCCCATCAAGATTGGTGGTAGATTCGGATACACATTTGTATTCCCAGTTACCGTGGAGGGGGCATTGAATAGGCCATCATAAGGAGGGTCCAGTTTTTGCGATAATACGAGGCTACCATAACCGGGCGCAGGCCCGGAAGGAGGGTTTGAAACGCCATAAAATGCCGGCGCTTGGAGAGCCGCCAAATTGCTATCGACCCCCAAGATGGGTCCATAATCGGAGGAAGCTGCGAACCAAAAATTCGTTGCGCTTAAAGAATACTTGTAAACTTTAGAATCGGGCGCAGCTGGACATGAGAAGTTCTTGACAATGGTCTGGACAACCCCAGCATTATTTGAGGAAGCAGAGTCATTGAAATTCTGCGCTAGGTTGTAGGCGGCGTACAAATTATCATTCTCGAGATAAGGCAGAATACTGGTTCCCCACCCGCGACTCGGCATGAAGCCTGGCCCAAGCCCACAACCCAATGCGGGCGGCAAACCTTTCTTATCCACCGAATAATTGACGCAAGCCAGTCCGATTTGATGCAGATTATTCGAACACGAGATGCGCGCGGCCGTGGCTCGGACTTTCTGCACCGCCGGCACCAGCAAGCCGACCAACACCGCGATGATCGCGATGACCACCAGGAGCTCGATGAGCGTGAAACCAGACCGTCTACTAAGATTGCGTCGCATAAATCCGGGCTCCTCGTGAGAGATGGGAAAAAATGTTGCTTTTCGAGCTTTATTGAACAACCGAACACGTCCGGGAGACGGGGCTGGCCTCCACGCTGGGAGCCACGCATCGAGGGGTGGCAGGATTTGGCGATGCGCATGGCCCGTCAAATCTTCCGGTAAGGACTATTTAATCTTCGCGGCAAACACGCCCGAAAGCAAGACATTTCCACCGGCAATAGTGATTTTGTCGGAAAATGGCGGCGAAGCCACCGCGATTTGCAGAGCCCGGCTAATCCGCTAGGAATTAGCGCCAGTTTGCAACAAGTGGAAACCTAAATCAGGGAGCGTGAATCGGCACTAGCGCGGCTGGGCCGCAACCAACCCATACGAATCACGAAAGCACGAAAAACGAAACTACGAAAAAAGCACCCGAGTCAAAGGACCACGCGTTTGACCACGAGCGTTGGGGAGTTGAAATTCAAGAGCAGGCCGACACGGCTGCTTCCCGGATTCTGCCGGACAAAGCTTCAAATTCATGCCCTATAGTCCTTCCTTGCTTCTTTTTCGTGTTGTCGTCTTTCGTGCTTTCGTGATTAACTATACGAATCACGAAAGAACGAAAAACGAAACCACGAAAACACCTCCCGAGTCAAAGGACCACGCGTTTGACCACGAGCGTTGGGGAGTTGAAATTCAAGAGCAGGCCGACACGGCTGCTTCCCGGATTCTGCCGGACAAAGCTTCAAATTCATGCCCTATAGTCCTTCCTTGCTTCTTTTTCGTGTTGTCGTCTTTCGTGCTTTCGTGATTAACTATACGAATCACGAAAGAACGAAAAACGAAACTACGAAAACACCTCCCGAGTCAAAGGACCACGCGTTTGACCACGAGCGTTGGGAAGTTGAAATTCAAGAGCAGGCCGACACGGCTGCTTCCCGGATTCTGCCGGACAAAGCTTCAAATTCATGCCCTATAGTCCTTCCTCGCTGCTTTTTCGTGTTGTCGTCTTTCGTGCTTTCGTGATTAACTGCATTCCCACCAATGATTTCGAATTAATCCCCGAGCAGCGCTAATTCGCTGGAGGCACGGTAATCGGAGGCGCGGTAGGCAGCGCTTTTCCGGGGGGTTTCGGCTGTTGAGTCATTGCGCGCAAAGTCGCACCTGTATTCTGCGTAGAGTTGTTGGTCTCAGTCTTATTGCAGCCCCAGGCGGTGACGAAAAATGAACAAGCCAGGACACAGCAAACCCAATTGAAGCGGCGCATGATGATTGGTTCCAATCAGTAAGGAAAAAGGGCACGGTTCAAACGGAGGTTACAGCGTGGGGCAGGTTTGCAACCTGCCGGGCACGGAATCGCCTGGCAGGTTGCAAACCTGCCCCACCCGGCCTGTTACCTCAACACCGTGTTTCTTGAACCATGCCGGAAAAAGTCTCGTCCCGTAAGAAAACGCTGGAAAGACGAATGGCATCCAGAAAGTCTCTGGATGCCAAACGTGCTTATTAGGAGCAAGGATTGCTCGGGTAGGCTACTGACCCAGCATCGAAAAGTTGACGACCTGTCCGTCCGCCATCCCTGCCGCGTATTGGTACTGCCAATAATCGCAGTTCTTGGTTATGGGCCGAACGGAACCGTCCATGAAGGCAAAGTTAACGACCCCCGTGTGCCGACTGCTGTAGGTGGTCCAATGACCCGGGTCGCCAAGCCCCCAACCGGTTGGCATGGTGCCGGCGCCAAACCAAGCTAAACGCAGATCGCGACCATTGACGCTCCCCGTCGGCTGCCAGTCGGGATTAGCACCACCCCCGGTAAACCCACCCAGCGTTTCGCCAAACGCGATCGTATTCGAAGTGCCGTCAGTCGCGTCGGTGATTCGATTCTGGGTATTCTTGCCGAACGGGCCATTGTATTGGGGAACCGTTTCACCGTACTGCCCGGCGTTGGCAATATAGTTGGTCCCACCTAACTTCCTGATGTCCTGATTGATGAGGGTGCCCGTTCCATAGGGCATGTAGTCAATATAGATGAACCCGGGTTCCATCCAGACGGCGTCCGTAACACCCACGGCAGTAGGCGCGTACAGGTTATCCGAAGGGCATTCAAAGGTTTTAACCTTTGCGGTTGCCAGCGGCAGGAAGCCCGTGCTGTTGCCCGCGGAGTTATCGTAGGGCGGCGTGGCGTAGGCCCATTGTCCGGCTGTCGAGTTGGGATCAAAATAGGACGGATCGATCTGCTTGTAAAGATTGTCTTGTTCGATGTAGGGCAGCAAGAAAACCAGGCAGCCCGTCATGGGACCGTCATAAGGCTGGGTGAACCAGGAAGCCCCTGGATTTATGGTAGGAGTTCTGGAGTTCGGACTCAGCATGATGCCCGGCGGCAGATGACCCAGCGTGCCCTGATAGTTGTGAGCGGCAAGACCAAGCTGATGCAGGTTGTTGGTGCAACTCATGCGGTTGGCCGCTTCCCGCACTTTCTGCACGGCCGGGACGAGAAGGCCAATCAAGATGGCGATAATGGCGATGACCACCAGGAGTTCGATGAGCGTGAACCCCTTTTTGCGATGACGAGCAAGCAGCATTTTGTTTCCCCAAAACATGACCAAAAGACGGACCACGAAATAAACATATGAGGCGGCACTATTGCCAACCCTCCCCTAATTATTAGGGCCGATACTTTAAAACTCAATGAGTCTGCTAAGAATCTTGCCGTCCAGATTTGCCCGGGATGAGATTTTTCCAGGGAACAGCCTTCGGGAAAATCTCCGCGAAGTGCCTTCGATTCAAGGTAAATGCTTCGCCATTTCGCGAGAAGGCGAAGGTTATTCCTGCCCAAAAGCTGCTTCTTGACGAAATGTTAGCGGTTGTCTTGCAGCAAGGTGGATTGTACGCGAAAACTCCCGCAGCTGGGCCGCGGGAGTTTAATCAGAAGGCTTACCCCGGTTTCGGAGACAAGAAAACCGAGGCAAGCGCTTGGATGTTCCTCGTCAATTGCCAAGCTAAGGGATGCGGAAATGAATTCTCTCAAAGAAGACGGGGCGCAATTCAATGCCGTGAGATTTCAAATGGAAAGCTCGTTGCCGGCCCCATGAAGAGAGATTAGTCTATGGGCATCTTCTTGCCGGTGGGTACCTTTATCCCCTTGGGAAGGGTCGACTCGGGAGTGGTTTTTCCGGAGTTTCCGGTGTCGCTATTGCCGCAGCCGATGACGGCTAAGAGGTACGCACCCAAAAGAACCGCGGACAGACTGCGCCAACGCAACATAGTGGTTTCGTCCTTTGAAAGGGTAGCAGGCATGGTCAAGTGAACCCGTGATAAGGGAGGGCTCCCGGCTGTGATTCCGGGAGCCCCGGGAAGTTTTGAGTTGCGGATTACATCCATGAGCTCTAATTGCCCAGTATACTGAAGTTCACAACGTCCCCGTCCTGCATGCCGGCCGCGTCCTGAAACGCTATCCACCTGGCACTGGTGGGGGCGGCACCATTACCAGGATAGATGCCAGTCTTGGTGATGCCACGAACAGAACCGTCCATAAAGCCAAAATTGACAACGCCGGAATGGCGGCTGCTAAAGCTGGCGTAGCGAGCTGGGTCTTCACAATCCCTCAAGGTGTACAAACAACCGGCTCCAAACCATGATAAACGGAAATCCCGGCCGGGGCTGCCGGTGGAAGGGCTATTCCCGCTGCCGGTCCAGCCGGCCAGGGTTTCCCCAAAGCCGATAGTATTGGAACTGCCATCGGTGCAGTCGGTAATCCTGTTTTTCGAATTCCGGGTAAAAGGTCCTCTCCACTTTGCGAGCGACTGGTAAAACGCTATCCACTGCGGATCTCTTGTGTCTTGCGCGGCGTCGGGATCGTCTCCCATCGCGCCGGCACTGGCGACGTAATTGCTGCCACCCAGGAGTTTGGGATCCTGGCCTACTAGAGTGCTCGGAGTAGGTGGAATATAATCGATCCACTGGTGGCCTTGCTCGACCCAAAAAGCGTCGATTACGCCGCTCGTTGTCGGAGCATAAAGGTTGTCCGAAGGACACTCAAACGTCTTGATTTTGGCCGTCGCCAAGGGCAGGTAGCCGGTGCCATTGCCCGGACCTGAAAGATCGAAAGGCGGTGTGCTATACGCCCAGGCGGGTGCGGTGCCATTGGGATCAAAATAAGACGGGTCAATCAGTTTGTACAGGTTGTCCTGCTCGATAAAAGGAAGCAGGATTACCAGGGCGCCGGTGTAAGGGCCGGCGAATGGAGCCGGATAAACATAGCCGGGCTCTAGGATGGCCGCGTTGGGGCTGATGATGACCCCGGAAGGCAGGTACCCATAGGTTCCCTGGTGGTTGTGAGCCGCCAAAGAAATCTGGTGCAGATTGTTGGTGCAGCTCATGCGGTTGGCGGCTTCCCTAACCTTTTGCACGGCCGGGACGAGAAGACCAATCAAAATAGCAATGATGGCAATGACGACAAGGAGTTCAATCAACGTGAACGCCTTGCTGCGTAAACGCGCAAGTAACATGAAGAATCCCCCAATAGAAAAAAAAGGCAAAGTAAGTCTACTTATTTGGCTCCGGCCGCATTCAAGGCTGCCAGCATCCAAAACCTGCCAAGCACGCGAGTTGTCCACCTCCTTTCCGCATCGACAGGCATCGATCCTGATAGCGAGAAAGCATCCATCGGGGCCCAATCCAAAACCAATTGAATGCAGGCAACAGATGCTCGCAACACTCCGGCTATTGCTCATTGGCGTACGAGAACCGCCTTGAGGCAAACCGGAATTGTTTCCTTTAATACGATCCGTCAAGGAGAGGTTTAACTAATCCTGCGACAGCTGCTTACCCGCCCTTGTCCACCCACCGACAGACAGCCAGAAGCGGTGTACACGAAGCGGGAAAAACCAAAACATTAAAGCGAGACAAGGTTGATAGTAAAAACAGAAAGCTTGACTAGCAAGGGAAAAAAGATGATTTGCTGTTTTTTTTTGAGACAGTGAGTTGATCAAGTTTGCGGTTTTTTCGGGAAACCGAGATTGAAAGGTTTGACTAGAAGGATTAGGCAGCCTTCGACCAGAACGCGAAATTTTGCCTACTTAGAATTGTAGTCAGGCTAGAAAACGGCGTTCGAGCACGATGCTCGAACGCCGTTCGGATTACAGAATTTCTATGCGGGCATGGTAAAACACTAAATCACTGACCCAACTGCGAGAAATCGATCACAGCACCGTCGTGCAGACCGGCCGCGTATTGCATTTGGTACCAGCGAGGACTGTACCAGCCGGTATTCTTGCCGGCCTTGGTTACCCCGCGAACCGACCCGTCCATGAAACCGAAATTCACGATGCCGGAGTGCCGGCTGCTGAAGTTGTACCAGTGGCCGGGCTCCTGGAGTTCCCAGGCGGTCGGCATGCAGCCGGCGCCAAACCAGGTCAAACGGAAGTCACGGATGCCACTCGTTTCACCGCCGATTGTCTCGCCAAAGCCGATGGTGTTTGAAGTTCCATCCGTGCAATCGGTGATTTTATTTTGAGAGTTGGCTGTAAACGGCCCGGCAAACTTTGGCCAGAAAGTATCTGTTGAACTGGCCGGATCGGCGCCCAAGGCGCCGGCACTGGCAATGTAATTGCTGCCGCCCAGGAGACGAACATCCTGGTTAGGAAGCGTGCCGGTGCCGGGGGGAGCATAATCGATCCAGATGCTTCCTTGCTGGACCCAGTAAGCGTCGATAATACCCCCCGACGTGGGAGCATTGACGTTATCTGAAGGGCATTCGTACGTCTTAATGTGGGCATTGGCAAGCGGCAAGAAGCCGGTGCTATTCTGCGCGGAGTTGTCGTAAGGCGGTGTCGTGTAAGCCCATGCTCCCAACGTTGTGTTGAAATCGAAGTAGCCCGGATCAATCGTTTTGTACAAATTGTCCTGCTCGATATAGGGAAGCAAGTACACCAGGCACCCGGTAAATGGACCAGCGAAAGGCGGCGAAAACCAGTTGGCGCCGGGATTTTGGAGAACCGTATTCGAATTGGGACTGATGTTCACACCGGGCGGAAGGTGCCCGAGCGTGCCCTGGTAGTTATGCGCTGCCAAGGCGATTTGATGAAGGTTATTAGTGCAGCTCATTCTGTTCGCGGCTTCCCGGACCTTTTGCACGGCCGGCACAAGAAGACCGATCAGAATTGCGATGATGGCGATTACCACTAGCAGTTCGATGAGCGTAAAAGCTCTGCTGCGAAAACGGGTGATGATCATGACTTTCCCCCAAATAAGACAAAGAACTAAGGAGCGGATTTCATCTTCGAATTCCAGCTAAGGTTGTTTCGTGAGCAGCATTCAGCTGCTGAAATAACGAACAAATCTGAAGTACACCTCCTTATTCCCGCGGGGTTCGACGGCCTGCGACGCCGCGATCCGCTCGGGTTTGTGGCCTACTTAGCACGCTAACCGCTTGTTACGTGATCGAATCATCTGGGCTGCGTCCAAGAGGGCCTTGCCAATCAAAACCAGCAAATCTAAACCGACAACGTTTTGGCTGCAAAAAGAACCGGTCCGCCAAGAACTACATAAAGAACTCTCTAAACCCTTGCAAAATCTACATCTTCAAAGGCTGGCTCGATCATTGTCCTGGGGGAGGGGGCGGTGGGGGAGGAGGAACCAGCGCGCCTTTGTGGGAGGCCTTGATGCCAGGGGCCGTGTCGGTGGCAGGCGCCACCGTGCCGGTCCCTGTATTGTCCTCTTTCTTGCAACCTAGAGTGAAAACGCATCCCAAAAGCGCCGTCGCCAAAAGGCCTGATGTCATAAGTCTCATGATGATTCCGTAATGTTGAACGGCTCAACGGCGGGATGAGAGTGTTCCACAAATTGAGCCTATGATCGAACCGCCAAACACGTACAAACTGCCCAAAAGCGTTCTATTCACAAATAGATTAGAGCCCGATTAATAAGCAGGGCTCTGTTTTGGCTGGTATTGAACCTTCCTTTCGACATTGTGCTCAGGATGGATGCAAAGAATTGAAGGCTCAGCCTTCTTTATGCTTTGCTCAACAGTCATTGGTGACAAAATACGAATAAGTCCGGAGGGCATGCCCCTCCGCGACCTGGGAGAATAAGCTAAAGTCCGAGTAATCGGCGGAGGGAACCAACCCTTCCCAAGTCAAACCCTAAATAAGCACGTACTGAGGAGAGTCGGTTGCGGGAGTCAATCGTTCCCGACCGGGAATATCATGCACAGTTAATGGTAAGAATAGAATCGTGAGGTATCAAGAGAAAAATTGGAATTTTCGAATCTTATCCGAACAAAGGATATTTACCGGAGCCGTCATATCTTGGTGGCGGTGCTGCTTGCCGCCAAATAGCAATGCCATTCCTCTTGAGCCGGATTGCCGGAATAGCCTCAGCTGAAAGGAGGACTATCGGTCGTCCTGGGTCCGCCTTTTTCTTTTCGATGGAGCCTTGGGAGCGATACAATACGCCTATTACAAGGCGCCCCACCTCCCTCCAATTAGAAGCCGTTCTCTATGCATTCTTGGCGGAAAGCCTTGATCTGCACGGTTTTCCTGGGTCTTCTCAGCTGGATTGGGTATACCCAGGCCAACCGGCTTCGTATCGAACATCACCTCCACCTTGCCGACGAGGCTTTACGCCGCTTCGATTTCGACAAGGCCCAGGAAGAAACTGAGGCCTGCCTGCGGCTACGCCCAAAGGACCCCAATTTGGAATTGCGCCTGGCCCGAACGCTTCGTCGGTCGGGCCGCTTCAATGAGGCTGAACTCCATCTCCTAAAATCGCAGGAGCTGGGTGGCATAAGCCCGGAAAGCATCCTTGAGTTTGCGTTGCTCAAGGCTCAGCGAGGCGACCTGGTGGATTCCCAGCCGTTTCTTGTGGCCGCCCTGAAAAGCGATTCCCCCGACTCCTCTCTCATCCTTGAAGCATTGGCCCAAGGCTCCATCGAGGTGTTCCATTTTGGCTCGGCGGTGACCTACTTGAATCAGCTGCTTGAGCGCGAGCCCGATCACGCTATGGCGCTGGTCTGGCGCGGTCAGGTTTGGGAGCGCTTGAACCGGCTCGAGGAAGCTTTGCGGGATTACCGCCGCGCTATCGAAATCAAGCCGGACTTTCTGACCGCTCGACTAAGCCTGGGGGAAATGCTTGTCCGGCTCAGCCGGGGTGATGAAGCCTTGGAGCAATTTGAATATCTGCAGGAGAGGCAACCCGATGCCGCCCGCGTTCTTCTCGGTCTGGCCCAATGCCGACGGCAGCAAGGCGACACGGAAAAAGCCGAGGAACTCCTGAATGAACTCTTGGACCAGTACCCGGATTTTCGCGAGGGACTCGTGCAGCGAGCCATGTTAAGGTTAGACGCCAACAAACCGGTCGAAGCCGAGCGCCTACTGCGCCGCGCCCTGAAAAAATCGCCTTATGCTAGGGAGCCTAATTTTTTGTTGGCAAGAGCTTTGCAATTGCAGGGTAAAGAAACTGAGGAAAAAAAATGCCGAGATCGGGTCAAGGAAATCGATGAAAGCAGAAGCGGGCTGGGCCGAGTGGTCGCTCTTATGAGCAAGTCACCAAATGACCTGGATCTCAGATGCCAGGCGGCTCTTTTATGCTTGCACTGCGACCGCAATATCGAGGCTCTCCAATGGCTGCAAGGTTCGCTGCAAATCAATCCCAACCACAAACCGACCCATGCGGCGCTTGCGGACTACTACGAGCAGATGGGACAGCCCGAGTTGGCCGCTCCTCATCGCCAGGCGGCTGGGAAAGGCCAGTGACAAGCAACCGTTAAGCTCAAGATAACCTTAAGATTCGACCCCGCCGATACAGATCATCTAGTTACAGATCAGCCGGAAAAGAAAATCAGGGTTCAAGACCGTATTTTTTTATTGCAATCGTCGTAGGGACTACATAGACTTTTAATACTTCAATTGGCTTTGCCGGTTCGGGGATTGCGCATTGACCTGCTTTAGCTTTGACCCGCATTTTTTCGCGCTTACCCGACGCTCTCCTCGCCAAAGTTGCTGCCGTTTTGCCGAGAATAAGGAACCTAGGCACGAGGCCGTCGTGTTATGACTGCGGTGTCCGCGCGGGCCTCAGGCGTGCTCTTTTTAGAAAGGAGATATTCCACAAGACACAAGAAAAGGGTCATCGGCCAATGGTCCTGAGCAAAACTATCGTATTCATTCAGCATTTTTTTGTTTGTCGATCTTTTTGGGGGAAGAACCATGAAAAGTGCGCGAATTCGTCGAGGATTCACGCTGATCGAGCTGCTGGTCGTTATTGCCATTATCGCTATCCTCATTGGCTTGCTTGTACCAGCCGTTCAAAAGGTCCGCGAAGCTGCCAACCGCACAAGCTGCACCAACAATCTGCACAACATCGCCATCGCCGCCCACAATTATAATGGCACTTCGGGAGTGCTGCCGCCGGGCTTGGATGCTAATAACATCGGCTGTCTGGTTTACTTGCTCCCTTACATGGAACAGGATAACCAATACAAATTGTTTCAGTTTGGGGGTAGTGTACCTTGGTACCGAAATCCCCTGAACCGGCCACCAACCACCGGGACCGACGTCATTCCGCGCCCGCCAGACCGCTATGGCAGCGAGGGTACGATCAAGTCGTATATCTGTCCGGCCGCGCCTCAACCCGAATCTTATGTCACCGTCTTGATGGGCGTTGATTATGACACGCCCGGGACGGATTTTGGTTTGGGCGTTGGTAGGGGCCATTTGTATAGTTCAGCTCCCGGCCGTAAGGTGATTGGTCGCAGCAACTATCTGGGCTCGGGCGGCTATTATGGCGTAGGGGGCATTGATTCATCCAGTACACAGGCACAGCAAGCTTTGACAGCCGCCGCCGTCCAATATCAAGGCATGTTCATGTATCAGTCAACCAATAGCGTTGCCCGCATCCCGGATGGGACCTCCAATACGCTCATGTTTCTCGAATTCGTGGGCGGCACGATTAGCTGGGGCGGCAGCGGCGGCATTCCCAGCGGCGATAGCGGCGCCTCATGGGTGTGCGGCTTTGACTACGAAGGATTTGGCTTATCCCAGAAAGGTGGGGTAGCCCAGGATAGCGAGAAGAATGGCGAATGGGCCCAATTTGGCAGCCGCCACACCAGCAATATCATCAACGTGGCTTACTCGGATGGCCATGTCGGCCACATCACGCCCCAGATCAACTTTAATACGTTGCTCGCCCTTTCGGGGATCCAGGACGGCATCGTGGTAACCGTGGACCAATAATCGTGCTCCAGGTCAAATAAACCTGATCGAATCGGCATCCCGGCCCGCTCTAGAGATAAGTGCGGAGGCCGGGATGCCATTTTTAGCCAAACGGGTAGCCCACCGATTTTTCCCTTTCAGACAGGAGCTATTTTGCAATGACTTCAAGAATAATCGTATTGGCCACGGCGCTATCCTTTTGCGTATGCCTGTTGATCGGCTGCGGCAGCAATACCAGTGATGATCCCAAGATCAAGGGTAATGCCCCGACCGAAACCATCCGCAAGATGACGCCATCAGGTGGGGCGGGCAAATCTTCGGAATAGGTGTTTTTTGCCCATGCTTGTCTGACTCGCAAACCCACGGGAAGCAACTTCCCGTGGGTTTTCGTTTATTGGCCTGGTTCGTGGCTCCAGGGGCCAGGATGGATGATCGAGGAACGAGATTCCAATCTGCTCTCCCTTTTCTACTTCAATCCCCTTCGCATCTCCGTTCCGACATTCCGCGCCCGGGTGACATTGCCATGCCGCTGCCCTGCCCTGCTTTGCAGCATCGTCCTCGTGATAAAGAACCCAATTTTCAGATGGCCAGGCGCTGTTAAGTTTGCAAGCATCCGGTAAAGAAAATCAGATTTCAAGACAGCACATTCCCCCATTGGCAAATACCGGGTACGCTTTGTGTTTTTTTTCTTGCAATTGCCAAGGAGCTTTCATAGACTTTTAATCGTTCAAGTGGCTTCGCCGTTTCGGGCACTGCGAATTGGCTTTTTTTGTGTCTTTGACTCGCATCAATTCGCATCAACCCGACCCTCTCCTGGTCAAAGTCGCTGCCATCTAGCCGAGTTTCCGAACCGGGCACGAATCTAACGTGTCCTCGGTCCCGTGTGCACCTGGGCTTTGGGGCCAGTTTCTTGGAAAGGAGGTATTCAACCAGCTCTAGGAGGCTCTTGGCTTAGGCTTTTGAACAAAACCTCTCGTAATCATTCCGTCTCTTTTTCTCTGATCTTCTTGGGGGAAGAACCATGAACAGTGCGCGAATTCGGCGAGGATTCACGCTGATCGAATTGCTGGTGGTCATTGCCATCATTGCGATCCTAATTGGATTGCTAGTGCCGGCTGTGCAGAAAGTGCGTGAATCGGCCAACAAGATTCAGTGTGGGAATAATCTGCATCAAATCATCCTTTCGGCTCATAATTACCAAGCGACCTACAGTCATCTGCCGCCCGGCTATATTGGGTCGAGCCTCCCGCGCGACCTTACTCCCGGCTCTCCATTCCTTAGCAATGCCTGGGTCGGCACGCTCCCATATTTGCTCCCTTATATCGAGCAGGACAACCTTTACAAGCAACTGCAGGTTGACTGGAACGTAGACAAGCCCGAAGGGACCGGAGTCGCCTGGTGGACGAATCCGGTCAATTTCGCGGCTGCCAAGACCAACATCAAAACGTTTATCTGTCCCTCGGACAACACCGACAGAGTCACTCCGTCAATTAATGTGTACCTGGCGTTTGACGTATGTTCCAACGGGACTTTTTACGGGGTTCGTGATCCCAGCGAAGGCGGTTCGACGCCGGGGCCAACAGTCGGGTTGGGCCGAACGAATTATTTGCCTATCCAGGGAGCCTTTGGTTACTCGGGTTTTTCGGGTGGCTTCTATGACCAGTTCAATGGGACTTTCTACCACCGTTCAAAAGTGAGCCTCGGGCACATCACCGACGGCACCAGCAATACGGCGGCCTTCGGTGAAGGGCTTGGCGAACTGGCCAACGGGCAGCACACGCGGATGTGGTCATGGATGGGGTGCTCCATGGTTGCCTATTGGGGCGTTCAGACGCCTGATAATTCCCACTGGTTTAACTTCTCTAGCCGCCATACGGGGATGGCTCAATTTGCGTTTGCGGATGGCTCGGTTCGACAGATTCGCCACGGCACGTATACTTGGCTCAGCCGTGATTGGTACCTTCTTATGGAGGCAGCCGGTACTGCGGACGGGTATTCAGACGACTCCTCTCCTATTATTCCATAGCGCCCGTTTTTTGAATCCCGACAAGCCTCCCCCCGGAAACGGCGGGGAGGCTTAATCTGGACTGTGCGATTCTAGCTTTGGCTGCGTAAAGGGTTTTTATCCACCTTCCTTGGTTTGGCGCTGACCGAATCGTTTCATCATCCTAAAGTAAAGAGGAATGTCGATGTCTCTAATAGGATATGGCCTGCGACTTATGATAATCCTCGGTGTAGTAATTGGACCGGCTGGTTGTGGCAACGATACGAGCAGCGCCAGTGGTCAATCCAACACCGGAATTACGGTGCCTCCACCAAAGCCCGATCAGAAGAAAGCTCCTGCCGCGGCAGAGTAAGGCAGTATTTACTTCCATAAACTTTGGAAACTGCCAACTGTCAGAACGGCGGACTGAGTGCTTGTCTCAACTGCATCTGTAGACCTATTGTTTTTGCACGGTTGCGATGTCCGCGTTCTCACGGAATCATTCGAGGAGAGTGCATAGATGTTGCCTTTATCTGAAGCCAATTCAATGTTACGGGCCTGCGTTCTTCTCGTTGCCGTTTGGTCCGCTGTAGGTTGTACCAATAACAAGGCCCAACCGGCGGCTGACACGGTTTCCGGCACAGTTCGGTTTAACGGCAAGATAGTCAATTACGGATCGGTGGCTTTTTACGACGCAAGCGGCCGACAGGTAAAGTCTATTATCCAGTTGGACGGGAGTTACAGCATCCGCAACCCGCCCCAAGGTGAAGTCAAGGTCGTGGTTCGAACGGGCCCTCCTCCTCCCGCAATGGCATCCCCCGGAGGCGATAGCGGTAAGCCAATGAAAATTGAGCAGATCGATCTGCCCGCACAGTATTCCGATCCGGATAAAACGGACTTACGCTACAACGTAACCACCGGCAAACGCGAATTTGACATTAACCTCAAATCAATCCCGGACGGTAAGGTTCCTTAAACGCGCTTTACGTTGAGGCATAGGGCCTGCCAGCGACGTTGCATCGTCTATCGCAACGCCTCTACCGCTTCTCCTCCGCAAATAAACCATTTTCTTGGCCAACGAGCTGATTTCCATTCTCCATTCCCTATCCTGCTTCTTCCCCCCTTCGCGTCTCCGCGCCGACATTCCGCGCCCGGGTGACAATCACATCCTGCGATTCCAAGCCAAAATGCCCGCGGCAACGATTTGCTAGGTCCTTGGCTTGCTCTTCGTCCGCCGTGATGGCGAAGACGGCCGGGCCCCAGGAGCTTTGGCCCACTCCTTTTACACCCTGGCTACGAGTGAATTCGATCACCTCGGCAACTTGGGCGTTGGCATAAATGCCCCCTTGGGCAAAAGCGAACGCTTTGCCTGCCCGGGCGTTGAATTCATGCAATGCCTCACCGAAGGCTTCGATGTCTTGTTCGATCAGGGCGGGCAGAAGCCCCAGGAGAATCAGCCGGCACAGGTAGTCCGTTTCCGAAGACTTGGTTTCCAGATGTTGAAAGGCTCTTGTTTCCGCGTCGCCGTGCAGGCCGGGCTGACGACTGGGTAGAACCAGGACAACGCGCCACGAGTCCGCAAAGGCGACGCGGGTCAAGAGAGGGGAGATGGACTCGGCGTCGGGTTTACCGGCTTCCACCAAGAATCCGCCTTGGGCAAAGCCGTGCACGCCGAGCCCCGACCGGGCTCCACGGCCCACACGCCGGGCGAGGTCGATTATCGAGAGATCCTTGAAATTTGCCAGGCCGGCCAGCGCGCGGCCGACCGCCAGGCCCAGTTGCGTCCCGACGCCAAAACCGGCATGCTCCGGCGGCGCCTGCTCGATTAAGACGCATTGGGGCGCGAGAAGTCCTTCGGGCAAGTCCTTCATGAAACGGCGCACAAACGAAAGGGCCCGTTCGCCTAGGGGTCCTTTTGCCGACCACGAATTCGCCGGTCGCATGGATAGGGAAAGAGAAGGCGCCTCCACCATTAGACCGACACCGCCAAACCTTCGCGGGGCAGCACCGGTTCTTGGCAATGACTCGGGCGCCGCCGGACTTAACAAGCCGAAGTGCAATCGACTGCCGGTTCGCACACCAATCATGCCCGCTCCTCCGAGGAATCCGCCATGCGCGAATGGACAACTTGATCCAAGTAAGCTTGGAGGAATTTGAAGGCTTGATGTTCCCTGGGGCCGCCGGTTTTTTCGACAATGATCGCCAGCTTGCGATACTCAGCAACAATCTCGGAATGAGGCAAAAAGCCGGTGCGCGTGGCAAGGATCGCCGCTTCCACGACCGCGTGCTTGGCTCGATTGAAGCCGAAGAAATCGCGCAAACGACCGGTATGGACGACTTCCGCCTCGATCCGCACGCGCTCTTCACGATCATCAATTGACATCACAACGAATTCATAATAGCGGCAGGCCTCGGCCAGGACCGAACCTCGAACCTTGGCTGCCGGGAAATGAGCGGGCGTCGGGTCAATCCGGCCAACAGCCGCATGAGCCAAGAGTAAGACATCGTCGGTGACGTGAAATACGCCTTCACGGTGCTTCAGAAGATTCTGGTAAGTCTGCGAGGTGGGAAAAGGGCGGAGCAGAAACCGGTCCATGGTCGGTCCGACGCGCGGGCCCATCGGCGCCGCGTGCATTTCGCCGGAGGGGGATTGGGTTGTGACGATTCCTTCAAGAATCATGGAAACACTCGAAGTATCCCTAGAGAGCCCTTAGCAATCCTTCCGCTTTGTGCCAGGTTTCGTCGTATTCCCGTTCGGGGTCTGAATCGGCGACGATGCCCCCACCGACCGGGAACTGCGCCCATCCTTGGCCGATCGTGAAAGTCCGGATAAGGATGTTCGTATCCATCGATCCATTGAAGCCGAGATAGCCGAGGCTGCCACAATAGGCGCCGCGAGCGGTTGGCTCGAGTTCGGCAATGATTTCCATAGCCCGAATCTTGGGCGCCCCGGTAACCGATCCGCCGGGAAAGGCGGCCCTCAAGAGATCGACTGCGCCCAGGCCCGCCCGCAGCCGGCCGCGCACTTCCGAAACCAAATGGTGGACTGTTTGATAGGTTTCCAGCCGGCAGACCGAAGCAACCTCAACGGAGCCATAATCGCAGACCCGGCCCAGGTCATTGCGCATGAGATCGACGATCATGACATTCTCGGCTCGATCCTTGGCACTACCGGTCAGGTCGGCAATCAAAGATTCGTCCTCGCTTGGAGTCGCGCCGCGACGGCGTGTTCCTTTGATGGGCCGCGTCTCCACGTCGCCGTTATCCACCCGCACAAAACGCTCGGGTGAAGCGCTGACAATGACGAAATCGCCTATGTCGAAATAGCCCGCGAAAGGCGCCGGGTTGCGTTCTCGAAGCCGACCGTAAAGCTCAACGGGCCGATCCGGTGCGGGAGCAAGGAGGCGCTGCGACAAATTCACTTGAAAGCAATCGCCTGCATGAATGTATTCGATTGCCCTACCTACAGCGGAAAGGTATCCTGATCGCGCAAAATTACTCATGAGCCCGGACCTTCCCGGAACCGGGTATTGTCGGCTGAGCGCCTGGGTCGAAAGGCCCGGAGAATCTACCCTCTTTACACGACTTCGATCGCGGCGGCCGGCCTGCAAGAGGCCCTGAATCGCTCGGAGGCGTTGCTTGGCCCGGACTTTTCGCTTCAATCTATCCAGCTCCGGAAACCCGGTCGAGAATAACCAGGCCTGCCCGACTTGGTGATCGAAGGCCAGGACCCAGTCATAGACGCCGACCGCCAAATCAGGAGCCGCGAATTCATCCACGGCAGAGCTGGGCAATCGTTCAAGATAATGGCACAGGTCATAGCTGAAGAGCCCGGCGACCCCGCCCTGGAAAGGCGGCAAGTTGGGAAGGGTCTCACCTCGGAACTTGCTGAGAACCTCGGAGAGGCGCGCCAACGGATCAACCGCTTGTTTGCCCTGGGCAACCAGCCAAAGAAACGGATCCGCCGTCACGTAGGAATAGCGGCCAAGGGACGGATGCACGAGCGCACTGTCCAAAAACAGGACGTGCGGCAGATGAGACAATCGCAAAAAGGCATCCCACGGGTCGAGCCCGGAACTCAACTCGGCAACCAGCGGCAAGACGGGAGCCGTCCTCAGCTGGTTTGCAACTCGGTTTGACAAGTCAAGAGCCATCAGTCGCGGTTTCCCCAGACGCCTTCGCTTGGTCCTCCTTCAGTGTACCGTGATGGCTGGTCTCCGGCGCGGTCAGGAAACCCCAACACAGTGCTTGATCCTGAACGTAGTTTTTGCCGAGCGTGAGAGCCGTGACCGCCTTGGCCATCTCATAGCCAAGGTAAAAGGCATGAGCCGGATCAACGGGTTCCTGTTTGACCATTTCCTCGAAGAGCGCGAAGGGATCCGTTCCCTGAAGGAACATGCCGCTGTTCATGACGTGCAGCAAGCCGCGCTCGGCGAAGACGCGGAAGTTGCGGTCCTTGATGCGCTCGGCAAACTCCTTCAGGATGGCGTCGCCGTGTTCACGCACCCGCGGATCGCGCAAGAGAACCAGGTCTTCCTCGATGTGCTTCGGCAAGACATGCTGCTTACAGGCGAAATAGACAAGCCGTCTGGCAAGATCCAGTTCACGGACGCAACTGCGGCACCAATTGATGACCTCCGTTGTCAACACGCTGCGAATGCCCAGTTCCTGGCAAAAACCAAGCAACATCACATTGACGCCCGCCGAATCCACATCGGTCAACTCAGTCAGGTTGCCGACACCCATCATGATCTCGGCAGCCGGATACCGGCGGCGTATTTCAAAGTACCGTCCCAGCGACGCCGCGAATCCAAAGCCGATTGGCTCGATCACCGGATCGATGCGGAAGGGAATTCCCCAGTTTTGGAGGGCATCCACCGTCGGGATAAGGCTGTCCAAATTGGCAGGCACATCGGGCACGGCCACGAATTCACAATGGCCATGCCGCTCGAACACTTGCCTGGCCACGGCAATATTGCTCTGGTTGACGCTCAAGACCAATTCCGCGCCGGCAGCCACTGCGGCGTCCACCTCGTCCGCATTGAAACTATCAATGGATACGAACAGGCCGGCGTCCCGAAGGGCTCGCACGGCGTCCCCCACGCCTGGCCAAGTTACGCCCGGATCGCAGCCCAGGTCGATAACATCTGCTCCCGCCGCTTGATAGGACCGAGCTTGAGTGAGAATCGCCTCCAACGGCAATTGCGGTGCATGGTTGATCTCGGCCAGGATCTCAATGTCGTAGGCCCCATAGTCGGCAGAACGTCCGGCTTCAGAGCCGAAGAATTCCGGCAGATCCCGCAAATCCTTGGGGCCTCGTTCCACCTTCACGCCCGTCTTTTGTTGAAGAGGTTCCAGGTCGCCGGCACAAAGACCAGGCACGATCACGCGATTGATCGCTTCCGGAATAGTTAGATGGCGCGCTATCCAGGGAACCGTCGCCAGCGCCACGACTGAAATGGGCAGCACCGTCACGGTGTATTCAAACTCAGCGCGCGGGGCCAAATCCGCCAACGTCCGCCGTAATGCGGGTTCAGCGAGCTTGCCGGTCAGAAATAAGACATGGGATGCCATGAGAAGCAGCTGTAAAGCTCAATTCGTTTCATTTCATTTCACGGACCTACCCGATTTGACGTAAGTCCTTGGCATTAAACAAGTGAACGAAATGAAACGAAACCGCCATGCAAGCCAGTGAAACGAAACGGAGCCCATTACCTATTGTGATCAACATACTCAGGTAAATCATCCTTCAGAGCGTGCCATCGAGATCATCCTGGTTCGCTGAGGCATCTAAACGGGCCCGATACGCAGGCCGGTCGAAATCAGCCAGATCGAAACTTCTTGTCCGCCCATAATTAACACGGTCGGTCAGTTGTCTGAACCTGTTTCGCAGAACGCCTGAAAAGATACCGGCCGCTATCGCCCAAAAAACCAGGCCGGCCAAGCCATAACCAAGGAACATTTCACGAAGGTCATAAGAATCCGAATTGCCAAAACAAAAACAGTATCCCAGGGCGAAGGGCGGCGTGATCCCTGCTTGAAATTTGGCGATGACCCTAAAATCAGGACCGCCTCCTGGAAATAGCGGTATGCACAGAAGCCAAATCAGCCAATGACCTACCCCAAGGAAAACGGCGCTCGTCAGCGTCCAAAGCGTCGCGCGCATGCTGGTTCGGCAGTTCATGGAAAACCACAATCCCAGGCAAGCGACGAATGAGGCGTAAATGAACCAGGCCATTACAAGTAAAGGAAAGGCGAAGATGCTCAGCCCGCCCGTGACCAGGGCCAACCCCCAAATCAGGCCCAACCAGCCCCAGCCCCAGTGGACGCTCAAGACGCTGCCGAGCCATTTGCCGTACAAAATCGTATCGCTGTCAAGCGGGCTGGTGAGCAAGGCATCAAAAGTCATCTTGTCGCGTTCGCCGCTGATGCTCCCGGCGGCGCGCACCGCCACATTCAACAGCAAAAGAATTCCTACCATGGCGCCGACGATGCGCGCCCAGATATTCATGCCTTCCGCAAATTGACGCCCGCTAAACAATGAGTAATAGAAAATGAACCCGACCGGTACGAGGCTGCCGATTACGAGAAGGCCCACAACAATACGGCCCAACCAATGCAGCCGGGGGCCGCGCTGCTCCGTGTAGATTTCCTTCCAGACCATCGGCCGATCGCTAACGGCCGGGCGCCGCCTAGTAGGCAAGATGGATCCCAACCGCTTGGGTTGCCCCTCTTTTTCGTTGAGGGCGACGGCTCGCAAGCGAAGCACGGCCACGCCTCCGCAAATCAAGATCAGCAAGCCATGAAAGAAAGCGTAGTCGCGCAGCAGCCCGGGCAAGATCAGGTCGAGGCGACCGCCTTGTGCCCAGTCTGCGAAAACCCTTAAGAGTATGGCCGGCAGGTTGCCCGAATTGAAGATTTCGACAAGATCGCGAAGAGTAATCGGGCTGGTCCAATCCGTGGTCGAGGGAAAGGTAGCCCAACCTTGGGGCAAAAGGAGCAGCCAACTCGCTCCGGCAAGAACGATGTAGCCCAGAGCCTCCAGGTACGTCAGGATGATCGCGTCGCGGGCGCGGCGCGTGACCACGGAATTGAGAATGCTGAGCCCGCCCAGCCCCAGCATGGTAAGCCCGGTGGCGGCGAACCCGGCCACTAACAAAGTCGGGTCCACGCCGCCCAGCAGTTGCATGAAGCCTAGGATGGGCAGGCCGGTCAGAACGAGCATTGTGATGTTCAAAAGACGTGAGACCAGCTTGCTCAACACGATCTCGCGATTGTGCAAGTCCGTGGCCAGGATGAATTCAAGCGTCTTTCGCTCCTTCTCCTCGGAAATGGCGCCGGCGGTATAAGCCGGCGTTAGCAGAATTACCAGCGTGAATTGCACGATCATGTAAGCGAAAAAATAGGTCGAAGTAAATTCAGCCATCTCATGGGCCCGGACGCTTCCCGCAAAGTCTTCATGAAAGCGCCAGGTTAAGTAGACATAGAAGAGGGTAAGGCACAGAAAGGCAGCATAAAGCGAACGGATGAGGAAATAACGGTTCCGCCGCGCGATGCGAATCAGGTCATAAAAGAGCACAGGTCCAAAGAGTTGAAAAAGGCCCAACGACCGCAGCCCGGCCAGGGTCAGCGCGATTTGGCCCCAGAGCAGAATCTGCACCAGGGCGGGCAAGGAGCCATTCCGCCACAACAGCCAAGCCGCTTCGATAAGCAGGAGCGTCGCCGCCAATCCCTCGGCAAGCGACGGGCGAGCGCCGAGCCACTTCAAGCAATTCAAGGAACGCCTTGCCGGGTCTAGCCCCGCGTTGCCTGGAATTGGCATGTGGCCTTTCTTTAAGAGTGGGATGGGAGCCAACCCCCAGTCTAAGGTGCGGCGGGATGAGGTTCAAGAACGAGGATCTGCCTCTTGAGGCGATCCCTGTGAAGCCCCTCTCCCCTGTACTCGGGGGAGAAGGGTTGGGGTGAGGGGGACAAACCTTGCCGAGTACGCTAACCCCCTCACCCCCGACCCCTCTCCGCCGAGTACAGGGGAGAGGGGAGAAGATCCTGGAAGTTCAAGAACGAGGTCTGCCTCTTGAGGCGATCCCTGTGAAGCCCCTCTCACCTGTACTCGGGGGAGAGGGGCGTTCAATTCGCCGCGCGTGCAATCCTTGCTCCCCTCTCCCCTGTACTCGGAGGAGAGGGGAGAAGATACAAGGGAGAGGGGAGAAGATGCAAGGGTGCGTTGACGCCGTTGCAAACAAATGGGATGATTGATGTCGACAGCCACTCCGCCTGCTTTCGGCTGTCTGGCCTCTGCAAGGAGACGCGGTCATGATCGACGAGACCCCGCTGATTGCTCCTCTTCCAATAAACCAGCTTGTCGTCGCGCCAGATTTGGAAAACCCCGGACACCCCTTGCCGCCTTCGGACCCGGATAAAGTCCAGGCCCTGGATGCGGTGTTCGCCCAGCAGCGCGAGAGCGAACAGGTCGCCAATCTGCTCGGCATGTGGACCGGCGGCATTCTCCTGGCCGATTTGGCCAAGGAACACTTCGCGGACGATGCCACGGAAAGTCCGGAGGAAAAAAAGAAGTCCTTCTTGCCAAAGGAACCTGGGGAGTAAACTCAGGTTTATCGTTTCGCGCCCCCCTGGTGCCCTGGGGGCGCGAAACGCCCACATTTCAATTGATCACTTTCGGAACCGGCAGTTCCGGCAAAAGCGTCAGCAGATTGTCCACCGTCAAAGGTGGCAAGGGCTGAAACCCTTGCCGGGCCGCGTGAGCCGAGCGGACGGCACATTCCTTTTCCAGCAAATAATGGCGATTGTAGCCTTCGCGCACCTTATTGATAGCTGTTAGGTCAACCGCTTCGACATACTCGCGCCACCGGCGATTGAAGCGCTGCAGGCTTTCCACCAATTCGTGAACCGCCTTCTTTAAAACCCGCGCGGACGACGACGTATCCACCGGCCCGGCCAAACGAGGCTGCACATTCGACTCCAGATCACGCAACAAACCGATCTGATCTTCGTCAGCCAACCAGGGTCTCAACCGATCCCAGTCGCCAACGTAACCACGCAAGAGAGCTAGTCGCGTCCGGACCAACGACAGCCATTCCTCTCGTTGTATCTCACAGCGCGCGATGAGTTGGCGCAAGGCGTCTTGGACGTGCTGGGCTCGACGAATGTAAGCCGGCGCTCCGTAGAAGGCCAACAATTGTTGAAAGGTTTGACCGCTCGGCCCAACGCTCGGCGACGGCGCGTCCATGAACATTCTCCCGGGAATGAGCCCGAAGAACCCCGCTAACTCTTATTCTAAAGGGACGAGCGTCCAAGAGGAGATCACCGGTGATTGATGTCGCCCCGCTGCCTGGCCCGCTATAATTGGTTCCTTGAAACCTCATAGGTGTCAATGAGTCCCTGTCCGACCTTGGAGACAGTGTCATGACCGCTGTCAATGTTGAAAGCTATAAGTCCTATCGCGGCTTGCCGACTCTCGCCGGCCTCGCCGGCATTGCTCAAGCGGCCAAACCGGGTTTAACCGTTGAGGCGTGCGTGACCCGGCTCAAGCGCTATCACTATGCCTTCATGCGGCTGCATCAGATCCTTACCGCCCGGATCACCGCCGAGCCTATTTACGAACTCAAGACGGGATTCTCGCACCATTCTTATCTGTGCGCCGAGCATGTCCAGGCGCTGCGAACGCGCATCGGTGAAATGCGCGAACCGCCTTTGGGTCTGGAAGTCGTGCCCGATGCGGGACTCGAGGTCTTTTTCGACGAGATCCTCGCCGCGCCGACCACGGAACATCTGCTCGCCGGCGTTTACGAAAAAGCCTTGCCGGCCCTGGACGCGGCATTGGGCCAGCACCTGGCGGACACCAACCCGTTGGCCGACGCCCCGTCCGTCCGTGTTTGCCGATTCGCGAGACTCGAAGTCGCCGACATGATCGACTTTGGCGCCAAGAGCATCACCTGCCTGGTCGATGACGCGGCTCGTACGGGGATGAAATCGTGGTTAAGGCTGCTGGACGATTGCCTGGCCGCTGGCGGCGGCCTTGACGGCACGGCTGCGCCCTCCGACAAGACGCTGGGCCGCTATTATTCGTCCCGCCCCTATGTCTATGATCCGGTGCCACGCCGCGATGAGCGCTTCCGGGACCTGTTCAATCAAGGCGTCAACCCCGAAGCGTTTATTTACAGCACCGATTACAGCCCCCAGCCCAAGACGCTGATGATGCTTTTCAAACGCCTCCGCGAGATCGATGTGCCGGAGATGATGGCCAGCATTATTTACGAGACGAAAAGCAAACCCTGGGAATACTACCTGGCGATGTCCCGGCAACTCTGGGATGAGGCACGCCACGCCATGATGGGCGAAGTCGGCTTTGTCGCCCAGGGAATCGATTGGTCGCAGGCCCGCATCACGCACAACTGGTCGCTCCGTCTCAACACCGAGTGCACTCCCATCGAACGCCATGCCGTGCTCTATTTCATTGAGCAAGGGCTCATGAACAAGACGGGGAAGCGCTTCGAATGGGAACTCGGCGTGCAATCGGGCAACCCGCTGATCGGCGCCTTCCAGGACTATGATTGGGCCGACGAAGTGCTGCACGCCCAGCTAGGCCGCGAGTGGTATATCCCCCAGATCGGCAACTGGAAGGAAGCTCTCGACTACGGGGATAAATGCTGGTCGAAGATCGTCAGCAACTGGACGACGGTCCGCGAACAGGGGCTGACCCAGCACGAAAACTGGTGGCCCAGCATCTACCGGCAAGCTTGCGCTAGCTGGGGCGTCTCTCCCGATCCCAAGGTGCTTGCTTTCGACGAAACCTACGAAGGCACGCGCGCCGACCTCAAAGCGGTATCGGGGAGCGGATGAGTTGGCTGATCCGATCCTGTAGGGTGGGTCGAGTCTTCGAAGACCCACCTCAACCTTGCAAGGCGTCGGCGGGTCTTCGAAGACTCGACCCACCCTACAAAGCGGTTCCTTGCAAAGCCCTTTCTGCGCATTTCGTCATTGCCAAGCGGAGCCGACTTGGTTAATCTTTGGTTTATAATCCGTTAAGATTTCATGAATGCAACCAGACGCATTTCGCAGCGCGTCTTGTTTCAAATCGTGCCAAGGCCGTTACGATCATGTCCCCTTTGTCGCTCGTGCGCTTTCTGAAGCGTTCCCTGATTTGGACGTTTCGCAAACTGTGGCGGCCCCTGGCCCCCGCTAGTCCGCACTTTGGCGAACTGGTCTCGCTCGCGTTCGCCGTGTGCACCGTTCTGTTCCTTACCAAAGCCTTGATTGCCTACCGCGATCTTGACAAGCCCGACATGCCGCCGCAGATTTTCGATGAGGAGTTTCTCTGGTCGCTTGGGCGCATTTGGGTTTGCTGCGCCGAGGATTTCGCGGTGGGCGTGGGCTGCTTGTTCCTGGCACTGCTGACGCTTAGACTGCGCGATTCGCGCTGGTATCGCCGAGCGGTGCGTTTTGTCCTTCACGTCACGGCGGCCCTGGCCATCTGCTACATGATCGTCAACGCACAGATCTATCACGTTATCCACCGTTTTCTGACCATTTCTCTTTTCGAATTCGCCGGCGGACTGAAGCCGGAGCGGTCGATCTATGAAGCTGCGACCCTGAGCGTGAAGCTGGCCGTGGGCATGTTGCCGCTGCTGGTTATCGCCTTGCATTTGGCGTTGGTGACGCGGTTCCCCCGATTCTGGGGCCGCCTTACTTATCTGGTGTGCCGGCCGTTGGTCTTGCTGCTCCTGATCGGCGGCCTGGCGGTGGCTTCCCAGGCCGGTCAGGTCGGATTGTTCCCCGGCCGCAATAAGGACTTCGCGCAGAATCCGCACTTGCTTTTGGCCCGCTCCTTTTTCGGCAACGTGTCCTTCGGCGATCTTGACGATCAAACCGGCGACCTGGACGATTTCCAAATCGGCGATCCGCGGCACGGTTGCCGGCTGGAACAACGGCCCAAGAACATCATCCTCATCGTCGTGGAATCCGCCGCGGCCCAGTATCTCCAGACCTACGGGTTTCCGTTGCCGACCACGCCCGGCCTGGAGAGGCTCAAAGACAAGAGTTTGATCTTCGACAACTTCTACGCGACGGCCAACCACACCATTGCCTCGGCGTTGCCGCTGTTTGGCTCGACCTACAACGACCCCCACACGCTGGCCACCGTGATCGATTATCCAGGCTTTCCCGTGCCGCTGGTCCAGACTTGGCTAAAGGGCCAGGGCTACAAGACCTGTTTTCTGGCCTCGGGCGGCTGGCGAACGTGGGAAGGCTATCGCAATATGGCGCCTTCGTTCTTGGCGGAAGGCTTTGACGTTGCGCGCGACCCTCAGCATCCCTTCTGGAAAGCTCATAGGGATCCCGAACGATTCTTGGATAGGGACTACCTTGATCCGGAAATGTTTGACGATGCCGAGCGCCTGATCAGGGAGTGCAAAGGGGAGAAGTTTTTCCTGTTGATGTGGAACTATTCCACTCATCAACCTTACTTCGCGGAAAAACATCGCGACTTCGATAAGAAGCTTTACCCTCCGGCTATCTTGCAAGACCCATTAGTGCGCGAGGAGTTTACGGATTTCCTCGTGACCATTCATCAAACTGATGCTTTGATTAGCAGCCTCTACGAGGAACTGGAAAAACAGGGCCTCGCCGAGGATACGCTTTTCGTCGTGACCGGCGATCACGGCGAGGCATTCGGCCAGCACGGCGCCTTCATCCATGGCGACTCGGTCTATGAAGAGGAGGTCCGCGTTCCGCTCATTCTCATTAACCCACGCCTGCCCGGGATCGGTTCGCGCAGCAAGACCGTGGGCAGCCATATCGATGTCTGGCCCACGATCGCCGACATTTGCGGGCTGCCGGCGCATCCGCTCTGGCAAGGCAGGAGCCTGCTGGGCACGTGGCCTGAAGAGGAACGGCGGGCTTACTTCTGTTGCAAGGGCGGCGGGGGCGCCCTCGGCGTCCGCGCGGGAAAGTATAAATACCTTTGGGAATACGGTTCCCGCAACGAGCAACTTTTCGACGTTGAAGCCGATCCCGGTGAAACCGCCAACCTCGCCGACGACCACCACGATTTGTGCCGTGAACTTCGCCGCCGTCTGCGCGACTGGACGAACGCCCAGACCGAGTTGACGAAAGAACGCCTGGCCGAAAGAGCACGTTGAACCGATCAACGTTTAGCGGCGAGCCTCCGGCGAGCGCGTAGCGCCACGCGCTTGCCGGAGGCTTGCCGCTAAACGGAATCGCAATTCCCCATCCGCACTGGTAAGCTCAATAGAAATCATCACGCCGCCTCGCCTGAGGATCTGCCGATCATGCGCCGCCACCTCGCCGTCTTGCTGACTTTACTTGGTCTCGCATCTACCGCCCGCGCCGGTCTCTATTTCTCCGGCGAACCGTTCGCCGAGCTGCCTTCGCAATGGCGCGGTTTTCTGCTCGATCAACGGCTGCTCCGCACGGTTGCCATCAAGCCGCGGTCCGGACTCCCGGACAGCCCGGAACGGACGAGGTACGAGAAGGAGCTGGCCGCGCTTGAGAAGGCCGGTCATGACCGCGAGTTGACCGCCGATGAACAGGCAGACCTGGGCGCTTTACAACTCCGTCTAGGCAACGCGGCCAAAGCAGTGGAAATCCTCCGAATCGCCCAGCGCCAACATCCGAATCATTTCCACATCGTCGCCAACCTCGGCACGGCCTGGCAACTTCAAGGCGATCTCGAACAGGCGGCTGAATGTCTGAAACTGGCCGTCCGGCTGGCCCCCGGCAAACTGGTCAAGGCGGAGGAATATCACCTGAAGCTCGTGCGCCTTCGCCAAAAGGAAAAGCCCGGCACGCAGGGTCTCGATGACCTCTTCGGCGTCCGGTACATCGGGGCAGGGGAGGGCGAGAAGGCGAAATACATCCCCGGCAAGATAGCCGCTCCGGAGCGCAAAAAGTTTCCTTCCGACGCCGTGACCATCACTCAGCAATTGGCGCTCTGGTTGCCGGCCGATCCGCGCCTCCTCTGGCAACTGGCCGAGCTGGCTGGGGCCAATGGCGATGTGAAAATCGCCGCCGCGATGATGGACGGCTGCGTCACCGAGTTCAACCTGCGCCATCCCGATCTCAAAGCCCACCGCCAGGCCATGCGCGATGCCGCGGACGAATTGGCCAAAGCCGGCAGCGAGGATGGCAAGGCCACGCACGAGGGCCATGTCGCCCTCCTCAAGCCACGTTCCCAGCGGCCTTTGGCTACCAAATTAGACGACGCCGCCTTGCCGGCAATCAACCCCGACGGCGTCACTCCTCTCCCTTGGGCCGTCATCGCTCACACGACTCTCGACAAGCAATACAAACCTACCTTTCCCAAATATCTTCGCGACCTCGACGGCAAGCAGATCGCCCTGGCCGGCTTCATGCAACCCCTCGGCGAAGACCTCGAACTGGCCTCGTTCATGCTCATCGAATACCCCGTCGGCTGCTGGTACTGCGAAATGCCCGAAATCAGCGCCATCGTCCTGGTCGAACTCCCCGCCGGCAAAAGCACGACGCTCACACGCGGCCTGGTCAAAATCGTCGGCAAACTGACCCTGAACGCGACCGATCCAGAGAATTTCCTGTATACGCTGTCAAAAGCGAAGGTGACGGAGGCGGATTAGTAATCCGCCAAAGAAACAAGGTAAAATCCGAATCACGAATACTCACGATTGGTGATTAGCGATGGCCATGGCACAGCGTTGTTTTGAGCCCCGTTCACGGGGCTTTCCGCGCAGCGGTATTAGGCCCGGCGTTGACGCCGGGTGACCTAAACCCAATCATGCCCTCCAGCCCCGTTTACGGGGCTTCTCGCTGTTTGGCTTGAGCCCGTTCCTCGGAGGTTTCATGTCCCGAAACTATTACAGCGAAATCAACATGCACTTCGTTTGGCACACAAAACTCAGTTGGCCGATGCTGACGCCCGAAATCGAGCTTGCGACACACCGGCATTTGAAACAAAAGCTCGTCAACCTGCCCGGCGCATTCGTTCACGAAATTGGTGGAACAGAGAATCATGTGCACCTGGCAGTTACGTTAACGCCCACCCTCTTAATCAGCGATCTAATAGGGCAGGTCAAAGGCGCTTCCTCCCATGAAGTGAATCAGGTGCTCGGCCGAGGGAGAAAGGTTTTGGAATGGCAAACTGGGTATGGCGTGGTTAGTTTTGGGACCAAGGATCTGGAATGGGTTATAAGCTATATTCGCAATCAGCGAGAACACCACGCCAAGCGTACGTTCCAGGAGCGGTTGGAGCGAATCACTGCGGACGAATCACAGGCTCAAGCCCTACAGCGAGAAGCCCCGTAAACGGGGCTAAATGGCAATGCGGGCCTCATACCGCTGGCGCGGCAAAGCCCCGTGAACGGGGCTAAAGCCAAGAGAGCTGGCGGACCTAAAGTATCTGCCATCAAGACCGGGCTTCTTAATGATACATCTTGCGCTGGAAGGAAACCTTTCATGAAACTCCTCCGGTGTTCCACTTGGCTCTTTTCCCTTCTTCTCGCCTGCAATCCCGTCGCGCCGGCCGATTTACCGACTAAAACCGCTACGCCTACCAAGCCTGGACCGCCGCCGAAATCGAAGGAGTCGCCCGGTTACGAGGTCCTCAAAAACCACGATCCCGATGGCATCGGCAAGTTTTACATGGGGCGCGAGATCGCCCAGGTCATGGGGCATGAAGCGGCGGGGTGGCTGGATCGGCCCGAGCGCGAGAAGGAAGAGCAATCGTCCAACCTGCTCAAGGCGCTCGATCTCAAAAATGGCGAGGTCGTCGCCGACATCGGCGCGGGCACCGGCTACTTCTCGTTTCCGATGGCTGCCAAGGTCGCGCCCAAGGGCAAGGTCCTGGCCGTCGAGATTCAACAGGAGATGCTCGACATCATCGCCAAGCGGATGAAGGAACGCAAAGTCGAAAACATTGACTTGATCCTCGGGACCGAGACCGACCCCAAGCTACGGGACGGGTCCGTCGATCTCATGCTGCTGGTTGACGTATACCACGAGTTTTCCGACCCGTACGCGATGATCGTGACGATGGTAAAAGCCCTGAAGCCGGGCGGCCGGCTGGTCTTTGTCGAGTTCCGGGCCGAGGACGAAAAAGTGCCGATCAAGCCGGTTCACAAGATGTCGGAAAAGCAGGTCAAGAAGGAAATGGCCCTGCACCCGCTTAAGCATGTCAAGACCATCGAAACGTTGCCCTGGCAGCATGTGATCATTTTTGAACGAGAAAAGTAAGGCTGTTTGGGACCCAGAAGGGAGGGCGCTTGCGACGATTGCGCCCCGGCAATTCTTGCGGTCTATTGCGGAGCCGTTTCGACGGTGATAGGCTAGCCGGGAAATAGACGCTAGCCGGGGCAGCGTTTGCCCGAAATAGCCTGCAACTAAATCATGTACGGCGGCGCGGAACTGAGCCAATGGACGAGACCTGTACGGTGTACGTCGCTTTGCTCGACGAAGGTGTCGCGGTCTGGCGGCCAGTAGCGGCTGAGCGGGTAGGACCGGATCTGTTTCGGCTCGCAGGCCCGGTTCCGGACGGCGAGCGCTGGGAGTTCCAGCCTGGCGCGGTAGTCCGCTGTCGGGCGCACGCTTTCTCCGGGGCGTCCCGCTGTTTGGTGGTAGTGGAGCTTGGTCGCTCGTAACCAGATGCTTCACTTGAACGCCCAGCCCGGCCAGTCGATGTCAGAATCCCTTCCACAGGAACCGTCCCGGTATTAGCCCACTCTAGGCGCTCGCCAAACGCAAAACCGGCTACGGCCGCTTGGGTCGAATAACGAGCCAGTGGCATCAATATCGACCATTTGAGGCCGGTTAGATCTTTTTCGTGTCTTTCGTTTCTTTCGTGATTCCTCTCTCCTCCCCCCTGTTACAAACCTGTTGCGCTTCCCAGCCGATCTAGAGGGTAGGATAGACCGCGTTCCGATCCGCCGGTTCTTTCCGCCGAGGAGATGTGTCATGCGAATCCGTGCAAGATCCATTCTGCTAGCCGGTCTGGTGTTTTTGGCAACGAGTTTTCCTGTCCGAGCCTGTGGCTATGGGGTTCCTAATCCGTTCGCACGGTTCACCCAGGCCGAGTCCGTGGTCGTCGGTAAGATCACCGGGTTCGATGGCCGGATGGTAGCGGCCGCGCTGAGCGCGGAAGCCCCGGCTAAACAGGAATTCGCGGTGGCCGAGGTGGAGATTCTGCAAGCGCTCAAGGGAGCCGAAGGGTTGACGCATCTGCGCATCGGTTTCACGTCCGCGGAGAACTTGCACGTCGGCCAAGTCGGTTGCTTTTTTCTTAACCCACACTTCGCGGAACCGTTTTATTTGATGCCGCGCCGCCTTGGCTTGCCAATCTGGCGCGACAATAACTCGGGCTTTGACGCCGAAGTAAAGCAGTACGAGCGCTGGGGCAACCTGCTCCGCGACCCGAACATGTCACTTCAATCGGAAAACCTGGAAGATCGTTATCTGACGGCAGCCCTATTGCTCGCGGAATACCGCACCTTCCAGCCTGGCGTCCATGATAAGGGCCGCAAGATGACGCCGATCGACGCCGAGGTAAGCAAACGGATTCTCTTGGCCCTGTCCGAGGCGGATTGGAGCAAGGCAAGTGGAAGTGTGCCAATGATGCCGGCTCAACTTTTCGCCCAGCTTGGCGTGACGGCGAAGGAAGGCTGGAACGCGCATGTGGCCCATACCGGCCCGAGTTACGAAGCAGCCGCCAAGAAATGGCTCAAGGACAACGCCGAAACCTTCCGCATCAAGGCCTTTGTCCGCGTGTGAGAAGTGGCCCCGTTTAGCAACGCTTCTACGATGCGTTGCTAAACGATCGTACGATGTGCTGCACCAGGTTCTTCATGACGAAACCCTGCTCGGGGCAGATGTCCACGGGGGCTCCGCGCCGGCGCAAGTCGTCCGCGACCACTGGGCCCACGGCGGCGAGTCGAACTTTTCGCAATCCTTCTTCCAGCACCTTTTCCAACCCGCGCTCCTTGGCAATCTCGTACAGTCGCTCCACCTGAGGGGAGCTGGTGAAGACGATCAGATGGAATTTGCCCATTGCCATGTCTTCAATCAACGCGCCCACGCGGTCGGCAGCGCTGGCCGGGGCATAGACGTAAGGAAGCACCGTTCGCACCACCGCTCCGGCTTGTTCCAGGAATGGCAGAAGGGCGATAGTCGGGTCCCCAAAGAGTTGCACGGCTACCGTCATCCCGCGCAGATTCTCATCCCTCAGCGTGGCGATCAATCCCTCCGTGGTTGGTGTTGCCGCGATCTTCGTGGGAGTCAATTGGATTTCCTTGAGCGCCCGCACCGGCTTGGGACCGCGTGTCACTGTGCGCGTCCGTCCCAGGGCGGCGATGAACGCATCACGCAATCCCTCTCGTTCAGCCAAAGCCAAAAGACGACGGACGCCCTCGCCCGTGTACAGTACGACCAGGTTGAATCGGCCAGCGATTAAGTCTCGAATCCAGCCCACGACCGGCGCCGGATCGGGCGCATCAAGGATACTGACCATCGGACAGCGGATGATGTCGGCCCCTTCCTTTTCCAGCATCTGGGCCAGATCCTCGAGCTGCCGGCCTTCCGCCAGGGCGATGGTAAATCCTTTGAGCGCAGCCATGGCTCTCACCACTTTTTGTAGGGCAGAAACTTCCCGTTCATGGTGATGACGACACGATCCCCTTTCGGATCCTCTTTTTTCTGGATGTCCAATTCAAAATCGATGGCGCTCATGATGCCGTCGCCGAACATTTCGTGAATGATGGCTTTGATCGTTGTGCCATAGACTTGAGTGATTTCGTGAAAACGATAGATGAGCGGATCAACGGGCACGGTTTGTCCGACGGAACCCTTGCTCGGCATTTCTTGCAGGGCGGCAACCACGGCCGGTTCCAGGGCCAGGATCTCTCCCGCCTTCTTGGCCTCCTCCGCTGACATGGTTGACTGGCCAAGCAAGGCAGAGGTCGTCCACACCTTGTGCCGGCCTACCGCCTTGGCGATCGTCTCAAAGCTTAGGTTTTTCACCTTCTTAGCTGCCAGGATTCTTTCCGTCGCTTCATTGCGGTTCATGCTGCTCAGACCTCATGTTGATGAAAAGAAGAAATAGAAGCCAGAACCCAGTTTGCACATATCTCAAGATGCATTCTTGTACCGGGAACTGGAAGCAAAATCTTGACCCTTCGATGCAGGTGCGGTCGCCCGCAATTACTGAAGTTTAGCGTGGCTTGTGTTGAGGCCGCGCGCTTGTAAGTCAGTCCGTGGGTGCGAGGTAACCCGCCTGAGAAGCCCTTTTCCCCAACCGTAGGATCAGGAATTTTCGCGGCAATAATCGGTTCATGAACTCCAGTATCCGGGCAAACAGGCCATAACAATAAACAAATTCTCGGCCCCCCTCGATGGCACGAACCAAGTCTCTCGCGGCCGCTGCTGGGTCGACGGCCATGCTCGAGATCGATACGGATTCGCGGCCGGCCAAGCGATGAAAATCGGTTTTCAAGGTGGCCGGACGAAATTCCAAGACGCGCACTCCTTTGCCACGTGCTTCAAACCAAAGACATTCCGACAGGGCATTGAGCCCGGACTTGGCGGCGCTGTAAAGGCCGTTGCCCGGCATGGGCAACGTCGCCAATATTGATGTAACGTTCACCAAGGTTGCCCCTGGCCGACTCTTGCGTAAGAACTGGCGGCTGATCAGCGCGGGCGCCGAGAAGTTGAGATAAATCAGCTCCTCAATGGCCTCGGTCGATAACTCCGAGAAAAGTCCGAATCGCGATGCCCCGGCATTATTGATTAGGAGATCAAAGATTTCGCCCTCCAAGCGGCGAAGGACTTCCCGGGCCTGGGAAGGTTGCGAAAGGTCGAATGCCCAGCAACGGTGCCCGTCCCCCGCGAACGACCGGACAGCCGCTTCGAGGTTTTCGGCATTCCGGGCCACGGCGGTTACCTGATAGCCGTTTTCCGCCAAAAGGCGGCCGACTGCCAACCCTAATCCGCGGCTGCCCCCCGTGATGAGTGCATTTTTACTGCTCATTCTGACGACCCTACTGACTCGGTGACGATCCTGTCGGCATTGGCCATGATCGAAAAGGTGATGGTGGTGGCCGGAATCGAGGGAAACGTGGCGGCGTCCAAAAGGTGCACGCGACTCAAATTCGCCGGACGCCCCCGCCTGTCGGACCGGAACACGGCGTTTTGGCCGCCCATGGGAAAACTCCCGCCCATGTGAAAGCTCCGGCCGAGCGGCACCATTTTGAGATAAACGGGAGGAATAATGCCGTGTAAAATCAGCTTCTTTCTGAGGAGCCGTTGTGCCCCCCGGGCCACGCGGAGTGAGTCAGGATTCTCGATGCCGCGAATCAGCACCTTGTCCTTTCTTTCCTCTCGCGATTCGAGCGTGAATTCTAGTTCACCGGAGGATTCCGAATGCAGGAAACCCTGGAAAAGGTAGAAGCGTTTTTCGACCTGATCCAACAAAACCCGCCGGCGCAAAAACGACGGGACCATGGCCTTGATTGTCTGCCGAAAGATCGAGTTAAGTCCATACAGTTGGAAATGAATGAAATAAGGCCCCAGTGCGGGATTCAAAATCTCGACAAACATCTCGGCAAGGGTGAACGAAGGGGCTTCCGCGTTTTTCCGGTAGGATAAGTAAGGAAAGAAAAAGTATTGACTGTCCTTGAGACGAATGGGCCTCTTCTCCAGGCGCAGCGACCGCGCCACGATGCGGGTGGAATTGATCGCCCCCGTCCCAAGAAATATACGCCGCGCCCGCAATATGCGCATTTGGCCCGACTTCAGGTCGAGCAGAGTCGTATCGACCCCACCCTCTCTTTCGCGAAACTCCAGCGCATAGAGATTGCGATGGACAACGACGCCTTCGGCTTCTAGGCGTTTCCAGAGGCGCCGGGGATTGAAGATTGACCCGTAGGCACACCCGTCCAGGCAATACCCGCAATAGCGACACGTCGTCGGTCCCCCCGAGGAGTCAACGGCGACCCTGGAACGACCGGCCCAAATACCGCTTTGTTGCAACGCGGCCTTTCGCCTGTCAAAGGCCCGGGCCAAGCCTTGTATTTGCCGGGAGGCAATCAGCCCGCCGCCATCCCCGTTGAACCTCGGGAAGTGCCTCTCCAGGTCATCGGCCACACTGCTTATGGGAACAAATTGAGAAACGTTGCTATAGGAGGGCAGAAGTTCCTTGGCTCCGATGGGCCAACCAACCAGATCGTTATCCGCATAGGGCAGGACGGCGGCTCCCCAAACGTTGCCGAAGCCCCCGAAGCCATGGGACACGTCCACGACGCAGTTTTCCGACCTAAGTTCCAAAGGCTCCGGCATCCGGTATGGAAAATCCGAACCGAACGCAAATCGTTTCTCCACGCCTTTGGCGGAAGTCTTCGGCGCGGGGAAAAGTGTGTCGCGATCCTCTTCGGTCCACGCTTGCGGCTCTTGCTTGGCGAGTTGCTCGGCTTTCAATTCGCGGTCGGGCTCCAGATCAAAACCCGCGTCCACCACCTCGAATTTCGCGCCCAAACGGCGGAAAGCCATGGCGGCGGCCACGGCCGAGGGTCCGGTGCCGATAATAAGATGATCGACGACGTTTTCGGAGTCCATAACGATGAAACATCATATCAGATAGCGGCGCGGGCAAAAGGTTCTTCCCGAAAAGGTCGGGCAGAATCCAGGACGCTTAGGCACGCAAAGGAGCATGCTATAATTGGGCATTGTTGCCGGATACATTGCATGACCATGACGAGGTTTTAACTCTTCAATGGAATTGACGCGCTCGCCAGTTGGGGCTCCTTCCTTATTTGACCTCCTGCACATCGTACGTCCGCGCCAATGGGCCAAGAATGTTTTTGTGCTAGCGCCCTTGGTGTTCAGCGAATCCATCGGCAAGCCCGCGGCCCTGGGCAGCGCCCTCATTGCCTTTGGCTGCTTTTGCTTTTGGTCCAGCAGCGTTTATTGTCTTAATGATGTTCTAGACGCAGAGGCCGATCGCCGGCACCCACGCAAAGTCAACCGGCCCATTCCTTCCGGCCGGGTATCGCCTGCCGTGGCCCTTGGGTTGGGGCTAGCTCTCGTCGTTTTGGCCTGCATAATGGCCTACCTGACGCTGCCCTTCAAATTCCTGCTGGTCGGATTGATTTATCTGGCCAACAGCGTGCTTTATTGTCTTCTGCTCAAACACCGCGTGATCGTCGACGTCCTCTCCATTGCCATCGGCTTTGTTCTTCGCCTGCTGGGCGGTTGTGCGGCCATCTATGTAAGTCCCTCCTCCTGGATCTTGGTTTGCGGCTTCTCGCTGGCCATGTTGCTTGGCTTCGGCAAACGCCGACTGGAATTCGACGCAGTCAGTCAGCCCGCCTATTTTCGTGCGACCCTGCAATCCTATAGTGTTGATAAGCTAAATTTGGTGCTGGGGATTACATCCTCAGTCTGTTTGCTTTCCTACATGCTCTACACGGTATCGCCGGAAACCGTGCAACTGCACCATACGGACAAGTTGGTCTACACCGTGCCTTTTGTCGCCTACGGCATATTCCGCTATATATTCAAGGTCCAGGAAGGCCAATATGACGGCCCGGTCGAGGTGTTAATGAAGGACCCCATATTCGCAGTGAATGGACTGCTTTGGTTGATTACCGTCATTGCCGTCCTCTACATTCTTCCGGCCTATGGAGCCGCCGCGCCATGACCTTTTCGACGCCGGACCCGGCGCCCGTCGCTGGAGAGCCGATCTCTGGTTGCACCACGTTGGCCATTTTTGACCTCGATGGCACGCTGGTGACAAGAGACTCGTTTCTGCCATTTTTGGTCAGTTACGCACTCCAGAAGGGGCGCTATGGGGCCCTTTTCGTGATGCCGTTTTGGATCGCGCTCTACGTTTTCCGGCTGATCTCCGCTCGCACCGTCAAAGAGAAAGTATTGACGCTTGTTTTTCGCGGTGAGAATCGAGTTGATATAGCGCGCCAAGCTGAAGCGTTTTGTTCGACCTGGGTCAAAACACATCTGATGGAAACCTTGATCAGGCGGCTGCGTGATCACCTTGACAAAGGCCATCGGGTCATTTTGCTTTCGGCCAGCCCCGATCTTTACGTGCCGGTTATTGGCATGTCGCTTGGGATTAGCGAGGCGGTTTGCACGCGAGTCGGCTGGAATGATGACATCTGCACGGGCCAAATCATCGGCCCAAATTGTAAGGGCGAGGAAAAGATACGGATGCTTTGTGAATACCTCCGACTGGAAGGCGAGCCGGGTCCATCATTTGCTTACGGCGATTCCAAAAGCGACCTGCCGCTCCTTTGGTGGGTCAACCAGGGTTTTCTTGTAAAAAACGGCGACATCTCAGCGGTGTCCAACGAATAGCACTAAAGGAACCGAGATGGCCGTGCGTTTGGTGAAATTTTTCGACTTCCTGGTCCTACTATTCGGGGTATTCTTTTGCCTACAATGGACCCTAGCTCTTTTAACATTTCCAATCTTCAAGGGCATGCCAATCGGTTACGTGCCCGCGCTGGCCGGTCTGGCGCTAGGTGGCGTTTTTTGCCTACCGATCGTCCGGCGTTTTTGCAATCGTCTACTTGATGCTTCTCCTCCGGCTCCCTTCCTAGCCGGGCTTTGCCTCGTTGGATTTCTGCTGCGCGGCGCCTGTATCTTGGCTTTTCCCGTTGAACCGATGAACGATCCTAGCTTTTTTCATCGCTTTGCGGTGAACCTGCTCAACGGAAACGGCTACGGGAATGGCGACCTCAAAGCCTTCTACCCGCCCGGCATGTCATTCCTTCTGGCGGGTTGGTATGGGATAACCGAGCCGACCCCGTTCGCGGGCAAATGGCTCAACGGCCTGGTTGGGGCCGCGACCGTTTTACTCGTTTATGCGATTGGACGCCGGACGGTCGGCGAACGAGCGGGCAAGTGGGCTGCGGTCTTGGCGGCCGTGATGCCGACCCTGGTGTTTTACTCGGCCACGCTGGGATACGAACTGATCCTGGGGTTCATCTTCTTGGCCACCGTCTACCTGGGTCTGCTTATTCGCGACACGAAAGGCTCCGGTGTCCTTCCCTGCGTGCTGCTTGGGCTGGTGCTGGGATTTGGCAGCCTGATCAAACCGATTTGTTTGCCTTTGCCGATGGTTTTGATCGTCTGGTGGTGGCTCCTCGGATTGAGGGGCCGCGCCCTGGTTTACGGGGCCGTGGTCCTGGCTGTCATGGCTTGCGTGGTCGCACCCTGGACGCTGCGGAACTATCGCGAGCTTGGAGAATTCGTCTTGGTTTCCACTAATGGCGGCGTCGTCTTGTATTCCGCTAATAATCCTTATACAGACGGACGCGAGTCGGCCGTCCAGCTCCCGCCTGGCGAACACGACGAGATCTCGCGGGATCGCCTGCGCCGGAAGGCTGCACAGGAATGGATCAAAGCTAACCCGACCCGGTTCTTGCGCCTGGCCGTGAACAAGGCTTTGTATACTTGGGGGACTTCCACGCAAATCATGTCCGTCATTTCCAATGACCGCATGGTTCTCTGGCAGGAACAGGCCTGCATGGTGATCATCAACCTCTTTTGGGCCGCGCTGCTCGTCCAATGCTTGGCTGCCACGTGTTGCACTTCGATTTGGCGCGAACGCCGCCTGTACGTAGCTTTTGCTCTTTTGGCTTACGTCTTTTTCATTCACGTCATTTCCGAGGCCATGAGCCGGCATCATATCCCGGTAATCGGCGTATTGATCTTGATTGCTTCGGCCGCGCTGGCAAGAAACGGTGCGTCCAAGAATCAACCAAGCTCCGAGACAACCGTCACGGCTTCAATTTAACTGGGTCGAACGTAAGGTACTTGATGTGCCGCCGATTCCATGTGTACGTGATGTGGAGTTGCCCATCCCGCGCCTGAATGATGGCGGGGTAGGAAAATTCGCCAGCCTGGTCTTCAAGCGTGGCCATCTTCTTCCAGGTTTTACCCTCGTCTTCGGATAGCGCCAGATTGAGCGGCGAGCGGTCTTTTTTGCTGTGGTTGTAGACCAGGAATAGCTGTCCGTTGACCGTCCGAACCAGGTCAATGCCGCTCCCCGGATTGGGCAACTCTGTCGGTTTGGCGGGCGACCATGTTTCGCCGCCGTCCTTCGATTCGGCTTGGACGATGAAGCCGAGGCCACGCGATCGGCACAGAGCGACCACGCGCTTGTCGCTGGTCTCGAAAAGCGTTGGCTGAATGATGCCGTAGGGATGATCCGGCACGGCAATCGGGCCAAAACGTTGCCAGGTCTTGCCATCGTCCTTGGAGCGCTCCAACCAGCAAGCCCAGGCTTTGTAACTTTCGACCGAGGTTCCCGCCAGAATGTCGCCATCGGCTTGCTGAATCGGCTTGTTCTTGATCGGTCCCAGAATGCCGGCATGCAGCTGTTGCGGCTTATCCCAAGACTTGCCGGCATCGGTCGAGCGTCGAATATATCCCGTCCAACTCATTGGATTAGGCCCGGCCTTATAAAAAAGAGACAGGACCTTGCTTCGGCTCAAAAAGAGGACGGGATTCCAGCACGGCACGCCCGGCTCCTCAGCCGCCACCTCGGGCTTGGACCAGGCCTTGCCATCGAAGCGAGCTTGCCAGATTTTCACATCGGCTGCGCCTTCGTCCTTCCCACCGAACCAGGCGGCCAACAGTTTGCCAGGCTCGGTTTCCACGAGCGTGGATGCGTGGCACGAAGCGAAAGGGGCTTTTTCGAAGATGAACATGGAAGCTCCGAAAGAGATTGTCAGAAAGTAGCCCGCCGCTCCGCGGCGGATTCCGCCGCGGAGTGGCGGGCAACTTTGGAATCCGCCGCGGAGCAAAGCGCTACTTTGGCGACCACGCTTCGATTTCATCCCAAGGCCAAAGGGGCCTGGGAATGTTGTGGTACTCGTAATTCCAGAAGTCCGACGGCGCACACCCGGGCGCTTTGACCACGATGATCTTTATGGCCCGCCCTTCATACGCCGCTCGAAAGCCGCACGGACTTTTGGCGACCAGCACTGCAGCCCCAAATGGGTCGAGGCCGGCAGTCTGAAAAAGTTGCGGCGCAAAATGCGGTCCGGTGCGTGAAGTAAGCACGATATGCACGTTGCCAATGCGCAAAACGGCCGAGGGGCCCATGTTAATCGGCATATTCTTGGCCAAGTGGCCGGAAAGAATGAAGCGCGCCTCGAACAGGCCAACTACCTTGGCCTCCACGGCCAGCGGTTGGGAAAAACGTCGATCGCGTTTGCCGCCCAGAAGCCCGCTCCAGATTGCTCCCACACCCAGTCTCTGCGTTTCAATCACCACTTGAGGATCCACCAAGGTCACGAGTACCGGCCGCTGCCATTTGTGCTGAAGCAGCTCGCGCAGGACCCAGTTGCTGTCTCCTGGAGCGCCGGAAGTCGTGGCATCCGCGCTATCGCTCAGGACAACCAACCCATCCTGATTCTCATGAGCCAAACAAACCGCCTGCTTGACGGGCATCAAATCCGGCAAATAATCGGCTCGATGTTGCCAAACGTCGGTTGCCAGGCGACGACACTGCGAGACAGCCAATTGTTCGTCGCGATCGGTCACGACAAGGACGGCCGAGCCAAGTTGCGGGATATCGAGCCAAGGCTGTACCGTGGCCAGGCCGGCGCTAAGTACCTTGGCATTCGCTTCCAGTTCTACAAGCCGTTGCTTGAACACCCGGCTGATGCTGGCATTATCTTGCGTGTTGGCCCGCTCGGCCGGAAAGACGGCAGGTATCTTTTGAAAAGCGGTTACCGGCCGTGCGCCATCGACAAGGATGCGGCGCATGACAGACGCCGCCCTTTGGCCCGTCTCGAAAACATCGATATGCGGCGCCGTGTGATACAAGACTAAGGCATCGGCAGCCTTCACCATGCGCTCTGTCACATTGGCGTGAAGATCCAGGGTGGCAACCAAGGGAATATCGGGACCAATCGTTTGGCGCACGGAATCAAGAATTGCGCCCTCGACATCGGGTGCACCGTCAGCTACCAGGGCGCCATGAAGCGCCAGCAAAATGCCATCCACCGGAAGAGCCTGGCTTAGGGCCTGAAGAATCTCTTGGTGAAGCCAGCCAAACGTTTCCTTGGTCGCCATCCCAGCCGGCCAGGCTGGCAGGCGAACCAGCCCAACAATTTCTGGCGACTCGGGCCATTGCCGCAGGGATTGAATGAAACCACCGAGTTCATTGGTCTCGGCCATGGTCTTGACCAATTCCGTACCGCGACAGACGCCGAACTGCTCGAAATCCTGTCGTGTTGTGGGCAGGGGATTGAAAGTGTTGGTTTCCTGCCAGAGCTGCCCGATAGCGATGCGCATGGTCTTTGCTCTGATTCTTCAGCCCTATCTCCCCTCTCCCGTTACTCCGGGAGAGGGGTCGGGGGTGAGGGTTCTACGAATAAATCTGCAATCGCTCAAACTGTTTTGTCGCCACCCCTCACCCCCCGACCCCTCTCCCCTGAGTACAGGGGAGAGGGGAGCTCTCTGCTCGAAATCCTCTTGCGTTGTGGGCAGGGGATTGAAAGTGTTGGTTTCCTGCCAGAGCTGCCCGATAGCGATGCGCATGGTCTTTGCTCTGATTCTTCAGCACTATCTCCCCTCTCCCGTTACTCCGGGAGAGGGGTTGGGGGTGCAATCGCTCAAACTGTTTTGTCGCCACCTCTCACCCCCGACCCCCTCTCCCCTGAGTACAAGGGAGAGGGGAGCTCTTTCACGGCCCCGTCGAGCCGGTCGAGCGCTTCATCTACATTCGCCAAGGTCATCGCCGCGCAGAAACCATGGTGGCAAGCCGCGCCGCCGTAATCGTGAAAGTAAACCCCATGACGGATGGCCGCCGCCACGAAGCGCAGCATCCGGTCGCGATGATGCTTGACCGCATCACGATATCCCCGGACCGGCTCACTGATCCCGAAGTAGATTCCAAAGCGAGAGCCTAACCCCTGAACGCGCGCCTTGACGCCGTGGCGGGTGAAGAGCTTGTCCATCCCCTGGAAGAGGCGATTCGAAACGGCATGGATGTGTTCGTAGAACCCCGGCTGGCAGTAGGCTGTCACGGCGGCCAAACCAGCCGCCACCGCGACCGGATGGCCGTTGTAGGTGCCGCTGTGCTGACAGTCGCCAAGCGGCATCAATCGATCCATGATGTCCTTGCGGCCGCCGAAAACGCTGAGCGGGAAGCCGCCGCCAACCGCCTTGCCGAGCGTACACAGGTCTGGCGTAACGCCCAGGTATTCCTGAGCGCCGCCCGGCCCCGTCCGAAAGGAACTCAGCACTTCATCAAAGATTAGAAGAACTCGATTTTCGCGCGTCAGCCGGTGCAGGGCGGCCATGAAGTCGGCCGTCGGAATCACACAGCCGGCGTTGTAATAGATCGGCTCACAAATAACGGCGGCCAACTCGGCTGCATGGCGGTCGAAGGCTTTCTCGAGCAAATCGGTCCGATTGTAAGGAACGATAACCAAGTTCTCTTCGAGACCAGGCGGCATGCCGGTGGAACCTGGATATGCCGTTGGCGCGTCTTCAGCCCCGAGTTGGTCGGCGGGCGTGCCGATGGCGTACATCATTTGATCGTGGTAGCCGTGGAAGTTGCCTTCCAGCTTCAGGAGCTTGGAGCGGCCGGTAAAAGAGCGGGCAAGCCTTAGGCAGTGCATGGTCGCTTCGGTGCCCGAGCCGGTGAAGCGAATGCGCTCGAAACAAGGAATGATCTTGCAAAGCAGTTGGGCAAAGTCGGTTTGTAGTTCGTTCTCATAGGAGCAGGCAGCCCCCCGCTCCATGACACGCTCCACCGCTGCGCGCACGCGCGGGTCGCCGTGGCCTAAAAGCGTCGCCCCATGGCTGCAGCAAAGATCGAAATACTCCCGGCCATCCAGATCCCACAGCCTGCACCCCTCGGCGCGATCGAACATCATGGCATGGCCAAGAGCTTTGTTGACCCGCGTTGACGAGGACACGCCTCCAGCTAGGTATTCGCAAGCCCGCAGATATTGGTCAACGACTTTGCTCATGATGCAACCATTGAGGCTCTTTCAAGCTCATTTTTTGAGGCGCTTTCATTATTTTTTGGACATAAGTCTAAAGTTGTAAGGTGCTTATTTCTTTGGGTTGAAACACCTCCCACTCCCCCTGGTCAACGCGATTCAAACTTTTGGCTGCCAGGACGTTTTGGAAGGGCATTGTGGGCGTTGCGAGGGGCCGCCGCGATCCTCGTTCAGGCATAGGGCCTGGGAACGGGAAACAAAATGCCACAGTTTGTTTGCCAGCCGTGAAGGACCGTAACACAGTCTTTCACGACTCGCAAGCAAGCAGTGGCACAGAAATGGAGATTCGATTTATTTAGCGGGTTGCTTGGCGACGGCGACGGCGGCTTGCCACTTCTCCAGTGACTTCTTGGCGACGGCCAGGGCGGCGGTTGCCTGTTCCGCAGCCGCTTTATCGGCGACGGCCTTGGCTGCTGTGGTTTTAACGAGGGCGGTCAGCGCCTCCGCCTGTTTCGGTGCGGCAGCCGCCGTGGCAGTGGCATTGGCGGCGGTTTGTTGGGCTTTGGCGAGGAGGTCGCCGGCGGTCTTAGCACTGGTCGTTAAATCCGTCGCTGCCTTCTGAGCGGCGGCCAAATCACTTGCCGCCTGATTGGCGAGTTCCTGACTTTTCGCGGCGGCGTCGGCCAAGGTCTTGTTGTCTTTCGCCTTGGCGGCCGCATCCTTGATCTTGGCGGCGGCTTCGGCGTAGGCCTTGGCAACCACATCCTTCGCCGTAATTTGGGTCTGAGCGCCCGCGACCGCGGCATTGGCTTGATCGACTCCTGCCTTGGCCTGTGTAACAGCCTCCCCCGCCGCTTTAGCAGCCATCGCGGTATCCGTGACCGCCTTCTGGGCAGCGGCCAAGTCAGTGGCGGCTTTCGTCGCGGCTGCTTGCGAAGCTGCTGCCGCGGCGTTGGCCTGGTCGACGGCTGTTTGCTTGGCGACAATTTCTTTCTGAATCAGGTCCACGCGTTCCGCCAACGTCGGTGGATTCGACGTGAGCAGTCCTGCTAATTTGCCGTCGGCTGTGGCGTAGGCCGCGATCTGCCCGCTCCAGTCGCCGGCAATTACCCGGCTGCCATCATGATGAAACACGACCTTGAGAGATACATCAGGTTGACCTTCAAACGTCCGCTGCGCCGTGCCGTTGCCGTCCCAAACGCGGGCAACCTTGTCTCTACCACAAGAAGCAATGCGGCCGTCGTGGCTATACTTCACCGCTTGCACGCCGCCGCCGTGCGCTCCCCAATTCTTGATCGGGTTGCCGTTTTCCATTTCCCACAAGCGGATGGTCGTGTCCTCACTAGCCGACGCAAGGACGTTGGAATCCATGCGCCAACTGACGTCCGTGATAGCAGCCGTGTGGCCTCGGAGTGAAAAGTATTCCCGGCCCGTGTGGGCCTCCCAAATAAACAGTCCGCCGTTGCGGTCCCCTGTGGCCAGGAGCACGGCATCGGGGCTAAATTCCAGCGCGGTAATCCAGTCGGTGTGCTTCTTGATCTCCCGAATCAGGCTGCCGTCCTTGGTGGCGTAAATGCGAATCATCTTGCTGGGACCGCCCAAGGCAATCTGCGTTTGGTCCGCGCTGATATCGAACGCCAGGACGACATCGGGCTCGTCGCCGACTTCGATGACGCGCTCACCGGTCTTGACGTTCCAGACGACGACCCGGCCCGATTTGCCGCCGCGCCCGCCGCCGGCCAAGAGCAAGCTGCCGTTGCGGCTGAACTTCAGGACGTGCGGCGTGCCTTCGGGGAAGGGGAGGATGCCGAGGAATTCCAAGGTTTCGGAATTGTAAAGGATGACCTGCTTTTGGCCACCGACTGAAACAAGCGGCGCCCAGGGGCTGCATGCCAGGGCCGTCAAAGCATTGGCCTTGGCGGTGCGAATGACCGGCTCCAGTTGCAACGGCTTCTCCGGCATCGGCGGCGGGCCTTCCGGCTTGCCTTTTACAATTGACTTCAGGCCGATGTCCGTCTTGGGTTTATCGGCTATCTTGGCTTTGCTGCCGGAGTTCTCAAGCAAGCCGTCGGCGATCCACTGGCGAACGAGATCGAGGGTCTCCTTGGCGAGCATGTCGGACTTGGGCGGCATGAAGGGTTCTTGCTTGTGCGTCAGCATCAGGTAAAGGCGGCTGCCATCCGGGTCACCGGCCTTGACCGCTTCGCCCGAACTGCCCCCTTGCATGATTTTCTGGTAATTGCTGAGGATCAGGCCGCCGCGGCTCTTGTCAGGATTATGGCAACCGACGCACTTATCGCGCAACAGCGGCGCAATGTGTTCATCGAAGGTGATCTTCGCGGGCTTGTCGGCGGCATGAACGGCGGGGGCTAGCGCCGCCGCGAACCCAACAATGGCAAAAATGACGCATTTACGCATTGATGAACTCGATCGTTTAGCGGCGCGCCTCCCGCGATCGCGTGCGCGCTCGCAGGAGGCTCGCCGCTAAACTTTAATGATTGAACAAAAACTCGCGTGAATTCAAAAGCGCCCAGAACACATCTTCGAGTCCCTTCTTCTTGTCCGGCTCCGTGGCTAATTGGGCCTGCAATTTCTCCATCTCCTTGGGTAGCGGCTTGCGTGCCAAACTGCGAATGTAAAGCTCCTCGATTATCTCCGGCGGGTTCTTCTTTTCCTTCAGGCGCCTGCCCAGCAGGTCGCCCTGCTGAATCTTTTGCGTCGTTGTGTCGCCGTTGAGCAGGTGCAGCGATTGCGACAGCGTCGGCTCCAGCTTGACCTCGCAGGAGCACACCGTCCCACGTGTTGCCCGGCCAAAGGTGGTCAGAAAATAAGTGCTGGTTGTGCCATCGGCAATCTGCACAGCCCGCGCGCCCAGCGGCAGGCCGGGAAACTTGTTCTTTGTCTCCGTGACTTCACTGATGCAGTCCAGAAACGTTTCCGCGCGAATGCGGCGGGCATTGGCCCGGGCAAAGTTGCGCGTATCGCCGCCGTTGCTCTCATTGAGTTGCGTGGCCAATTGATAGGTGCGTGACGTGCAAATGTCACGAACAAGCTTCTTGAAGTCATAGCGATATTCAGTGAATTTCTTGCCCAATTCAGCCAGAAGTTCCGGATTGGTGGCCGGGTTGCTGACGCGGACGTCGTCCACTTCATGAATGATGCCCTGGCCAAAGAAATGGGCCCAGACGATGTTGGCCAAATTGGTGGCGAAATATGGGTTGTCCGCCGACGCCAGCCATTTGGCGAGCACCTCGCGGCGATCCTTGCCCGTGCAGTCGGGTTCCGCGCCGCCCAGGAACTTCGGCTTCATGACTCGCCCGCCGATGGGATGCGCCACCTCGCCGCCGCCGCTATTGAAAACCACGATTTCGCGCGGGTCCTCGGCCTGCTTGCGGGCTATTTGCGAGAAGAACGCGGCAAAGCCGTAGTAATCATCCATCTTCCAGCGGTCGAAGGGATGATTATGGCACTGCGCGCATTGGATGCGCATGCCCATGAAAACCTGGGCCACATTCTCGGCCGTTTTGAGCGTGTCGGTTTCGTTTTGGTAATAATTCGTGGCCGGGTTCTTGAATGTGCCTCCCTTGGCCGCAAGGAGTTCCTGGACCATTTGATCCATCGGCACGTTCTTGGCGATCTTCTCTTGAAGCCATTCGTAATAGAGCAACATCGCCTTGTAACTGACTTGCTGCGACGAGCGGATTTGCAGAAGCTCCGCCCATTTCAACACCCACAGCTCGACGAATTCCTTGCGCCCCAAAAGCTCATCGACCAACAATTCGCGTTTATTGGGCGCTTTACTCTCCATGAAGCGCTTGTATTCATCGACCGTCGGCAACAGGCCGATGATGTCCACGTAGATGCGCCGGAGGAAAGCTTCGTCGGTGCACAATTCCGAAGGTGCGATGCGCAGTTTCTTTAGCTTGGCGTTGACTAACTTATCGATGTAGTTGCTTTCCGTGACCATGGGAAAGGCAAACTGTAGAGCCTTCGGAAGGACAATAACCTGGGCGCCGACCGTGAACGTGGCGAAGCGAGCCATCACGTACGCCTCGCCCCGATCGCCTGCGGTAACCAAGCCGTCCGGCGAAACCGCCGCCGAATTGTCGTTGTTGCTGAGAAAGAGAGCCAAGCTTGTCACGTCGCGCTCGGCCCCATCGGAATACTTGGCGCGCACGATCATCTGCTGAGTGGCGCCCTTGCCATCGAGCACGGCATTCTTGGGAAACAAATCGACCGCCACGGGCGTGGCGACGGTCGGCGGATCCAGAGGCGCGCCGGCTTCGAGCCAGCGAATCAGCGTCTGGTAGAGGCGATCGCCTTCCTTGAAACGCGTGCCCCCGGTGTGTGGCACTTTGCCGATATTCTTCTCGATCAACAAGCTCTCATTCGGCAGCGCGAGGTTGACGCGCCGGCCATTGAGTTCATGGGTGAGCCGATGATGGTCGCCGTCGGGATCAAAGCCAAAAAGCGACAGGCGAAAGCCATCCTTGCCGCGGGCCGCGCCATGGCAACTCCCGGAGTTGCAGCCGGCCCGCATGAAGACGGGCATGGCATCGAGCTTGAAGCTGATGGGCCGATCTTTGTGGGCATCGGTGATCGTGACGGGTGCCGTAATAGCCCGGCCGCCATACTGCACGATCAGATCCGTTGTCCCGTCAGCCAAGGGCGTGAGCAAGCTCTTGTCAAGCTTGGCAAGCTTGTTATCGGCAAGAGTGATCTGGGCTTCGGAGGTCACATCGCGCGTGATGCCATCGGGAAAAACCGCGCGAACGACCAAGCGCTGCTGGGCGCGGCTGGAGTAGAGATGGATGTCGGGCGGATAGACTTCGAGCATGGGGGACTGGGCCCGGGCCAAAGGCGCAACGCAGAACAACAATGACCATAGCGCCAATCCGCTTATCAATGCTTTACAGAATCGCATGCTATCTGCCTTAATCATCTTTGCTTGTCGTTTCCGTATGCTTGTCGTTTCGCGCCCACTAGCTCTTCTCCGGGCGCGAAACGACAAGCATACGGATACGACAAGCCTCAGATGTCACTTCTTCTGTTCTTTCGCCGCTCTCTCGCGTTCTTCTTGTTCCAATCGCAGTTTCTCCAACCGCGTCAAGCGCTTCTCCGGCGCCTTGGGCGGTTCATTCGGCTTGGTGGCCACGGGCATCGGCGCCGGCTTGGGCGGTTCGTTCGCCTTGGGAGGCAATGGAACGTCGATGCGGAGCTGCGTGCCCCCGAGGTTGTGGACGATTGGTTCGCTGTTCTTCATGACCACGACTTGACAAAAGATGTTGTTATGCTGGCCTGGCGGGCTGGTGGGATCGATCTGCACTTTGAAGGCTAGTTCCTTGGCGTCCTTCATGACGTCCATCACGGGGGCCGTAACTTTGTTAGGTAGACCCAGGAGCGTTGCTTTAGCGGGGCCCTCGAAAGGCCTTTGTTGCGTCACTTTGCAAAAGAGATCCGTGGACTTGCCCTGCTCGGCGGCGGCGCTTTCCATTTTGAACGTCAGGAAGGGCGGAGCAACCTCAAGGGTGGCTAGCTGCGACGAAACCCAAACCGGACCATTGCCGACCGTCGCCACGCCGAGGACGGCGGTTTTCCATTTGCGCACCTGGGCATTGGCCGCCGCATTGACTGGAAAGAGCACCTCCGTCGCCCCTTCCGGGATGACGACTGACGCCGCCGAACCGACGCCCGGTGGATTGAAGATGGGCGTGATCGTTATGGGTGCCTTGAAGCCGGGTTTGCGCTCGGCAACGATCTTGAGGTTCATCGAACCATTTTGAACGAGTGGAACCTTGGGCTCGACGATGCTGATCTTGAACGGCACTTCCTCGGCAACCGCGACCGCGGCGCGATCCACGTCATGCTTCCAGTAGATCCCCTGGTTCGGGACGCCGACAAGGATGACGCTTTGCAGGAAATTCGAGATAAACTTCTGGGCCGGGTCGGCATGGCGAGCGTTAAGACGTGCCAGTCCACCCGCCACGGGGGCGTCCGCGGCGGCTTCAAAGACCACGGGAACCGCATCAAGGTTGGCTGGCACGTTTTCACAGTGCATGCTCAAACCCTGGGGCAAGCCCTCGGCGCCGAAAATCAACTCGCCGCCAAAATCTCCTCGAGTGGCGGAGACAAGCGTGGCGAAACGGTTGCCGCGCGGAACGGAAATGACTTGACGTTCTTGCGAATAACCAAAGATGTCTACCTTCGGAATAGATAAGGTCAGCTTCGGTTGGACCGGCGTAAACTCGATGCGATAGAAGTAGGTCGGCCCGCCTTTGCCGAGGTGATCAGTCACGGCGAGGACGTAATCGCCCTCGGCCGGCGCTGTGAAGCGGAAGTAACTGTCCGGCCCGACCGCGTCATCATTGGCGATAATGGGTGCGCCGCCAAAGGGGGCAATGGACATGACCGAATCGAGCGGGGACCCGAGCCGGCGGGCATAACAATGAACGTCGTACGTCTGGCCCTTCTTGATCGTAAAGCGGAAGTGATCGACATCGCCTGCCTTGGAGATGATGCCGTTGAGCGCGATCGGCAACTCCGGAACTCTGGTCGCCGTTTGGTGCGTATCATTCGGCTCAACCTCCATGACATTGCTGAATTCGGACAGGCGAAACCGATTCGCGGAAGGCGCGATGCCGCCCGCATCTTGAGCGAAGAGACCAAATCTCTCGTCCCGTATAGCCGGCAGTTTGATCTTTTGCTTGATCTCGCCCGATGGATCGCCCAAGAAGGTCACTTCGATTTCCTCGCCAAGCTTGCCGCCGGCGGGAAAGACACCTAGCGGACGGGGAAACGTGCCGACGTGCAGGCGGTAATTGCATGCCCCGTTGCCGCCATAGGCACTCTCGCGGACCATAACGAAATAAGTGCCATCGGCGGGGATGATCGTGGAGACCACGGCGTCCTGCCCAAGCAAGGGGGAATCATCGCATGCGGCAAGCTCAAAACGCTTGGCGTCGAGAATGGCAATGTAAGGATCAAAGAGCGTCGTCCCCAGCCGCATCGCTTCGATCTCGGCCGTGACGCGCTGGCCTTTCTTGGCCTCGAATGCGAAGTAGTCCACATCCTCGGCATCGACAATGCCGTTGACAGTGACGTTGAGCGATATTTTTTGTGCCGTGGCAATCTCGTTATTTGGCTCCTTCTCGCTAACCTCCGGCAAAGCACCGATATAGAAACTCAGCAATTCCGAGATGCCGCTCGCCGACCGGACGCGGGCGACGTGTTCGCCAAGCCGGCAGTCGGCGGCGACCTTGACAGAGACCTTGATCTGGTTGTCATTGGCGACTTCGAGCTTGGTGACCGTCACGCCGGGATAGTAGAGGAGAATCTCCTTGGCGTCGGAGAGCCGTGCGCCGTTGAAAAGGAGCGTTGCCTCCGTGCCCCGCTGCACGCCGCGGGGCATGATGCTTCCGAGGGCGGGCGAAACGGCGTTTACGTGGGCAACGCCACACAATCCACAAAGACAGGTCAAAACGATTCGTATGGTGTTCATGGCGTTTATCTCGGTTTAGCGGCGAGCCTCCGGCGAGCGCGTTGCAACGCGCTCGCCGGAGGCTCGCCGCTAAACGGTGCTAGGCAATTAGTTCCTTGCGGATTTTGGCCTCGCGAACGATATCAATCGGCCGATTACCGGGGGCCATGAGCTTCTTCTCATGGTCGATGCCCAGTTGCTTGTAAACCGTAGCCGCGAGATCCTCGACGGTAAGCGGGTCATTTTCGGGTTCGGAGGCGGTCGCATCGGAGGCGCCGTACACAAAGCCCTTCTTGATACCGCCGCCGGCGAGAACGACACTGAACACCTTGGGCCAATGATCGCGGCCGGCCGTGCCGTTGATCTTGGGTGTACGTCCGAACTCCGAGGAGATCATTACCAAAGTGGAATCGAGTTGTCCGAGGCGGTCGAGGTCGCGGATAAGGGTCGCGAAACCCTGATCGAAAGCCGGGACTTGGCTCCTGGAGCCATCCTTGATATTGACGTGAAAATCCCAACCGCCGTAGGTCAATGACACAAAGCGGACTCCCGCTGCCACCAGTCGCCGCGCTAGCAACAGGCGTTGTCCGGCGGCGTTGCGGCCGTATTCGTCCCGAAGCTTGGCCGGCTCTTTATTGATGTCGAACGCCTCGCGGGCCTTTTCCGAGCTGATGAGGCTGTAAGCCCGTTGATAAAACGTGTCCATCGCCTCGATGTTGTCGGCTTTTTCCTTACCGGCAAAATGCTCGTTGACGGCGTCCAACATCTTTCGCCGTTTGGTAAATCGCGAGTCGTCTACGCCGCCAGGCAGTTTAAGATCCTGCACGGTGAAATTGGCATCGGCCGGATCGCTGCCCAGGCTGAAAGGTGAGTAAGCCGAGCTAAGGTAGCCGCTGCCGGCGAAGTTAGTGGGCATGCTGGGCACACAGACATAAGGCGGCAGATTATTGCGTGGCCCGTATTCGTGGGAGACGACGCTGCCCAAGCTCGGGAAGGTCAGGGCGGGGCTTGGGCGATAACCCGTGAACATATTATGCGTGCCGCGTTCGTGTGCCGCTTCGCCGTGGGTCATAGAACGGCAAACCGTGAGCTTGTCGGCGATCGCGGCCGTCTGCTTCCAGAGTTCGTTGAAGACGACGCCGTCGATCTTGGTCCCCACCGTGCCCATCTCGCCGCGATATTCAATGGGAGCATAAGGCTTCGGATCGAACGACTCTTGATGAGCCATGCCGCCGGGCAAGAAGATATGAATAATGGACTTGGCCGGTCCTTCTTTTTTCTCGCCCGTCTTGCTTTCCGCGCGCGCCTGAAGGCGAAAGAAATCGTCGAGCGTCAGGCCCAGAGCGCCGATCACGCCGACGTGCAGAAAAGCGCGCCGGCTGGGCCGACGGAAATGGGCCGGGTCGTCATACCAGGTTCCTTGAATCGGACGCTGCATGACACGAACTCCTCGGGGGGCGGTATGGGCCTCGGGACAGCATTACATGGGCGATTTAATTATCGGAAATAAGTTATTTCGCATCCGGAGGGAGGTCAGGAAAGCGAACTGGCAGGAAAGACGATCAATGTCTTTACTATGCGGAAATAACTCGCCAGGAAGCGAGGATGCTATCTCTGGTGATATAAGGGCCGGAGTGCCGTGTCAACTCTTTTTTGTCTTACAAAACCCGGGAATTGGGCCAGTTGGGAATATCGAAATCATCGTTCCGCGCTTGAGCGGGAGGGCGTTCGCCCTGATCTGCTAGTGAACCGATTGCAGAAGACGTCTGGCAGTTTGGTCCTCGGGGGCCAGCTGAACAGCCTGTTCAAGAGCGGCCGTCGCCTCCGCTTTTGCTCCAGACTCCGCCAGGAGCCGACCCAGCTCCCGAAAAGCATCAGCAAAGTCTGGCTTGCAGTTCGCCGCTTTTCGTAATTCCTCGATGGCACCGCCTTGATCTTTAGAATGCATTAGACATTGGGCCAAAAAATAATGGGCCAAGGCGTGGCCAGGCTTAAGGCTCACTGCTTTCCGATAGCATTCCGCCGCTTCCGAAAATCGTTGTTGCCGCATAAGAACATATCCCAGATCGCATTGATACTTGAGATGATCCTTGTTCCTTTCAGTGGCCTCTGTCAATGCGCGTTCAGCAGCGGGCCAATCTTTCAAGTAAATAAAAACACGACCTAATGCCGCCCGCGGCGCAGCCGCATCCGGATATTCCTGGATAAGCTCCGAAAGTGCTCGAACAGTCTCGTCGGCCTTGCCTTGGTGAAGCAATCGGCTCGCTCGATCAATGCGAGCATCGACGGTGAATTGCAGGTCTGTGGCCTGGTCGTAATATGGGTCTGGCCAATATTGTTCTTCCGGCAGCTCGGCAGCAGTGCGTTTTTCCTGATCGGCGGCCGCGAGTTTGCCCATCCGGAAATGGACCTCGGCCAAAAGCGCATGGGGGACGCGTGCTGTTGGCGCCGAGACAGTCGATTTCTTTAAATACCCCAGGCTTTCTTGCAAGTCGCCGCGCTGTAATGCCAGCCGACCCAATCCAAGCAAGGCACGCGGATCATTAGGAGAGGAATGCAAGGCCTGGTGATAATGTTCCGCAGCTTCGTCGAATCGGCCATTTTCGAACAATTCCTCGGCCAGACGAGCGTGAACAAAGGCGGGTGAATTTGCCAGGATTGCCGTATGTTCGAGGAGATCGAGGCCGGCCGTCCGATCTTCCTGCAAAACCAGAAGAGCCCTCAAATAAGCCCATCGGGGCTCGTGGGGCGCCAAGTCGCTCGCCTGAGCGAGGCACGTTTGCGCCTCGGAAAAGAACCCGTGAGCAAAAAGCACCATTCCTAAACGCCCCCACGCTTTGTCAGAATTCGGCTCTTTTGCTACTTCCTGATGAGCGTTTTCAATAACTCGTTCCACGGCGGGATCATTGCACTTCAGGGAAAATGCAGGAACGACCGGCGGACGAGTTAAGCGCCAATAATAGTATCCGACGCCGCCTCCCATAACCAAGCAAGCAAGCAAAAGGCCGCCAAATAACCTGAGGCTTTTTTTTGAAATCGCTGCCGTCCTTGAAGCCTGGATTGGCAATTCATTCATGGCGGTACACCATAATCAGATGTTGTCACCAGGGGAAAAGTTCCATCATTCCTCGATCTTAAAAGGAAACACTTCTATTTCTTTCCCCTTCCATGATTGAGGGTCACCTCGTGGTCGGCCGGGCCGCCGGGGAAACTTTCCTTGTCTCCATTAGGCCAAATAACTTCAAACGAATCTGCCTGCTCAAGCTTTCCCAGTCCGAAGTGAACCCGGGGATCGTTGCTGCACAAATAGCTTTGTCCTGGGTTGACCCAACCGACCCACTGGCGCCCTCCGGCGTTCACTCTTACGGTGGCGCCATAGGCATAGCGCCCTCCTAAATCCGGCTCCAAGGCGCGCACCAGGAGCCAATGTCCCCGATGAGGCGCCACATTGCGAAAGAGTTGAGCCGCGCCGGCGACGTTTGTGACCAGCAGATCAAGCGCGCCGTCGCCATTGGTGTCGCCGCATGCCAGTCCCCGCGCCACCCTGGGAGCGCCGCAGAAATCCGGATTAGCCGATGAGATGTCACGAAAAAAACCATTGGTCTCATTGGCAAATAACTGGTTGCGCTCGCCATAAGGTTGCCAAAAAGCCGGCAAAGAGCCGTCCTGAATTGTTTTGGCGCGCGACACCCGGCCATTGACCAGTGCGAGATCAAGATGTCCATCTTGATCGAAGTCGCCGAAGGTCGTCCCAAAGCCGGTCCCACGCCATTGGGCACGGAGAAGGCGCGCCGGACCGGTCAGGTCCTGAAAAAGACCGCGCGGGTTTTGCTTCCAAAGGGTGTTGGTTTCTTCGGTTAAATGGGTCACGAATAGGTCAAAGAGACCATTGCCGTCCACGTCGCCTAGCGCAATACCCATATTTCCTTGCGGGGAACCCATGCTGTTATAGGCTAAACCGCGTTGCACCCCTTCTTCCTTGAACGTGCCATTGTGCTGGTTGATCCACAGATGATTGGCATGAGCATCGTTGGCGACAAAAATGTCGGGCCATCCGTCGCCGTCGAAATCGGCGCACACCACGCCGAGCCCGGGTCCGGGTAGCTTGCCTAGACCGGACGTCAAGGTTACATCCGCGAAGCGCACCGCTTGACGGTTGGATCCCCGAGGCAGACCCAAGTTATGGTAGAGCTTGGTGACCGAGCCGGGAAAACTTTTGGGATGACAATACGCCCGCTCTTGGTCCCCTTTGCCTGTGCAGATTACCGTGGGATCGTAATCAACATAATTGACAACGACGAGATCGAGCCAGCCGTCGCGATCATAATCGACAAAGTTTGCCGAGGTGGCCCATTGGGGATTGTCGAGGCCGGCTTCCTTGGTGATCTCGGTAAAAGTTCCATTGCCGTTATTGAGAAACAACCGGATGCCGCCGTACTCGGTAACGACAACGTCGGGCAAGCCGTCATTATTGACGTCCCCTATGGCAACGCCCATGCCATAGCCGGTAATGCCGAGACCGGAGCCGGAGGTGACATCGGTGAAATGGCCGTTGGCTTCCTGGTGATAAAGCCGATTGACGGCCCCGGACTTGGGGCCGCCGTTCTGGATGAGGTAGATATCAAGGCGGCCGTCATTGTCATAATCGAACAGGGCCGCGCCCGAACCCATAAGGTGCGGCAGGAAGTATTTCTCCAGAGAAACCGTGCCCACTTCATGGACAAAATCAAGCTCGACTTCCCGGGTCACGTCGGCAAACCAGGCCGGCCCGTCCGCCACTTCCACCGGGATCGAACTTGCCGATGGCCCGCACCCGCCCACCACGCAGAGCGCTAGCGGCGGTATTGCCAGGACTAGGAGCAACAACCGTTTCATTGAGGAATCTTGTGCGATGAACCTTGGGTCGAAATGCACTTTACTCCGGTACCCGGCAAGTTACTAGGATAATCACAACCTAGGTGTGAAGGAGAACGGTTGCGCTCCGGAGTGCGGCTGCTTGCCGGCACTACTTGCTTGTTAGTCGGCTTATCCCGTCAATTGAAATGGATGTTATAACATAAAAGTTCAGTGAACTTTGTGGCCCTTGCCAGCGCTCCCTGCATTGGCTATCCTCAAAAAACACCAGAACTTCCTGAATCGTAGGAGGCAGCAGCCGTGATTAGCGTGCGCAGCCTTACCAAATACTACGGCGATTACGCCGCGGTTCGAAATGTTTCATTTGATGTGCCCGGCGGCACGGTCGTCGGTTTTTTGGGCCCCAACGGGGCCGGCAAATCGACGACAATGCGCATTCTCGCCGGCTATTTGACGGCCACCTCAGGTCAGGCGACGATTGACGGACTCGACGTCTTTTGGGAACCCGTCGAGGTCCGCCGCCGTATCGGCTACATGCCCGAAAACTGTCCGCTCTATCCCGAAATGCGCGTCAAGGAGTACCTCCAGTTCCGCGCCGGCCTAAAGGGTCTACATGGCGGGGAGGCCCGAAAACGCGTAGCTTATGTCATCGAGCGCTGCTGGCTGAATGAAGTGCCCCGGCAACTTATTGGAACCCTCTCCAAGGGCTATCGCCAGCGTGTCGGCCTGGCGGACACGCTTATCGCCGACCCTCCCGTCCTCATATTGGACGAACCCACGGCTGGTCTCGACCCCGCGCAGATCCGCGAAACCCGCACTTTGATTCGCGACCTTGGCAAGGAACATACCATATTGCTTTCGACCCATATTCTGTCTGAAGTCGAGAAGCTCAAGTGCGACCAGGTCATCATTATTAACCGGGGCGAAGTAGCCGCGGCCGGGTCGATGGAAGAACTGGCCCAGCGCTCGGGACGTAAGAGCCTTGAGGATGTGTTTATGCGTATTGTCGAACGCGAGGAAGCGGTCGTGGTTTGAAAAGAGCCTCAATAACAGCGGCCCTTATTTCGGTTGGTAGAACGCGCGGGCGCGAAACGCGAAGCTTTCGGAGTTTTCTGCATGCTTGCTGCCATAAACGTCGGTGAAATCCTTGCTATCGGCGCTCTCGGCCTCCTCGCGATTGTCGCCCTGGCGGTCAGCGCGTTTCTCGTTGCGGGGTTGTTTCAGGCACGCAGTCTCATTCGCCGGGAGTTTAGCGCTTACTTTCTGTCGCCGATTGCCTATGTCGTACTCGTCGTGTTCTTGGCGGTGACCGGCCGTTTGTTTTACCTGGCACTTGAACAGCTCACGACCGACGGGCCTTACGGCATCGAGTATCCCATGCGTTCGATGCTGGGCGACGAACGCTTCTGGCTGGTCTTTCTGTTCATCCCTCCGCTCTTGACGATGCGGCTGTTCGCCGAGGAACGCAGCACCGGCACGCTCGAAATGCTCATGACGGCGCCGCTGCGCGATTGGCAGGTGGTGCTGAGCAAGTATCTGGCGTGTTTCGCGTTTTACGTGGTTTTGTGGCTGCCGACGCTCATCTACCTGCCGGTCTTGCAAAGCTCGCATCCGCCGATCATGCATGCCGATGCCTGGACGGCCAACAGCATTCTAATGGTGGCCGGCCTGGCTCTGGTCGTTCTGGGCTTGCTACTTCTGCTTCCGGCCCTAAACACAAATGCTCGGGCCCTTAACTTAATCCTTCTAGCGGCGGGCATTGCATGCACGGCTGTCGGAGGCCGGTTGCATTATCACCGCGACGCCGTGCACTTGCTCGAAATCCCCGTGGGTCTCGATCCGATGCCGGTCCTGTCTTCTTATCTCGGATTGGCGCTGGCAGGGGCGATGTTTCTGGCGGTGGGCATCCTGGTCAGCAGCTTGGTGCGCAGCCAGATGGTGGCCGCTCTCTTGTCGCTGGTCATCAGTCTCGTGTTCATCTTGGCGGCGTTTTGGCGGCCCAACATGGACACCGGCAGCTCAACCTACCAAGTCTTGTACTTTTTCAGCGTGCCTCTGCACTTTAGTGAAGACTTCAGCCGGGGCCTGGTGGACACCCGGCATCTGGCCCTTTACGCCAGCGTCGCTGTGTTCTGTTTATTTCTGACGGTTCGTAGCCTGGAGAGCCGACGATGGCGGTAACTTCGAGATCCCCCAGTCCCTGGCCGTCGCGCCTGCACTTTCTGGTTCGCCTGTTTGGGCTCACCGGCCTGCTCGCGGCCGGGGTCGGCCTATTCCTCGCCCTGCTAGGCAACCTGATTACTCTCAATTTCAGCAAGGTGTTTGAGTCAAGCGAGATCCATAAGGAACCCTTCATCCGGCAAGCCGAGGTGTTCCAGGAAGCCGCAATGGGCGGTCGCGGTTTGCTGGCTCAGATCACCGTTTACCTGTTTCTCGCGGGCAGCGTGGCGGCCCTGGTCGCCTTGTTGGTGGAACTTATCGTTCTCATGCGTACCTCGGCCGGGCGGCGCAGTGCCTCGGGGATAAACGTCGTGGTACAAGGCCTGCTGGCAGCCGCTTTGCTGATCGGCATTAATGTCTTTTCGTTTCATCATTATTTGCGTTCGGATTGGACGCGCCAGGCGCAGTTCACTTTGCCCGCGGGGACGCAGAAGGAGTTGCGCGAGCTAACAGGCAAAACCACCATTGTTGTTTACAAGCGCCACAAGACCTTCGGGACCCTCAACGACAAACCCGACGAGTACGATTACGAGGCCGAACGCAAGGTTGTCGAAAAGGTAAATGATCTGGTGGAGCAATTCCGCCAATTCGGCCCGCATTTCAACGTGGTTGTCCTGGATGTCGAGGAAAAGGGCTTTGACAAGAAACGCGAGGACCTGACCAAAAATGTCTCCGAACTGCGCGAGGCTCTCGATGAAGTGCCGGAAAACAGCATCTTTTTCTATGCCAAGGAAGCCGACGGAAAAGGCAAGGTGCAGCGGCTCAGTTTCAACCAGTTTTACCAGCTAGACAAAAATGCCTCGAAGGGGGCCAACAATGGCTTGGGCAACCTGGTCCTGCGCTTTCAAAGCATCGAGCCGTTTGCCCGCCGCGTCCTGAATATCGACGACAAGAAGCCAACCGTCGGTATTGCCGTTGTCCACGAATTGTTGACCACCAAGGGCGGCGAGGAATTCTACGCCCTCGCCGGCGTGCGCAAAACCCTCATCGAACAAGGTTTCAATGTCGAGGACATCGTACTGAAGAAATGGAGCGACATGGGCCCGCCGGAGCCGGGCGTGGCGACTTTTGAAGAGTACCGCTACGAGGACCTGGAGGAACAACTTAACGACCTGGATGCCGGCATCAAGGGACTTGAGGCCGGAATCAAGGATTACCTGGAATTTCGCAAACACGTGGAGACCGCTTCCCTGGAGGACCTGTCCAAGGAATTCGCCAGGCAGCTTCGTGGCCGGAAGTTGGACGAAAAGGATCGCCGCGATCAGGTTAGCATGGTCAGCCAGGAGATTACGCTTCGCCAAGCCATTCTCGACAATCTTCGGCAGCAGCGCGAGGAAGCGGCCCAAGAAAAGGCGAACTTGCACCAGGACACTTCCGGAGAACAGCGGCGGCTGACGGATTTGAAAGCCAAATTTGATCGCTTGCTGTCCAAGTGCGACCTGTTGATCGTACCTCGCATGACGATTCGTAATGCGGCTCTGGGAGAGGTGGTCCCCCCATCGCTTCATAACCTCGACCAGGCCCAGGTGGCGGCCATTCGAGATTTCATGAAAGCGGGCAAGCCGGTCTTGGCGTGTCTCGGGCCTTCCAGCGAACCGCCCAACAGCCGTTTCATGGCCGACCAGAAAGGCCCCGACGGATTCGAGGAGTTGCTCACCGAATTAGGTTTTCATTTGAATACTCAAACCATCCTCTTCAACGATGAAGCGAAGTCGTTCGCTCAGCGCCGCACCAATTTTCTTACGTCCAGCGGCAATGTGCAAATTCCGTCCGTCAAATTTGATTGGATTGAAAAGGACAAAGCGCCCAATCCCATTCGGGCCAGCATGATGGTCGCCGAGGCCAGTCTCGGGCAGAATCTCGACCTGAGCATTCGCAACCCGCGGCCGATTTCTTTTGATCGGGACCGGGCCGGGTCTTTCGATCCGGATTTCATGCGGACCAGTGAGCGGAGCTGGAACGATGACAATCCGTATCCTTCGCGCGAACGAACGCCGCACCCGGAATTGACCAAACCGGGCGAGCCTCTCTTTGGGACTCCCGATGCAAAACGTTATGGACCGTTCACGGTCGGCGCGGCGGTTGAAGTGCCGGTGCCGACGACCTGGTACACCGAACCGACTTTCAAGCCCCGGACGGTGCGCGTGGCCGCCATTGGCCAAGGGCACTGGTTCGTCGGCAACGATTTATCACCCGCCAAGCAGCGCCTGTTGCTCGATACGTCTAACTGGCTCCTGGGCCGAGATGATGAACTTTTACATGAAGGAACGCAGTGGAGTTATCCCCGCGTAGCTCTCAGCGAGCACGACGCAAAACTCTGGCATTGGGGCACGCAAATTGGCCTGCCGGCGCTGTTCGCGTATTTGGGCGTAGTCGTGTTGATGGTTCGGAGATTGCGCTAGCAGCAGTCAGCGATCAGCCATACCATCCGCATGCTCCTCGTAGCCCTCGTTAGCCGTTGCCCCTCGTTGCCCCCCGTGCCCCTCGTTCCCAAACTCCTGTTTGGGAACGCCAGTCTTCGAAACTCTGTTTCGATCTGGGCAGCGAAACAGAGTTTCGCAAGGGGCAGGTTCCCAAACAGGAGTTTGGGAACCAGGTTATTCGATCTGGGCTGCGAAACAGAGTTTCGCAAGGGACGGGTTCCCAAACAGGAGTTTGGGAACCAGGTTATGTTGATAGCTTCCTCTCGTTCCCAAACTCCTGTTTGGGAACGCCCGTCCTCGAAACTCTGTTTCGATCTGGGCAGCGAAACAGAGTTTCGCAGGGGACGGGTTCCCAAACAGGAGTTTGGGAACCAGTTTATCGGCTGAAAGCTTTTTCGGAGCCGCCATGAATCTGAAATCCACGGTCGTCTTGATTGTCCTTCTTATCGGCGGCGCCGTTCTGGCCTGGTATGGCCCTACCGTGGCTCCCCGGCTTGGGTTGGCGCCCGAAGAACTCGACAAGGCAGGCGCCGGGACGCTGGACATCCTCCAAAACGAACTTACCCCCGCGAAAGTCACGCGGATCGAGGTGCGTAAGGAAGGCCAGCCGGTGACCCTGGAACGCAGTGGCGGCGACTGGAGTCTACCGGGCAAATGGCCCACACGCAAACCGGAGGTCGAAGGACTTGTCCGGGTTTTGACTAGCCTGCGGTCTCGCTTCGTTCCAATCGCGGTTGATGCATCCGACCTAGCGGCTTACGGGCTCGACAAACCGGCCATAACCGTCGTGATGCATGCCGGTGATGCGGATTATCGCCTGGAATTCGGCGAAGAAAACTCGACGAAAAAGAGCACACCCAGCGCGAACTCCGAGGTGCCGGAATGCAACAAGTTCGCTCGTCCGTCGTACCTGCGGGTCAACGAGAAATCGGAAGTCATTCGGCTCGAACCCGGTCTTATCGCCCAACTCGACAAGCCGGTCGACTTTTATCAGCAACGCCGGCTGTTTCAGAGCGAACTGGTTACGAAGGCGGGCGAAGGGCAGGAACGGCTCGAACAGCTTGCCGCGGTGGGGCTCACGGCGCGGCAGAAACAAGCCGAGGGCGTTCACTATGCCATCGTCAAGCAGGCCGACGCCTGGCAAATGAAGGATCCCGTCGACGACCGCGTCGATCCGGACAAACTCAGTTCCGTCCTCACGGCGGTTCCCGACCTCTGGGCCGAGAAGTTCGTCGAGAATCCCAAGAAGGACCTTGCGGAATACGGCTTGAAAGAGCCCGAAGACACCTTGAGCGTGACCTTGCCCGGCGGAGACATACGCATTCTTCAGATCGGCAAGATATCAGGGTCCAAGGTACGGCACATCACCAAACAGCCGCCGCCCGGCCTCGGGCCCCAGCCGCCGCGCATGGAAACCGTGACCGAGGAATATCGCTACGCCAAGCTGCAAAACAACGAGCAAATTTTCGAAATCAAGGCCGACAAACTCAAGGACATTTTCGTCGCCGCCAAGGAATTGCGCGATCCGCGGCTGGCCCGCTTCGAAACCAAGGACGTGCAGCGCGTCGAACTGATTCGGCCTGCAGGGACGATCATTCTCGTCAAGGACAAGGACCACTGGAAGATGGAGAAACCGCTGGCCGCCGATGCCGAGGAAAGCAAGGTCACCGAACTGCTCGACAAGCTTTCCCGTCTGGAGGCCCGCGATCAGGACATTGTCGACAGCAAGGACCTCAAAAACTTTGGACTCGATAAGCCGGCGGCCACGGTGAAAGTCACGACCGAGGAAGAAAGCAAAGGGGACAAGACCAAGAAGACGAGCAAGGCCTACACGTTCGTTCTTGGCAAGGATGATGTGGACAAAAAAAAGGTCTATGTCCGCCTGGATGGGTGGGACCGCATCAATGCCGTCGAGGATAGCGTGGCGCCGTTGGTCAAACGCTCGGAGTTGGCCTATCGAGGCCGTCGCGTCTTGGACTTTACGACCAGCGCCATCGACACGGTCGATATCCAGCGTCCCGGCGAAAAGCTGACTCTGAAGCAAGACAAGGGCTCGTGGAAGCTGACGGCGCCCGCGCAGGCTGATGCCGACAGTGTGGCCGCCGGGCAGCTTGCCAGCAGCGTAAGCAACCTCGAATCGGTTGAATATGTCAGCGAAACGCCCAAGCCGGAAGACCTCGACAAGCAGTATGGACTGGCCAAGCCCGGTTTGACAGTGACGATTGCCTTTGCGGATAAAGCCAAACCTTCGCAAACGCTGCTGGTCGGCAAACAGCGCGAGGGCAAATCGGAATACTTCGCCAAGTTGGCGTCCTCGCCCGGAGTCTTCGTGATCCGCAAAGATACCCACGATGTATTCGACAAAGGCTCGCTGGCTTATCGCCCGTTGCAACTTTGGCAAGTGCTCTCAACCGATGTGGCCGGCTTGCGGATCAAGAAAGAAGGCCACGACGAATACGACCTGAACCACAAAGGCGCCGAATGGAAAATCGCCGGCCCCTTCGAAGCGCCGGCGGTCGCCACGCTGGCGCAGCCGATGGTTCAAGAATTGGCCGGCCTCCGCTGCGAGCGATATGAGGTTCATTCCTCCAAGGAATTGCAGAATTATGGGCTGGACAAGCCCTATCTCCGTGTCAGTCTGACGACTACTCCTAAGAAACCTGATAATGATCCGAAGAAGGACCAGCCGGTTGCTGAAGCCCCCAAGGAAAAAGTTCTCCTCATCGGCAAACCGACCGGCGCCGACGCGAAGACGCGTTTTGCCAAGCTGGCTAATGAAGACGCCGTTTTCGTGGTCGGTGACAAACTCGTCCAGGCCGTCGATCGCGATGCCCTCGACCTGCTCGACCGCAAGCTGCTCGGAGTCGCGGCCACTACCGTGGAGAGCATTCATGTCGCCGGAGGCGAGACGCCGCTGCTTCTTCAAAAGAAAGGCGAGGTCTGGCATGTTCTGGAAACATCGGCGCCGGAATTCACCGCCGATGGCGAGGCAATGAACGAAGCGCTCAACGTGTGGGCCAACCTGAAAGCCGAGAAGTTCGCGGCCTACGGGGCCAAAGTGGAACCGGCCCAATACGGCCTCGACAAACCGAGCCTGACGATCAAGGTGAAAACCCAAGCCCCTGAAAAGGACGGCAAAAAGGCGGACCCAACCGAACATACGCTGGCATTAGGCAAACCCGTGGGCCCGTCGGAGGAACGCTATGCCCGCCTGGATAATGGCCCTGGCATTGCGGTTCTAAGTGCCGCTACCGTCAAGGATTTGACACGGAACTACCTCGATTACGTGGACCGGACCGTGTTCACTATCGAGCCGGAGTCCATTAAATCCTTGGTTCGAAAAATGGGCAACGACACACTGGAACTCGCCAAACGCGAGGAGGGCTGGCATATTCTTAAGCCCGCGGACCAGCGCGCCGACGAGGAGACGCTGCAGAAGTTAATCGATCAATTGGCTCGCCTCCGCGCCACGCGCGTGGCCGCTTATCCCGCGAAGGATCTAAAGAGCTTCGCCCTCGATGCCCCTGCCTCAGTGCTGACTTTGAAATTAAGCGGCGCCGACGGTAAACCGTCCGAGAAGCTTCTCAACCTTGGTAAAGCGGTGGACGAGGCGACCGGCGATCGCTTCGCTCAGGCGGTTGGCTCGCAGGCGGTGGTGGTGCTTCCCGGTTCCCTTGTCAAACGGCTCGTGGCGCCGCCGCTCGCCTTTCGTGATCGCAAACTGGTTCGCTTCGCGGACGCCGACAAACTGATCCTCGAACACGGTCCGCGCAAGGCGACCTTCACCAAGGTTGACGGCACCTGGAAGCTCACCGAGCCGCTCGAGGCCCAGGCTGAGCAGACCGACCTGGAAGAATTCATCAACGAGGCGGCCCGGTTGCAAGCGGATGAACTGGTCGCCGACAAGCCGGCGGATTTGAAGGTTTATGGTCTGGATAAGCCCGAAGCCCGATGGCGTTTTCTGTCCGGCGACAAGGAGGTCCTCAATCTGCTCATCGGCGCCAAGGACCAGACGGGCGGCCGCGTCAACGCCAAGCTGGCCAACGACGGCCTGGTCTTCCTGCTTAAACCGTCCCTGACGACCAAGGCGCTTGCCGAATACCGCAGCCGTGCGATCTGGCCGGCGGCGCCCGACGCCGCCCAGGTGGAGGGACTGCACTTTGGTTACGCCAAGAATCCATTCACACTCGAAAAGGCCGGCGGTGTCTGGCAGGCACTGGGCAAGCCGGACTTCCCGGTGAACAGCCGGACCGTGAGTGACACACTGGCGGCCATTTCCGGATTAAAGGTGGAAAGATATGTCGCGGACAAGGATGCCGACCTGCAACTTTACGGCCTAGATAAACCTGACCTCGTGCTGGACATTCAGACGCCGACCGGCAAAAAGACCTTGGCCATTGGCCGTCAGGAAGGTGGCTCTAAGCGCTACTACGCTCAAGTGCCCGAGAAGAAAGGCGAGGTCTTTGTGATCTCGGAAGCCGATGCCGGGCGAATCGTCCGCGACCTGGGGGCATTCAAGGAAAGCGGGCCGAAAGCGGGCGTCCCGGCCGGGCAGTGAAGCACGGCAGGAACAGGGCGATTGGCAAACCTTCCCACACACTGTCAATAGGACGCTAGGCGTCATGCCTCAGGGAAGTGCCATTCGTTCCTGACACCTTTGTTTTTTCACTTTCGGACAATTTGACGGCAACTTTATCCCATTCTAAGCGAATTAATTCGGCTAGCTGTGGGTCGGGATTCCCGGCATAGAAACCATGAATTAAATCCAACGTGCGCTCAAACGATTTGACAAATGAAGTTGCATTGTCCACAACTCGCACATTTTCCATAGCCAAAAGAATCTTGCCCCGATTATGTCTCCGACTGCTGCGTAGAAAAAGGTTTATTTGCTGGTTTTCAATTACTTGAAGTATCACATATGGACCGATCCTTGGCCGATAGTAAATAACAATCCATTCGTATGAATCTGTTAAATCTGAGGAGTGTGTAAGGGACCCACTCTGGGAAAGCGGTTTACTCCTGGCCCTAAAACCTTCGCAAATTCGATTTAGAAAATCACTCCGAAAGCAAGGAAAAGAAACACTCATTGGTCTCTCCAAGAGCCCGGTAGAGTTTCGATGAGATTGCTCCCTAAGAAATGAAATCACCAACCAGCAGAGGCATCCGTGTACTCGCAACGCTGATTCCTGCTTGCCCTCGATTATCAGCAAATCATCGATTGAGGACAATCCGACAAATTGTCCCACAAATCCATTGTGCTTTCATTAACCGATGCCAGCAAACAGCAAAGGAAGCAATAGTCTGAAAAAGCAGCCTATAAAAGATGGGTGGCACGGGGCTTGTCTGGGACTCGCTACCAGACGGTCCCCGTGCCAAAGTGCGGAAAGCTTGAAATGATAAACATTAAGCTTTGAGCTTATCAGGTATTTGGGACTCGCTACCAAACCCTGACGCACTGTGTTTACGCAAGAGTCATGCCAATCGCTCGTCCAGCCGCGCGTTGACAAGTATTGAATTGCTTAACTGTTTACGAATCAATAACTTATAAAGCGATTGGAGAACGAAGAATCCGTATTGCCTAGCTTGCCACTTTTATAGCTGTTCTTTTTCACTGCATCCTCCTGTGGTTTTTTGCGGAAGCTGCCCTGTTTTGCCCATCGGCGATTGCGGCTACATTTTAGCGGCAGATGTGTTGTTTTCCGTAAACACTCTTAATAAGCGGTGCTAATCCTTTGGAACATTTAGTCGCAGAGGCCACTCAGTTTCCCCACAGCCCTTGCGGAGTCATTACTGTCGCAAGAATCGCTGGCGCAAGTGTTTACGCTAACTTTTGCGGCAAAGGAAAAGTGGTGTCGCAATTGGCTTGTGATTTGCCTAAAGTGCCCAATGATGGTCCGGAATTCCACCATTGTCTATCAGGGTACTTAATAGCAAACCCTGGCGGCTCTCTTCGGTGCGAGCTGAGACACAGATTGACACCCCTTTGGCCTCCGTTGTCCAAAGGGGTGTTTTGTTTTTGATTCGGTGTTTGTTATTCGTTAGGTAACAGGCAGCGTGGGGCAGGTTTGCAACCTGCCCGGCGAGTGCCTGGCAGGTTACAAACCTGCCCCACGATGTAAGCTCCGTTTGAACCATGCCGGATCCTGTGGACCAGATTTGACCACGTGGGTAAAAAAACTACCCTCTGGACCAGCACCAGTTGGTCCACAGGGTCCGAAGGGTCTCTTTAGACCCCCGGGCTGCCCACGGCTTTAGCAGGTTGTAGAATCTCATCCCTTCTGCCAAGTCCGCTCAATAAACGTGGTATCAACCCGGCCGTCCCTGAAGCTGGAGTCATTGAAGATTTCACGGTGCAGGGGGATCGTGGTGTGAATGCCTTCGACGACGAACTCCGCCAAGGCGCGGCGCATGCAGGCTAGTGCTTCCGAGCGGGTCGGCTGATACACAAGCAGTTTGGCGACAAGCGAGTCGTAATGGGGGGGTACGCGATAGCCGGCGGAGACATGCGAGTCGAGACGGACGCCGGGTCCGCCGGGCGCCTGCCAGCGCGTGATGACCCCCGGCGAAGGTCGAAAGTCCTTGGCGGGATCCTCGGCGTTGATACGGCACTCCATCGCCACCCCGCGAGGGACAACGTCCTGCTGTTTGAATCGTAACGGCTCGCCGGCCGCCAACCGAATCTGTTCGCGAACCAGGTCGATGCCCGTCACCAGTTCCGTGACCGGGTGCTCGACCTGAATGCGGGCGTTGACCTCGATGAAGTAGTACTTATTATCCTTGTCAACGAGGAACTCGCAGGTGCCCGCATTGTAATAGCCGGCCGTTTTGGCCAAACGAACCGCGGCCTCGCACATCTCTTGGCGTAGTTCGGGCGGTAGATTCGGCGCGGGCGACTCCTCCACTAGCTTTTGATGGCGGCGCTGCAAGGAACAATCGCGTTCCCAAAGGTGAATCGTATTGCCTTGCTGATCGCCTAGGATTTGGACCTCGACGTGCCGGGGTTGCTCAATGTATTTTTCCAGGTAAACGCTGCCGTCCTTGAAGGCCTTTTCCGCTTCCTGACTGGCCGCCTTCAAACCCGATTGCAAACTGATGTCGTTGCGGGCCACGCGCATGCCGCGCCCGCCGCCGCCGGCCGCCGCCTTAATAAGGACTGGAAAACCGATCGACCGCGCTAGCCGAACTGCCTCGGCCTCATCCCTAACCAGCCCCTCGCTGCCGGGCACCACCGGAACGCCTGCCTTCTGAGCCAGTTTTCGGGCTTCGTTCTTGTTGCCCAGAAGCCGCATGGCCTGCTCGGACGGACCAATGAACTCGATGTTGCACAGCCGGCACACCTCCGCGAAATGCGGGTTTTCCGCAAGGAACCCGTAACCGGGATGAATAGCCTGGACGTCGGTTATCTCGGCGGCACTGATCAGGCGCGGAATATTGAGGTAGCTCTCCGATGCGGGAGCGGGGCCAATGCAGATAGCGTCATTGGCTAATTGAAGATAGGGGGCATCGCGATCCGCCTCGCTAAAGACGGCGACGACTTCAATGCCAAGATCCCGGCAAGCCCGGATGACCCGCAGCGCGATTTCTCCGCGATTGGCAACGAGAATGCGTTGAAACATAAGCAATGACTAGTCCCTAGTGGCCGGCGCCTAGTGGCTAGAGAGCCGGGCAAGACTAGCACGCCCCTAGCCACGGACAACTAGCCGCTGGCCGCGCTTCAGCCGTTAGGGTCCACTTGAAACAAGATTTGGCCATACTCGACGGCCTGTTGATTCTCGACGGAAACTTCGGTGATGACGCCGGTGCAGTCGGCGGTAATCTCGTTGAATATCTTCATCGCCTCGATCATGCACACCACAGTGGAAGGCGTCACCTTTGACCCGACTTTCACGTAAGGTTCTGCGCCGGGTTTGGACGACGAGTAAAAGGTGCCGGGTGTCGGGCTCTTGATGGGGAGAAGCGTTTTACTAGGTTTCGCTGTGGCCGAGATCGCAGGGGGCGCAGAAGCCGTCGAGGTCGGGGCAGCCGGAGCGGAAGCAGAAGTTTGAGCGAAGGGGATAGGTCCTCCCTGGAACAATCCCCGGCGCAGGCGAATGCGTTGTTCACCTTCCCTCAGATCGATCTCGTTGAGATCGTGCTGGTTCATCAGCGCAACGAGTTGCCGGATTGTTTTGACATCGAAAGGTCCGGGACCTCTGGACGCTTCGTCAGCCACATTTGCTCCCATTCATTACTGGCGATTTTCGATTGTGATTTTCGATTATGGGACGCCACCCGCGTTGATGGCAGCTCATTGGAATCGATAATCTTGAATCGTCAAACAAATACGGATTTCAGTTCCCGGCTGACTTGCTTCGTAAGAACCTCGCAGCCGTCCGCTGAAACCAGGACATCGTCTTCAATGCGAACGCCGCCCCAACCCGGTAAGTAGATGCCGGGCTCCACCGTGGCAACCATGCCGGCTTCCAAGACAGCGTCCGAATTGGCTCGCAAAAACGGAGCCTCGTGGACTTGCAGACCCAAGCCGTGGCCCAGTCCATGACCAAAAAAATCGCCGAAGCCCGCGTCGGCGATCACGGAACGGGCCTCGGCATCCACGCTTTTGACCGGTATCCCCGGCCGAATGGCACGCAGGGCAGCTTCCTGCGCTTTTAACACAACCATATATACATCTTCAAGTTTCGTCGAGATTGTAGACGTGGCCAAAACACGTGTCAAGTCGCATTTGTAGAAGCGCCCGGCAGCGCCCCAATCGACCAGCACCAACTCCGCGGAATCGACGCGCCGTTCGGTTGGCGGAGCATGGGGCAGGGCGGCGCGTGGGCCGACAGCCACGATGCTTGGGAAACTGGTAGCCGTGCCTCCCGCCTTACGCACATAGTATTCCAGCGCGTCGGCAAGATCCTTTTCACGATCATCTGGACGCAATAGGGCACAAAACACGGTAAACGCCCGATCAGCGATCGTGATGGCGCCACGAATCTGCTCAATTTCCGATTCGTCCTTGATCGCACGAAGCTTCTCAACACGCTCTCTACCGGCTTTCCAGTCGCAGCCCTTGGCCTGATCGCGGATCGTCTCCCAGTCGGCCACCGTGAGATGGCTGCTTTCAAATCCCACTGTGCGGACGGTAAGCTTCGTTAGGATTTCGCCACTGGCCTGCAGCATCGTTTTATCGACCGGCCGAATATGCGTCTCCAACCCAGGACATTCCTCGGCAATTTGTTCCGCAAAACGAAAGTCGCTGACCAAGATGGCCCGGTCGCGCGTCATCAGCAGATAACTGCTTTCGCCGCTGAACCCAGTTACATAAGTTACATTGACGGGATTACTAATGAGCAGAGCGTCCAAGCGTTCTTGATCGAGGGTTGAGGTCAACTTTTGGCGGCGAAGAGCGGGGTAGTCCATTTTGCTTTCTTGAACGAAGAACGGAGATTTGCGACCTGTTTAGCGACTCCATTTTATCCTTCTCCCGGCCGTTGTCCGCACAGCAGGTACAAGACGGCCATTCGTATCGCCAATCCGTTTTTGACTTGCTCCAAAATCGCCGAGTTAGCGCCATCGGCCACGTCGGGCGTCAGTTCCACGCCGCGATTGATCGGACCGGGGGCCAGCAATAAGATGCCGGGTTTCGCACGGCGCAGACGTTCTTGATTCATGCCGAAAAGGCGTGCGTACTCGTTGATGGAAGGAAACAGGCCGCTGCGCTGGCGCTCAAATTGAATGCGCAATACATTGATAACGTCGCAGCGTGGCAAGATTTCATCAAGTTTGTAAGCGACTTCCACGCCCAGACGGTCGATCGAAGAGGGAATCAGAGTCGAAGGGCCACAGACGATGACATGCGCGCCCAGCTTGAGGAGCCCGTGAATATTGCTGCGCGCCACCCGGCTATGGGCAATGTCGCCCACCAGCGCGACCGTCAACCCGTCGATCCGGTCCTTGGCCCGGCGAACGGTGAAGATATCCAGCAAACCTTGCGTGGGATGCTCGTGAGCGCCGTCGCCGGCATTGATCACGGAACATTTGACGTGCTGGGCCAGCAAGTGCGGCGCTCCGGGCACGGAATGTCGGACAACCATGGCATCAATGCCCATGGCTTCAATGTTTTTGGCCGTGTCGATGAACGATTCGCCCTTGCTGATGCTGGAGCCGGAACTGGTGAAATCAATCGTATCGGCGCTCAGCCGTTTGGCGGCAAGGGAGAAACTGGTCCGGGTGCGGGTGGACGCCTCGAAGAATAAGTTGCAGACAACTTGGCCTTTCAGGTCGGTTCGTTTCTTGCGGCGACGATCGCTGACCTCTACAAACTCCTCGGCGGTATCTAAAATTGTTTCGATTTCTGATCGGTTCAGTTCTTCCAGGCCAAGGAGATGGCGACGTTTCCACATAGCGGCTTTCGGTGCGCGTTCAGCAAGCTCAAGGCTCACGGCTGCTTCCCCTGAGAAGTGAGAAACTGGGTGGCCAACTCCCGTCCCCAAGGTGTCGGCCTCGTTGCCAGGTTCTCTGGAAAGATAGCGGGTCGGGGCAAGTGCGACAAGGATATTCGTTGATTGGTCAGTTGTCCGTGGTCGGTTGTCCGTTGCAAAACACAATAGACTTCTTGCCAGCTTGTTACTGGACACCCGCTGACAACTGACAACTGACAACGAACCAATGAAAAAGAAATACTGCTACGACTATGCGCGTCCCGCTGTCACCGTTGACATTGTCGTGGTTACCCGTGAGAAGAGGTTGCGAGTTTTGCTGATTCGCCGGAAGCACGAACCATTTGCCGGTTGCTGGGCCTTGCCGGGCGGATTCGTTGACAAGGGAGAAACGCTGGTCCAAGCCGCCCGACGGGAACTGCACGAGGAGACAGGATTAAAGCTGAGCCGACTGGAACAACTTTTCACGTTCGGCGATCCCGGGCGCGATCCGCGAGGCTGGACTGTTTCGGTGGCCTTTATTACGCGTGTCGATGCAAAGAAAGTAAAAGCCGTCGCGGCGGATGATGCGGCCGAGGTAGGCTGGCATCCCGTCGATCGGCTGCCCCCGCTGGCGTTCGATCATCGAACCATCTTGAGTCATGCCCGCCGTTGGCTTGCAATCCACGTTTAGCGGCGAGCTTCCGGCGAGCGCGTTGCGAGGCGCTCGCCGGAAGCTCGCCGCTAAACGATCTGGTTCATTAGTATGCCTTAGCAAACACCACACGGCCTTCAGACGGTTTCCCAGTAACCATGCATTTGCCCGGTTCTTTCGCATACTCGAACGGAATACAGCGAATGGTCGCCTTGGTTTCCTCGGCGATCCGATCCTCCGTCTCTCGTGTGCCATCCCAGTGAGCCAAGAAAAAGCCGCCTGGCTCTTCGATCTTTTTTTTGAACTCTTCGTAATCGTCCACTTTGTGCGTATTATCTTCGCGGAATCGGAGGGCCCGATCGCGCAGGTCGCTTTGCATCTGCTTCAACATCTCGCCGATCCGTGCTGACGCCCCGGCCAGCGGCACGCCCATTTCCTTTGCCTCCTTGCCGGGCAAGTCACGGCGCGCCAGCACACATGCTTTTTTCTCCAGATCCTTGGGGCCTAGTTCAACGCGCACCGGTACGCCCTTGAGTTCCCACTCGTTAAACTTGAAACCCGGCTGATACTGCTCACGGTCATCGATTTTCACGGTTACCGACTCATAGCTGAGCCATTCGCGCAACGGTAAATCCCGAATGGCCTTTGCCAACTCTTCGGCGGCGGCCAAGACAGCGGTCTTTTCCCCCGGCTTGCGATAAATCGGCACGATGACAACATGAATTGGGGCCAGGCGAGGCGGCAATACTAACCCTTGGTCATCGCTATGGGTCATGATAAGGCCGCCAATCAGCCGAGTGGACACTCCCCAACTCGTGGCCCAGGCATATTCAAGCTTGCCTTCCTGATTCTGAAACTTGACATCAAATGCCTTGGCGAAGTTCTGGCCCAGGAAATGGCTCGTGCCGGATTGCAGGGCTCGGCGGTCTTGCATCATGGCCTCGATACAAAGTGTGTACACCGCTCCCGGAAATTTCTGACCTTCGCTCTTGGGACCGGTCAAGACGGGCATGGCCATCCAGTCCTCGGCGAACGTGCGATAAACTTCAAGCATCTGTTTGGCTTCATCCTCGGCCTCCTTCTGCGTGGCATGGGCCGTGTGGCCTTCCTGCCAGAGGAACTCCGCGGTGCGCAAGAATAGGCGGGTGCGCATCTCCCAGCGCACCACATTACACCATTGGTTAATGAGCAAGGGCAAATTGCGGTAGCTCTGGATCCAGTTCTTATAGCTGTTCCAAATGATGGTTTCGGACGTTGGCCGGATGATCAGTTCTTCTTCCAGCTTGGCCTCAGGGTCAACGATGATGCCTTTGCCGGGGACCGATTTGAGCCGATAGTGCGTGACGACGGCGCACTCCTTGGCAAAACCTTCGGCCATTTCCTCTTCGCGAGCCAAAAAAGACTTGGGGATGAAAAGCGGGAAATATGCATTGACGTGTCCGGTGTCCTTGAACATGCGGTCAAGCGCCCGCTGCATCTTCTCCCAAATCGCGTAGCCATGCGGTTTGATGACCATACAGCCGCGTACGGCGCTGTTTTCCGCCAACTCAGCCCGCTGCACGATATCGAGATACCATTGCGAGTAATCCTCGGCCCGGCTGGTGATCTTTTCGGCCATGCTTGCTTCCTTTGCCTTGAAAACTCAAAGAGCCAGATTATAGATAATCGGGCTGTCGATGGGGAGTAGAGTTTGGGACCTGATGGCTAGGAGGCTGCAACCTCACTCAGCACCGCGACATTGAGATTGGGGATTCGTTTGAAGTCTTGGTCGTTGGTAACAAACAAGGTGCATCCTTGAGCAACGGCAGTGGCTGCGTGGATGGCGTCAGGCGTTTTCAGGCGATGTTTTGCTCGCAATCCCGCTGCTGATTCAAGAATGTCTAATGATATAGGAACACAATGTAGTCCGACAGTTGCTAGGACCACGTGCCGATAAAGAGAAGCCAACGCCAGATCCCCATCCCGGATGGGCTTGATCAGCACCTCCATAAGGGTCAAGTTGCTTGTCATAACCTGACACGTTCTTGCTCTTAAGGCTTTCCACAATGGGTCGGAGGCCGTCAGGTGAGGTTCGATCAGCTGAACGCGGAAGATGACCGCATTGGTGTCAACGTAAACGCTGCCGGAAGCGGGCAGGACTATTTGTCCCATGATTCACGTTCTTCTCGAATGTAGGCGTCAACCTCCTCGGCCGTTTTGAATTGTCCCCCTTTGTATCCTGCTAGGATTTCCTCTAATGGCCGCTTCACCAGAGAGGGCTGATCTACCACGATTGTAACCTTGGCCAATTGTCCTTCCGGCAATTCCGGTGACCGAACTTCAACACGATTGCCAGGCAGAACGACCGTGTCAAATTGTAAAGTAAGCGACATGCTCGTGTGCTCCTTAGGAAAGCCAATGATTGCAAATCAAACCATCTGCAAAGTCCCGCGCGTCACCCCAAGCTGATTGAGCGTCTGCAAGCGCCGCCACGTTGCCCGGCCGTCGTCGAGTCCCGCCAGCACGCGCGCATAGTGTTCTAAGAGATGCCCGATTTCCTCAGCGGGTTCACGCAACAACTCCACCCGGAAATGCCGAAGTCCTAGCGCCAACATCCGCGGCAGAAACTCGGCAGCCGACTGGGCAATGCTGTTGAAGACGGTATTGCGGCAGCCGGCGTCGGCGACGACGGGAAACGCCGCGCCCACGCGGTCGCGCAGTTCTACTTTGTGGTCATCACAAGGCCGGCCGCAGTCGCGGTGGTCCTTGCCGTTTGATAGGAAGGCCGCGAACACGCAGTGATCCATGTGAAACATCGGCATGTGTTGATGGACCACGACTTCAAAGAGACCGGGATCGATGCGCGCCGCCATGGCTGCCAGCTGGTCCCAGTTTAGGTCGTAGCTGGGTACGAGACGCTGCAGGCCCTGATTGGCTAGAAGATCGGCGGTCAATTCGTTCGCGACGTTTAGAGAGAAATCGCCAACTCGAGGAATGTGCGCCGCCTCTTCACGGTAGAACATTAACGCGGCCAGATTGCGAATGAGCAGGACATCGGGCTCGCAAGCGGCGATCAAGCGCAGCCAACCTTCCTCGCCAGGCTTGGCTATTCGAAGGGTCGCCAGGCCGATCGGCATTTGCGCTTCCCGCGCGTGCGACACGGCAAGTTTATAACGCCTTACATCCTCGAAATCGCAGTAAACCAGGCTGGGACGATGCAGCGGGGCAGGGGGGTTCCACGCAAGCACTGCGTCGAGCTGCTCCAACGTGCGGGCGAGAACATAGAAAGTTGTCGTCGAGCTTTTCTCCCCGGCCTTTGGCTCGTTTTCAATTCCTCGGCGGAGAGCATCAAGAGCATTGGATTCCACAATGTCGATCCGCGCAGCCTCAGCCCTATGTTCTTGAAGTTGGTTCACAGCCTGCCGGCGTAAATCGTTGAGCACGCTCTTGGGGATGTGAACGGGATCCGGCAAGTCAATCTCGAGCTTCGCCAGTTCGAAAGGCGTTTCGCCGAGGCGGCTGAATTGCTCGCGAAGGATGGCCGACGTAAGGGGATGTTTCACGGCTCGTTCAAGAGGACCCGGCCATGATACATGGACTTCATTGCATTGGTCGTCTTGGACTTTCACCAATAACGGCTGCCCGATTCGCCCTGCTACGTGGACCGAGAGAGGAACCCGGTGAACATGAGGATCGCGGACATAAGTTGCTTCAAGGCGCTTGCGAAGAACGGGGTCGTCGGTCTTCCACACAAGAGCGCCGCAAGGAATGGCTGCCGGATTGATTGCTTCACGGCCGAGGATCAATTCCACCGCAGCGCGCGAGCGGTGGCCGTTTCGCATTCGGGATCGATCGAATACCTCATAGACCCGCCCGCCCTGTTCCTCCGCTTCGGGTCGCCCCTCATCGAAGACAACGCCATCACCTGGCTTGACGAGGGGGAGGTCGTTTTCCGCCAGGTCCACCAGAACCCCACGTTTGGTAGTGCCGACGACCGTGCCAATTCTTACGCCCCGGCTTTTGGGAAACCGGCCTTGCACCAGCATTTGATGGTTGATGCCGTCAAGAAAACCATGCGTTAGCCCGCGCGAGAAGCATTGCTCAAGTTCGTGTCGGCCTTGCCGCGAAAGCGAGAAAGACTGCCTTTCGAGTGCGGCGGTCAACGCGTTTCGGTAGGTGGAGGTAGTCGCGGCCACATAGGGCGCGCCTTTGAGCCGGCCCTCGATCTTGAAACAGGCGACGCCGAGTTTCACCAGGTCGTCGATCAAGTCGTAAGCGGCAAGATCTTGGGGGCTGAGCAGGTAAGCGCGATCGCCGAGATCTTTTGTCTTGCCATCCACAACCATCTCGTAGGGAAGGCGGCAGGCCTGAGCGCATTGGCCTCGGTTGGCGCTGCGGCCTCCCAGGGCTTCGCTCGTCAAACATTGGCCGCTGTAGGCGACGCACAACGCGCCATGGACGAATATCTCGAGAGGAACATCGGTTTGCGCAGCCACCTTGGCTATCTCATTGACTGACAATTCACGGGCCAGAATGACCCGCTCAATGCCAAGGTCCTTGACAAAGCGGATGGCGCGCGGCTCCGTGAGCGTCATCTGAGTCGAGGCATGGACGGCGAGAGCCGGGGCCATGCGGCGGATGAGGCGCGCCAAACCCAGATCCTGAACAATGACGGCGTCTGCGCCTGCCTGGACGATTGACCTTATGAAGCGAACGGCTTCGGGCAACTCATTTGAGAATATGAGTGTATTGAAAGCGACGTACCCGCGCACATTTCGATCGTGGAGGTACTTCATCACGTTGGGGAGTTCTTCCACCGTGAAATTGGCAGCGCGATGATGGGCGTTGAAGTTCGACAACCCAAAATAGACGGCGTCCGCTCCGTTGGCGACAGCGGCGCGCAGGCATTCCCAGTCTCCGGCGGGGGAGAGCAATTCGGGACGAAAGCGTGATAATCGTGGCACCGAATCACCCTTGGCGCGGCATGGATCTCACTCAAGACGGTCATTATAACAAGTTTAGCCGCGAGGCTCCGGCGAGCGCGGGCATGGTGCCCGCGCTCGCCAAAGCCTCGCGGCTAAGAAGAGGATTCCTACCGCCAACTTTACTTATCGTTGTCGTTGTCTTTGTCGTCCTCTTTGTCGTTATTGCCGCCCGTTCCTCCGAGCTGCTTTTTCACCGCGGCTTGGAGCGCTTCACCCAGTTGCTTCAGGACGTCTTCAGTAATGGTGCTCTTGATAGTGACGGAATTGTCCTTGGCGGAGGCCTTGATCCCTTTGACCACATCAACCAGTGGCGTCAGTTCTTTATTCTGAGTGATAACGAAACCCAGGATCCCATTGACTTGCTCGAGGCCCTGATCCACCTCCTTATTCAGGTCTTTGGCAGCCTTATCGTCCTTGGCGTTCACATGGATTTCGGTTTGAATATCGGCGCCAACCGTGATTCCGCCGGTGATGCTCTCGAACTTGTCTGTTGCTTCCTTGCCGATCGCGCTGGCCAGGATTGCTAGCGATAGAGTTCGCTTGGCGTCGATTTTGGTCAGGAGGTCCTTCATCTCCTTGCTCTTGAGTTCGGTCTTCTTTTTTCCAGATGCCTTCTTCAAAGCATCAACAACTTGATCTTTATCGCCGGAGATCAGCACGGCCGATTCATGGAAGCCGGCGAAAATGGATTTGTCAGCCAAGGGATTCGCGCCTGCGGGGCCGGCAAGCTGCGGCGGCAATTTCTTCTTCATCAGGTCGGTTAGATTGGTGACCTCGTAGACCTTGTATGTATCGTCACCGTCGGCAACCTCATGGATCTTGACGTTTTCGCTCTTGTCCTTGATCGCCTCGTCCACCTTGGCCTCGAGTTTTTCCGCGTCAAAGGCGCCATTGATGATGATCAGGGCCTTTTCGCCGTTGCCGCCGCCCGGAATGGCGAAGACGACCGATTCCAGGTCCTTCATCGGGTCGAAACCCAATTCCTTCTTGACGTGCTCGTTGTCCGCGCCTTTTTTGTCGATCTTCTTGATGAGAGCCGACTCAAAAAGCTGCTTGAAATTAATCACGATGACCGCTTCCGTATCATCGGGCAGTAGTTTGTTGTAATCGATCTTGATCTTAATCGGCGCGGCCGAAAGGATGGCCGACCCCAAGATTAGTCCGAGTACGGCCAGGCAAATTGCACGATAATTCATTAACCGCATGCCAAACTCCAAATCTCGAAAGGGGAAGGGAATTGTTCGTGCTTCAAGTGCGAAGAACACCCTGCACCATACCCGCCACGAACCGTTGGTGTTTCAAAAGCTGTTGGCTCGCAACTTTCAGCCACTGTTGAGCATTGTTTTTTTATTCCGTCAAGTCAAATAGGCGTTTTAAGTCGTTGAGGCAGAATCGAGCAATCTTCCTGGTAAGGTGAAAACTAAACGCTTGCGGCTATTATCCAACCCGACTAATTAAGCATTTCAAATAATTTGATTCCAGGCAAGTGACGGCCACCGGATGATCCGGCGCCTGGCCCCTTCGTTCTAGGATTTGCAAGTTTCGACCTTCGTCCACGGCGACCCTCGCCAGCACGTCCGTAAGCATATCTTGGGTAATCAGCCCAGAGCAACAGCAAGTCACCAGAACGCCATCGGGTTCTAGGACGCGAAGAGCCGCGATATGCAACCGTCGATAGCCCCGGAGAGCTTCCTCGACGGCATCGCGGGTACGGGCGAACTTCGGCGGATCCAGCACAATCAGGCCGAAGCGTTCTCCGGCCTGGGCGCGAGCTTGCAAATGCTCAAAGACCTCCCCGCGCTCGAAGTGGACGTTGGCAATCCCGTTGAGATCGGCGTTCGCGCGAGCTAGGGTAATGGCCGGCTCGGAAACATCGACTCCGAAGACTTCCGCGGCCCCGGCGCGGGCGGCATGGAGGCCAAACCCGCCCGTATAACAGAAAGCGTCTAAAACGCGGCGGTTTTGGGCAAAGTGGGCGACCGCCCGACGATTGTCGCGCTGATCGAGATAGAAGCCGGTTTTTTGTCCTTCGGCAATGTGAACTTGGAAACGAAGGTCATTTTCGTCGATTATCACGGGTTCGGATGGGACTTGGCCCCACAGTGGACCATCTTGAAGCTCCAAGCCTTCCAGTTTGCCAATGCCGCGCTCCGTCCGGAGGTAAATGCCTTCCGGCTGGACCAATTCCGCCAGCAGTTCAGCGAGCATTTCGCGGCGAACGGCCAACCCCAGCGCGGTAAACTGAACCACCAGCCAGCGGCCATAGCGATCGACGGTGCAGCCGGAAAGGCCGTCGCCTTCGCTGAAAACCAGCCGGCACGCCTGATCGGGTTTAGAAATGCCAAGGATTTGGCGACGAAGACGAATGGCAGTTTCGAATTTGGACCGAAAGAACGCCTTCTCGAGCGGCATGTCCGGCGACCAGGAATAAAGCCTGACGCGAATTTGGCTCTGACTGTTGTACAAGCCGCGAGCAATGAAACCGCCCGTATCGGACAGGAGGTCGACTTCATCGCCATCGGCCGGGCCGCCCTCCACGGACGCGATGGCGCCGGCATAAACCCACGGATGACGGCCGTAAAAAGGGCGCGCCCGGCGTGGATATAACACGACACGGGCCGGCGTCATGGAGCGCCCCGATCCACGGCCTCGATATAGGCGAGAGCCCGATCCAAGTCGCGCTTGGTTTGTCGGCTTTGCAGAAGAGCCCGAACGCGAAGTAAGAGTTCGCTCTTGTTGATCGGCTTGGTCAAGAAATCGTCGGTGCCCGCCTCCACGGCGCGATCGACATCACTGCGTTGATCCAGCGCGGTGATCATCAAGACGGCGATGGCGCGGGTCGCCGGGTCGGCCCGTAGCCGCTTGCAAACCTCAAAGCCGCTGATGCGGGGCATCATGATATCAAGGAGGATCAAATCCGGCTGCCAAGCTTTCACCTGGTTTAAAGTCTCTTCGCCATCCGCCGCTGTACGGACCTCCCAGTCCCCGCCGGCCAAGTAGGCTTCCAAAAGTTCAAGCCCTTGCGAATTGTCGTCGGCAATGAGAATGCGCGACGGCCCAGACGGGACTGGCATTTTTAGACCTTGAGAAGGAGTAGAGGGTTGCATGCTCACCTGCCGTTTGCAGTCATCGCTTTACGGCCCCCGAATCCATACGGAGGCAGGCCCGAAAGCACACGGCATTATAGCGAGGAATCGATTTGGACGGCATGGGGAAAAGACCGCCCAACAGGGGGGCGTCCGCCAGTGCCTTATTCCGACTGCGTTCGTATGGGAGGCGGAGGATCTTGTCGAGGCGAGGATGGATTTTCAAGCCTTTGTCGCTCAGCGTCAGCCCAACGGCGTAAACTTGGTCGAAGGGGCTGAACCGTTGTATCCCCTGATCCTTCCCAAAGGATTATCTCGCAATTCAGACTATCGAAATCCGGAATTGCATTATCGGATGGCTTGTTCATAACTGGGCCTCCCTTAACATAATCTGAATTCTATTTTGAGCAATTAGCTCGCCTTCCGCAAGTAAGCTAACCTGGTACTGCCCCGCTGCTGGAAAAGCGAACTGCGTAATACGAAACACAAACCTTATCTCTTGCAATCGGTCCGAAAACCTCAAACGTTGACCACGACGGAGGACTTCTTCATAAGTATCACGGCGTGGAAACTATGGCCTTATTCTGCTTTAATTCCTTTTTGGGTAGCAAGGCTTTATCTTCGGTTTTACCGCACCAAATCGATAGGGACGATCAGTTCTCACCCGGGAGTACGACCCATGGCCTTGACCGGCGCTCAGATCGAGCAACAGAAAAAAGAAGCCGAGGAACTCCTGTTCGCCGGGCCGCAGGCGTTGGGCTTCGCCAAAGCTCTCTTTTTTGGCCATTTCAATGCGCCGCTGCTCTTCCCGTATCCGGAGATAAAGCCCGAAGAAAGAGAAATCGTGGACAAGGCGGTGGCAGAAGTTCGTCGCTTTGCCGAGGAAAAGATCGACGCGGCCGCCATTGACCGCAACGCCGAGGTCCCGCATGAAGTGATCGAAGGATTGGCGCAACTGGGGGTGCTCGGCATGACGGCTCCCCCCGATTTCGGCGGTAGAGGCTTTTCGCAACTGGGTTATTGCCGAATCATGGAAGTCATCGGCGGCCATTGTCCGTCCACCGCCGTATTCGTCAACGCCCATCACAGCATCGGCATCCGCGCGCTGTTGCTCTTCGGCGCCGAAGAGCAGAAACGCCAGTGGCTTCCCGGCCTTGTCAGCGGCAAGCAACTCGCCGCCTTCGCCCTGACCGAATCGGAAGCCGGTTCCGATGCCGCCAATGTCCAAACAACCGCAACGCCGACGCCCGAAGGCAAGGCGTACCTTCTCAATGGCACGAAGCGCTACATAACCAATGGCGCCATCGCCCAGGTGCTCACCGTCATGGCCCGGACGCCGGTCCCCGGCAGCAGCGAAAGCAAAGTCACGGCATTCCTCGTAACTCCCGACATGCCCGGCTTCGAGGTGGTCGAGGCGCGCATGCCCAAGGTCGGCATCCGCGGCACGGCCACGGCCCGGCTTGCCTTTCACGACATGCGCGTGCCGGCTGAAAACGTCTTGGGCCAGGTAGGCAAAGGGCTGCGCGTCGCCTTAACGGTTCTCGATTTCGGCCGGACGACATTCGGCGCCAGTTGCACCGGCGCGGCCAAGGCCTGCGTACGCGCCGCCTGCGAGCACGCCAAGACACGCAAGCAATTCAAACAGACGCTCAGCGAATTCGAGCTGGTCAAGAAGAAGATCGCCTACATGGCTGCACACGCCTTCGCTATGGAAGCGACGACCAGCGAGTGCGCCAGCTTCATCGACCGCGGTTTCGAGGACTACATGCTCGAAACGGCCATGCTCAAAGTCTGGTCAACCGACGCTCTTTGGCAAATCGTCAACGACACCATCCAGATCTTCGGCGGCAAGGCCTATTTCTGCGACGAGCCCTATGAGCGAATGATGCGCGATGCACGCATCAACCAGATCGGCGAAGGGGCCAATGATGTCCTTCGGGCCTTCATCGCCCTGGTCGGCATGCGCGGGGTGGGGGAGGAACTCAAGGGCGTACTTGATGCTTTCCAGCACCCGATCAAGGAACGCGGCAAGCTTTGGAGTTTCGTCCGCGAGCAGGTGGGCGCCCGGCTTGTGGCGCCCGAAGTGCCCGTTCAAAGCGCATCGCTAAAAAAAGAAGCGAGCCACCTTTCCAGACGAGTGAGGGATTTCGGCCTGGCCGTGCAAGGCGTCCTCCGCCGGCATCGCGAAGCCGTGCTGCAAATGCAATACGTCCAGGAGCGTATCGCCGACGCGGCCTGTGAGCTTTATGCCTCAAGCTGCACGCTTAGCCGGCTCGACCATTTGCTAACGCATAGCAACGGCAATCCCGCGGATATGAAACGCGACGAAATGGCAGGGCGCTACTTCCTCAAGCTTGCCGATCGCCGCATTCGCCAAAGTTTAGGCCAGCTAGGGGACAACGATGACGCGGACACGACGGCGACGGCGGACGCAGTCCTTGATAGGTCTTGACCAAATTTCACGCAGGGGCTCAAGAAAGAAGGAAAACTCTGACGCATTCTCATTCTTTGCGGCTTCCGTCGGTGTCCCAGCCCCGGAATCAACCGCTCGCAAGCGCAGACAGCCTGGAAAACAGCGCAAACGCACCGTACGATTCCTGGTGTGTCGCCGATTCACTCTTGTTAGCGCGTCACCAAGGATTTCACCATGACGAGGAGCCTGCCCGTCCTCAATCTAGCTGAAGCAAAGTTTGAATGTACTTTCGGCCGGGGCTGCGATGGCATTTGCTGCCAGAACGGCCGGCCCGAGATTTATCCGGAAGAATTGGTCAATCTTGATGTCCATATGAGGCGATTTCTCCCCGAATTGCGCCCGGAAGCCCGCCAGCTAATTGAAGACCAGGGTTACTTGAGTAAGCGGCGCCGGCACGGGTTGCCCATGCTGCGGACCATAAAGGGTTGGTGCGTTTTCTTCAACCAGGGCTGCGTGCTTCACAAAGTCGGCGCTGCCGAGGGCGACCGCTATCGCTATAAGCCGGCCGCGTGTGCTTTGTTTCCGCTTGCCAAGGATGAAAACGACCGCTGGTACGTTCGGCAGCAAGGTTACAAGAACGAAAAATGGGACCTCTTTTGTCTGGACCCCAAGCAGAGTCAAAGCGCCGCTGCGGAAACCTTGGTTGAGGAAGCGGCGCTGGCACGGCGCTACGATGGGGAAGCGGCGCAGGAGCAGGCACAAGCCGGCTAATGCATTCTCCCGGCCGGACCGGCGGCCCAGCATGGCCTGGCGAATCTCCTTGACAGGCTTTTGAAGTAGCCATTACACTAAGAAAATACCATCTAAAGAGCGAAAACTCTCTATACTTTACTCATCGTGCCGGTTGGGGGTTTCCACCTAGAAGCCAAGGAGCCTTTTTCATGTCTGGTCCTCCTCGCCGCCGTCGCCTTGAAGTCGAAGACATAGGCGATGTGACCGTGGTTAATTTTGTCGACAAGCGCATTCTCGACGAGCAGAATATCCAGGTCATTGGCGAACAACTCTTTGGGCTGGTGGAAACGGACGGCCGCAAGAAGATTCTCCTCAATTTCAATAACGTCGAGTTTCTCTCAAGTGCCGCGCTGGGCAAGCTCATCACGCTCCACAAAAAGCTCCAGGCTGCCGGCGGCCGCCTGATCTTGTGCAACATCCATCCCGATATCTTTGAAGTCTTCGAGATTACGAAGCTGGACAAATTCTTCACGATCCACAAAGATGAGCAGACGGGTCTCCAGTCGTTCTGAGGCCTTGTCACAATAGGCTCGCTCGGGCTTACCTCCCCCCCTCCGCTAAGTTTGCGGGTGACAATACTCGACAAAGAGCGGCGCATTTGCGATCATGACAGGAAGTCGGATTTATCGGCGAATCGCCTTTCCCTAAAAATCGGTGTTTTGCCTTGTCCCTGACATTCTGGCCGTCGAGTGTTCTAAAAGTGTTGAATAATTGGCAGGGCGGCTTTATTATTCTCCAGAATCCGCGACCTCGGAATAGGACGATCGGCCGCTCATTCTTGGTTCCCCGTCTCCCCCAAATGGTTTTTCATTTGCTTAGCTCGGAAATTGGCTTTCTGTCTCCGTACCCCGGGGCCCTGGCGGACAAGGTCGTCCGGCGCGGGTCATTGTTTCCTCGAGTAAAGGCCCGTCGTCAGGAGGCTTGCTCTCGTGGTTTTAGCCGCCGCTTCAGGTGCCATGAATACCTCGCGTGATAAAGGCTCGGCTCCTTTCGCGGAGGTCACCCTGGCCAGTGACCCCGCCGAGGCGCGCCGGTTTCAAGATGAGGTCGAACAGCTTCTCAGAAGCAATCATTTCACCGACAACGAAATCTTCGGAATCAAGCTCGCTTTAGAGGAAGCCCTGGTAAATGCCATTAAGCACGGCAACCAGATGAACCGGTCCAAAAAAGTCCGCATCTCCTATCGCGTCATTCCGGATCGCATCGATGTCGAGATTAGCGATGAAGGCATCGGCTTCGACCCCGAAGACGTTCCCGACTGCACGTCCGTTGAAAACCTTGAACGCCCCTGCGGCCGCGGTCTCATGCTCATGCGCCACTACATGAGCCACGTCGAATTCCACGGCCGAGGCAATACCGTCAAGATGTTCAAGGTGTCCCGAAACGGCAAGAAATAGAAAAAAGTGCTGTGTGCTGAGTGCAGTGTGCTGAGTAGTGACAACTATTCACTGCTTGCCTATGCTTTCTCTTAGACTCAGCACTCACCCCTCAGCACTCAGCACTATGACGCCGATGATGCAGCAATACCGGGAGGCGAAAGAACGCCATCCTGGCATGCTTCTTCTTTTCCGCATGGGGGACTTTTACGAACTCTTCGAAGACGACGCGGAAACGGCCTCGCGCACCCTTGGACTGACCCTTACCAGCCGCGATAAGACCTTGCCGATGGCGGGGTTTCCCCACCATGCCCTGGAAGGCCATCTCCGCAAACTGCTTCAATTCGGACATCGCGTCGCTATCTGCGATCAGGTCGAGGATCCCGCCCAAGCCAAGGGGCTGGTCAAACGGGAGGTGACGCGCGTCGTAACACCCGGCACGCTTACAGAGGACGATCTTCTCGACCCCCGCCGCCTTAACTATTTGGCGGCCCTATGCCCGCGTGGGCCAATAATGGGCATGGCCTGGGCGGAGTTATCGACCGGGCAATTTGAAGCCGCCGATCTGCCGGCCGAGCGATTCGCCGACGAACTGGCCCGGCTTGCTTCCTCCGAATGTTTGGTGGCCGAGCACGAGGCCAACAAGCTGGGCGAGCGCGTGCATCCCGTAATCCCAACCATGGCATTGACGGCCCGGCCCGACTGGACTTTCGATGCCACAACGGCGAAGGCTGCGTTATTGCAGCATTTTCACATCTCCACCCTCTCAGGATTTGGTTTCAACGACGACCAACCGTGCCTGGTGGCCGCCGGGGCCTTGCTCCTGTATTTGCAAGAAACGCTCAAGGCCAACCTGGCCCACCTGAATCGGCTTCGGCCTTACCAAGCCGATCGTTTCTTGCTCCTTGACGAAGTCACCCGCCGCAGCCTGGAACTGACAAAGACGCTCCGTGAAGGCAACCGCGAAGGCTCGTTGCTGAATTGCCTGGACCGTACCGTGACGCCGATGGGCGCTCGCCTCCTCCAAGAATGGGTCCTCGCGCCGCTGGGCGACCGCGCCGTAATCGAGGCCCGGCTCGCCGCCGTTGCGGAACTCAAGGACGACCAGACGCTACGCCGAGAACTGCGCGAGCAGCTGAAGGAGGCCTACGACCTCCAACGGCTCACGACGCGCGCCAGCACGGGTCGGGCTTCGCCGCGCGACTTGGCAGGCGTGGGGAGTACGCTGCGCCTGTTGCCGCGAATCAAGGCCCGGGTGACGGCTCGACATGCTGCCCTGCTGCGCGATCTGGAAGCCCGGCTGGAACTTTGCCCCGACCTGCGCGAGGCCCTGGACGGAACGCTCGTCGATGACCCGCCAATCAGTCCGCGCGAAGGCGGCTTGATCCGGCCGGGGCACGACGCCGAACTCGATCGCCTGCACGCCATCACCCGCGACGGCAAGGGTTGGATCGCCAAGTTCCAGGCCGAGGAAATCGCCAAGACCGGCATCTCCAGCCTGAAAGTCGGCTTCAACAAAGTTTTCGGCTATTACATCGAAATTACGCACACCCACGCGACCAAGATCCCATCGAACTACCAACGCAAGCAGACCCTCAAGAATGCCGAGCGCTACATCACGCCCGAACTCAAGGAACATGAAGAGGAGGTTCTCTCCGCCGAGGAGAAGATTTTTCAGCGCGAGTACGAATTGTTCCTGGCCTTGCGCGATCAGGTCGCGGCCCAGACGCACCGGCTATTGCAGACTGCCGAGGTTTTGGCCACGCTCGACGTTTTGGCCGCGCTCGCGGAAGTCGCCAGCGCCCAGGGCTATTGCCGGCCCGAGTTGTGCGACGACTCGATCCTGGAGATTGTCGATGGCCGGCACCCCGTCCTCGATCAAACGTTGCCGCCGGGTACGTTCGTGCCCAATGACGTTCACATGGGCCCGGAAGCCGGGATGTTGCTCCTAATCACCGGTCCGAACATGGCCGGCAAGAGCTGCTTTATCCGCCAGGTGGCCCTGCTGACGCTCCTGGCCCACGTCGGCAGCTTCGTCCCCGCCCGCTCGGCCAAGATCGGACTGACCGACCGCATCTTTACGCGCGTTGGCGCCAGCGATGAATTGAGCCGGGGCCAGAGCACCTTCATGGTCGAGATGACCGAAGCGGCCAATATCCTCAACAATGCCAGTTCGCGCAGCCTGGTCATTCTTGATGAAATAGGCCGCGGCACCAGCACCTACGACGGTGTGAGCTTGGCCTGGGCCATTACGGAGTACCTTCACGATCAAATCGGCTGCCGGGCCTTGTTCGCGACGCATTATCACGAGCTGGCTCAGTTGGCGGGGAAGTTGCCGGGGCTGAGAAATTACAATGCCGTCGTCCTGGAAGGAGAGGAGGAGATCACCTTTCTACACAAGATGGAGCCCGGCAGTGCCGACAAGAGTTACGGCATCCACGTCGCCCGCTTGGCCGGCGTGCCGGAGGAAGTGCTGAGCCGGGCCCGCGAAGTGCTCGCCCAACTGGAAGCCCACCCCTTACCGGCACGAAGGCGCGGCGGGTCGCGACGTGCCGACAGTCTGCAACAGCCGACCTTATTCACCGATGGGGAATAACGTCCTGCTAAAGATACTCCTGCCTGATCGGGCAAAAGATATCAATCGCTTTACCCGGACGATTGCCGTTGATGACTTTGTGGGGGACATTGCCCGGAATGCGCCAGAGATCGCCGGGTTTAACTTGCTTGCTTTCACCGCCGATGATGAAGGTGGCTTCGCCTTCGAGAAGTATTCCAACCTGTTCATGCGGATGTGAATGTTCCTCGACGACGGAATTGGGTTCCAGGTCGACGATGGACAGCATCATCTTCTCGCCCGCGCAAGTGGCGATGTGAACGCCGGGGAAGATGGTGTGACGGACCAGTTCATTGTCAGTTGGAAAAAAGAAGCTCATGGCGGAATAGACTCCAATGAAAAAGCCCACGGGATACCCCTCCCGTGGGCTTTGTTGTTCTTGATTAACCCACGAGCGGCGCCTAACGCAGGCTTTTACCAAGCATGGAATGGACCAAGGCGCTTTGTTTGATAACAAGGGAGCGCGTGCCCGCTTCATAAACGATCTTGGCGCCGCTGGCATCGTCCCAGCCGCCCGGCTCGATGGACTGTTTGATCATGGCGATAATCTGATTGGCAAATTCAAGCTCCTGCAGCTTGCCCAGCGCGGGCCCAAAGAAAGGATTAGTGAGGCCGACCAAGTCGCCGATCGGATAGGCCTTGACGACCATCATGTCCTTGGCCATTTCGGGCGTGAGCACCTCGATCGTTTCGTCCTTGACGATGTAGGTCAGGCCGATTTCGCCGAAGATCTTGCGCAGGATCGTTCGGGCGGTCACGGGTCTTTTGAACGAAAGAGTAATTTCCGTGTCGTAAGTCACGCCAACTTTTTCAAGGATGCTCTTGTCCGCGAAAATAGTCACGCCCAAGGCAGTCTGCAGGGTCTCGACCACATCCTCTATGCGTGATTTTTTGAATTCGATCGCGAGCGGCGTGTCCAGTGCTTTGAGGATGGCTCGCTCACCGGCGGTCAGGTTGTCCTTCTTCCGCTTTTCGGTGAGTTCCTTCCACTTTTTCGATTCGGGAAACTCCACATCGCCGGCCGCCGGTGTGGCGGAGCGGGCAATATCGAGGTTATTGTCCGTGCTTCGTTTTTCGTTGTCTCGGCGTGAACGGCGGTCCTTATCCACCGAATCTCGGATCGAGTCTTGAATAGCTTTGGCGCGACGAACCGGCTCCTCGGCCTCGGCGGCTCTCTTGTCTTGGGTTGCCGGGCGGGTATCCTTGGCGGTTTCCTTGGTTGCTGTTCGCGACGCCTTGGCAGCGTCCTTCTCTGCTGTTAGATGAAGAACGCGGATCCGGTCTTTGAAGACGCGCTTGAGCGATTCGCGGCGTGCTTCCGGTAAATCCAAGTCGTCTTCTAGCTGGCTAAGCGAACTTTTGAGGAGTTCCTCGGCCTTTTCCGGGTCTTTCGCGGCAAGCCTTTGAGCCTCCAGCAAAGAGGACCGCAAATCCGCTTCCAATTTCTGGGCCGCCACCTGACTTCGGCGGTCGACCTGGTCTTGGAGATCATCGGCCCGGGCCGCGCTGACGTCTTGATAGACAGCCCCGCCGGTAAGCAGTGCAAAAGCAATAAAGCAAACGCGGCCCAAACGGTTTCCTGCCGACATGATTGGATTCCTCTTTCCGAAGAATAGGCGCACCAGCGCTCTTCCACACTGTAAAGTACACCTCTTTGTCCTTGACAGCCAATGGAAATCATACGGCCATGCAAGCAAAGTAGGGTCGGGAGGAGCGCGGATTTGAATAATAGGGGGCTGAGGAAAGGGGTGGTTTAAAGGGCTTTGCTGATTTTGCTAATAATCTCGCGTCTGCCTTTCGTTAATTCAATTCGCATTTCCACCCAAGTAGCAATGACAAAAGTTTCCCTTAGTTGCCATCCTCATCCAGGCTCGGCGGTATCTCTCGATGTCAAAAGGGCGCGTCTGGACCGATTGAAAGGCAGTTTTCATATGAAATCTTGGCTCTTGACGCTCTACTAACGGCTGCAAATGATGGTTTATGCCATGGACTCTTTCGGAAGGCGAGCGAGATGGGTACGCTGTGAGTAAAGTTACGAAGACGCTGGACCGAGTTCTCCGAGGGAATGCGGACGCCAATATTCGCTTTGGTGACCTGTGCGCCTTGCTGCACCACCTGAGCTTCGACGAGCGTATCCAACGAAGGGAAGGATTCGATCAAAACGGAGGGGCGCGATGATGGATAACTTTAGGTACGAGATCATTCTGTATTGGAGCAAGGAAGACCAGGCGGTCATTGCCGAGGTACCGGAATTGCCAGGTTGCGCCGCCGATGGGACGACTTATCAAGCGGCACTCGCTAATGTTGAGGTGACTATCCGCGAGTGGATCGAGATGGCGCAGGAATTAGGTCGCCCCATCCCGGCGCCGCGCGGGCGGTTGTTGTACGCTTAATAACCGCTGCCCTGCAAGGGCCGAATTTTGTTTCTAACACTGCCCGGGGCCGCCATTCTGGTTTTCCCGGCGTCAACGTATGTGCAGGCGGCCCCCGGCAGCTTCGCCTGGGCGTTCGGCGGCAGAGAGCGAGCATGGTCGTTGATCATCTCTTTCACTCTGAAGACAGTTACGTGCCTCCGGATGAAGCAATACGTCGAGTTTCAACGAGTTTCCGACGTGTAGCAATAGACCATTTTCGAGGCGATGCGGCGGTTCGCCATCGTCTGGATCAACTTGCCTTTGCGCACGCATCCGAAAGCCGCGAAACGGAGTTTCGAAGACGGGCGTTCCCAAACGGGAGTTTGGGAACGAGGGAAGAGGGAAATCAGGCAAAGTTGCCGGCCGCCTAAGAGAGCTTTGATGCACGGAAAACCGATACGGCGGCCCCGGTCGACTTCAGCCGTTCGGTCTCCGGGGAGTGTGGTGCCGTGATTACCGCCGTGCCGGGCCAGAAATCAGTCCAAGCAGAGCACCAATCCCACCGACAACAACCGCAGTCACGAGACGGGTATGCCACCCATTTTGCGGCGCCCAGCCACCACGATCAAAGTAAATCGCTATGCCCAGCCCAATGGCAGCTCCGGCTGCTAGACCGACGCAGCCGCCCAGTAGCCTAGGGAATCTCGCTGCCCATGTCACGGTCGGCTCCCCGGTTCCATGCGACTTCTGCATATCACCTGTTTGGGTGATTTCATGCGAAAGCTGTGCGAAGCCAATGGCAGTGATCCACCCAAAGGCAACGATTATGAGGGAGTAGCAAATCGTCAGAACTCCAATTGAAAACGCATTCCGGTCCTGCAATTGCGTTACATTCCAGGCGAAGCCAATCACGGCGAGGAAAGCGAAGCAGATTATCGCCGGCCTCGTGCAGGCGGTCCATTGTTCGTGTTCGGCCGCTCCTCTCAGATAGGAGAGCGAGTAATAGGTACCGGTGACATAGGCCACGACGGCACAGGCTGCTCGAATACTCAGGTCCGAGCTGGAATCGCGGACATCGCCGTACCATATCATGGCAGCGGTCGCCAAGGCAGCGATCGCCGGGATCGCCAACCCAGTCGTTAGTACATGCGTTGATACAACCCAGAACGTAGAGCGCCGTTTTTTGTGCATTCGTAATTCCTCGTTGATGCTAACTGAAAGCTCAGCGGCCGGGCCGGCTGAGGAGACTGACTGCCCACGACCTGCTACCGGCCCGGTCCGTTGTACCGGTGGGTTAGGCTGACCCCCTCGTCTGAAATCGGACTGGGTGCCACTGGCGGCTTGTCCCAATAGTGCCCGGAATTCTAAAGAGCCGAGCGGCTGGGTGGCCGGGGCTGAGTCTTCGAAGCCCCGGCGTGCCCTGCGGAGACTTTCGCCTTATCACGTACAAAGCGTTGGGATTCCCTCCTTCGCCAATCTTGGGAAGGTATCCACTTTATGCAAGAACATATGAATCTCCTGGTTATCGCCTAACACTCCCGATGGAGGTCGATTAGAGCATAGTGTCACATGATAAATCCCATCTTCCAACTCGATGACTTGATTCGGGGAACACTCAGACTGCCAATCCATCAATTCGTACAAATCCCGAAAACAAACTTTTCCGCCACGGCAATGAAGTGCTAGGCGCAACTTACAGTCGCATGTCAGGAGGTAGCGTTCGTCCGGGTAACTGCAATGAAACTTGAGTATAAACGTTCCGGGCGATCCCGTCCCAAACGCCACGATGTCTCCCTTCTGGATATGTGCCTGTACCTGTTGCTCGCTCGTGTAACTCGAAGCGAGATAGTCTGTCCCCTCCTTTATGTGTTCCGCAGATTGCGGCGAATGGAACACGATACCGATGCCAACAATGTCTAACCTAATCTCTCGGCCTTCAATGCTCATGATCGTGGCTTCCTTTACAGACCAGCGAAGCAGCGTTGGAGCGCCTGCTTTGCTTCGGCTGGGGTGAAATTTTGCCAATGACCGTGCTGCCGTCCGGCATCCTTTCGTAACACGGGTAACGAAGCGGTTTCGTAACAATACGTCAACACGTGTGATAGCAATGGCTTAAGGAATATGAGCTCGCTGTGTGTTATGGGATGTTTCCAAATCAATTGCCATACGCCTTTGACGCTTGGACCGATTCATGCACGAATGCCCTTTCCGCTTAGCTCCTCGACAAGCCAAGACCGCATTTCTCCGGCCAGGAAAACGGACCCCGTTATACAGATCAAATTCCCCTGTCGAGCAAGCAATCGGGAAGCATTCCATGCGTCTCGGGAGGTCGGCCAAAGGGTAGGAGGAGACGCCGCATACGGACGCAACTGCTCTGCCAGTTCTTCCGGGGCGACCGCGCGTGGGTTGTTTTGGTAGCGGGTCAAAAAGATCCCGTGAAAGTGGGGCGCTAGGGCCCGGAACATGCCGGGAATGTCTTTGTCGTTCGACCCGGCGAAGATCAAATAACGCTTGCCGGGAGGGAAGGATGACTCCAGCGTATTTACGAGCGCCTCCGCTGAAGCGACGTTGTGAGCACAATCCAGGATCACCAGAGGTTGATACGCCAAGACTTCCATGCGTGCGGGCCAGCGAACCTCCGCCAGGCCTTCCTTCACGGCCTCATCGCTGATGTGCCAGCCCTGGGAGCGCAGCTCCTCGACGCTGGCAATGACGCCCGCCGCATTGGCGGCCTGATGCTCTCCCAGCAATCCCAACGGCATGGTCGGCCAAACGCGCTGGTTGGTTTTGACACGAACCGAGGGAAGGTTGAGACCGGTTCGATCAACCGTAATGGTTGCGGGCGTGTACTCGTAATGGAAATCCACGCCCAGTTGTTGAACCGGGGAGCCGCGCCGGCGACAGGTGTCTTCGATAACCGAACGGGCCTCGGACGCCGCGACGCCGCTGATTACCGGCCGGCCGGGTTTGATGATCCCGGCTTTTTCCCGAGCGATGCTGGCCAGGCGATTGCCCAGAAGTCGGGTGTGGTCAAAACTGATGCTGGTAATCACGCTGAGGACAGGCTGGCAAACATTAGTGGAATCAAATCGCCCTCCCAGTCCCACTTCGATCACCCCCGCCTCGACGCGTCGTTGCACAAAGTGCAGAAAGCCGACGGCCGTGGCGATTTCAAAAAAAGTCAAACCCTCCAGGATCGACGGACTACCGCCCAGCATTTGTTGATTCTCGCAATCCCGAATTCGGGATAAAAGCGCCGTTATTTCCCGAGCCGAGATGGGCTGGCCGTCCACCTGGATGCGCTCCTCGACGCGCTCCAGGTGAGGGGATGTGAACAGGCCCGTGCGATAACCGGCTCGTTGCAAGATGGCGGCCAGCATCGCCGATGTGGAGCCCTTGCCCTTGCTGCCGGCAACGTGGATGATGCGGAGACGCTGGTGGGGATTGCCAACTAGACCGAGGAGAGCGCGCATCCGGTCGAGCTTCAGGTCGCTCGGGGCCGGTTGTTTTTGTTCATAGTTGACCCGGCCAAACCAGAATGCCAGGGCGTCATCATAAGAAAGTGATGAGTGCCGAGTGCCGAGAGACGAGTGCTCGGAAGCGGCTGCTGAGTGCTGAGGGCTAGGAGCTGAGTGCAGGGGACGCGGTAAAGGGAAATGGTCCATGATTAGTGGAGGGGGCGATCGCAAGGGCCATCCGGGGCGATTGACCTGGCGAAGACAGCGGCGGTGCTGCCTGACCTGTTCCGCATCCAGCCTTTCGCGGGCCTAGCGCAACCGAGCCCACTGCGGAAGCCGACCCAGCGAACACCCCAGGTCGTCGGCTCAAGGGCGGAACGAATTACAAAGCTTTGCTCACGTTTTCTCGTCACGCCACAGGACTGAACCATATGAGCGCTTCTCAAACCCCATTGTAGGTTCTCCCTTAGCGAGGCTTTTTAAGAGCTTTGCCGCCTCAATCCTGCTAAGAATCGCCGATGTATTGACTGCTTCAGGCGCACCACAACGCAGCACATGCTTATAACCGGTCTTTCGTTCCTCGCAGTTTTTAATGCAATATACTGCATTATCCGGCGATCCCTTCAAGATATGCCATAAAAACCATCCTTCGACAAAAACGTCTCCTCCTTCACGAAAAAGTGCGGCAGCGTAAACAGGCGGCATTTTTCCCCCTATTGGAAACACCAACTCAAACTCTGGTCGGCGAATGCTGCCTTCCTCGATTTCTGCCATCACCTGTTCAATTCTATCGAGATTGGTTAAATCCTCCTCAAAATAACCGGCGCATCGAATTTGAGCAACGTCTCGTTTCATATAGTATTCCACCATCCTTGCGGACCTTGGACCCAGCCTCCATTACGTCCCCCAACGAAATAGGCACTTCCTGAGTTACCATTTGGCTGGGGATATTCAACGTGGAGAATCTGTCAAGGCGCAAGAATCTCATTGCCTAACGATTCCTACCTTGCAACCTACGACCCCGAGGAGGGGACGCCACCTCTTAATGCGGGAAGGCGGCACAGAGACTTCAATGACCCAGCACTCAGCACTCAACTCACTACTCACGACCTACTTATCGGGGAGGAGCGCCGTGTCGAGCCAATAGCGATGGATGGTGCGCAGGACCTCGACGAAACGTGCGAAGTCCGGCGGCTTTTCAATATACGTGTTAGCCCCTGCCGCGTATACCTCCTGAACGTCCTCCTTGCGGCGCGAGGTGGTGAGCACAACGACCGGCACGGCCTTGAGGTTCGGCGTGGACCGGATTCGCTCCAGGACCTCCCGGCCCGTTAAGCGCGGCAAGTTGAGGTCAAGCAGAATCAACTCCGGGCTGCGCCAGCCGGTCGTCTCGGCATAGGCGCCCTGGCGAAGCAGATAATCCACGGCTTCCTGGCCGTCCCGGACGACGATCAACTCCACGGGCAGGCTGCTTTCGCGCACGGCCCGCTGCGTGATCTTGATGTCGGCGGGATTGTCCTCAATCAGCAGTATAGTATGACGAGGTTTCATTGAATCGATAGGAGCCCGTTTAGGACATGTTGGAAGCAGGTTCCAGGGCTTCGCGCAGAAGTCGAGGAGCGTCACTTCCAAGTACACAAACCAGTTTTCGAGCTAGCGCATCCCAGCAGGCCAGACCCAGGGCGGGGCGTAGAGCGTGGGGGATTTGGGCCGTATCAAAACCCAGGCCGTCAGGCGCCAGCCAGGATGTGAGTAAAACAGGATTCCATTCACAGGCGTTCGCGCTTACCTGGTCGAAAACCTTTCGCAGGAGCACTCGGAGGACTTGAGGTCCTGGCCGCGAGGCGGCGAGTCGCCTGAATGCTTGATGAAAGGTTGCGAGCGCTTCATCCCGATTGCCGGGCAATAAGCAATCATCCTTTAAACCTATAATACTTTCTTGGTCTCGGCCATCCGCAAGGCTGAGAATCCCGTCTAACCGCTGCTGCCACTCTTCCGGTCGGCACAGCAGATCTTTTTCCAGGACGTAATCCGCGCCGGCCTCCAAGGCAGCCGCTATTTCGTCGGCGCGATGCCAATCACTTAGTATCGCAATGGGTAATGTTTCCCACCTGGAAACAGTTCGCAGCTTTGTGCAAAGCTCCAGGCCGCTGGGGCCGGGAAGGTGCATATCCAGGAGGACGAGGTCCGGAACGCCGGTGGCAAACTGGCCTGGTTCATGGGTTAATGAACTCCGAGAACGAGATTCCAGCCAAGTCCACGCTTCCGCAACCGTGCGGCAGCTAACTACTTCCTGGTCGGCCCTTTTGGCAAAGCGCTTTACGATGAACGCGATCTCGGGAGAATCGTCAACCAGAAGGAGGAGGGGACGAGCCATACGCGATTGATCCAAAGTCCGGCATTTGCCTAGCAATGGTGCTCAATATCTGAGCATACCAATCAAAGGAGCGACTACTTCTGTCAGCCCCTGCCGCAGGGACTATCTGGGTTCTTACCTGGAACCAGCAAGACCCTGTGGACCAACCATTTTGACCCTGTGGATCAGGTGGCGACCCTCGGGCCATTCAATTGGGTCCTCAAGGCGGCTAGGACGGTGAGCGCAGTTGCGCTCCTTGGATGTCAGAAGACCTCATGCTTTTGCAGCTGGACCCTCTGGACCACCACTTTGACCCTGAGGGTCAGGTACCGACCCTCTGGGTCCGCAACAGTTGATCCACAGGGTCAGAGGGTGTCTCTTTGGTTCGAAAGTGGTCGATTCTTGACCATCCAGAATGACAACCGCCGCCTTGAGCTTTGCATGGTATTGTCTAGTTACTGCTGCCTTTTGCAGCATCGTTTGCTCTAAATCCGGCACGGTCAATTGGCATACGTCTTTTGGGCAGCGGTTGACTCGCGCTGTTCCCCGTTACCGTCCATTGACCCTTCAGCAACAGGGTGATGGCTCGGGGGCGACCTGGGGAGCGTGAAGTAGAATGTGCAGCCTTTGCCAACCTCGGATTCCAACCAGATTCGCCCGCCGTGAGCCTCGACGACCTTTTTGCAAATAGCCAAACCGGCGCCAGTTCCTTCATACTCCTCTTGGTGATGCAGCCGGCGAAAGATGCGAAAAACCTGCTCGTGATAGCGGGGATCGATGCCGATGCCGTTGTCGCGAACATAGAGGACAACTTGATCGTTGTTCGTTGTTCGTTGCTCGTTGTTCGTTGATCGGTTTTTCCGGCTGCCAAGAGGGACATCACCATGGTGCGAATGATCGGGATCAACTTCAGTTTCCTGGGCGTTTGGCGAACCGAATTCAGGGAGCCATTCACCGATGACGACTTCCGGCGTGGCGCTGGTGTTGTACTTCAGGCCGTTGCCCACCAAATTGGCAAGCAGTTGAATGACCCGATCCGGATCGCCGGCCACCGCGGGAAGCGGCCCGGCAATCCGGACGACGGCATTTTTGCGCTGAATCAAATCGGCCAGATCGCCTTTAACGGTCTGAATCGCTTGACCGAGATCAAACGCGCGCGGCACGTTGATTACCCGGCCGGCCCTGCTCAAGTTTAGCAAGTCGTCGATGAGGAGCCCCAAGCGATTGCTGGCCTGAATCAGATACTGGATTTGCTCTTGTCCTTCCGGGCCGAGTTGGCTGCCGTAATCCTGGCCAAGAAAACTGCTAAAGGTCTGAAGGGTGCGCAGGGGCTCTTTGAGGTCGTGCGAGACGACGTGAGTGAATTCTTCCAGCTCCTGATTGATACGCCGTAATTGAATGTTGGCCTTCTCGACCTCGTCCGCCTTGGCTTTGACGGCGTTGGCCAGACGGGTGCGATCGGTCACGTCGAGGGCCGCGCTCCGTGAGCGCTCGAATCGACCTTGGTCATCGAGTTGGGTCGTGGTCCGGATCCACACATCCAACAGTGTGCCGTCCTTCTTGACCCATTCGGTCTCGATTTCACCCGCGTGCATGAAGAAAGCAGGGTTATTCTGGAATTGCAACCGGCTTTGGGAAGAAAGCAGAACGCTGTATTCTTGGCCAATCAATTCTTCGCGGGCATATCCCAAAGCGCGCAGCAGCGTATCGTTGCAGGCGACAAACAGGCCTTTGGGATCCAGGCTGAAAAATATAGCGGGAGTCTGGTTGTACAAATCGCGATAGCTTTCCTTGAGCCGCTCCAGGGCGGCATTCGCTTGGTGCAGGCGTTCAATCGCTCGCGACAGGTCTTCGGTGCGCCGCCGCAGTTCCTGCTCCGTGGCCACTTGGTCGGTGACGTCCAGGAAATGGCAGCGCAAGTGCATCGGCGCGCCCGTATCCGTATAGCGAGCATAAACGTCCATTTGGAGATGCCGTTCGGCGTCGCCCGGGGCGCGAATACGGAACGTGATATTGTGACCTTCTCCCTGTTTGAGGACTTCCTCAAAATGGCGTTTCAAGGCCGGGACATCGTCAGGATGAACCGCGTCCAGAAAAGAATGAGCAACCAGGCTATTTATTCCTTGCCCGAGAAACTGCTGTAATACCGGCGTAGCGGCGATCCAGTGCAAATTCGTGGCCAGGCGGGCGACCATCAAGCGGCTCGAACTGGCGTAACTGCCCGATGTCTGATGAATGAAGGACTGGCTTAGATCGCGCTCGGCGAGGGCGCGGGCCGCCAAGGCACGCTGAGTCGCCGAGTTTTCCACCAGGTTGACGCGCTCCGACAAAACCTGTCGATACCGCGCGATCAGCATGGCCAACGGTTGCTCCGCCGAACGCAAATCAAGGAGGCCACATTGCTCGATGGAATGCCGGAGCATTTCAGGCGATGGGTTGTCCGCCATGCGGGCCAGACGCGCGCCCCACACGTCTAGGGTATCTTGGCACCTTCGCCAGGTGACCCAGGAAGACAAGAGCCCGAGGCCAATGGCGAGGAGGGTGAAGACGCTCAGCTGCTCGAACCAGGTTGCTCCGGAGCCCCGGAGTAAGAGGAAGCAAGTATAGAGAATCGCCGCGAGCGCAATTGGTGCGATTGTCCAAACCCATTCCCTGCAAAATCTGCCCCACATCGATCCGCTGCCCCGATTTTGAGGTGAGAAGAATGCTTCGATAGGATCATAACATACAAATGGGAGACAAGGGGGCTGACTGGGCGAAGGGGGAGACAAGGAGACAAGGAGACCGGGAGACCGGGAGACCGGGGACCGAGAGACCGGGAGACTGGGAGACTGGGAGACAGGGAGACAGGGAGACTGGGAGAAAAAATGAAGAAGAAAATAGTATCGCACCGCGATTTGGAGATGTATGGCAAGGCGTTCGATGCGGCGATGCAGATCTTTGAATTCTCCAAGAGTTTCCCGAAGGAGGAGATGTACTCGTTAACCGATCAAATTCGGAAATCCGCCCGGTCTGTTTGTTCGAACATTGCTGAGGCTTGGCGAAAGCGACATTATCGGGCTGCATTCATCAGCAAACTTTGTGACTCCGAAGGTGAATCGGCGGAGACACAGGTTTGGCTGGAATTTGAAGTTAAGTGTGGGTACTTGAGCCGCGAACCGGCTGCATAACTTTACGGTGTCTACGAAGAAATCCTCCGGATCATCGTATCCATGATCAACCACCCTGAAAGCTGGACAATCAGCGCAAAGGACAGCTAGGTTACTTCTCCCGGTCTCCCAGTCTCCTTGTCCCCCAGTCTCCATGTCTCCTTGTCTCCCAGTCTCCATGTCTCCTTGTCTCCCTGTCTCCCTGTCTCCGTGTCGCCTTGTCTTTTCTTCACGCGCCCTGCACGGGCATGCACACCTGTTCGAGAAGCTTTTCACACTTCTCTTGGATCAAGTCTGCCAGATTAGGCATGGGGTGGGTACCGGCTTGGGTTTCCGTGGCGGCAGTCATAAACCTTGGGATGCCATAAAGCACCGCGAAGTTGTCCAAGCTGACGGCTTCCAGGCGGGCGTGGCGACCACGGCGCTCGGCATCCTGCCAAAGACTTTTGCTTTTACCGGATAGGGCCAAGTCGTCCTCTGGCCGCAGGAGAATCAAGTGATCGATGACAGGCGGTTCTACGTCTAATGAAGAGATCTTGGTGGATAAATCCTTCGGCTTGGCGGGTCCCCGGCCGAGAAATAAGCCGACGCCCACTTTCCAGGGCTGCCCATCCTTGCACACCCAGTGGGCGATCGTGATGACGCCATAAGTTGGATGGTCGCCAAAGGTCCATTCGCCGACAACGTGCTGGAGACGCCAGGGGCCCACCTTTACGCCATGTTCGTGGCAGATTTGCAGAAAGGACCCCAATCCCGCCTGAATTTCCCGCGTCGCGCCCGTCAGCGCGCCTTCAGGCTCAAGCTTGCGGCGAGCGGAGCGCATTTCTTGATCCCAGATTTCCTGAAACGCTATGGCGCGCGGTGGCGTCTCTGGCATCCGCAGGCCCGTGCCAGGAACCGCGTTCTGAAAAGTTGGTGATTCTTTTTTCCCAGAACCAGGGATGCCAACCGTCTTCTGGCCGGTTTGTGAGGTTTCCACAATGACCACGGATTTGACGGCCGGCCACTCGCCCTCGGGCAATCGATGCACGACCGCGCCCATGCTCGGATCATGGCTGGCTGAGCTTTCCGTGCTCTCTGATCCGTAAACCACATGATCGAACTGATGGCGAAACTGCTGCAGCATGTCGCGCAGGGTAGGTTCCGTACGGGCCACTCGTTCCACTTGCTCGCCTGTAAACGGAAAGATGGGCCCCAGTTCGGCGAAATCGGGCAATTCCTCCAGAGCCGGCCGCAAACGCGCCTCCACGACACGGCGCACTAGGTCGGCGGGCGGGGCCTCTAGCCGGAGGGCCGTAATCGTGCCGTGTTCGGGCACATGAACCGGGTTATTGAGCCGATCTTGAATGTAGCCGTCCAGCGATGGAACAAAGCGGTTCCATAATCCGCGCTCCGCGAAGACGAGGAAACAGACGCCGTCAATTTGATGCATCACTTGTACGATACCGGCAAAAAAAGCCTCGGCCACGCGATGGCCATCGTCATTACGGTGAGCAAGAAGCAGATCCTCAAGCTGATCGAAGGCGACGACCACGGGGATTTTCTGGTTGAGAAAAATATCCATCAACACTTTGAGAAGGGAGAGCACCAGATCTTGCCGAGTGGGCCGCACCTGAAACTCCAACTCGGCGAATCCATAGGTCAAAAAACTGGCAAGGTCCGCTTCATCCCCCAACAAGATAGCGCGCGCGAAACCTTCTTTGATGTGGCGGCGCATCAACCCGGCCGTGCTACGAGCCTCGGCACGCTCGATGTGGCGGCACACTAGCTCACAAGCTCGCTCCGGTTCCAGCCCCGCTTCCGCGCACACTTTTCGCAGATCGCGATTCCAATAGTCAGCCTTGGATCCCGCACCCAGAGATTTGGGAGCCTGCAATTGATCGACGATCCATTGTGTGCGTTCCTGAGCTTGCGAACCGCCTAGACCCAGTTTCCGCGCCCAGCGCCCCAATCCCGGTGCGGGGAAAAGGTCGAGACGTTGAGACGGCGTCAGGATTTCGAGGGCGTCGTGCAGCAAACCGCGAATTAGAGCTTCTCCGACAAACGCGATGGGTCGCACGCCTTTCTGTTTGCCGCCACTCAGTAAGGTATCGATGACCTGGAAAAGCAGGTATTCCAGGAACTCACTGTCCTTTTGGTAGGTGCCCGGCGTTACCAGAAGTTGCCAGGCGCCCTCGTTGCCGTGCTTGATGGAATGCAAAAGATGCGTCTTGCCGGCCCCTTTATTGCCCAGAACCGGTACGATTTCGGAGTGGCATGTCGGATCGTAACGATACAAGTCCACGACGCCAAAAAGTTGTTCGCGTTCTTTCGCGAATAACTCGGGCACGTGGTAACGGGCGCAGACCTCATCATCGGGATTGCGGGCGAAGTAATTGCGAAACGGATTGCCGGCTCGGCGCATCACTTCCAGCGCTCGTTCCGATAGCGACCGTGTTTCAACGGCGGCAGACATGGAAACCTCCGGGTTGAGTGCTGAGTGCCGGGTGCTGAGTGCTGAGTGCCGAGCAAAAAAGGAATCCATCAAATCCTCGTCCTTTGCTCGGCACTAAGCACCCGGCACTCAGCACTGAAGCGAATCACTCAGCGCTCTGGGCTGACCTGTTCGAATACTGGCGTAGTAAGCAATTTCATGGCCGACCAGCAGGGCGTAGGCCGGTTCGGGTATGGCGTACAGGGGGCCGGTCCAAGGGTGCAGATACAGTCGCTCTTGGTCGTAGAGTCGCCGCAGGCCGTCGTGAAACTGGCCGATTGTCAGATGAGACGATCGTTCATGAGCCTGGCGGTAGAGGTCCGGCAAAGGGCAGTCTTCGGACGCGCCGGACTCATTCCAAAGAGCCAATAACTTCAGAAGATGCCCTTCACAGCACTTGTGCCCGCTAGCGGCAATGGCGCCATTGTTTAAATTGTGAGCTTCTGACTGAGAGCTTTGACCTTGAACTTGAGCGAGAGCCCTTTCGGCCAATGTTTTCAAGAAATCAAGCGAGACTTGCATTTCCGAAGCCGTCGCTAGCAACTGGCTCGTCTGCCCCTGGCGCATTTCAAGAGCGCGGATGAAATCTTCGAGAACTTGCCTTGGGCTGACTTGGCTGAGTAGGAAAGCCACGCCCTTTTCGGAAATGGCGCAGATTTCATGAGTCGTTTTGCCGCGCGTCTCAGTGCGTACAAGTCGAAGATAGCCTTCATCCTTGCAGCGAAGGGCGGCCAAACGGCCTGCCGCATTACCGGCAAACAGGCCGGGATAGTCCTTTCGACCATGAAGGGGAACGCCCTGGGGATCGGCGATAGCGCGGCTAAGCGCGTTCAGGACTTGCGCGGTGGACTTGTCGGCCAACATACCCTCCTTGGCATGGCGCAAGAGAAAGAATTCGGCACTCCATGCGCGGACGCCCGTCGGCGCGGTTCCTATTATGCGGAGATGAGCTTTTGACGCAAGATCAGGAAAAAAGCTTTCCTTGGTGGGGTTTGACCTCTAATATCCCTTGCAGACTTCTAACCGACTCCGGCGTCCTGTTTCATGGTGGAAGGGGAACGCATACACATCTGAATACGCCTTTTCCGGGAAGTTTGGCATACCGAAACATTGTCGAGTGATCGCAAAGGAGAGTTAATCATGCGAAGTTGGCATCGAGGATCGTGTCTGATTGTGATTCTTCCCGCCGTGGTCCTTGGTCTGGCAAACGTTGTCGGCGCCGCCGACGAGAAAGCGTCCTCTGGCTCCGTCGAGCGGAAAGCTCTGGACGAAGGGGTTTACAAAACGCTGCGCGACATAATTAACCGCGGAGCCGATCTTTATAACACCGGCGACCGCGCCGCCTGTTATCGCCTTTACGAAGGCGCCCTACTGGCCCTAAAACCGTTGCTTGACCACCGGCCTGATGCCCAGAGAGCTATTGACGCCGGCGTGGCCGATGCCGATCGGATGCCGGCCGTTGCCGATCGTGCTTTCGCTTTGCGAAGCGTGATCGACAAGATTCGCAACGACATCCACCCGAGGAAGATCGACAGCGTGGCCGCCGGCACGAAAGCGCCGCCGTCCGCCACGGGCAAGAACACTCTGTGGGACCGGCTGGGCGGTGAAGGGAACGTCAAAAAAGTGGTGGATGATTTTGTCGATTTGGCGGCTGCGGATCCAAAGGTCAATTTCGACCGCGACGGCAAATACAAGCTCGACGCGAAAAAAGTGGCTGATTTGAAAAAGCTCCTGGTTGAAATGATCAGTTCCGTGTCGGGCGGCCCGCTCAAATACGAAGGCCGCGGTATGAAAGAAGTCCATAAAGGAATGGGGATCACGGACGAGGAATTCAATGCTTCCGTCGCGGATTTGAAGAAGGCACTCGAAACGAATGGCGCAAGGCAGGCTGAGGTAAAGGAACTGCTGGATATCGTCAATACCACGCGCAAAGATATCGTCGAAGCCAAACAGGCTGCTCCCAAACCCGCCGAAAACAGCAAGTCCTTGTGGGATCGCCTGGGCGGGGAGGCCAATGCCAAAAAGGTCGTGGATGATTTCGTGACCCTGGCGGCGGTTGATCCAAGTGTGAACTTCGATCGTAGCGGCAAGTACAAGTTGGATGAGAAAAAGGTGGGCGAACTAAAGAAACTCCTGGTCGAAATGATCAGCTCCGTGTCGGGCGGCAAGCTCAAGTACGAAGGCCGCGGGATGAAAGAGGTTCATAAGGGCATGGGCATTACCGACAAGGAATTCGACGCCTCGGCCGCTGATTTGAAGAAAGCCCTGGAACTGAACGGCGTCAAGGATGCCGATGCCAAGGAGCTCCTCGATATCGTCGGCACGACGCGAAAAGACATCGTGGAGGAGAAGAAGGAGGAGGAGAAAAAGGAAGAGGGCAAGAATCCTATCGATAAATAAGGAAAGGCTAATAGATACATCTTGAACAAACCAAACGGCGAGCCCTTGCTTCCACGAGGGCCCGCCGTTCAGCGATCCTCCGACTTGATCCATTTATCTTCGACTTGTTCGGCGCGGTAATTAATCATCATATTCAGCAATTGCTCCACTTGCTCGGCTACTTGTAACAGTCTGAAATGCTTTGGTTTTAAGAATCCTTCCTGGACCATGCGTTCGAGCCATCCCAGAAGTGGGTCGAAATAGCCGGCGACGTTCAGCAAACCAATTGGTTTGGCATGCAACCCCAGTTGAGCCCACGTCAGGATTTCGAAGAGTTCATCGGCGGTTCCATAGCCCCCCGGCAATGCCGCGAACCCATCCGCCCGGTCGGCCATGAGGGCTTTGCGCTGGTGCATCGTGTCCACGATGTGTAGCTCGGTTAATAGAGCGTGAGCTACTTCCTTTTCAACCAAGGCTTTCGGAATGACGCCAATGACTTCGCCTTCTGCTTGAAGCACGGCATCAGCAAGCACGCCCATTAGCCCAATATTGCCCGCACCGTAAACCAGGCCGATGCCGTGTTGGGCGAGCAACGATCCCAACTGCCGGGCGTTTTCCGCATAGAACGGCTGCTTGCCAACCTGCGATCCGCAGAATACACAGAGACGTCGCATAGCTAGTCCTCAGACGTAGGTAACGACCAATCCGAAGCGTTAAGACCCTTTGTAAGGGCGGCCTCGCCTTTTCGCCTTCCCCAAACCATCGGCCGGTCTATACTCAACTGGGGCGGATTTCGGAGGCCTTGATTCTTGGTTCTCTAGCATCCGCCGTTTTTCTACGAAGAGTGTCCCATGAATGCTTTGTCTCTTTACCTCTTGGCTGATGCGGCAACCGAGGCCAACGGCGGATCGCCGGAATTTCTCGAAAAATATAGCGCCACGATCATGCTCCTAGTAATGGTCGTGATGGGACTCAGTACCTTGCTTGTTTTAGTGCCACGCCTCTTGCGGGCTCGGCAACAGCGCCTGGAACTGCAACACATCGAACGCCTCAAATGCCTCGAACTGGGCCAGATGCCGCCTCACCCGGATGAGCGATCAATCGCGGCGGGGCGCACGGCCAGCCTGGTGCCCATGGTTGTAATGTGTGCAGCTAGCGCGGTGACATGTTTCCTCGCCGCCTACCGGCCTGACCAGCTCTTCGCCGTCGGCGTGGCGACTTGGTGCGTCTCGGGCGCGGTCAGCCTGGCGGCCATCACCGGCGGCGTCGCCCTAATGGGCCGGCTGGCGCATCTCCATGCCGGCATCGAGGAGGAAACCGACGACGAGCCCGAGGAAGAAGGACAAGACAACGGCCGCGGCGGGCGTATAGTGGGCTAAAAGTTTTGCGGCGAGCCTCCGGCGAGGGCGTAACCCTACATGCTCGCCCGAGGCTCGCCGCTAAACGGTTTGAGCTGGGAATCGTGCTCGGAATAACGTCCCGCGATGCGGCTCCGACTCGATCTCCAGCGCCGCCCCGTGATTTTGTAAGATCACGACGACAAACGACAAACCCAGGCCCATGCCCGTGTTTTGGCCTTGATAAAGGGCATTATCGCGCTTGGTCGTGAAATGCGTTTCCGTGCAGCGCCGTCGCACATCTTCAGTCATACCGATGCCGTTGTCACGAACTTCAATGACTACCTGATTCCCTTCACGCCAGCTTCGCAAAGACACTTCACCCTTCCAACTGGCCGCGGCAATGAGGGCTTGACGGCGTTCCTCGGAGGATAACGCCGTGTTTTGACGGGCCGAGTCGCGAAGATAGCCGCGCATCTCATAGGTTGCGTCGCGAGCGTTGAAAAGCAAATTCTCAACGGCCTGTTGCAAATGGGACCAGTCGCCCTCGATATGCAGCGGTTCTGGCGCCAGGTCCAGCGTCAAAATGAGTTTCCACTTTTCCCGCGCGAGCTCGCGCCAAGTGTGGTCAAGATCGCGAATCAGGTTATTCAGGTCGATCCGTGTCCGCTCGGGTCGGCTGGGATCGCGGCGCACCGTTCGCAGGATTTGTTGAAGTCGCTCCGTGACGGTCCCCAGCGTTTGGCGTACCTCATGAAGCATGTTCTCTTGTTCTGGCGAGACCCCGTTGGCTTCGAGACAGCGACGCAACAGGTCGTTGGGCCGGACCAGCAGGTTCTTGATGTTATGGGCATAGGAGCCGGCCATGATGCCGATGCTGGCGTAAAGCTGGGATTTTAATTCGAGGGCTTGCTGCTCGGCGGCCTGCGTGGCCAGGCGCTGTCCCAGCAGCTTGCGTTCGGCTTCTTCCTGGAGATGCTGAGCCTGATCTAGCTGGTGTTGGGCCTGAACGCGCTGTCGATCGCGTTCGCGTTCGCGGCGCTGGACCAGGTTCATCCAGGCTATGGCAAGCACGGTGCCGGCAATCGCCAGGAGAGTCACCCAGCGCAGCCGTTCGCGGGCCGCCTGTTCCTGGCGTTGCCGTTTGTTGTAGGCATGGACCTGATATTGTACGCTGACGATGGCGCGCGGATCGAGCCGCTGGTCTAGGAGTTCGCGATACTGGCTCGGGTTGCGCGGTACGCCGGAATCCCAGTAAATCGGCGGCAGGCGCTCGCTTGGCTCGAAGGCGACCTCGAGCCGATAAATAATGGGGAAGAGCGGCAATTGACCCGGATACATCTTGGTCGGGGGATTACCCAAGGCCAAGAGGTGTTCAGCGATATGGTCCACCTTGAGTTGCAGCGTGGGATCTTTCGTTAGATCCTTCCCTGGATCATTGGAGCGAGCTTGGTCCACGGCCTGTAAGTATTCGCGGACCATTTCGGGCAATGATTCTCGAAAAATGCGGGCTTCCTCGATCCACTCGCGGATAGCCTTTTCGTCATAAGCTTCATCCCCGCGCAGCCAGGAAGGCAGCAATTGCACAAGCACGGCCACAAATAACCCCCAAAGCAGGGCCGGCGCCGCCAGGCCGCGCAGGTATCGCCAGATTCGAGAGCGTTTGGTTGACATGCGAGGCTGACTAACGATCATTTCCCTGATTTGCTCAATTCGTAACCGACTTCCAGAGGATTTCCCACAAGTTGCCAACCCTTGCCTTCAATTCTGTTTGGAGTGAAGACCTCGATGCGGGCCCTGGGCTCCACGCGACTTGCGGTGATTGACGGCCTTATCCAGACCACGTGTTCCCCCGTGCCGCTCGACCGGTTTCCTTTTTCGTCAAACAAGAGCGGATAATTCCCGCCTAGCTCAATGCGCCCTTCTTTCCAGCGCGCTTGCTGGAAACGGTGCGCTAAAGCATCTCCATTGGCCGGCAAACCGCCCTCTTCATTGGCGGCGAAGGCCAACGCCTCCACGATATCGCGATTTAACAACAAATCTTCCGTGCCTGTTGCGGGCGATCCTCGATTGGGATTGCCCGAATTTACCTCTTCCTCGGCTCGAAAGCCCGCCCCGGGCTCCACGGGATTGCGATGGCAGAACAGGACGAGGTTGAAGGGCAGATCTTGAATCGGCCAGAGAACGTCCCGGTCGCGATAAACGGTGTTAAAAGACAGCCCGTCGCCGGTGGCCACGACGAACTTACGCGCTTCATCAGGGGCCGTGCGCATTAGTCCCCGAAGAAAACGTCGCATTGGTTGCGAGGAAGCGCCGGGAAGAACAAGCAAGGGTCGTTTTTGATTGGCGTTCTGGCCGGACAGCTTGGTGTCCATCAATTGCCGTACGACAGGTTCTTCCCAGCGATTGGGCTGGTCGAAACCGCCGACGCTGTAATCGACATACTCGGGAATCGGCAGGTTCTCAAGGGCGCCAGGTTCGGAAGGCAGGTGGTTCTTGAGCGCCTCAAAGAACCGGTCCGTGAGGTCGAGGGAATAGGCATCGTCTTTCCACATGGAAACGTAAATGGGACCGGGGTCGGGGCGCAGTTCGTCGCGTCCCCAGATAAAATCCGTGATCGCTTCGGCCATTTGTCGGTTGGTAAAACAAAAGCGGAAGGTGCGCCCCGTGTGGATATCATTTATGAATTTGGCCTCCAGTCCGTCATTGGACAGCGTGCGATCGGCGGTTGCAGCGGTCAGGAGAATGATCGGCGGCGCGATTTCGGGGTATTTGTCCGTTTGCTCTCGAAGGGTTTTTGCCAAATCAATAGCCAGATCGCTGGAGCTGCCGCCAATTATTGCCAAAGGCGGCGGGCGGCGATGCATTAAGGCATCCACCCATTGAGAGGTCGTGCTATTACTGGTCAGTTTGTACCAGCGGAAAAGAAGGCGGCCTCGGCCGTTCAGTTTAATGGTGAACTGCGGCGTCGTTGCCGTCTCGCGCGGAAAAGCGCCGCTATCATCAATCTCTATCGTCGAGCCGGCGCCATCCCCATTCAATCGTTTGACGGCCTGCCCAGCCCCGGCGACAAAACGCTCCCAGGGTGTGGCGCTGGTGGCGGCGTAGAGCCATACAATCTCGCGTTCGTCGTCGCTCACGCCGAGCGGGATCGGTTTGATGACTCGATTGTCCTCCCACATCGGTATGAGAACCAGCACCGCCGCGCCGAGAGCCAACGCCACGGAAACCAGAACCAGGACCGAAGGCCGAAAGATCCAGCGCATGAAGAATAAACAAAATCAGCGGGCCATGTCTTCGCAACCCACTATGTCGCCAGATAAAACCGGGTGTGTCGCGAAGACTCGACTCACCATGTAAAAGGGCCTAGTGGCATTGTACTGGCCGAATCCCATAATCTACTAATGGTTGTGAGTTCAAATAACCGACCCCCGATTCCCCCAGGATGGAATAACATGAACCCGCTTACGCTCGTTATCTTCGGAGCGTCCGGCGACCTGACGTCTCGCAAGCTGATTCCGGCGCTGTATCACCTGTTCGTCAAAAAGCGCTTGCCCCAGGAAACGCGGATCGTGGGCGTCGCGCGTTCACCCTTCACGGATCGTGAATTCCGAGAGAAAATGGCCAAGGCCATTCAAGAAGAGGACAAGGAGGGCTGGCGGCAAGCCACCTGGAATGATTTTGCCGGAAAGCTCTTTTATGTATCCGCGGATGCAGTGAAGCCGGACGGATTGAAAACCTTGGAGGCTTGGCTTCGCGAGAAAGAAGGACCAACGGGGGGAAATCGGCTTTACTACCTGTCCGTTGCGCCGACGGTTTATCCCGAGATCATTACGCGCTTGGGAGAGGCGGGCATGAGCAAGGAAAACGGCGGTTGGCGGCGAGTCATTATTGAGAAACCCTTCGGCCGCGACCTGGCCTCCGCCCGCCTGCTTAATGAAACGGTCCGGGCCCATTTTCACGAAGCGCAGGTCTATCGTATCGATCATTACCTTGGTAAGGAGACCGTCCAGAATATCTTGGTCTTCCGTTTTGCCAACACGATGTTCGAGCCGGTCTGGAACAAGAATTTCATTGAACATGTCCAGATCACCGTGGCCGAGTCGGGGCTGGTTGGGACACGCGGCGACTATTACGATCGCTCGGGGGTCCTACGCGATATGTTCCAGAACCACATTCTCCAGGTGCTGACGCTCATTGCCATGGAAGGCCCGGCCCGGTTTGCCGCCGACTCCGTGCGCAATGAGAAAGTCAAAGTGCTCGACGCCGTTCCGGTCCCCACGGTTGAAGAGGCGGCGAAGTTTGTCGTGGCCGGGCAGTACGCCGGCTATCGCCAGGAACGCGGCGTGGCCCCGGACTCGCGGACGCCCACGTTCGCCGCCATTCGCTTGAATGTCGAAAACTGGCGCTGGAGTGGCGTGCCCTTTTATCTGCGGTCGGGCAAAGCGCTCAAAAAACGCTATAGCGAGGTCGTCATTCAGTTTCGCAGCCCGCCGCACTTAATGTTTTCCCTGCCGCCCGGCGCTAGCCTGCAATGCAATCGCTTGTCGCTCTGTATCCAGCCGAACGAGGGCATCCATCTTCAATTCGAGAGCAAGGTTCCGGATGAAGGCATGACATTGCAGCCGGCCGATCTGCGCTTCAACTTCAGCGACGCCAATCCCAACATCATTATTCCCGAAGCCTACGAGCGGCTGCTGCTTGATGCCATGAATGGCGATGCGACGCTATTCATGCGCAGCGACGAGATCGAGCGCGCCTGGGAGATCATGGATCCGTTCATAGCGGCGGTGGAAGGAAAGGACGGCGAGCCGCTGGAAGAGTATGCCGTCGGATTGGACGGACCACCATGCTCCCACAAATTCTTGGTCCGAGAAGGTTGCTCCTGGGTCACCGTGTGCCGTTGATACCCCCTTTGACCCTGTGGACCAACTGGTGCGGGCCCAGAGGGTCTGAACCTGACCCTCAGGGTCAAAGTGGTGATCCAGAGGGTCCAGCTGTAAAAGCACGAAACTCGTGCCCGAACTCTGTTCGGGCACGCATCTCCGCGAAACTCTGTTTCGCGTTGAGGCTGTCGCGCGGGACGCGAAACGGAGTTTCGCAAGAGCGGGTTCCCAAGAACCTCGTGCCCGAACTCTGTTCGGGTACGCATCTCCGCGAAACTCTGTTTCGCGGCCTCTCACGCCGGACGCGAAACGGAGTTTCGCAAGAGCGGGTTCCCAAACGGGAGTTTGCGAACCAGGAATCAGGCCGGAACCGGATCAGGTGGAGGAGGAGGCAGCGGCGGTGGAGGAAGCTTGGGCGGGGGCGGTCCCTCGCGGAAGCGCCAGATAGGCGCCGGTGGCGGCATTCGGCCCTCATAATAGGCTCTATATCCTAGTTTGTCCTTGAGTTCCATGAGTCTCCCCCACCTCTTGTTAAGAGAACTCAATCCCCCAACATGGCAGAAAGCCAAATCGCTCCAGACGTCATGACAAAAACAATTTTCACTTGTCCAATTGGAAAGCTCATTTGGGGTTATCTCGGATTGCGCTCGGGTTGCCAACCACATGTGGTGCGCCGAAGAGAAGGACATCATATCCATGGCCATATTGAAGGAAGGAAAGCGCGCCAATTCAGCTTGCAAGCGCATCTCGCTTGCGCAGCAAAATGCCAAAGCAACAAATGAGACGACCACGAACAAGTCTCCATACAAGCTAGTCCCAAGCCTGGGAGCGCGCTTAATCAGCTTACAAGGACCCGAAGCGATTTGCCTTATTGAAAACGCAATCGGTCTGATAACTTGCGCCTGATCAACCCAATTGCGTTTCACTGCTTGCAGAACAAAAGCAAGTTCAGCACCTTAAAAGGCATCAACGCACCTCCTGCCAGAGAGCCTAACCAGTACAGCTCCTCGCGGCTTCCGGTGCGTCGGCGAAGACTTGACGCACCCTACAGTACTGCCTTTTCTTTTCTCCTTGAAAATAAATGTCCAGTTTTTCACCTGGATTTCGATGGATTCTATTAGAGGAGATTGTGCGCCGAATTCGATCCCCAAGGAATGCATCGCTATGTCCACGATTATTCGCCTGGATTATCATGCGACCCATTTCAGACGCCGAGGCAAACCCCGTTGGGACGCCGCGACTCGGCAGCTCTGGTTCAACGGCCAACTGGTCAAGCAGTTCAAGCGACCGGCGTTTTTGCAGGAATTGATCCTGGCCGCTTTCGAGGAACTAGGTTGGCCCGACTACATCGATGATCCGCTGTCCGGCCAATTAGACCAGGATGCAAAGGGCCGGCTCCACGATGCGATCAAGAGGTTGAACCGCCATCATCGATTTCGCGCGATCTCGTTCCATGGCAACGGCACCGGCCAAGGCATCATTTGGAAGCGCTTGGAAAAAATCGCTAGCGGCCCCAGATAGGCCCTAGACAGAAGAAATCCCCAGGCGACAATGCGGCCGTCATAGGGATCAATGAGAACTTATACACGGCCGCGCCGCTCGTGATTGAGCGTCAAGCAGCTTGAGGGAGACTATGGACATGGTGCGACTGAAGTACGAATTGGCTATTGCTCCTCGCGCCTTTATTTGACTTCGACAGTCACCTCACGGCTCCAGTATGTGCGTTCGCCTAAGTTGAGTTTCATTCTTACCTCACCATACGGGTTCGGGCGTTTGTCCAGCACCCCCATTCTTTTGTCGGCGAGAGGCGTGAAACCCATCTTGAACGACATCCGGCCGGGAGCCATTACTTTCATGCCAAGGGCTTTTTCGTATACTCCCCCCGGTGCCAGCTTGATCTCTATGGGGAAGTTGCGGTAGCTGTTAAAGGCATCCCACAGAATACAAGGATTGCTGGATCTCCAATGCATATCCCAGGTGGTCAACATAACCCAGAAGGCCTGGGGCGTTGGTGACGCGTTGGTGACGCGTAGAACGACGTCAAAAGGTTTGCCGACCTCGACTTCGTCCTGCTTGGGCTCGACCGAAATCTGAAACGGTTCTGAGCGGACCGCGAGGACCTCCTTGCCGTCCGGCCCCAACACCAGCCCGACCCGAGTGCCGGTAGCCAGTTCGTCGAGCTTGGCGGGGCGGTCCAGCAGAACCTCGGCGTCTTTTGCCAGGTCAAAGGTCTTTTCTTGCTTCTTGCCATCCTCAGTCGCGATGGCCAGGGTAACCCTTCGGTGATCAAGGTCAACTAACTTAACCACCCCGTAGACGTCCGGCTCCGCACTACCTTCGGCTGGCTGACCCAGCGCACCGGCTGGCTCCGCGGCATCCGCTTCATGGTGGAAGCCTTGCGGGAATAGGGTCAACCAGATCCAGGCCAAAAGGGCGCTAGTCGCCAGCACGCCCGCGGCCACCACGATCCGCCGAGTATCTCTCATGGTCATCAACCCTTTTGTGGAATACGTTCCATGCATGAAGGGCTTGCCGCTCATAACATCATGGATCACAGCTTATCTACTTCACGGTAAGCCGTGTCAAGCTAAAATGCAGACAAACAAATTGGTGGCTGTGTCCATTAATTCTCTAAAAGCCAGAGCAAAACCCACATACCAGGAGACGCGAAGGCTCTGTAGAAAAACTATAGCTGGCACCGTTTCGACCAATGCCCTGACTACGCAGCTTGGTTGGTGAGCGACCTCCCAGCGGTGACCTGTGGTACGGCTGGTGGTATGCCGGATTTGGTTCGGATGGTAAAGATGCGGGCCTCAGATTGTCGGCGTGTCCCGGTGCGCCTACATTTCTACATTTCTTTTTTGAGTATTTTCTGAAATAGCGTACGAAATCGAGCGTAGATCGGAAGTAGTATGGTAGAAGACTGGCCGTCAACAGGCCCACGAGTCCTACCGATAACTCCGCATGAAAAAGGTCATCGACCAAGTCCGCAGGGCCGTGCTTCAGCAGGATGATGCCTCTCCTGCGGATGCCGACCTGCTCGCGTGCTTTATCGCTCGCCGCGATGAGGTGGCCTTTGAGACTGTGGTCCGCCGGCATGGGCCCATGGTGATGGGCGTCTGCCGACGTCTGCTGCATCACGAGCACGATGCGGAAGATGCCTTTCAAGCGACTTTCTTTGTGTTGGCTCGAAAAGCCGGCTCGCTCGCGACTCGCGAGTTGCTGGCGAATTGGCTCTACGGCGTTGCTACAAAGACCGCTCTTAAGGCGCGGGCCTTGGCGACCAAACGGCAGACGCGAGAAAGGCAGGCGCCGATCATGCCCGAGCCGAAGCCTGCCCGTCCCGAGACATGGGATGAATTGCGTCAGGTGCTTGACCTGGAATTGGGACGCTTGCATGCCCGGTATCGCACCCCCATCATCCTGTGCGATCTGGAGGGAAAATCGCAAAAGGAGGCGGCTCAGCAAATAGGTTGCCCCGTGGGCACATTGTCCGGTCGCTTGGCGCGCGGACGCCAAATGCTAGCTCAGCGGATTACACGCCGCGGCATCGTCGTAACAAGTGTTTCGTTGACCGGTCTTTTGAGTCACCACGCGTTGGCGAACTTCTCGCCCTTATTAGCCTCGACTACGAGCAAGGCGGCGCTCTTGATATTGGCCGGGCAGACCGAAGCCGCCGGTCTAATTTCCGGCAGTGCCCTTAACCTCATGCAAGGAGTTATGAAATCCATGATGTACGCGAAACTGAAAGTAGTTCTTTCATTGGTTTTAATTGCGGGAGCCCTAACGGCTTCATCCGCTCTTGTTAGCATGGGCAATCCGTTGCCTCAAGCCAGGCCTGCCGATGAGGAGATCAACCCTTCCGGCGCTAAGCCTACTAAGGTGCAAAATAAAGAAAAGGCGGCTGGCCAAGAGCGTGCGGATAAAACGAAGGACCCTGCTCAAGACCAAGACAAAATCAAACCTGGTGATCGCCTTGTCATCCACGCTGCTCGCGTCCTTCCTGATGCGCCCCTTGACGGCATCTACCTTGTGGAAAGCACCGGCAAGGTGGCTCTAGGTCCTATTTATGGCCGAGTCGAAATTCAAGGGCAGACGCTAGAACAAGCTGAAGTATCAATCCTAGATCGTCTCAAATTGTTCCTCAGAGAACCTGCGGCGGTACAAGTGACGTGTTATGACCCCTCTGAGCCGCTTGCGGGCCAAGATCCAGAATTGGCCAAGCGGGTCAAGAAATTGGAGGGTGAAGTGCGGGAACTGAAGGCGATAGTGGAAAAACTGCAAAAGAAGTAAGAGAATGGTGACAGTCTACGCAGGTCTTGTCATAGCTTATGGTTGAAAAGCAGTCTTTCCGTTCCAACCTTTCATCGACCGTTAGGCCCAAATGCTTTCCATTTCTTTCCATAGGGGGTCAGGCGAAATGGAAAGAACCAAATAGCAGGCCTGTGGAACAGCTTTTGGCCCGGACGGTCAGGTGGTGACACTCTTGTTTCGCACCACCTGCCCCCCTCGGGTTGTACGCGGCGTCATTGACGCTCAATGATGCTCATTGGAGCGGCGCCGGTGGGGTGGGGTTAAACGCATTTCAACCTATTCTCTCCCGCCATTCAACGCTTGGACCGACGGCCGGCCACCAACAGGGTCATCTGCTCGCCTAAGAGGGCAAGGAACAGGGCTGCCGCGTCGATGCCCAGAAGGACGGCCGCATGCTGCTCGAGGCTCGGAATCGCTAGAACCAGCAAGACATGCAGCGAGATTACAAACAAGAATGCCAGGATGAAGTAGCCCAGAAAGGAATCGGTCAACTTCAGGGGGCGGAACGGTTGGTCGGTGGGGTCAAGCTGCATCCAGAATGAACCGGCCGCCAGGCGAACGCGGAGGTAGATGAGCATTTCCAGAAAGCACGTCACGACCATCAGGATGCTGTAAATCCAAGGGCCGTATTTCAGGATAGCGTCGGCCGGCAAATCCGCTTGGCGACCCGCCTCTATCTTGCCAAGCCCGGACAACGACTCGAAGACGGAAAAGACGATCAGCCCCGCGAAAGCAATCTCCGAAATCATGCCTTGGTTGGCCTGCTGCATGCTCTGGGCGACGTGATCTTCCCATTCATTTTTTTGAAACGGCCCGCACGCTTCCTCGGCCGCCTTCTTCAATGCAAAAGAGGCGGCCTTGTGGTGGTAGCGAAAGTAGAGAAAGAGCCAAACCGCTCCAATCCAGACCGCCAAGGCGATCGAGATCAACAGTGGAATGGATAGCGCCAGGAACAAGATCGCCGCCGAGAAACTTGCGATCAAATCGACCAAGACAAACTGAAGAAACGATACGCCCAGGAGATTATTGCGCGCCGCCCGCACGGGATCGCCCTTGCGGGTGAAGTCTTGTTCCTGCATGAGCCGGGCATACAGGACGCCGTTGAGCACCATGCCGCCGTGCAGCTTCGCCATGCGCAGGGCCAGGACCAGGCTCAAGACCATGAGCACGAAGGCATAAAAGGCGAAGCCATGCTGTTCAATCTGGACCAACGACGGCGGCAGCCCGCCCTTGAGCACGTTTTGCAGAAACAGCCCCATGGCGGCAAAGGCCGAGCCAAGAAACGTCAGCAGTTCCCGCCGCCGTTCCACCAAACTGCGAAACTCGCGACTGACCGTCGTGAAGTCGATCATGGGAGACACCTAGGGGCATCGAGGACTTACAGGGCCTTTATCTACTTCAGATAGCCGGCATTTTGCACTTGCAGGTCGCTTCGGTCAACTTCTTTGCGCCTCAGTGTGGCGAGGCACTGGCCGAGTAAGTTAGAATTGGCGCCATGCCGACGCTAATCCGGGTGGAGGTAGTCGGCAATCTTGGCGCTCCGGTTGGACACTTGCCGACGATTGGAGATTCGCTCCCATGATTACGGGGCATCGTCAGGAAATTCTGCAGCTCCTTGAGCGGTTGAGCGAACTCACCCCGGAGGTGCGGTTCGGACAACTAATCGCAAACCTGTCATACCTGGCCGTCGTGCCGACGAACGAGGCGATCTGGGACATGGAGGATGAACAATTGGTCGCCGCCATCCGCAAACACATCGCGGATCTGTCGGACCGGGCCATGAACGTCGCTTGAATGGATGGAATGCGATCAGGTTTTCACAACCCGAACGTGTGCAATGGCGAAAAAAAAACTGGCCCTGGCACAGCTTCAATTAACTTCGCTCGCAATGGACATCCAACCCAACTTCACGAGCGCTTTGCGAATGCTAATAACGGCAGGGCGATTCATGGCGAGAGCCTTGATGGTCGCCCGGCTGGTGGCGGTTTGCCCGACCAAGCGACACTCTTGCGTCCAACGGAAGTGATCGGACCAGTGATCTTGGCGTGGATGGAACAAGGGAACAAACTGTTTTGATATTGGATCAAGGCCGAGGGTTCGTGCGGCCTTCTTCAGTGAGCAGGTCACGCACGCCAAGGCCAGGTTCTCGGCGCTTGTTGGCCCCCCGGCGGCGCGCGGCTGGATGTGATCAATATGAAAAACGGCTTCCTGTGACGATTGTGGCAGCAAGCAGTACTCACAACTTGGTGAGCGCGGCGCCGGACCAGCTTGACCAAAGCGGCCGGGATATGATCACCCATGGCGCGGGCCTTTGGCAGCCACTTTCGCGCGTAGTCGCATCAGAGACAGGAGATCCACCAGTTCAGCCAGTGCGTCGGCCTCGCGTCGTTCCTTCCGTGAAAGCTTGCCCATTTGGTCCTGCCGGTCGAGCAATTCCTGGAGCCGATCGTGCAGCGCGGAGGGCAATCGGAACTTCCGCCAATCCTTGGGCAAGTTCACCTCTACCAACACAGTATTAGCCATAGTCCCTCCTTAATCCGCCGCTTGGCTACGGATCACCTGCCCAGAAGTTCTCGCGCAGACGCATCGCGTCGCCATTGGAGGCAGATTACTTGTGCTGTTCGGTGCGTTGGATAATTGTTGGCCCTTTAGTCGGATATTACCAAGAGGCGCCACTATCGAGAAGGTCGTCGCCCGGCGCCCTGGCTCCCTCACTCCAGCCTAAACCGGCTCCCCCCATCCTCTTCATGGCGTATCTCGTCCACCGGCTCCTTGCGGCCTGGCCCCTTGTAGAGCCGATTAGGGCAATTGAAGACGATGCCCTGGGCGGCGCCGACATTCTTGTATGCATGAACTACTCCGGCGGGGATGATGAGGAGCATGGGGTTGTCGATTCCGACGATTTCGGTTTGATAAGCGAGGTAGGTCGGCGATTTCGGCCGGTTGTCCCAGAGATACATCTTGAAGTTGGACGGGCCCAGGAAACAAAAACAATCGGCCTGATCAACATGCTCATGCGGGCCGCGGGCGACGCCGGGCTCGGTCATGGAAATGTAAGCCATGACCGGATGAAACTCGGCCGGCAATTCATCATGGCGAAACAACTCACAAAGCCAACCGCGCGAATCGTGAAACCGCTTGAGCGGCTTCCAGACGATCCCATCGATGGAGCCGGGATGAAAGGCCATAGGAACCTCGAATGCCAATTGATTACGCGGAATAAGTCCCCGGCTTACCGGGCGGATCATAGGCTCCGTCCACTACGGCAGCCCCGCCAATTTCCGGCCGACCCATTCCAAGGTTAATAACGACAACAACACGGCGAGCGTTATCCACCATTGCCAAAGTCGATTCTCAACGCGTTCCTCGTGCGCGCTGCTCCGGCTCTTGATTAACTCGATTAATTCCCGGGCTTGATCGGCCGTGAAGAACTTGCCGCCGCTTTTGATGGCGATTTCCTCCAGCAGCGGGAAATTGGTGGAAAGGTCCGCCATCTCTTCGCTCGCGGTCGGGTTGACTGAAAACGTAGCGCGCAAGGGAGTCGGCGTGCCGTCTGGTCCGGCAGGGCCGCGCAGTTTTTCTTCCAGTTCAGGGACGGCCATCTCGATGGAATACTCGCCCGCCGGCAAATCCCGGAGCTTGCCTTCCAAGATGCGCGGTTGTGCCGGGCGGGTCTTCAAGGGCACGAGTGCCACGGCTTCATCCGGCTTGCCCGGTTGACGATGCAAGATGCGGGCCCCGGCTAGGGCGTCGGGCCGCAATAGATGCGTCTCCTCACCCAGGCGCACCACGACCTCGACCTCTTGCCCCTGCTGGTAAACCGGCTCGCGAGTGCCGAAGCGGACCCACTCGTTGCCCGTCACTAGAGGCTTATCGGTCGCTGCCCAACGGATGACCTGGCCCCAGAAGCGATGGTGGTAAGTGTCGCCGGTCTTATAGCGCCAGCGCCAGGTGCTGTCCAATCCGAGGAACAAGACCCGGCCGAAACCATAGTTGTGCTTTACGATCAAACCGTTGTGATTCTCGACCTCGCCCGGTTTACGTTTCGCGCCCGGTTGATCGTCCTTCCAGTAAGCCAGGGGCGTGGCGCCTGGCTTGGCGTCGCCGACAATGCCCCAAAAATGGGCCGGGAAGGCCTTCCAGCGCTCGGCGCTCTTGGCGGTATCGTTTTCCATTTTGAGGAAGTCCGTCATCCCGCCGTCATGCGTCAACGTGACCGGGAAGCCGCGCTCGGGGTTGGGCAAGGCGAGCCGAGGTTGTTCAATCGGCAAAAGTTTTACGATTGCATCCTCGTTGCCGCCAACATTTTGATAGGCCAGCGGCATGGCGCGTTTGCCTGCGACGATAACCAGCGTGCCGCCGCGATCGGCGACGTATTTCAGCAGGCGCGTTCGTTCCGCAGGCGGCAATTGCTCCGGAGTGACATCGCCCAGGACGATGCAATCGAAGTTGGCCAAAGCGTCCGGCTCGGCGGGCAATGCCAGGCTGGGATTTCCGACTTTCCGCAAGTCCTCCTCCGGGACCTTACCGACCCGCGGCTGCTGGAACACAACGCTGCTGACCTGCATGGACCGGTCGCGTGCCAGGGCGCTGGCCAGATAATGGAACTCCCAGCGGGCCTCGCCATCGATGAGCAGTACGCGGGCTTTGTCGTCGGCCACGTTGACCTTGATGGCCTGACTGTTGTTGTCCGTGCGGACTTCCTTGGTTTCCGGCAACGCCGGACGGACGGACACGGTCAACGTCTCTGTACCTGGTTTGTCCAGCGGCTGAGTGAAACGCTCGATATAAGAACTTTGCTTGCCATCGTGATGGACGACGCGCTCCTCCACCGGCTTTTCTTGCCCTGCTCGGTGAAGTTGGACGATCAAATCTTGCGCCGGCAGACCGCTCACGCGAAAGCGGGCCTCTACCGGGACGTCAGCGTCCTTGAAAACCGTGGTCGGCGCCTTGACGCCCAGGATGGCGATGTCCGGCGGCGGCAGACGCGAGCCCAAGCCGACCGGAAAGACCGGCAAGCCCTTCTCACCCATTTCGATCGCCTTTGCCACCGGCGAATCGCGTTCATTGTGCTGGCCATCGCTCAGCACGACGACGCCCAAGACCTTTGCGGATTCCGGGCCCGACTTCTCCAGCGCACGCGTTAAAGGGACAAGCAAATTGGTCCCATTTTTGGCTCCGAGGGCCGGGCCATTGGGATCTTTTTCGCCCTTAACCTCTTTGTCCTCAAAGAGACCATCGATCTGATCGAGAGGCACATCCCAGGCTTCCTTGCCGAATCCCATCAACTCGACGTTGTGCTTGCTCGCCAGCGTCTTGAGCAGTTGCAAGGCATCTCCCATGAGTAAGCGCTGCGCGAAGGCGCCGCGCGTTAGCTCATCCACCCTCTCACAAACCCGATCATGCATGCGATGGCGTTGGGCGGCTAATTCGTCGCGACTTTGGCCGTCCGCCGGGTCATCGTCTCCGACCCACCTCGGTGGGCCTCCCGTCTCGTAATCCTTGATCCAGGCCGCCAATTGCTCATCGGTACACAGGTCACGCGCCAATTGAAGCCCGAGGGCCACCTTGAGCTTTTCCGCGGCCGGCCGCTGCGGATCGGCCACGCCCATGCTATCGGATCGGTCCACGGCGATTACCACGCGACCGGGCAACTCTTCGGAGACCGTGTGCGCCAATATCGGCCCCAGCCCGACCAGACTGATCACCACGAACAGCACCAGCATGCGAAGCAAAAGCAGCGAGGTCGCCGTAAAGCGCGAGACAAGTTGCAACTCATAACGGTAAAGCCACACCACCAGGGCAACCGGAATGAGAGCCAGCACCATCCAGGCATCGGTATTCGCCCATCCCGACCACTCGTCCCAGGGCGGCGAAAACATCAGATAGGAATCCGTGAACGGCAACGGAATGTGACGTGGGAGGTGCAGCATTGACTACCTGTTATTTTGGGAACTTAGCGTCAAGGAGATCGAGGATGGAGGGTCGAGGATGGCGATGGGTTTCTGTTGGGTCGGAGGCGAAGCAGAGCTTCGCGGTAGTGCGGTCCCAAACAGAGTTTGGGACCGAGGATATCCTCGATCCTCGATCCTCGATCCTCGATCCTCGATGCTCGATCCTCGATGCTCGATCCTGGACTTCCACGCTCCGGACCATCGCTCATGCCGATTGATTCCTCACCAATCGCCGGGTCATCCACACTTCGCCGCACAGGAGCGCGATCACGCCGATAAGGCACCAGGTCCAGACTTCCTTGCGGGGGGCTGTCTCGACGATGCGTTTGAACATTTGCTCGCGGTCGTTTTCGTAAGTCACATCGAGAAACTTGCCGACCTTGGCCCGATCCTTGTCGTCGCAAGGAGTCAGGTCGGATTCCCGCGAATCCGGCTGAGCAACATAATAGATTGTTCGATCCCCGGAAAGAACGCGATAAACGCCCGTCTCGCGAGTAGCCTCGTATTCAACGAAGGTGCCGCGCGGCAGCCGGCGAACCTGGGCGGGATAACCATCTGACCCGGCCGCGCCGTCCAGAGCCAGCTTTCTGGTCTCCGCTCCGGGCGGTTGCAGGCTCAAGTCGGGAAGCTCCTCCTCGGTCTCGATCCAGTAGCGCAGCGGCTGGCCGGGCTGGACATTGTGATCCGCGCCGCGGGCCCCCGCCAGGTAGTAAATCAATTCATGGGCCAACGGCACGAAGGCGGGCTTGGTGGTGAGATCCGTGCGCCAGGAGCTATCCAGCGGGACCGAACAAAGCAGGACGCGGCCGCCCTGGTAAGTCCGCTCCACGAAAAACGGGTCGCCACTCGTGAAGAGCGCCACGGGAACCGACGCGGAGGAACGAACCGGCGTGCTGACCTTCCACCAACGCGGGAAATGGACCTCGGCCAGGCCTTCCGTCGGCATCTTGCGAAACATTTCCAGGGCCGGATTATTAAAGCTCGTAACACGCGGAATGGTAGCCCGCTCCGGTTGCGCTTCATCGCCGACCAAATCATCCAGCGCGGCCGGCAACCAGCCCTGGCCGCCTCGGTAAAGCTCTTCGTTGTAAAAGGCGGGCTCGGCCCGTTCTCCCAGCGCCACCAGGACGCCGCCGCCGCCGGCCAGAAAAGTGCCAACCGCCTCTTGCTGCGTCGCGCTGAGTCGGGCGACGTTGGACAACACCAGCACACGCGGTTTGCTGCCGGGCCTGTCGGTCAGGTCGCGCGCCAGTAAAGCCGGCTCAAAGTTTTGCACGGAAACCACACGCGTCAAGACGACCGGGTTGGGGTCGCCGGCCGGTGACAGGGCGTCGCGCAGGAAATCCGCGCCGCGCCGCTTGACGTTGGGCCGTTCATCGCCGTTCACCAGCAGAACGGGCAAAGCGGGCACGATCTCGACCGCGAAATCCTGGCGATTGTCGCCCGGCAAATGGTCCTTGATGATGTAGCCGGGAGGCTGCTTATCCGGCGGCGGATCGGGCTCAACAATCACCGAGACGAGATGCGATCCCGGCGAGGCAAAGGCATGGCGAAAGGAAAGCGGCACCTGGCCTTTCTCAAGCTGGGCCTTTTCCGGCGCCTTCAAGTCCCGAACGATTTGGCCGTCAACTTCCAGCCGAATGCGGTAGGGCGGCGAGTAAGTCTGCTGGCCATGCAGGACAAGAGCCGTATCGAAGGCAATCTCCCAGCCCACGGGCACAACCGTTTGGCTCGCCTTGATAGCCGCCAGAGCCCAATTGGGCGGATCGCTGGGTCGATTGGGAGCCAGATTGACGACCCAAATGCGCGGCTTGATGGACCTGCCCTCGGGAGCCTGGTTCTTGCTTAGTTCCCAGCTCGTCAACGTGGCGGCGTCGGCCCAGCCGAAGCGTTGATTATCGGTCAAGATGATGATTTCGCGTTCGGCTCGTTGGCTGGTTTCCAGGATTTTGCGTGCGGCCTGGATGGCTTGCGGGAAATTACAGCCGCCGGCCGGTTCGGGCAGCTCGGTGATCGACTCGCGAGCGCGCTCCAGATCGTGAGTCAATGTCCCCTGAACGGGTATGACTTGTTGCTTGGCTTGAAGAATCGCCACGGCATCCTGGCCGGACAGATCCTCGACAAACCCCGTCGCCCACTCCTTCGCTGCCGCATGGGCCGACTGGCCGGAACCCAGGTAGCCCATGCTGTAGGAGCCGTCGAAGAGGATGACCACATCGCGATTGTTGCGGCCAAACTTGCCCAGAGCGGAACTCTCGACGAATGGACCGGCCAGCGCGAGGACGAGGATGGCGATCAAGCCCATGCGCAGAAGGAGCAGTAGCAATTCCTCGATCAGAAGTCGTTTTCGTGTCGTTTCGCTGACCTGCAGAAATTGCATCGCTCCCCAGTCGACGACATTGTAGCGCCGGCGATTGAGCAAATGAATAATCACCGGAATGGCCATCCCAGCCAAGCCGGCGAGCATGAGCAGATTGAGAAAACCGAACGGCATGTTTATTTTCCCACGTTTAGCGGCGGGCCTCTGGCGAGCGCGAAGCGCTACGCGCTCGCCGGAGGCTCGCCGCTAAACGGAATCTTTTATCTCCTGTTCTGGCGTTTGGTCAGATAAACACCCAGCGCGCGTTCCACCGGTTCGTCAGTTCGGAGCAGATGGTAGTCAACCTGCAATTGCCCCGCTTGATCCCTTAATAGTTTGCAGTATTCCTGGAAGTTTTTGAGGTACTCCTTCCTGAGCCGTTGCGGATCGACCAGGACCTTGTTCCCGGCGATTTCCAGATTGCGGAACTGGGTCCATTTCTTGTAGGGAAATTCAATCTCCTCGGGAGCCAGCAAGTGGAAGAGGAGCACTTCATGGCGGTAATAACGGAAGTGGCCCAACGCCTTGATTAGAGGGCCGATATTCTCGAAACAGTCCGATAAGATGACGATCATGCCGCGCCGGGGAAACTGCTCGGCCAATTGATGCCAAAGCGGGGCCAGGCTGGTTTCGCCGCCGGTCTTCGTCTCTTCCAGAGTCTGAATCACGCGGAGAAGGTGCTTGGAATTGCTCTTGGGCGGAATCATGCCCCGAACTTTGGTGTCATGAGTCGCCAGGCCAACCGCGTCACGCTGGTGCAGCATCAAGTAGGCCAGCGAGGCGGCGAGGTACTGGGCGTATTGAAATTTGCTCGCATGCTTGCCCTGGAAGCCCATGCTTCCGCTGGCGTCAACGAGGAGATAAGCGCGAAGGTTCGTTTCTTCCTCGTATTCCTTGATGTAGTAGCGGTCGGTTTTCCCATAGGCGCGCCAGTCGATGTGCCGGATCTCGTCACCGGGGTAATACTGCCGATGCTCGGCAAACTCGACGCTGAAGCCTTTGTAAGGGCTTTTGTGAACGCCGCTGAGGAATCCTTCGACGAGCTTGCGAGCGACCAGCGCGAGCCGGCCGTATTTGCTCAAGGAACTGGGATCGAAGGAGACGGTTGGCGACGGCATGAATCATCCTTGGCGGGTATTGGTCGGCAATTTGCCTTATGCAATTTGCAATTTCTCCCTTTCACGCTCGCAACACTTTCGCGGCCGCTTGTTCTTGAGGCAACGGCACGGCCTCGATTAGCCGGCGAATAATCTCGTCGGTGGTGATGCCTTCCGCGTCGGCATTGAACGTGGTGACCAGCCGATGGCGAAGGACGGGAAAAGCCACGGTCTTGATGTCGTCGGTCGTGACGTGCAACCGGCCATGAAGGATCGCCCGGGCCTTGCCGCCGAGGATGAGATACTGGCAGGCCCGTGGGCCGGCGCCCCAGCTAACCAGTTCGGTGATGAACTTCGGCACGTTGGGCTCCCGAGGCCGAGTGGCGCGGACAAGATCGGCGGCGTAAGAGAAGACGTGATCCGCGACGACGACTTGCCGAACCACATTTTGAAGCTGCAAAATCTGCGGGCCGTTAATCACCGCCTGGAGTTCCGCTTTGACGATGCTCGTTGTCCGCTTCATGATCTCCAACTCTTCATTGCGCGACGGGTAGCCGACGATGATGTTGAACATGAACCGATCGAGCTGAGCTTCCGGCAACGGGTAAGTGCCTTCTTGTTCAATGGGGTTCTGCGTGGCCAGGACAAAGAACGGCTCCGGCAATGCATAGGTATGGCCGGCCGCGGTGACGTGGTGTTCCTGCATGGCTTCGAGCAGCGCGGCTTGCGTCTTGGGCGGCGTGCGGTTGATCTCATCGGCCAAGATCATGTTGGCGAAGATCGGGCCGGGCAGAAACACGAATTTGCGCCGGCCCGTGTCGGGATCATCTTGCAGAATGTCTGTGCCGGTGATGTCGGCCGGCATCAAGTCGGGTGTGAACTGGATGCGTTTGAAGGAGAGTTGCAGGATCTTCGATACGGTGCTGACCAGCAGCGTTTTGGCCAAGCCCGGCACGCCTACGAGCAAGCAATGCCCCCGGCTAAATAGGGCCATCAGCAGTTGTTCAACCACTTCCTTCTGGCCGACGATGACTTTGCCGATCTGCTCGGTCATCTGGCTATAAGCGCCCACCAATTGGCGCACCGCTTTGACTTCATCGGGCGTGGCAGCGTTGGGATCAGTCATATTGGGGGCAAGCTCCCAGGCAGGGGACGGGATCGGCAAGAATTTCATTCTAACCGCCGTATCCACGCCTGCAACAGCGCAAAAATTGTTTAGCGGCGAGCGCGTAGTATCGCGCGCCGTTTAGCGGCGAGCCTCCGGCGAGCGCATTGCAACGCGCTCGCCGGAGGCTCGCCGCTAAACGGGGACTTTGTTGCGGCAGCGTCACAGAGCCGGTATGCTGGCTACTGCCGAGATAAATTCTGAAATCACCAAACGAGTGCTTGCTTCATGGCCAAATCCGATGCCGCCGACCGCGAGCCACCGGGGTCCCCGGCGATCAACGTGGCTGCCATTGCCAACAAGATCATTGCCAATGTCGAAAAGGTCATCATCGGCAAGCGGCCTCAAGTGACCCTGGCCCTGGTCGCGTACTTTTGTGAAGGCCACATCCTCTTGGAGGATGTGCCCGGCGTTGCCAAGACCATGCTGGCCCGCGCCTTGGCCAAAAGCGTCGGCTGCACGTTTAAGCGCCTGCAATGCACCCCTGATCTTCTGCCGACCGATGTGACAGGCGTGTCGATTTTCAGCCAAAAATCGAACGAGTTCGAGTTTCGTCCAGGCCCGATCTTCGCTCAAACCGTCCTGGCCGACGAAATCAACCGGGCCACGCCCCGAACGCAATCCGCTCTCCTCGAAGCGATGGGCGAGCGGCGCGTGACGGTCGATGGTCAAACATACACTCTCAAACCGCCTTTTCTTGTAATTGCCACGCAAAACCCGATTGATCATGAGGGCACGTTTCCGCTGCCCGAGGCGCAGCTCGACCGATTTCTCATTCGCCTAAGCCTGGGCTATCCGAGCCTGGACGAAGAATCAAAGATGCTCCAGCGTCTTCAGCACGGTCATCCTATCGACGAACTCGGCACAGTCATCTCTGCCGCGGAAGTCATAGCGTGCATTGACGCCATTCGCAACGTCTACGTTGACGATAAGGTGCGCAAGTATCTATTGCAAATCGTCGAGGGCACGCGCCTTCATGACGATGTCGCTCTGGGCGGCAGCCCCCGTGCTTCCATCGCGCTGTTCCGCACGGCTCAGGCGTGCGCGGCGATTTCCGGCCGTAATTTCATCTTGCCCGACGACATCAAGCGCATGGCGCTACCCGTCCTGGGTCATCGTATGATCCTGCGCCCGGAGAGCCGGCTTCGCAAGCTATCCACGGCGTCAATCGTTAATGACATCGTGTCCGACGTTCCCGTCCCCGTTCTAGCCTCACAGCAATCCGAAGCGGAAGACGTCTTTGCGTGAAATGGTTCATCGGCGTAGCTCTGCTGCTTCTCGCGGCCCTGTTCCTTGAATCGGGTCTGCTGGCTTACGCCACGTACGTTTTGATCGGCCTCCTTTTGCTCACGCGCGTTTTGGCGCACGCGTGGATCAACAACCTGTCAGCAACGCGTGTCTGTAAGCAAACGACCGCGGAGGTCGGCGATGCGGTGCCGGTGGAGCTAACGGTTCGTAATACCGGCTGGCTGCCGATTCCCTTTCTTCTGCTGGAAGACTTGTTGCCGCGAGCAGCTCTGGAGCAAAAACCGCCGCGGTTGCGGACCAAAGGCAAGCGCCTTCATATTTGCATGCTGGCCGCGCACTCGGAGAAGGTCTTTCTCTACAAGGTGCAATGCCAAATGCGCGGCTACTATCAGATTGGACCGGTTGTTCTCGAAACCGGCGATCTCTTCGGATTGCATCGCCGCTATCGAATTGAGTCCGAGCCGAATTACCTGATGGTCTATCCGCGCTACGTCTTATTGGAAGGTTACGAGATCGCCTCGCGCCGGCCGATCGGCGATGTCAGGCTCACGCATCGCCTATACGAAGACCCGACGCGCATTGCCGGCGTCCGGCCCTACGAGCGGGGCGATCCGCTCAACCGCATTCATTGGCGGGCAACCGCCCGGACGGGCGAACTGCACAGCAAGATTTATGAGCCTTCCACCCTCTCCGGCGCGACCATCGTGCTCGACTTTTTCAAGGCCGGCTATCATCACCGTGGCGAACCGTATCGTTCTGAATTAGCCGTGACCACCGCCGCATCCCTCGCTAATGCCGTCTATGAGCTGGGTCAGCAGATAGGTTTCGTGAGTAATGCCCGTGACGCGGTCGATCGCATTCGCCAAGAGGGCTGGGACCGCGAAGCCCGCACGCGCATCGCCGCCCGCAAGACGGCCGCCATGGCCGAGAGCAGTGAACGGTTGCAACCGGTGCTTGTTGAGACGCGGCGCGGCATAGAGCAGTTGCAGCGCATTCGCGAGACGCTGGCGCGCGTCGAGTTGACCGACGGCATGCCGTTTCCGCAATTAATCACGGAAACCGCCAGCCGCATTCCGCGCGACGCCACGGTTCTGGCCGTGGTCCCTGATGTGCCGGTTGAATCCGCGCTGGCCTTGGGCAACTTGCGCCGCCGTGGCCTGGCGGTGACAGTGGTCCTGGTGGCTTGTGAACCGGACCGGCAAGAGAAGGCTTACGGACGGCTGATTGCGGAAGGCATTCGTGACATAAGGCCGTTGCATGACGAGGCTGGTCTGCCTCACTTATGCCGGCAACAAATGCTCGGACCGCTCATTACCGGCTGGGAAGGCAAAGCGCCCAAAGGAACGGATCCGGGGCCGCAAGCAACGTGGATGCGGCAAACGGTGTACGATATGGGAGATACGGATTTGGGAGAGGATTGATATTTCGACGCCACGCTTCTCGTTCCCAAACTCCGTTTGCTTCTCGTTCCCAAACTCCGTTTGGGAACGGGTTTTCGCGAAACTCTGTTTCGCTGAATCAGCCGAAACTGGACCTTTTTCGCCACAGGAGCCGAAACAGAGTTTCGGGGAAGTGCGTTCCCAAACAGGGTTTGGGAACGAGAGTTAACAGAGTTTGGGGGAAGTGCGTTCCCAAACAGAGTTTGGGAACGAGAGTATCTCGGTGATGATTAACCCCGGATGGGATCATGGCCTCTTCCAAACCGCGATCCACGCTCGCCGACTACATGATCATCGCCATCAGCCCGGCGTTGATCATGGGACTTGTCGCCAGCCTGGTCTTCTTCCTCGTCGCAATCCTCTATGAAGGCGAGTTTACAGGCCGGCTGCGCTGGATTCTGTTTTTCTTTGTCTTCGGCGCTGTCCTGGTTGCGCGCATTTCAATGGAGGACGGCATCTCGGAACGGGCCCCCATTTATGGCCTTATTCTTGGAGTGGCAACGTGGATCGGGTTGAACTTGTTCGTCGAATACCCGGGCGACACGCCGCTGTTCTCGATTAACTGGCTCATCAACCTGGGGTTCGTGGTTCTGATCTGGTGGTGCGCCCACCAGCTGACGCGGGACTGCACTTACATCGACGACAATGTGGAGGCATCCGGACAAGGGCTCTTGGTGGCCGCGGGCATCGAGCGCGGAGAAGAGGGCGAGGCCGGTTCGGTCGACGATAAAGAGGTGAAACTGAGTTGGTGGGAGCGGTATCAGCGCTTTCGCGAGGCGCGCAAGAAACGCCACACACCGGGAACCTGGGTCGTCTATTTCTCGTTAGCCGCTCTACCCATCTTCGGCCTGGGGCAGGCGCTCATTCCCGTGGAGGACGGCGATCGGCGGTTCAGCGCCTTTCTGCTCATGGCAACCTACACGGCGAGCGGCCTCGGCTTGCTTTTGACTACCTGTTTCCTCGGGCTAAGGCGTTATTTACGTCAGCGCAGGATCCAGATGCCCGTTGCCATGGCCGGCACTTGGCTGGGCATTGGATCCGCCTTGATCGTCGTCTTGCTGCTCTTGGGAGCGTTCATGCCGCGTCCGCAGTCCGAGACGCCGCTAGTAAGTATGGACAGCGTCGCCAGTGGAGACCGGAAGGCCTCGGATTATGCCGTCAAGGGAGACAGCCCCGCCAAGGGCGACGGCAACGCGGCCACCGAACCGGGCAAGGAGAATAAGGACGCCAAGCCCGGGTCCAACGGCCAAACGGACAACAAGCAAGGCGGCGACCCAGCCAACAACCAAAAGTCTTCTGATTCATCCCAAGGCGGCAAAGGCCAAAAAGGCAACTCCGGCGATAGCAAACAAGGCAATCAGTCCGGCAACTCCAAGCAATCAGGCAATTCGAGCAGTCAAAAAGACAACCAGGCATCCAATCAAAAGGACAGTCAAGATGATCGGTCGTCCGGCAGCGGCAAAGGGAGCCAGCCGGCCAAATCGACTGATTCCAAAGCTAGCAAGAGTCGTAAAGCGACCAGCTCGTCTTCCAGTTGGACCACCAAATTGCCGCAGTCGATTCAAAGTGTCGCGAAGGTGTTGCAGTGGGTCGTAATCGGTTTGCTCGTCGTTGGCATCATAGGCCTCGTCCTGTGGAAAGGTCTGGCCTTTCTGGCCAACTTCACGCAATGGGCCCGGAGCCTTCTTGAGGCTCTGCGCAACTTGTGGGCGGGACTTTTTGGCGCCAGAACAACAGCGGGAGAAGTGACAGGCGAAACGGGAATAGAGAGGCGCTTCAAACGACCACGACCGTTCGCGGTCTTTCGCAATCCGTTTCTGGATGGTAGCGCCGAGACACGGTCCGCCCCGGAGTTGGTTCGTTACAGCTTTGCCGCTTTACAGGCTTGGGCGTTTGAACAAGGGCTGGGCCGTTCACCAGAGGAAACTCCCCTGGAGTTTGTCGCCCGCCTCGGTCAAGAGTTGCCCGCTTTGGAAACGGATAGCCAAAAGCTTGCGGTTCTGCTGGTGCGCGTTGAGTACGGACAAGATCGCTTGCCGACCACCTCGGTTCAACAAGTGCAACAATTCTGGAAGCAATTAGAAGCGCTGGCGGAGCAGCCATTGTCGGCATGAGGCGAATGGCGTTGTTTACGTTTCGCGCCCGCAGGTTCCCTACGGGCGCGAAACGTAAACTGCTTGCGTGCGCGAAACGTAAACGGGTCGCGCCCCTAATCAAAAGTCACTTCCCAACACCTCGCCGCCGGCGCGCGTGAATGCAGCCCAAAGCGTTTTGGCCGAGATTTTGTTGCTGAGCATACGGACGGCGCCATCGCACATCTCTACGAGGAAGCCATTGCCATTGCGATTGGCCAAGCCAACCTCCGGCTTCTTCGGATCGATTTTCAGGTCTTCCGGCTTGGTCCAGATGACGGCGTGATCATCGTCCGCGTCAACGATCAGGATCGTATTCGAGGTGCCGTCGGTAATGTCCTTGATCCCGATGGCGTCCTTTCCGGGGAATACGGTTTCTTTGGCTCGAGGCGTCAAATACGTTGTCACGCCCAGGGATTCGGGAAGTGCTTTCGAGGATTGGTAAACCTTCGGCATGCGGGCGATCAGCTTCTTGTTGTGTTCACTGTCCCACGGTTCGTCGAGATGGAATTCCTTGTAAAGGGCTTCTTGCTCGATGTAGGGCAGAATATGAACGCGCCAGCTCAGAAGGGGCTTGCCATCCTTGTCGGCGGAGTAAGCGGGCGGAAACTTCTCATAAGTGCTGTGGTAATTGTGCATGGCTAAACCCATTTGCTTCAAGTTATTCATCGATTGCATGCGCACGGCTGATTCGCGCGACTTGACCACTAAGGGTCCAACCAGGTTCTTGAAAGCCTTATCATCGACGGTTAACAACAGTTGATCGTCCTTGACCTCCGGCATCAGGGCTTTGGCCAGCTGATCGAAACCCGGCAAGTTGTTTTGGAAATCTTTATTCTCGCTAACCGCTTTGGATAGATCAGTAATAGCCGTTTGGAGATCCTTCGCGGCGGCCGCATCCGGAGCTTGGACGACGAGTTTGGCCGAGATCTTGGGCGGACCGTTGACGCCGATAGCCGCCCAGCTGATGCCTCGGGTAAAGGGTTTGGTCGCTCCGCCGCCAACCTCCTTTGGCAAAGTCGGCAGCAATTGCTCAACCACCTTCCGATTGTCGTCGGAAGGCAGCAGAACGAATTGAGCGGTTGTGTCGCCGGGCGCGGAAAACGCCTTGGCCAGCTCGGGCCGCTCACTCGGTTTCATATCGCGAAGGCGATCCAAAACGGATTCGGCGCCAATTACAAGGGCCTTGCCGATCACGGCAGACTTCACGCCCGGATTCGGCGCCAGCAGCTTGCCCAGCGCTTCCTCGTTCGCATTATCCGCCAGCGGAACGACGAAATAAGGCTCAGAAGGAAACTCCCTCATACTGATGACCGCAAAGATCTCTTTGCCGCCGGCCTTGGTGAACGCGGCGAGCCAAGCGGCGGCTTCTTTCTTCGGTTTATCCATTTCGTCGGGGTTGATCTTGCCGATTTCTCCAATAGCGGCCGCCAATTTGTCCACGTTGAGCCGCATCACATCCACGTAGCCTATGCCAAAGGTTTGGTCATCCAGAAAAGGCGCGATCGCCTTGGCGCGTGCGTCGGGGTCGAACTTGTCGGCCGCCGCGGCCGGTAGGGCGAGGCCCCATAGAAGAACAAGAGCAAGTACTTTACGCATACGAGTCTCCAAATGGATTAAGCGTGGTTTGCAGAAAGTAGCCCGCCGCTCCGCGGCGGATTCCGCCGCGGAGCGGCGGGCTACTTTTCGATGGTCATTTCATAGGTAAACGAGTTTGACGCCGTCGGTCGTTCCTGGGCGGGCGGGGGCGCGTAGAGCGTAATGATTTGATCCTTCACATGGTAATCGAAGCTCTTGCCCGTCATCGGGTCGAGCGGCACGGGAACCAAGCCGATATCGTCAAGCTTGGCGGGCAGTTTGCCGTTGTTATCCTTGGCGTGCATGCGAATCGCTTCCAGGCAGCGCAGGGCCGCGATCTTGCGAGCCAAACGAGCGTGCGCATTGAAAACCTTGGCTGCGGGAGGAATAAGCATAAAAAGGGGTAACATGTCCTTTTTTTGCTGGGCAATGATCAGTCGCTTGTCCGCTTGCTCCAATCCCGCTCGAGCTTCGGAGAAAGGGAGGCCGAGCCACTTGTAGAGATCGTCTTGATACTCCTTGAAGCGCCGCAGCGAGTGAATGGCCACCACTTGCACAACCGGCATGGCTTCCACTTCCTCAGCCTTTCGACCCTCCTCAATAAGAACCTTTTTCGCTTCCGGATAGATCTTCAAGGCCAGCACGGTTAGGGTAACATGATCCTCCCGGCGCCCATTGCGGGCGTCAGTCCCGCTGACGAAATTACTCAATTGGTCCAGGAGTTTTTCTTCTTTCTCAGGAGATAGTTGCTCCGTTTCGATGCCGCGCAATTCTGGAATTCTGGCAAAGAGCATGAGGCGTTCGCCTTCATAACCATTGCGAAAATCGATCAAAGGATTAGGCAAGTAGGTCAGAGCCCAGTAGAGGTTGGGACATTTGCGATGTTTCAACAGTTCTTCGACTTGGCCGACCATCACATGAGAGATGGCAGCGCCGACAAGAGAATTGACAAGCGTCGGCGCCTGGCCAATGTCCCGGCCCAAGGAAAACCCGGTTTGGAGCGTATAGACGGTCTGATCGATATTGTCGTCGGCAAGGTAAAGTCGGTTACGTAAAGCGAGAAGAGAGGCCAATTCTCGAAAACTTTGGAGTTCGGGGAACATCATGTTTACGCCCTCTTCGCGAACCCGCGCGGTCATTTCCCAATCACAGGTTTCCTTGCGGGCGGCCTTGTCCAGTTGCTTGAGTGGCTGGTAGCTGGTAAGCCAGTTCACGTCCTTTTTGGGAAGATCAACCAGAGGGGTCTCAAGGAGGTCCAAAACCTTATTAGCAAAGCCCGGCGGGCGCCCATGAGAATACCACTCAGGACTGAATGCTCGCAGATAAAGTAGGGCGGCATTGCCCGGCGTCTTGTCCTCCAGCTCGGGCAACAGCTTGTATTTCAAAGCGGGCGTCGGTGCGGCGGCGGGATGGACGCGAAGCCGAATGGACGGTGGAGAGGGCGCCTGAGCGGCGATTGAACTCGCCATCATCAGCAGCACAAAAACCGCACTAACCCTATTTCGCCAGTGACGAAAACTGTCATTCATGGGTCACGATCCTAATTCTTGTAAGCCTTTCAGGATATTTCGACCGGGCTCATCGAGGATAGTCGCCGGCATTCCGAGTAGGGGATCGAGCGGAGGCCGTTTTTCCGGTGACGATGGCGCCTGGGAGCTGGGCAGGGCATCCACGCCCATCAGCAGGACTTGTTCACGGACATGAATGCCGCTTGCCAGTTCCTGGGCCGAATCCGCTTCACCAAGATCGGGGATACGCGAAGTCGGTCGCCGGTGAGCCGGGTTGGCGGCGCTGGGCGGAGACGGGTGCTTCTCAACGGGGACATAAACAATGCGGGCCTCGGGCCGATCTAAACTGGGCAACGGCTGCGGGCGATGCACGGCAATCCAGCCCAATCCAAGGGCCAAGACGGCCATGAGCGCGGTCGTATAGGGCCACACGCCGCGGCCGCCGCGCGCGGCTGTGCGGCCGGCGTGGTAAAAAAGGTAATCGCGATCGATTCCTGGCGAACACGGCGCCAAGGCGGCGAGGCCTGCTTCAAGAGCCGTCAACTCCCCAGGGGCGGATTGGTCGGACATGCGACTCCCAACCTTTCTCGTAAACTGGATAATCCGGCCGTATACCAGCGATGGGCGGTGCTGGCGGACGACCCGATTAATTCGCCGATCTGTTCAAACGTCAAACCGCCCCACAGGTGCGCCACGATGATTTCGCGCTGTTGAATCGGCAGGTTTTGCAAGGCGGCGCCGGCTGTCTCCGCGTCCAGACCGGAGCTTTCGGTGGGCTCAAACCAGGTCTGCGCCTCGGCGGCGGCGAGAGACTCATAATGCTGCCTTCGCCGCGCCGTGCGCGATGCGCTGATGGACCCATTGCGGACGACGCAGTAGAGCCAGGGGACCGGACTGGTCGGCGGGGTCGTCTGGGTGACTAATTTGAGAAACGCCTCCTGGACGATATCCTCGGGAATGGCGCACCACTGCCGCGCGTACAGCACGAGCGCCGCCGCATGGGCGTTAATCAACTGGCCCAGTTGCTCCGGTCCCATTGTGAAAAAGACGCCGGTGAGAAGGGTTCATTCCGCGAAAACAGGATACCGGAATTAGGGGCCGAAGGCTAGGAATTAGGAATGGGGAATAGGGATTAGGCGATCGGGAATAGGGAAACGCGAGCATGGGCGTGAAGTTCGTTCCACTGGGGGACTCGGCCGTCTTGGTTTACTTCCAAGACGAGGTGAACGCGTTAGAGTTCACGGCACGTGTGCGAACGGCTCAGGCGGAATGGCTCGTCGACGTGGTGCAGGCGTACATCAGCGTGGCCGTTTTCTTTGATCTTTCTCAAATTCGCTATGCCGCCGTGGTCGAATGGATTCAGCAGCTACAATCCCTCCCGTCCGGGGCGGCGGCGAAGATTCCCGCCACCAGTCACGTCATTCCCTGCTGCTATGAGTTTCAACTCGACCTTTCGCGGGTTGCCGAAAAGGCAGGACTATCCGGCGACGAAGTGATTCGCCTGCACATGGAGACGGAATACACCGTCTACGCCATCGGCTTCTGTCCAGGGTTTCCGTACCTTGGTTATTTGCCGCCGCCGCTTTGTGGCGTGCCACGCTTGGAGACTCCTCGTTTGCGCGTTGAACCGGGAAGCGTCGGACTGACAGGAAGGCAAACCGGAATCTACACGGAAGCGCGGCCCGGAGGGTGGAACCTGATCGGCCGCACGCCGTTGATCCTGGTCGATGTGGCCGATAATTACTTTCCACTGCGTACGGGAGACCGGGTGCTTTTCGAGCGCATCGACGACAAGGAATTTGAGCGGCTAAAAGGAAATCGCCTGAATTGAAAAGGCTGAAGGCCGTTGTTTCTACGAATTTTGAGCCCGAAGCGGCAGTTTTGCAGTTGCGCTTTTCGCCTTTGCCCTCAGGGCAGTTCGATGTTTGAAGCTGGGTGGATTGGGGTAGCCATCCCGGCCCGACATTCTTGGACTCACGGCGAGCTGCCTTGCCCAACTTGAAACATCGAATTGCCCTGCCTTTGCCCTGAAAGGGCCGTAACAACCTAGCCCAGGGCAACGCCGGCGTTGTCCTGGGTTAGGTTGTAAGTGCCCTTCGGGGCGAAAACGAAAAGCGCAACTGCAAAAAGCGCCGGCGAGGGAATTCCCTCCGCCGGCGCTTCGGGCTCAAAAGGTTAGCGCGGTCGCCTAATGGACCATGCTATTTCGCTTGGGGTTTCTCCTCCACAAAGAACTTAACATCCTCGGGGGCTTTCATTTTTGGGGCGGAATAATGGATGTTTAGGTGAGCCTGGATCGGCTTGCCCTGGACGAGAGCGATGAATTGGCCGATCGTACGCTGAGCGTCGGGCGTCGTCGTCACGACAATGCCATCGCCCTCCACCTTGGTTTCCAGGACATGGCCTTTTACCTGGTCCTTGAGGAAGTTGGCCAGCGACTCCGCCTTGTCCTTGGGCATTTTGTAGGTAGACCGCGTCAAGACCGTGGAATCGCCCTCGGCTGCAGTCACCTGATAAACCGAAGCCAGAGAATCCTTTATAAGATGAGGGGCCGCCGTGTAGACAGTAACAGGCGCTTTCTCAGTGGAACGAATGACCTGGACCTTTTCGCCCGGAATGCCTGGCTTGGTGAGCTCTTTTGTGTCTGCGTGAATAACAATTCTGCCTTTTTCACCGGGCTTGGCAGTCGTCGGCTTCTCACCGCGCAATGATTTCACTTCTTTCAAAAGGGCGTCCAGTTGTTTTTCCAGCCGGTCAAGCCGATCGCCTTCCTTGCCAGCCGGCTGTTTGTCATTGTCCGCTAGTTGCACGACGACGTCGCCATGGACGACTGGTTGGGCCTGGAGGCGGATGGTATGGTCTTTCAGTTCGACCTTTTCTTGCTTCTCGGTTTCAGGGCCGGGGGGTTGACTGAGCGACCAACTCGGCACGGCGACGAGGGCCACCACGCCGATGACCAGCAGGCTGCGCCACGGTAAGTTGCCTGGCATCAAATCTCGCATGACACGATCTCCTTTTGGGGTTAAATGGCTTCCTCTGGGATTACTTGGCTGCGGGCTTGTTCTGGTTAATGGATTCGAAAGTAAAGGTCCTGCCTTGCACCAGGCCGATGAACTGGCCGATGGTCTTCTGGGTTTCAGGCAGGGTCGTGATTACGATGGCGTCTTCATCGACCTTGGTTTCGAGGGTCTGCTCTTTGAGCTGGCCGCGCAGAAAAGCTGCCAGGGCCTCTGCCTTGGCTCGCGGCATCTTGTAGGTGGCCCGGCTCAGGATGATCGGCTGATCGCCGGCCTGGTTGGCCTGCACATTCCAGCCTTTATCCCACAGATGCACATTTTCAAATTTGACATTGGGATCGGCGTTCCAACTTTTATATTGATGGATATCCTCGGTCTTGACCTTTGAGCGCTCTTTCCAGACGCCCTTATTGCTCGCCCTGAGCGACTTGACTTCCTTGAGCAAGGCCTCAAGCTGCTTTTCCAGCTTCTCGAGCCGATCGGCTTCCTTGCTCGTGGTTGGCTGCCCACCCTCGACCGCTGATAACTCGTATCTCTCGAGGAGCTCAAGTGGGGCCATTTGGAGTTCATCGAGCTGAGCCTCGATCTCGTAGATCCCTTGGTTTTCCTTATCCTTTTGATTCTCGGAATCCTTCTCGACTTTTTTCTCCGAGCCCGGTTTTTTGCGGGATTGCTGGCTGAGCGACCAACCCGGCAACGCGATCAAGGCGATGGCGCCCAGGATCAGCAGGCTGCGCAGAGACAACCGGCACGGCATGGAATCACGCATGATCATGACTAATCTCCTTTCCAGATCGACTCGACCGGCAGCCATGCCCAGCACCGGCACGGGCGCGGTCTTGCGGGATAATAATTGCGAAACTTCAATGAGGGCCTCGGCATAAGCGCGCCGCGCCGCCGGCAGCAGGTTGACGACCCAGGCGTCACAGGCCAGCTCGGCGTTGGCCCGCACCTGCCGGCTGACGTAACGATAAAGCGGATGCCACCACCAGGCACAGCCGGCCAAGAGCTGGAGCCAGCCAATCCAGTGATCACGGCGGCGCAGATGGGCGAGTTCGTGAACCAACACCGCCCGTTGACAGGTGGGTGACAGTTGATCCACCAGCGAGGCGGGCCAGAGCAGCGTGGGCCGGCCCAGCCCCCATACCATCGGTGAAGCAATCCCCGGGACTAGACGCGTTCGTGGAGCGGTTACGCCGAGTTGAGCCGCCAATGCACTCACCTGGTTCGTCAGTCCAACCGGCGCCGCAGCGCTTTTTCCCAGGAGCTTTTGGAAGCGAATGACGCGGACCAGCTGCAACACAATCATGCCCAGGGCGGCTGCCGGCCAAAGAACGGCCAGACTCCAGGTCCAGACCCTCGGGATTTGCCAGGTGAAGGAGCCGGATTGAGACGGCGAGGCCGCCCAATCCTCCGTGATTTCACTCGGATGGTGGCCATACGCGACCAAAAACTCTTCTTTGTCCGGGCCGCTGTCGCTGGGCACGAGTTTGCTTTCCGGCTCGCCATGCAGTTTTCGGCATTTGGCTTGCCAATCGCCCAAAGGCAAATCCGCGCGCGCAAGCGGCGCCGCCTCGGCGGCGGGGGAAGGTTCCGCCGAAACGGCAGGCCCGCTTGGCCAGAGCGCCGGTGTGGACCACGGCCAGGTCAAGAGCGGCGGCGTCGCCAGCTTGATCAGCACCACGAGCCACAGGGCATGCCGCACCGCCGGCCGGAGGCGCCCCAGCCGGCAGGCCAGAAAGACGATTCCGGCCAGCACCGCGGCGAAGAAAGTGTTATGCGCGAGCCACCATAGCAGAGGTTCCTCGGTCATTTTTGCTCGCCCTTGTTTTCAAGATCATCAAGTAGACGGCGTAATTGATCCAGTTCCCCAGGCTTGAAGCGATGCCCCTCGACCAGCGCTAACACGAGCGGCGTGGCCGTGCCGTCGCAAAGCTCATTGGCCAGATCCTTGAGCCGGCGCCGCAAGAGACGATCGCGCGACACGGCCGCCCGAAAGACGTGCGCCAGCTCCCGCTTATCGCTAACGACGAACCCCTTGCTTTCCAACCGTTGGAGCTTCGTCAAGACGGTTGTGTAAGCCAAACGGCGCCCCTGTTCTTGCAAGCGCGCATTGATTTCGCGCACCGTGCCGGGCCCGTAATCCCAGAGCACCTTCAAGACTTCGAGTTCCGTGGTCTCATTACCGGAAGGTTGGCGTGCGGCCACGATCGTTCTCCTGAGGAGGACGGGGCGATCTTCTACGTCGTGTAGTAGAGAGAGTCTACTACGGGATGTAGGAGCGTGTCAAGGTGATGTTTGGTAAATGTTTAGCGGCGAGCCTCCGGCGAGCGCGCAGCGCCGCGCGCTCGCCGGAGGCTCGCCGCTAAACGTGTGATCAATGTGATCGTCTAGGAGCGCCCGGTAACCCAATCGACGATGCGCTGTTCTGCCCAGCGGTAACCGCCGGCGCCGTCGGGGCCTAGGAAGCCGAGGTGGCCGCCATAGTTTTGAATGCGGACCTTGATGTGAAAAGGTAAGGACAAGGACTCAAACGGCTCCACGGCGATGAATGGATCATCGCGAGCCGTGAGAATAAGCGTCGGGACCTGAATGCGTTCCAGAAGCGGTAAGGAAGAGGCCTTACGATAGTAATCCAGGGAATCGGCAAATCCGCCGCGCGGCGCGGTATAGAGTTCGTCGAAGAGTCGCATGGTCATGTGCCGGGGAAAATTCAGGGGCGGCAGGTCGGGGAAGTGCCGCTGGCGCATTTGCGCTTCCGCAATCAAATCCTTGAGGAAATGACGTTCGTAAAGCCGGCACTGAGGCCGGGCGAGTAGAGCGGCACAACCCTTCAGATCGACTGGCGGAGACAGGGCGGCGATGCGCTCAAGGTTGGGCAGCGGATGTTCGTCCACTTCGCCGGCCATTTTTAAAGCGAGATTGCCGCCCAAGGATAGGCCGACGACGACTAGCGGTGATGTTGGGTTCGATTTGACAATCGTGGAGGCAACGGCGCGAACGTCCTCGGAGCAGCCGCCGTGGTAACAACGCCGGGCCAGGGGCAAACCGCTGCCGCAGCCCCGCAAGTCCATGCGCATGACGCGCAGACCATGCGGCAAGAGCAGCCGGGCCATGCGCTGAACGTGCCGTGAGCGGTGCGAGCCGCCGAGGCCGTGAACAAGCAGGACGATCGGGTCGCCCGCCCGCCAATCCGAAGGCGCGTTATCGTGGTAAACCAAGGCGTCGCCGTCGGGCAGGGTGATCTGGTGTTCGCGAGCCGGGTCGGAAAGAGCGCGTCCAGTAAACAGCGTTCCCAGCAACGTCTGGATATGGCCGTTGCTAAGCAAAGGCAGCGGGCGAAACTCATCGTCCGGGAATCGGAATCTGTCCTGGATGTGGGAGGGCGTTTGGGCCATTGTCATTTAGGCGAAATCGGGGCTTATTCAGTGGTTAACGAAGAACTTTCTGTAGCAGGCCTCAATAGATAACTGGGCGTGTAGGACGAATGGGCAATCCATCCTACAATGGGAACTCCACAATTCAATCTTACCTTCATAATATCGCCATGTCAGCAACTCCTGCCTTACTAAGTTTTCGCATGCCGGCCGAATGGGAGCCGCACGAAGCGGTCTGGCTCGCCTGGCCCCACCACCGCGACGATTGGCCCGGGAAATTCGGGGCGATTCCCTGGGTCTATGTCGAAATGATTCGCCACCTGCACAAGAGCGAACGCGTACGCCTACTTGTGCAAAATGATCGTGCCGACCAAGTGGCTCGCCGGGCGCTCGGCCTCGCCGGCATTGATTTGACGCGGGTCGAGTCGCTTCTGTTCCGCACGAACCGCGTCTGGACGCGCGATTCCGGCCCTATTTTCGTGAAAAACGACAAGGGCAAACTGGCTGTAACGGATTGGAAATTTAATGCCTGGGCCAAATATCCCAACTGGAAGCATGATGACGCCCTGCCTCGCCGCATCGCCCGCGCCCTCAGTCTCCCCTCTTGGCAACCCAAAGTCCAGGGCAAGCGGATCGTTCTAGAGGGTGGAAGCATCGATGTTAACGGGAAGGGGCTGCTCTTAACCACGGAGGAATGCTTGCTCGGTGAGTTTCAGCAGCGCAATCCCGGTTTGTCCCGGCAGGATTTGGAAAAAGTGCTGGCTGATTATCTTGGCGTCAAAAAAGTCCTGTGGCTCAACCGCGGCATCGCCGGCGACGATACGCACGGCCATATTGACGACTTGGCCCGGTTTGTTGGTCCCCGCACTATCGTCACGGCTGTCGAGGACAACCCGGCCGACGCTAATTACACGCCTCTCCAGGAAAACCTCGAACGACTGCGCGGCATGACCGATCTTGAGGGCCGACCCTTGGAAGTGGTGCAGCTTCCCATGCCCGACCCGGTCTACTGGGAAGGGACCCGCTTGCCTGCCAGCTACGCCAATTTTTACATCGCCAACAATCGCGTTCTGGTGCCGACGTTCAACGATCCCAATGATTGGCGCGCGCTGGGTATTCTTGCGGAACTCTTTGCCAACCGCGAGGTGGTCGGCATCCATTCCGTGGACTTGGTATGGGGCCTGGGCACGCTGCACTGTATGACCCAGCAGCAGCCGGAGTAGGCAGATAACAGCGTGGGGCAGGTTTGCAACCTGGCGGCAAGGAAAAGCCCGGCAGGTTGCAAACCTGCCCCACGCTGCCTGTTGCCTCAACACCGCAGTTCTTGAACCATGCCGGAAAACGCAGGTTACCGGCAAAGTGGCGAAGTGGCGGACTCGCTTTTTTCTTGAGTCGTAACTCCTTACGCATAATGTGTTTCATGCAAAAAAGCGAGTTCGCCACTTTCCGAAAAAAGTGGCGAACTCGCTTGCCTAACCTATTCATTAAAGTCCACCCGGCGAACCCTGGGGAATAGCGGGAGCCGAGGGTAGCACGGCACAAAGAGCCATGACTATCGTGACGAGCAAAACGGTGCCAAAGTTCATCAACAAACTGTAGTTATGCCAGCGGGCGAAATCGGCGCGGGCCTCCTCGGCTGCGTGTATCTGATCGGGAGTAGGTTGGGGATTTAGTAAGACCGTGTCTGTTGTCGCCGCGCGGATGTCCCGGAGAGCGTCCACCCGGCGTTCCAGCCACCAGCCGCCCGCCACGGTGAGAAGAGCCAACAGCAAGACGGCGATGCGCAGGCGAGGCCAGGCCGCATCCGGGGCCTTGGTCCAGGACAGGCAGGTGGCTAGCGCCAGCAGCCCGCTAACGGCCTGGATACCGAAGAACCAGGGAAATAGCGGTCCAACCGCGGCGCCAAAGACACGCGAGCCCTGTTCCTTGCGCAGCGGATTCGGAAACTTATCGCTGGGCGGCTCCCGATCATATTCCGAGGATACAGGCAGCCAGTAAGGCCGTTCCGAAGCCGGTTTCGCGGAGATTCCTTCAAACGTGGCAAAAAGCGTCAAGCCGACGATGAATGTGAAAAAAATACTGGTTCCAAACCACAGGCCCATAGCCAGGACATGGATGATCTTGGTGAGCAGGAACATGGCGGGACTCTCCTTGACGCGGTTCTCCGTGCCTCGGAGCAGCCGGAGAAGGTTGGGACGATGGCGGGCGATCACGAGGAGGGAAGCCAGCAGGCAGAATAACGTCAGTATAACGTTTTCCGCTGCGAAAGGGTCGGCTTGCGTGCCCAGCCGCATGAGGACCAGCGAAACAGCGGCCAGGGTTGAAGCCAGGGAAACGTACCGCCCAGTAATCAGGACGAAAATCCAAACGCAAAAAGCCAGGAGGAAAGGAATCGGCAGCAGAACGACAACCACTCCCGCGCCCGTGGCCACGCCCTTGCCGCCCTTGAATCGGAGATAAACGGGAAATAGATGCCCCAAGATGGTCGCGAGCCCGGCGCCGACTCCTAGAGTTGAGGCCGGCAGTTCCGGACCGGCATGACGATCGAGCCAGATCCCCACCGCGGCCGGAAGAGCGCCTTTGCCGAAATCGAGCAGGAAAACCAGGATGCCCAGGCGACGGCCCAGGATCCGGCCCACGTTGGTCGCGCCGATGTTGCCGCTGCCGTGTTTGAGAATGTCGACGCCGCGCGATTTCGCTATCAGGTAGCCGAAGGGAATGGCGCCCAAGAGGTAGGAGAAGAGGAATAAAAACAGGGTAATAAAAAGTGTGGCCATTACTACCGGGTTTATACCGCGCGGGCGCGAAACGTAAACGTGGAATGCTTAGGCGGCGCGTTTGCGGGAGGCGGCATCAGTGAAGGCTTGCAGCAATTGGCGATAATGTTGCTCGAAGCTCCATTGGCCGGCTGTTTGGCGGGCGGCGCGAGCGCAGGCGGACCGTCGCCCCGGATCGAGAAGCTGAGTGATGCACCAGGCCAGCCGCGCATGATCGTGCGGATCGCTGACCACATAACCTTCTTGGGGCGGATGCAATAGCTCACTGGCGCCGTTGGCCAAAGTCGTGATCACGGGAAGGCCACAAGCCAAGGCCTCCAAAACGACCAGCGAGCATGGGTCATAAAACGTGGGATGAACGAGAAAGTCAGCCGCGAAATAAGCGTTGCGCATATCAGCACAATGGCCGGCGAAGCACACCCGATCGGCAATGCCCAGCCGATTAGCAAGCCGTTGATATCCGCCTACGTGGGGATTGCCCACCACTAGCAGCCGAAATCGGCGGTCCTTCTGCACATGGGTAACCGCATAGAGCAACGGCTCCAGCCCTTTGAGGCGATAGTTCATAGCTGCGAAAAGTGCGACGTTTTCTTCAGGATCAATGCCCCAGTTTTGCCTGGCATCGAGACGGCGGCGCGGGCGGTCGGCTTCGAGAAACCGATCCGGGTCGATGGAACTGCGGACCACGCGTAAGTCCGTTGAACTATAACCCAGGTAATGCTGAAAATGATGCCGAACCAGTTCGCTATTGACGACCACTAAAGGACGCGGCTCGGGCAAATATTGTTTCTTTTCCAACCGCGTGTAGGACCAGTGCGCCAAGTCAAATCGTTTGATTAACCAAGCGAGCCATCGAGATAATCTGCCAGGCTGTTTACGTAGATTGTAATCCGCCGAGGCGGCGTGAAGCCCACCTTGAGGGTAAAGAACGTCCTGTCCCCAGGTCTTATCGAAACCTATGGAAACGTCGTGTCTGCCTTTCGCCAGCGATTCAAGGCACGCTCTACCAAATCGCCAGGGGCGAAGGAAACGCGGCCCACGGGCAACGTTCACCGCATGGAAATGCATACTCGACGGCAAGCTGGCGGCATCCCATCGGCAGGCGTAAAGATGTACCTCATGGCCATCCGCGACCAGTCGGCGGGCCAGGTCGGCAATATAAGTCTCGCAGCCGCCGCGAGAGGGTAAGACGCTTTCGTAACAGAAGGCCAGGTTCATTGGCTTTGCCCGTTGTCAGTGGTCACTCGTCCGTTGCCGCTGGCCACAAGCTGTGGCGTCAAGACCAGCGACCGTCGCCTCTTTGCATTGTGCCGCTGATAGTGGCCCCACTTGACCAAAATGGCCGATCGCATCCACGAGGCAAGCCAACCTCGCCGAGCGGCGCCCATGTAGCAGCGCCAAAAGCGCAGGCAATCGCGGGTATTAATTCCGTCGATCTCCGTCGAGTAAGCCAATTGAGCCAAGTCCTTGACCTGCCAAACGGGCCAAGTCCAGCGATGATGGCCGAGTCGATGCAGGTCGATTAAGTAAACGTTGTTTACAAAGTCAGAATTGGAGGCCCCATCTCCCCACCCAGCGAGACAAAATTTCTCCGGAATATAAAAGTGGCAAAGATAAAGATCCTTGTGGAAATAGCGTTTTTCATGCAACTGGCGAACGAGGCGAGCCATTTCCGCGACCAGGCCGCGCTTCCAGCGATGAAACATTAGCGGGTCAAGATGTTCGGCCGCCAGAGGAATGGCCTCGTGCAGGGGCAGCATTCCCGTCAACTCTTCCACTGCTAGAAAGCTTTGCAATCTTCCCCACGGGCCAATCATCTCCCCCGCGGCGACGTTACTGGGAACAGGAAATCCTTGACTGCGTGCCCATTCGAGATGCCGCCATTCCTGAAGAGCGGGCGTCCAGCCATGCCGCGGCCAGAGCGTCGCCAGGAGCCCATGCCATCGACTTAGGCGATAGTGACGCTTCAGGTAAACCGTCAATGGACGATCTCCTGCCAGCAAAATCCAGCGTCCCGTGGAGCGACCTTGCTTGGCGTGGAAGCGATCGGTCACAGCCACGTTCATAATGCGATTGAGCCAGTCATTGCCGGCATACTTGGGCCAGTCCTCACGTTGGCAGCCGATCTTTATGCCCCGCGTGATCCGGCGCCATAAGTTCTCGATCATGATGAGAGCCTCCAGCCAACGCGAGGAGTGCGCAAGGCCGAAGTTGCCAGAATGTCGTCCGGCGCGGGTCGAGCAAAAGGCCCGTGTAAGTGCCTTAAGGGTTCAGCTAGAAGTTGGCGGCAGAGACGCTTACCGTCCTCGTCAAGTCGTGCTAACTCGAGATAAGCCCGAACCAGGCGTACGGCATCGGTACGGCTAGTCATGATGGGCGCGAGAGATCTTCTTAAGCCAATCAGGTCTCTTAACAACTGCGTAAGTCCGTTGCCGCGCTGCACCACAAGGTTGTCTACCCGGCCAAGCGCCACGGACTTCTCTGATCGAGAAACGGTGATGAGATCCAGGCCGTCTTCGATCATCCCCCTAAACCGGCAGCCGGCGGCGTGAATCCGCCGGAGAACCGTCCCGGCACTTCGAATCAGTATCCGTTTGTGAATTGTGAATAGATTGCCGCCTTCGCCAGGGGATCGATTGGCAAGCGATTGACCTACTGAAGTTGCATTCTGAATCGTTTCCGTAAGTAGGAATGACTCCACTCGCCACGGGAAACGAAGGCGCTGTCCGAAGGCCAGCAATCGGGGCGTGTCGATGCCATGCCGTTGCAGTCGGAAAATCAGACCCGCTTGCCGCACTTCGGGGGCACTCCATTTCTTTCCAATCAGCCGGCAGACGGTCAGTGACACAGGCCGAAATGCTCTCCGGCGAACTAGATTGGCCCGCCGGTCTTCAGCTAGCGTAATTTGATTTCGTTCCAAGCTATTTAGCGATGGGGCTGATGTCTGGGGAATGGCCAAAAAATCAGGGACGTGGCCCTGGCTTTGTTCGAGGTAGGCCGGTGTGACGCAGAGAGCTTCACCGTTCAACCAGATTACGTTTTGAGAAGTGCTGGCAGACGAAATGTGGCGGCTCTGGCGAATATGCCGTCGGTTCATCAGCCCCTCGGCTCGGCGATTAATTTTGTGGGCAGCTAATGCAAGGTTGGGAACCGCCGCGGTAGCGCGATTGCTCGCTTCTTGATGTCCACAGGTCCGCGTTGCTTGAAGGTAAGCGCTCAGACAAGCGATTCGTTCCCTGATCGTGGCTGCCTCCGCTGGCAAAGTGGCATGCAGAGCCGCAAGATCGCGATATCGTTTTGGCCAACCGACAAGTCGGAATTGCCGTGAACGCTGCCAGTCCAGAAAACACAGGCCGCCGGCCCGCTCATCAACTAAGACATGCTTTGCATAAAGATCAGGTTGATCAAAGCCTGAATTGTGGATCCCAGCGAGCTTCTTGCCCAGTTCACAGGCGAACGCGCGACGTCCACGGGGGCAAGTTAATCCATTCTCCAAGAAGCCGCGCAAATCGCCCCGAATGTCTATTGCCTCGACAAGAAGGAACGCCGATCCATCCAAAGCTTGGCCAAAGGCGATCCAGTCGGCGCATCGGATTCCGGCTCTCTTGATTCTGTCCAAGGCCAATGCCTCTCGGTGTGATTTAGAAACAAATCCGAACCCAGCCAGGGCATTGAATAAGCGTTCTTTCAACCGTACGCTGTGCTCCCGCTTGAGAAAGGCCCGAAGGATACTATCACCGTCGCCCAGATTGACTTGGGCCACGTTTCGGTCAGGATGTCCGCTCACGATAACGGCCGGCATAGCGAGCAGGGCCTGGGATGTCGTCAGGCCCGTTACCTCAAGTACCTCAATATAGGAAGGGTTAATGATGAGATAAGGCCGGCGAAGGCGCAAGCGAATTACAATTGCGCTGCCTAGCGCCACAACTAACAGGAGACCTGCGATGGCGGCGCTAGGCGGCATCATGGGAGTCCTGTTCTCTCGGGCCTTGCTTCCCTATTTGAGCAGCCGTTGCGGCGTTGGTTTGATTGAGCAAATGAATAGCGGCCTTCAAGACTTCGGCGGGGGTCAATTCCTTCATGCACCGGTGATCCAGTGGGCACACGCGCAATTGGCACGGTCCGCATTCGACTTTCCTTTGCAAGTGGATGGCGCGGGGATGATAGGTCTCTGTCCAGGCGATGTGCGTGGGTCCGAAAAGAGTCACCACGGGCTTATCGAAAGCGGCGGCGAAGTGGCGTGGGCCGCTATCCGTCGTCACGAGGAGGTCGGCTCGACGAATACAGGCCTTGATCAAGCCCAAAGAAAGCGGGTGCTCGCCTAGCGAGAAAACCGAGGTATGCTGAGCGGCCTCCACGATCTTACGAGCCAGTGCTTTTTCCGTAGGTCCGCACAGCACCAGAACGCCGCACGCTCTGTCGTTGCCCAGATTGCGGGCTAACTCCGCGAAGTGGTCCGCAGGCCAGTACTTGGCTGCCCCAAACGCAGCCCCTGGGTTAAGGCAGACTACTTCTCGGAACGCAGTCAGGCCGGTTTTCCTCCAAACCGAATCCGCCGCCGCTTCGTCGTCGGGGGTGGTAAACAACTCCATTTGCCAGGAGGGCAGCGGACAACCGGCCTCCTGAGCCAAAAGATTGTAAGCGTCAATGATCGGGCTTGGCGTCAAGCGCCCTCGACCGTCTCGAACGGGTGGAATTGCATTGGTGAGAAGGAAACTTCGGCCATAGCGCGCGTAACCAATCCGTTGCCGGCAACCGCCCAGACGCGCGATGAGAGCGGATCGAAATGAATTGGGAAATAGAACAGCAAGGTCAATTTGGTGGCGCTGCAGACGTCTTGCCATCTCCAGAAAACTTTGTGCCTTCGAACCGGCGCCGGTTAATTCAATCGCGTCGAACCAAGGACTCGCTTCGAAGACGCCGGCAACATAGTGTTTCATGATGCCAATTATGTGGGCCGAGGAGAAATGGCGCCGCAGCGCGCGCACGGCAGGTGTCGCCATGACGGCGTCCCCGATCCAATTTGGCAGAAAAACGGCGATTTTCATGGAGGGTCAGGCGGCGCCCAGTCGTTGCAGGAGATTCGTGGTCGAGAAACCGGCTCGCATAGGCGCCAAGTGGACGCGGCCGCCGTAGCTTTCGACGAAGTCTGCGCCGACTACTTCTTGCTTGTGATAGTCAGCGCCTTTGACCAGAACCTCCGGGCGGATCCTTTGGATTAGATGTAACGGCGTGGATTCCTCAAATACCGTCAAATAGTCCACTGCTTGCAACCCTGCCAGGACGAGAGTACGGGCCTCGATTGGATTAATAGGCCGTCCATGCCCTTTGAGAGACCGCACGCTAGCATCGCTGTTGAGCCCAACGACCAGCACATCGCCCTGTTTGCGAGCTTCTTGCAGATATTGCACATGACCGGCATGGAGCACATCGAAGCACCCATTTGTAAAAGCGACGCGCTGGCTCAGGCTGCGTCTTCCTTCAATTTCTCGAAGTAAGGCATCGATAGGAAGAGCTTTCTGGTCGGCCGTCCCGGTTCCGTGAAGCAAATCGCGAAGGATCTCGTCACGCGTCACGGTTGCCACGCCGATCTTTTCGACTTCGAGCCCGCCCGCGATATTTGCCAGACGGATTGCTTCGTCATAGTCGGCCCCCGCAGCCAGGACTATGCCCAGGACGCTCAGCACCATGTCCCCGGCCCCGGTGATGTCATAGACCTGGCGCTGCCGAGTCGGAAACATCGCACGCCGGCCGTCGCGATGAGCCAGGGCAATGCCTTCCTTGTCAAGTGTGACAATGCCGGCTTCCAGGTCGAGTTGCTCATTTAGTTGGCTAGCGGCCGCCAAGGCTTCGTTGTTTGTTTCAATGACGCGGTCGGTGGCCAGGCCCGCTTCAAGGCGATTGGGAGTGATAGCCGAGCAGCCATGGTATTTACGATAGTCCCCGCCACGAATGGGGTCAGCCAGAATACGAATTCCTCTTGCCTTGGCGCCGGCGATGGTCGCGGCCAACAAACCAGGCGTGCAAACGCCCTTGTCATAATCGCTAACGAGAACGATATCAGCCTTGCAAATTTGCCGGCCGATTATCTGAGCCAGCTCTCTCTCCAGCGCCGAAGCGATTGGACCGCGCACTTCGTAATCAACACGAATCATTTGCTGCGGATGGCGATGCTGGGCCCGGCCGATGTACCGCTCTTTGACGGTGCTGGGACGGTTGGGATCCGCCAGAACGGCCTCATGATCGATGCCGAGTTCCCCCAACATTTGCCGAATCCGGCCGCCGTCGAAGTCGAGGCCTACCACGCCCGCCAACATGACCTTTGCGTCCAGCGCGCGCAGCATGGTGGCGACGCTGCTAGCCCCGCCAAGCCGTTCTTCCCGCCTATCCGCGTGCAACAGCAGAACGGGCGCTTCCTGGCTAACCCGCTCCGCATCGCCCCAGACGTAGCGGTCCAGCATCAAATCGCCCACGACTAGTACACGGGGCTGCCCCAGGCGTTGCAGGAGGTCGATCAAGTCGGCCGACATGGTGAACTCCCGATTACATTCCGTTTAGCGGCGAGCCTCCGGCGAGCGCGTTGCAACACGCTCGCCGGAGGCTCGCCGCTAAACGATTTCAAGCCGCCAGGGCCGGTTCATGGGATTGCGGCCTGATTCCCACGACCTTGGAGACAACCGCGGCATGGAGCAACGGCAAGAGGATCTCGTGATGCCCGATTAGCTCGATGCCTTCGGAGGCAGGACGACTCAGAACATTGGTCAAGGTGCGATAACGTGACTCTTTATCGAGGTTAACAGTGACTAATCCTTGAAGATCATGGCCGAAATTGTGCACAACGCTGACGGCTTTGAGCAACACTTCCGGCAGGATGACGGCGCTGCCGAGATTCAGCCAAACGCCATCACGCATGCCGGCGACGACTGTACATAATTTGCGGAAGTCGATCATCGACGATTCGCCCAGGGCGGCCCCTGAGACATGAGGATGCATGTGAACGATATCGGTTCCCAGCGCGACGTGAATCGTGCAAGGAATGCCGGCACGATGAGCGGCCAACACTAAGCTGCTTTCGAAGTGGGGACAGTCAAGGTCGTCCAAATACTGCCCTAAAGCGTATCCAAGACCTCGGTCGTGCTCCGCGCCTGCTCGGGCGGCCACGGCGAAGGCGTCGGCGGTCTCGCGTGCCATACCAAACTGGCCGGTTGGCAAACCCGCCCCCACGTCCTCGCTGGTTTTGCCGGCGAAAGCTAATTCGAAGTCATGGATGGCAGCCGAGCCATTCATGGCGATGCCGCTCAGAATTCCGCGCTTGATCCAGTCGATCAAATAGGGGGCACATCCGGTCTTGATGACATGTCCGCCCAGTGCCGCTACGACCGGCCGGCCCGCTTGGTATGCACGGCAGAGATGATCTCTGACCCGGCGGAGGGAGTTGCCGGCCAGTTGACGGGGCAGGGCATCCAGCCAATCGCTCATCGACGCATTAGCTTCAAGGGGTTGCCCCAGGTCTTCCACAAATACCTTGCTGGGGCGGGACAGAAGCTCGTAAGTTTTCAGGCCGTTCAAATCGAAGGGTTTTATCATCCGTGATTTCCTCGGCAGTTGTTCTTTGTATGTTGACCGTGGAAAGTTGCGGTTAGACCAGTTCCGCGGCTAGCAAGCTACTTACAACGAACAACAGACAGTAGTTTTTGATCAAACGCTTCCTGCCCGGCCCTGAATTGGAGGCGGATCCGCAGCGCGAACAATTCGCGGCCGTCCAGTTTGGAAAGACGCAATTTGACGAGGTCCTTTTGGGTTGTGACGATCAGGCAATCCATTGCTAGTTGCCGAACCCAGTTGCGCAAATCTTCGACATCGCTTCGTGAATAGGGGTGATGATCAGGAAAGGTCCGAAACTCGCAAACGTCTGCTCCCAGGAGGAGAATTGTTTGCCGAAAAGCTTCCGGGTTACCTAGCCCGCAGAACGCCGCTACAGGTCTTTCTTTCAAGACGCTTAAAGGCTGGCCCAACCCGTCACCGTTTAGCAGATCGATCGGTTGATGAGTTGTTTCGGCAACCGGAACGGCGGCAGAAATACGATGGATGAAGGCCCGAATTCCTTTCCGTTGTTCCGCCGGCACTTGGTCGGATCGCGTAAGGACCACCATGTCTGCACGACGGAGACTAGCCCGAGGCTCGCGCAATAGCCCGCGCGGAAAGAGATGACCGTGGCCCCAGGGGTTAGTCGCATCGATCAGCACAACATCCAGGTCGCGTCGAAGGCGGCGGTGTTGAAAGCCGTCGTCAAGGACGAGCACTTCGCTTTCCAGTTCCTCGATGGCAGCGCTCGCCAAAGTCACGCGGTCTGCTCCTTGCAGATGGGGAACGTCAGGCAGGTTCTCTCTCAGAACCAGCGCCTCATCATTACTGCCGGCCGAGTTGCCATAGCCTCGACTCAGGATGGCGACCCGGAACCCTTGTTCGCTGTAGAAGCGGGCCACGTACTCCACGAAGGGGGTCTTACCCGTGCCGCCAAGAGTCAAGTTGCCGACGCTGATCACCGGCACGGAAACCGCATGGCTCCGCATCCGGCCCCAGTCATAAAGCCGGTTGCGGAAGCGAACGGCCCAGCCATAAGGCAAACTGGCCAGACATAGGCCGACGCGTTGCAAGCTCGGCCAAAGACCACGGCGCTGGCCGCTAACCAGCGCATGGTAAGTAACCCGCGCGTTTGTCAAAGAGGATGGCTCAAGAGGTAGTGTGCGCCGATACATTCGGGCTGACGGTTATAGTCCGAAGCGGCAAATGCTGTCAATTCGGATTCGGAGGGATCAAAACTGGATGGCGACTTTGAAGGCCGCGAACGGTCCGTCGCCGACGTCCACGCGGTTGAAATGACGATCGCTATAATTGCGGCCCTCGAAGAAATATCGATTAAACTCATAACCACCCGAGAGGTCTAACTTCACGTTCTCACTCACTTTGTATTGAACGCCCAGAGAGGCTTTCTGGTCGTTATAAAAGAATCGCTCTCGGTTATCGAAACGACTGGCCAGGAAGTAGCCTTCGTTATCCCAATCCAGCCCGGCATAAATGCTGAGGGGGGGCAGTATCCTGTAGCTGGCTTTCATGTGAATGACCGTTAATGGGGCATAAGAGAAATTAAACGTTAAGTCCTCCATCGGCTTCAATGTAATTGTCGCGAATGGGAAGCCGATTGTGGCCTGAAACCAGTCGCAAGGATTATAGAAATAGGCGATGCCCGGTATCGGCACACCAGGCAAGAATTCGCTGGTGGTCGAATAGTTCAGGCTGAAAAGCCAAGCATTTCGCTCGCCGCTCGGCACGCGAAGATAGGCCGAGACGTTACCCACCAATTCGTTGATCGTGCTAAAAGGCTTGTCGCTGGCCGAGCCAAGACTGACGCTGGCGCCGCCAACCCAATCGTTGTCGAATTGATGGCGATACGAAGTTCCAAAGCGTATGTTGTAAAGGTCCTCGGGGAAGGGTTGGAGGGTATTGGGCAGAATGGCGTGCGTTTGGAAGAACTCAGCGCGGACGTTCGCCGTGGCGGCCCATTCATTGACTTCGTCTTGCCAAATCGGCGTCGCCAGGTTGATGTCTTGACGGCTGAAACCAAGAAAAGTCGGCTGCCCCTGAACCGGTTGCGAAGGAAGGATTGTTCCTTGATAGCTGGCTCGCGTTTCCATTTGCCCCATACTGGGATTAAACCAGTTCGAGAGTTCCGGCTGGGCTTGCAGGACCGGAGCACTGACGGAGCACCAAATTGTAATGGCGGAGGAAAGGAGCAACAGGCGGCTGCGGGTCATGGGGGTACACCTTTAAGAAATCAAACGGGGCCAACAGATCTCCAAGCGGTGTACCCTGGCCGCCCAGAAGAGAGTAAGTTGAACGCTGAATAAGATTCTGGACCGTAATTTTCAAGGGCTGTTGGGGTTCATGTCCACCGGAATAGTCAAGATGGTAGGAATTGGCTTGCTAACGTGAACGTGGATTGCCGAGTCTATCTTACCTTTCTCGCCCTGCTTGGGATCTAAACGCAATTTAACGGTAACGGCTTTGCCCTCTCCCTTGGACCATTGGCAGACCAAAGCCGCCGAATCAGCATCCACATGGTCGATCACAATTGCCTGATCGTCGCTATCTCGGATAACAATCAGGCGGCTGGCCATCCCTTCCAGGTGAATTGGATCGGGGATCGCCGTTAGCCGTTTCTTCGCCCGTTTTACAACGGTCACGGGAACACGCATGAGGCGATATTCCGGATCATCGCTAGTCATCTCCAATTGCTCTTCATGACGGCCTTCGGGAAGGTCGCGATCCGCTGCCAATGTAATCGTCCGTACCCAATGGCCGCGCTCGTTTTTCTTCATTTCGCCACATTCAGCTTTCAAGAACGGCGAGGTCGTCCGAACGGCGGTCAGTTGGAGCGGTTTATCTCGGATGTCAGTTAATGTGAATGAGTGGTTTCCCGTATGTTCCGTGAACACGGTTATCGCCGCAGGCTGAACGGCCACATCGGCGATAATCGTTCCGGTCACGCGCAAAGTCTGCTGCTTTACCTCGCCCGCGAGCCGGTATGCAATCTCCGCTGTCCAGGTGTGCCTGCCGGCTGACTGGATGAGCGGATTGATTTCGAGAACCAGTTCTCCTCTCTGGCCGGGCTTGTATACGCGCGGCTCCAGCTTGGGCTTCAGGCATCCGCAACTAACGTGCAGGCCCGTGATTTCAATGGTTTCTTTGCCGCTATTCGTGAAGGACAAGCGCTGGGCCACGGGCATTCCGCCCCGGACCTCGCCCGCTTCGATCTCCGATTTAGGAAAAAACAAATCGGCTCGGGCGCTCGCGATTGCACCCTGGCAGGCCAGAAGAGTTGCCGACGTCAGCATAATGGCACTACCCGACTTGCCAATCAGTCCGGGATTTAGCATGGACCTTCTCCTCATGAAATAGGGAGAGCGGCGAAATAAGTCATTTGGCGCCCTTGTGCAAGAGCGGTTTGGGAGACGTGCGACTCGCCCTTCGTGCCATTTCCCGTTGGCCCGGTATAGTGACAGAGAAAGCGTTGACCCCCCGTGGCAAGAACAACATGGACTTTCAAGGTTGAGGATTATCATGATCACGAACCGCCGTGGCTTCTTAACTCAAGCCGCCGCAGCCGTTGCCCTGGCATCAACCAGCTCTCATTCCGTTGCGACGCAATCAAGGCATCAGGGCGCGACTTCCGAGAAACCGGAGAAGAGGCCTATCCGTGTCAATCGCATTGCCGTATCCACGTACTCTTTCTGGCAATTCAAGAACGCCGAATTGCGCGACATCGAAAAGAACATAGACTGGGCTGCTGACATGGGATTCGATGGCGTTGAACTCCTACACCGGCAAATGGAGAAGGAGGACAACGGCACGTTACAAAGGATCAAACGCCGAGCGTTCCTGCAGGGCCTCGACCTGTGCGGCTTCTCGATTCACCAAGGTTTTCTGACTCCCGACAAGGATGAACGCAAGAAAAACGTCGAGCACACCATACACTGCCTAGAACTGGCCTATCTGCTCGGCATTCCGACGATGCGCGTCAACACCGGCACCTGGAAAACCAGCAAGGATTTCGACGAACTCATGAAGAATCGCGGCATCGAGCCGCCGATCAAAGGCTATACCGACGAGGACGGCTTTAAGTGGGTGATCGATAGCTTTGAGCAATGCCTGAAAACGGCCGAGAAGTGTGGCGTGACCATGGGCCTGGAAAATCATTGGGGCCTGGGCCGAACTCCCGAAGGAGTGCTCCGGATCGTGGATGCCCTCGATTCACCCTGGCTTCGGATAACGATGGATACCGGCAATTTCCTGGAAGACCCCTACGATCGCTTGGAAAAGCTTGCTTCAAAAACCGCGCTGGTTCAGGTGAAGACGTACTACGGCGGCGGCTTGTGGTATTCGCTCGACCTCGACTACGATCGCATCGCCAAAATGCTCCGAAAACACAATTATCGCGGTTACCTATCGCTGGAGTTCGAGGGAAAGGAAGATCCGCTCAAAGCCGTTCCAAAAAGTCTGGCCCTGCTACGGAAGGCCTTTGCTTAGAGGTATCCTTTTGGCCGGAGGGTTTAGGCCAAATACTAGGCGTTGCTTCGTTCGGTAAGGTCAAGGCGTCGCTGGGACCGCTTGGCTTTTGATTCTTTCCATTACTCCACCCCCCTGTTGGAAACCAATCCAATTGGTGGAAAGAATGGAAGCCATTCCCTGAAAGCAAACGATAATAGGAGTCATTTATTTCCTCTTCGCTGCATCCTCCCGGATGTATTTTTCGGGATCTTCCTTGAATTCCTCGCGGCAGCCGCTGCAACAGACGTAATAGGTTTGCCCTTTATAGGTTACCTTGATCGTGCCGAGACCGCCGCTGACGATGCAGGTGGGCTTGGCATCGCCGGCTCCAACAAAGGGAACGCCTTCCTTGGTAGCGCCGACTTGATACTGGCGCGTGAAGTCGGCATTGCCGGGACGTTTTGTCTCGAAGTCGTAAAGAAAGCGATTGTCGCGTAACAAGTTTATGACGATTCGTTGGCATTCCTTTTTGGCTTCGTCGGTACGATCCACCGTGAGAAGATTGTCCTTGAGCCTTCCCGTAAAAGCCAGTTTCTCTTTCGTGGTTGTTTGCAGAGAGAGCTGGAAATCATCTTTTTCCGGCAAATAGCGCAATTCACCTGCAGTAAAGTACTTGCCCTTATCAATTTTCAGCTTTAGCCAGGCATCCTCGCCTTTGAATTGCCACTCCCATGTCAGGGTTTCAGTCCAGAATCCGCGCTGCTTCTCTTTTAGCGTTCCCTCCGGCTGACCCGTGCCTCGCCAGGAACCAATCAAGGGATTAAACGGTTGCAAGGATTCCTTGGGTTTGCGGGGAACGGTTTTTTCAGGCGGGGCGGCTAATGGAAACTTAGCGGCGATCAGAAGCAGAAAGGCGGCAATTAGCAGACGCATATCTAATCTCCCATCTGGATAATGACACCTTTGGTTAGACAAGCTGCCAACGAGTTTTCCATGAATGTAAGAAATAATTCGGTTCTCTAAGAAAAAGGCCTGATCTCATTATGCCCGCGGTTTTGTAGCTAGGAGGTATAACGCTTTGATGAGCCAGAGGTTCCGGCACGGAAGGTCATTAGAGGGGGATTTGCCCTGTTCCCTTTCGACTTCTTGCCAACTATTTCGGAAAAAACTGTACGAAAATCGCCTCCAACCTCCACTAATAAACCTAGAAGCTCGATCCTCGCCTTCGGTGGAGAAGCAATTATGCGTTTGACCTTGCGAACCTTATTGGCTTATCTGGATGACACCCTCCCCGCCAATGAGATCAAGGAAATCGGCCAAAAAGTATCAGAAAGCGATGCCGCTCAAGAATTGATCGCCCGCATCAAGCAAGTTACGCGCCGGCGACGGCTAACGAGTCCGCCTGCGACCGGGCCTGGAGCCAAGGTCGATCCGAACACCATCGCGGAGTATCTTGACAACCTGCTTCCTTCCGATCAGGTCGCCGAGGTGGAGAAAATCTGTCTGGAATCGGACGTCCACCTGGCCGAGATCGCGGCTTGCCATCAGATTCTGACGCTCGTGCTGGGCCAGCCGGCGGTCGTGCCGCCGACGGCGCGGCAGCGCATGTATGGCTTGGTTCATGGAAAGGAGGCGGTTCCGTCACGCCGCGCCAAGGCCGCAAAGTCCCACGAAGAACAACCTGTGGGCGTCGACGGTCATAACGAAGGCGATGAAGCGCTTCTCATGGGTTTGCCGCTTTATGGAAAGCAAGCCCCCTGGATGCGTTGGGCTTTACCCATCGTCGCTGCCTGTTTGCTATTCGCCTTGGCTTTCGCGCTTTGGAAGGTTATTCAACCCCCCGAGTTGCCGATTAAGCCAGTCGTCGCCTCCACTGTCAACGGCAAGGACAAAGCGAATGACAACGCGAACGCCGGCGATTTGACAGCCAAGGATAAGGCCGACACAAAGAAAGAACCCGACAACACCAAGAAAGACAAGAAAGACCTGGATAACGGAAATAAGGAGCCAGACGACGGCAACAAGGGGGTCGATACAAGCAAAAAGGAACCGGACAATACCAAGAAGGAAGAGCCGGCGATCGATCCAAAAAAGGAATTGCTTCCCAGTTCGGAAAAGAAGGAAATCGGTCACAGCATCTTGCAGCAGGGCGCCACGCCGACCCTGCTTTTACACGGCGTCCCAGGCACCCGCCAGTGGAGCCCCATTCCTCCGGAGAAACCCGTTTCGACCAATGATATGCTCGTTGCCCTGCCCGGCACTCACGGAGACATTCGGCTAAATAGCGGCGTCCAACTCCGGCTTCATGGCAATCTAGAAGAATTAATGGAGGTTTCCGTCCAGGCAGTCACGGAACCCTGTCTGGAAAGCGCCGTCGTCCTCCATGCCAATCCCAATTTCGACCTGGATTTCACGCTCAGTCGCGGGCGAGTCTACGTCAGCAACGACAAGGACGGTCCGGCCAGCGTGCGCCTGCGTTTCCATCAAGAAATCTGGGACTTCACGCTGGAAGAGCGAGGCGCTGAAATAGGCGTCGACCTCAGTGGTCGCAATACGGTGCGCTCGCCGTTTCAAAGCGGCATCGACCCCCGCGCCGAACTCTACTTGTGTGTCCTCAAAGGGCACGTGGGGGCAAAAATCGGTTACGACAAGTTCGCCTTGCAGGGGCCGCCAGGCCAGTGCCGCCTGGCCTGGAATAATGAAGGCAAAGGCCTGCTGGGCCCCGGCTACGAGAAGGAAAACTTGCCGGTCTGGAACAAAACCATTGCCCGCACCAAACTCGCCGAGGAAGTGAAGAAGGCGATCGAACAATTATGGCGAGGCTTGATCAATGACAAAAAGTCGGTGGAAGTCACTTTGCAAGAAGCCCTCGATTCCACCGATCCCCCCCAGCGCGACCTGGCCGTCCTCTTTCTGTGCGGTCTGGACGACGTTTCAACAGTGATTGATGCATTGGGCGACCAGGATCCCAGCCATCCGGATGTTCGCCGCGCTGCCTCTATCGCTCTGCAACATTGGATCGGTCGCGATGGGACCCAAGACGACAAGCTTTACAACAGCATTAAGAAGACCGGCATTTTGATCGACAAGAAGTTTAGCCATTCCGACGCGGAAATGATCATGCAGCTTCTGCATGGGCTGTCCGAGGAGCAAATCAACTCACCGGAGACTTACGACGCGCTGATCAATTATCTGCGCCATAAGAGGTTGGCGATTCGTGAACTGGCCTACATGCGCCTCTGGCTGCTGGTGCCCCAAGGACGCAGCATTCCCTACAACCCGGGCGAGGGAACCGATCAGCGGGAAGCGGCGTACGAGCAATGGAAGAAACTGATACCCACCGGTAAAATGCCGCCCTCCATAGCAGCCCAGCCGGCAAAGCCAGGAGGAAATAAGTAACGCGGTTGTTTGCGGTTTCCGATGCGACATGGGCGAGGGAGTTACACATTCCATAGATGGCGCTTCGGGCTTGTGTCGCCCTCTCAATCGACGCTATTTCGGCAGCCAATGAAAGGCAACGTAGGCGGTGGAGGCGGCGATGACGAGGAGGACGGCGATCCACTTGAGCCCTTCCAGGCTGTTGGCGCTCGTAGTTTCAAGTGGAATGTGGACGGAATTATGGTTTTCCAGAGGTATAGCGAACGGTGGGGGAGTCGGGAGCGGTCTGGCGACGAGAGTTTCGGTCGGCGTGCCCGGGCGGCTTGATTGGCTGGCCGGCCTGAATCCAGAACTGCTAGTAGCAGGTGTTGGGGTGACGACGAGATCGCGAAATTCGGGATAGCTGCGAACGGGGTCGAATGGGCCCGTCTTGCCCCGGCTGGCGCGGACGTTGGCCGCATCGCCGAGCAAACCTTCCTTGAGCGAGCGGCGGATGGCGACCGTCGTGCCCTTGACCGTATGCATGATCCCCAGTTCATCCTTGTAAACCAGGTACCAAACGTCATTCTGGTTGGGGCCGCTGTCGGCCGGCGTAATCTTGCGTGTGCTGTGACCCGTCAAGTCTTCTACGAATTCGCGACATGAAGCAGGCCGCTTTTCCGGGTCGGCGCTCATCGCCCGGCGAATCGCCCAATCAACACGCTCGGAAAGTTCGGGGTTAACCTTTCCCGGCGCGGTGATCTCGTTGTGGATCTTTTTCATCCAGGCGTCGAGCGGGCCGTTGGATTTGAAAGGCAAATCGCCTGTCACCATCATGTAGAGCGTGGCGCCGAGCGAGTAAATGTCGCAGCGGGCGTCGGCGTTTTTGGCATTGCGGAATTGTTCGGGGGCCATGAAGTGAGGCGTACCGAGGCCGCGGCCCGTGCGCGTCAGGTTAAGGTCCGCCTCGACCTCCTTGACCAGGCCCAGGTCGGCCAGCTTCGCGGTCCCGTCAAGCGTGACCAGGATATTGTCCGGCTTAACATCGCGGTGGATCATCCCCTGCTTATGGGCCCGGTGCAGCCCCTGGGCGACCTGAGCGATAACCTTGATGGCCTCGGTCTCGGGCATCTTGCCGTCGCGTTCCAGTTTTTGGCCCAGCGATTCCCCATCCACGAACTCCATGACAAGGTAGGGACTCGATCCGGCTTCGCCATAGTCAAGGGCGCGGACGATATTGGGATGGTCGAGCAGGCTGGCCGCGCGGAATTCCTGCTCGAAGCGTTTGAGCAGAACCGCATTGCCGGCCATGTGGGAGGGCATGACCTTGAGAGCGACGATCTGGCCGGTTTCGCGATGGCGGCCCTTATAGATGGAGCCCATGCCTCCCTCGGCCACCTTTTCCAAAAGGTCGTAGTTGCCGATGGTTTGCAAGGGCTGACTCGATGTCTCGAGCGCCATGTCCATTCTCCGCCTACACTTATCGGTCCAAGCGAATTATTCGCCCACCGCCGAAATGCTTGTGCCGGGACCAAAAAAATCAAGGCTGCGAAAGCCGCGGGCGCCCTTTCGGTTCGCACCAATTCTATATCGTAGCCCACGTTCATGCTTGGCAAAAGCGGGGAAATCAGGAATCGGGGGAGCAGGGAGGGGCAGTAGGCAGTAAGGAGTGGATCAAAGTGGTCAGGTCGATGGGACTAATTCAGGCAGGCCGTTGGATCGTTAATGCCCGTGCAAACTGAATAATCCATATTCTCCGTGGAACTACATCACCGCCTATCGTCGTTCATGGTACCGGACCAATTGGCCATTAGCGCCTACTCCCAACTCCCTATTCCCCACTCCCTCTACTGGCACAATGGCTAAACCGCGAGTCTTTTGACTGGCTTACCACGGAATTTTACTTGGGCGGACATTTTATCTTGTGCATCGGCCGTAGGATCGGTAACAATCATGTAGGCCTTTCTATATCACGTGGGTACCTTTCGTCCCGGTCTTTCCAGGATATGTCTTCATGTCGCTTTTTGGCAAGCTCCTCGCGACCTTGAACGTCCTTGTTGCCATCGGCTTCGTGGCCTTGGCGGTAATGGATTGGCAAGCTCGACATCAATGGACCCATGCGGTTTTTTTGCACGAACGGGCCATTGAAGGGTTGCCTCTCGATAGCACCGAGGTCGACGCCGACGGCAACCTCGTCGTCAACGATCTGACGGATAAGACGCAGGCGGCTATTGTCGGTGGCAGCACCAAGGCGAAGACGCAGGTTGAAGAAGTTAACCGAGTGAAATCCGATATCCAGGATAAGATCAATAACTCCAGCAATGTGGTCAAGAACATCGACGGCTTCGACCTGGGGCAGGCCGCCCTGGCCGCGCCGCATCAGAAGTTGGCGTATGTCCTGCTGCCCCTGGCCTCGACGATTCAAGAACGCGAGCAACTCCGTAGCGCCATATTCAATGTCGACGCGGAAGGCAAACCGCTTGGCGACCCGGAGAAGGCCAAATTGACGGAGACTCTGCAAGCCAAGTTCGATCAGGCCATTAATCAGGCCGGGCAGGAAACTTCCACTGCTGAAGGAGGCGCGGCCCACAGACGCAATATCGAGGAGCGCAAACAAGCGGTCGCTCATTTGCTGTTCTGTCTGCGAGACCGTTTCGAGGAGCCTCCCGCGGCGGGCCAGCAAGCCAATCCCTGGGATACGCCCTCTTTTCAGCGGGTCAAGGCCGTGGTCGGGCTGGCGGCCCTGGTCCATGAGATCGACAATCAATTCGCTTTGTTGCAGAAAATGATCCTCGACGTCGGCACGGCGAAGCAACGCGATCTGGACGCTTTCGTCGATCAACAGCGGATTCTGGTTGCCCAGGCCCGCAACCTGGCCGATCAACTTCGTTACCAGAAAAACCAACTTGGCATCCAGGAGGCCGAACGCGACAAGCAACAAAGACTTGTCAAGGCGCGCGATCAGGAACGGCAGGATATTGAGAAGGAATTGGCCGCCGCCCGAGATCACACGGGAGGTCAACTTAAAGAGCAGGCCGAGTTGGAAGATGTCATGTACAAGGCCCTCAGAGACCTGCGCGATCTGGGCCGAACCAATTTGCAGCTAGAAAAACGCATCCGCGAACTGGAAGACTCCAAGAATCGTTAGAACTGGCGTGGGTTACCCTTCCGATTGGGGCTGATTAAGCAAAGTCTTGATCCGAGACGTAACCCACATAGAGAGACCTGCTCATGACCACTTTCGGCAACATGACCACTTTCGGCAAGGTGTTGATTTTCTTAAACCTGGTCCTGAGCATTGCCGGGGCCGCGTGGGCCATGGGGCTTTACACCCAGCGCATCAACTGGACCGGCAAGGCCAGAGGCGACGGCTCGGAAGACAAGATCAAGGCGCTAACGGACAGAATTAAAGATCGAATGATCGGTCTCGCCGCCGCGGAATCACGTTACGCCGCCGAGCCCACTCGTCTCCTCGGGATGGAAAACGTCCGGGCGTCCGCTCAAGTGGCTTACCGCGCCCAGCTCAGCCAGTTGGAGGCAGGGGATCAACCTTGCAAGGAAGTAGTTGTCAAGGACGGGGCGGTGGTCATGGATCCGAATCCGCAGTCAAATTGGCTGCCTCTCTTCCAGCCTGCCAAGGATCGCCATGGCAACGCCATGCCGTCGATCAAATTGCAATTGACAGCCATCAGCAAAACTCAGGACGCCATTCACCAAGTAATGCTGGACATTGACAAGGCTCACAAGGACAATGCTAACATCACGGCTTTTTTGATCGGCGACAAGGGATTGCGGGAACGCCTCGCTCGCGAACACGCCAAGGCCCGGAAAATCGAGGACGTGATTATCCGCCGGGACGTGGACAAGGGCATTAACGACGGCGACCTGCGCGCCCGAACGCGCGATTACGAAGTCGAGCGTGCCCTTCTCGCGGAGCGGAACAAGCAACTGGAAGAGCGGGTCAAGGAACTGGAAAAGACCGGCGTGGCCCGTCAACCTTGATTATGAAACTGTAGTTGACAATTTCACATCGCCTCGGCATAGTCCCGCCCCGCTTAGTTTCGGGGGAAACCGGGGCCGTTGGTGCAACATTACCCCCCAGGCAAGGTCGCAGTGTGGGCTGCGGGCTGGTCGCGGGGCTTGAGCGTTTGGGGCAAGGGGGAAAAACATGACCGTTCTCGGCAAGACACTCGTCTTCTTCAATCTGGTGTTCAGCATTATTACCGGCGCCTTGGTCCTCATGGTCTTCTCCGCCCGGACCAACTGGCAGGTTGCCGCCAAGAAGTTCGAATCCGAGCTTCAAGTGGCTCAAGCCAGCACGCAAGCCTACCAAAAAGAAGCCGATGAAACCCGCCGCGCCGCCGACGGCCGAGTCGAGGTGGTCGCCAAGGAACTGAATGCCACCAAGGACAAGTTGACGCAGGCCATCGCTCGCCAGAATGCGGATGAAGAAAAGTATAAGAAGGAAGTCGAGAAGGTCGCCCAGGCTGAAGCGACGATTACCAGCATTACCACTGATCGTGATCGCAGCGCCGAGGAAGTGAAAATCCTGGCCAAGCAGAAAGACGGCATGCAAAAGCGGATCAACGAATTGGTCAAGGAAACCAGCAACCTTCACGATGCCCGCGTCGCCGCCGAAATTGAAGTCAAAGCGTTTAAAACGCGCAACGAGCAACTTGTTAACAACCTAAAAAGCCTTGAAAAAACCATTCAAGAGCTTCGAATCAAGGGCACTCCCGGCAGTAGTAGAGGCGACACCACCCTGGTTTCCGACAATCCGCCTCCGGAAAACGTCGAAGGGCTGGTCAAGAAGGTTGACGCTACTTCCGGCCTGATAACTCTGAGCATCGGCAGCGATTCGGGCTTGGCTAAGGGACACACGCTCGAAGTCTATCGGCTCGAGCCGTCGGCCAAATACCTGGCCAAGATTCGCATCATGGAAGTTTGGCCGCACGCCGCGGTCGCCAAGCCGGTCTCCAGACCGCTGGGCACCATTCAAGAGGGCGATCACGCAGCCAGCAAAATCCTCGGAGGCGGTTAATCATTGAGTGGCGGGTAGGCGGGTAGGGTGGGACGAGTCTTCGAGTCCCACCAGGCGTTGGTGGGACTCGAAGACTCGTCCCACCAGACATGACATTTATCAATTAAGTTTTCTAATCGAGAAGGGGGAGGAGCCAGCTCATGGCTGCCGCACGAAGTCGAGGGCGCCTTGCCGATCCATTGCCTGAGGCTAAGCCACGGCCCGACGCCTACACCGGCCTGTTGGCCGTATCGCTTGTTGGCATGATCACCGGGTGCATATTTCTCTATATGGATTACACGAACTACGAAGCCAAGCCGCCGACTCCACAGACCAAGACTGCACCGGCTGCCACGCCGCCGGCAGGCAATCAAGGTGGTGGTGCAGGAGCGGCCGGCGCGGCCGGAGGAACAGCTACGCCCCCCTGAAAGTATCGGCACGCCCAAGAGAAGGACCCACTTTCCTTCGTTATCGAGTAAACATCCCAGCCCAGTAGATGCTCCGGTCTACTGGGCTGTTTCCTTTCTCTCGGCCCCAAAACTCCAAACTTTCCCTCGGTCCCAAACTCCTGTTTGGGACCGCACTACCGCGAAGCTCTGCTTCGCCTCCGTCAGGACGGGCCAGAGCCCGAGACCGAGGGCGCTCTAAGCATGGCAGTCTTCGATTTTCACTCGGTCCTAAACTCCGTTTGGGACCGCACGTCCGCGAAGCTCTGCTTCGCCTCCGTCAGAACGGGCCAAAGCCCGAGACCGAAGCCCCTCTAAGCATGGCGGTCTCCTTATAGTCCATCTATACTGATGTGAGGCTTCAAAACGTTTCCCGAGGAACGGCATCATGGCGGCACGGGTTGTCTTGGCCATGAGCGGCGGCGTGGATAGTTCCGTGTCCGCGTATCTGCTCAAGGAACAAGGCTACGAGGTTATCGGTCTGTTCATGCGCACGGGCGCACACGGCGAAGAAGGCGATGGCCCCGCGCACAAGAAGGGCTGCTGCAGCGCCCTCGACGCCGGCGACGCCCGCCGGGTGGCCGACCTGCTCGACATTCCGTTTTACGCGCTCGATTTCGAGCGCGACTTCAGCCGCATCATCGATTACTTCGCCGACGAGTACCTTGCCGGGCGCACACCCAATCCCTGCGTTGTTTGCAACAATTGGCTCAAATTTGGCAAACTCTGGTCTTACGGCAAACAACTCGAAGCCGACTACATCGCCACGGGGCATTATGCCCGGATGGTGCATGCGGATGGCCAAGCCCAACTGCATCGCGGCCTCGATCCGGAAAAGGATCAGTCCTACGTCCTCTACGGCATCAAACCCACGATCCTATCTCGGCTACTCTTTCCCATCGGCGGCTATCGCAAGGAGCAGGTTCGGACGCTGGCCCGATCGGCCGGACTGCCGGTCTCCGAGAAGCCGGACAGCGTGGAGATCTGCTTCGTCCCCGATGGGGATCATGCCGGGCTCATCCGCAAGCGCCGGCCCGAACTGGCGACGGCCGGCAGTTTCGTGGACACCGCGGGCAACAAGCTGGCGCACCACGACGGCATCGAGAGATTCACAATCGGCCAGCGCAAAGGTCTCGGTTACGCAGCCGGGGAGCGACGCTATGTGTTGCGCATCGTGCCTTCAACGAACGAGGTGGTCCTGGGCAGCCGCGAGGAATTGCTGGCGCCGGGACTCGTGGCCTCGCAGGTCAACTGGCTGATCGCCGAGCCGCCAACGACGCCGCTTTTCTGTTCGGTCAAAATTCGCTATCGCCATCCCGCGACACCCGCGACCGTGACGGCGTTAGCGGGCGGCGGCGCGCGGGTAGAGTTCGACGAGCCGCAGAGCGCGGTTACGCCCGGCCAGGCGGTTGTCTTCTATGAAGGCAGCCGCGTCTTGGGCGGTGGCTGGATTGAAGAGGCAATTTGAGCCCAAATCTGAATCGGAGCGCTAGCCTTCTGGCTCACCTCTTGCCCGTCACAAAGCTCCAAGTTTTCTTCCACTCTTCGCCGTTGACTTCCGCTTTGAGCGTGACCGTATAACTAGTGCTCGGTTTCAGGGGGGATTTAGCGATCAAGCACACCGTATTGCGCTGTGCGCGCGGGTCAAACGGCCGTTCGGGCGACGACAGCCAAAACGCATGCTCCTTGCCCGCCGCATCTTTCAAGACCGCCGTTGCCTTCTTCACCGTTGCGCTGGCGGGAAAGGTCACGGTAATTGGATAGCCGGCCGTTTTCTCGTCGCTCGCGGGGATGGGATCCGGGCGCTCGCCTTGTAGATACGCCAGCGGCACATCGCGTTGCTTGTCGGCGGGGTATATGATCGGCTTATCGCTGCCCACTCCGGTGCCGGTATCCAAAACCGTAATGCGGCCAAACTTACCGCCAAGCGAGATACCCAGGCCGATCTGCTTCAAGTCGGGATTCAAGAACGGCCGGCGATGAAACGGTGTGGCCATCCAGGAATCAATCGATGGCAGCGGCTCAACGCTAGCGATGACGGAATTTTTGCCGGCGCGCTCCCCTTCCTTGCTGTAGCCGAGTAGCTTGGGATCCTCATTGTGCATGCCCAGGCCAGCCGTCGAGGAGTCATGGCTGTTCTTGACAAGATATTCCGCATGGGCCAGGCAACCCTTGGAGAGAACGGGATCGAACCCCTTGACCGGCGGCAGACTGAGAGTCTTGCGATAGCCGTTGATCTTCTCCAACATCTTGCTTTCCAGCTCCGTCCGATTGAGAAGGGGGTTGTCCTCCGTCGTGAAGCTCCACGAGCGCTTCCAGGGTTCGTCGTTGACCTTCCCTTGCAGCGTCACGGAATAGATAGTCTTCGGCCGAAGGGGATGCCTGGCAATGAGACAGAGTGCATTGGCCCCTTTGCCCGGGGCGACCGGCTGCTCCCGGCTCGAAAACCACACCGCCACCTCCTTGCCATTATTATCCAGGAGAAGGCCTGAGGCATCCTTGACCTGATCGGAATCAGGAAAAAGGGCGGTTATCGGATAGCCCGCTTGCTTGTCCTTACTCTCGGGAATGGGATCGGGACTTTCCTGCATGGCCAAGGTGTACGCCAGAGGCACATCCGTTTGCTTGTCGGCCGGGTAGAAGACGATTGGGCACTTGGCGATTACGGAAGTTTGTTTGCGAGCCAGCACGACGGTCCAGCCATTGCGGGGGTCCTTGACCGCGCTGAAGCCGATTTCCTTGAGCAGCGGATCCAGGAGTGAAAAACGAGAATAATACAGACCCATCCAGTAATCGAGAACCAAAGCCGGATCGTTCGGATCGAAGCCAATGAGGGCGCCCTTGCCGGCCTTACTTCCCTCTTCCGTGTGGCCGGGCAGCATCGGATCTTCAATGGTCTGGCTGAGTCCCTTTGCCATCAAAGTCTCGTTGTTCCTGCTCAAGTACTGGGCATGGGCCAGGCAGCCTTTGGATAGCTCGGCTTTGAGTATCACGGGATCGAGACCGGCGTTTTTGCGATAGGAATTAATCTTGTCAAGCGCCTTGGCGTCTAAACCGGAATCAACCTTGGCGCCGGCCAGCGTCGTAAAACTGATTGCCTGTTTCCAGGGCTTGCCGTTGATGTCGGCGCTGACTTCACAGCGGTATGTCGTGTCCGGCTTGAGCGGCTCCTTGGCAATAAGGTAGATCATGTTGCCCAGTATGCCCGTGCCCAAGGGCTTCGCGGGCGTCGAGACCCAGGCCTCGATCTCCTTTTTTGGATCTTCAAAGAGTTTGGCACTCGCATATTTGAACTTCATGTTCCAGGGGAATAGGACGGTGATAGGGTACCCGGCAACCTTCTGCTTGGCGTCCGGAATGGGATCGGGGACCTCGTTGGCGGGGAAGGCAAGCGGCACGTCTTTCTGCTTATCCACGGGATAAAACTGAACGTGAGCCAGGCCCACGCCGCTGGTCACATCGACAATGCTAGCCGAGCGCCCGCCTTTTTCCTTGGCCCTGGCAAAGCCGACCCGCTTCAAATCGGGATCGAGCAAGCGCAGGCGAAAATGAAAGGAATCCATGGCGCTGTCGATGAGGTCGGCGCATTCGACGCGGTCGAAGGCGACAAGAGCACTGGAGGCAATGATTTCGCCTTCCGGGGTATAGCCGGGTAGCTTGGGATCTTCGGCCTGAAAACTGGCTTTCGAGCCAAACGCCGCGTCGCCTATGTTGTGCGAGAGATATTTGGCGTGAGCGAGGCAGATCTTTGAAAGAGCCGGATCGTGCACCACGGGTTCGACGCCGGCCGCCTTACGACAGGCATTAAGGCGATTGAGGGCCTTGTGATCGCTGTCCTGGGCGGGGACCAAGACCAGGGAGGCGAGCAAGGCAAGCGTGGGAGACATGGTCGGACCCTAATAATGAGTTGCACGCGAATCCGTTTCAAATTCATTCGATCTGCTTGAGCATTGACCTATAAGAATCGTAAACTCGTTTCTCGAAACAGACAACACTCACGCGCTCCAACTTCCGGCTGTTGGTGAGGAATTGTCGGATCTCGCCCAATGCAATGCGTGAAGCCCGATCGATGGGAAATGCAAAAGCGCCGGTGCTGATAGCAGGGAAGGCCAGCGTTTTGATGTCGTGTTGCTCGGCGATAGCGAAACAGTTGCGGTAGCAGTCAGCCAAAAGGCCATCCTCACCGCGATTGCCGCCGCGCCAAATGGGGCCGACGGTATGAATCACGTAGCGTGCCGGCAGATTATAGCCCTTCGTGATTTTCGCCTCGCCGGTGGAACAGCCATTGAGCCTGCGACACTCCTCCATAAGCTGGCGCCCCGCCGCCCGGTGAATGGCGCCATCCACTCCTCCGCCGCCCAGAAGAGAGGAATTGGCCGCGTTGACAATGGCATCGACTGCCAGCTTGGTGATGTCGCCCTCGAGGATGTCCAATTGGGTTAACCAGCCCGATGCATCCATGGCAATTGGCATCCTTTCAGCGACCGCGCTCTAGCGGCCAAAACAGGGCAGAATCCCAAGAAGAACACACGACCAGGCGTAACTTGCGCGAAAAAACAGAACGGCACGACCCTCTGACCCTGTGGATCAATTGGCGCTGATCCAGAGGGTCGGTACCTGATCCTCAGGGTCAAAGTGGTGATCCAGAGGGTCCAGCTGTAAAAGCATGGGGTCTTCTGACATCCAAAGACACTGATCGCGCTTACCTCACAACCCGCCCTGTGGACCGATTTAAGTGGTCCAGAGCCTGGTAGCCTGATCCACAGGGTCAGGACCTGGTCCACAAGGTCAAGAGGCCGGATTTAAGACCTTGAACTGGCGTTTGCGGCAGGCAAAAGGATCAAAGAACCTGCCAGCCTTTGCCTTCGTGTCCGAGGCCAGAGGCCTTTGGGTGCAACACCTGAGCCAGGATCTCCAGTGATTCCACCAGTCGGGGACCGGGGCGATTGAAGTATTGGTTGCCGTCCAACAGATATACCCGGCCATCGCGAACCGCCCGGAGGTTCGCCCATTCCGGCTTCTTTGTCAGGGCAGGCATCTCTTGTCGCGTGCGGTCGATGTCAAAGCCGCAGGGCAGAACGAGAAGCACCTCGGGATCGCGAGCGCAAAGCTCCTCCCAGGTTAACCAGGGGGCGTGCTTCCCTGCGATGCCGAAGAGGTTGACGCCTCCCGCCAGCTCCACCAGTTCCGGCATCCAGTTTCCCGAGGCCATCAGCGGCTCAATCCACTCGATGCAGCCGACAGTCGGCCGGTGAGTAAGCGGACGAGCCTTGTCCGCCACCCGTTCGATGCGCCTGTGAAGACGGCCCAGGAGAGCTTCCCCGCGACTGTGTAAATCGAGGGCATCGGCCACGTTTTGAATGTCTACCCAGACATCGTCTAACCGGTTGGGGGCGAGAGAGACGATGCGCGGCCGGGATTCCAGCGTCTTACAAACCGCCTCTTCGACATCACGCAAGCTGACCGCGCAGACCTCGCATTGGGTCTGTGTGATTATGAGGTCCGGCCGCAGTCCCTTCAGTTTGTCGGCGTCCACGCGATAGACGGACAGGCCTTCCTGCAATAAAGCCTTGACCCGCTGGTCGATCGCACAACTGCTGCCGGTGACATCAAACTTTGGTTCGGTGCAGACCGGCAAGCGCTTGACGCTCTTAGGGAAATCGCATTCATGGGAACGACCCACCAACTGCTCTTCGCAGCCGAGGGTACAAACAATCTCCGTCGCGCTGGCAATCAGGGAAACAATACGCACTTGATTACTCCGTTGAATGCGTTAATTCGTTATGGCAGCGCTTGTCAGAGCCATGATCTCAGAGCCGCGACCGTAAGGGAGCGAAGGTTCAATCGCTCCCTTACGGTCGCGGCTCTGATGTTGGTTCGTATGGCTTACTTATACCAGCCCCCAGCGCCGGCGCAGGAACCATTCCAGCGTCAGCAGGGCGACGAAGAGTAGGAAGAAGATGGTCAAAAAGGGCGTCAGCGTGTTGCGGCGCCAATCGGGCCAGAGGTTAGCCTTGGTGCGCGCCTGGGGCACCGGCTGATCGGCGTACTGCTTTTTCAGGAAGTCGTGCAATTCGTCAATGCGGTGAAACTCGCCGCCTCCGGCCGCGGCGAGCTTCTTGAGAAAGTCGTGGTCAGCCGCCCGGCGCGCGGTCTCCGCATCGTCCTGGTATACGATGAAGCGGGCCGGTTTGGCAAGGCTGCCGGTAATCGCGGCCCCGTCGCTGTCTTTGCCCTGGCCGGTGATTTCGATGCGATATTCGCCGGGCAAATCGGTTTTCCAAATCGTCCCCTTGTCGCCGTCTTTATCCCGGATTGTAGGCGCCTTCGTAACGTTGCCCGATGGATCCGTGACTTTGACGTCAAAACTGGCCCCGGTGACAACCTTGCCCGACTTATCGAGAAGGTTTAGATCAAAGAACTCCGCCGGGTCACCCACGGGAAAGCGGCGTGCTTTGAGCTTCACCCGGATATTGCTGTCGGTCTCCTCTTGCCGGGCCAGCCAAATCGCGACTTGCTCCCAGAAGCGCGTGTAAGCAGATAACCCTTTAACGTCGCGGATCCAGCGATTGGTGCTGTCGCCGGCAAACGCGATGACCCGGCCCGTGCAGTTGGGCGGCTGCCACCAAACCAAAACGGGATCCTTGCCGGCCTCGCTTTCCACAAGAACCGTCGCGCCCTTCTTGGGAGTAATCTTATTGATGGCCGCCAGCGGGTGCAAATTGTCCCAAACCCGCACATTCTCCTCCCTGGCATCGGCCAATCGAAGCACAAACTGGTCGAGTTTGGTGGCAATCGGGGCAATCTTAATGCCCCGCGGGGCACCGATGACTTCCGCGCCGTTCAGCTCAACCGGCATGATGTCGGCCAGTTCGGTCTCTCTCCAACTGCTGTTGCCAAGGCTGTCCCGGCCGCCAAGCATGATCAATCCCGTGCCCTTGCCGACCAGTTCGCGAATGGTCTTAAAGACCTTGGGATCGCCCGTGCCCTTCCTTAATTGATCGGGCGTCACGTCTCCCAAAATGATGACGTCATACGGCTGCTTGTCGAAATTAAGCAGATCTTGCCGGGAGGGATCGGGCACGTCGTTGACGCCAAACCACGCCACATACATGTGAAAGCGCGGGTTCTTGCTGAGCGTGCTGTAGATTAGTTGCGGCTCCGGGTGCTTTCCAAAGGCCTCGACCAGCAAAACGCTGATGCCTTCCTTTGTGACTGTGAGAAAGGTGCTGATCTCGTCGTTGTTTCGATTGACATCACCCGGCTCGTGGTCGATCTTGACCGTCACCTTGATTTCACCCGGCGTAGGCGGCGCGGTGCACTTCAGCAACACCTCATTGCCCTGGGTCAATTTGAGGCGAGGCTTTTGCCCGATCACTTCTTTGTCGTCGATAAAGATGCGGGCCGATACTTCTGTGTCATCGAAAAACAAATGCGGCTGAAAGTCCTTGTTTTCAAAACCGGGAGCGTCGAGCGTCACCTTGACCGTCAACTCCCCCTTGATCGGCACGGGCGCCGGCATCGGGTTGATGGCGACCAGGCCGATATCGTTCTGCCGATCGCTCGTTGATTCCTTGCCAAGGCCGAAGGTGTGAATGGGGCAGGGCAGGGTGCGCCATTGAGCGGCCAGCGCCATCGGCTGAAAGCGCGTGCCGTTGTCCGCGCCGTCGCTGAGGAGAAGCATGCCGCGCAGAAACTTTTCGCTCCGATAGCGTTCCAGTTGTTGATTGAGCAGGGTACCGAAGTCGGTGCGCTTGCCGTCGGGCGGTTGGGTGGGATCATAATCGCGGACGTCCTCGGCAAAGCTGGAAAGGACAACTTGAATGTTGTGCTTCTCGCGGAGTTCCTCAAACAGGGGCTCGCACTGCTTGAGGATGGTTTGCATGCGCGCCCAGCGCGATTGGCTGCCGATCTCATCTTGGACAGCCATGCTGGCTGACCGGTCCATTACGAGCAGCAACAACGAGGGAGTATGGAGATCATCTCGATAAGCCAATGACGGCCGCAACAGGGCCAGACAGGCCAGAACTAACGCAGCCAATCGTAAGCCCAGCACAACCATCACGCGTCGGCGCGTCGCGCCGGGAACACCCAGATATGTCCAGATGGTTAAGCCAATCAGGATGAGGGCTACGATGATGAGCGCGGGTAGTCCGATACCGGAAATCGACCAAGGATAAGTCGGATCCTGGGTCAACGTGAGCCTGTTCTCGGAGTAGCTCATGCTTGCTCCTCCGGGGCGGGCTCGCGCTTATAAAACTTGTTGGAAAGGAGATTCTCGAATGCTAGGGCGAGAAGCAGCAGAATCATTAAGTAGGGGAATAATTCCAGCGGCTGCCGCCAATGGCCTTGCAGGGAGTCACTTAGATTTGAACCTTGTTTGACGGGGATGACACTGCCCGGACCCAAAAGCTTTTCAATGGCTTCCACAGGCGCCTGGTTCATGTCCCATTCATCAGGCCGCGCGCTCATGCTGAAACAGGAGACAACGCGTATCTTGACATTGTTTTTCTCATCACTGGCCAATACTCGGAAATTGCCGGGTGAAGTCGCTTGGTTGATCGTCAATTTCGCTTGGTCCTCGGCGCGCGGGAGCGTGCCGACGCCTTCTAATCCAGGCCCTTCCAACTCGTAAATTGGAAGGAACGGCGGTGCCCCCAAATCGACCGTCAGCGTCTCGCCGCAGAGGCGGTTGAAGTTGGCCTCTTTGGCCCCGCCGGCGAGATAATTCATCGTCACGTTGACCAAAACGGCGAAAAAAGACTGATCACCGTTTTCCATGTAGTTGTTGGTATAACGATTCTGGTTCGTGCGTTGATCGAAGGCGGTCGTGAACAGCAAGACGTGCCCCTCGCCCACGGTGCGTTCGAGTAACGCGGGCCTGTCGTCCCCGTAAGCAGCAATGACTTCAACGTTATCCTCGTATGGACTCACCTTCCAGGAGTGCAGAGCCCAGGGGAACGCTTCTTCCTGAAAGAAGAGAATGGTTTCATTTTTCTTCCAGCGCATGAAAGGTTCAAGAAGCTTGTGCTTGGATGTCTTGTTGGGACGGAGTTCCCGCCACCAGGCCTTTTTCCTATCCTTCTCAACCACTTCGCTGTCTAGCTTTCCGGGCATCAATTCCTTGGCGTTGGCATCCTCGTTGTACTGGGCCAGGTTGACCTTCCAGTTCCAGCCGCCGGGGACGATTGTCAACCCGCCCCCCGCCTTGACGAAGCGGTTTAGCTTGTCCCACATTTCGAAACTCGGGTCGGCTACATCGAGAAGGCAAATGGCCACATAGTTAGTGCGGGCATTGGTCAACGCGTTGCCGCTGTCCTCGGTCTTCAGCACATCGCAATGAAACGCCTGAAATCCGCCGCTGCCCTTGAAGCGATTGATGTAATCCTGCCAGGCGTCGGCATCTTCCACGTGATCGGTGATCACCAGCACCTTACGGCGTTCCTGCACCTTGAAAGTCGCGAAACCGACATTGTTGGAGGGCAGGGCGTCGGTCGTCCCCAAGCGCACCGTCACCTGATGCCAGCCAGGTCTCAGGCCGGGTCCGCTTTCCCCCTCTTCCTCCGTCGGCCGCTCAAAAACAGCGATGGAACTGTCGCCGGCCTTGAGCTGAATCGGCTTGGTTTCGCCCTTGGTTTCGTTGTCGAAAAGGCAAACAAGCTGATTTTCGCCGTCGACGCCGATTGAGCGAATAGTCACTTTGATTTGCACGGTGTTCCCAGCCGGGACAATCTGCAAGTCCGGCTCAACCTTGAGGATGGCCACGTCGCCGACGTTTTCCGGATCGATTCCAACATCGACGAAGACGGCGTTGACGTCGTCCGGCTGGTGCAGGGTATCGGCTACGCTGGTTTCCCAGCTGGAGTTGGTGCGGTCGGAAAAGACATACACGAAACGGGGCATCGGCTCTTTATTGTCGTCGCTTTCCTCCTGCAGGTCCTTGAGCAGGCGATAAGCCTGATCGAGTTGGCGCGTAACCGGGGCATTGGCGGACCGGAGTTTCAAGTCGTTGACGCGTTTGCGGGCCGCGTCGAGATTGGCGCTCCATTCACCGCCGACTTCGGAACTATCAAGGATGGCCACCTTGCTGTCCGGAGGCAGTTCGGCAATCAATTCCTCCGCGCGCTGGCGCGCTTCGTCGAGCCGCGTCTTGCCGCGCAAGGTGTATTCCATGCTGGGGCTGGTGTCGAAGAGCATTACCACGGCACGGGGCCGATCCGTGCTGAGGTTGAGGCCTTCACTGAAAAGTCGCGGCCGAGCCAGGGCGATGCACATTAAGGCGATCAAGCTGATGCGCAGGGCGAGCAAGAGAAGATGGCGCAACCGCAAACTGCGCTGATTGGCCCGCCGCCTCTGGAGCAAAAAGCGAAAGGCAGGAAAAGGGAGCCGCTTCGGTTTTTGCCGCATTGTCAGATGCAGCAAAATGGGGATGCCGACCAAAAGCAGGCCGCCCAAGAGGGCGGGAAGAATAAAGGTCATTATTGGCGCCGACCATTACAAGTCGGGATTACGGTTTTCGTAAGCAGCCAGGTCGTCAACACCCAGCCAATCGGTTCTATTCCAGTTCTCCTTATCCCAACATTGTACCGGAGAGACCGCCAGCATTCGCCTAATGACAAATTCCCGGACGGCAAGGATCGTTACGGGCCCGGCAATCATCAAGAGGACGACAAAAATCGTAATGGCTACTCCGGACAGCTTGGGGTCCAGCTTCAAGTTGGCCAGGAGACCGATTCCGGTGATCGCACTCACGGCATAGGCGGAGACAAGCGCCGTCAAAACTAGGCGGCCGGCCTTATTGCTGCTTCCATACCATGGATAAAGCGAAGGCCAAGTATTGCTGCGACGGGCGCCGTGAATCTGCGAATTAAGCCAAAGCCGAATGCCATACCGCCAGGCGCCCCACAAGGCCACAATCGTAATCAGCACGGAGGACAAAAATCCAAAGAAAGAAGTGAGGATAGCCGCGACCAGCGCAGCCGGAAGGCCGGCGCCGTTGGCCGGCGGCGCGCCCTGGGCCTTCGGATTGACCATCCCCGCAATCAGGGCGAAGGCGAAGATCAAAGCCGTCCCCGTGATGGCAATTTTCCACAAGGCCGAAGCCAAGTAGAGCCAAAAGCAGACGCCGCCGCGGCGCCGATTCCCATCAACCCGCCACAGCCACCAGGCCGTTCGCGCGTCGTTCAAGCCAAACTTCAGGCAGAGAACAGCCGCGCCCAGGCCGGGTTGCGCGGTCACTTCATAGACGAGAATGCCGAGCGCTGCCAGCGCTGACCAGGTAAGCGGATTTTGCCAGCGGCGCCCAGGACCCTGCTCGAACCCCTCTTCCTGTAATCCATAGTCGGCCATAGGGCGTTCCATCCCCTGAATTGCTCACGCTAGAATTGGCTGGATCGCTGTCCCGTCGCAAAGCGCGTGGGGCTTTCCCAGGCGGTCGTAGATCTCCAGGCGCGGATCGACGCCCAGGCACGTGTAAATCGTGGCGGCCAGATCGGCGGGCTGGGTTGGGTTGGTGGCCGGATAAGCGGCATAGCGATCGCTGGAGCCGTGAACCAGGCCGCCCTTGATGCCGCCGCCGGCCAGAACCGTTGTAAAGAATTCGCCCAGTGGTCGCGGCCGTCTTTGCCCGCGCCGGCGCCGCCACGACGGATTTGGCCCACCTTCGGCGTCCGCCCCATTTCACCGGTCCAGACGACCAGCGTTTCATCAAGCAATCCGCGCGCTTCCAGGTCATCCAGCAATGCGGAAAAGGCTAAATCCGTTACAGGACAGAGGCGTTCCTTGAGATCGATGAAGTTGCGATTATGCGTGTCCCAATAGACGCTGACGTTGGTCAGGCCGTCGTTTTGCCAGAAGACCGTGATCAACGGCACGCCGGCTTCGACCAAGCGCCGGGCTTGCAAGACCGCCTGACCATGGATGTTCATGCCATAGCGCTCACGGACACGCATCGGTTCCTTCGTGAGATCGAACGCCTCGGCGGCTTGCCGGGAACCGAGCAGAGAGAAGGCGCGATCATAATGGGCGCTGGCGGCCGCGACCTGGGGATGGCGTTCCATTTGTCGGACTTGATGGTCCAGGGCATCAAGCAACTCTCGGCGGCGGTGCGCGCGGGAAAGGGGGACATCGGCCTTGAGATCGAAATCGGCGGCGCGGTAGGCGGCTTTACTGGCGTCGGCATCAATGCGCATGGGATTGTAGATTGCTCCAAGCCACCCGGCGTCTTGTCCATGCGACTCTTCCACAAAACGCGGGGCCCCATTGGGCACGACAGGCATCATCGACACAAATGGCGGCAACGGTCCCTTGCCGCGTCCCAGGCTGGCCAGAATGGCGCCGTAGCTGGGGAAGTCGTCAGTTCGGGGACCGCCGCGGTTGGGCAGCGCCCGCCCGGTTAATTGGAAATGCGTTGCCGTGGTGTGATCGACATCGCTATGCGTCATGGAGCGAATTAACGCCAGTTTGTCCATGCGCCGGGCCAAGCGCGGCAAATGCTCGCAAATCTGAATGCCGGGGACATTGGTCGGAATCGGCTTGAACTGGCCCCGATACTCGGCCAAACCGCCCGGCTTCATGTCCCAGGTGTCTTGGTGAGCCGGACCGCCCCACATGAAAAGGAGGATGCAGGCTTTTGCCTTGGCCTTAACGGCAGCTTTCTTCGCGGCCGCCTGAGCGGAATGGACTTGCAAGAGTTGGGGCAGCCCCAGGCCAATCAACGGCAACGAGCCGGCGCGCAGAAACTCACGCCGCCCCATCGGAGCGCCAGTAAAGAAACTGGAACACGGAGACCTTAACATCTTGGCTTTCTCTGACTGCCGATCAAAAACGTTTCTGCCGTTTTAGCAAATACTCCAAGAGTGCCTTATCGAAGCTGATGCTCGTATCCATCGGCACATAATCGATGTTAGCCTTGGCGCATTCGGATTGGAACTTTTCTCGGAATTCCTGGACCGCTTGGATGTAATCGCCGCGCATGCCCTTGGCGTCCAGCGTGAGCCGCTGATCCTCTTCAACGTCCTCGAATTCGATGACGCCGTCGAACGGAAAGTGCACCTCGGCCTCGTCGAGGATGTGAAAAAGAATAATCTCATGACCCCGGTGCCGCAGGTGATGAAGGCTTTCAATGACCGGTCCCGGCTCGGTCAGGAGATCGCTGAAGAGCATGATCAGCCCCTTGCTGCGGATCATGGCGGCAACCTGATGCAGGCACTCGGCCACATCAGTCTTGCCGGTCGGCTTCAGGTTGGCTAGGACCGATAGGATGGTGGCTAGCTGCGTCCGCTTGCTATGGGGCGGAAGGCAGGTTTGCACGCGCGTATCGAATGTTATCAGGCCGACCGGGTCTTGTTGATGGATCATCAGATAGCCCAGCGCCGCCGCCAGGCAGATGCCGTAGTCGAACTTCGTCAATTCTTGCCGATAGGTGTAGGCCATGGACGCGCTAAGATCCATGACGAGGTAGCCGTTCAGGTTGGTCTCGGCTTCAAACTTCTTCAGGTAGTACTTATCGGTCTTGGCGTAAACGTTCCAGTCCATGTCTTTGAGGTCATCGCCGGGGACATACTTGCGGTGTTCGCTGAATTCAACCGAGAAACCGTGGAACGGACTGGCGTGTAGACCGGTGAGAAAGCCCTCGACGATAAACTTCGCACGGAGATCGAGCCGGGCGACCTGGCGGATGACATCGGGTCGGAGGTATTTCTCGGCATTGGCCATGAGGAGCTTTCGGCAATCGGCGGTCAGCTTTCGGAAGCAGCAGTCTGTTCTCTTAATCTTCCCGCAAAAGCAGATGGCCGTCCATGTCGAAAAGGCCTTGGCCGTCAACCTGATATATGCCCGCGGTTCTTTGGGCCAGAAAGCGGCACAAGGCGACAGTGCATTCGAGGAATTCTGGAGGATGTTCTAGGTCAACTTGAAGGGTGAAGACTTGCCTGGTGGCAACTATATGTTCCATGAGACGAGCGAAACCGGGATGTTCTTCTCGCGTTTCCAACCAAGCCGCCCAACTATTGAGTTCAGTCCTTATACCTTCTTCGGAAACGAGAAAGCGATTCAAGTGAATGGGTTTGTCGCTAGGCGGCAAAGCGATATCCGCGTCAAACCAGCCTTCATCATCGGAGCGAAACCGCACCGACGCCCCGGGAATTAGCGTCAGGAGATAGTTCTGAATCAAAGCCGGGATAGGCGCGTCATCATTCGATGCAAAGACACGACACCAAATAGCCATGGCAACAATCATACTGTTTAGCGGCGAGCCTCGGGCGAGCCCATAGCGCTACCCGCTCGCCCGAGGCTCGCCGCTAAACAAAAATCATTTCCTGCGTCGCTCGTACTTGGCCACCTCCGGATCGCCGACCGTTGACAACAACTGCAGGACGATGTCCTCGCTGGACTTGCCCTCCGCCTGGGCCTGGAAATTGGTGCTGATGCGGTGACGCAGTACGGGGATGGCGACCTTTTTGATGTCGTCGATGGCCACACTGAAACGACCATCCATGGCTGCCATTGCCTTGCCACCGAAGATCAGGAACTGGCCGGCGCGCACGCCGGCGCCCCAGTCGACCATTTTTTTGATGAAATCGGGCGCGGAAGGATCTCCTGGCCGGGTCGCGCGAACTAACCGGAGCACATAATCATTGACATATTCGCCAACCGGCACGCTCTTCACAAGCTTCTGCAAATTGACGATGGCCTTGCCGCTTAGGACCTTTGTCAGTTCGACCACTTCGTCTTTGGTGGTCTGGGACAGAATCCGACGTTCTTCATCAATGGTGGGGTAATCCACCTTGATGTTGAACATGAACCGGTCGAGTTGGGCCTCGGGCAGCGGATACGTGCCTTCTTGCTCGATTGGGTTTTGGGTGGCAATGACGAAGAACGGATCAGGAAGGTTAAGCGTTTCATGGCCGACCGAGACCTGGCGTTCTTGCATGGCCTGGAGCAGGGCAGCCTGCGTCTTGGGCGGCGTGCGATTGATTTCATCGGCAAGGAGGATGTTGGCGAAAATGGGCCCCTTAACGAACCGAAACTCACGCCGGCCCGCTTCGTTTTCGTCCAGCACGGTGGTGCCGGTGATGTCCGACGGCATCAGGTCGGGTGTAAACTGGATGCGCTTGAAAGTGACATCCAGAATCTGGCTGATCGAACTGACAAGCAAGGTCTTGGCCAACCCCGGAACTCCAACCAGCAAACAATGGCCGCGGGTGAAGACGGCGGCCAAGATCTGCTCGACGACTTCGGCCTGGCCGACGATCACGCGGCGAAGTTGATCGGTCATCAACGTGCGGGTTTGGCTGAACTGAGCGAGATATTCGCTAATGCGATCGGTGGACACCGTTGGCCTTTCCTTGACAGGGGGAAGGGAGAATCAGGTCGCTGTTCAAGTCCGCATATTGTAATGGATACGGGCGGGGGTAGGCATCGGAATGGGATCAACCGGATACGTTTGAATTACAAGCCCAAAGTAAGGCGTAAAGCAGCGTCGACAGCCGGCATGTCGGGCCAAACCCCCAATAACTGAGTGAATCTTTGAATATGCAATCGTCTGCAAATTGTCTGCCATGATGACGGAGTCCGTTCTTAGCCCGGTCAATTGCCCTTGCAACGTAGCTAATGAAATCAGAACTCGGCTGGGATGGCCAGCGCGGCTCAAGTTGCTGGTGATCATAGCTGCAATAATCTGTAGTAACCCTGTGCCAAGTCCATTCACCTGAACCACGAGAACAGGCCGAGGCTTTGCAATGCGCAAGTTCGATTCCGGAAACAAAGCCAACAAAATATCACCTCGATTGAAGGTCATCGTAGACATCCATTTCAGGTTGTTCCCAGTCCTCTGCGATAGTCTCAAATTGCCATCGCATCGTGGCTGCCTCCGCCTCGCTAATCCCAACAGCGCGCGTATCAACCGGTCCCTTAGGCGGCAGGAAGGTTACAATGACTCGCCCTTCCTTTACATCGGGCGGCGTTTCCACAAGCTCAACCTTTCCGTCTCGAAAGATACCTTCAACAGATTGCAACATGAGCCGTCCCTCCACAGTTTGCAATTGCTCAGACGCTTAGAGTATACTCAATTTTTCCGCACGCTAGCGAGAGGCTTTCCTCGTAAGCTTTGCATTTGACTCATTCCCGGTTTTTTCTTCCCCACTCGGTGCGCACTCGTAATATGGTATAAGAAGGAGGCTTCACAAACCCCAGTGGCTCTCGATATCCCCCGCGAAAAACTCACCGTCCGTCTGGAACATGCTCTGCTCGTTAGCGTCGCCCTTCCGGAGCGGCCTTGGATTGGGCTCGACCCCCTTGAAGAATTGCAAGGATTGGCCACCACTGCCGGAGCAATTGTGGTCGGCGGCATTCTGCAAAAGCGCATTAAACCCCACCCCGGCACTTATATCGGCAAGGGCAAGCTTACCGAACTGCAAGAGCGAGTTCAGGCAACCGATGCGGACGTGGTCGTATTCGACAACGACCTTTCACCGGCCCAGGGCCGCAATCTGGAAAAGGCGACTTCGGTCAAAGTTCTGGACCGCAGCGAGCTGATTCTGGACATCTTCGCCACCCGGGCTCGCTCGCATGAGGCTCGTCTGCAAGTCGAACTGGCCCAGCTCGAATATTCGCTGCCGCGCCTCCGGCAAATGTGGACGCATTTATCCCGCATAACCGGCGGCATCGGCTTGCGCGGCCCCGGTGAAACTCAGCTTGAGGAAGATCGCCGGCTTGTCGGGCAGCGAATCCGGGATCTAAAAGCGCGTCTTGTCGAAGTTCAGGCTCGCAAAGAACGGGAGGTCCGCAGCCGTAATGAGGAACACACCGTCTCGCTGGTCGGCTACACCAACGCGGGCAAAAGCACGCTGATGAATCGGCTAACCGACGCGGGCGTCTACGTTGAGGACAAACTGTTTTCGACGCTCGACACCCGAACGCGCCAATGGCATCTGAAGGATTGGGGCCGCGTGCTCCTGAGCGACACGGTCGGTTTCATCCGGGACTTGCCGCATCACCTGATTGCCTCCTTCAAAGCAACGCTCGAAGAAGCCAGGCAAGCGCGTCTTCTACTCCATGTCGTTGATGCCAGCAATGAAACAGCCGAAGACCAGGTTAGAGCCGTGAACGGCGTGCTCGACGAACTCGGGTGTGGTGATAAGCCAAGCCTGCTAGTGCTGAACAAGGCGGACCTGGTTAAAGACGAATCACTCGTGCATGTTCTCATGCGGCGCCACCCGAAGGCGATCGCTGTAAGTGCGGCCACGGGGCAAGGCATAGATGAACTGCGGGAGGCAGTCATCGAAGCCCTCAGCGCCGACTTTGCCGACGCCGAGATCCGCACAAGCGCAGGCAATGGCAAAGTGCTAAGCTACTTGGCTGCGCATGCGGACATTTATCGACAAACCTATGATGATGAGCAGGTCATCCTTCGGTGCCATTTACCCCGGCACCTGCTTCATCACATACAAGGACCGGATGTCGAGGTTGAATTCTTGAAACAGAATCACCAACTGGGAAGGAAGCCTGGAAATCGGGAAAGGCTGTAGGGAACGCCACGGAAGGCGTTAGTAAATTGCACCGCCAAATAACAAGGCGTCCCGGCTTGCCATTCTAGCCGGGACGCCTTGGCATTTCCCTCGCGAGTACCGAATCGCTTATTCAACTTCGGCAAAGTCCGCCAAACGCACGCTGCGGATGGGCTGGCGTAGTTTCAGGAGCCCGCGTGCCTCGATTTGGCGAATGCGCTCACGCGTGATCCCATAAGTGCGCGCCACTTCTTCGAGCGTCCGCGGTTGACCGTCGCGCAAACCGAAACGAAGTTCGATTACTTCCCGTTCACGCGGCGTCAAGGAGCGGAGAACCTCGGCGATTCGTTCACGCAGGAGGTGCTGATCGACGGCGGTCCCGGGGTTCATCGCGCTGGGATCATCGAGAAAATCTTCCAAGGCTCGCTCGCCGTCGCCGCCCAGCGGTTCGTGCAGGCTAACCGGATGGCGAGCGACCACCCGCAGCGACATGGTTTCCTCGATGCTGACGCCAACCGCGGCCGCGATTTCCTCAATCGATGGCTCACGGCCATTGCGGATGGACAGTTCCCCGCGCACGCGTTCAATGGCGGCGAGCGTCCCAACCTGATGGCAAGGCACGCGCACCGTGCGGGCGTGATCGGCCAAGGCTCGAGTGATGCCCTGGCGGATCCACCATGTTGCATAGGTGCCGAATTTGTAGCCAAGCCGATGCTCGTATTTATCCACGGCGCGCATCAACCCGCGATTGCCTTCCTGGATCAAATCCGAGAACGGCAGCCCCCGGTTGCGATAGCGTTTGGCGATGGAAACCACCAGACGGAGGTTGCCTTCGGCCAATTCGCGACGTGCTTGCTGGTAGTGCTTCCGGCGCCTTTTCAAAACCCGAACCAGGCCGAGAATCTCGTCCGGCAGGCCGCGCGCTTCCAGCATTTGCTCGCAAGGCTGCTTGGCGACTTTTGCCGCCACGGCGCGATGGCCGTTCGTGCGATGACCATTGGTGCGATGACCATTGGTGCGGTGAGCGGTGCTGTTGGCATGGGCCGCAAGCTTGATCTGGACAGACAAGTTGATTAACTCGTCCGTCCACCGGTCCAATAGTTCAATGCGTGGCGAAAGCTCTTCAACCAGCTTGATCGCTTTGCGGATTCTTCTTCCAATTCGGCGGCGCAACTTGATTCGGGCGCTGACGCCTTGACCTTGAGCGCGGACATAGTCGCGGAAATCTTTCTCGGACGCTTCCAAAAGGTGGCGCAAGGTTTTCAGGTTAATTGGCATGCGCGCCAGGATTTGTTCGCGGCTGAGATCCAGTGTAGCCACTACGTCGATGGTAGGGTCAAGAGCCAATTGACCGGCCAGAACCGCCTCGAAAGTTTCGATCACTTTGCCAATCGTTCGCCAGTTGAACAGGGCTGCGCGACGATAGCGCGTCCGGGCCTTTTCCAGCCGTTGAGCCAGAGTTAATTCTTGCGGCCGGGTGAGCAATGGTATGGAACCCATTTGGCGGAGGTATAGACCCAAAGCGTCATCTGGCGAATGGCTATCCTCGCCTTCGGGCGCTTCTTGCCAGGCAGGGGCGGCATCATCAGAGGCGTCTTCAACTTCATGGGGTTGACGGACATCCGGGATCGGACGCGAAGGAGGCGCACCCGGGCCGATCTGCCAAGGTACAGGAGGCACAAGGGGCACCAACCCTGTATTCGGCTTCGAACGCGCCTTGGATGGCGCGCGTTCGCGAATATGCTGTTGGCTGGATTCCTTTCCCACGGTTTTGCTAGTCCTTCTCATGAGTCAAGTCCTAGATGAATTCCGGCAAATCCCTGTCCGAGGCAGGGAGTCAACACGCTACCGGTCCCTAACCAAAGTTTTCGGCCGGGAAAAAGATTATCGTATAGACCAGCACCTTGGGCGGCCTGCATTAGCCGGCCCGGCGCAACTATAACAATTGTAAGCTGATAAAGCACAAAGACTTATGTCTTGTACGAAGGTCAAATAGACGGGCGGCTGGGTTTAGGTGAGCAAATATGGAACGCCTGTTGAAGGAATCGTTCCACTTTTGCAGCCCTTACCTGGCGAGGATGCCTCTTAGCATCGTTCCTTTACTATTATATGCGCAAATTAGCCCCAGGGGTCGCAAACAACGCGGCCTACAACAAATTCTCATTACAAGACCTATTACTGCCCGCCTCTCCCGGATGACCGGGCTTTCTTGGACCGCAGTTTCCCCTCATAAAGGACGCATGACTTAACCGCTTGCAACTGCATTAGTTAATACTTATTATAGGCGGTGCCGATAGTTTGAAGTTTATGCCGATTGCATTTTCGTGGCCGGACATACCTCTCGGCAAGGACGTCGGGGGAGACTGAATTTGGTACGCAGGGTGTGATGAGACACACCATACAAAGATTTAGGCCAATTTGCTCCCTGTCGACCCGTTAAGTCGAAGGTCGCCGCTTTTGAGAGACCTCTATGTTTTGCGCCGGAGGTCCGGGTCCCCATCGACTGGCTGGGGCTGTCGCCGCCTTCATTGGCCTAAGTATCCTAGCTCCGGCCGCGGACTATACCGACCCGCAATTGACCAGTAAGGACCGATCTCATTGGTCGTTCAAGAAACTAGACTCTCCTAAACCGCCAAAGGTTCGTGATCAAGACTGGGTGCGAAATCCAATTGATGCGTTTATCCTGGCCAAACTTGAGCAGTCCGGGCTCAAGCCTTCGCCGCCGGCCGACCGACCAACGCTTCTTCGAAGAGTCACTTTTGATTTGACGGGCCTGCCCCCCACAGCGGAAGAAGTACAGGCTTTCTGCCGCGATAAAAGTGCGGACGCTTATCCCAAGGTCGTGGACCGTTTGCTGGCTTCGCCGCATTACGGTGAACGTTGGGCCCAGCACTGGCTGGACATCGTCCGCTTTGCCGACTCCAATGGTTACGAAATTGACGCCGAGCGGCCTCATGCGTGGCGTTACCGTGACTACGTGATTCAAGCTCTCAACGCGGATAAGCCTTATGACCAATTTGTCAGGGAACAATTGGCGGGCGACTTGCTCGCTCGGGATAAGCAAGGCAAAGAAAACATCGACCTTCTCGTGGCAGCGGGCTTCAACCGTTGTGGTCCCGTTCATCTTGTCAGCGGCAACATCGATCCTGAAGAGAGCCGTTATGAAATCCTGACGGAAATGACCGGGTCGGTTGGTTCCGTTTTTTTAGGCATGACTATCGGATGTGCCCGGTGCCACGATCATAAATTCGATCCGATTTCCCAAGGCGACTATTATCGTTTGCAGGCGTTTTTTGCCGCCTCGCAGCCGAAGGAAGCGGACATCGCCACGGCCGCCGAAAAAGAAAGCAACGCCAAGAAACGCGCGGATGTCGAAGCGCCGTTGGCGAAGCTGCAAAAGCAGATAGCCGATCTGGAAGCGCCTTACCGAGCCCAATTGACAGAGGAAAAAAAGGCCGCCCTGGAACCGGCCATTCGCGAGGCCTTGGCAGTGGAGGAGAAGAAGCAAACGCCTGAGCAGAAAAAGCTGGTTGAGCAAGCAAAGCCTTTATTGCAGATATCCTGGGATGAAGTTCTTCATGCCCTCTCACCGTCGGCCCGTGAGCGGCGAGCCAGGCTTCGAGGGGAGGCGCATCAGTTAGAAGCGCGTTTGCCGCCGCCGTTACCCCAAGCTTGGACCTTGGAGGACGGCAGTGCAACACCAACTTTCTTGCTAAAACGCGGCAATTTCAAAAACAAAGGCCGCAAGATGGAGCCAGCCTACCCGCGCGTCCTTTACGAGAAGGCGAGCGGGGAGCGTGAGCCACCTGATAACAAAGCAAGCGAAGGGTCAGGGCCACATGACAATACGGCAGCTGATGGAGGCGAATCATCAGGGGGCTCACGCCCCCCGCTCGCCCAAGAAGGATTGACTAAATTAGCCGACCGGCTTGCCTTGGCGAGCTGGCTTACAAATTCGGACCATCCCCTTACCGCGCGGGTTATGGTCAACCGCCTTTGGCAACACCATTTTGGGAAAGGATTGGTCCGTACGCCGAACGATTTCGGCATTCGCGGCGAAAAACCAACTCACCCGGAATTGCTGGACTGGCTGGCCAGGGAGTTTATAGATCACCGCTGGTCAATAAAACATATGCACCGACTTATGGTGCTTTCAAACACCTATCAGCAAGCCAGCAAATCGACGCCTGCTATTCGCCGATTCGATCCCGAAAATCGCTTGTTGAGTCGCATGAATCGCGTCCGCCTTGAAGGTGAAACCATTCGCGATGCCATGCTGGAGGTTACAGGTGAGCTGAACACGGCTCGTGGCGGGCCCCCGATTCGCGTTCCCTTGGAGCCGGAGGTTTACGACCTCATTTTTACGGAAGCTGAGCCTGACAACCTGTGGCCGGTCGATCTTGATCCCCAGCAGCATACTCGACGAAGCATTTACCTCTTCGCTAAACGTAATGTCCACTTGCCGCTTCTGGAAACCTTTGACCAACCCGACACCCTTTCCTCCTGCCCGGTAAGGCCGACCAGCACGTTTGCGCCCCAAGCTTTAATCATGCTCAACGGGCCGTTCGTGCAAGAGCGATCCCAGAGATTCGCCCTTCGCTTATTGTTGGACGTAAAAAATCGGCCCCAAGATCTGATCCAGGCAGCGTACCGCTTGGCTTTGGGCCGCGAAGCAAATGAGACGGAAATTGCCAATGGGCAATCATTCCTGACTGGGCAGACCGACCTCATACGAGACTTGTTGCGGGCGCGACACAAAGTCGCAACGCCCAGCCCTTTGCCGGGAAGTGTCGACCCGGCGGAGGCGTCCGCACTAGCGGATTTCTGCTTGGCGTTGCTGAACGCCAATGAATTCATTTACATCGACTAGTTTTTGTTCTCAGGCGATCCATGGCTCTAGCCCGCCATCGCGTATCATGGAAACTGGGCATGATTGCTACCGTTGTCCCTAAATCGCACATTTTGTCTGAACTCCTTGGATCCGGAAACTAGGCAGCAACAAGAAAGATCTAGAAGACCGGTGAAACTGTTCTTAAACTGGGGCGGGGAAGTAAATCCACTAGCGATAAAGACTTATGGCGGCACAAAAAATGGTAATCCGATCGTCCCATCACTTTCCAAGCCTTCGCGCTCCGCTGACGGCTGTGTCGGCACACGAGTTGCTACTTTTTTGGCCCTCATGCAAAAGCTGGTTCCTTGGCCTGAATTGCCAAGCGGATCGATAAAGAGCGGCAAAGGCCGAATTACTTGCGATTAGAACAGAGGGCAGGTAGGATATTTCTGGAAAAGTAGGTGTTAGCTCAGTTTGATTGTGTACAATTGACGATTGTTGTTCTCTTATCTCTCGATCTATCGGGTAAAAAGATCATGGCCAATCCGGCCCGAAATACAGTTGCATTCCATGGTGGAGTGAGACATTGAGGGGTTCCTCGGAGATACCAACTATGCGGACCTCGGTGATTAATCATGGCCTAGTCGCGTTGGCAAGCGCGACGTTTATCGGCCTGGCGTCTGTGCCCGCGAGCGCTCAATTGCCTCGCGTTAACCCCGCGTTTAACGCCTTCCAGCCGGCCATTAATTCGACGGCTTTCGGCAACCCGAACTTCCGGATCAATCCCAATTTGACGCTTGCCCAGGGGGCTTTCAACACGGCCGTAATGGGCCAAGCCTTCCGTCAGGTCCCGCCTTACGCACTGGGATACAACCCCTACGTGTCCCCGTTGTCGGTGGGTTCGTTATCAACCAGTCCTTACGGCGCGGGCCTCGGCGGCGGTTACGGCGGCGGTTACGATCCCAGTCTTTCCAGCGGCTACGGCTATAACCCGTACATGTCCTCCTACGACCCCTATGGCGCCGCCTTGATGGGTTCAGCCGACATTATCAACTCGCAGGGGCGCTTCGCCGTTAGCATCGAACAGTCTCGGATCACCCACGAGCAAGTTCGGCAAGCGAGAATTGAAACGCGGCGAAAACTATTTGACGAATACAAATACGAGCGGGATAACACGCCTACCGCTCAGGATCTTCGCGAGAAAGACCAGGTAACGCTCTACCGCCGAAGCATAACCAACCCGCCGGTTACGGAAGTTCTTTCAGGCGATTCACTCAACACGCTTTTGGATCATTTGACCAAAATGCAGGCCAGCGGCTCCCGCGGCCCCAGCGTTCCGCTCGACGAAACAACCCTCAAGCAGGTTAATGTCCGTCCCGAGGGCCGCACGGGCAACATCGGTCTCCTTAAGTACGAAGGCAACCTCAAGTGGCCTCAACCTCTGCAGGCCCCGGAATACGACAAGGAACGCAAACGACTGGAGGAGTTCCTCCCCAAAGCTGTCCAGCAAGCTTCCTTCCAAGGGGTAGATCCGGGCACCTTGAGTGCTATTCGAGAGGACCTGGAAAAACTTCAAGAACGATTCTCGGCCAACGTGAATGATTTAGGCACAGGTAAATACATCGAGGGCAAGCGCTTCCTCAACAGCGTGGACGAGGCCGTGGCGGCCCTGGGGCAGCCAGATGTAACCAATTACTTCAATCATAAGTTTGAAGCCAAGGGCAAGACTGTTGCCGAATTGGTCAATTACTTGAGGGAAAAAGGTCTGCGCTTCGCACCGGCTGTATCGGGCGAAGAAGCCGCCTATCGGTCCCTGCTTCAAGCCATGGTTGCCTATGACGCCACGCTGACCCAAGTGGCGACCAAAGACGCGGGCGATTCGGGCAAGGCGAAGGAATGAGTCGCCAAACCGAATGGAAACAATAAAGGCGGCCAGCATTTAAACACGCTGGCCGCCTTTTCTTGTTTCACGATCAGAAAAAGCAATCCTTACTTATTCTTGCCCTTCCATATCTTTTTTCGCCAAGCCATTTTGCTCATTCGAGGGCGCGACCGATTGATCCAGCCCGTCCAATTGAACGAGCGGATTACCGGAGGCCGATGAGCCATAAAGAAGCGTGGAGACTCGCTGAGCCTTGGAAAGATCGATGCCGTCGTGGGTCAGGTCGAACTCGAGTCGAGGTTCTTCACTCAGGTGCAATGGCAGGTGAAGGGTAAAAGTGCTGCCGCGTCCCAAATCGCTTTGCAAGGTGACTTCACCGCCTAGGAGCTTCGATAACTCTCGAACAATGGAAAGGCCCAGTCCGGTGCCGGCGTGCTCGCGTGTGAGGGGATTGCCGGCTTGACGGAACTTTTCGAAAACCAGTTCCTGATCTTCAGCGGCGATGCCGACCCCCGTGTCGGCCACGGTTAACGTAAGATATTGAGATCCCGCTTCCGCTTTCAGCAATACCCGGCCCCCCTCGGGCGTGAACTTAATTGCGTTCGAGAGCAGATTGGAAATAATCTGCTGCAACTTAACCACGTCCTGCCGCACCACCGGAATACCGGGCTCCAATTGACAGCGCAGGTCGATGTTTTTCTTTTCCGCAAGAGGCCGGAACATCGCGGCCAAGCCTTCACATACGTCGTAAATGCTGAACTCGACAACTCGGACCTGCATTTTGCCCGCCTCAATTTTGGCTAAATCTAGTATGTCGTTGATCAGGTTCAAAAGGCGATCGCCGCTGGACTGGATATTGCGCACCCAGCGCTGTTGTTTATCCTGCAATCCCTCGTTCGAGAGAAGGACCTCGCTGAACCCCAGAATGCTGTTGAGCGGTGTACGTAGCTCGTGGCTCATAGTGGCCAGGAAATCGCTTTTAAGCCGGTTGGATTCATAAAGAGCCAAGTTCGCCTGGGCAAGTTCGTCCACTTTGCGGTCGAGGTCCGTGTTGACCTTGCGCAGACGGTCCTGCATGCTGACAAGATTGCGCAGCATGCGGTTAAACGCGTAACTCAGGTCTTCGAATTCATCCCCCGTTTGTATCTCGCTGCGCACGTTCAATTCACCCGCGGCGATGGCATCGCTGACCTGCTTGAGATGTTTGACCGGTTTCACGATGACATAACGCACGATCATATAGCTGCCACCCATGATCAGGAGGGCGGACAAGAGGGCGGTGGAAAGCAATAAAGCCCGGTTTTTATGCACGCCCCTCTCAATGTCGCGGGTCGGTAAAGAGATCTTGATCACCGAGATTAAATCGTCTTCCTTGAGTTCCCCCTTGCTGGGTTGATGGCAGGGAAGGCAAGATTTGGTGGCGCGGATGGCGGCATAAAACCGTTTCATTCTCTGCGGCTCGGCTTGCTTGGCATCCCATACCAACTGGGAATCTTCTTTCTTCGTCGGGTCTTCGATAAACTCCTTCATCCTTTCGATCTCGGAAGTGTCTTCGGGCCGATTCAGCGGGTCCGTGGCGTTTGGCTTTAGGAACTGATACTTATGATTGCGAATCGCATCTTCTTTATCCCAGTGCTCCTCTTCCCAGGAGACCCGAAATTCCTCCATGGCTTGGGCAATTTGGGGAGATTCGCCGCCAACCGGAATCGGGGCCTTTTCGTCTTTGCCCGTGGGTTTAGAAATATGCTGGCGGGCTACAATGGGATGGACTAGGAGCCGGCAGGTATTATCCATCTGGTCGTAAGCCAGGTGCTCCGTGCGCCAAGCGTACAGCCAAAAACTGCTGGTAATAAGGAGAAGGATAAAGCCGCCGAAAAGGAACCGGCACTTTCGCTCCAGACTCGTTTCGCCCAAAAGCCGTTTGAAGGCGCGGTACGACATAGCTCTAGTCCAAGGTCCCAAGTCTTAAGCCAAAATCATCACGAGCGAACTCGGGACTTCGAACTTGGGACTGGGAACTGACATTGGGGACAGAAATGCGTTGACCGCCCCGCCAGGCGGATTCGCTCAATCGGAGAACGGCAGCGAAGACAGGGCCGGCCCGTCCGCCCGTAGACACGGAATTCCTCTTGGTACTTGCCCTTCAGGCCGGAACCGCCGATGTAGTCTCGAATACTCGAACCACGCCGCTCAATAGCCCTTTGAAGCACAACACCTATCGCCTTGCGCAAGCGTTCCTGCTCGGCATTGGCGAGACGGCAGGCAATCAAGGTCGGGTGAAGCCGTGCTTGAAATAGTGACTCGTCCGCATAGATATTGCCCACCCCAGCCACGACGCGCTGATCGAGCAACACGGCTTTGAGGCAGCGCTCCGTTCGGCGTAATGTTTTTTGCCAATATGGTTTCTCGACCTCAAACGGTTCCGGACCCAATTGCGCCGATTCAAAAAACTTGCTTAATGCCATCGTATCCCGAAAGCGGGTAACGCTGCCAAAGCGCCGGATGTCGCGAAAGCGTAATTGGTCGTATCCCTGGTCTAAGACGACAATCCAGTGGGTGTGGTTATTCATGGGCAGTTGGGATGGCGCCACGGTCAGTTGACCTGTCATGCCGAGATGGACTACCAAGTGTTGGCCGTCATCCAGGTGAACAACAATCCATTTCCCGCGCCGTGCGACGGCTGTTACTTGTCTTCCCCTCAACATGCGAGCCCAGTTTTTCGACCACGGCCGGCGGAGGGCATGGGGCCCAACCGCGATTGAAGCAATCCGCCGTCCCACCAGGAGGGGTCGAAGATCGCGCACTACCGTTTCGACTTCGGGCAACTCCGGCACGCGAACTCCTCCGCTAATTGTTTGTCCATTAAACTATCTTCGCTCGTATATGCTTGGATTATAAGTCAACCGCCGGAGGGCGACTATGCCGGTTGTTGTTGCTTGACCGCGACGCCCTGGCGGTCTACTTTGATTCAGGGTGTCCTAAACACGTTCCCCGTTCTTCGCCATCGCCACGAGCCAGCGAGTTCTTCATGCAACCCGCTCCTTCCTCTTTTCCCGATTCGTTGGGCCGGTTCGGTCCCTACGGCGGCCGGTATGTGCCGGAAACCCTGATGCACGCGCTCCGCCAGTTGACCGAACACTACGAGGCAGCCCGTGAGGATGCGGAGTTTCAAAAGCAATTCCACTATTATCTCAAGCAATACGTCGGCCGGCCTTCGCCGCTTTACTTTGCCGAACGTCTTACCCAAAAAGCCGGCGGCGCGCGCATCTTTCTCAAGCGCGAAGATTTGAATCATACCGGCGCCCATAAGATCAATAACTGCATCGGCCAGGCACTTCTAGCTCGCCGCGTAGGCAAGCCGCGCATCATAGCCGAGACGGGGGCCGGCCAGCATGGCGTGGCGACGGCTACCGCCTGCGCCTTGTTCGGCCAACAGTGCCAAGTTTATATGGGAGAAGAAGACGTTCGCCGGCAAAAGCTCAACGTCTTCAAGATGCGCGCCTTGGGCGCCACCGTCACCAGCGTCAAGAGCGGCAGTCGTACCCTCCGGGACGCCATCAATGAGGCTTTGCGCGATTGGATGGCGACCGTCGAGCACACCCACTACATTATCGGCAGCGTAGTCGGTCCTCATCCGTTTCCGATGATTGTCCGTGACTTTCAATCAGTCATCGGCCGAGAAACCAAAGCTCAGTGCCAGGAGCAAATCGGCCGCTTGCCAGACGTTGTAGTGGCCTGCGTCGGCGGCGGCAGCAATTCCGCGGGTATTTTTTATCCCTTCGCGGCCGATGTGGGCGTCCAGCTGGTCGGTGTCGAAGCCGGGGGACGCAGCCCAGTCAAAGGCCAGCATGCCGCCACGCTAAGCCAGGGCAAACCCGGTGTGCTTCACGGCAGCTTCAGCTACGTCTTGCAAGACGACGACGGCCAAACCGCCCCCGTCCACTCCATTTCCGCCGGCCTAGATTATCCGGGCGTCGGGCCCGAACATAGCTTCTGGAAAGACAGCGGCCGCGTTCATTACACCAGTGTCTCCGATGACGATGCGCTTCAAGGCTTCGACCTCTGTTCGCGCCTTGAAGGCATTCTCCCCGCCCTTGAAACCGCGCACGCGGTCACTGAGGCCATGCGGCTGGCGGCCAAACGAAGCAAGCAAGACGCCGTTGTAATTTGCTTCTCGGGGCGCGGCGACAAGGACTGCTTCGAAGTGGCCCGGCTGCGTGGAGAAGAACTCGACTCATGAATCCCATCGACTCACTATTTCAAAGGCTGCGCGCGGCGGGGAAAAAGGCCTTCATCCCCTTTCTGACGGCCGGCGACCCGGATGTGCATACCACGGAGGTTTTGGTCCGCGAACTGACCCGTTCTGGCGCCAGCGTAGTTGAGATTGGTTTTCCTTATAGCGATCCCCTGGCGGACGGCCCGGTCATTCAGGCATCCTACACGCGCGCGCTCGATAAGGGCGTACGCGTGGACGATATTCTGGCCATGATTCAGCGGCTGGTCACGTCGCCGGAGCAAGTCGCTCCCACGGTGCCCTTGGTCGGCATGCTTTCGTTCAGCCTGATTCACCGGCGCGGAGCCACGCCATTCTTGGATCAAGCTCAGAAAGCCGGTTTGAGCGGCGCCATTGTTCCCGATTTGCCCATCGAGGAAGCAGAATCGCTGATCAAGCTGGCCAAGGAGCGCGACTTCAAACTCATCCATCTCGTGACGCCGACAACCCCGCGCGATCGGGCCGTGAAGATCGCTAACCTGTCAACCGGCTTTCTGTACTACGTCAGCATCACCGGCATTACCGGCGAACGCGATCGATTGCCTGAAGAACTGTTGACTCAACTAGCCTGGCTCCGCAAGCAGACCCGGACGCCCATTTGTGTCGGCTTCGGCATCAGCAAGCCCGAGCATGTCTCCATGCTGCGCGAATCGGCCGATGGCATCATCGTCGGCAGCGCGTTCGTTCGTTATCTTGATGCGGCCAAAACTAAACCGCTTGCTGCTATCCTCCAGAAAATGGGCGGGCTCGCCAAGGCGCTGGAGAAGGCGCTCAATCCGTAAGGAGTTCACTCAAAAAGAATGGCAACCGAGTATAATTGGCCAAGAGAATGATTTCTTGTATGAGGAGGAATGGCCATGCATGCGGTTCGATTCACTACATCCATCGGTGAAGACCAGACCATTCGTCCTCCCCAGGGCGTTCGCCTGGCACCTGGACAGGCCGAGGTGATTGTTCTCCAGCCCGACGAAGCCGCGAAGTATGCTGCAACGCCCTCGTTGCCCCTTCCGGAGCGGTTGGCGAAAGCAGCCAAGGAACTTGGCATCAACGATTTGCCCAAGGATTTGGCGGAAAATCATGATCACTATATTCATGGAACCTCGAAGCATATCGACCAACCATGATAGATGTTTTCGCGGATACTTTTTACTGGTTGGCCCTCCTCAATACGCGCGACACGCATCATGATCGTGTCCTGAGTTTTCAAGTTTCTGGATCGATTGTCACCACCTGGGCAGTCCAACTTGAGGTTATGGACGCCTTTTGCGAGCGGCGGCATCGCCCCTTGGCCGTGCGTTTCTGGCAAGAAACCACCACGGATCAAGCTCTGGTTACCATTCCTGCTAACTGGAATTTGCTTAACAGGGCCGCAGCCTTATTCGCAAACCGCCATGACAAAGATTGGTCCATGACGGATTGTTATTCGTTCATAGTCATGGAGGATCGCGGAATTACTGACGCCTTGACAGGTGATCACCATTTCGAGCAAGCGGGGTTTCGGCCTTTGTTCAAGCAATAGGCCATTCCGGTAGTTTCTTTCTCATGCCCGATGACAAAAAGCGTCGCCAGATTGAACGCGAATTCGGCGTGCCCATCGCCGGCGAAATCCTCGACGCGTCGCAGTGGGCGCAGACGGCGCTCAAGAAGCTGCCGGAGCCGGGGCCGCTTGATTTGCGGCAGCTTTTCGGTCGTAGTGCTCCGGTCGTTATCGATCTCGGCTGCGGCAATGGGCGCTTCCTGATCGGCAGCGCGGTTTGGCGGCCGGACCACGATCATCTGGGCGTCGATGTGCTCCCCGTCGTCATTCGTTATGCCACGCGACGCGGCAATCAACGCGGGTTAACCAATCTTCGATTTGCCGTGTGCGACGGCAAGCGCTTTGTCGACAGCTTCCTCGCCGCCGGAAGTGTAGCGGAGATTCACTGCTATCATCCGCAGCCTTATTACGATCCAGCCCAGGTGCTTCGCCGGCTGATTACTCCCGAATTCTTAGCCCTCGTCCACCGTGCGCTTTCGCCTGGCGGGCTGTTCTTTGTTCAGACAGACAATCCCGGCTACTGGCGCTACATCCGCGAGGTAGTCCCCATGTTCTTCGATTTCGAGGAGCGCGATCGCCCCTGGCCGGACGCGCCGAAAGGCCGCACGCGCCGCGAGATCATCGCTTTGCGCCGCGGGTTGCCCGTCTTTCGAGGATCGGGGCGGGCCAAAACCGGTTTGAGCCAAGCGGAGGCACTGACATTAGCCGAGACATTGCCGCCGCCGGCATTCGACGCGGATCGGCGGTTGAGGGAATTGGATGAGGTGGAGAGGGAGTAGGTTGCCTTGAAAGATTCTCGACGGCACGGCTGCTGCTTGCCGTTTCGCGCTCGCAAGGCGTCCCATGGGCGCGAAACGGCTAGCCGTTAACTCTGCACTTGCTCCATCAATTCCGGCGATGCCTCGCGTGTCCCCTTGCACTTGGGGTACTTGCTGCAACCGAGGAAATAGCCGCCGCCACGGAAGCGTTTCTCGCGAAGCTTCATGACGGAGCCGCATTCGGGGCAAGCCTCGGTGATCTCGACCTCGGGCATCTTCTTCTTCGCGGGCGCGGGCATCAGGGCCTTGACTTTTTCCTTGAGATCCTCGGGCATTGGCTTCGTGCTGCGGCATTTTGGATAAGCGCTACAGCCCAGGAACGGACCGCGCGGGCCTTTTTTCACGGTCATGGGCGCGCCGCATTTTTCGCAATCGATGCCGGTTTCAATCGGTTTGAGAGGATTGCCCTCGGCGTCCACGTCCTTGGCATTCTGACACTTGGGATAGCCGGTGCAGGCGAGAAACGGGCCACGGCGTCCTTCGCGCAGGACCATCGGCTTGCCGCATTTGTCGCAAATGTGGTCGGTCGGCTTGCTCGCCAAAACCGGCTTGCCCTCCGCGTCGAAGTTCATCGTCGTCTTACATTCGGGGAAGCCGCTGCAGCCAAGGAATTCGCCGCGCTGGCCCATGCGCTTGAGCATGGGCTTGCCGCATGTCGGGCAGGCAAACTCCGTCTCCACCGGTGCTTCGCGCGGCTTGTTTTCCTCCGAACGCTTGACGTACTTGCACTCCGGATAGCCGGAGCAGCCGTAAAACCGGCCGCGCTTGCTGAACTTTTCGGTAATGGGCTTGCCGCACAGCGGGCATTTCTCGTCGCTGGTGCCCATCTTGGTCTCGGCGACTTGCAGGGCCTGCTGAAACGGTTCGTAAAACTCGGTGAGAACTTCCTCGCGCTTGATCTGCTTGCCCTCGATGCGGTCGAGTTCGGTCTCCATGAAGCTGGTGAACTTCAGATCCATGACGCCGGGGAAATGTTCGACCAAGAGATCCGTGACCCGCATTCCCATATCGGTGGCGTAAAATCGGCGCTCCTTCTGCTCGACGTAATTGCGCTCCTGGATTTTGGAGATAATCGCGGCATAGGTGCTGGGCCGGCCGATGCCCTCCTTTTCCAGCGTCTTGACCAGCGTCGCCTCGTTGTAACGCGGCGGCGGCTGCGTGAAGTGCTGAGAGGGGCTTAGCTCCAAAAGGTCGAGAGCCTGGTTTTCTTGAAGGGAAGGCAGCAGGGCGTCTTCCTGCTTGCCGGCCGGCGGCAGGACGCGGCGATAACCGTCGAACTTGAGCACTTTGCCCTGAGCCTTGAATAGTCCCTCGGCCGCCTTGATTTCGATGTTAGTCACGGCGAAAACGGCCGGGGTCATCTGGCTGGCGACGAAGCGGTTGTAAATCAACGTGTATAGCCGAAGTAGATCTTGTGGCAGAAACTTCGCAACTCGTTCCGGCGTGTAGGCGATATCCGTCGGGCGAATGGCTTCGTGCGCTTCCTGGGCGCCTTTGCCGGAAGCGTAGCGATTGGGATTCTCCGGCAAGTAAGGCTTGCCGTAAGTTGTGCCAATATGGTCGCGACACGTCTGGAGCGCATCCTCGCTGGTCCGCGTGCTGTCGGTACGCATGTAAGTAATGAGACCGACCGACCCCTCGCTGCCCAGTTCAATGCCTTCATAAAGCCGCTGGGCCAGCATCATGGTTTTCTTGGCCGAGGAATGCAGCCGATAGCTGGCCTGCTGCTGGAGGGTGCTCGTCGTGAACGGAGGAGACGGCTTCTCCTGGCGTTCTTTCTGCTCGACCTTGGCGACGGCATAGGCGGCGCCATTCAGGGCCGCGACGATCTTGTCCGTCTCTTCTTGATTCGAGGCTTTGAACTTCTGACCCGCCCACTCAGCCAACTCGGCCAGGAAAGCGCCTTCGGGGACTTCTTGCTTGGCCTCCGCCTTGCCGTTTTCGGCCTCCACCTTCTTTTTGGAGATCTTGACCTTGGCCTTGGCCGGCTTTTGCACCGTGCCTTCGGGCGTCAGCATGGCCGTGATCTTCCAGTACTCTTCGGGCTTAAAACTCTGGATCTCGCGTTCACGTTCGACGATGAGCCGGACAGCCACGGATTGCACCCGGCCGGCGCTGAGTTGGCGGGTCAATTTGCGGCTCAGCAGCGGGCTGAGCTTGTAGCCCACGACCCGATCAAGGAAGCGGCGAGCTTCCTGAGCGGCGACGAGGTCCATATCGATGGAGCCGGCGTGGGTGAACGCATCCTGCACGGCTCGCTTGGTGATCTCATTAAAGGTCACCCGGCGCGTGCGGTCGTCGTCGAGCTTGAGGGCCTCCTTGAGGTGCCAGGCGATGGCTTCCCCTTCGCGGTCCGGGTCAGGCGCCAGGTAGACGAGGCCGGCCTTGGCGACGTGCTTCTTCAAGGAAGCGAGTACTTCCTTGCGATCGACCAGGTTGCGATAGGTCGGTATCCAACCCCCCTCGATATCGATGCCGAAGCGGCTTTTGGGCAAATCGCGAACGTGGCCCTTGCTGGCGACCACCTCGTAATCGGCGCCCAGGTATTTGTTGATCGTTCTCGCCTTGGCCGGCGATTCAACGATCACCAGGTTTTTCTTTTTCCGTGTAGCCACGGTTTTTTCCTCGAATTCATGTCAAAAAGACAAACGGTTCCTAGTCGGCGAGCGGGAGGCGTGAGCCCCCTGAGTACTCCTAATTACTGCCGAGTCATCAGGGGGCTGACGCCCCCCGCTCGCCCAATTACTGGGTCAAATCACTACTTTTGGTTGCTGTTGTGTTGATCAGGCGACTCGCTACAATCACTAAATTAGGCGAACCTCGCCTTTACCCCATACTACATCATTTCGCCGGGTGTCAAGTCCGGCGGGGCTTTTGGCAGGATTGTTCCTAGCCCTAAACTAAGGATTGGACATGGCTTTCAACCCCTTCCGGGCATTCCGGAAACGACAAAAGACCTTCCTTGCCGTCATGGCAATTGTCTGCATGCTGCTGTTCGTGGCCGGCGATGTCATTTCGGGAAGAAAGGGCGGCATTTTTGGCTCCGGCAAAAGCCGTGACAGCCGCCTCGTGACCAAATTGTACGGCAATAAGATCCACGAAGATGAAATCCGCCTCGTGCGCGAAAAACACCGCGCGGCATCCCAGTTCATGGTGCGAGCGGCCAGTTCCGGGCTGGAAAAGTTGGCCCAGCAGGCTGCCGATATCCGCAAAAATACCAAAGTGGATGACGATAGTAGGAAACGTTTCCTCGGCCTTCAGGAACAGCAAAGGCGCTTGTTTACCACTCTCGTTCGCTATAGCTTTCAGTTGAACGCCCCGACATCTCAGCAAGGCGTTAGCCAGTTCATTCAACAGTTGATGTTTCAGGCCCAACTCTTTTTCGGCTTCCAGCCGCGGCAAAACGACGTGTTTCAGGCCATCGAAGACGCCATTCGAGCCAACTCCGTCGATGAGGTCCTAGACTTTATGGTCTGGCGCCATCAAGCCGACCAAATGGGAATTAACCTGACTGATGCCGGCATTCAGGAAGCCATCAAGAATCTCACTGCCGACCAGGCCGATCTCAAACAGGTTGAAAAAGATGTTCTGGCCGGCAGTCGTGACCAAGAAGCAACCCCGACGCGCGCTCTGCTGTATGAAGGCCTGGGGGATGATCTTCGTGTTCGGCTTGCCAAGGCGACCATAATCGGCATTCCCCAGGAGCCGGTTGGGCCGTTCGATTTGAGTCCTAAGTCTGACTTGAAAGAAACCGCCTCCCTCGTCACGCCCGATGAATTCTGGGACTTTTACAAGCAGGTTCGCACCACACGCGAAATTGGGATCCTCGGCCTTCCCGTTAAGAATTTCCTGGACCAGGTCAAGGACAAGCCCAGCGAGAAGGAGCTGGAACAACTCTTCAATCGCTTCAAGAAGGATGAATACTTCCCGACCAGCCCGCGACCCGGCTTCAAGGAGCCTCGCCGCGTTCGCCTGGAATGGGTCGGGGCTCGGCCCGACACGCCGGAGTACAAGAAGTTTGCCGATGAATTCGTCTTAGCCTGCGTCGCCGCGGCTCCGGTAAACCCCTGGCCCGCCGTGGCCGTCGCCTATGACCTCGACAAGAATTATCAGGACGGCGTCAAGTCCAACCGGACTTTACGGTATGATCGTACGCCGTTTCAACTGCCTGCCGAGGCCTACCAATTTACCGGTTCAACCTATGAACCGCTGGATTCGCTATACGTGAGTGCCAACGAGCCGGCCAATCTGGCTGGTACCGTGGCCAGCGCGGCTCAAGGGTTGCCTTGGTCGGCGCTCCTGACCTATAAAGGCGCACCCGTCGCCCGCGAGATCCAAAAACGCTCCGCTATTGCCGGTGATTTTGTCCTTCTAGGGGCCAATCCCCTGAATCTCGGATTGGCGGTGTCCCTAGCGCACCAAAAGCCCAAATACTTGACGCTCCCCGATGTCGGCACAGAGGCCGTCAAAAACCTCAAGAAGTCGATTGCGCAAGACTTGGTGATTAACAACCTCACCAACCTCAAAAAGGACATGGACGCCAAGCGGACCAAGAACGAAAACGTCGCCGAATGGCTCAAAAAATCACTGGCAGATTACCATGTCACTTCGCACGTGGTCATGGGCAAGCCATATGGCCGGTATGAGATGGTGGACGATCCGGAATTGAAGCCTCTCAAGGACATTTATTTACGCCTAAATACCAATCCGCTGGGCGGTCCGAGAAATGATCCGAAAGGCGAAAGGTTCCCGGATTCATTCTTTAGCGAGGAACCTAAATACGAGGCCAAGGAATGGCCCTCGGACTTCTCGGGCGGCTCGCATATGACCTGGGTAAGCGAGGAAGAGCCGTACGTTTACTGGAAGATTGAGGATGATAAAGCCTACGTGCCGACGTTTGAAGCCGCCCGCGCCAAGGTCGAAAAGGCGTGGCGCTTCCGCGAAGCCCGCAAGCTAGCCCGCCAGGAGGCGGACAAGGCCGCCGAATTGGCCAAGGCGACCAAGGGCGACGTGCAAAAACTCAGGGATCTGGCCGCCAAGGAAAAGGCGAACTTCATTGAATTGCACGCCGTCGCTCGATTGTTGCAAGGCCCCAGCGCTCAGCCCGACCTGAAGTTCAAATACGAAGATTTCAAATTCCCCGATACTATCGTGATGCCCAAGGAAAGGCGATTCGGCCAAAAGGACTTCTTGACCGAGTTGGTGGAACTCAAGGATGCAGGCGAGACTGTCCTCGAGGGAAATGAACCGGAGGACATCTTCTATGTCTCGACGTTGATCAGCAAACAAGAACCGTCCATTGCCGCCTTTTACGACGCCTACCGCAACGCCAAGTCGGAGGCGGGGCGCGACGTGCTTTTGGAAACCTGGTTGCAAAACCAACGACAGAAACTTCGGATGGACATTACTAACCAGTTACGCGCCGAAGCCTGCCCCGACTTTTCCGATGGCGGCTATAATCTCGACCCCGAAATTCGCAAACGCCTCCAAGGACGCACTGATGATTCGGGAGAGTGAGCGAAAGGTGGCCCGACAACATGGGCCCACATGCCCAACCTGGCACAGTGGCGAAGTGGCGGACTCGCTTTTTACTTGAATCGCAACTTGCTGTGGCGTAAGCGTTTCGTGCGAAAAAGCCAGTCCGCCACTTTCTTTGAAAAGTGGCGAACTGGCTCTTGCGATTTCTGTAATTCAGGACCAAATCACTTCTTGGCGCCGTTCACTTCCACTCCCGCGTCGATTCGTAGTCCGCCTTGCTCATCGCGGTCCAATTCCAACATAAGGCTGTTGAGCTTGTCGCGGGCGTTTTCTTCGTTAATCTGATCGGCGGTCACCGGCTTTTCCTTGCGGGTCACGGTCGAGGAATCCGGCGTCGGTGCCGGAGTGGGCTTCTTTTCCACCCAGGAGAACGAAAGCTCCTTGGTGTCCAGGCACCCGACGTTGGCGATGCCCAGCAGAAGAGCAAAAACAAACAGAGCTAAATTCCGTTTCATGGCTTCACCTCCAGCGAGGCCCGAGACCGCGAGTCCTTCTTGGCTGACCCCTTCTTTGCTGAGTTCAAAAGCATCTTCTCGTCCGCTTCGGCACTTTCCGCGCTTTGAAGTTGGGCGGTCCGTTCCTGGTAGATCGTCCAAGCCCGCTCATCCAGCTTTTCGGCCAAGTCGAGGAGTTCGAGATCGTTCTTTTCCTCGGCAATGCGCTTCAGAGCGGCACAGGCGTCGACCCGGCGGAGCCAATTGGCTTCTTCCTTGCCCCGTTCGCTGGTCGGTTCCTTGGCGGGGGCTTTCGCAGCCGGTTTGTCGCCTTTTTTGTCCGGTTTCTTGGCGGATTTGGTGTCGGAATCGCTGGAAGGATTTTTCTCCGCGGGTTTGCCATCGTCGCGGAACATTTGCTCCAGCAATCCATTGGTGTGCCGGTAATGGACCGGCCTGGGCTTGATCGGTTCCACATCGTCATCGGCCGCCCATACGGCGCTCCAACTCCCCCCCAGGAGCAGCGCGGCCGTCAGTCCCCAGCTTCCTATCCGGCGCATAACTTCCTCCCGGAACTTCCGGTTATCCGGACCGCCCGAAGCCGGTCCGCCCCCTGTCCGTTTGCCTGTTTAGTCGAGAGGGAAGGGCATATGCCAAAAGAAAGGAGGCTTGTCTAGAGGAATTTTTGCGGGATCGGTCGGATGTTCGTTGTTCGTTGTTCGTTGTTCGTTCTTTAGTAAGCTGTAAGGTGGAGGAATAACGCTGAATCAAAAGGAGTAGAAACTGGAGTGTGTCCCCTGAAAACGGACAACGAATGAAGATCAACGAACATCAGGCAATGAAAAAGGGCGTCCCCGTATCCCCCGGCGTGGCTGTCGCTCCCGCCTATTGCGTGGACGAGGTGCTGGTGCGTCGCGAGCCCCAGCATTTGGACGACAGAGCACTGTCCGGCGAGATTCAGTGCTTTGAGAATGCCTTGGCGGCCGCCGGGCGGGAAATGGACGCCATTGTTGAACGGGTTCGCCGACAAGTGGGCGAGGAGGAAGCCGCCATCTTTCGCTCGCATCGGCTCTTGCTCCGTGACCCCGGGCTGGTCGGCAAGGTCAAAAACGCAATAACCCAGCGGCATGTCGATACGGCCACGGCCCTGCACGAAACCTTGGACGAGTACACCGAGCTGTTTTCGAAAATCGAGGATGAGTATTTCAAGGAACGGCTATCCGATCTGCGCGACGTGGTTCTCCGCGTCCTCGCCCAGCTAGCCCTGCAAACGGCCAGTGCGCCTCTCAAGCTGGATGAGCCGGTTATCATCGTCGCCAAGGAAGTGTTGCCTTCCCAGGCTTTGGCATTCGAGCGGCTGCCCGTCGCGGGCGTTGTCACCGAGATGGGAGGCGCGACCGGGCATGCCGCGATCCTGGCCCGGTCGCTCAATATCCCCGCGGTGGCCGGCATGCGCGGCATCCTCAGGGACGTAAAGACCGGCGATCTCCTGGTGGTGGATGGACGAGAGGGGCATGTTTACATTCGGCCCGGTCCGGAGATTGAGTCCGCTTACCGAAAGCTGCAGCGCGAGTATGTCGATCTACGCGATCGGCTCATTGAGAATCGCGATCAAGAGCCGGTGTCTGCCGACGGAGTGCAATTCGAATTGCTCGCCAATGTCAACAGCGCCGCCGACGCCGCCATGGCCGTGCGCGTCGGCGCCAGCGGTGTCGGGCTTTTCCGCACCGAGTACATCTTTCTTACCCATCCTTCCGTGCCGACTGAGGAAGAACAGGTGGCCGCCTATCGGGCCGTCGTCGAAGCCGCTCCCAACCGCAGCGTGACAATTCGCACACTTGACCTGGGCGGCGATAAAAATGTGCCTTACCTCGGCCACCAACGCGAAGCCAACCCGTTCATGGGCTGGCGCAGCATTCGGCTGATGTCCGCCTATCCCGACTTTTTCCAAACGCAATTGCGAGCCATTTTGCGCACCGGGCTGTTTGGCGACGTCAGCATGATGTTTCCGATGATTAGCACCGTCGAGGAAGTGCAACGGCTCAAAAAAATGGTCGAACGAACGTGCCGATCGCTCCGACGCGACGGGATTCCGTTCAAGGAAGACATGCGGCTGGGAATCATGCTCGAAGTTCCCGCCAGCGCTTTGTGCATTCATTCCTTTCTGGATGAAGTCGATTTCGTCAGCATCGGCTCCAATGACTTGACCCAGTACCTCATGGCGGCCGACCGCGATAATCCCAAGGTCGCCTACCTGTGTGAGCCGTTCAATCCCGCGCTTTTGCAGGTTCTCAAGCACGTTATCACGGCATGCAATGAGCGCGACACGCCGGTGACGCTATGCGGCGAAATGGGCGGCCGGCCGCGCTGTTTCCTGCCGCTTTTTGGCTTGGGGCTTCGTTCCCTCAGCATGAGCCCGGCCTTTGTACCGTCGATCAAAGAGCTGGTCCGCTTGAGCAATCACGCCGCCGCCGAGGAGACGGCACGGCGCGTGATGAAAATGAAGACCTCGGGAGAAATTCGAGGTTATTTGACCCGCAAGGTCCGCAAGATTTGGCCGAATGTGTCAATGCTGGACATGAATAAATGACGTAATCGTTTAGCGGCGAGCCTCCGGCGAGCGCGTAAGCCTACGCGCTCGCCGGAGGCTCGTCGCTAAACTCAGGCAGCCTTTTGCGGATTCATCGATTCATTTCCGGTTTCATCCTTCTGCATGACCGTAACCACATACAATCTTCCCATCCCCGGAAACCATTGCTCCAGAAACCAGTCAGCGACAATGGCTGCACGTCGCAACAACTTGGAAAATGAGAAATAGTCCGGGTTCGCAAAATGAATGGCGGCGGTTAAGTCGAGGCCGGTGGCTCGAATGGCTCTTTTGATTTGATTAACCGTATTCAATTGATAGTGCGTAGGGAAAGTATCGTGATGAGAGCGACCATACAGACGGCGGACGACTTCTTGGGTGAATGCATGCGGCAGCAGGTGAATGAGGCGAATCATCCAGGTGACATAGTGGGCGGCATTGATTGTCAAGGCTATGAAATGACCCCCCGGGCGCAGCACGCGGGCCACCTCGCCAAGAAACGCCGGCGGATCGGCCACATGTTCCAACACCCAACAGGCTGTTATCAAGTCGAGGCTGCCGGCGGAAAAAGGGATGCGGCCATCCTCGCCCAATGGGCGAAACCATTCCGCGTATTTAAGCTGGGGATGCCTGTGAAAATCGGCGCCCCACACCTGCCGCCGCGGACTGCGATACCTGGCTAACTGGCCATTGTCGCCGCAACCCAGGTCAAGAACGTCCGCCTCCTCGGTCAGCCTGCGCTGAACCTCTTGGTGGTAGCCATCCAGGGCGTTGGCATCCTCGGGGAAGAATTGTCGAAAAAAGGGATCCATTCCCTGGGCCCTCCTGGCCTCTTAGACAGCAAGCGCAGGGGGGGTTCTACTAGGCAGGTAGACAAAGAACAACACGAATCAGCCATGGCAGGTCTCCCGCCTTGACACTTTTAGACGAACCGTGTTACAAGCCTTGCTCATAGTTAAACTTAACTCCCCAGGATAGGGAGCGGCGCCGTACCCCCAAGGATGGGGTTTGTCATGATCAAACGACGCAGTCAAATCCTCTGCGCCTGGTTTCTTCTATGGGACCTGATCATTACCGCGACCGCCTGGATAGGCGCTTATTATGTTCGTTTCGAAGCCGGCCTGATTCCCGTCCCGACACGGCACCCGGACGTTAGCATTTGCTGGCGCAATCTGCCTCTGGTCGTTCTTCTGGCCGCCGTCGCCTATCACCTGGCCGGCCAATACTCCATTCACCGCTTACGGCGCTTTCGAGAAGAAGTGATTGGCGTCTTCAAAGGCACCATGCTGCTCGCCCTTCTGGTGATGGCCACCGTGTTTTTCACCCAGGACCAATATCGTTCACGAACGACTATGACGATCTTCTCGCTGGCCACGGCGACCGGCGTGCTCGTCGCCAGGCGCTGCAGTTGGAAAGCGATCGGTTACCTGCGCAGCCAAGGTTACAACCAGACCTTCGCCGTGATCGTCGGCACGGGACGAGTAGCCCGGAAGACAGCCTTGGCTCTGCGGCGGGCCAACTGGATGGGCATTAAGAACCTCGGTTTCATCGAGGACCATCCCAATCGATGGACGAGCGACCTCGACATCCTTGGCACGTTCGCGGACTTACCCGTGCTGATTCCGAAGTACAACATCGGCAACGTCTTCATCGCCTTGCCGCTCAGCCGCTATGACGACGCCCGGCGGGTTTACGACATCCTCTCGCAATCGGTGGTTGAAATCCGCATGGTGGCCGACATTCCGAACCTGTCGGGCCTGGCGCTGACAACCACGAATTTGGACGGCCTGCCGCTCTTGGGCCTGCGCGAGAGCCCTCATTTCGGGCTCAACGTCGTCGTCAAACGGGCCATGGATATCGCCCTGTCCCTGGCCGCTCTCCTCGTGCTGGGTCCGTTCATGGCGGTGATCGCCGTGCTTGTCAAGCTGACCAGCCCGGGCCCTGTTTTCTATCGGCAGGAGCGCTGCGGTCTAAACGGACACAGTTTTAAGATGCTCAAATTTCGCAGTATGCGCATTGACGCCGAACAGCAAACCGGCGCCGTTTGGGCCCGCAAAGACGACCCGCGCCGGACGCGCTTTGGCACGTTTCTCCGACAAACCAGCCTGGATGAATTGCCGCAGTTCATCAACGTTCTCAAGGGGGACATGAGCTTGGTCGGGCCCCGGCCCGAGCGGCCCGTCTTCATTCAACAGTTCAGCAAGACCATTCCCAGCTACAACACTCGCCATTGCGTCAAAGCCGGCATCACCGGCTGGGCGCAAGTCCACGGCTGGCGCGGCAACACTTCCCTCCGCAAACGCATTCAGTACGACCTCTACTACATCACCCACTGGACCCCCTGGCTCGACCTCCGCATCCTGTGGATGACCGTATTGCACGGGTTGTTTCATCGGAACGCATATTGATTCGTTCGTTGTCGGTTGTTCGTTGTTCGTTGCAGTTAGAAGAAACCTCCCGCGAATCCGTATGATTACCGTGTAGGTGCCTTCGCAACGAACAACGAACAACGAACAATCTTAAATGTTTGTCGACCGAGTAACGATTTACGTCAAGGGTGGGGACGGCGGCGACGGCTGCTGTAGCTTCCGGCGCGAGAAATACGTGCCGCGCGGCGGGCCGGACGGCGGCGACGGCGGCGACGGTGGCAATGTCATCATCCGGGCCGTGGCCGGAACCGACAACCTGGCCCAGATCGTCAATCGTAAGCACTGGCGCGCCAAAGCCGGCGGACGCGGCGGCAGCGCCAATTGCCATGGCCGGAAAGCGCCCGATATGGTCATCCAAGTGCCGCCCGGAACGCTGATTTACGACCGCGATCGAGGCAATATCCTGCGTGATTTGACCGAAGACGAGCAGGAGGTCAACGTCGCCCGCGGCGGGCGGGGCGGCCGAGGCAACCTGGCGTTCGTTTCCTCCACGAATCGGGCCCCGCGCGAAACGCAGCCCGGCACTCTGGGTGAAGAACGCTGGCTAGTTTTGGAATTAAAGGTCATCGCCGACGTTGGATTGATCGGTCTACCCAATGCCGGCAAGTCCACGCTCCTTAGCCGGCTCTCCCAAGCCCAGCCGGAGATTGCCGACTACCCGTTTACCACAAAGCATCCCAACTTGGGCATCGTGACCATGAGCGGCGAACGGGTTTGCGTGCTGGCCGACTTGCCCGGGCTTATCGAGGGCGCGCATGAGGGCGTGGGCCTGGGCCATGAGTTTCTTCGGCATGTGGAGCGAACCCGCGTCCTCGTTCACCTCGTCGAACCGCTTCCTTCCGACGCCAGCGATCCCTTGCACAACTATCAAATTGTGCGCCGGGAACTGGAATTGCATGGCCATAAGTTGACCGAGAAACCGGAGATTATCGCCGTTTCCAAGGCGGAACTTACCGGCAGCGAGGAATTCCGTGCCCGGCTCGAACGCGAGTTAGGATGCGAGGTCTTGGCTATCTCTGCCGTGACCGGCCAAGGATTATCGAAACTGATCCGGGCGGTTTCGGAACGGCTGGCCGGCTTGGCTGCCGAGGTGGTCTCATGAAGCCCGCAGTCGTTGTGGACGTGGGCAACACGCGCATCAAGTGGGGGCGCGTCGTTGGCGCAGCCGTCCGCGACAGTGTTTCCTTGCCACCCGACAATCCCTCTGCTTGGCAGGATCAGATTCTTCGATGGAAGCTGGACCCATCCGCGAGCTGGATTTTGTCAGGGGTGCAGCCGCAAAGGCGCGACGCCCTAGCGAAATGGCTGCAAGAGCAGAGCCAAAGCGTAACTCTACTCGATAACTGGCGGCAGCTTCCTCTCAAGGTTGATCTCGATCAGCCGCAGAGCGTAGGCATCGATCGCCTATTCAATGCCGTGGCGGCGAACGCCTACCGCCGGCCTCAACGCCCGGCTCTCTTAATTGACGCCGGCTCCGCGGTGACCGTGGATCATCTCAATGAAAAAGGGGCTTTTACCGGCGGCGCCATTTTGCCGGGCCTGCGGTTAATGGGCCAGGCTCTGCATTCGTACACGGCCAAGCTGCCGCATGTGGCAATGCCCGAACGATTCGACCAGCTTCCTTTCGCTCCGGGCAAAAGCACGGCCGATGCCATGCAGTTGGGCATTTTTTGGTCGGTTGTCGGAGCGATCGTGTTGTTGACGGTGGAAATGGGACGGACTTGTCAGTGGAAAACCTTTCCGCAGATTTTCCTCACCGGCGGCGATGCCAAGCTTCTCGAACCTGAGCTATCACGTCAACTTGCCGACTCGGGATCTCCTCATTGCAGCGTTCCTGCGGGTGAAACGATTCAACTCTGGCCGACGATGACATTGGAAGGAATCCGTTTGGCGGCGGAGGCCTTGCCATGAAGACCGGCTTCGAGTCCGCGGCGAGGACTTTTGTGGCCTGCATGACTCCGCCCGGCTCCGCGGCCTTGGCGACACTGGCTCTTTACGGTCCAAATGCCTGGCCAATCATTCGGGATTCGTTTCGACCTCACGCGACAAAAGACCATCGGCTTCCGGACCAAGCCATTCCTGGCAAATTCTGGCTAGGCAAACTGGGTGCGGGGCCGGGCGATGAAGTTGTGGTCGCCGTGAAGCAAATTCAGCCGGCTCCTTATGTCGAAATCCACTGCCATGGCGGCCGGGAAGTCCTTAGATATCTCCAAGACAATTTTGAAAGCCATGGGGCCGAATCGGCCTCCTGGGAAGAATTGACCCAACAAATCGAAGTCGATCCTTGTCGAGCCGCGGCGCTAATCGAGCTAGCCCAGGCGCCCACTGTTCGCATCGCCTCCATTATCCTCGATCAGTACCAAGGGGCTGTAAGCCGGGTTTTGGGAGAGATTCAGTCAGCTTTCGAGCGGAATGATCGTGAAGAGGCTCGCCGTCAACTTACCGAGTTGACCGGTTGTGCCAACTTGGGTCGTCACTTGACCAATCCCTGGCGCGTCGTTCTGGCCGGAGCGCCGAACGTTGGCAAGAGCAGCCTGGCCAACCGGCTGGCGGGTTACCTGCGTAGCGTGGTTGATGCGATGCCGGGCACGACGCGCGACATAGTGACTACGCGTTTGGCGTTGGATGGCTGGCCCGTGGAATTAGCCGATACGGCCGGCATCCGCGCCGCCGAGGAGTCGCTGGAAGGGCAGGGGGTGGCGCTGGCTCGCGGCGCTGCCGCTGAGGCGGATCTTTGTCTGTGGCTCCTGGATGGCAGCGTGGAACCCATTTGGCCGGGTTATCAGTCCGCCAACCTGCGTCTGGTGATCAATAAAGTAGATCTGCCACCCGCCTGGAGTCATGAGAAGGCCGGGGAAGCGTTGCGTGTCTCGGCGGAAACGGGAGAGGGAGTGGCGGAGATGTGCGCTGCCGTGGCCGCCTGGCTAGTCCCCGACCCTCCCCCACCGGGGAGCCCCGTGCCGTTCACTCCGAGAATCTGCGATCGAGTCGAATCGCTTTTGAAGAGCCTCGACGCGGAAGGACATGGGGACTTTGCTGATAAAATGAAGCGATTTTGGGATTAAAAGAAGGTTCGGTTCCCCAACTTCAGGAGCAGTGCATGCGACTGTGCAAGGTGCAACGTGAGGATGGCAGCGCCCAGGTAGGCCTTCTGGAAGACAACAATGTGCGTTTGCTCGGTTTAGCCGACGATGCCGCGGCTGTTTCCCTGAGCGATCTCTTACATACTGCTGACCCGAAGAGCGCTGTCGAGCGCCTTCTCCATCCTCAGAGTGCTGTTGTTCCATTAGAGAAGATTCGTCTTCTGGCGCCGTTGGATCGGCAAGAAGTTTGGGCCGCCGGCGTCACCTACAAGCGCAGCCGGGAGGCGCGGGAGCGGGAGTCGGTAGGCGCGGCCCGTTTTTACGATCTCGTTTATTCCGCTTCCCGGCCGGAATTGTTCTTCAAGGCCACCGCCAACCGCGTTGTCGGGCCGGGCGACGCCGTGCGCATTCGCCTCGATAGCAAGTGGAGCGTGCCGGAACCCGAAGTCGCCTTGGTGTTGTCGCCAGACCTCAAACTGGTCGGTTACACGATCGGCAACGACATGAGCGCTCGCGACATCGAAGGGGAAAACCCACTCTACCTGCCCCAGGCGAAAGTTTACGATGGCTGTTGCGCCTTGGGACCGGTCATCACGCTGGCTCACGCCTTGCCACCTTTAGAAAAGGTGACCATTCACCTGTCCATCGGTCGGGCTGGCAATACTGCTTATGAGGGAACGACGTCGCTGTCAGCCATGGCCCGGTCTTTCGATGATTTGATCGCTTGGTTGGGCAAGGAAAATCACTTTCCTCATGGTGTGATTCTGCTCACTGGCACTGGCATCGTCCCGCCTGACCACTTTAGCCTGGCACAGGGCGATGAAGTCAGTATCGAGGTGACCGGAATTGGCAAGCTAGTCAATTCAGTCGTGCAATCGTCTTAGTTTGAAAAACTGTCTCCACCAAAATAGCAATCGTTTCTGCTACTCCGTGATCGTTTCACGTTGCCGTCACCAGTAGGGAACGATCATTTTTGCCGGAAGCCTTTGTCGATTTTGCTGTCAGGAATGATCGTTTCCCGACCCGCTCACACCCCCCCCTTAGCTATAGGTTTTTCCGTAAGTCCTTATTTCTCGGCCGAATATCCGCGCATCGAATAAGGTCTAATGGAAAAAACCACAAAAAATGCCCCCGGTCCCCTCCGGGCTCGTTGGCGCGGTGTGGGGCAGGTTTTCAACCTGCCATTCTCGCGGGCAGGTTGAAAACCTGCCCCACGATGGACCGAGGGGTAAAAAACGCACTTATCCGTCCCAAAAGTCCGTTTAGAGATGAGATCCAAAATGCCAGGTGCGCACTTTCGACGGTCCAACCCCTGATGGGGGGTGTCCGGGGGTTGAAAAGAAACGAAAGCGCATCCCTGTCGGGCAAGCATATTCACTATACAGGTGAACATTAGCCATCAAGGCTTGTTGAGCAGTTTCTAAGAAAGACCGGTCCTCAATCATAAGACCGGGAATCTTTGCCGGTTATATGCGACCCACGGCACTCGGATACAACGCACACCGAGATTGCTGATTAGAGAAACTACACGCGGGCCCATCCTTTCGCCGAAAGAACTATTTGGACGAGTTCTGCCGTGCCGCGCCAAGGGCCGCCCGCATCCCTGCCGCGCCGGTAGCCGCACCAGAAGATGCTCACGCTCAGGCCAACGGAGGGCCCCGTCATGGCAGGTCGATGGAAAGGAAGCCTTGGGCTGGTGATAGCGCTATTGGCCGTGGCCGTTCATGCACAAGAACCAGCCTTAATCCCCATCGCCCGTACGCCCGCGCGGACGACAAGTCAAACGGAGAACCAGCCTACCAATAAAAAGCCAACGCCTGCCGTGGCGCTCGATTGCCCAGTTACCTTGCAGCCGCCGATCAAGCGCGACTTTAACCTAAAGCAAACAGCTTTCTTGGAAGCACCCTCTTCGACCAGTTCCGTTATCCGCGGGCAAAGCCCCGACGAGCCTCGACTCCTGCCCAAAGGGCCCTCCGTGTGGGGTGAGGCGCTCAGCAACATTCTGCCCGACAAAAACAGTGGTTCCTCGGCACCTTTGCCGGGCGGACAAGTCATTGCGACGAGTGCCAGGCGATTTATTGCCAACGGCCCAGAAGCCACGGTTGAAGGGCCGCCCTTGAGTAATCCAGTCAACTGGGGCTCTTGCTCCGCTGATTGGTGCGATTCCCGATGGTGCTTTGGTGCAATCATGGGTCGCCTGTTCGGATGTGGCGAGGGCTGGAACTGCACGCAACCTGCCAATGGCTGCTTTTACCTCAAGACCGAGTATCTCCTTTGGTGGACGAAGGGTGACAAGCTGCCGCCCCTTGTCACCACCGGTGCGACTACTGATTTGAGGCCTGGCGCATTGGGAATGCCCGGGACCGCGATCCTATTCGGCGGCAAAGCGGAGGACTCCGAAGCCCGCTCCGGAGTGCGCACGACCCTAGGTTTCTGGCTGGACGAGTGCCATCACCTTGGCATCGAGGGCAGTTTCTTTACTTTGTTCCAGAAAACGGACTCCTTCGCGGCGTCTTCACCTGGGTCGCCTGTCCTGGCTCGGCCATTCTTCAATGTCTTGACCGGCAATCAGGACGCCGAACTGGTCGCCTTTCCCGGCGTCTTGGCCGGGGGCGTGGAGGTGACAGAGATCTCGCGCTTGTTTGGGGCTGATCTAAACCTCCGATCCAATTTGTTGAGCGGCTGCTGTTATAACGTGGACATCCTCAGTGGTTTTCGGTTTATCGGCTTGGACAATAATCTGACAATCACCGAAAACCTGACGACTTTAAACAACCCCGGCGGCGGCTTCATCGTGCAGGATCGGTTCGGCACGCAGAACCGCTTCTACGGCGGCCAAATCGGCTTCGATTCGGAACTCCGATGGCGGCGCTGGTTCGTCGATATGAAGAGCATGTTCGCGATGGGTTCCATGCATGAAGTCGCCAACATCGCCGGCAACACGGTGGTCCGCAATCCGTCAGGAGCCACCAGCGTCTTTTCGGGCGGCCTGCTGGCGCTTTCGAGCAATAGCGGCCATTTTGCACGCGAGATCTTCGTCTTTGCTCCCGAAATGACAGTCAATCTCGGTTACCAAATAACAAATCATGCGCGTTGCTTCGTTGGCTACAACTTGATGTACCTCAGCAACGTCGTAAGGCCAGGCGGACTGATCGACACTTCCGTGAACACCAACCTGCTCCCGCCGCCTATAGCAAGCCTGCCGGCCCGGCCCGCCTTTGCCTTTAAAGGCACGGACTTCTGGGCCCAAGGCGTCAATTTGGGGCTGGAGTTTCGCTACTAGTATTGCCGCCTCGTTCGGCCCATGCCCGCGCGTAATGGATTACGTCGCTCGTTTGGCCAAACCGCCATTTTCTCTTAGGAATTGGGCATAACATGAGTATTTTGTCATTCCTACACCTTGTCACGAGCTGGCGAGGTTCGCGCCCGGAACGCGGTTCACCCGCCAAAATGCGGGCAAGGCTCTGCATCGAACGGCTCGAGGACCGGCAGCTTCTTTGCTGCGGCATCATCTCCGGCTTCGTTTACTACGATGTCAACAACAATGGCATCATGGATCCCGGTGAAATCGGCTTGGCAAACAGCCAGGTGCAACTCAAGGACAGCACCGGCAACGTCATTGCCACGACCGTAAGCGATAGCCAAGGATTCTATAAGTTTGATACCAACCAAGCCGTCAGCACAGCACCGACAACTCAAACGGTCCAGCTTCATTTCGACCCCAGCAAAACGGATTGGTCACAGACTCAATCTTTAGCGCAATTTGATCCCTCCCTCGGTCATTTGACAGGCGTTGATATTATCAACAACGGCTCGCTGACGAGCCAAATCAAGGTGGAGAGCCTCGACCAAGCGCCGGCGACCGTGATTGGCACCGTCTCGGGCACTCTCAGCTTGACCGGCGCCGGCTTGAACTCTCTCGTAACCAGTACGTCGTCCAGCCAGACATTCAGTGCGGCTGCATTCGACGGCAACATTGATTTCGCGGGGGCGAGCGGCCACGACTTCGGCAATAAGACGGCAACGGGGTCGAAGACGGTCACTTTAACCAGCCCCAGTGATTTGGCGGCGTTCACCGGCACGGATCACATTTCGCTGACTGAAACAGCGCATGCCACTTCCAATGGCAGCGGCGCCGGCAATTTGATGACGTTGATTAACAGCACCGCCAGCGCCAACGTCACTGTGGTGTACCACTATGTTCGCAGCAGTTGCCTCAGAGCGGGACATTATACCGTTGTGCAGGCAAGTCAACCCGCCGGCTATATCTCTGGACAAGTGTCGCAAGGCGGCGTGGTCATGAACGGGGCCATCGCTACACGAGCGATTCCGGTCGACCTGACAAGCTCATCGGGATCCGGCGGCGTTGTGGTCGGCCCGGCGGCGGTAGGAAATAATGGATCGTTGGCCTCGACGAACAACAATTTCGGCGAGATCAAGGCGGCTTCGGTTGCCGGCTTTGTTTACGTGGATCTGAACAACGATGGCATCAAGGATCCCGCTGAACCGCCGATTCCCGCTGTCGCCATTTTGCTCACCGGTCTCGATGACCTCGGTCAATCCGTACAGAGAAACACCACGACCGCTAGCGACGGATCTTATTCTTTTGGCAGCTTGCGCCCTGGTAGTTACACGGTCTCGGAAACCCAGCCGGCCAATTTCCTCCAGGGGAAAAACACGATTGGCAGCCTTGGTGGATCGGTTCGAGGGGACCAATTCCAGATAACGCTCCATTCCGCCGATGCCGGGGTGAATTACAATTTCGGCGAACTTCCGGCCCCCGTCATCATCCCGACCATCACCCCGCCACCTTTAGTTACACCGCCGGCGTTTAGCAAGCGCATGTATTTGGCATCGACCTTCCGCCTGTAATTCGAAATGACCGTTTAGCGGCGAGCCTCCGGCGAGCGCGTAGTGCTACGCGCTCGCCGGAGGCTCGCCGCTAAACTGCTAGTCTTATCAAGGTTTACGATTATGCCGGGCTTGCACGCAATCGGCGACCGGCAATAAATCCTTACCGGTCGTTTCTCTAATTGAAGCAATCGACCCAGGACGAAATCCTACGAAGGCGACATGGAATCGACCCGGCAATGATAAGGCTGGCGCGGTGGCGTTTGTCCTAAGCCATGGAGGGCGGGATAATGAAACTTCCCACGATCGGCACGCTTTGCCTGGCCGGTTGGTTAGGCGCCGGCAGCGCGTCGGCCGACGACCTAGGCTGGCGGCCGGTGATCGCCAGCTCGTCGCCGCAGAAGCCCTTGCCTCAAAACCCACTAGCACGACCGACGGCGGTCGCTCTCGGTCGCCCGATTCCAGTGTCATTGGGCCGGCCACAGCCCTTGCTGAACCCATCGAACGAGTCGCCCACTTCGATCCAGGATGCGCTTATCGACCAAGCCTCCGCCCGGACCGTCCTTCTAGATGCCCCGTCCATTGTTCGGGCTCAGGTTCCTGAGCCGCCGCCGTTGCCGCCTCCGACCACGGGCGATCCAATCCTTGGGCCCGATCCTTATGCGGCGCCGCCAATAGGCATTGGCGCTGAACCGCCTCCGCCTTCACCGGGGTTCTGGAGCCAAACGAAAGAAATGATCATGGGCACCGGGCCCGTCCCCGGCTGCGGCGGGCGCGGCCGATTTCAAAGCGATCATGCCTTTGACGGCTTCATTTCGCCCGTGACCAATCCGTTCCTTTTTGAGGATCCGCGCGCCTTGACGGAACTGCGACCGTTGGTGCTGGTCCAATCGATTCCCAGCAAGAACTGGATCTTTCAAGGGGGCAACGCGGAGTTCTACGGCATCCAGGGCCGGTTGGCTTTCACGGAACGCTGGTCGGCGGTCGTCAATAAGCTCGGGTTTGTGTCGGTCAATCCCGGCAGCGGCAGCCCGTTCTCCTCAAGAACTGGCTTCGCCGAGATCAACCTGGGCCCCAAATACACTTTCTTTCGGAATGAACGCAGCGGCACCATAGCCGCCGCGGGGGCCACCTTTGAGATAGCCGCAGGCAACTCCAAAGTGTTTCAGGAGACGGGGCAACTCTCCATCGTGCCTTATATCAGCTTCGGCCAAAACTTTTGGCGAACGCAATACGGCAGCGTGAATTTCATGACGACCGGCGGCTACAACTTTGCCACCGACAACAAACGCAGCGAAGATCTGTTCCTGAGCTTGCACCTGGATTACGACGTGGCCAACTGGCATCGCCTGTATCCTCTCATCGAAATGAACTGGATTCATTACACGCAGTCGGGCACGGTGGAACCCTTCCATTTCGAGGGCGGCGACCTCGTCAACTTTGGCTCGACGGGAGTAGCGGGCAGCAATCAGATTGATCTGGCCTTCGGCGCTCGCTACAAGTTCTCGGAAGCGATCCAACTAGGCACTGCCTTTGAATTCCCAATCGGCGGCAACAAAGGCATCAATGACTTCCGTTGGACGATAGATATGATCTTCCGGTACTAGACCATCGGCCCGGACGACGCTCCGGTCGCTTACGCTCCCGGCTCGCCGGGGTCGGCCCGGCGAGCCGGGAGCGTAAGCGACCGGAGTATTCCGGACAGACTCCTAGTAAGGCAGCTCGGTCTTAGTCGGCATCTCTTTATTTGTGGCATCCTTGGAATCAGCACTTCCGTTCGTGCTCTTTTTCTCTTGCAGCTTTTGCTCCGCCTTTTGGATAAATTTGTCCTCGCCCTTCTTTAGGTCCTCGCCAATCTTTTTCGTGTTGATGTTGATCTCCACGCTCCGTGTGCCGGGGGCGCTCGGCTGGTTCTGAACGTGGAACCAGTCGCGATACCAGCCGACGCCGCCGACTGTTAATGCCACCGCGGCCAGGAATGCCAGCAAATTGCGCATGGATTTTGCCTTTCTTCTCAGAGTTCCGAGGCCTGTTGAACCAAGCCTAAGGCGATTCTGTCTAACAAGTGGAGGAATAGAGGTCCAGATCAAAGGCGCTGCCAATTCAACGGCCTGAAGGATTACACTTGCGCGAAACGATGTGCGATAAACGCCCACATCGTTTGTAGAGCTGATTGGACAAAACGGTCTTGACAGCACCCCGCCTAAACAGCGTATGCTGCTACAGGGGGTAAACCCGCCATTCTAGCGAGGATGGCCGGTTCCTCGTGCTTTTGAAAGCTGGGTGGTTAATCGATTTAGGCCCGTATGGTTGCCGCCAGTCAAAACTTTCACTCAGAGGATGGTTAACGAGGTAGAATATAAGAGTGAGATCGAAATCGCCGTGAGCGACCTACGTTGCCTCGAAGAACTGAAAGCTCAGCGTTTCAAACGATGAAGGCAAAAAGACGAATTGCCGAGACCTCGGAAACGTCTGCCCCGTTCCACCCGAAAATGCGGCCGTGTTAATCCCTCTGATTTGCTTCTTTTGCCTTTTCTTCCGGCATTCAACGTCATACGGCCTCGGGCGATTGCAGCTTGGTCGATGCCACTGAACCAGGGACGAAAGTTTCTGGGATCGACGGCTAGAGTGTGACCTCTCCCGCTACCGAGCCAACCGGTTCGGATTCCAACTTAATTTTCCACGGTGCGTACGCGAGGCGCCGTGCCTTATAGGAGGTGACAAAGATGTCTACGGGTAAAGCAATCTTAGCTACTCTTCGCCAGCAGCTCAACCTGGGCGACTATCGCAAGAAGCATTGGGAAGGGAGCTTCGATGAATACCTGGACATTGTCCGCGAACATCCCGCGGTGACCCGCTTTGCTTACCAGCGGCTGTACGACATGATCCTGTCTCACGGCACGGAAGAGATATACGAGAACAAGGAAAAGGTCATCCGTTATAAGTTCTTTACCGAGTTTGCCGCTCAGCATGGCGACGCGATCTATGGCCTCGATCGCCAACTCAAGATGCTGGTGAACGCCTTCATGTCGGCGGCCAAGGGCTACGGTACGGAGCGGCGCGTCCTGCTCTTGCATGGCCCCGTCGGCAGTTCCAAGAGCACCATCGCGCGCTTGCTCAAGAAAGGGCTGGAACAATACTCGCGGATCGATGAAGGCATGATCTTTTCCTACTCCTGGAAAGGCGAGGCGGGCCAGTGGCAAAAGTGCCCCATGCATGAAGAGCCGTTGCACCTGGTCCCGCTCGAACTTCGGGACGCAATGACGACTCGCCTCAACGAAGGCCGCAAGCCCAACGATTACCAGGTAACGATCCAGGGCGAAATGTGCCCGTTCTGCCGGCAGATGTATAACGAACGGCTGGCCCGGCACGACGGCGACTGGGAGCGCATGCTGGAAGAAGTGAAAGTCTACCGCCTTATTCTTTCCGAGCAGGACCGTATCGGCATCGGCACTTTCCAGCCGAAGGACGAGAAAAACCAGGATTCGACCGAACTCACCGGCGACATCAATTACCGTAAGATCGCCGAGTACGGCACCGACAGCGATCCAAGGGCCTTCAACTTTGACGGGGAACTAAACATCGCCAATCGGGGCCTGGTGGAGTTCATTGAAGTTCTCAAGCTGGACGTGGCGTTCCTCTACGACCTCTTGGGCGCGTCGCAAGAGCACAAGATCAAGCCGAAGAAGTTTGCTCAGACCGACATCGATGAGGTCATCCTTGGCCACACCAACGAGCCCGAGTATCGCCGCTTGCAAAACAACGAGTTCATGGAAGCGTTGCGCGACCGCACGGTCAAGATTGACGTTCCGTATGTCACGCGCCTCAAGGACGAAGTCCGGATCTACGAGAAAGACTTCAATGCCGATCGCGTTCGCGGCAAGCATATTGCCCCGCATACGATTGAAATATCAGCCATGTGGGCCGTGCTGACGCGCCTGGTCCAGCCCAAGCACGCCAGCCTGACGCTGCTGCAGAAGCTCAAGCTGTATAACGGCAAGACCTTGCCCGGCTTCACGGAGGACAATGTCGTTGAACTCAAGCGCGAAGCAGCCAACGAAGGCATGCACGGCATCAGCCCGCGCTACATTCAAGATAAGATCAGCAACGCGCTGGTGGCTCATCCCGAGGAAAGCTGCGTCAACCCGTTCATGGTCCTTCATGAACTGGAAGCGGGCCTCCGCCACCACTCGCTGATCACCAGCCAAGAGCAATTGCAGCATTTCCGCGAACTGCTCACGGTGGTCAAGGAAGAGTACGAGGATATCGTCAAGAACGAGGTCCAGCGAGCGATCGCCGCCGACGAAGACGCTTTGACGCGACTGTGCTCGAATTACATCGACAACGTCAAGGCCTACACGCAGCGCGAAAAGGTCCGCAACCGCTACACCGGCAACTACGAAGATCCGGATGAGCGGCTGATGCGCTCGGTGGAAGAAAAGATCGATATCCCCGAGGGTCGTAAGGATGACTTCCGCCGCGAAATCATGAACTATATCGGCGCCCTGGCAATCGACGGCAAGCGCTTCGACTACAAAACCAACGAACGCTTGCAGAAGGCTTTGGAACTAAAGCTGTTCGAGGACCAGAAGGATACGATCAAGCTGACCAGCCTGGTCTCCAACGTGGTGGACAAGGCGACTCAGGAAAAGATTGATGTGGTGAAGAGCCGGCTGATCCGTAACTATGGATATTGCGACGTATGCTCCACCGACGTGCTGAGCTTCGTGGCAAGCATCTTTGCTCGGGGGCATGCGAAGAAATAAACCAAGGTAGATTCATGAAGTTCCAGATAACAGTTGACCGTGACGAAGATGGCGTTTGGATAACGGAATGTCCCGCCATTCCCGGTTGTATCAGCCAGGGCGATACTAAACCTAAAGCTTTGCATAACATCCGTGAAGCGATCCGCCTGTGCCTAGAAGTTCGGGCTGAGCGAGGTCTGCCGTTGACTGTGGAAACGTGCCAAGTGGAGGTGAAAGCCTGATGGCGAAGCTGCCGTCGGTCAGCAGCCGGAAGGTGATCAAGGCTTTTCGCTCATTTGGCTGGGAAGTGGCCCGTCAGGAATCGAGCCACATCATCATGGCAAAAGAAGGAGAAATCGCTACGCTCTCTGTTCCGCAGCACAACCCGGTCGCTAAGGGAACGCTACGCGGGCTTATCCGTGCGGCAAACTTGACCGTAGATGAATTCGTTGCCGCACTTTGAGTGGCAAGATGGTGATTTTGGACGCAAACCTGGCTCTGAGATGATTTGCGGAGTAGCTCTGGCTGGTCATAAGGTCGGCCCTTGGTGAATTGTTTCACTGCCCAGACCAGGGAGTGTAGGATTAGCGGGAGTTGACCGTGGGACAGAGAATCGAACGTGATCATCAGCGCTTCCGCAAGCTCGTGCGCGGCAAGGTGAAGAGCAACCTTAGCAAATATATCAGCCGCGGCGAGATGATCGGCAAGAAGGGCAAGGATCTAGTCAGCATTCCTTTGCCCCAGATCGAGATTCCACAATTCCGTTTTGGCCAGAAAGGGCAATCCGGTGTTGGTCAGGGCGATGGCGACGTCGGCCAGCCGCTAGGGCCCCCGCAGCCCGGCGATGAGCGCGGCGCCGGGGATCAGCCGGGCGGACACATCCTAGAAGTGGAACTGACGCTGGAAGAATTGGCGGCCATCCTGGGTGAGGAACTGGCTCTGCCGCGAATCGAGCCACGCGGCAAGAAGAACATCATCAGCACGCGCGACAAGTACACCGGCATCCGTCAAACCGGCCCGGAGTCGCTCAAGCACTTCAAGCGGACCTTCAAGCGCGCCCTGCGGCGGCAAATCGCATCGCAGGTGTATGACCCCAAGCGGCCCATAGTTGTGCCCATCCGCGAGGACAAGCAGTATCGCAGTTGGAAGGAAGTGAACCAGCCGCAGAGCGTGGCCGTCATCATCTACATGATGGACGTCTCCGGCTCCATGACCGATGAGCAGAAGGAGATCGTCCGTATCGAAGCGTTCTGGATCGACACCTGGCTCAAGGCCCATTACAAGGGCGTTGAGACGGTGTACATCATCCATGACGCCGCCGCCCAGGAAGTAGATGAGCATACTTTCTATCACACACGTGAAAGCGGCGGCACCAAGATCAGCTCCGCTTACGAATTGTGCGAAAAGATCATCCGTCTTCGCTATCCGCCCGACGCCTGGAACATTTACGCCTTCCACTTTTCCGATGGCGACAACTGGGGCGATGACACGGCGCACTGCATCGAACTGCTCAACGACAAGCTTTTGCCCAAACTGAATTTGTTCGGCTACGGACAAGTGGAAAGCCCTTACGGCAGCGGCGAATTCTACGAATATGTCCATGAATTAACGGAGCGCGACAACGTCGTGTGCAGCCGAATCCCGGATCGGGATGCGATCCTGGGATCGATTAAGGAATTCTTGGGGACAGGAAGGTGAACGTCATTGCCTAAAGTCGTCAGTTTTCGTTTAGCCGCGAGGCGAGCGCTCGCCGGAGGCTCGCGGCTAAACGTTTTTTGGTTCCATCCATTATCGGTACTTCCATGCTTACTCCTTACAACACCAACCTGCCACCCGACCTGCGGGCCCTAAAAGAAGAGATTGAAGGTTACGCGCGCGGCTATGGGCTCGATTTCTACGAGACAATCTTCGAAGTGATCGACGCGGATGACCTCAATGAAATCGCGGCCTACGGCGGCTTCCCGACCCGCTATCCGCATTGGTCGTTCGGCATGTCCTACGAGGAGTTGCGCAAGGGCTATGACTACGGGTTGTCCAAGATTTACGAAATGGTGATCAACAATGACCCGTGTTACGCCTACTTGATGCGCTGCAACCACACGGTCGACCAGAAGTTGGTGATGGCCCATGTTTACGGCCACTCTGATTTCTTCAAGAACAATGCCTACTTCGCCCACACCAGCCGGAAGATGATGGACGAGATGGCGAACCACGGCACGCGTATTCGCCGTTATGTTGAAAAATACGGCGAAGACGAGGTGGAGACGTTCCTCGACCGTTGCATGTCCATCGACGACCTGATCGACATCCATTCAACAGCCATCCGACGGCGGGAAGCGGTTTCGCGGTATGACTTCAACCCCGAAAAGGACGAGAGCGGGGAGACGCGCTCGACCCGCTTCAAAAGCAAGGGCTACATGAATGATTACATTAATCCCCGCGATGTTCTGAAGGCCGAGGAAGAAGATCGCAAGAAGCAAGACGAGCAGGCGGCACGGAGCTTTCCCGAACATCCTGAAAAAGACGCGCTGCTTTTCCTGATCGAGCACGCCCCGATCAAGGGCTGGCAGCGCGATATTTTGTCCATTGTGCGGGATGAGGCGTTTTATTTCGCGCCGCAGGGGCAGACAAAGATCATGAATGAAGGGTGGGCCAGTTTTTGGCACTCCACCATCATGAGCCAGAAGGCCCTTGAACCGTCCGAGGTGATCGACTATGCCGATCATCATTCGGGCACCATGGCGGTGCATGGGCCGCGCATCAATCCTTATAAGCTCGGGATCGAACTATTGCGGGATATCGAGCACCGCTGGAATACCGGGAAATTCGGCAAAGAGTATGATGATTGCGACGATCTGGAGAAACGGCGCAAATGGAACAAGGAATTAGGCCTGGGAAGGCAAAAAATCTTTGAAGTTCGGCGGATACACAACGATATTACCTTTATAGACACCTTCCTGACTCCCGAGTTTTGCGTGGAGCATAAGATGTTTTCCTACGCATTTCAGGAACAGGCGGGAACTTACGTGATCGAATCGCGGGTCTTTGATAAGATTAAGCAGCGGTTATTGCAAAGTTTGACGAATTTTGGCAAGCCGTGGATCTATGTGGTCGATGGCAACTTCAGGAACCGCGGCGAGCTACTCTTGAAGCATCAGCACACGGGGGTGGACCTACGCTTGGATCACGCGGCCGATACCCTGGCGAACATCCAAGCCATTTGGGGACGGCCGGTCCATCTTCAAACGCTTGTCGATGACAAACCCACGCAGTTGTCCTTCGACGGCGCCGACCATAGCATTAAAACGGGAGGAGAAAGCGATGAACCTAAACGAAACACTCTTGCCAAAGCTCGCTGAATGGCGACCTGCCGACCGGCAGACTTTGCAAGCCAATCCGGAAGGGTCGCCTTGGCAGATCTTTGTCACCGTGGACAGCGGTGACGCCTATAGTTGCCGAGTTTGGGAAATGACCCTCCGCCGCACCGGCGCTGGTGAGCCGATCAACCTCAAGGGCTGGGCGGATAGCGTCGCCAAGCGTGCCACCGGCTTGCTGGAACCACTTCACTTGGTGGAAATTGATGAACCACGCCAGGAAGCATTGGTCCGGAGTAGCGAACCATCGCGCCGCGCCATTCAACTGGCCTATTATGAGGCTATCCTGAAGGCAACGGGCGAGGCGACCTTGCGACGATTCCGGTCATCGCAGGACGGTAGTACACGCCGAGAGCAAGTGCCATTTATGCTTACGCACGAGGTTCTGGCGAAAGTGGCCGACGATTTGGTCCCGCCCGCATGAATCCGAAGATAGCAAGTTCTCCTCCAGGCCCACGGACATTCGCCCGTGGGCCTTTTCCGTGGTAGTTCTCCCATCTTGCCAAGCCCCCAGGTCTCCCTTGACCCTCCTCCTGCGAACGCATTAGAACAGTAGACAACAGGTCCGGGGGCGGCGGGCGACCCCGCATGATCGGGACAAGGGCCACCGCTGGCCGCTTTGGACCGTTTCTAGGCGGTGAGTCGTGCCCCGGGGTCAGAAAGTTCATTTCCTACCGGCGTGGAGGGGGTGTGGAAGTGCATACGGAAACGAACTTTCCTAAGAGCAACAGCTACAAAGTCTTACGGCAAGAAAGTTCGTTTCCCTAGTTGCGACGCCAATTGGAAACGAAAGAGGGGCCTAACAGAATGGAGACTGCCTCAATCCCAAACGATTGCAAAGAAGAGGGCATGATGCCGATTGTTGGGCCTGAAACGGAGAACGTCTGGCTCTGGCGTTTTTTTGCGGGCTTGCTGATTTTGGGATCCGCCGCCCTGCACGTCGCCTATCTAACGTCCGACTTGGCGCTCGACCTGGCCCCTGACGAAGCCCATTACTGGGATTGGTCACGGCATCTAGACTGGAGTTATTACAGCAAAGGGCCGCTCGTGGCCTATTTAATCCGCGCTGGCTGCGAATTAGCCGGCGGGTGCTCCCAGCAGTTTAATACAAATGAAATGGTCGCTGTCCGCCTCCCGGCAGTCCTGTGCGGCAGTCTGCTTCTTGTTAGTCTTTATTTCCTATCCAAACAAGTTTTCGAGAACGAACGGCTGGCGGCCGGCGTTGTGGTCATCGCGCTGACTTTGCCCGTCATCGGCGCCGGCTCGACGCTTATGACCATCGATTCTCCATACACCTGCTGCTGGGGCTGGGCTCTAGTGCTGGGTCATCAAGCGCTCTTTCGCCGCTCGGCCTGGGCTTGGCCGGTAACGGGACTGCTAGTCGGAATCGGTATTCTCGCAAAGTATACGATGGTCATGTTTCTGCCTTCGGTCGGTCTATTCCTGCTGACTTCACGGCAGTATCGCGGCTTGTTGTTTCGACCTGGTTTTTGGGTGATGACGGGTATCGCGAGCCTTTGTTGTCTGCCTATCCTCATCTGGAACTGGCAACACGACTGGCCGACCGTCCGCCATGTAAGCGGCCTGGCAGGAGGCCATGGAGCTACGGGCCTGAATTGGCTGGGACCACTTATCTATGTTTCTGCCCAATGTGGTCTATTACTCGTGTACTGGTTCCTCGTCTGGCTGGCGGCGATGGCCACATTCAGGCCTTGGAGAAACGGCCCTCCCGGCACGGCCTACCTGTGGTGGCTGTCGGCGCCGATGTTTGCGACGTTTCTGGCCTTCAGCGTCAAGACCGGGGGCGGTGAGCCTAATTGGCCCGTGACGGCCTACATCTCCGGCCTTGTTCTAACTGCTGCTTGGATTGCGAATCAGCTCCGCTCTGGGGAACCTTGGCAACGAAGGTTGACGTTGGCCGGCTTGGCCATTACGTGCGGACTGGGCTTGGCCATCAATGTGGTCATGCACCGCAGCGTCTGGCTTTATCCTTTGTTTGATCGTTTTGTCGGCGAACCGACCAATGAACGTCCGCTGCCGATGCGCCGGCTCGATCCCACTTGCCGGCTACGCGGCTGGCGCACGCTGGCGCCGGCGGTGGACAAGCTACGTCAAGAGGTTCGCACACCGGGATCGGAAGCCGTGTTGGCTTGTACCAGTTGGGCCTTACCGGGCGAACTCGGATTCTATTGCGTAGGGCATCCGCCAGTCTATTCGCTTGGTCTACCGCTAGGTGATCGCCACAGCCAGTACGACCTCTGGCATCCCAACCCGATCGCAGACCCCTCGTTGTTTGCCGGACGCACCTTTATCATTGTGGGCAATTTTCCGCCGGGAGCCTTAGGGCAGGCCTTTGAGCGCGTGGAAATATCCCAATTGGTTACCCACTACGAGCATGGCCGTCCTGTGGCCCAGTGGATGCTCACGGTAGCGCGCGGCTACAAGGGATTTGACAAGGTCCCGTGGCTAGGCATGGGGCCCAGTTTCTAGAATTGTTGATAGACTCGGAGTTCTCAACCGAAGTAGCGGAGATGTTGCCAAGAGGGGTTGTTTTGAAATCGGCAGCCAACGCGGTATTGACCCTTTTCAGGTTGGCAATGGCGAACCTCCACCTTAAACCAAGGGCATTCCTGCGGCGCTGCATTTGGCTTGACCGTGAGAACGGCTCCGACTTCGAGCGCGTCGTCCACCAACATGCCAATTCCTTGAGGAGAACGATCCACGACCCAGGCAGAAAGCGGCTCGTCGCCGGCCTCACCAATAGTAAAGGTCACCGAGGTTGGATTGCCGGTTCGCCTTGGTATGGCGCGTCGCTCGGTGCCCGTGATTGGAGCCGAGCCCGAGGCCGGGCGAGTGGCTTTCGCTACCGGGGGCGGCGCTGGCGCGCTAACCTCGGCGACTTTGGACGCCGGCTGCTCCCAGGGCAATTCCAACTCCGTTAATTCGAGCGAAATCGAGGGAAGTTCAGGAGCATCTTGCCAATTCGGAAGTTCTGGAATTTCATTTGTCTCTTGCGGTGCTTGTTCCAGGGCAGGTTGGACATGCGATACGCCATTTCTTGCGGGAAGAGGCGTGGTGGCATCTGTGGCAACGCCGTTGGTCGTGTCCAGGCCACCGAGAAAAAGCCGAAGGTCCTGGCTCTGCGCCAGTAGTTCCGTTCGCAGCTGCGAAAGTCCGCTTAGTAACTTCCGCAGGTCTTCCAAAATCGGCTGTGAGCGTTCAACCAACTCCCCGGTTTGTTCCAATACTTTCTGGGAGCGCTCAAGGATTTCCTGGGTCGGCTTCATGGGGATAAATCTCCGCATTTTGCGAAAGGGATTTACGTAACTGGCTCGTCCGACAGGTACAACTCAACATCGCGGAAACCGCTCACCGGACGGCGGATCGTAAATGCCAGGCTTGTCGGGGGCGGCAACAATACTGATTCGCGAGAACCTCCTGCCGAGCGCCTGGAAGCGCAAATGGGCTACTGTTGCGAAGCATAGGTCTAATTATTGGTGCAGTCAAAATTATGCGCGGGTTAGGGATGGCAAGGGACGGCACTCTCGGCAAAACGAAAAGGCCCGCAAGCTTGAAGTGCTCGCGGGCTTGGATGATTGGTCTTACCCAGTGTCGGTCTACCTGCCAAGCAGGTGCAGCAGGATATACCGCTCCAAACCTTCGTAATCGCGCTCCGATCGGAAAGCTTCAATCTTTTCCTTGTCCACGCTGCGAGCGACGTCAACTAAGCGCAGGAAGATCTCCCGGCTATTGGTGAGGTGTTGGGTCTGCCCAGCCGCCCTGGTCGTCCGCATGGGCTTGACATCCAGGCCAATGCAGCCCTTGTACCCAGCTCGATCGAGCACCCAGACCGTATTGAAAGCACGCCTCAGATCGACCGAGCCGAATGTCTTGTCTTGATCGTACTTCAAGCCATTTTGATCGTTGAGATGCACGCTCCACAGCTTCTCGTGCCATAGCGCAAATGCCATGTCATCGGAAGGATCGAGGCCGGCCAGAATGGAATGCGCCGACTCAATGAGCAATCCAACGCGCGAAGGTTCGGCCGAGCGAAAGGCCAACCCCAGGAAGTGACCCGGCGTCGGCAGGTAAGCCTGGTCCATCGGCTCATTGGGCTTCATCTCTCCAAGGATACGGATGGTTTTGTCGTATTCGAGCAAGGCGTTGATGGCGTCGAGGATGCGTCCGATTGACGCCATTGGATCCTTGGCCTCGCGTATGTAGGTGCCTTCACGGGCCAACCAGAGCACTATGTTCTTGCAGTTGAGGGCATTGGCAATGTCGACCGCTTTCTTGGAGCGCTCGATGGCATACCGACGATCCGAAGAACTGTTGGACGTATAGCCTCCATCGATGGTTTTGGGATGTTCCCAGAGCCGAGGGGCGATGAACTCGCAGAAGAGCCCTTCGCCTTCGAGCAGTTTCTGAACTTTGGCGGCTCCTTTTAGCGTCGTGGGCATATCCAGGTCGGCTTCCACGACATCGTCATCATGGAATTGCACTCCGTCGAAACCCAGTTTCTTATACTCGCGGATCTTGGCGGCAAAGGCGACCTCCTTGCGCACCGCCGGCCCAAAGGGGTCCGCACCCATGCTGATGTTCCACGGACCGAACGTAAAGCGATACTGGTTCTTGCCATTTGTAGTTGCCATTCAAGTTCTCTCTCTCGGTGGTCGATCAAAAAACTATTCCGACGGCAAGGATCCCGTGAGAAGCCTCGCTTGCCCAATCAGCCCAGCTTCTCACCTTCTCATGCAGGTAGGAAGGTGGTTTGTGTCTCGTCTTACCATTGAATGTGCCAGTTGCGGTCAATCTTGGATGGTCAGTCGTACCTTTTCTCTATACGAACAGCAGGCCGTCGAGTCCTGCCCCTGCCCGCGCTGCAGCGCCTACACCTTGTGCTGTCATGAACCACCTACTTCCCTTCCGGTAGAGCATCCCCGCCGATTCGCCAACTGGCAATTGGCTTCCACACGCTGAGCCAGGTTAGTATCGCGGAAAAAAATCTTAAATCAAAACGACAACTCACATTAAACTCGACTTGAGCCTGATTTGAGCCCGAAGCGAAGGCGAAGGAAACTGGTTTCCCTCGCTGGCGCTTCGAACTCATGCTCAAGAAAACAGCCACGTCGCAATGGTTATAGGAACTCCGTCGGATTCTGGGAGGATTGGTCGGTTTTCAGTCAACCAATGACGCCCCAAGTATCGAGAGTTATTCCGTCCCGGCACCCGTTAATCCCGCAACAATTGGCCACTGACTAGTTGATAATTGGCCTTGGCTGCTATACATTTGGCCTTGTCTCTGCACGGTCTAATCGTGAAGCGCCATTCCAATTTCCTCCTGTGACGTGAGATCCTCCATGAGCCAGCATACCTTTCGAGCCGATTGCCGAAGCCGAATTGAGCTTATTCGCTGTTTTCTGGTCTTGGCTGGCAGCCTGACGTGGACGGTTGCGCTCCGCGCCGACGACAAGGCTGAAAAGCCGCCCGAGGAAAAGCGGGTAGTGGCGGCAAGGTGCTACTCGCCGCAGGGCTCGCTCTTGGCTCGCGAGCAGGCCGGCAAGCCCTGGAACTTTGTCGATAAGCTTGGCGCCGTATACAGCCGAGATCGCTTGGTCACCATCCCCAGCGAGCGGGCCGTTGTCGTTTCGAAGAACAACGCTGCCCGGCTCACGATGGTTGGCAACCTCCCGCAATTCACGAGCGTGCCTGTTTTAGAAAGTGCTATCGTCTTGCACGACAAGCCAGGGGTTGACCTGGATTTTACGCTGGAAACCGGGCGCGTGCTTATAAGCAACAAGAAAGACCAAGGCGCGGCCAAGGTTCACGTTTCCGTGGGCGAAGAGAGTTGGGATTTGGCCCTGGATAGCCCCGGGTCTGAAATCCTCGTGGAGGCTTGGGGCCGATGGCCGCAGGGCATGCCCTTTCAAAAAGACCCCAAGTTTGCCGCCACGCCGACAAGCGTTGCCCTCCTTTGCGTGCTCCAAGGCAGCGCCTCGTTCAAAACGGGAAGCAATCAATATGGCCTGAGCGCCCCGCCCGGCCCCGCCATATTCGTCCATGAAAGCGATCAAGCCCGCGAAAGCAGTCCACAGCGGCTGAATGCTCTGCCCGAACCGCTCGATCCTCGTTCCTGGAACAAGCTGGAGATGAAGAAGGCCCGGGAACTGGCTGACCGCCTTGTGGAAGACATGATGAAGAAGGATATTCCGACGGCGCTGACCGGCCTCTTAAAGGCTGCCGAGCAAACCGAGGAAAAAGGCCTGGCCCAGGAAATGTTCGATCAAGCCGTTTTCACGATGGGAGCGCTAGACGAACTGGGCCTGCTTATCGACACGCTGGGAAGCAAGGTGGCGGCCGAGCGGACCGCAGCCGTCTCGGCTCTTCGCCAATTCATTGGACGTGGAGATCAGAACGACCTAATTCTTTACAAGTTCCTGAACAAGAACAAAAACTACCCCGAAACCCAGGCCGAGATTCTGGTAGGGCTCCTTCATAGCTTCGGCGAAACCGACCTAAGCCGACCGGAAACCTATGACACACTTATTGGCTATCTCCGCAATGAGCGCCTTCCGATTCGCGAACTCGCCTTGTGGCATTTGATCAGGATTGTTCCAGGTAAGAAAACTATTTTTGACCCCGCCGGACCTCCGGAAGAGCGCGAGAAAGCGGTCAAAGAGTGGAAGACCCTGATTCCTAACGGCCATTTGCCACCGGCGCCGAAGTGAGCGGAGGATCGAGAATGGAAGATTGAGGATTGAGGATGGAGGATTGAGGTTGGAAATGGAGCGTCGAAGATGGAGGATGGAGGACGGAAATCTAATAAGAGACTGTAGAAGACGGCGTCATTTCCCCTATCCGTCATTCTCCACCCTCGATCCTCGATCCTCGATCCTCGATCCTCGATTCTCCATTCTCCAACCTCGATCCCCGCCCCTCCGCCGGGCGCAGTAGGTGCGTCAGCCGGGAGTACAAGGCTGGCGGATCGAACTCATTGGGCTTGAGGCGAAAGTAGGCACTGCGATTATCGACGACTCGTAGGCGGCCGCGACTCCGCTCAGCCAATTCTTGAATGAGCCGTGGGTTTCGATAGCCCAAGACCACATCCGTTGGCCCCGTGGAATGCTCCGGGGGCCTCTCCAAATGCACCGTCACAACCTTCCAAAGGCTTGCCAGCAAGCGCAATTCCGTCAGGCGTAAAAGCCATTCCGCCGGCTCTGGCAGGGCCCCAAAGCGATCGCGCATTTCGCCCCGAAATTCCTGCAAGCGATCCAGTCGTCTAACGCGCGCCAAACGACGATACACTTCGATTCGACTCCGCTGCCCCTGGACGTAATCGCGAGGCAGGAAGGCGGGCCAAGGCAGATCGATGGTCACTTCCAGCGGCGTCTTGCGAGGCTGTTTCTTCAGTTCATGCACGGCGTTTTCGAGCAGTTGACAATAAAGCTCATAGCCGACCGCCGCGATGTGTCCGCTCTGCTGCGTGCCCAGAATGTTGCCGGCGCCGCGGATTTCCAGGTCGCGCAGAGCGATCTTGAAGCCGGCGCCAAGTTCGGTGAACTCCTCGATGGCCTTGAGCCGGCGCGTAGCCGTCGGCGAGACTGTCCGCTTGGAATCGAGCAATAAATAGGCGTAAGCCCGATGTTTATAACGGCCGACACGACCGCGGAGTTGATGCAAATCGGCGAGGCCGTAGTTATCCGCCTCGTTGATAAAAATGGTGTTGGCATTGGGAATATCCAGGCCGCTCTCGATAATCGTCGTTGCCACCAGAATGTCCACCTGACGACTGACAAATCGCACCATTGCGTCTTCGAGTTCGTGTTCGGCCATTTGCCCGTGGGCGACAGCAAGCTTGGCTTCGGGCACGATTTGTTGCACTTGGGCCGCGATAGCCTGGATGTCGTAAACCCGATTGTGCACAAAGTAAATCTGCCCATCGCGATTCAATTCGCGCAGAATCGCGTGCCGAATAGTCTGGGGATCGAAGCGAGCGATGCGCGTCTCGATAGCCAGCCGGTCGGGCGGAGGCGTCTCGAGATTACTGATGTCGCGAATGCCCAGGAGTGACAAGTGCAGGGTTCGCGGGATCGGCGTGGCCGTCAGAGTCAGCACGTCCACGGTTTGGCGGAGCCGTTTCAATCGTTCCTTGTGTTCCACTCCGAAGCGCTGCTCCTCATCGATGATAACCAGGCCCAGATCCTTGAAATGAACGTCCGCGCTAACCAATCGGTGCGTGCCGATGATGATGTCAATGCCGCCCTGGGCCAGGCGCTCGATGATGCGGCGTTGTTCTCCCGCGGAGCGAAACCGGCTAATGCCTTCGACAACGAAGGGAAACTCGGCGAGACGCTGAGAAAAGGTACGAAAATGCTGCTCGGAGAGGACGGTTGTCGGCACGAGGACTGCCACCTGTTTACCGTTATCAATGGCTTTGAAAGCCGCCCGCATGGCAAGCTCCGTCTTGCCATAGCCGACGTCCCCGCAAATGAGCCGGTCCATCGGCCGGGAGCGCTGCATGTCACGCTTGATTTCAGCGAGGCTCGTGAGCTGGTCGGGCGTTTCCTGGTAGGGAAACGCTCCTTCAAACTCGGACTGCCAATCGCTGTCGGGCGGATAAGCCATGCCCGGCTGCGCCTCGCGGAGGGCCTGGAGGTCGATCATGTCGCTGGCCAGGTCGAGGACGGCCGCCTGCACTTTTTCCTTGCGCCGCTGCCAGCCCGTGCCTCCGAGCCGCGAGAGTTCGGGATCCGTCTTCGAGCCGCCGACGTATTTCTGCACAAGCTCGATCTTGGTGGCCGGGACATAGAGCAGCACCCCGTCGCGGAATTCGAGGCGAAGATGCTCCTCTTCATGCCCCTTGTTGTCAAGGAGTTGCATGCCGCGATAGCGGGCAATGCCGTGACTGACGTGGACAACCAGGTCCCCCTCGGCCAAGTCGAGAAAGCTGTCGATGGCACGGGATTCCAACCGGCGCCGCGGCAAAACCTGCCGGGTCGCGTCTTTGTGAAAAAGCTCCCGGCCGCTCAGCACCACCAGGCCGGCATCGACCATGCGGAAGCCCGCCTCAACATGGCCGGTCACTAGTTGCAGGCGCTCCGCTTGAGCCAGTTGCCCCGCGGCCAACACTTCGCTCAAGCGCTTGCATTCGGCCTCGTTTTGACAAGCAATCAAAACCCGTTCATGCGTTGCGGCCGCATCCAGTTCGTCACTAACCTTCTTGATGTCGCCGCTAAAGCGCTCGACGGATTCAATGCGGAGATGACACGAAGCTTCCACCGACGGGCTAGGCAGAGCGGTCAGGCGAATGCTGGGCAAGCGCAGTAATTGGGCAAAGGTCCCTTCCGGCGTAAACAGCCCGGGTGTCTCGCGAAAACGCTCCAAATACTGCTTGCCCTGTTCCGTGAGTTCCTCCGTTTCGACAAGCGCGACCCACGAGCCGGCCGGAAGATAATCAGTCAAGTGGCCCCTATCAGCCGTCCTTTGTCCTTTGTTATGAGGCCCGGAAACTAAGGACGACAGCCCCATGATCTCAACCGTTTCGACATTGCCCAGGCTACGCTGCGTCTGCGGGTCGAACTGGCGGATTGACTCAATTTCATCGCCGAAGAATTCGAGCCGCGCGGGATTCTCAGCATCGAAAGAGAACACATCAAAAATGCCGCCACGCAGGCTGAACTCGCCCGGCGCCTCGACCACTTCCGTACGGCGGTAGTGACGGTCCAGCAGCCACCCAGACAAATCATCCAGGGTCGCCGTTTGGCCGGCACGGAGGTTGCGCCGATTCGATTGCCATTGGTCCCGATCCGGGACAGGTTGCATCAGCGCCTGAATCGTGGCAAGCAAGATGCGGGGCGGCGCAGGGCTCGCCAGGGCCTTGAGGATGCGCAATCGCTGCCCGGCAATTTCACTTTCCCCGGTTGCTTCACCGGGCATGTCGTCCCAAGCCGAAAAGATGCTGGGGGTGGATCCCGAAAAACTTTGCAAGTCGCCGACCCAGCCGTCGAGATCGCGTGGGTGTGCCAGCACGATGAGGAGGGTCCCCGGTGCGTGGCGGCCAAGCATCGAGGCGGTCAGAGCGGCGGCCGATCCCCACGCGCCGTCAACCGTCGCGCTCAGACCCTGGCGCAACGCTGCCAACAGAAAGGCAAAATCCTCCGCCCGCTCCACAAGGGTGGGCAGATCGGTAAGTCTTCCGAAGCTTTCGACACGGGGCAAAGGGGAAGGCATAGTTAGATTGACGCCTTGGCATCCTTTCTAAGAAATCGCAAAAAGGAATAACTGGACCCAATTCGGATCCAGGAGTGTTTGGCGCGCGGCCCGGCCTTCTTGCGATGTCACAACTCTCTTATCCGGTCGCAAACGAGTGCGCAATTCCAGTGCATTCTATCAAGGAAACGCCGTTTCAAAACGGTGTGCCCGGTCTTGGGGTGAATTGGACAAGCTCGCGGCTCCAAGCTATGGTTCATTCGGTGTCAAACCATCCGGGACGTTCCTCTAACTCTGCCAGGCAAGTTCTCCTCCCGGCCGGCAGTTGGGTGCTCGCAAGCCATGCCGCAATCCACTTCCATAGCATCGATTAAGCAAGTCCATGGGGAGCCGATTCCCGGCTACCGGCTGCTTCACCAACTCGGCAAGGGTGGTTTCGCCGAGGTATGGAAATGTGAAGCGCCGGGCGGATTTGTCAAAGCCATAAAATTCGTCTATGGCAACCTCAACGGCATCGGCGACCAGGCTACCCAAGCCGAGCAGGAATTGCGCGCCATGGATTGGGTCAAGGTGGTTCGCCACCCCTTTATCCTCTCGATTGAGCGCGTCGAGATCATCAACGGGGAACTGGTCATCGTCATGGAGTTGGCGGATAAGAACCTCGAGGACCGCCTGATTGAATGTCAGGCTCTGGCGCTCCCCGGCATACCGCGCAGCGAACTCCTGGCTTACCTGCGCGACGCTGCCGAGGCTCTCGACCTGATGAACTTCCAGCATGATCTCCAACACCTTGACATCAAGCCCCGCAATCTGTTCCTTATCGGCAACCGGTTGAAAGTTGCGGACTTTGGCCTGGTTCAGTGCATCGAAGAGCTTTCCATCGGCAATTCCGGCGGTGATCTGCCGAATGAATTCACCCCCTCGTATGCCGCGCCGGAACTCTTCCAGGGTTCCATCAGCCGGCACAGCGATCAATACAGCCTGGCCGTCACTTATCAGGAACTTCTGAGCGGCACGCGGCCCTTTCAAGGCACAAACTCTCGGCGGCTGGCCGTTCAGCACTTGAATGACAAGCCCGACCTGTCTGCCATCGCGGAAAACGAACGGCCCGTCCTGGCACGGGCCTTGGCGAAAGACCCGCAGGATCGCTTTCCCTCCTGCCTGGCTTTCATGCGCGCTTTGATTTCCGTTCAGTCCAATGCCCCAGCGGTAATCCTGGCGCCTAATACCGGCGATCCCAGCAACAACACGCCGCTGCCCCCGGCCCTCCGCATGACCGACACGATGGAAGATTTCTTCCTGGCCACCGTGATGCCGCGCGGTTCCAGGCCGGACATGGAACTTCCCAATTCCCGCATGGTGGATTTGGCGTCGGAAGTCGAAAACCTGCGCCGCCAGCTCAAGGACTCCGATGCGGAAATCCGCCGAATCGAGGAAAAAGCCAAGGCAGAGCGCCAGAATATCCTCGACAAGTACGAGACTCTCCTCAGCAACAAACTTCAGGCCCTCCGGCAAAAATGTGGCGTGACGGGAACCAAATCTTCACCCACGCAAGAGCCCGTGAGCCGCGAGGAACTCCTTGCCATCGCTCATGATCTCGACAGGCAACGCATGCAGCTCCAACGCGAGGAAAGAGAACTCCACGCCCAGATTCGGTCCGAGGAAGTCAAGATTTGCAAGGAGCGCGCGGAATTATCCCGTCAGCAAAGCGAATGGCTGCGGCAACATCCCAAGGGCGCTCCCGTTCCGGCCATGCCAAACGTGCCGCAAACGGCTGCCGCACGTGATAACCAAGAAGTGGAGAACCTCCGCCGAGAGCTGGAGGAACAGCGGGAGCAATTGAAAGCGGACGAACTGACCTTAAGATCCCAAATCGAGCAGTTGGAACTCCATGCTTCTCGCGAGCGGGCGGAACTCGCCAAGCAACGGGCCGAGTGCGAGAAACGCAAAAAGGAGCTAATTGCCCTCAAGGTAGAATGGGAAGGCCGTCAAAAGGAACTGCAAGCCCAACTCAAGACGATCTCGGCCGCCGAAGCCGTGCTGGCTCAAAAGCTGGCGCCCCTTGCCCACCTCAAGGATACGATCGAACAAGTTCTATCGATCCACAGGCCCGGCTCAGGAGGCCATGCGGCGGTTTAGAGGCTCAATCCCTCCACGGCGATTCGTTTCCCAGCGCTCAATTCGTTTCACGTGGCCGTCACCATCAGGGAAACGATCTTTTTTAACGGAAGTCTTTATAGCCGTTACTGTTAGGAAAGATCGTTTCAGCACGCCAAATGCGCTTCATTGCTCCTTTCTGCGCCTTCTTCATCGGCCACTACCCCTGGTCCCTTGCTGTTCCAACGGGGGGCATTTGTTTATCCTTAACGGCGTGGCCTTCTATCAAACTACACAATGCTGATGACCATTCTCTCCTACCGCACCTTAAATACTTCCGCTCTGTGATACAGTCCGAAGGGACCGCGCCAAGAGAGCGATGTTGATTAGCGACCAGATTGCAAAAACTGCTATCGTGCCGAGCGCCCAAGGAACTAGCTCGGGCGACAGGATGCGATTCCCCACTCTTACCAGGTCGGGGTGGAATGTTCCCACCCAAATCATGAGCAGAGTTACTATGAGATAAAGCGCCATAATGGCGATAGCCCATTTGGCGGCCCGGCGGCTAGCATCGGATACGCGGAGGCCGAGCACAATGACCACAAGAGCCATCAAGTCGATGGTGCTACTGCCGAGGAAGATGCCAGAGGCGATTGACATCAGTAGGATCGTGGCACCGAAGGCAATCAGAGAATTTCCAGCCGTGCGATATTCCATTGCCTTACCTAACTGGAATGCTTTGGGCTGGCCTTCAACCCGCCATCGGAACTTGTCGCTGCCCGCAGTCTGTCGCCTTGAGAAGACCAAACGCGAAAAAGGCCAATGCCCGCCGCTAGAACGGCCCCACCTAGTAAGTATCCCCCCATGACGTCGCTTACCCAATGGGCGCCCAAGTAGATGCGCGCCAGACCAACGCCCAAGATCAATCCTGTCCATACGCTGAGGAGCGGCCAACGGAGCGCGCGAGCCTTCGCCAGAGCAAAGGTGATAAACCACAGGAACCCAAAGAAAGCGGTGTAGTGAACTGTGTGGCCCGAGGGGAAGCTATAGATCTCCTTGGCGTCGATCAGGACCCGTACCACATCGCTCGCCGGCCGAGGTCGCCCAATGAAATCCTTGACACTAATCTTGAGGACCTGCCCCACCAGAACAACCCCAAGTAGGACTGCCGCCGCACGCCAAGCCCGCAGAGCCAGGACGGCGACGCACGCAGTGGCGACCAGGGCGCTGCTCCAGAACAGGTTGTCGCCGGCCAGGGAAATGCCGAGCATCGTCTGCTCGAAGCCGGGCCAGGAAATCGATTGGACGGCTCGGGAAACCGGGAGGTCCGAACTGAAGTAGGGTTGGCCGGCGAGGGAAACGGCTACAGTTAGTAACAAGAAAAGACCCAAGGCAACGAAGCTGCAGAACCACAGCGCTTGCTGCGCACGCCAGGCCGAAACCGGGCGGGGTGCTAGTTGGAGACGCGCCATTGCGACTGCATTGTCCATCGGTTGATACCCACTATGGAACTGCGCAAAAATAACTTGGTCAATTGGTTGGGCGCCATGCTTTTCTACCGCGGCTGGGCCGCAACCAACCCATACGAATCACGAAATAACGAAAAACGAAACCACGAAAAAACCTCCCGACTCAAAGGACCACACGTTTGATCGCTTCTTTTTCGTGCTGTCGTCTTTCGTGCTTTCGTGATTAACGATACGAATCACGAAATAACGAAAAACGAAACCACGAAAAAACCTCCCGACTCAAAAGACCACACGTTTGATCGCTTCTTTTTCGTGCTGTCGACTTTCGTGCTTTCGTGATGAACTATACGAATCACGAAAGCACGAAAAACGAAACCACGAAAACACCTCCCGACTCAAAGCACCACACGTTTGATCGCATCTTTTTCGTGTTGTCGTCTTTCGTGCTTTCGTGCTTTCGTGATGAACTATACGAATCACGAAAGCACGAAAAACGAAACCACGAAAAAACCTCCCGACTCAAAGGACCACACGTTTGATCGCTTCTTTTTCGTGTTGTCGTCTTTCGTGCTTTCGTGATTAACTGCATTCCCACCAAGCTTTTCCTCAAAGCCCTCACAAAGTGCCGGTGACGGTCGTTCCGAGCACGAACGGTTGCCATTGGTCGGAATCTTCTTTATTCGGAGTTTTCGGAACGCACAGCCATAAACTGCATGCGTCAATCAGGACGCCATCTTGGTTCTTCGCCGTATTGCGGACGAGAAATAAATCGCCAACCTTTCCTCTCTTGGGGAGGCTTGGGGACAAGGTTGCTTGCTCCTGCGGCACTAAGCGTAATTGTGCTACTCTCCCTGATTCGAAGATTCCTCCACGGCTCTCCGCGCTGTAGCCGGAAACTCCCTCTCCCTTGTCTGATCGGAAGTTCCCGCCAAGACTCACTTCACTGTGGCCAAAGACCCCCTCATTGTTGATTGATTCCCCGCGCACGCCGGCGCCTGGATCTCCGTAGCCATGTACGCCGACAAAGCCCTTCCCCACCACTCCTCTATCCCCAAGGTGGACCTCGTCGGGCAAATCATGACCGGCAGCCACGCCGACTACACCGGCGCCGATGTTGTCGCCCCCTCGACCTACTACCCCCGGGCCGCCATTATGCGGGCTGTCGCCTTTTCCCCCCAGGCCGACTACGCCGGTTCCTCCCATCTGACCGTTGCTTCTCCCTGCTTGGCCCACTACACCGGTCCCTCCGAACCGGCCGGTGTCGGCGTCGCCCCCTTGCCCGAACACGCCCGTGCCGCTAATTGTCGAGCCGGACCTGTCATTCATTGCACCCAGCCCCACAACCCCCGTACCGCCTCGATTGCCGAGGCCACGAACGCCATCGATATCCTTGTCAGGCGCTATAGGTTCATCACCGCCCACTGCGTAGGGGCTGGCCTGGAAAACAAAATCTCCGTTGAAGTCGTTGCCGAGGTCACTAGGCTTCTGGCCAACCAAAATCGTGCGTGACTCGGCTCCCGTAACTCTTCCCGCTTCAATATCATCACCGCTTGCCATGACTGGATCTCCTCATTGATGTCCAAAGTAAGGAACGGGCTCAATCATCTGCTGGACCGCCTGGTTGCCACGGAATCTTAAATCGATTACTGACAACATTAATCGCCGACTTGGCTTTCCCAGGCAAGGGAGAATATCTCATCCCAATTTCGCGCACTTGGCAGATAGCGCTCCAGCTCTGAGAGTGAGGTGGCCTTGTGAATGGCGCACAACACGGTGGCGGTCCCGCGATCAGGCGGGCCGAATCGACTCGTTCCGATCTGAATCAACCGATCAATGCCGAGACGCACTTCCTCGGCAATTAATTGGGACTGCTCTGCAGCAGTCACCGACCGAGGGCGGTGGAACCAGAGCAGGTGCCCGCAACATGGACAAGGAGCGTCCCGCGTTTCGGGAGAGGGCTCAACCCGTACCGAAGCAGAGCAGATCGGGCAGTGCCCAGGCTCGCCTTCCGGAGTGCGGGATGAAATGACCAGAATCACCGGTTCTCAGGCCTCATTGGTCTACAGAAAACAGCACAGCGCGCTCATGCTTGGCGGCCTTCTGAAAGAAATCTCGCAGGGGCTGAAACCAGCTCCAAGTATATTCGAAGTCGTCCTCGCCTAGGACGCCCTGATAGGTCTCGGCGTCGATGGCGTCATATTTGCGTCGCAGCCACTTCCGATCCACGGCTTTTATTGCAGCCGCAACCTCCTTGACCTCTTCGGGATCAAGGTAATTAACGATGTAGTCGTCTCCCTCATACAGATTTTCCGATCCTAAGATGCATTGGTGATAGGGACTTTCTCCATACTCCAGCTCGCCATCCGTCAGACAGCGGTGGATTGCATCCCAAGCTTTGTCGGTCTCCTGGAGCCAGTCCTTGTCCCACGCCCCTTCGATTTCTTCGACGAAGGTCATCAATTCATTGTCGTCGAAGTCTGGGTTGTCCATGAGGCGAGATGCCTGTTCCGCGGTCAAAGCAAAATGAACTCCACGACACGCCATCGACAATCCTCCGGGCCGCCTGACGAGCAAGGTCAGCCGCCGCGGGGGCGACTGAACCGTTGAACCCTTTAACGCAATAACAGCTCAACCGGTCGCCTGTAGCTCCCAGAAAGGAGCGACCTGCTATATCGCACAAAAGACACGGACCAAATCGCCCCGAACACCGATCGAGACTGGAATTAGCGAGCCTTCCAGGCGCTGGCCGAGCCCAAACTCGCCAGTGCCCGGATCATACCATTCCAGGTAACTCCCGATTTTCGCCACGACCCAAAACTCGGCGTAACTCTTTTGCTTCTGACTTACTTGTTCGTAGCTCTCGCGCAACTCGAAGGACTCAAGATAAGGCACGACTAATGCCACTTTCAATCTTTCGATGTTGCTTTTGACCCTCTCCGCAGACCAAGGCACGCCCTTAGTGCTGCCCGGAGGGGTCGCATCGTAGCAGTAACTGACCAGCGCATCGCGCACCAGATCGGAAACTAATTCCCGATCCATAAGCTCCTCCGCACCTAACGCTGAATTTCGGCCTCCACGGGGGCGGAGAGCCAATTAACCTTGCTAATCAGTAATTCCCTAGCGTCGCCTCCAGCGCTTCGTCAAGCGCCGCTTGTCGTTGAGGACTCGAACTGACGGGCTACCCGATGCTGCTGGCGGTTCAATCTTACCGCTGACCGTAGCGAACGCAGATGCTTAAAGCCTTCCGGGACAGTACTTATCGCGCCAACCGACAGCAGATAAGCCAACACAACCGTAGCACTGCGACCATGCCCTAACGCACAATGGACATATACCGGCCCAGTGGTCAATCGCTCCTTAATCCACCCTATGATGCCCTGCAACTGCTCTTGCGATGGGGCCGTGGCGTCCAGAAGAGGCATCGACCAATAATGCTCGACCTCACGAAGCGCCCGGATCTCCGCAAATTCACAGGTCAAATCGAGGACGGCAATGCTTCCAAACGCCCGAATCTGAGGTTCTTCGCGAGCAAGCAAGCGGCGACCAAAGAACAAATTGGGAGCCGCTTCAGCAAAAGGCGGCTCCCCATTATTGCGCTGATAGAGCCAAAACGCAAAATGGTTTAAGAGCAAATTAGGCCCAAATAAGATCCAGCTGAAAGGATATTGGCGACCATCAAGCCGTTTGAGGAATATGGCGGGGCCTATACCGCCATAGGCAAACGCCACCAGAAGAAAGGAGAGGGCAGCGTACAGAAAGAGAATGGCAAGATAGCCGGCCGCCTCCCAGATGGCGGCTGCTAACATTAGAAAGGCAGCTGCCAAGAGTAGGAATATGATGCTGTACTTCGCAGACACAAACCTCCCCACTCCGCCTAACGCAAAAACTCTGCGGCCGCGGGGGCGACCGAATCAAAAATCCAAGGTGGGGCGAGCCCGCAAGAGGACCAGCCGCGCCACGAAGAGCGAGTACCCGGTCCGCCGTCCGCTTCAACAGTTGATTAAGCCCCTATTCCACTGGAGGCTAACGTGCCAGCTTTTGCTTTTCCACAACTTCGACTTTAATATCCTTGAACTCATTGTCATTTTCGCGATCAATAGCCGTCACGTGGGGCCTTATACCAGTCATGGGATTCACCTCAAATAACCCGAGGCGGACCAGCCGAAGCTCTGCCAGAGCCATACGCCAGACATACAGCCGAGTGCCAGAGTAAAGAGGAAGCTGGTCAAGAATCACCGAATGGCGCGTGCGGTCGTTTCCTATGATGAAGATCTGCCCAACCTGGCAGCGATTGGGTATGGGCATCAGCGCCTGCTCCAAGGAATCGAATACTGGGAAAATCCAACTCTCCGGAGCTTCTTCCACCAAAAGCCAACTAACCAAGAGTAAGGTCAACATTGAATTTCTCCTCCTCCATGAGGACCAAGAATCCGGGACATTTTGGAACAATAATCAAAGGCGAACATGAATTAGTCAGCAGGCCATTTCTGGCAAATGCTGCACAGGCTACCGGTTATATCCGAGTGCGATTATCATTGATAGTCTCCTTGCTTTCCCCGCAAGCCTATCACCACCGAAACGGCTCCACAATAGTCGGCAAGAACGGCTATTTATTGCTCTTGCGCTGCCAGACAGCGTCTACCGTAACAAGTTTGTGAAGGCAGGCGGACCGCTCATGGTGCCGTCAAAATCATCATAAGACACGTTTTCGGGGTCAAACAAATCGTAGGCGTTGATAAGACTGATTTGAACAGCGAAGGTAGTTCCGCATACGGAAAGCGAATCGCCATGGTTCAGTTGCCGTTCCGCTTGAATCGTTTGTCCATTGAGACCTGTTCTGTTACGACTCCCCAAATCACGTACGGATGCGCCTTTTTCAGTGACACACAGGATGCAGTGACGGCGACTGACCGCTGAGACAGCCAATCGAATTTGGCACTCGGCGGCGCGGCCGATGACGAACTTGCCCGGTGGCAAAAGCCATAACTTGCCGAGGAGGTGTCCTCTCACAACGCGCAAGACAACTTGCAAGGATGCCTCGCTTTGTCTGAATTCCGCCAACCGATAAAGGCCAGCCGCCGCCGCCCCGGCTGAATCGTTGGACCCTGGCAAACCAGTAACAGCCCCCGCGGTCGGCTGCAGCACTTGATTAGGCCTGGTCTAACCGGTCACGCAGATTCATGTCCGCCTGGAATGCTCGGCTCAGCCGTGTAGCGCAATCCTCGCTGCAGGTCAAGAACATGAAGTCGTAGCCTTTGCGCCGCGCATCTGAATCGTTGCTTACCACAGCTATGAGAACCGTTTTTTCCACAGTCACGAGGTGCACAGGAATAACTTGGCCGGCTAACTTAGAAAGATCAATGCCTGGCCCAGCCTTGCCGCCACCCCCGAATACCTCGGTGTCAGGCGGGATGTGTTTGCCACACCAACCACAGGTCGATTCGAATTGGCTGGCGAGATCCTTGGTTTTTCTCTTGCGACGCTTCATGTTCCCAGCGTATCACGCCAACTAAGCATAATCCAGCGCCCTTGCGAGCGGCACAGAAACTGGACCTTGGGCGGGGCAAAAGTAGGGGACGTCCGTGCTCAGCTCCGATTTCTCTCGCCTGCTAATCTCTCGGCTCGGCCGTCCCGTTGAAGTACTCTTGGAACTTGGGCCACTCGTACCGCGCGATCTTGCGTCCCACGTCCAAGCCCACCTCGTTGTCGGTCCGGACGTGGTAGCCGCCCCAGAGGCGGGAGACGGCCGCCATTTCGGCCGTGGCGGAGAAGGTCGGCAAAGCGAGCGCCACGTTGCAGGTCAGTTTCTCGTGGCCGGCGGGCGCCTTGCCGTCCCGCATCATGATGATCTTGCACTCGAACCCCGGCTCCGTGAGCACTCCGGCCTGGCGCTTCTCCACGTCGCCGAAATTGTCGCTGCCGGTGAACAGCTCCAGCATCTTGGAGGCAGCGGCGCTCACGGTGCTGTGTCCCGACGTGTAGCCAGGGAAGGGCGGCGTGACGAAGGTGGACGGCGAGTACGGGTGCCACTGCTCCGCCGGCATGTCGATCACGCCCTTGCCGGGGCCTCCCCAGCATTTCACCGTTTTGCCTTTGTAGTAGTGGCGCACCAGCGTCCAGGGCCTCGAGCTGTCGTAATAGCGCTTGGTTTCCCAGCAGGAAATAAAGGCATCAAAGCAGACGTTGCCCACGGCGAAGAACAGCTTCACGTCGCGGTCGGTGTCGTTCTTGTCGCGGCGGGACACCGCCTTGGCGAACGTCAGCCAGTGGCCCGATTGGCCGGTCGATTTGGGACCGTCGCGCATGAACTCGACGATGGCCTTCTGCTCTACCGTGAGGTTGGCGTTCACGGCGATGCACTCGTCCACATCCTTCTTGAGCTGCTCCGAGCCGACCTTAGGCGGCGGTCCCGGGCGGAACTGATCGGTGCGCTGGAGGGCGAACGGCTTCACCCGATACCAGTGCGGGGTGAGGAAGCCGAGCGTGATCTTGCCGCCCTTGCCGTTGTCGAAGGGGATGGGTTGCCAGCAATCCGGGTCATTACACTTGTCCGGGGTGTTCACCGGCTTGTAATAGGTCCAATCGGAATAGGGCATGCCGTTGGAGCCGACCTCGTCGCCGAGTTGATTGGCTCCGTCGTGGTGGCGATAGGCCAGGACGGCGTTGGCCGCGGTGTTGCCCACGCCTTGTGGGGTGGATACAAGCGTGGATGTGTCGTCCGGGTCGACGGCCTCTTTCCTGACCCGCTCTTTGATCCAGGTCGCATCTTCCGCATAAATGTCGAGCAGCACGCGGCAGACGGCGTGGCCGATGGCCTTGTCCTTGTTGGCAACGGTGTGCTCGCTCGGCGGACGGCGCAATTCACTACCCAGGCGCGTGCCGACGGCCTTGGCGTCATACGCGGCCCAGGCGTCGTACATGGCGGTGACGACGATAGCGAGATTGCGCGAGCCGATCGTCGGCCGCGCGCCATGACGCTCATGCTCGCGCGCGGTCGCCTGGAGAGCGACGTTGAGCCAGCGGTACGCCCCGGACCCTTTATAGCCTCGCTCGACAGCCGGTAAGAGATCGTCCTCGGGATAGGGGCCAGGCTTAGGCTCGTCTTGGGCGGAGGTCTTCTTCGAATCCTTGTCCGCTGTTTTCTCCAAGGCGGCCTTTTTGGCCGTCTCTTCGCCGCCTACTGCCAGGGGCACTTGCATTGCGATAAACCAGGCTGCACTGACGGACAAGCCGGTCAGCAGCGAAGCTGCCAACCACCTAGGGTTTTTCATGGGAGAGGTCCTCATTTCTTCGCCTGAGTTGACAGGCATTGTTGCAGTAAGAAAAAAGATAAAGGCTTGCACCATCCTCCGGCCTGGCGCAACCCCCGTCTGTCGCAAAGATTATGGTTTTCTTGTAGGAAATAATTGACAGGCCTGGCAGCCGGCCGGGAGCGAAAAGGGCCAGCGAATTCAAATGAAGTTGCTACCCCGTCCTGATTGGTAGTGGATTTGCCAGCGCCGACCAAGTGGCGAAGTGGCGAAATCGCTTTTCTTGGGAAGCGCAAGTTTCTGTGCCGCAGGTCTTTAGTTCAAAAAAGCCAGTTCGCCACTTTCATTGAAAAGTGGCGAACTCGCTTCCTAGCAGCGCGGCAAAAGTTGGCGGGGGCTTGGGAGGTTTCCCCTGCGACGGCAGTCAGGCCGCGCGCGCCTGAGGTGGTGCTGCCAGGCAGTTTGGCCTCGGGGCGGCCAAGGCGTCGTGCAGGTGAATGGCCGCCAGAGTCACGAACAGGACCAGGCCGCCAAGTGGCTGCGGTCCCAGGGAGTGAAATTGAGTCACCCATGGTGATACGCCGACCAGCTGAGACGCTACGAAGAGGCCGTAGCTAGTGAGGACTAAGCCGCGAACCCCCTTTGGGCGGCCGGGGTCGAACGCTTCCAGCAACGCCCAAGCAAGCGACGGCGCCAGGAGACTGTAGGTGGACGATTCCGTTGCCGGGCCGCACACCGTCATCCAGCAGGCGACCAGCCCAAGCAAAGCGGTCAGAAGACGGCGCGGCGGCCAATCCCGCAAGCGGAGGAATAGGCACAGGAGCGCCACTCCGGCGGCGGCCAAAAGTTGAATCGCCACGTAGCCGTGCCGCCCAATCGGCACATGCCACAGCCGAATCAACAGCCAAAGGTCACGATAGCCAGGTGCGAACGTCCAGTCGGAGCGATCATCAGCTCGGAGGTTGGTAAACCAATTGACATATTGCCGGGCTACATAGTCGGGCTGTTGAAGCACAAAAGGCAGCGCGAGGCCCAGCAGGAGGGCTGCTCCGAACCGCGGCCCGAACCGGCGCGCGTAAACCAAGACCAGCAACAAGCCGGCGGCAAGTGCATAGAGCTTAAAGAGACACGACAGGGCAATGCAGGCCGCGGCGAAATTCCAACGGCCATCAGCGGCCGCGGCCAACCCGGCCAGCATTAAGCCCAGCATGATTAGATTGGCCTGGGCGTTGTTGATGTTGCCGTAGGTCAGAGGCAGTGCGAGGAGGAAGAGAAGCGCCCTCTGCTTGCGTGTCACGGTTTCGGGCAAGACAGAGCGCGACCACCAATACAGACCTGCAAGAAAGATGACGGCATTGACTTGCCGCCAAACCAGCGCCCCCAGCCGATCCGGCAGCAGAGAAAACGGAACCAACCCGGCGTGGACCAATGGGCTATAGCGGCAGGTCTCTCCCAGTTCTTGGTAGAGATCGTGACCCGAACACCAGTTTAGGCCGGCCGGTTGGTAATACTGATGCCAACAGCTATGACTGTGTGGGGCGATTAGGCCGCGGCTACATACCGCCAGCACAACCACGATCCAGGCGCTTATGGCCCACCGCTCCCACCGTTCTAGACTGTGAAGCCGGCGGCGAATCGCATCAAGTTGCATGGCCTAGGTCCCTTTCGACTATCCTGGAAAATGCCCGAGACTTCTAAGGCCCTAACAGTTTCCCCGGTGCACGAGTCCGCATTAAACAAATGTTCGACTTAGGCAGCTCGGAACTTCAGTCATACCGATCGAAAGTTCGTCAGTATCGTTAAGTTTCCCGCAGACTGTGCAGTCTGCCAACACCGCCGCTTGCTGGATAAAGAGGCCGGGTTGGGAATTCCGGTTGTGCTCAAGGGACGAGCCAATTGTGGTCGATCACTTCACTGCTCTCTGTACAACGAAAAAAAGGCGCTGCGTGAACGGCCAACGCTATTTAGTTGTCATCGCCGACGATTACGGGATCGGACCCGCAACATCGCAAGGTATTCTGGCCCTGGGCGCTAGGGGCCTGATTACCGGTGCGGTGCTCCTTGTCAATTCCCCGTACGCCGAGGAGGGCGTGCGAGCTTGGCGACAATCCGGCTGTCCATTTGAATTGGGCTGGCATCCTTGCTTGACGCTGGATAGGCCGCTGTTGCCGGAAAGCAAGGTTTCCAGCCTGGTGAATGAGAAGGGGGAATTCTGGGCGCTAAGCAGTTTCCTGCAGCGAGTGTCCCTTGGACGAATCCGTGCTGCGGAGGTCCTAGCTGAGCTTCGCGCCCAGTATTACCGTTTTCACGACCTGGTCGGGCACTCGCCTACGGTGGTTAATTCCCACCAGCACGCTCACCTGTTCCCACTGGTTGGAAGATGTCTGCTGGAATTGCTCGGCGAATGTCGGCCTCTTCCCTATATACGGCGAGTTCAAGAACCGCTCGGTACGCTGGCTCGGGTGCCGGGGGCACGGCTTAAGCGGACCTTCCTTTCATTCTTGGGAAAGCGGGGCGCCTATCAACAACAGCGAATGGGCTTCCCCGGCAACGACTGGCTGGCTGGCATCACGGATCCCGCCTGCGTCCGGCACTCCAATTACCTGGTCCACTGGCTGAGCCGCGTGCCCGGCAAGGTCGTGGAGTTAGCGTGTCATCCAGGCAACTGGGATCCGAGCTTGATTGGCCGCGATTGCACGGCAGAGGACGGCCGCCTGCAGCGCCGAGTTGATGAACTTCACTTGATGCAACAATCGAGCTTCAGACAAGTCTGCCGACAGGCCGGGTTTACGCTGGTCGCCCCTTTCGCTATCCATTCCCTGTATGCACAAGTCGCTTGATGTTTCGCGGCTTTACACGGAGCAAAGCAAATGGGCCAGGCGACTCCCAAACTCAGCGTGGTCTGTCCGGCCTTTCAAGAGGAGGAAGTGCTGCCTCCCTTCCACCAGGAACTCGGCACAACGCTGGATCGTCTGGCCGGCAATTACGACGTCGAAGTCCTGTACATCGACGACGGTTCCCTCGACCGGACGCTCGATGTCATCAAGGAGCTGGCCCGGAACGACGCGCGCGTGCGCTATCTTTCGTTTAGCCGCAATTTCGGCCACCAGGCCGCTTTGACCGCGGGTCTCGAATATGCCGCGGGTGATGTTGTAATTACGATGGATTCGGACTTGCAGCACCCCCCGGCGTTGATCCCCGCACTTTTAGAAAAGTGGAAAGAGGGGTTCGACGTCGTCCTGACGATCCGGGAAGATGATGCCGATCTGGGCGTCTTCAAGCGATTAACCTCCGGCATGTTCTATCGAACCATGCGTCTGCTCAGCGATACGGAGATCCGCTTCGCCGCGGCAGACTACCGGCTTTTGTCGCGTAAAGCGGTGGACGGCCTCTTGCAGCTTCGTGAGACTCATCGCTTTCTGCGTGGCATGGTACAGTGGCTCGGCTTTCGGACTGCGGAAGTTCGCTTCATGCCGGCACGTCGTAAAGCGGGGCTTTCCAAGTACAACCTTCGCCGGATGATCAACTTTGCTGCCGACGGCATCGTCTCCTTTTCCCGTCTGCCCTTGCGTATCGCGGTTTTCCTCGGCATCTTGAGCCTGGCCTTTGGCTTCCTTTTCGCGGCCTGGGGAAGCGCGGGCCTGCTCGGGCTTGGCGGGGGAGTTGGTCTGGGCACGTGTCTTGTCCTGACCTCTCTGCATCTCGTGGGCGGTTCCATCCTTTGCGCATTGGGGCTGGTTGGCGAGTACGTGGGCAGAATCTATGAACAGGTCAAGGCCCGGCCGATCTACCTCGTAAAGGACTGCTCTTTCGGGCAGAGGAGCATTCCTACTCAGGCCGGCGTCGAACAATCATCCTGGAGCCACCCGGCCAACGGCCGGACCGCGGCTTAAGCCACGCCATCAGGCGTGACATCGCGCGCCCAGGGAAGGAGAGAAACACGTGTACGGCCCCAATCCGGAAACAGGTCTCTCGAAATGGGAACGGCGTGGCCTGCTCCTATTCGCCCTGCTCATCATTGGATTTGGCGTGCTCACTGAAGTTCGCTCCGTCTACCTTAAGCGGCGAATGGGTGATCTCGGCTGCTATCTGCGGGCCGCATGGGCTGTCCGAGCAGGTGCGGACCTCTATGCCGTGAGCGATGACAACGGCTGGCATTATAACTATCCGCCGCTGCTCGCCATCTTGGCCGTCCCTTTGGCGGATGCCCCTCCCGGCGTTGATCGGGCCGGTCTTCTTCCCTATGCCGTCTCGGTAGGCGTCTGGTACGCAGGCTGCGTGCTGTGCCTATTTATCGCGGTGCATATGCTGGCCGGCGCCATGGAGAAGACTTCGCCCGATGCGGAGGTTCGTTTCCAACCTGCGGGATGTCGGCGCTGGTGGGCCTTGCGCCTGCTGCCGGTGCTGGCCTGCTTGCCGCCGATCGGCAGCGACCTGGTTCGGGGTCAGGTTAACGTGCTGCTGCTTGCGGCCTTATGCGGCCTTATGGCATGCTTAGTCCGCGGTCGGCCATGGCGGGCCGGTATTTGTCTGGCCGGGGCGATCTGCCTAAAGGTCTTCCCCGCATTCCTGCTGGTATACCCTCTTTGGAGGCGCGATTACCGCTGCCTGGCAGGTTGCGCTCTGGGACTCCTGGTAGGCCTGGCCGTGATACCCGCTGCGGTCTTTGGTCCGGTCCGGGCTTGGGATCACGGTCGCACCTTTGTCACGGTGACGCTCGCCCCGGGCATGGGAGATCATGCCGACGAATCACGGTCGACGGAGTTGACCGGAGTGACCTCGACCGACACGCAAGCCTTCCTCGCCGTTATTCACAACACGATGTACCCGAACCGTGAAACCCGCCCGATGTGGGTCGCCCCCTGGGTCCGGGCAACCCACTGGCTTCTCGGCGGTTTGCTAACCGGAATCACGCTAATCCTGGCCGGTCGGCGAGGGCCGGTGCATTCGCCGGACACGGTCCTTGCCCTCGGCGGCCTGGTGCTGCTCATGATCCTCCTTAGTCCGGTCTGCCATATGCATTATTTCCTGCTGGCACTGCCGATGATCATGGGACTGATCAGCTTCCGTTGGAACCGGCACGGCTTCACCCGACTCGGCGTGGGCCTGTCGCTCCTGCTGGCCATCAACCTCGTTGCCAATATTTTGCCGCGCCTGCCAGGCTTGGAACTCCTGCGCGACCTCGGCGTGGTTACTTACGCCACGCTGTTGCTCTGGTTAGCGGCTGTTCTCCTTCTCAGGCAGGGCAGACGCGCGGAGGCGGCGAAGGGTTTGGCCGATCCTTGCCAGAAACCTCAAATGGCGGCGTGATCATTAGCCCGTTCTTCGACAATGGCTAGCTTCATTTCGTTTCATTTGGGTGTAACCGCTTTTCCTACAGGTGCTGTTTGCCCAGAATCCTCAAAGTGAAGGTTATGTTTGCCCAAGTTGCCTAATTCCACAAGCATTCGATCATTAATGCCCAGTTTCTCAAGTATTTGGTAGACTGTTGGAAACCTGCGTTGACGTAACATCCTTTTGCTAAACGCATTATGTTGAACGACGGATCATGCACTCATCGGCGTCGCGGAAGGGATCCTGGACCGATCATGCGAAGGGCCGCCAGAGGCGGGGCCGTAGCTAGTCATTTTCGGGTTTTATTTGAACCGAGCCGGTTTACTTAACCGTCTCCGTCAGTCCCATCCCTAAAACCAGAAACAGCCCTTCACCATGATCGATGAAGGGCTGTTCGATTTTAAAGTCGGGCCGACAGGACGGCTATTGAATTGTTTATGGGCTCGGTGGCATCCTGGAACAGTCGAACAACGCCGCTCGTCATGACTTGACGTAAGCGATGATGCGATCGACCAATTCGTTGCCGAAGCGCTGGTCGATGCCCCCTTTGGCAAGCGACCTTTCCGCGTGCACGTAGACCCGACGCAGGACGGAGCTGAAGTAGTCAATGCGGTTTCCGATCGTGTCCGCGCCGAGCTGCTTCGTCGGATCGGCCTCGGCGACTTGCTCCTGCCGCAGAGCCGCAACCAAAAAACAGAGTAAACGAACCACAGAGGCACAGAGAACACAGAGGAAAGAGCACAGAGAAATAGAGAAATCAGGAGGATGGAAGCTCGAAGATAGAGGATGGAGAATCGAGAATTGAAAGTTAATTTGAAATGGTACAGCCTTGGTTTCACATGGCTAATCCATCCTCGATTCTCGATCCTCTAACGTCCTCCCTCTGTGCTCTTTCCTCTGTGTTCTCTGTGCCTCTGTGGTTCGTTTCCCATGAACATCAGGGCTTCTCGCGCTTGTAGGTCACGAGAAACAGTTTAGTATCCTTTGAGGTCTTAAATTCGGAAGGACGAGCCTTTCCGCTGAGGTCGTAGCAGATTCTCAAAGTGTCATCAGTCATCTCATAGATGGCGAGGATTGTCTTTCCCTTGTTGGGTCCTTCGGTACCGATGATGTCCATCTCCTTAGGCTTCTTCGATGGGTCCACCTTGACGGTACCACGATCAGGATTCTTACCGACCGTGACCGTGTACTTGCCGTCGCCGATGACCAGTTTAATGGTCTTCCGAACTTCGTCGGAAAACTTCTCGTCACCGAGTTCAGCCGCAGAAGCCAGCCAAGTGCCGTCCATCGACTTGGCATCGTCTTTGGTGTCGTCACCTCGGGTGAGGCACGTATACGACAGTGGCAAGAACAGGGCGATGCAAAGCGAGCGGGTCATTGCAAGTCCCCTAGAAAGTACACGAATCATAACGGCCTAGCGGCCACGCAATGGTTGAACGGGTAAGCAGCAATCGATATCAAAGGTCTCCCAGCCGATTTCCAGCGGGCTGCGGCGATAGAACACCGTTAGAACTTTTTCTGGTCGGGGTCCTGGGCTGGGAAGCCGGGTTGCGGCGAATACTAATCCGATCTCCAGAGGGTGACCGGTTGTAACGAACAAGTTCAGCTGTGGGCTGATTCTACCCATTCCGATTCCCGAAATCATCAGAATAGATTGGTTCGACGGAGGGCTTCTCGGTTATGCAAGGTCGGGGCGACAAGACGGCAATTGAACTTTTTATCCCCGGGGTGAGAGGTTGGGAGGCCGGGGTACGGCGGCAGGTGGGCGGAGGAACATCAGGCTTCAAAGGAGTTTAGCGTTATGCGCCCCGCCTCGATCCTGAGTTGAACGCGTCGCATGCGCCTGGGCGTTTCGTAATGACGGATGCGTGATGCTGACAAGCGACGATCGAGAATCAGCGAAACGTTCGCCATTCGGTCGCTTGCTCTTGAAAAAAACGCGAATAGCTGCAAACGTTTGTTTCGAACGTTGATAGCGCTTGCACACTAAAACCAGTCTACGCGGAGTAAAAAGCCGCTACAGGGAATTCATCATGGCCACTGGATTACGCACGCTCGCCGCCATCATCGCCGGGATGATCGTGGCGCTTGTATTCGTGGTCGCGGTTGAGCTCTTCAGTGCAGTCGTCCATCCCGTTCCCCCGGACTTCGGGGGAACGATGGAGGAGATGTGTCAACACGTGTCGCGCTACCCGCATTGGGTGCTGGCTCTCGTCGTTCTTGCCTGGGGTGCCGGAGCCTTCGTCAGCACCTGGACAGCAGAACGAATAGGGAATCGTGGATCCGCACTCTTCACTGGGCTTCTTTTGCTGGCTGCTGTCGTGTTCAATATCTCGAAGCTTCCCTATCCGAATTGGTTCAAGATTGTGATCCTGCTCGTCATTCCAACCGCCATTGTTTTGGGAAGTCGGTTTCCAATCCGTCGAAAAGCGATCGGCAGCAATGAGCTCAAGTGAAAGCAGACAAAGTTGAATTCTTCGAATTGAACAACATGGACACGATAAGAGAAAACGGATTCTGAAGCACCAGCATTTCGATATCCAAGCCCACAGAAGTCGCCGTCTCAGTTACCCCATAGTTCAAATCCCGCCAACAGTTGCCTTCGCAACCACTGGCGGGATTTGGTGTCACATCGCAGTCGGCGGCACGAGATTTGAACATAAACACTCGGGCAGGTCGCCCAGCGCGTGGCACGATCTTGGTTCGCCATAAGGGAGAAAACCGATGGCCAAAAAATACGGCGAGAAGTCTCAAAAGACCGTCAAAGAGGCTATGCACAAATTCAAGGAAGGGAAATTGAAGAGCGGCAAGTCGAACAAAACGGTCAAGAATCCGAAGCAAGCCATCGCCATCGGCCTTTCTGAAGCTCGCAAGAAGGGGGCGAAGGTTCCTCCCAAAAAGAAGGCCAAGAAATAGCCGAGGCGGCCGTTTCGATTTACAAAAAGATCTCGGGTGGCCAATTGTTCTTTGATCCGCCTTCAGGCGGTCCACAGACATGGCTTCATTTCAAATGCCATGCAACAGCGGCGAGGGAAACGGCATGTTTGTCAAGAACTTCAAGCTTTTTCTGACCGTCGGATTGCTGATTGCCCCGGTGAGCGCTTACGGCCAAGCAATTGACGAAGAACCAATCGAGGAAATCCAGGCGACCGCAATCAAACCCAACAATGCCGAAAAGCCGGACCTGTCCCGCGTGGCGGAGTTGATTGCCCAGAAAACCAACGACTTCCGCAAGGATCATGACTGTCCAAAGGTACAGATCGATCCGAAGCTAACGAAGACGGCACAGTATTTTGCCGATTTCATGGCGAAGGAAGACAAGTACGGTCATACTGCCGACGGCCAACGACCTGCCGACCGCGCCAAAAAACATGGCTACGATTACTGCATCGTCCTCGAGAACATCGCTTACCAGTACGACTTGGCAGGATTCAAAACAGAAAAACTTGCCCAAAACTTCTTCAATGGCTGGAAAAACTCGCCGGGCCACCGTAAGAACATGCTCGATCCAGATGTGACGGACACTGGTGTGGCAATCGCATACAGCGAAAAGACGGCTCACTACTATGCGGTGCAAATGTTCGGTCGCCCCAAGTCGAAAGCTATCGAATTCAAGCTGACGAACCAAGCGGATGTAGCGATTGAATACCAGATCGGGGACAAGACCTTCTCGTTACAACCCCGCTACACGCGCACCCATCAACTTTGCCGACCAGCCAATCTGACCGTCCAGTTCCCAGAGGAGAAATCGGAATCAAAAAGCGAAACCAAGGTCTTGAAGCCCTCCAGCGGCGACCACCTCATCGTCGCCGAGGAAGATGGGAAGTACCATATCAAGAAGGAATAGCCGAGTTGTTGGCGATGACGGGGCTTGGGCGTTTATTTCCGCCTACCACCGTGATCGGCGCGGCGATTCGTTATTTGCAGCCATTCCGTGCCGGTCTTAGGCTGCCTGGGATATTCGGTTAAGGACAATAATAATGCGATTTTCTCTACACCTCTTTGTCCTTGCTCTGATATTCCAGGCGGCCGGCTTTCTGCGCGCGGCGGAAAAGGACATCGTGTTCGCCGATTTTGAGGGGGACAACTATGGCGATTGGAAGACGACGGGGACGGCGTTTGGCAAAGGGCCGGCCAGAGGCACATTGCCGGGGCAAATGGAAGTGACAGGATACCTCGGCAAGGGACTGGTAAACAGCTTTTTCGGCGGCGACACGTCAACGGGAAAGCTCACCTCGCCTGAGTTCAAGGTCGAGCGTAAGTACATCTCCTTCTTGATCGGCGGAGGCGGATTTCCAGGGAAGACCTGCATCAATTTGCTTATTGACGGCAAGGTCATCCGCACGGCCACCGGACCGAATACCGAACCCGGCGGCAGCGAGAAACTGGAGCCGGACGGATGGGATGTCGGGGAATGGGCCGACAAAACCGCCCGCATCGAAATCGTGGATGAGGCCACCGGCGGTTGGGGCCATATCAATGTTGACCAAATCGTTTTCACGGATCAAATGCCCCGGATGTACGTGGCGGACGCGGCAAGAGACATCACGATCACCGGCCGATTTCTTTTCTTCCCGGTTAAGACGGGTGCAACTCCACGAAAGGTGCGCATTTCCATCGCCGACAAGGTGGACAGGGCATTCGATATCGAGTTAGCGGACGGCGAGCCGGATTGGTGGGCTCCCCTTGATGCCTCCGCCTGGAAAGGCAAGAAAGTAACCGTGCGGGCTGGACGTCTCCCGGCGGAATCGAAAGGCCTCGCGGGGATCGATCAAGCAGACAAGCTGAAGACAACATCTCCGCTCTACCGCGAAGCTCTCCGCCCGCAATTGCACTTTTCCCCTCAGCGCGGCTGGACGAATGATCCGAACGGCCTGGTCAATGCCAACGGCGAGTATCATCTCTTCTTCCAGCACAATCCTTACGGCTGGTCATGGGGAAACATGCACTGGGGCCATGCCGTCAGCAACGATCTTGTCCACTGGAAAGAACGTGGTGAAGCTCTCTATCCCGACTCGATGGGACCCATGTTCTCCGGCTCGGCAGTGGTGGACCACAAGAACACGAGCGGGTTCGGCAAAATCGGCCAGGCGCCAATCGTCCTCATCTACACCGCGGCCGGCAACCCGACAGTGCAGTGCCTTGCCTATAGCACGGACGGCGGCAAGACATTTACCAAGTACGCCGGCAATCCGATCCTCAAGGAAATCACGTCCGGCAACCGCGATCCGAAAGTGATTTGGCATGATCCGACGAAGCAATGGGTGATGGTTCTCTATGTCGGCTTGGATAAAAAGCACACCATTCACTTCCTCACTTCGCCAAATCTGAAGGAGTGGAAAGTAAAAAGCCAGACGGAAGGATTCTTTGAGTGTCCGGACCTGTTTGAGTTGCCGTTGGACGGCGACGTCGCCAAGAAAAAGTGGGTGCTGACCGCGGCCAATCACGAATACAAAGTGGGGTCATTCGATGGGACGAATTTCACTCCGGAGACGGGCATGCTTCCCGGCCATCGCGGTAAGGGCTTCTATGCCGCTCAGACCTTCAGCGACATTCCGGCCAAGGACGGCCGGCGCATCCAGATCGGCTGGCTGCAGGCGCCGTCTCCCGGCATGCCTTTTAACCAAGCCATGACCGTGCCGCTCGAAGTGAAGCTAGTGAGCACGAAAAATGGCCCGCGTCTAACCTGGACTCCGGTGCGAGAGTTGGAAACGCTGCGGGGCAAAGCTATCAAGAAAACAGAGTTAACGCTCAATCCCGGCGGTAAAAATCCGCTGGCCGAGGCGACCGGAGAACTGCTCGACCTGGTCGCCGTCGTGGAACCAGGAAAAGCAACAGAGTTGGCGTTCACGGTTCGCGGCGTGCCAGTGGTTTACGATGTGGCCAAACAAGAACTCCTTGTAGACCGTAATAAGGCCCTGGCCCCGCTCCGCGACGGCAAGCTCAATCTGCGCATCCTCACCGATCGCACGGCGTTCGAGGTGTTCGCCAGCGGCGGGCTCACCTATGTGCCGATGCCGGTTATCCCAAAAGCCGAGAATCGCACCATCGCTGTGGCTGTGAAGGGTGGGCCGGTCTTCTTCCAGAATCTTGATGTTTACGAAATCAAATCCATCTGGTCTGAATCTGCCGATGCCAGGGGCAAGTGAAATCGGTCTCTAAAGCGAGGGACTTGCATGGGGCTTTGAGAAATAAAGGGACTAAAAAAGCGAACGCCGTCCGGGTCTATACCCGGACGGCGTTTGTCGTGATCACTCAACTTGGATATTAATCACAGAAAAGCGACTTACTTGGAGGGCAAAATCTTCGGCAGGTCATTGACGACCTTTTCGATGTCCTTCTCGGTCAACTCGCCATTCTTGAATGCGTAGTTGGCCTTCACTTCATGGTCCAGGTAAAGGACGACGGTGACGTCAGCGTCCTTGGACACGTTGTATTTTTGCGGGCCGGCCGGGTTGTCGATGGCCAGGATGGTTTCTTTGAGGTTTTGGTCCTGGGCAATTTTGGTCAACTTGTCCTTCAGGCCTTCGTCGTCGTTGCAAAATACGACGAAGCTGCCCATTTTGGCGTCCTTGTTCTTGACAGTGGCTTCGTCAATTTTCTTAATCAATTTGGTCAACGGTTCACTGCATTGGCGCGCGAATACCATGGCCACTGGATTGCTTCCATTGGAGCAATAGAGGCAGTTCTTCTCACCCGCTTTTTCACCATTGATATTGAGCGGATGGAACGGACCGGGAACCTTTTCGCCGACCTGCGGTCCCGACTTAATGCCGGCGGCTTGTAGGCCACTGACAATCAGGCTGGCGGTCAAGCAAATCATAACGGCTGCAGCAAGGGTCTTCTTCATGTCAACGATCTCCTTAAGGGGGTAAACGGACAATCGACCACGACAGTTCGCTGTAAAGATGAGTCCCCGATGGAGCGCTAGGCCAATAGCCTTTCTCCTTCGAGTTCCCGTTCAAGGATCCCTCTCGTCGGGAACCTTGAGCTTGGTGCTTTTTGGATCAAATGGCGGCTTGGCTCGCCGCGATGGCAAGCAAAACCAGGTAAACAATCGGTCACGCCGTCGCGATTAGAAGAGAAGTCAGGAAAAGCCCCGACCGTTGGGAACAGGCGCGAGAACGCAGGAATCGCAAGGTGCGAAATGGGCTGATGCGAGTTGTTTTCTTAGGAGGCCCATGAATCGGTCTCAATCCACTTTACTGTGCTGTCCCATCCTAGGGGCCGGCCAGTTGCAAAGTCAAGGAAAAAAACAAGGCGGTGAAATGGTGCAGCCAGACGGGGGCCTTTGAACGTTCACGCAGGGTACGTCCCTGCCGACGGGCTTATTGTCGAATAGTTAGCCGATTCCGTCACGTCCAGCATTCCGCGAATGTCATCGTAGGATGAGTCAGTGACGCACTCAAAGCGATCGACCATCGCACGATCAAGATGTGGTCGAGCCAAGGGGTCGCCGGCTATTTCCAAAAGAATCCGTCGCAATTCGTTTTTTAAATGAGGCGGAAGCCGACGTGCCGCAAGGATTGGTTGAATCGTTGAGGGACCCAAAGTAGCGATGGTCCGTAGATTAGCCAAAAGCGCGGGCTCGTCGCGTATCATAAGGGCAAGCACATGAGAGTCGATGGCCGAGGCATCAACCTCGCCTAAACAGACCATGCGGACCGCCTGCTCATGATAGCCCGCCTCGACCACCCGGCCGAAGAAGCCGTTTGTTTCTTCGATTTGAACAAGGTGGAAGCGGGTGACGCCATAGCCCGATTGCGAATGCGGCTCGTTGTAAGCCCACGCGCGGTCCCGCAAATCGGCGAATGATCGGAACGGGCTGTCCCGGCGCACGACCACATCCGAGAAGTAAATGGGTTTACCTTCGTACCGCTTCCCTACAAGGATGGGTGCGGCGATTGGTTCGAAAACCTGACCATCTCGGCGAACGAGTTCGATGTAAGGCAGGCCGCAAAGAAAGGCAAGATCGATCTGCCCGGGAAGCTCCTCATAGGAAGAACCTACCGAAAGGCTAATGGGAAACTGGAGTTTCTTTTCAAGGTAGCGGCATAGGTATTCGTAAAACCAAAACAGCTTCGGCGCCAGGAAGGTGACCACCTGGAGCGGACAAAGATCCCGATCGAAGGGCTTGCCGGTGGAGCGGGCGTCTTCCATTGGATGTGCAAAGATTTTCATTCGGCATCCAGTTGTGTCAGTAAAGTTTAACACAGATTGGAACCGGTTGTTGGTAGCCGGCGCCGGCGATTTCTTGGCATGCCTGTGCGTCCCAAGGAGCGCTTGAACCTACTCTCCAAAGATATCCTCTTTTTCGAGCAGTGGGATGGATAAACAAACCCCAGTCGAACATACGCGCAACTGGATAGTCTCTATAGTGATCGGGCTCAATCTTTGTCCCTTCGCCCAGCGCGTCTTCCAGGCAAACAAGATTCATTATGTTGGCAGTGAGGCGCTGGATGAAGAAGCCCTGCTCAAGGACCTAGCGCGCGAGCTTACGGATCTGGCCTCTACTCCGGTCGCCGCGGTGGAAACGACGCTGCTTATCCACCCGCATGTTCTCGGGAATTTCCTCGATTACAACGACTTTCTCGGCGTTGCGGAAAAACTGCTCGCGGATCTCGGCCTGCGCGGCATCATTCAGATTGCCAGTTTTCACCCGGATTATCAGTTTGCGTCTGCCACTGCTGATGCGGTGGAAAATTACACGAATCGCTCTCCCTATCCAATGTTGCATTTGCTCCGCGAGGAGAGCATTTCTGAAGTGGCGAGCGACCCGGACGAACTCCTTGAAATTCCAAGGCGGAACGTAAAGACGCTCAGCCGGCTGGGCCGGGAGACAATCCTGGAGAAACTAAGAGCCATACAAGACGAACCAAAATGAAGGCTTGGAGAATTTGGGACTCTAATCCGGCTTTAAGCGCAGGGCGGACCAAACCTCATCCACGGAGATTTGCGATACAGGGTGCATTCCCGCGGCTTGGGCACACTCCCAGACCACTTCACGCTTCAGGAGGGTGTCCATTTGCCCTCCTTTGGGGTACGTTGCCCACAATAGGCCATCTTCCTTCAGCAGCGGTTTTGCCTTGAGCAATAATTGAGTCATGTCATTCTTCTTTGCGGCAAAGACTTGAATGAATTCAGCCGGCTTGGTTGCTTTGGTGGTAACCTTAACCCCCTCGGGCAGCGGGCCGAGAGATAGTGTGTAACCCTTGGGCGCGTTGAGCAGCAATACCGTGTAATTCTTACGAATGAAGAGCTTCTCGATTACGGATTTTCCGGACATCCCATTTCTCCTGTATCCAACGAATCGGAACTCTGGAGCAAGCCATAATAGTTCCTGACAAAACTGTTTCAATTGTCCCGGTAATATATTTGTCGATTTCGCTTGAAGCTCACCCGCCATAAGTCCACAATAGTCGGACTCTTTGGCGAAGCGGCATCAACCAATCTTGGTGCGATTTATGCCGTCCATTTCCTGTCCAGCTTGCGAACATTCCATCTCGGTGGCCGAGAACGCGGCGGGAAAGCGGGTAATGTGTTCCAAGTGCGGCGAAATCATCCACGTGCCCCATTCCCTTATCCATCCCAATGAGGATGATGTTCTTGCTCCCTATGGTCGCCAATGGCCACGTAAATGGCGCGACCAATTTAAGCAACACCGGCAAGGCCTGGCCGACCCGAAAATCCAAGGGCTGGTTGCCATGGGGATGGGCTTGCTGGCGGTCCTTCTTTTATGCCTGCCCGATGCCGGCTTCTACATGGGCTCAGTTCTCTGCGGTTGCGGTTTGCTCCTCGGCATCATCGGCACGATCCAGTTGGTTCTGCGCCGAAGCCGCGGCTTGATCTATCCGCTCGGCGGCATGGGCGTCTGTATTGGCGCGTTTGTCCTAATCGTGCTGCCGCGCATCCTAAAGTGAGAGGGAGCGGCCGGCTCATTTCCGTTGGCCGGCAGGGAAGGTGAAGCGCTCGCGGCAGCGGGGGCATTCCGCCCCTTGGCCGGCTTGCTTGGCCCGGAAGCGAAATCGCCTTTGGCATTTTGGACAATTGTGGTGGTAGACCTCTTCCTCAACCGGGCGGCGGGAGCGCCATAAATAGACGCCTCCGAGGAGCACCGCGGCAACCACTGCAGCCAAGACGATCCAGAGAGTTGGAGTCATAGGAATGATTGCCTTTTACCGCAGAGAGCGATGCAGTGCAAATAAAAATAGACGAAGACTGCGACCGAGCCCCAGTTTCCTTTTCACCCGCCGCTTGGCTCACGTAATCCAGAAAAGCGGTTTTGAATACCGCAATCGGCTCGCTCTCTGCGGGAGGTAAGTGGCGGCCGATTTCGGTTAAGGGAGTGTCTTGCTCTAACCGGCCGGGACTGATAGAGTCAATAGCGCCCGGACCTCGCTGAAGCCAGAGGCTGGGCCGCAGTCCCGCCAGGTGTTGCAACTCATTCGGCCCCAAAGAGCTTTCCGAGATTGATTTGTTTCCAGTCAAGAATTCTTGGGCGAAAACCCGTTTTCAGGGGGGGATGGACATGTTTCGTCTCGATTTCGGTTCAACACGCAAATACTGCGATGGCTTCAGTCGCCGAAGTTTTCTTCAGCTGGGCATTGCCGGCATGGCCAGTGTCGCCTTGCCGCAATGGTTGCGGGCCAGGGAGGAATCCGCTAAGGCCGGATCAGGCAAAAATACCTCCGTTATCCTGCTCTGGTTGGATGGCGGGCCGAGTCACATGGATCTCTATGACCTGAAGCCCGGTGCGCCGGTTGAATACCGCGGCCTCTGGAAGCCGATTCGCACCAAGGTCCCCGGATTTGATATTTCGGAATTGTTCCCCAAGCAGGCTAAGGTCACCGACAAGTTTTCCATCGTCCGCTCGCTGCACCATGACACCGGGGATCACTTCGCGGGCGGTCACCGCATGTTGACGACCAAGGACATGGGCGTCAGCGGGGCTAACAACATGCAAAAGTTTCCTGGCATCGGCGCCATTGTCAACCGCGAGGTCGGCTCGCGGCAACCCGGCGTGCCCGGCTACGTGGCCGTGCCTTATGCCAGCAGCATCGGCCTCAATCCCGGTTATTTCGGCGGCCATCAACTGGGTGTCCAGCACAATCCCTTTGCCACAGGCGGCGATCCCAATAGCCCAAATTATAAAGTTCAGAATCTGCACTTGGCCCAGGGACTGACTGTTGAGCATTTGGATGATCGCCGATCATTGATACGCCACTTCGATACGGCTCGTCGGGAACTCGACGATCTAGCGGAAACCAGAGCAATGGACCGGTTCGCTCAGGAAGCCTATGAGTTTGTCACCGGACCGGCGGCCCGAAAGGCTTTCGACATCGACAAGGAAGACCCGAAGCTGCGCGATCAATATGGCCGCAACCAGTTCGGCCAGTCCACGCTCTTGGCACGGCGGTTGGTGGAGGCCGGCTCGACCTTTGCCACGGTTCATTACGGCGGCTGGGATCATCACTGGGATCTGAAGGCGGGGATGGAGAACAACCTGCCGATCGTGGACGGCGCTGTCGCGGCCCTATTCAAGGATCTTGACGAGCGCGGCCTATTGGAGACAACGCTGGTCCTGCTATGTGGCGAGTTTAGCCGGACGCCCAAGATGAACGACGGCGGCAACGGCGGAGCGCCCAGAAGCATGGGCACTCCCGGCCGCGACCATTGGGGCGACTCCATGTTCTGCCTGCTAGGCGGTGGCGGCGTCAAAGGCGGTCAGATCGTCGGCTCCACCAACAAACTCGGTACCCAACCGAATTCCAGTCCCTTTACGCCCTGCAACCTGCACGCCACGATCTACCACGTCCTGGGCATGGATCCGAAGCTCCAGCTTCTCGACCCTAGCGGCCGGCCGGTTTCGGTGCTCGATGATCCGACACCCATTCACGAGTTGCTCTAGGAGGCCGCCGGAGTTTGGAAATGCCGTTCATCAAATGCAGCGTCGACGGCTGCAATACCAGGCTATCGCCATTGCTGAAGCCTGACCCGGATGACCGGGAGACGTGGCTATACCGGGAGTGCGACATTTGCTTTCGGCCCGCCTGCGAAAAACACTCCATCGATGTGGGAGGCCAGATCGTCTGCGACCGGTGCCGCAGGGAACGCGAGAGCGCCGAGCCAATGGCCTCAATAATCGACTTGGGCATTGAGCGAATTGACAGACCCAGGCAGTCTTAACAGTTTCACGTTTCTCATCTTGCCTATCTTTCCTGTCGCCAAATCGCATTTTTCTTGATTTTCTGCAGTTTTTCTCCTTGACGGAATTGTTGCCGATATTATGATCACTAACATGATAAAGTTAGTAAGTTATCTGTTTACTATGACGATAAACTTACTGACTATTACTGCTTATTGAGCGCCATTCACCGAAAGGAGCCATTGTGTTCGTTTCAAAGACCTCCCTTTCGTTGCGAAAACCCTCAACTCTATTGGCAGGCGGCCTGATCGCACTTTTTTGCTGTTCTTGCGGCAACAACAATCGCAAGCCGGTTTTCCCGGTTCGAGGTCAGGTCTCTTTCTTGGGCCAGTTTCTGCCCGGCGCATTGGTTGTCTTTCACCCTCTGGATGAGTCAGACAAAGAAGCGGTCCGTCCCCAAGGTCATGTTGGACCGGACGGGGCATTTACCCTTACTACATACGAGTCCGGAGACGGCGCCCCGGCCGGCGATTACCGGGTGACCGTCGAACTCTGGCTGGCGGACGTAAACGGCGACGCGGGACCCACCAGCCGTTTACCGGCGAGGTACGCGAAACCCAACTCGTCGGGGCTGACGGCAACAGTAAACGCCGGCCCCAACGATTTGCAGCCCTTTGTTTTGAACCCTTGACCCGCCCTGTAGAAGTCGATCTTTTTCTCTTTCCGACCGAGGAGTTTACATGATCTTGTTGCAAAGCCTGCGTAGACGCCGCGCGTTTACGTTGATCGAACTGCTGGTGGTGATAGCGATCATCGCTATCCTGATCGGCCTGCTCCTGCCCGGCGTCCAGAAGGTCCGCGAGGCCGCTAACCGCGCCTCCTGCCTGAACAACCTCAAGCAGCTCGGGTTGGGGTTCCACAATTACCACGACACGCATAACGGCCTGCCGAGCAACATCCGGCCGTCGGCACTGAGTACAGTCCGTGTGCGGTGGGCGACATTCCTTCTGCCGTACATCGAGCAGGACAACCTGTACCGCCAAATCGACTTGACGAAAAACTGGTCGAGCACGATCCCGAACGGAACGGGTCCCTCGAACCTGACGCTTTTCGGGACACGGCAGAAAGTCTTGGAGTGCCCGTCCGCTCCGAATGGCAAACTACTGGACGGACCGACCCCGCCCGATTCGCCGGCCTGGTTGCCGACCCTGGCGAACGGCGATTACGCGGGGTTCTATGGCGTGGACCCGGAGCTTGTCACCCTTGGCCTGATCGACCCCGCGTCCGGCAGGGTGGACAACGGAGCGATCTCCAAGACCATTAACTTGCGCTTCAGCGACTTTACCGACGGGCTGTCGAACACCCTGCACCTGACTGAGTCGGGGGGCCGGCCGAACGTTTACCGGAACGGCAGTTTGGTAATCGCCGCAACCGCCGACAGCAACAACCGTGTGAACGGCGGCGGCTGGTGCAGGCCGGCGAGCGAATTGGACTTGCTCCGCGGATCGTCGGCGGACGGCACGACATTCCCCGGTCCAAACGCTATAAACGTGACCAACGGCGAGGTGCTCGGCACATACCCGAACCCGGTTTACGGCGTGGACGGGACCGGTCAAATCTACGGATTTCACACGGGCGGCGTGAACGCCCTGTACGTCGATGGATCGGTGCACTTCATCCGCCAGACAATCAACATCCGCACGTTGGCGCGCCTGGTCACGCGCGACAGCGGCGAAGTGATTGGAGAAATTGATAACTAAGGAGCCTGTGGCAGAATTAACGATTGCTTGCACAAAGAATCCATTGGGCCTTATGGCATCTCTTGGAGTTCCTATGGGCTTAATGGCGTCTCATGGGGCCGTCTGACCGGCATTGAATGATGTCGCCGCTATTGCAGCTTGATTCTGTGGCTCGAGGGCTACCCTGTGGCTCAAGCGCCTACCCTCTGGACCAGCGGCACCTGAGCCACAGGGTAGAGGGTGGGTGGTTAATTTTGCAACAGTCCTAAATGGAAACGATAAGGATTGACCTGGCGAGCGGGACGAGCCTGCCGCGGCACCATGATGAGTGACCTGGTGAGCGGCGGGCGTTATGCCCGCCGGGTTCGGCCTCCCGGGATAAACTCGGAGGCTTACAAACCTTTTTGCTCTCCTCAAATGCGTCGCTCCCCTGTAACTTGGTATGCAATACAGGGGGGAAACAATGAGCCGAAAGTTTACACCGGATCGTAGAGATTTCCTTGGAATGACGGGCCTTGCCGGCCTCGGTCTTGGACTTTCGCCCAGCCCAGCCGACGCTTCTCGTCACGAATCCAAACCTGGAAAGCAAATCCGCTCTTGCATCCTCCTATTTTACTACGGCGGCCCGAGTCATCTGGATACTTTCGACCCGAAGCCCGATGCGCCGACCGAGGTGCGCGGCGAGTATCGCACGATCCCGACGGCCGTGCCTGGCATCCGCGTTTGCGAGCACCTGCCGCGAACAGCCCGCCTCATGGATCGACTGGCCCTGGTGCGTAGCCTGCACCACCCGATGCGCAATCACAACGCCGCGGCTGCTGAGGCGCTCACCGGCCGCAGTCCGGCGGGCGGCGACCTGGAATTTCTCACCGATGATCCTCGCGGCCTACCAACGCTGGGCTCGGCAGTCAGCTATGCTCTGGGCTCGCGTGCCAACGTCCTCCCTTACGTTGCTCTGCCCTATACCTTGTACAACGTGGTGCAGTTACCGGGGCAGGCGCCCGGCCTGCTCGGCGGCGCCTATGATCGCTTCCAGGTGGACGGCGACCCAAGCGCTGCCGACTTCCGCCTTTCAGCGCTCGAAGGAGCCGCGGACCTACGCGCCCGGGCCGCCCTGCTGCATAGGCTCGACCGGGTTGCGCTCTCCGGCCGCGCCTCCTTGTCCGAGACCTATCGAGAGCGCGCCTTGCGGCTAATCGCTTCGCCCGACGTGCACCACCTTTTCAAGGTGTCCAAAGAGCCCGAGCGGCTGCGCGAGCGCTACGGGCGGACCCGTCTTGGCCAGAGCCTATTACTGGCCCGTCGCCTGGTGGAAGGCGGCGTCAATTTTATTGCGGTGTTTGATGGCCAGACCAATGGACAAAACGCCAATTGGGATAGCCACGAAAAGCTGTTTGCACGGCACCGCCAACTCATTCCCCCGAGCGACCAGGCGTTTTCAGCCTTAATCGAGGATCTGGAAACGCGCGGCTTGTTGGAATCGACGCTGGTCGTGGCAATGGGCGAATTCGGCCGCACGCCGAAGATGAATCCCACGGCAGGCCGCGACCACTGGCCTGACTGCTATACCGCGGTCCTGGCCGGCGGCGGCGTGTGCGGCGGTTCCGTCCTCGGAAGCAGTGATAAAATAGCCGCCTACCCGGCGCGAGATCCCGTAACGCCCAGCGACATGGCGGCCACGATCTTCTGGCGCTTTGGCATTGACCCAGCAACAGAGGTCCGCGATCAGACGGATCGGCCCTTTCGACTTGCGGAAGGCATGCCTTTGACCCAGATCTTCACGTAAGGGATCGCGACAGAAAAGTAGCCCGTAGCTTCGCGGCGGATACCGCGACGGAGTCTCATGCTTGACGGATAATTCGTAAAAAGCTAGATTCATTCATTGTCACGTCCCGATATTTCCTGCCCTAACCAAGCCGGATCATGCACATTCAGGACATTTTTCGCAAGCACCGGACTACGTTTAGCTTTGAATTCTTTCCGCCCAAGTCGGATAAAGCGGCCGAGGAATTATTTGTCACCATTGCGGAGCTCCAGGAATTGCGGCCTTCCTTCGTTTCGGTAACCTACGGCGCTGGGGGCTCGACCCGCGAACGAACTCATGACTTGGTGGTGCGGATCGGCAAGGAGACCAATTTAACGGCAGTCTCTCACTTGACATGTGTCTGTCACGCACGCCAAGAACTCACTGAAGTACTGGACCGTTACGCGGCCGCGGGAGTCGAAAACATCTTGGCCCTGAGCGGTGATCCGCCTCGTGAACGACCAAACTACGACCGATCGCAGGATGCCTTCCGCTATGCCGAGGATTTGGTGCGGTTCATCCGGTCGCGGCCGAACGCCCCTGATCCGCGAGGATTCGGGATCGGGGTTGCGGGTTTCCCGGAGGGCCACGCCGCCACGCCAAACCGCTTCAAGGAGATGGAATACCTGAAGCGCAAGGTGGACGCCGGGGCCGATTACATCTGCACCCAACTGTTTTTCGATAATCGGGACTTCTACGACTTTCGCGAGCGCTGTGATTTGGCGGGCATTCGGGTTCCCATTATCGCCGGCATCATGCCGATTACCTCGAAGGCAGGCATGGAGGTGATGGCGGAGCTGGCTCTAGGGTGTCGGTTCCCGGCAGCGCTTTTGCGCGCCATCGGGCGCTGTGGCGAAGACCCGGCGGCGGTAGCTCGTGTTGGCGTGCACTGGGCCACGGAGCAGTGCCGCGATTTGTTGGACAATGAGGTTCGAGGAATTCACTTCTATACGCTCAATCGCTCCCACGCCACGCGGCAGATCTACGGAAACCTCGGAGTCACTGACTCAGCCGCTCTGCGCGCTTAGGGGTTTTGTGCCGCTCACTTCTTGCCGAGCAACTCTCTCTTTTGCTTCACAAACTTCAGATGGTGATCGACGTGACCGGTATAGTCCTCGACCAGTTGGCCCAGGCGAACGGTGCCCCGCTCATTGTGGGTGCCATGCCGCTCGAAGGCCGCGTCGGGCAATTGGCGAAGTATGCGAGCCATCTGGTTTCGGTTGAGTTCGAAGAGCTTTAGCACCTCCTCGAGCGGTTCCTTGTCATAGAAGAGGCTTTTTGCGAATCGGGTCTCGTCATAGCCGATGAGCAGGGGGTTCTCTTCCGCGATGATCCGCTTCATGCGGTGGGTGGCGATCAGGTCGGAATCGAGGAGATGGACGACAATTTGCTGAATGGACCAAGTTCCAGGGATGGGTAAGGCATGAAGCTCTTCAGGCGATAGACCTTTGATGGCGGCCCGGATCTGATCTGACCCCTGAACAAAGGCATGAATCCGCGTTCGATCCATGGATAGACCTCTCAAAAGGGTGCTCAAGTTGCTAATGTTCACTTGTATACTATAATTGACTGGAGGGTCATGGAATTCGTTTCATTTCACCTCCCCCACACCCCCGTCCAATGCGGCAGGCGTGGAAGGTGCATAATGGCTTCCAGAACTAGCCAATGGGCTTGGGCATTGGCAACCTTTCAATTCCTGACAGCCATTCGGTTAAATGGTTCACGCTATCTCTTTGATGACTTTTCAACGCTCCGTTTGCCGGTAAATAACCCCGCCTTTCATTACAAATCGAACTTTCCGCAAAGCCTCGATTTCCTTCGTCGGGTCGCCCTCGACCGCCGCTAGATCCGCCAACAATCCCGGCTTGATGCCGCCCAGCCGATCATCGAGATGCAAAACCTTCGCGCCTAGCGAAGTGGCGGAGAGAAGCGCCTGCGCCGGTTTCATGCCGAATTCCACCAGCAATTCGAGTTCGCGAGCCTCGTCGCCGTGGGCGAAAACGCCGACGTCGCTGCCGTTGACGATGGTCACTCCGGCCGCCAGCGCCGCCTTGAAGCTGGCGCGTTTTGTCTTGATACGTTCCGGCTCCGGATCCGTGCCTCTTTTCCAGCCGCGATATCGGGCCATGGCCTCGCTGGCGGCAATCGTGGGACAGAGAGCCACCCCGCGATTGGCCATCAAGCGAAACACTTCTTCATCTCCTTCATCGCCATGTTCAATTGTCGTCACGCCGGCCAGCGCCGCCCGCCGCATGCCCTCGGCTGTCGTGGCATGGGCCGATACGGGGCAGCTGGCTGATTTGGCGGTCTCGACGATGAGCTTCAACTCATCCACCGAGAAGCTGGCTTTCGCCGAACCGCTCGGTCCCCAGTAATAGTCGGCATAGACCTTGATCCAGTCCGCTCCATGGCCGATTTGATCCCGGACCACTTTGCGAAGAGCATCAACTCCGTCGGCTTCCTCCGCCCCTTGGGGAACTCCGAAAGCCGGATCGAAACCCTTGGGCGCATAGCTGCCGGTCGCGACAATGGCTTTGGTCACGACAACCATGCGTGGTCCCGGAATGATGCCTTCGTTGATGGCTTGTTTGAGCCCGACATCCGCATAGCCGGCGCCTTCGGTCCCCAAATCGCGAATCGTGGTAAATCCGGCCATTAGCGCGTTGCGGGCGTGATTTGTAGCCCGGCACACGCGCAGGGTCAGAGACTCCTTGAGCACCTGATCGTTCCAGGTGGCTTCGTTATAGGGATGCAACAAGAGATGGGAGTGGCCTTCAATCAAGCCGGGAAGAAGGGTCGTTCCGGGCAGCTCGATAACGCGAGCGTCGGTGGGCGTTTCGACTTCACTTGATGGGCCGACTTTTTCAATACGTTCGCCGCGAACCAGAACAACCCAACCCTCGTGAGCTTGCGGATTGACGCCGTCGAATACACGGGCCGGCTTGAGCAGCACCGGGCCGCCCGTGTCCTGGGAGACTTGATTTGCAGATTCCTTTTTAGCGCTGGTTTGAGCAGTATCTCTTTTCGGCGGTTCAAAAACGGCTCTCTGCTGGGCGAGACCGAGCATGACGAATAGGAGGCACAAACCGGCCAGGCCAACGCGTCTCATGGACCACCTCCTCGTGTACTAGCCTGTTCAGGCGCTTTTGGAATGGCTAGCTCTCGCCAACCGTTTCAGGAGCTGAATCTGGCCGGCGTGGTAGACATCATGCGCCGCAATCCCCGCTATAAGCGCCGCATTGCTTACTTTGCTGGTTGGCGGCTTTTTGTGCAAGTCTCCCGGATTCATTGCCGCGATTGCCGCCCGCATTTGTTGATGCGTCTCCTCCAATAAGGCGACATCCGCGCGCCAGGCTTCGGCCGTGCTGACAATCGGGCAAACGAACCAATTGGATCCTTTGAGCGCGAACGATCCCCGTTTCTCGCCAAGCAAACGGCGGCGGACGATGTACTTCCAGTAGGCCGCGTGAACAACGATTTCCCAGATATTGTGCCGCCCAGGCCCCGGCCGCCACGCTACTTCATCCAGCTCCAGGCGGCGAATGGCGCCGCGCAGATTCGGGCCATGCCAGGCTTTCTTGTCAAAGGCTTCGTCGATGATGTGCAGTAGGAGATTAATTTCAGTATGAGGATTCTTTACAAGCATAGGGAGTTTCCAATGTCGCCGAAATAAATTGATAGGCTGCTAAATGACACAGATCAATGTATTCCGAATCGCAGAGTTTATTATTCTTCACGAAACCAATTAAAGGCAGGGCTCGCCGAGGCATTCCAGCAAGCCTTGTTCTACGCCTTGTTTCAGCCCGCGAAGTCGAGCCCGAACATCGCGATGAAACATCGATTTGATTAGCGGATCGATCAAGGGGCTCAGCCACCGCCAGCGTGAGGTGAAACCATATCGGAAGCTGACTTCAGTCAATCCATTATCTGCGGCTTTGAACAACCAGGTTCCCGCGAATCGTTTGAAAATGAATGGTCCGCGCACCATTTTCATGGCCACCGAATCCGGCGGACGGAAGCTGACGAATTCCACTTCCATCGTCAACCCCGTCCAGGCGCGGACCCAGACGCGCACGCCGAGTCCCGCTTCCTTCGCCCCGTCCAGAAACCGCATCTCGCGCACAAACGGATCCCATCGGCGGCGCAAGGCGTAGTCCTGGGACAGAGAGAACAACGCCTCGGCGGGGGCCTGGATGAGAATTGAATTGCTGACAATAGGCATGTTGGACCCTTGAAATCACGGCCGTCGAGAAAGGCGACAGTCTCAGGAGTGGTGAGCTTGTCTACGTACGCTGTTCGATAGTCAGATTAGAAACCGTAGACAACCCATTCTGGTTAACTCCCAGGAAACTAAACGAGCAGTTCGCCTCGCCAGATTGTAATCGCCTGGCCGGTCAAGAACACGCGATCACCGGCGACGCGCACGCCGACCACGCCTCCCCGGGCCGATGCCTGGTAACCGAGCATTTCATCCTTGTTGAGGCGTTCACGCCAATAAGGCGCCAGACAACAATGGGCCGACCCGGTGACGGGATCTTCGTCAACCCCTGCGGCCGGAGCGAAAAACCGCGAGACGAAATCAAAGCCCGGCATGGACGCGCGACTGGTGACAATCACGCCCCGCACGGGAAGAGTGCCCAAGCGCTTGAAATCCGGTCGAAGCGCGCGCACCTGCTCTTCGGAAGGAAACTCCAGGAGGTAATCAAAGCGGCTGCGGGCCACAAAGACGGGTTCCGCGCCAAGAGCCTCGGCCAGCCCGGCAGGTGGCGCAGCGGGCAGGGCAGGGGTGGCGGGAAAATCGAGTTCAACCTGGTTGCCCGAGCGCCGAGCGACCAGCAAGCCGCTCCGCGTATGGAAGCGCGCCGGTTGATCGCTGGACAGGATCTCACGTTCCCACAGGACATGGGCGCTGGCCAGCGTCGCATGGCCGCAGAGGTCCACTTCCATCGTGGGCGTGAACCAGCGAAGATCGAAGCCATCTGGACGGGCAAGCAAAAAAGCCGTCTCGGAAAGGTTAAGTTGCCGAGCCACCGCTTGCATCCAGGCATCGTCGCGCCCACGATCCAGCAAGCACACGGCAGCGGGATTGCCCGTAAACGGTCTACTTGCGAACGCATCCACCTGAACAAGGGGCAATCGGGAGGACATGCCAGGTATCTCCAAGCGGCCTTAAAGATAGGAACTGAAGCTTTGCTCGATCGCGCGGCAGTCAATGCTGCGGTTCGCATCAATTCCCATTACTGCCCACCCTCCGACCCTGTGGCTCAATTGGTGCGGACCCAGAGGGTCGGAACCTGACCCTCAGGGTCAAAGTGGTGGTCCAGAGGGTCCAGCTGTAAAAGCATGAGGCCTTCTGACATCCAAAGAGCGTAACTGCGCTTAACGATCAATCCCCCCTAGAGACCCGTTTTATTGCTCCGAAGGGTCGTTACCTGATCCACAGGGTCGAAAGCTGGCCACAGGGTCCTGCTGCAAGGCTGCGCATGGGGATGCTCTTCTGCCCGAGCACCACCATCCAAGTCCTAACGCTTCCTCACCATACAGGCGGATATCCCAATTGACGCCGCAGGAGGCCGATCTGACCGGCATGGACGGCCTCATGCTGGGCACACCAGAGCAATGACCAAAGCTTTGTCTTTACTAGTCGATGCGGTTTCAGGATCGGCTCATCAACCTCCCGCTCGTCCAGGGCGGTCAGTTCGCGAAGCGTTTGCTCGTGCACCCGATCAAAGACCGCTCGGATCGCCGTTTGGTTCGGGTAAATGGACGGATCCGCGACCGGCACGGTGTGCCGTTCGAATGGGGCCTGAAACTCCATTGGAATCAATTCTTCGTCGTCAGCCCGCTGGCCACGAATTCGAACCAGGGCCAGCCAATACTCTCCAACGGCCAGATGGCCCACTTGCCAGGCGATATGGGTAATCCCGCCCGGCGGCTGGCGGAACCAGTCCGATTCTTTTGTCTCCTGGAGCAAGCTGAGCGTATAGTTGCGGGCAAAAGCGATTTGCTCAATGGCGAGCTGCAAGCGCGACATGGCGATTCTCCACCGGCGAGCGGGATTGCGTTAGCACCCCATGATAGATAGACAACTATTAGTTCAGTGCTTCTGAAACGTCTTATGGTTGCGGTCTCCCCGCGATAGGAGGTATGCCACCAGGTCAAGGATTTCGTCTTCCTTGAACGTGTCGAGCAGGCCGGTCGGCATCATCGATATCTTCGACTTCTCAACCGATTCCACCTTCTTGTGATTGACGGTGACCAGCCCATTCGGGTCGAGCATGTTGGTCATCACCGACATCTTGTCGCCGTCGTAGTTGACGATGCGGCCCGTCACCGTCCTGCCGTCGGTCATGGTGAGGATGACCGCCGCATACTGGTCGCTGATTTCCTTGCTGGGTTCGATGATGGACTCCAACAAGTCGCGGACGCCAAAGCGGCCCGAGGCAATCGTCAAATCGGGCCCTTGAGCGCCGCCTTCGTTGTCAAAGCGATGGCAGGCGAAACAACTGGCCTCGCCGAACAGGCGCCTACCCCTGTCAAAATCGCGCCGGGTCAGTCCTTTTTCCACGAGCGGCACGAGTTCGTCAACTTTCCACTGCTTGACGAACGGCCGCTCTTTCCCGACGATCGGCGTCGGCGCCACCGGCTTGGCCTCGAGGATGGGGCGAAGTTCCTCTTTCTCCCTGGGCGTGAGGGTGGCCATCGCATCGTCTTTCATGAGGCGCAAGAAACCTTGCAAGCTGGCGCCCCCCTTGAAGTTGGCGGCTTTCAAATACCAACCGAAATACGCCGCCCGCTCCGCCGGCGTCCAGCCGGTCTCCAGCACGCGGAGCGACTTGGCGTACTCCAATTGCTCCTCTTGCGTTGGGGCCTCGGCCAGCAATTTCAAAGTCTTGGCGGCGACGTCGGGCGCTTCCAGGTAGACCAGGAGCTGGCACAATTCGGCGTTCATTTCCCGGCCCTTAGCCGGGTACAATGGATCGAATCGCTTGATCAGTTTGGCCCGTGTTGCCCGCTCCGGCCAGCCCAGCCGATTGAACAAAACCGAGTAAACACGCAGGAAATCCAGCCGCTGCGAATCGGTTAGCTTCTCCCACTCGATATGTTCAAGGGCTTCAAGGATGGGCTCTTTAAGCGCCGCGCCGTGCACGGGTTCCCCGGGCTTCCTCGGATGATGGAATGGATCTTGAGCGGTTGCTCGCACCAAGGCGAGCAAGGCGTAAATAGCGCGGACCGGGTCTGTTTCCTTCAAGGCCCGCTCTTGCCATTCTTTCGGATCCTGATGCTCGATGGCGACGCGCGCGGCATATCGGATGAAGCGATCTTCGTGTCCCAGGTAGGGCCAGGCAGTCTCAACCGCCTTGGCATCCTGCCGGCCGTGAAGCGCTTCCAGTTGACGGCGCACTCCGTGCAGCGGGCCGGGTTCAGTACCCATCTTCGAAGGGTCAGTGGATTCCTTGCCGGTATAGGTAACGCGGTAGAGTCCTGACTGGGTCTTGCGGCCGCCGATGGTGAAGTAGAGGGCTCCGTCGTTTGGGTTGACAACGACGTCAGTTAGCGGCAACGGGGACCCATTGAGAACCTCTTCAATGTCGGCCTTGTACGCAGCTCCCTGAGGCGTGAGGTGCAGGGCGTAAAGCTTGCCGTAGCTCCAATCGCACATGAACAAGGCGTCCTGGTATTTGGCGGGGAACCGGCCGCCGTAGCCGAAGCACATGCCGGTCGGGGAACCAGGACCGACGTTAAAAATGGCAGGCACACTGTCGGGGTAATACGGCGGCCATTTGCCGGCGCCGTTACGCCAGCCAAATTCGCTGCCGCTGGTCACCAGGCAGACGCGCGTCGGTCGATACCACGGCGTGTTCATGTCCCATTCCATGTCGGCGTCGTAGGTGAACAGGTCGCCGTGGCGGTTAAAGGCCGCGTCGAATTCATTGCGAAATCCGGTGCTGACCAGCTCCCAGTTTTTGCCGTCGGGATCGATGTTGTAAATGCAGCCGCCTGGCCCAAGGACGCCGGCCATGAAGCCGTTGCCGTCGCGCATGCGCGGCAGCAGATGATCCTCGCCCCACAGCTTCGGCACGCGCGAGCCGGCCAGCGGGCTCACCATCTTGGTCATGTTGCCGCAGACGATGTACAGCGACTTGCGATCCGGCGCCATAAGGATGGCGTGCGGTCCGTGCTCGCCGCCTCCTTCCATCTCGCGCAGCAATTCGGGCTTCTCGAATGTTTCACCGGCATCGTGTGAACGGGCGCGGTAAAGGCCGCGCTTGTATTTGTGGCCCTCGTTGACCATGACATACAGACTATCGAAGGCCCACAACAGGCCGTGCGCCTCACCCAGGGGCAGGTCCAGCTTCTCGACCTTGGTCTCCGTCGGCAAAGCGCCCAGCAGCGGCGGCGTGATGCGGTAGAGCGGACCGTACTGGTCCGAGACAATCAACCGGCCCTTGGGATCAACGCATAGGTTCACCCATGAGCCCTGTATGTCTTTGGGCACCGAGTAGAGAAGTTCGGCCTTGAAATCCTTGATGACCTTGAGGGCTTCGGCGGGCGTGGCGGTCTGCGTTTTGGCGCGGGCATCCAGGGGCAGCGTCGCGTCATTGATCGAAGCCCAGGGCTGATCGCCGAACTTGGCCACTACTGTGGCCTGTTTCCACTCCTTGGCGTCAAAAGTGCTGTCATGCCAGCCCTTGGCCTCCTTTTCCGTGGTCTGCCATGTGGCATCGGTCACAATCGCAGTTGTCTTTTTATCGGCCCCCTCAATAACGAGCCGAATGAGGAGACCGGCCGCCCCGTCGAGGTTATAACCCTTGACGGCAATGACATGCTTGCCCTTGCCGGTCTTATTTGTGTCTGTGACAAAATGCTCTGTTACGTCCTTGATCGCGGGCGACTCCCACTCGCTATGCTCCAAGACATTTTTGCCGTCGAGGTAAAGTGTCAGGGAGTTGTCACACGCTGCCTGGACTGTGACCGTGGCAATCGGGCTGCTGATTTCGAACTCTTTGCGAAAATAGACTGTCTGCTTATCTTTCGGTTTATCGTTCAGCCAAATCCAGGCGGGAGCGGAAACAGTCGGAAGGCTTGGCTTCTTCGGCGGGGCCTTATCGTCGGCAAGGCCCGGCAGCGAAAGAAACAGCGCGAACCCAATTGCGGAGAGTGGTCGAAGCACGGTGAAGCTCCAATCGGGGTGGTTAAATCAATTGCTTGGAATTGTATTGAATCGTGGGTAGGACGAAAGCGGACGATCACGTTCGGTACTGGGTATTGGCAGGCAGCGTGGGGCAGGTTTTCAACCTGCCGGGGGGAATTCCTTGCCCGGCAGGTTGGAAACCTGCCCCACGCCCGGCAGGTTGGAAACCTGCCCCACGCCCGGCAGGTTGGAAACCTGCCCCACGCCGTAACCTCCGCTTGAACCATGCCCTATTCCAATGGGACAACGCGAATCCGATGATTCTCGGTGTCGGCGCGTGGGGCAGGTTTGTAACCTGCCCCACGCCCGGCAGGTTGGAAACCTGCCCCACGCTGTAACCTCGGTTTGAACCATGCCCTATTCCAACGGGACAACGCGTATCCGATGATTCTCGGTGTCGGCGATGAACAGGCGGCCCACGGCATCTACCGCGCATCCGTGGGGGCGGGCGAGGCCTGCTTTGGTCGCCGGGCCGCCATCGCCCTCGGGGCCTTTGCGGCCACCGGCAACGGTTGTGATTTTGCCCGTTTTGGCATCGATGCGGCGGATGGCGTGGTTTTCGGTATCGACCACGAAGAGGTTGCCGGCCGCGTCGCACGTCACCCCCTTGGGGCCGTTGAAGCTCGCTTTGAGGGCGGGTCCCTCGTCGCCGGAATAGCCCTTGGCCCCGCTGCCGGCAAATGTGGTAATCATCCCGTCGCGGTCGATCTTGCGGATCGTGTTGCCTTCACGCTCACAGACATAGGTATTGCCCTTGCCATCGACACAAACCGCTCGGGCTCCAATGAGAACCGCTTGGTTGGCGGGACCACCGTCACCGACCTTGGCACGATCAACCTTGCCTTGCGGTTTACCGACGCCGGCAAATGTGGATATTTTGCCCGTTTTAAGGTCCAACCGCCGGATGCGCCAGTCCGCGACGTCGGCAATGAGCAAGCCGCCTCGGCCGTCCATGCAACAGTCGTGCGGTTCGCGCAGCGAGGCTTGCATCGCCGGTCCGCCATCGCCGGCGTAGGTTTTCTTACCGTTGCCGGCTACGGTGGTCATCGTCCCCGTGCGGTGTTCGACCTTGCGGACGACGGCATTGATTCGATCGACAATATACAGGTTGCCGTCCGGGTCCAGCGCCAGGGCATACGGTTCGTTTAACGTGGCCTTCGTCGCGTCGGCCCCATCGCCACTGTAGCCTTTCTTGCCGCATCCCGCGACGGTGCGGATGACGCCAGTCTTCATGTCAATCTTGCGAACGCTATGGTTGAGCGTGTCGGCAACGTAACAGGCGTTTGCCCCGTCGAAGATGCAGTAGGAGGGCTCATTAAACTGGGCGGCAATCGCCTTGCCGCCATCCCCGCCGTAGCCGGCTTTGCCGGTCCCGGCAAACGTAGACACAGTGCCGGCGTCCCCAGCCAGGATGGCCAGCCCGATAAATACGGGATACATGAATATGGACCTCCGGGATTTGTTCCAAGTGCGAACGACGAATTATTGACCCGGCGAGCGGGGGGCGAGAGCCCCCCGTGGAGCCCAACAACACGGGGGGCTTTCGCCCCCCCCGCTCGCCCAGTCACCCGTGGCAACAGCCCGCTTTGACTGCCGACTTCTTCGCCGACGGCGGCACGTCGTTGGCTGGGTTTTCAGTGAAAAAGCCATTGGGCTTGAGCATGAAGCCGATATACGCGGTCGGCATGACGGGATAGTCCTCCGGCCGCGGCACATGTGTGTGGCCGAAAGTGTACCAAAGAACGACATCCGTATTGGCGATGGGGCGGTCCTGTTCGGTCCAGCGCGGCAGACCGTCGCCGCCCTGGCTCTGGTTTGGATAATTGCCGGCCGCGTGACGTTCTTCTTCGCGGTACGGCGTCACCCAGACATGGTGATCGACGAAGCCGGCCCGCTTGCGCCACCAGGCATTCTTCGTCGCGAAGGGATAGCAGTTGTCGCCGGGAAAGAATTTGTAGCCGACCGGCTCGCCGACGGCGTTGCGGACCTGCGGGTTGACAATCTTCCAGGCGCGCGCCGTCTCCACATTAAGGTTGGCCCTGGCCTGCTTCTCGGTTTCCAAGAGCGTCATCCGTGCCCGAAAGGCATTCTCGAACGGGTTGGCTGGACCCGGCTCGTCGGGCATGACATCCACCTGGTAAACCGAGTTAGCGGCGCCATCGAGATCGACATCGAGCCGGACATTGAAAAAGTGCTGGTGATTCGGGGCATAGAGTTGCGGCGCGATCAAGGCGCCATAGCGGGCCTTGTCGCCGGGCTGCAAGGCCCCCAACGACAGGACGCCGGTCAGCTTGACCTCGAACTGAATATTGCCGTCCTGATACAGATACCAGAAAAAGCCGTATTCGTAGTTCTCAACCGTAGCGATCGACGAGATGACCAGCCGGCGCGAGCGGCGCACTTCCGGCGTTTCCAGGCGTCGGTCGGTGTGCTTCCAGAGGATGCCGTAATCCTCTTCGTGCATGCACACCGCATTTTTGATGGTCAGCGGTTCGCCGCGACTCGTGCAGAGATGGCCGTCGAAATACTTAATGAGTCCGAGGCAATCGCAACCCAGTTCAAGGCTGTTCGCGCACATCCCCAGACCGTATTCGCCGGCATCGAAGGCGTTCTTGCGGGCCTGCTGCGGGGCCGGGTCACCGTAGGGAACCACCATCTCCGAGAGGGAGGCGCGATAGAGCACCGAGCGAGTCTTGCCTTGGTCCTGGTAGCGGAGGTGGTGCAACGTCAGCCCTTCGCGGGCGCTAAAGCCAATGACAAAACTCCACTTCTGCCACTTAACCTGGTTGCCGTCCACCGCGAAGCTGGGGCCTTCCGGTTGATTGATCTCCAACGGCTTGATGTCCTTGCGGAAAATTGTGAGGCGGTCCGCGGCGTAATTGCATTGCTCGGGTGGCAACGGCCAATGACCATACTCCTCGACGCGGATCACCTTCATGGCATTGAGATCAACGACGGGGCGCAGGCCCTCAATCGGCTTGGCGTAGCCATTGTCGGTCGGATCCTGGCGAACAAAGCATAACGGCCGAGCGAGCCGCCGTGTTCGATCTTCCTCGGCCCCGTAGTTTCCCGCGCTCCAGATATCAACCATGACCAGACTGGTGTCGTCCGTGCCGTAGTGCATTTTCATGGCCGCCTTGAACTCGTCGCTGGCCAGCACCGCCTGCTCGCACTCGATTTGCTCGTCCATGGTCATGGTCGGCTGGACGCCGGGGACGTGCTTCCACGATAGAAGCTGGCGGTCGGTTAGCGAAACGGTGGTTTCATAACAAGAGTTGGTGGCGTTATCAAAGAGGACGGCACAGGCTTCCCGGCGGATCGGCTCCTGGCCAGTGAATCGATGGACTAAGTCCTTGTTCGGTTCCTTGAGGCTTACCGACACAAAACGTGTCGTCCGCGTGACCTTTCCGTGGTCTTTCCAAAGCGAAACCGCCAACTGAACTTCTTGCGGAGTCAACGGTTCGAGAGGGTGCTTGATCGATTCGGCCATGATTGTCACCTCACGATTGAAGTTGTTTAGCGGCGAGCCTCCGGCGAGCGCGTTGCAACGCGCTCGCCGGAGGCTCGCCGCTAAACGGGTTGCATTTCATCTTCATGCCCGGCGCGGGCCGCCAGTTCTTCCGGAGCGGCGGAGATCAACCGCCGACGGGCGATCCCAAGGTAGTAGGTCAATCCTACGGCGTACAGGATCAACGTCAGCCATAGAACGTTGGATTCGTTTTGGCAGCCGTAGACCCCGGCCGCGAAGAGGCTCATTAGAAGAACCAGTGCCGGCAGTACGGGGTAGAACGGGACCTTGTAGGGCCGCGGCATATTCGGATCCCGCCAGCGCAAGATAAACAAACACACCATTGCCAGCACGTACCATATGAGGGCCGTAAGGTTGCACGTCAACACCGCGACCAGAACCGCGTAGTCATTAAAATAACCCCAAATAACAAACCCGGCGACGACCAGGCTCCAGAATAAAATGGACACATCCGGCGTGCGGCGGACACCGTGAACATGTCCGAGCACGGCCGGCAGATAGCCTGCCCGGCCGAGCGCGAAGGATTGCCGGCTAACTGCGTAGATCATGCCGTTGTAACTGACGATCATCCCGAAGATCGCCACCACCGAGAAGACAATCAGATGCGTGGATTCTGGCCAAACTTCACCGTACACGAAGGGGAGTGGGTAAGACATTTTCACATCTCCAGTCTTCGTGTAATCCTTGCCGGCGCCGGCAGCAAAAAACCACGTCAAGAGAACGAGGACAACCAGCGTGATTTGGGCGAGCGTCAGCCCGCGCGGAATCGTCCGGTGCGGCTCGTGCGCCTCCTCCGGCGCAAGGGCCACCGTTTCGATCATCACCAGCCACCAGATGGCGAACGGAATGGCCTTGAGCACGCCCATCCAGCCATCCGTCAAAAGAGGTTCGGTGAGGATGCGTTCCAGCCGGACGCCCGGAATGCAGGCAATCCAGAACCAGATCAGAGCGATGATGGCGCCATAGGTCATCCAGTTCATTAACTGGGCCTGGAGTTTGCTCCCCCACCATTGCACCAAGGCAAATAAGCCCACGGTGCCAAGGCCGGCTACGGTCGTGATCAGCTTCTCGTCAAGGTCCTTGGTAATAAGACTAAGGACGAAGTAAATGTAGCCGCCGGTCGCGATGGCGGTGCCGATCGTGGCGAAGAGGGCCTCCAGGAACATGGACCAACCCATGACGAAGCCGAGACCCGGGCCCACGGCTCGGCGGCCATAGGCAAGCGGTCCGCCGGCAAACGGCATGGCTACGGACAGTTCGCTGAGGGCGAGCACCCACATCAGGTAGAGAGCACAAACGAACAGAGAAGCCAGCAGCATGCCAACCGGGCCGCCTTCTTTGAGGCCTTGATTCCAACCAAAATACTCGCCAGTGATGACGACCCCGACACCCAGCGCCCAGATATGGAGCACGCCCATCGGCTTCTTGAGCGCGTGGTCCTTCAAGTATTGGCGTTCTTCGGGCCGAAGGGCGTCGGCCTTGAGATGGGCTTCGCTAATCACCTCGGCCACGGCCAAGTCCAGCTCTGACGGTCGGCCGAGGGATTGATCGGAATCGCTTTTGGAGCCCATACTGAGGTCTCGAGGAGAAATTCAATGAGCGTTGCGGGGCATGACTATCGTAGTGCCAAGCGGCGCGTGGTGAAAACAAAAATCAACAGACCGGGTATTATTCCATCTGCTGGGGCTTGCTCGTCTGCAGCGGCGTCTTGTTGTTGAAGGCATCCCAAACATCAGGATTGGCCCATCTACCATTTCCCTTGCTTGTGACCCGCCTGGAGCGCGGTAGAATGCGCTTACATTTTGGCCGTCTAGGATTCCCAAGGGTGTGCATCCATGTCGTCCGCCTCTTCGGTTGTCGGCCTGATCGAAAGGTTCAAGGCCGGAAATCCCGATGCCGTCCACGATCTCTGGCGGCGTTATTGCGATCGGCTTGTTCGCTTGGCGCGGCGGAAGCTGGGGCGTTTGCCTCGGCGAATGGTCGATGAAGAAGACGTGGCTTTGAGTGCCTTTAACAGCTTGTGTGCCGGCGCCGTCAAGGGCCGCTTCCTGGACGTTGCGGACGAAAAGAGTTTGTGGGGATTGCTTGTATTCATCACGGCCCAAAAGGCCGCCGATTGCATCAACCATCAGGTGCGAAAAAAACGGGGTGGAGGCAAGGTGCGAGGCCATTCGGCCATTGTCGGCAGGGCCCCCAACGGCCAAGAGGGAAGCTTCGATGCCTTTCTCGCTTCAAAACCGGGCCCGGCCACTCTCAATATCTGGGCCGAGGAATATGAGCGACTGCTCGCCGGCCTGGGCGATCCGCTTCTTCGTCAAATTGCGGATTTGAGCGTTCAACGCTACACGGTGGATGAGATAGCGAACAAACTTGGCCTGGCACGCCGGACCATCCATCGCAAGCTGGCCCTCATCCGGAAAGCCCTGCTCCGGGATACCACGCGCCGCAAGGACATGCCCGCTCACGAGGGGGCGTCGCCATGAGCAGAAAACCCAGCTCAACTTCACTGGATAAGCGCGTCGATGAACTCTGCGACCGGTTCGAGGCGGCCTGGCGCGAGGGGCGCAAGCCGCGCATCGAAGATTTCTTGGCCGAAACCGTGGATGCTCCTCCCTCGGCCCTACTCCGTGAACTGGTGGCCTTGGAGGTGGAACTGCGGTCCAAGAGCGGTGATCCGCCTCGCCGGGAAGATTACCTCTCGCGGTTTCCCGAAGAAGACGAGCTGATCCGGAATATCTTTCAAGACGTGTTGGCCGTCGACGCCAATCTTACTCCGACGGAATCGCCCACTCCGTTGATCAAACCCGCCGATGAATCGTTTCCCAATCGGCAGGAACCCCAGTCCACGGAAATGCCGGCGACGCTCCCTGAGCGGATTGGCCGTTACAAGGTCATTCGCCTCCTGGGGGGCGGCACATTCGGGAAAGTCTACCTGGCGGAAGACGCCCTCATGGATCGCAAAGTGGCGATCAAGGTCCCCAGCGCCCGCCTGGTGGAGACGGCCAAGGCCCGGCAAGAGTTTGTCCGCGAGGCGCGCAGTGTCGCCAGGCTTCAGCACGAAGGCATCGTCCACGTCTACGATTTCGGCCAGGAAGATCAGGGCGCTTGCTACATCGTCTACGAATACATCGATGGCATGACTCTGGCCGATCGCATGCAAAAAAGGCCAGTTACGCCGGCGGAGGCCGCGGCGCTTGTGGCCCGGGCCGCCGAGGCCCTTCACCATGCCCACTTGGAGGGGCTGGTTCATCGCGATATCAAGCCGGCCAACATCTTGCTCGACCGGCAGGGCAGGCCCCGCGTGGCGGATTTTGGCTTGGCGGTGCGCGACGAGGATCTCCCCCAGCAACGCGGCCTCTTGGCCGGAACGCTGTACTACATGTCTCCCGAACAGGTCCGCCGGGAGAGTCATCACATCGACGGCCGCAGCGACATCTACAGCCTTGGGGTTGTGTTCTACGAGTTGCTCTGTGGCCGCCGACCCTTCACCGGCAAATCCCTGGATGAACTCCAGGACCAGATCCTCAACCGCGAAGCCAAACCGCCGCGCCAAATCCGGGACACGGTTCCCCAGAATCTGGAAAGCATTTGCCTGAAGGCCCTCTCCAAACGCATTCAAGACCGGTATAGCACCGCCAAGGACATGGCCGAGGAATTGACTCAGGCCGTGCAAGCCATCCAAAAAGAGGAACCCGACCCGTTGGCCGCCCTTTCCCTCAAGGAAATCCAGCGGCAAATGACCGCGGCCGACGAAAAAGAATTGCTGCAGCTCCTGCGGCATTTGGCCTCGTCCAGCGAACAGGGCGCGATTCCCCTGGTCTTTCGCTGTCTGGTCCATCCTTCCGAGCCCGTTCGCAAACAGGCACGCGGCGCCGTCCACGCTCTGGGATGGGATCGCGTCTCGGCCGCCGCGGAAGACTTGGCCGATCGCGGCGACACGGTCGGCATCGACGCCGTGCTCGATGGCATGGCCGCCTTCGAGACCCATCCGCGCATTGTCGCTTTGCTCGACAGCCTGGTCGTCAAGCTCAAGGGCGACTTTCGCAACCGCACCATCCTCTTGCTGGAGCGCAAACGCCTCGGTCTCGAATTGGACGCCGTGGGCAAGCTCTTTCGCGATATTCAAAGTCCTTACCGCATCGAAAAAGCCCTCGGACAGGGGCTATTTAACGCAGCGTATCTGGCGCATGCGGAAGGCGCCGACCTCGAAGTCGTCGTGCGGGTGCTGCGGCCCGAGTTTGTTGGGCAGCCCCACATCCGCGCCGAGTTTTTGGATTTGAGCAAAAAAGCCCTGCACGTAGTCCACGAAAACGTTGTCCTGACGCGCGAGGCCCGGGCGTTTCCCGAGCGGAGCACCTATTTCGCCGTTCGTGATTACGTTGACGGCGTGACCCTGCAAAAACTCCTGGAAGGGGGCTACAACTTCGAGCGCATGCAAATTGTGCTGATCCTTAGGCAACTCCTGGCGGGCCTGGGAGCGGTGCATCGGCGCGGATTGTGCCATCGGGGCGTCAAGCCGTCAAACGTCTTCCTAGGCGCCAAGGATCGGGTCGTCTTGGGCGATCTCTCCTTGCCCGTGCGCGGAATCGGGATCGCCCTGGAACGCCTCACTTACGATTATCGCTATGCCGCTCCTGAAACATTCCAAAGCGGCAGGACGCTGGGGCCGCAAGCCGACTTTTATGCCTTGGGTTGCGTCGCTTACGAGCTGGCCTGCGGCATGCCTCCCTTCGTGTCCGATAATTACCACGAATTGGCCTCGCGCCATGTTCATGAAACGATCACGCCTCCATCCCGGCGCGGCAGCCGGCTGGGGCCGGCGGGCGATCCCTTGCTAATGAAACTCCTGGCCCGCTCTCCGGAAGATCGGTATGCCCAGGTTGATGAAGTGCTGCAAGCGCTTGCGGGTTTGGAATCCCACCTGAAACGCCCGGTCGAATCGCTGTCTCGGACCTCGCCGATTGGCGACTACTCCCTGGCCCGGTTTCGGGGCAATGAATCGATCTTGGGGTTCGATGCTTCACTGGCTGCCTCGCAGGCGGAAATCAAGGGTCTACGCCCCGAATCGCAATTGGCAAAAGCTGCACCTGCCCCCGCTGCCGAGCAACGCCCCCTGGAGGCCCCTCCGCTCCTGGAAAGGATTCAAGCGAAAATAGTTCCGGACCGCATCGGAACCTACGAGATCCTCGAGACGCTGGGGCGGGGCGCCATGGGCACCGTCTACAAGGCCCGCGACGCCAACCTTGATCGCATCGTGGCCCTAAAAATCCTCTCCACCAATCTGGGCGGTGAATCCCAACAAAGCTCGCTTGGACCGCGCTTTCTCCGCGAGGCCCGCGCGGTGGCCCGCCTTCAACATCCGTCCATCGTCCAGATCTACGAGATTGGTCAAGAAAAGGGGCATCCCTATCTCTCGCTTGAATTTGTCGGGGGCGGCAGCCTGGCCAAGAAACTCCGCGAAGAAAAGCAACTCTCGCCGCGCGCCGCCGCGGAATTGGTTGCCAAGCTGGCCCGAGGCGTTCACCACGCCCACGAACAGGGCGTGCTGCATCGCGATCTCAAACCTTCCAATATCCTCTTGAGCCCCGATGGACTTCCCAAAATCGCCGACTTTGGCTTGGCCAAGCTGGAAGGACAGCTCAAGGATGACGACGGCGTCTCCATGACCGGAGTGGTCCTCGGCACGCCTTCCTACATGGCCCCGGAACAGGCCGCCGGCGATACTAAAAGGATCGGCCCGGGCGCCGACATTTACAGCCTCGGCGCCATTCTCTATGAATTGCTGACGGGCCGCCGACCCTTTGAAGGCACAACCGTAATGGAAACCTTCATGAAATTGGCCACCCAGGCGGCGGAGCCGCCCAGCCGCCTCAATTCCTTTGTTCCCTCCTCTCTCGACGCCATCTGCCTCAAGTGCCTGGAAAAAGACCCAGAGCGGCGCTATGCATCCGCCTTGGAATTGGCACAACACCTGGAAGAATGGGAAAAGGGTCGTTTAATCGACGGTCCTTCCCCCGCCGTGCAACTCAAGATACCAGAAGCAGGCAGGGAAACTCGCCCCGCACCTGCCAAGTCAAGCCGCGGCTGGGCTCGACGTATGCTGGGCGGATTGTTCGGCAAATAACCCGGAGCACGGACATTCTTGTCCGTGCCCCGGCTGTTAACCCCCCTTACATTCCCAATCTCCACCAGGGCCGTCTGGGACGATCCGGCGAATCCTGGGTGGTGGGCGCGCTGGGTTGTTGACCCAAGGTCGACATTGCACTCGTCGGACCGTTACCCGGTTCCGACGCAAAGAGCGACAAATGCACGAGCTGATTGTCGCAGTAAAGAGCCGCGCCCACGGCTTCTTCCGAGGCCAGTCGCATACTGACGCCAAGCCCCGCCGCCTGGAAAGACTCAGCCGGCGCGGCCAGGGCCCGCCGCAGAAACTCCTTTACGTCGGTTTTTCGCCCCGCCGCCGGACGCGGATGAAGGGCCGCCAGCGCATAGCTTTTGAGCAACCGCGGCCATAGCGTGTGCAGCGTTTCGGGCTTATCGAAGAGATCCACGGCCTGCACAATCTCATCGATCTCCACCGCGACGCCGCACGCCCCCGCGGGCGCGGCCAGCCGGCTTTCATAATCCTTGATGTCGTCCTGGCATTTATCAAATACCGCCTGATACGCATGCGTCGGCGATGCCGCCTTGGCTTGGCCGAGCATGGAATCCACATGGGCCCAGACCTTCCCCTGATCCATAATGACCTTGCCGAATTGCTTGAGGCTGGCCGTGACCCCGGCACTCATTTTCGCCCGCAGGTTGCAATCCGAGAAAGCGCCCAGGCCAAACGTTGGCGTGTCATACCGCCAGCGGCCGCGCTCCACGCAACTGACGGGGATGAGCGTCTGGCTGAGCGGCGCCAGCAAAACGCTGATATTCACCACGCGATTCTGCTTGGCCCCAATCAGCGTCGATCCCTCGGCAATCAAAATCCGATGCTCCGAGCGGTTATTGACCCGTAACTGAGGCACCGAACCCGCCGCGGACATCTCCTCAACGGTAACCCATTTTCCCGCATCGGCATCAGCACAGGTCAGGTACTCGAGGTCCGACGGCGTTCGAAACCTTAGGGGAGTCAGACGCAGCCGGCGAAAGCTGACGGGCGGGGCGAAATCCAAAGCGGCGGGCAATTCTTTCAGTTGGCAAACCATGGCTTCTCCTGGCAAAAACTGTGGAGGTTGATCGATTTCACCCATCGGCCTCGTCAACCCAAAGGGACCGATGATCCGCAGGAGGCCCAAGCGCCGCTCGCCCTGGGGCGTCACGCCGTGGCCTCCTAATAATCAACTCCACAACGGGCTATTTAATGTGCCAGGTTTTTTTGAAATGAAGCGGAAGAAGACGCAAGACGGGGGACCCTTGGTCTTTTCCCCAGAGTTTGAGAACCCGTCACCAACGCCAAAACCATCGGGAAAATTCCCTGTCCAACAATTAATCTACTTTTTGTAGTTTTATTTTCGCAATTATTTCGGATTGGGGTTGTATTCTATTTTTTCCGGCGTATCTTGTCTAAGTTCATCTCTTCCGCCCGAATCACCGATATAGATCGCGCCTCAAAGACGGGGAGTGGTCTGGATCCTTGACACCCAGCAAGAGGAGCCGACCATGCTGCGCAAACAGCGGCGCAAATCCTTTATCTCTTTCAAGAATAACCGCCAGACTCGACTCAGCGTCGAACAACTCGAGCCGCGCGTCTTGATGACCTCCAATCCAGGCGTCTTCACGATGCGCGATTTCTTGGCTTCCGCGCTGGACCGAACGTTCCGGGCCGCTTCGCTTTCTTCTCCGCTGACCGCGCCCAGCTCCGTCGCGCTGGCCTCGCCGCAGGTGACCAGCTCTTCTTCCTCCACCAGTTCGCCTATCATCACTCCCCAAACGGCTGGCGGAGCCGGGCCTTACCTTGTTTCCGGCGGCATCATTGTTCCCATCGTCCCGGTCGTTTATGACAGCACGAGCGCCGATCCGGCCGGGGAGATCGTGCAGACGGCCGGTCCCTCGCAGGGCAGTAATCCCATGAACGTCGGCTTCTCGGCAGCCGGCGTCCGCTACTTCGACGGAACCATCCAACTCACGATGAAGGACCTGTCCTCTCCGGGCTTTGGCAACCCCTGGGGGCAAACGCGCAGCTGGACAAACGGTGTGGGCTACGCGGCAGGCAGTCTCAATGGCACCGGCATGGTCGATTCGCAGTTGCCCGCCCTCCAGCAGCAAACCGACAGCAACGGCCCCTACTTGGCCTTGGTTACTTCAGGGACCAACTCGCGCTTCTACGACCCCAGTGGCACCAACACCTACACCAATCGGTTCTTCATCCAGGACCAATTAATCCACAATGTCGCCACCGCGGATTTCTCGCTCACCGATGATACGGGCAAGGTCCTCAAGCTCAATGACTTCAGCACCTCGGTCCCGGCGAGCAAGCAAGGCAAATTCAAGTCCATCACCGACCAGTTTGGCAATGTGACCAGCGTCACCGCTTACACAGCCGGCGGCCAAATCCAGGAGATCCAAAGCAGCAGCACGGTCGGCAGCACCACGATTACGGAATCGTATCTCTATAGCTACTACTCCAGCGGGGCCAACAGCGGCGAATTGCAAAACGTCACTCTGCGCCGCAAGGTAAACTCGGGCAGCTTCAGCACGGTTAGACAGGTAGATTACGTGTACTATGACGGCATTGCCAGTTACGGCAATCTCAACGACCTGCAAACCGCCAAGATCAAGGACGGTGCCGGTAACGTTTTGGATACATATTATTATCGCTATTACGCCGGCGAAGCCGGCGGCTACAAGGAAGGACTTAAATACGTCTTCACGGCGCAATCCTACGCGCGGCTGGCGGCCGCCTATGCCAACCCGCTAACGGCAACTGATGCCCAGGTCAGCCCCTATACGGATATTTATTTACAGTTTGACACGAGCCAGCGTGTTACCCAAGCGGTAGTGCAAGGGGACGGCTCATCGTTGCTGAGCAGCAACGTCGGGCTAGGGACCTACACCTATAGCTACACCCGAGGCTTCGGGTACGGCAGCGGCAATCCTAATGGCTGGTCCATCAAAACCGTCGAAAATCTTCCTGATAATAATGTATCTACCATTTACACGAATGATTACGGCGAAGTGATGCTGCGCGTCTACCACGATGCAACCAGCGGCATTAATTGGGAAACGTTTTACAAATACGATTCAGCCGAGCGTTTAATCCTGGAGGCCCAGCCGAGTGCCGTCACCGGCTACAATGACACCTATGGCGATCTATTGAATAACGTGTCGGGAAACTACCAATACCTAAGCGATACAACCGGTCTGATTGCCATCACCGACTATTACACTTCCACCACGGCCGGCGAAACCACGGCCGGCGGCGTGACCGGCTATGTCCAAGATACCAAAGTCCAGCAAGGCGAGACCGGCACAGCGATTCAACTGGACAGCAGCCAATACTTCCAGCACACCGCCAACAGCATCACCGTCGATCCCGTGGCCACGCATACGAGCTACAGGAATACCAACGGAACCGGAGGCGAGTCGGCTTCCTTCTCCTATACTTGGTTCACCGGCACTACGCTCATGCAGTCGGAGACGGTGACCAGCCCGACTATCTCCTCAGCTCAAAACGGTCCAGGCGCCGCCGACGTGGCGACCACCTTTTTTGACATGTTGGGCAGGACCATTTGGACGAAGGACGCTGATTCGTTCCTCAACTATTTCGCCTATGACCAGGCGACCAGCGCCTTGACCAAGTCCATCACGGACGTGGACACGACCAAGACCACTGACTTCACCGGCTTGCCCAGCGGTTGGACGACGCCCTCGGGCGGCGGCTTGCATTTGATTACGCAGCTGGCAGTCGATGCCCTTGGCAGGCCCACGCAGCTGACCGACCCCCTGGGGAACATCACCTACACCGTTTACAACGATCCCACCTACGAAAAGCTGATCTATCCCGGCTGGACCGGCACCGCGCCGACGGGACCCACTCAGGTGGTCCGTGAGGACCGGCCCGGCAGCTATCTCGAGACCTTGACCATGTCGGCCACGCCGCACCTGACGGGCGGCGTCCCTGACGGCACCGAAGTCATCAGCAATCTGCAGACGCTGTCTCGCGCTTACGCCAACGCCGCCGGCCAGGTGGTTCGCAACGATGCGTACTTCAACCTATCCGGCGTTACCTATTCGACCGCCGCCAACATTGGCGTCAAAAACACTAATTATTACGAAAGCCTAACCGATTACGACAATCGCGGCTGGATGACGCGGACCCAATCGCCCACGGGTACGATTACGCGCACAGTCCACGACGGCTTGGGCCGCACGGTCAGCGCCTGGCTCGGCACCAACGACACACCGGGCTCCGGGCAGTGGTCCCCGACGAACAACACGTCGCCTTCGAATATGATCAAGATCGCCGACTATGTGTACGACAACAATACGCTCGGCGGCAGCACGCAGGTCGGCGACGGCAACCTGACGCAAATCATCGCCCATCCGGGCGGCTCGGCGGCCGATCGCGTTACCGAGCAGTATTACGACTGGCGCGACAGGCTGGTGGCCAGCAAGGCGGGCGTTCAGGCCAGTGAGGACACGACCACGCACCGGCCCATCATTTACAACACCTTCGACAACCTCAATGAAGTTACGCAGGTGCAGCGCTATGACGGCGACGGCGTGACCATCACTTCCACAAATGGCGTACCCAACGCGCCGTCGGCCAGTCTGCTCCGCGCTCAGACCAAGCTCTCGTACGATGACCAAGGACGGGTCTACAACACCCAAGTTTACAGCGTCGACCCGTCCACCGGATCGGTGTCTACCAACGCCCTGTCGACGCAAGTGTGGTACGACCATCGCGGTGAGGTTATCAAGAAAAGCAGTCCCGGCGGGGAAGTGGACAAGAGCCAGTTCGATGGGGCGGGCCGGGAAACGGTCAGCTACGTTAGCGATGGCGGCGGCGACACGACCTGGACGGATGCCACGAACGTAACCGGCGACAACGTCCTGTCCCAAGTCGAAACGAGCTACGACAAGGATGGCAATGCCCTTCTCGTTACCGACCGCGAGCGCAACCACGATGAGACGGCCACCGGCGCGCTGGGCAACCCGACCACCGCGCCCAAATCCCGCGTTTCTTTCACGGCTTCGTACTTCGACCTGGCCAACCGACTGACCGCGACGGTCGATGTCGGCACCAACGGCGGCACGGCTTACACCCGGCCCGGCACGGTGCCTTCGGCTTCGGATACCGTCTTGGTAACCCTGGACGGCTACAACGCGGCCAATTGGGTAAATTCGATCACGGACCCCCGAGGCATCGTCCTGCAGAAGAGCTATGACAATCTCGGCCAGCTGACGCAGACCATCGAGGCCTACACCAACGGCACGCCGACCACGACCACCAACAAAACTACGAATTACACGTATGACGGCGACGGCCATAGGCTTACGCTGCAAGCCGTCGAGACCGGCGGGGCGTCGCAGACCACCAAGTGGATCTACGGCGTCACGACCACCGGCGGCAGCGATGTCAATTCCAACAGCATCCTGGCCACCGTCCAGTATCCCGATCCTTCGACCGGCTCTCCCAGCAGCACCTATCAAGAAAGCTACACGGTCAACGCGCTAGGCCAACAGAAAATCTTCACCGACCGGGCCGGCAACGTCCACACCCTGACCTACGACATCCTGGGCCGGGTCACCTCCGATGCGCTTACCACCCTGGCCACCGGATTCGACGGCGCTGTCCGCCGCATTCAGACGGCTTACGATACCCAAGGCAATCCATTCCTCGTAACTAGCTATGATGCCGCGACTGCCGGCAACATCGTCAATCAGGTGCAGCGCGCTTACAACGGCTTGGGGCAAATGACCCAGGAATGGCAGTCGCACTCCGGCGCGGTCGTCATCGGCACGACGCCCAGCGTTCAATACGGCTACAGCCTCATGGCTGGCGGCGCCAACCACAGCCGTTTGACGAGCATCACGTATCCCAACGGCAAGGTGCTGACTTACAACTACGGCGCCGCCGGTGGGCTCAACGACGTGATCAGCCGCCTGGCGTCTCTCTCCGACACCTCCGGTACCCTTGAGTCTTATGACTACCTCGGCCTGAGCACAGTCGTCCGGCGCGCCCACTCGCAGCCGGGCGTCGATCTGACGTACATCAAGCAAACCGGCGAAGCCAATAGCGACGCCGGCGACCAGTACATCGGCCTGGACCGCTTCGGCCGCGTGGTCGATCAGCGCTGGATAACGACCAGCACGGGCACGGCAACGGATCGATTCCAGTACGGCTATGATCGCAACTCCAGCCCCCTCTACCGCAACAACCTAGTCAACACCGCGTTCGGCGAACTTTATCACGCCAGCGGCGCCGGCAACGGCTATGACAACCTCAATCAGTTGTCCGGCTTCCTTCGCGGCGTCCTAACCGCCTCCGGCGGCAGCGGCACACCGCTCGATACGGTGGCAAGTCCTTCCCACACCCAGACTTTCACGCCGGATGCAGTAGGGAACTTCAGCACCGTCACTACCGACGGCACCGTCGTCACAAGAACACACAATCAACAAAACGAAGTCACTGGAGTCGGAGCCAACACGTTAGTCTTTGACAAAAACGGCAACATGACCACGGACGAGCAAGGCCGAACGCTCGTCTTCGACGCCTGGAATAGATTGGTTGCCGTGAAGTCTGGCAGCACGACGCTCGCCAGCTACAAGTTCGATGGCCTGGGTCGACGAATTGTGGAAACCGCCGGGACCAACACGCGGGATTTATTCTATCGCGATTGGAATGTCGTCGAAGAACGGCTGAATGGGGCTTCAACTGCCGATGTGCAATACGTGTGGAATCCATTGGAAACCAACTCATTGGTTCTTCGCGATCGTAGCACGGCACATAATGGAACGCTAGACGAACGCCTGTGGATCCAGCAAGACGCCAACGGCGACGTAACGGCATTGATGAATGGCAGCGGCAGCGTCGTAGAACGCTACGTGTACGATCCGTACGGACAAGTTACCTTCCTGAACTCCAGTTGGGGCACCATCTCCGCGAGCGCTTATGGAATGGTGAACCTGTTCCAAGGAGAACGCTCAGACCCAGCGACAAGCATTTATCACATGGATCGACGGGATTATTCGCCAACATTAGGGCGGTGGGTTGGGATCGATCCGATTAGATTTGACGCTGGAGACACTAACCTCTATCGCGATGTCAAAGATTCTCCGGTTTCATCGACTGATCCAACGGGACTTGATGGATTTAAGACTAAAGTGCCAAATATCATTCTGGAACCAGATCGTTTTGCCCCAAAGCTACCTCCGAAAACTGATCCTTTTGCTCCAAGTAATCCTTTTGAAGGCTCAGGTCCCTCCGGACCAGGTCAACCAAATCGTCCAAGCGGACCCGGTCCCGGTCTTGTCGGCCCACCCGATCCAAATTACAGGCCCCCTGGATCACAAAACCCGCTAGTAGACCCTTCTAATCCGATTCAGATTGGGCCACTTCCAAGTCCCTTCCCCACGTTGCTGCCTCCGATTAAAGGTCCAGATGGAGAGATTATACGTCCAAGTCTTCTCCCGCCTCTTGCTCCTCAAGACCCTTTCGCAGGTATGTCAGGAGGATTTGGAGGTATTCAGTTGTTCCCAGATGCTTCTCCCGGAATGAAACCAATAGAGGCAGATGGAGACCCTTTTATGAAACCATTTGTCCCTCCCGGGCAACGCCCTGGATGGACGCCGCTCATAAGCATAGGGGGCATTGATTGGGAAGCGGGAATTTATTTTCAAGAACATGACGATGGCATGACAGCTCATCCCCTTCCTGGTGAAGGCGGAAAGCCTGTTCCAATTGGAGGCGGTGGCATCTATTTCCGAATAACATTCCCCAAGAAATGAGCCCCTCTAAATCGTATACATCTACATCTGTCCAAAAGAAAAGACTGCTTGCCTTGCAAGTAAAGGAAGGATCCAATGGTTAAGTGCCTGCTTTATTGTACTCAATTTGGGCCTATTACCATTTCTCACATGAAGAGAAGAAGTCGTTGCATCTTAAAGCCTTTTCGCCTACTGTGTTTGCTCCTAAATGAATTGGCCGTGATTTTGCTAACGGCAATTATTCTCCTCGTTCTTTCCCCGCAAGGCAGTCCTGCAGCGGATTTGCGAATCGCAAGAGCTATTTTAGAATTAGATCCTGATGACTCGGAAACGCTCGATCCGCAGAGAGTCGTCAAGGAATGCTCAACAATCCTTGCCGATGCAGCGTCCCTTAGTGATTCGTTAAGGATAAAACTGTATCTTAGACGGGCCAATGCTTTATTGGCTCTAGATAATCGAAAGGATGCCAGAAAGGATTACGAAGTAGTTCTGCGTTATCGAGCTGGCGACCCTGACATTCGCTGCCTGATTGCCAGTACTCATAAGGATTCAGAAATTGCCCTAAAGGCGATCCTTGAAGTAATTCATGAGAATCCGAAAAATGGCAAGGCTTATGTTTCCGCCGCTCTGGAATACGGTAAACAAGGGAATAATGCCTTATCCCTAGAATATACCTCAAAAGCAATTCAAATCGACAACAGGCTTGCGGAGGCATATTTTGTTCGAGCTGTAACCTATAGTCTCAAAGGAGATTGGGAATCTTGCCTTAGTGACGTTTCGCGCTACATTACGTTGAGACCGTACTCAAGTTTTCCAAATGGTGAGGATCCATACGTCCTAAAAGGAAACGCTCTATATGAGCTAGATCGGCCCAAAGAGGCCCTTCAGCTTTTTATGCTAGCAAGCCGGCTCAATCCTTCGTCCTTTGAGGCAACATATGGTATATGGCAATGCTACTTTGTTTTGTGCAAGTATCATGCTGCATTTCAGGTAACCGACAAGTTACTTTTGCTGGATACAAAACGAGCTGAATCCAATAGCGCGCGAATTGCCTCCTTAGCTCAGACCGGAAAGATAAGAGCAGCTATAACATTTGGGGAGGATGTTGCTAATCGATTAGAAAAGGACAAGGAAAGCTTATACTGGCTCGCAATGGCCTATTCATATGATGGTAAGTTTTCACTTTCCTTAGAATCCCTAAACAATGTCCTTGCATTGGACAAATTGCATAAAGCGAGCCTGTACCAAAAGGCCATATTGCTGGCGATGTGTCCGGATGACCGGATTAGGAACGGTCAGAAAGCTAAAGAGATCTGCGGCCAGCTTTCTAAAATGTCCGCAAGTAAGGATGCGGATGTGACGATGGCATTAGCCGCAGCTTGTGCAGAGTGTCAGGAGTTTGAAGAAGCAGTTAAGCTTGCCAAGACAGTATTTGCTCTTGAGTTGAAAGGAAGGTATAAGATTGCTCAAGAGGATAGACTAAAAGTCTGGACCAAGCAACTCAAAAGTTATGAATCTAAGAAGCCTGTAAGGCTCGAGCTGTCTAACGTAAAAGAGCTTAGCGAACAGATCAATGATAACTAGGGGAACAAAAAAGAAGAGTATTTGTTTGGGACAAAAAGGGGCCGGGAGAAAGGTGCCAATATACGCAAGTCTTGTTCTAACTTATGGTTGTAGAGTAATTCGTCCGTCCTACCCTTACAGCCGTAGGTAGCCCCAAATGCTTTCCATTTCTTTCCACGGGGGGGCAGGCGAAATGGAGAGAACCAAATCGGAGGGGCTTCCCGAGGGAGATCGCCCTGCCCATTGAGGTGCGGGTCGGAAACGAATTCGTTGCATCTCGAATGGTCGGCGGCGTGTGAGGAAGAAGCAGAAAGAGGCGATCAGGCGCACATTTCAGATGGGTCTCCCAGCGAATACAGGGACTACGCCTGTTCACTTTGTGGCAAGGTCCGATGACCCTCTGGACCACCCTTTGACCCTGTGGATCAGGATTTGACCCTGTGGACCAACAAAACGGGTCTCCAGGGTTCTTGGGCCGAAAGCGCAGTTGCGGTCGTTGGATGTCAGAAGACCTTATGGTTTTGCAGCTGGACCCTCTGGACCGCTCTTTGACCCTGAGGGTCAGGCGCCGACCCTCTGGACCCGCACCAGTTGGTCCACAGGGTCAGAGGGTTTGGCAGGGGGTGGCGGCGACGTCGGTTATAGGTAAAACGGAGGTTTAGGCGCGGCGCTCGTCTAGTACCCTTCGGGATGGAGCAAATTGTTCAGCACCTCGTCCGGCGCGGGCGCGTACTCTTTTGGCTCCATCGTTGAACTCGCTCGTCCCTGGCTCAGACTTCTCACTTTGTCCGCGTAATCGAACATGGCTCGGAGCGGGACGGTCGCCTCGATCATGCGGAGCTTGCCTCTGGTGAGAAGTTGCGAAATCTCGGCCCGGCGGGCGTTCAAATCAGACGTCACGGGGCCAAGGAACTCCTCGGGAACCATCACCTCCAGGCGCATGACCGGTTCCAGGAGCACGATATTGTCCCTCATCGCCTTGTGCACGGCGTCGGCGCCGGCGGCAAGGAATGCGGTTTCGCTGGAAGTCTGAAGGTCCATCTCGGCATCGACGATCGTGGCCTTGACGTTCATCACCGGATAACCGAGTTCGCCGGACAGCAGGGCGCCGCGGATGCCCTGTTCAGCGGCGGCAAGGTAGACAGGCAAAAGGCGGTCCGGCTTGATCCGGCTGCCTACGGTGATGGGATGCTCACCCTTATGAGGCTCGAACTCGACGGTAACCTTGGCAAACCAGCCCGTGGCGCCGGCCTGGCGATTGAACTCACCTTCGACGCGGACGGACCGGCGGATGGTTTCGCGATAACTGACGCGCGGCTTTTTCACCCGAACTTTCAGCCGAAAATCGCGCTCCATGCGATGTTTTTTTATCTCCAAGTGCAAAACGCCCATGCCGCTCATAAGAGTTTGGCCCGTCTCCCGGTCCTCTTGCCAAGAGAAGGTAGGGTCCTCACGGCGCAGAAGATTGAGCGTGTCAATTAGCTTTTGCTTGTCGGCAGAGGAATCCGGTTCGATTCCCTGGCTGACGACGGCCTCGGCAAAATGAATGGGTTCGAGCAAAATCGGGTGTTGCGTTTCGCAGAGGGTGTCGCCGGTTATGGACTCTTTAAGGCCGATGGCAGCCACGATGTCGCCGGCTTGCGATTGCTGGATTTCCTCGCGCTGTTTCTCCGGGTCCGCGTGGATGTGGTAGATCTTTGCCAACAGTTCCTTGCAATCCTTGCCCGGGTTCCAGACGCGGCTGCCGGCCTTGAGCGTACCGGAATAGATGCGGATGAAATACAATTCGCCATGCGTGTCCGCGACGACCTTGAAGACGAGCCCACAGAACGGCTCTTTGGGGTCGGGCTTGCGTCTTTCCTCCTTGTCGGGCTTGCGCGGATTTATTCCGACAACGGGAGGACGGTCGGTCGGGGCCGGCAGATACCAGCAGACGGCGTCGAGAAGCGGTTGAATGCCGATGTGTTCGCGTCCCGAACCGCATAAGACCGGCTGAAGCAACCGCTTGAGCGTCTGTTCACGAATGGCGGTGCGGATCGTCGCGGCGGGAATAGCGCGGCCTTCCAGATAGGCGCTCGTCAGCAAGTCTTGAGGATCATTTTCCGTTAACAAATCGAATAGGCGCTCGCGTGCCGTCTGGGCCGTGGATTTCATTTCATCCGGAATTGTTTCTTGGCGAAAGCTCTTGCCGTAGTCGTTGGCGTCAAAATAGAGGGCGTGCATTTCGACCAGATCGATGATGCCAGTGAAAGGTGTCGGACTGTCCTTGGGGGAGCCGCTGCCGATAGGAAGGACGAGCGGGATAGGCCGGCCTTCAAGGCGTTCGCGAATTTCCTCGACGGCGTTTTCGAAGTTCGCCCCGACCACGTCCATCTTGTTGACAAACACCAACCGCGGCACCTGATATTTATCCGCCTGCCGCCAGACCGTTTCCGATTGAGCCTCCACCCCTTTTTGGGCATCAAAGACGACGACGCAGCCGTCCAGCACACGCAACGAGCGCTCCACCTCGGCCGTGAAATCCACGTGTCCCGGGGTATCGATCAGGTTGATGGTATAGTCACGCCAAGATAGGGGGACGCAGGCGCTGTAGATCGTGATGCCACGCTCTTGCTCTTCTTCATCGTAATCGGTCGTGGTATTGCCCGAGTCGACGGCCCCTAGGCGATGGGTCGCACCGGCGTAATAGAGAATGTGCTCGGTCGTCGTGGTCTTTCCGGCGTCGATATGAGCGATGATGCCAAGATTGCGAATTCTACTTAGCTCAGTCGTAGCCATGTTCTGTCCGAGGAGTGGAATAATGTAGACGAACCACAAATACACAGAGAGCACAGAGAGAAGATCACAGAGATCAGATTAAGGGAACTTATAATAGTACGAAAGATATCTTCCGAAGCTATTTCTCTATTCCCTTAATCCACTGTGCTCTTTTCTCTGTGCTCTCTGCGCTTCGGTAGCAACGAATTGGCTTACCAAGCGAAGTGCGCGAACGCCTTGTTGGATTCGGCCATCTTTGTGGTATTTTCGCGCTTGGTCATGGCTTCGCCTTCACGGCGGTAGGCGGCCATAAACTCATCAGCCAGACGAAGGGACATAGCTCGGCCGGCCTTGGAGCGAGCGGCACCAATGATCCAGCGGATGGCCAGGCTGCGCTGGCGCGTCCGATTGACTTGCATGGGCACCTGATACGTGGCCCCGCCGACGCGCTTGGATCGCACTTCGACGGTCGGCTTGACGTGTTCAACCGCCTGGGTGAAGACTTCCAGGGGGTTGACGTCAGGCATGCGTTTCTTGATCTGGTCGAGAGCCCCGTAAAAGATGCGCATGGCCGTCGCCTTCTTGCCTTGCCACATAAGGCAGTTGACAAACTTGCTGGCCAGTTCGGAATGGTAACGTGGATCCGGCTTTAGTGTGTCGGCGCTGGCGGTTCGCTTACCCATGATTCGTTCCTGTTTGCCTAAAACTAACTGTCTAACAATTGTTATATGAACGGCGAGCGGGGGACGTAAGCCCCCCTAATGGCAGGGTTACAACGAGTTAATAGGGCCTACGCACCCAGCTCGTTTGTCAGTTCATCGATGGCTCCGGGATTAACCGGAGCATGGTGGGCGCGTCCACGGCCTTCACCTGGCCGTTTGGCTCAAAACTTAATTGATTGGCCTGCCCGCAGCCGGGGCAGGGCACATGCACCTGGGCAAGGTTCTGCTCCGGCGCGGAATATAACAGCATCCCTGTGCATTGCACGGTCACGCCGACCGGCTGCCCGCAATGACAGCAGGTGAAGTCGAGATTAACCTTCAATTCCATCATGACGATTTTCGATTCTCGAATGGAGGCCGTGACGGGATCGATCACGCGACTTACCGGGCTTTTGGAATCCAAAATCGCAGCGTTTTACTTGCCTTCGCGCTTGGCGCCGTACTTGGAACGGGCCTGTTTGCGGTCGGCGACGCCCTGGGAGTCGAGGACGCCGCGGATGATGTGATAGCGAACGCCAGGTAAGTCACGAACCCTCCCGCCGCGCACTAGAACGATGGAGTGTTCCTGCAGGTTATGACCTTCGCCGGGAATGTAAGCCGTGACCTCGACCCCATTGGACAGGCGGACGCGAGCCACTTTCCGCAGCGCGGAGTTCGGCTTCTTGGGAGTCATGATTTTGACTTGGAGGCAGACCCCCTTCTTCTGCGGGCAACCATGCAAGGCGGGATGCTTCGGTCTGCGGTACTGCTGCGTGCGCGGCTTACGTACCAGCTGGTTGATCGTTGGCATGCACTACTCCTGAAAGCCGGGTCATTTTCCATCCGGCATTACTCAATTCTGGCATCCGCCTCTAAAGCGTATTCCGCGAAACAATCAGATTATTGCGATAAACGGCCGGGGTCAAGATGCAAACCCTGGGCTTTCTGAACAGACATAGTCTCAGCCCCGGAGCGAGCCCGGGACTGAAAGGCCTAATACCTGCTTATTCCGCGCTGGCTACCGCCGTCTCCAACTGGCCGGAGCCGGTTGTTTCTTCACCATTGCCGGTGGCTGCCATAACTTCACTGGGCTGGACTTTCAGGCGGACCTCGGCTTCCTGATGGGTCCTGAATCCGGTTCCGGCCGGAACCAAGTGGCCCAAAATGACGTTTTCCTTGAGCCCGACTAAGTAATCGACCTTGCCGGCCAAGGCGGCCTCGGTGAGCACCTTCGTCGTTTCTTGGAAGCTGGCGGCCGAGATAAAGCTGTCTGATTGCACCGCGGCCTTGGTAATGCCCAAAAGCTGAGTGCTGCACGTCGCGGGCGTCGGCGAGGTGTGGGTCGGCGGCTTCTTGCCTTCGATTTCCAGACGGGCCCGCTCGTCCTCATAAGCTTCCTTGCTGACAATTTTGCCAACTTCAAATTTCGAGTCGCCTGGATCCTTGATCTTCACACAGTCCTTGAGCCGTTCGTTGACGGCCCGGAAAGCGAACTTGTCGATGACCGAGCCGGGTAGGAGCCCCGTATCGCCCATCGTCTCAACTTTCACCTTGCGAAGCATTTGGGAGACGATGTTTTCGATGTGCTTGTCATCAATGTCTACGCGCTGACTGCGGTAGACGCTTTGGACTTCGCGAACCAGGTAGTTTTGCACCGCCTCAATGCCGCTGATGCGCAGAATATCGTGGGGCACCAGTGGGCCGGCCACCAAGGCGTCGCCCTCTCGCACGCGGTCATTGGTGTGCACGCGCAAATGCTTGCCGGGCGGCACTTGATGTTCACGCTCTTCCGCACCGGGAATCGGCCGGCCTTCCTCGTCAGTTGGCTGAATCCAGATAATGCGCTTGCCGCGTTTCCGATCGCCGATGCGAATGATGCCGGCCACCTCCGCCATGACCGCCGGGTCGCGTGGGCGGCGGGCTTCAAAGATTTCGGTAACACGGGGCAAGCCGCCTGTGATGTCCTGTGTGCCCGCGACTTCTCGCGGCGTCTTTGCCAGCAAGGTGCCGGCCGAAACCTTTTGCCCTTCGCGGACTTCCAGATGGGCCTTTTCGGGCATCGAGAAGAACGCCAAATGCTGGCCACGATCGTCATCGATGAAGATCTGCGGATGCAGGTCGCCCTTGTGTTCCATGATTACCCAACGCTCGGCGCCGGTCGCCTGATCGCGTTCCTTGCGCAGCGTCTCACCTTCGACAATATCCTCGAAGCGAACCTTTCCGCCGACGTCGGCCAAGATCGGGATAATATGCGGATCCCACTTGCACAACACCTGTCCGGGCTGGACCTGCTGCCCCTCCTCGACGAGGAGGATGGATCCGTTGGGCACACCGAAGGTTTCCACCACGCGGTCTCTTGGCCCAAGAATCTCTACGATGCCGTTGCGTGTCAGGGCGATTCGTTCATTTCGGTCGTTGGTCACGGCAATGATATTCAGGAAGCGGATGGTCCCGGCTTTGCGTGCCTTGACCTCGCTCTCATCAACAGACCGCTTGACCACGCCGCCAATGTGGAAGGTACGCATCGTCAGCTGGGTGCCGGGTTCACCGATGGACTGAGCGGCGATGATGCCGACCGCCATGCCTTCCTCGACCAAATTGCCCGTCGCCAGATCCATGCCATAGCACGACCGGCAAACGCCCAGCGGGGCCTGGCAAGTCATAGGGCTACGGACCAGGATCTTATCAAGACCCAAGAGTTCGATCTTGCGAGCTTGTTCCCAACTGATCATCTCGTTTTCGCCGACGATGATTTCGTCGGTCACCGGGTTGGCAATCGTATTGCGGCTCACGCGGCCACGTATCGATTCGCTCAAGGGCCGTTCGATTTCCTCGCCCTTGTAGACAACGCCCTTGCTAATGCCCTGGGTAGACCCGCAATCGTGCATCGTGATGACCACGTTTTGGGCCACGTCGGCCAGCTTACGTGTAAGGTAGCCTGAATCGGCTGTCTTGAGAGCCGTGTCAGCCAGGCCCTTGCGAGCGCCGTGGGTAGAGCTGAAATACTCGAGCACGCTCAGGCCTTCACGGAAGTTCGCCTTGATGGGCGTTTCAATAATGGTGCCGTTGGGCTTGGCCATCAGACCACGCATGCCGGCCAATTGGCGAATCTGCTCGATGCCGCCGCGGGCGCCCGAAATGGCCATCAGATAAATAGGGTTCAAGTGAGGCGTGCCGTCGCGCCGATCGTTGGCAAGATCCAACATCATCTGCTTGGTGATTTCATCGCGAGCATGCGTCCACAGATCGATGACGTTGTTGTAGCGCTCGACCTCGGTGATATTACCCTTTTGATATTGCTTGGTGAAATACTCGACTTTCTTTTCGGTATCGCGAAGGACGGCTTCCTTGTTGGCTGGCGTGCGCAAGTCGTCGGTGGCGAAGCTGAGGCCGCTGCGGGTAGACTCTCGGAATCCGAGATCTTTCATGCGGTCGAGCAGGTCGATAGTCTGGCGTCGACCGAGCACCTGATAACAGTCGGCGATGATGCGGGCAAGGTGCTTGCTCGATAGAGACAAGTCGTAGTAGGCCATGCGCGGCTTGAGAATATCGTTAAAGAGCACCCGGCCCACGGTCGTGTCGACTAGGCCGTTTGACTTGCGGTTGATCACCTCGACGCGCGTCTTGTCCTTGTCAAATCTCACTTCACTGATGACTTCCTTGCCGATGGGCAGGCGGACTCGGATACGAGCGTGCACGCCGACTTTTTTCTCGGCGTAAGCCAGGAAGACCTCGGCGGGGCTGGAAAAAACCATGCCTTCGCCGGCCTCGCCGGACTCGCCCAGATCGCCGCGAGTCGCCGTCAGGTAGTAGCAGCCCATAACGATGTCCTGCGAGGGGCTGATAATGGGTTGCCCGTTGGCCGGACTGAAAATGTTGTTCGTTGACATCATCAGCACGGTGGCCTCAACCTGCGCTTCAATCGACAAAGGCAAGTGCACGGCCATCTGATCGCCGTCGAAGTCAGCGTTGAAACCCTTGCAAACCAATGGATGAACGCGAATGGCGTTGCCTTCGATGAGCGTGGGCTCGAAAGCTTGGATACCCATTCGATGCAACGTCGGGGCCCGATTTAGGAGAACCGGGTGGTTCTTGATAACCTCTTCCAGGATGTCCCACACTTGATCGTCTTTGCGTTCGAGCATTTTCTTGGCCGACTTGATCGTGTCGGCGTGACCCAGTTCCTTGAGTCGGCGAATGATGAACGGCTGGAATAGTTCGAGCGCGATCTTCTTGGGCAGGCCGCATTGATGCAGCTTGAGTTCGGGACCGACAACGATAACCGACCGGGCCGAGTAGTCAACGCGCTTGCCGAGCAAGTTTTCGCGGAACCGGCCCTGCTTGCCCTTAATCATGTCCGTGAGCGACTTGAGGGGGCGATTGCTCGAGCCGAGGACTGGGCGCTTGCAGCGATTGTTGTCGAAGAGGGCGTCCACCGACTGCTGCAGCATGCGCTTCTCGTTGCGAATGATGACTTCCGGCGCGTTGAGGTCCACCAACTTCTTGAGCCGGTTATTGCGGTTGATGATCCGGCGATAAAGATCGTTGAGATCGCTGGTGGCGAAGTTGCCGGAATCGAGTAGCACGAGCGGCCGGAGATCAGGCGGGATGACCGGGATGCATTCGAGGACCATCCACTCGGGTTTGTTCTGCGGGCCACCCAAACCGCTGTCGCGAAGGGATTCGACAACCTTAAGCCGTTTTACTAGGTCGCGCTGTTTCTGCTTGGACGGTTTCTTGCCGGTTTCATCCTTGCGATTTTCGTCTTCCAGTTTTTGGCGAAGATCAATGGAGAGCTCCACCAGATCGAGCCGTTCGAGCAGCTTCTTGACCGCCTCGGCGCCCATCTCGGCCTGGAAGCCGTCGCCGTATTGCTCGCGAGCCTTGCGGAAGTCATCTTCCGTCAGGAGCTGGCGCTCCTTCAGCGGCGTTTCGCCGGGATCGACGACCACATAATCCTGGAAATAGATAATCTTTTCCAGGCTAGTGGTCTTCATCTCCAGAAGGGTGCCAAGCCGGCTGGGCATGGCCTTGAAGAACCAGATGTGGACAACCGGCGCGGCCAACTCGATATGGCCCATGCGTTTGCGGCGCACGCGTGAGTGGGTCACTTTGACGCCGCACCGATCGCAGATCATGCCTTTGTATTTCATGCCGCGGTATTTGCCGCAGGCGCATTCCCAATCTTTTTCAGGTCCGAAGATGCGCTCGCAGAACAGGCCGTCCTTTTCGGGACGGTAAGTACGATAGTTAATCGTCTCCGGCTTCTTGACTTCACCGAAGGACCAACTGCGAATGTCATGGGGGCTGGCCAGGCTGATGCGCACCGCACCATAGTCGTTAATACGGTCATAATTCACGTCACCGGCACTCATGGCACGCACTCCTAAGGAAGGGACGCAAATAAACGCGTGGCGCCGTAGGACAAAAATAAGCAGGGGCGGCGGCCCACTATTGGGCCGCCGCCAATCAGTCAAGGCGTCAGAGCTTACACGGATAGCGGTATCAAGAAGCGAAAATCACCCGGACTGGACGCAAGCGTCGCAGGATTCTTGGGCAGTTTGGCCGCATTGGTTGTTAGAAGTCTGAGTAAAGTAAGGGGGAAAATGCGCATAGTACTATAGTAAACCATAATTACTTTGCTCTTTCAATAAGAAAATCCATTTTCTGGCACGAAATTTGGCACGAGGAAAAATCGAAACCACGAAGGAGACAGAATACACGAAAGAAGAGCAATGGCATCAGTGGCTTAGGGAAATCGTCAAGGTGAATCGTTCTTATTTCCTTTTTCGTGTCTTTCGTGGTTTCAACTCCTTACACTCGTTTCTTTTCCAACTGCATATTCAGGGCGAGCCCCCTTATTTCGTTGGTGAGCACGTCGAAGCTGGCCGGAGTGCCCGCCTCGAGGGTGTTTTCTCCCTTCACCATCGATTCGTAGATCTTGGTGCGGCCCTCGACATCGTCGGACTTGACCGTGAGCAGTTCTTGGAGAATATAAGCGGCGCCGTACGCTTCCAGGGCCCACACTTCCATTTCCCCGAAGCGCTGACCGCCGAATCGAGCCTTACCGCCCAAGGGCTGCTGGGTGATCAACGAATATGGTCCGGTCGCCCGGGCATGCACCTTGTCATCAACCAGGTGGTGCAGCTTAAGCATGTAAATGTAACCAACTGTCACGGCTTGCTCAAATCGATCGCCGGTCCGACCGTCATACAAGTAGGATTTGCCGCTCTCGGAGATGCCGGCTTCCTTGAGGCACTTGCGGATCTCGTCCTCACTGGCCCCGTCAAACACCGGAGTAATGGCTTTGAAGCCCAGCTTCTGGGCTGCCCAGCCTAGGTGGGTCTCCAGAATCTGACCCACATTCATGCGACTGGGCACGCCGAGCGGGTTGAGCAAGATATCAACCGGGGTTCCGTCGGCGAGGTAGGGCATATCTTCGGCGGGCAGAATCTTTGAGATAACGCCCTTGTTGCCATGCCGCCCGGCCATTTTATCGCCAACCGAGATCTGTCGTTTGGTCGCGACATAAACCTTCACCATCTGCTGCACGCCGCTGGGCAGTTCATCGCCGCGCTTGAGCGAATTGAGCTTGCGCTCCTTTTCGTCGAGCAAGAACAAGATTCGCTCATTGTGCCGGGCGTAGACTTCCGCGCTACTCTTCTGGCGTTCGGGAGAACGGATGTCAAGTTGGTCCAGCTTGAATGTCACGGCCTGCTCGATTGTGACCTTATCATCTTTTTCAGCGCCAAGCACCTTGTTGGTGACATTATCCCGGATTTCCTTCTTATCTAAGACGCCCGACAGCTCCTGAATCATTGCCCGGAACTGCTCGGCAATCTGCTTGTTGAACCGGTTTTCGGTGTCCTTTTGCTCCTTGTCGAATGCCTTGCGCTCATCCTCTGTCATGGAGGCTCGCCGGCTGAAGCGCTGCGTTTCGATGACAATGCCTTCGACGCCGGAGGGCACTTCAAGGCTGTCGTTCTTGACGTCCTCGCCCGCTCGGCCGAAGATCGCGTGCAAGAGCTTTTCCTCGGGCGTGAGTTCGCTCTTGCTCTTGGGCGACACCTTGCCGACCAGAATATCGCCGGGCTGAACGAAGGTGCCGATGCGCACAATGCCGTACTCGTCAAGGTTGTTCAAGGCCTTAGGCGAGACATTGGGAATATCCCGCGTGAACTCCTCCTTGCCCAACTTCGTTTCGCGGATTTCGATCTCGAACTCCTCGATGTGGATTGAGGTGTAGGTATCGTCCATCACGAGCTTTTCGCTAATGATGATCGCGTCTTCGAAGTTGTAGCCATCCCATGACATGAACGCGACCAGCACATTTCGGCCGAGAGCCAGCTCGCCATGATAGGTGGCCGCTCCATCGGCGAGGACCTGCCCCTTCTTGACTTTCTGCCCGACCCGGACAATTGGCTTCTGATTGAGGCAGGTGTGTTCATTCAGCCCGGTAAACTTGCGAAGGGTATACTCGCGCTCGTCTACGCGGATGTGCTGAGCATCCACAAACGTCACGGTGCCCGCTCTCTCAGAGCGAACGACCATCCCACTGTTGTGGGCTACGTCTTTTTCAAGACCGGTTGACACAAGCGCAGGTTCCGTGACAAGCAACGGTACGGCCTGACGCTGCATGTTCGAGCCCATGAGGGCCCGGTTGGCGTCGTCGTGTTCGAGGAACGGAATCAGACCCGCCGACACCCCGACCATCTGCTTGGGAGAAATGTCGATGTACTGGACGGTTTCCGATCCGACGTAACCGAAATCGCCGCCAAAGCGAGCAATGACGCGTTCGGGGGCAATCTTCTCGTGGTCCGTGCCGGTGTCGGCGGGCGCGAGATAGGCCAGTGATTCCTCGTCGGCCCGCAGCCAGCGAACGTCGTTTGTGAGCTTTTTTTTGTGCACGCCGCGATAAGGCGTGATCAAGAAGCCGTATTCATCCACCCGCGCATAAATGCTCAGGTGAGAGATCAACCCGATATTCGTGCCTTCGGGTGTCTCGATCGGGCAAATGCGGCCATAGTGCGAGATATGGACGTCGCGCACGTCGAAGCCGGCTCGCTTGCGATTGAGGCCACCGGGCCCGAGGGCCGACAGGCGCCGCTCGTGAGTTAATTGCGAGAGTGGGTTAGTCTGGTCCACCACCTGGCTCAGCTCGCCGCGGCCAAAGAAATATTCGATGGCGGCCGATATGCTCTTGGGATTGATGAGCGTTCGCGGCGACATGTCCTGTTGGTCCCGAATGCTCATGCGCTCTTGCACGGTACGGCGCAGCTTCAAGAAGCCTTTGCGAAGTTCGTCGGCAGCCAATTCGTCAATGGTGCGGACGCGGCGATTGCCGAGGTGGTCAATGTCGTCGATATGCCCTTCGCCGGCCCGCAGTTTGAGGATGTAGCGAATGGCATTCAGGTAATCGACCGACTTCAGGGTCATTTCCGATTCGGGGACGTCCTGATCGAACTTGCGATTGATGCGGAATCGGCCGACCTTGCCCAGCCGATAGCGGTTGGGATCCTGAAATTTCTCGCGGAAGAGTTCCTTCGCCTTTTCCAATTGTGCCGGATTGCCCGGACGGAGACGCTGATAGATCTTCAGCAGCGCTTCTTCGTGCGTTGAGGTCGGATCATCCTTGATCGAGGCCTGGATGAGCGGATCCTTGATGTGGCCGATCGTCACTTCCTTGACGCCGGTCGCCGAGATCTTGTCAAGCAGTTCCTTGGTGAGCTTGTCGCCGTGCTCGGCGTAGACCTCGCCGGTCTCCGGATCAATGACGTCGCCGACAACCAGTTGCTCTTCCAATTTAGCCCTGTTCGCCGGAGTCAGCTTAATGTCCTCGGTCGGGTAGAAGGCCTTGAAGATATCGGCATTGGTCGAATAGATGGGGTCCATGGCGCGCAGAAGCGTCATGGCCGAGAACTTGCCGCTCTGGTCAATTCGCACGCCCAGGGCGTCTTTCTTTGTAACATTGATTTCGATCCAGCTGCCACGCTCGGGAATGATCCGGCAACTGTGCAGCTTGCGCTCGCTGGCTTCCGTCTCGACGACGAAATCGACGCCGGGCGACCGGTGCAACTGGCTGACGACAACGCGCTCGGCGCCATTGATGATGAACTCGCCGCCGCCGATCATGATCGGCATGTCGCCCAGATAGACTTCTTCTTCGACCGGTTGTTCCTTGTTGAGCCGCAGCCAAACGCGGAAGGGCCGGCCGTAGGTAAGGCGCAGTTGCCGGCATTCGTCCGGGCCGTAGCGTGGTTTGCCCAGCTCATAGCGCAGATACTGTAGGTTTAGGGTCTTGTCATAGCTTTCGATCGGGAAGATTTCGCGCAGGACGCCTTCGAGTCCGCTGGCGGTGCGCTTTTCGGGCCGCGTATCCAACTGCAGGAAGCGTTCGTAGGAGCGGACCTGAATGTCGCAGAGCGGCGGCACTTCCGTGGCGTCGCCGAAACGGCCAAAGTTTCTTACCTGATCGGGAATAATCGTTCGCTTAGCCGGGATGGGCATGAGTGGTGCTTCCCCCTTGGACAGGCAGGGACTGGCGTCGCGAGGATTCCAAACATGAATCGCCGCGGCGTCCGGCTGCGTGTCGCCGTGTCGTTAGATAATGGTGCTGCAAGATGATCTCGGAAAATCAGTCAGGGGCGTGATCCCCCGGAAGGGCCCGTGACGCTCCCTCGCCTTTTCGGAACCCTGGCGCGCGCTGCAACCGATGACAAGCCGCCGCCATCGGCCTGGCATCGGGGACATTCGTGCTCCATTTGATTAGTATAGGAAATCGCAAAAACTTTCAGCAGCTAACTCCAAAAATTATATGCAGTTGGGCGAGAAAGTGCCACTGCTTGCCGGCAAGCAGCGGCACAATAAGCCGGTTTTGCCTTACTTCAGCGACACCTTGGCGCCGCCGTCTTCCAGCTTTTTCTTGACCGCCTCGGCCTCGTCCTTGGCGATGTTTTCCTTGACATTCTTCGGGGCGCCTTCGACCAGGTCCTTGGCTTCCTTGAGGCCCAGGCCCGTAATCTCGCGGACCACCTTGATGACGTTGATCTTCTTGGTGGGATCGGCCAAACCGTCCAAAGAGACCGTGAATTCGGTCTTTTCTGCCGGTTTTTCCGCTACGGCCGCGCCGCCGCCTGCCGGGGCCATCATGACCGCCCCGCCCGCGGCGGGCTCGATCTTGTACCGTGTCTTGAGGTAATCCTTCAGTTCGACGGCCTTGACAATAGTAAGGGCCGCGATTTTGTCGCCGAGTTCCATGATCTCGGGAGTTGCTGTCGTGCCGTTGCCTTCACTCATGTGAATCATGTCCTTTATCGAAAAATAGCTGCCTGAAGCGGGGCAGCACAAGCGTAATAGCCGATACTGATTTCTTCTGGTTTACTTTTCGCGCCCTCTCGTCGCGGGTGCTAGATTCGCCCATTCCCGGAACCACCGTGCGCGAAACGCAAACTTAAGCGGGCGCTGGCGCGGGTTCGGGCTCCTTTTCCGGTTCCTTCTTGCTGATCGTTTCAATCTGGCTGGCGATCTGCGAGGCCGGGCCGGTTAGCATGGCGGCAATCTCACTGGCCGGGCCGAGGATCATGCCGATGATTTCGCCGATGGCCTCCTGCCGGGTCGGCATCTTAAGGGCCTGCTCAAAGGTGATTTGCTGTCCTTCTGCGACGGCCGCCTTCACCTTGATTTTCTCGCCGATCTTGGGATCTTTCTTGCCCAGATCTTTTATCAGGCCTTCCACTTCCCTGCTCAATACCTTGATGCTGTCGCTGCCCCAGGCGAAAAGCGTCGGCTCTTCCCAGACATTTTCCAACTGGACGCCCATCTCGCCAAAGACCCGCCGAGCAAGGCTGTTCTTGACCCAGTGCAACCGGATATTCTTCTTGCGCAGCGTCAGCCGGACCTGATTGTCCGTCTGGCTAGTGAGGCCCTTGACGCTCAAGAGCACGAGATCGCGGACATCCGCAAAGTCATGCTTGAGCGAATCCATTTCCATTTGTTTTATTTGTTTGCTCATTTACTTCGTTCCTAGTTCGTTGTTCGTCGTTCGTTGGCAATTAATTCTGCAACGAACGACGAACAACGAACGAATCTACATACTTACCGCAATCCCCGGTGTCATGGTGCCGGCGACGGTGATCGACTTGATGTAATGGCCTTTAACGCCGGAGGGTTTCACCGTGCGGATCTGCTCGACGAAGGTATTGATATTGGCCACCAGCTTATCGTCGTCGAAGCTCATTTTGCCGACGCCGGCGTGGACGTTGCCACCCTTGTCGGCGCGATACTCCACCTTGCCAGCCTTGAACTCGCGTACAGCCGCGGCTACGTCGCCGCCGGCCGGAATGACGGTGCCGGCCTTGGGAGTCGGCATGAGGCCGCGGGGGCCGAGCACCTTGCCCAGCCGACTGACAACGCCCATCATGTCCTGTGTCGCAAGGGCGACATCAAACTCCAGCCAGCCTTCCTTCTGAATCTTCTGGATCAACTCGTCGCTGCCGGCGTAATCGGCTCCGGCTTCTTTGGCTTTGCCGACGTTATCGCCTTGCGTGAAGAGCAAGACGCGGACCGACTTGCCGACGCCAAAAGGAAGGGCAACACTGCCGCGAATCATTTGATCGCTCTGCGTGGTGTCGATGCCGAGGCTCATATGGATCTCGACGGTCTCATCAAATTTGGCCCGCTTGACCTGCTTGAGCAGGCCGACGGCTTTCTTGAGTGGGGCAGGGGACTCCTTGGCAATCCGGTCCTTGACGGCTTGAAGTTTTTCGCGGAGCTTCTTGCCGCGTGCCGGCGTAAGCCCCGGCCGCTTGCCCTTTTTATTGACCGAGCCGTTCTGCCCAGGGGCCGCGGGAGACGCTTTGGCAGCTTCCGCGGGCGCCGGCTTCTTTTCGCGGGGAGGGGCTTCGGGACCTGGCTTGGCCGTCTTTTCTTTGGTGGCCTTCGGTTCCTTGGCCTCTTTGGGCGCCTTGGCTTTCTTGGCGGGCTCGGCGGCATCCGGCTTGGCCTTGGCCTCCGCCGCAACGGTTTCCGGGGCGGCTTCGTCAGTAGTCTTTTTCTTCGCCATGTCTAGGCCTTCTGATCAAATGCAAAAAGCAGTTGGGCCGCTTTGGTTGTCAGCGGCTTCTTTTGGACGGCTGCTGGTATTGTTCGTATGTGTGCAAAAAGAAACCACCCCTCGGCCATTTCTTCCTGCGGCCAGGAGAGTTATTTATCCCTCGACGGTGATTCCTAAACTCCGGGCGGTTCCTTCAATGATGCGGGTGGCATGGTCCACATCGCGGGCGTTCAAGTCATTGATCTTCCTCTGGGCGATGTCGCGTACCTGGGCGGGACTGACTTTGAACCCTTTATACTTGCCGCTCCCCTTGGCCTTTTCCTCGGGTGGAATCAATTCGCCGCCCTTCTTCTTCTCGAGCGGAATGCCGGCCGCCTGCTTGATAAGAACGGCCGCCGGCGGACTCTTGATCACGAACTCAAAGCTGCGGTCCGAATAAACCGTGATCACCACGGGGACCGTTATGCCGCGCATCTCCTTGGTGCGGTCATTAAACTGGGAAACAAACTGGCCGATGTTAACGCCATGCTGACCCAGAGCCGGACCCACGGGCGGCGCTGGCGTGGCCGTTCCTCCCGTTACTTGTAATCGAATCAATGCCGTAACCGTCTTGGCCATGCTATTCCCTGTGAAAAAAGAGTAGACAGTAGTCACTAGGAAATTGGTCGTGCAAAGGCAAGGGGTGAGCGGTGGGAATGGGGAGTAGGAAATTGGGAATGGGTACCATTCGCCAACCCATAATTCTTGCTACCTGGTCCTTTGACCTATCCCCCTATGCCTTTTCACTATTCCCCACTCCCTATTTCCCCACTCCTCTACACCGGCTCCACCTGCCAATACTCCAACTCCACGGGCACCGGCCGGCCGAAGATTGTCAGCTCGACCCGGACGAGACTCTTTAGCTCCAGAAGGTCCTTGACCTCGCCTTCCATGCCGGCGAAGGTGCCTTCCTTAACCTTGACGCGGTCGCCCCGGTCGAATTTCGGCTTGCTGGTGATCTGATCGGGCACCTTCTCGCCTTGCCGGCCGCGCATGCGCTCAACTTCGCGGTCGGACATGGGCAGGGGAGGCCGATTGAGGCCGCCACCCACGAAATCGCCAACCCCGGACGTCTCCCGGAAGAGATAAAGAATTCGGTCGTTGAACTCCACCTCGACCATGAGGTAACCGGGGTAGAGCATTTTCTCCCGGATTACGCGCTTACTGTTGCGCATCTCGACGACGCGTTCGACGGGGATGACCACCTGGCCGAAGAATTCTTCGAGGCCTTCGATTTTGACCCGGCGTTCGATGGCTTCCTTGATCGACTTTTCGCGGCCGCTCTGCACCTTGACGACATACCAGCGCTTGTTGTTAGGCGGCTCGGGGCCGTCGGTCGCGACCGTCTCGGGTGGGCCAGGAGGTGTTGCCCCGTCCCCGCCGGGCTCGTCGGCGTGAGAAGCCCCTTCCGGCGGTCCAGCATTCTCGGATTGCGCAGTCTTTTCTTCGTAGACTACGTCGGGCTGCGGTTCCTCTGCTTCAGCCGCCGGCCCCATTGGCTGGGGCAGAGGCGGTTCGCCGCCGGAAGGAAGGCTCATTGATGATGGGGAGTTAACGGTCATGACCTGATGCCTTGCACCGGTTTGGTTTGGAGTAAAGCCAAGGGAGATAAAAACTAATGCTGTTACAACGTTCAATTGATACGGAGGACGGATTGGTAATCAATCCTGCAGCAACCACTGAGCATTGCTAACTCACTAATAAGGTCGGGCGCCCGAGCCGGCATCATGCTTCTTGGTTTCCGGGATCTGCAATACATGAACGGCACTCAGCGCTTTATACCAGATCCAGTCGAATACTAGCAGCGTGATGGTGAGCAAAACAACGGTCGTTAGTACCACAATGGTATCCTGCCGCAGTCGCTTGCCCGTCGTCCAGGAGACCTTGTTCAATTCCGCTTCGGTGGCGATGAGGAAATCGGCGAATACCGGGAAATTCACAACTCGCCATGCCATCCAAATGCCCAGGAAAATCAGCAAGATGGGCAGGGTGAACTTGACGTTCGGAAGCAAAGTAATCGCGGCATACTCGGTAACGCCTTCCGGAAAGGTTGGTTCGGCGGCAACCGGCGCCTCCTGGCCCTGGACTTTGAGCACTTCTTCCCTTTGCTCCCGAAATACACTTTTGGGAATGACCTGGCCCTCGGTAAACTTGTTCGCCGGCAGGTCGCCGGGATAAGCGATTTTCACCCACTCGGTCAGGAACGTTTTCCTTGCGTTGCGCGCGACGAAGCGGTCAATGACCGGCGCTCCGTCTGGCTGTTCCCTACCTTTTCCCCGTAGTGCCTTGGCTTCCTCGAGGTATTTCTGGCGACTGACGATCCGGCCGGGTTCCAGGTCCGAATCGCCTTTATCCAGGATGCGCTCGTACTGTTCGCTCGGAGGCACCAAGTAATCAAGGACTGGTTGCCCATCGTATTCCTGGCCAAAGTCAGTCTGAGCCAGTTCGCGTTCCTTGGGAAGCATGACCTTCCCGGTAAACGGGATATTGACCTGCCAATGCTTCGATCCCGTGTCGAGGGTTTTATGCTCGATCAAGGTAAAGATGCCGCAGCCGACGATGACCACGACGCCGAAGATCGTGGCGCGCCGAACGAGCAAACCCTGCGAGCGCTTGTAAGCAGTGCGGGAAAACCAACCCTGATCCTCAAAGGTCATGAGCCATTGCTGCGTTTTCGGTCGCACAAACAAGATGGCTGTGCCGACAAGCAGGATAAGGCCAATAACCGTCGTCAGCACGATGCCGACGGTTGGGTCGAAATAGCCCTGGTAGGCCCAGTGTTCGGTCCACAAGCTGGCCCAGCGGGTCAGCAGGATGTCCAACAAAACTGCCATCAACCCGGTGAAGATGCCGGCCTTGACGCCATGCGCTGGATGGGGCCCGAGCAGTTGCGCGCCGACATAAACCAGGACGGCGGTCACTGCTATCAGGATTGCGCCCAGCAACGTCCAGTTCAAAAACGTCGAAGGAAGGTTGAGCCATTCCCACCAAATAGTCGGCAGCAGCTTTCCGACCACTGCCAGACTGCCGACGACGTACAACACGCCCGCGAAAATAGCGACCGGCAACCGATCGAACAAGCTGCTGGAAGTCGCCTCCGGGGTGTTCTTGACCGCCAAAGCCATGGCTAATCCTTAGTATTTTGGAGTGTTGATTTTCGATCAAAACCAACAATCACAAATTAACCATCCTCATCAGGGGCGGAGCGACTCGAACGCTCAACCGCTGGTTTTGGAGACCAGTGCTCTACCAATTGAGCTACACCCCTTCTTTGTTAGTTGTCAGTTGTTCGTAGTCAGTTGCAAAGAAGATCCCAAATCAAATGGACAGGGGTGTAGCCTGATTTCGCTTTGATAGCGTCAACTGACAACTGACAACTGACAACTGACAAATGTCATTTCTTCCGCGATTCCTTATGCAACGTGTGCTTGCGTTCCTTGCGGCAAAACTTTTTCAATTCCAGACGCTCGGCGCCGCGGGTCTCTTTTTGCGCGCGGTAGTTGCGGCTTGCGCAGACGGTGCATTCCAGCCAAACGTATTCTCGCATGATCCAATTCCCTGTTTAGCAGTGAGCCTCCGGTGAACGCGAATGCCGCGTTCGGAATGCCGCGTTCGCCGGAGGCTCACCGCTAAACAATTAATCCGTTACTCCAAAATCTTGGTTACGACGCCCGAGCCGACGGTGCGGCCGCCTTCGCGGATAGCGAAGCGGAGGCCTTCATCCATGGCGATCGGCGATTCAGGCAACAATTCCACCGTCATGGCGACATTGTCGCCGGGCATGCACATTTCCACACCTGCCGGCAACGTGGCCGTGCCCGTCACGTCGGTTGTCCGGAAGTAAAACTGCGGACGGTAGCCGGAGAAGAACGGCGTATGCCGGCCGCCTTCCTCTTTACTCAGGACGTAGACATTGGACTCGAACTTGGTGTGCGGGGTGATCGAGCCGGGCTTGGCCAATACCTGACCGCGTTCCAGGTCCGTGCGCTCAATGCCGCGAAGCAGGACGCCGACATTGTCGCCGGCCATGCCATACTCCAGGGTCTTGTTGAACATTTCGACGCCGGTGATGACCGTCTTGCGCGGCGCCTTCATGAGGCCGACGATCTCGCATTCGTCGCCGACCTTGATCCGGCCGCGTTCGATACGGCCCGTGCCCACCGTGCCGCGACCTTTAATCGAGAACACGTCCTCGATGCTCATGAGGAACGGTTTGTCTTCTTCGCGCTGCGGGGTGGGAATGTAGGTGTCCAGCGCGTTCATCAGGTCGTCGATGCACTTACAGGCCGCGTCGTCCTTGCCGCCCGAATCGAGAGCGGGCTTGGAGCTGCCGCGGATAATCGGGATTTCATCGCCGGGGAACTCGTACTTGTTGAGCAGTTCACGCAGTTCGAGTTCGACCAGTTCGAGAAGCTCCGGATCATCAACGGTGTCGATCTTGTTGAGAAACACCACAATGCGCGGCACGCCGACCTGGCGAGCCAGGAGGATGTGTTCGCGGGTCTGCGGCATCGGGCCGTCGTTGGCGGCCACCACGAGGATGGCGCCGTCCATCTGGGCCGCGCCGGTGATCATGTTCTTGATGTAATCGGCGTGGCCCGGGCAGTCGATGTGCGCATAGTGCCGGTTAGGCGTCTCGTACTCGACATGAGCCACGGCGATCGTGACCGTCTTATTTTCATCGCGCACGGTGCCGCCCTTGGCGATTTCCGCGTACGTCTTGACCTTGCCGGCTTTATTCTTGAAAGCCTGCCGGGCCACGATCGCGGCCGTCAGGGTAGTCTTGCCGTGATCGATGTGGCCAATGGTGCCCACGTTGACGTGCGGTTTGGTCCGCGCGAATACATCTTTTGCCATCGTTCCTCCGCAGTTTCTAAGCTACATGCTCCAGGCCCAGTTGCCGGAGAGATTAAGGTGCCGATACGTCAGTTTCCCACGAAAGCTGCTGCTGGGGGTTGAACCCAGGACCTCGTCCTTACCAAGGACGCGCTCTACCACTGAGCTACAGCAGCAGGTTCGGTAATGTCAAATAGCGGGTGATGGGAATCGGACCCACGTCACCTGCTTGGAAGGCAGGAGCTCTACCATTGAGCTACACCCGCGACCCGATTCGGCGGTCGCCGAACCCATGCTAACTTCCCATCTATTTAATATTTATGGATTTTCAATATGGGCAGCGCAGGATTCGAACCTGCGTAGGACGAAGTCCGCCAGATTTACAGTCTGGTGCCATTGGCCGCTCGGCCAGCTGCCCATCACGTCACCCGGCGGTAGTCCTGGCAACGGTTTAATATCAACGACCTGGAATGCGTTCGCGGTTCTTATCCCGGGAAGTTGCGTCTTGGATTTTTCATCTGTCGGCGGCTGCCGGACAGGTTCTCCGCGAAGCTACCGGTGGGAGTTGAACCCACAACCCCTGGTTTACAAAACCAGAGCTCTGCCATTGAGCTACGGTAGCAAGGCAATCCGCGTGGAAAGTGTGAGTATAGGAGCCTGGCACAGGTGTTGCAAGGCGAAATTCCCTGCTAGCCAATACCTTCCGCACGTCCTCCAAAAGGAGGAAATCCCGCATCCCCTACCCCATGAAGCGCCCGTCTAAATTGAGACACCTCCGGCTGCCCGAAGTTCAGGGCATTTCCAGTTTGAGGTATGGTTCAAGAACTGCGATGCCGAGGTAAGAGGCAGCGTGGGGCAGGTTTGCAACCTGCCGGTCGATTCCGTGCCCGGCAGGTTGCAAACCTGCCCCACGCTGTAACCCCCGTTTGGCCCATGCCCATTTTGATCGCGGCGTTGGTGTCTTTAACTTCCCAGACGAGTGCGGCTTGCGATAAAGATCGGCCGCCGACCTCCGAATAAGGGGATGTGAGTGAACACTTGACCAATCTGGAGTCTCTAAAATAGCTAAACTCCAAGATCAATTCAGTCAGCATGGCCCCAGAGCCATAAAGCGAGGGTCGGCATGGACGGTGGGCAAGCAATCGGCATCGTGGCGAGTGCGGGCGTCGGGATCGTCGGCCTGCTGACGACTACCGCGGCCCACCTCAAAGGCTCGCTTAGTAAACAGCTCAACCTCGGCAATCCTCAGATTACCGGCCTGTGGTCGGCGCTCTATTTAACTTCCTTGCCCATGCTCCTCGTCTGGGGCCTGGCCGTGGATACTTATCACGTCAAGAACGTCATGATCCTCGGCTCCTTGCTGTCGACGTTGGGCATTTTTGGCATCACCTTGCGCCGCTCGTATCCTTACGCTCTTGCCTTTATAGCTTTGTCGGGCATTGGCGTCGGCGCGCTGGGGATCGCTAGTCTTGTTCTCATAGCGCGCACGCCGGGGGCCAAGCCGGCCGCTGCCTTGAGCGTCGGGCTGCTGTTCTTGACCTTGGGCATGCTGGCAGGGCCATGGATCGTCCGGCCCATGATGCGCCGGCTGGAATTCAAACGCACGCTGTGCATCCTGGCATTGCTGTGCCTGGTTCCTGGCGCCTTGATTGCACCCCTGGACATTCCTGGAGTCAATGCACCGGCGGAGGAAATCGAACTCTTCGAGAGTGTACCGTTTTGGATGATGGTTTTTCTGGTTTTCCTCTATCCGGCCCTGGAAGCGGCTGCCGGAACCTGGACGGCGCCCTACTTGAAGCATTTGGGCCTGGCGGATGGGAAGGCTTTCGCTTGGCTGGCCGGCTTCTGGATGGCGTTCTTGGCGGCGAGGTTGATTATGACCTCATTGTTTCAAACCTACCCCGAGGGCCGGATTGACAAACCCTGGGTGATTTTCTCATTCGGCGTAGCGTTGGCAATTGTGGCCGGGAACTTGGGAGGATCCGCCCATCGAACCCGGGCAAGCCTGGGATTGTTGCTGTTGGGAGCGGTGCTCGGCCCGTTGCTACCAACATTGCTGGCGACAGCTTTTCGCCATGCGGACGGAAGTCCAGGCACCGCCGTAGGCGCCCTCGCCGCCGCCGCATTCCTGGGATTCCTTGTCTTGGCGCCCCTGACAGACGCCTATACGCGCCGGCATGCACCGCAGTACGCTTGGCGCTTCCTGGCGGGCTTGGCTTTAGTCATGACTCTTCTGGCGCTGGTTATGGCTTTGACGAGCAGTGCGGTACAAGATCGGAAGTGATCCCGGATTTGACGGGCTCAGGATGTCAACTTCAAGGCAAGCTTGAAAGATCACTATGTTGATCACGACAATAGGGACTGCCACGTTTCGTTTCACTGGCTTGTCCGGCGATTTCGTTTCATTTCGTTCACTTGTTTAGTGGCAAGGGGTTACGTCAAATCGGGTAGGTCCGTGAAATGAAATGAAACGAAATGTCTTTGTAGCCGGTTACTCCTTGACCGATTTCTCAATCTGATTCAATTGAGCGCTCGTTTCAGGCGTCAATTTGTAAATCCGCGGCGGTAAGGTTTTTGAGCCGGGCGAACGCGGCACTTCGGCGACCCGATAAGTCTTGCCCTCGGCATCCGCTTTGACCAGCGGCAGGATATATTCGCCAGTGCCCTTCCACCCTTCACATTCGCTCAGGTTCTTGATGGTCAGTTGCTGTCCCGGATCGATGTCCTTGCCCGTGCGATTATTGACCACTTTGCCGACGCTAGTCTCCGAATCATTCGGAGAATCGAGTTTGGCGATGATATCGAGTTGCGAAATCAAGAACTGAGGCCGGGATAAGACGCGCTCGGTCAAGTCCTCCTTCCAGTGGCCGTGAGTTACCGCGAGATAGCCCAAGCAGCCGATCCAAATCACAAAGAGCGCGGACGTGTAAAGAAGGAAAAATCGCGGGTGGTTCATGACTATTCGCTTTCGTCCAGGCGAATGGCGAATCCTTCCTTGAGGACGATGTCCAGATTAACAACGCCTTGGAAGTCAGCCTTGCTGTCCTTATTGGTCTTGCTCATCAAATTGCCTTCAATCAAATTGAAGACGATTTCGCCAAAGTCATCGGATTGGGTGATGCCCCATTGCTTGAAGACGGTCGGCGCCATCATGCCGAACTCATGCAGCGCCAACTCGCAGGCGCCGCGAACCAATTCCGCTCCGGAGACGTGATGTTCATCCGACGGTTCCGCCTCTTCGCGGGGCGCGCGACCCAACATCTTCTGAGTATGCGCGAGGGCGGCAAAGACGAACTCGTAAGCCTCATAGGCATAGCGCGGGTCGCGCCGCACGAGTTCAGCGAGTTTGGGGTGAAACATCGTCATTCAAGACGTCCTTGGCCCTTGATCATTGTTCGTTTCCGCCTAGCTTTGCAACGAATAACGAACCAATGCAAAACTATCCCATCTTCGTCAAGACTTCATCGAGCGCGACCACAATGCGGCGGCCGTCTTCGAATTCCACGAGCATCTTCCGCGCAAGGACTTCTTGAGCCAGCACCCGGCCCTGGCCCTTTTTCGTCAGAATGCGACTGCCAATGGCCGGCAACTGTTCGTAGAAATCCTCATAGACATCCTGTTCAAATCGCAAGCAGCACTTGAGCCGGCCGCAGCGGCCAGAAATCTTCGAAGGATCGAGCGTCGACTTTTGCAGCTTCGCCATGCGCATGGACACCGGTGGCATGGTGGTCATGTGCGTATTGCAACAGACTGGTTTGCCGCAATCCCCGTAATCAGCCAGGAGTTTCGCCTCGTCGCGGACGCCGATCTGGCGCATTTCGATGCGTGTCTGAAAATCGCGAGCCAGGTCCTTGACCAGATCGCGAAAGTCTACTCGCTTTTCGGCCAGGAAGTAAAACACAATCCGCTCTCCGCCGAAAAGATGCTCGACGTCCACCAACTCCATTTGCAAATTACGTGTCGCGATAAAATTTCGGCATGCTTCGAACTCGTGCCGTTCAGCCTCCTTGATGTGGTCGAGGGTGGCTCGGTCTTCAGGGGTGAAAACTCGAATAATCTTGCCCTTAGTCGGCTCCGCGATAAGTTGAACGGCCCGCTCGGTCGCCTCACCCAAAACTTCACCCGTTTCAAGTCCGCGCTCGGTCCGGGCAACAACAGGGTCAAGGCGCTCGAACGTCATGCCGTCGCCAACCTCGAACTCGCCCAGAAAGCGCATGGCGCCGTGGCGCACAATATAGGAGGCCATCATCTAATACTCCGGATGCCGGTCCCGATCACAAGCCTGCCATTGTAAACCAAGCCAATGAGAAAAGAAGTGCATCCCACGCGAATCAAGGCCTTGACGTGTCGGTTGACTTTATCAGCCGCGCCCTGACGAGCTCCGGCAAGTACTTCACCGGCGGCGTCCCCAGATCCAACACGGCTTCGTGATATCGCCCCAGGTTGAATTTGACGCTCTGTTCCCGTTCGATTTGTTGGCGCAAACGATAAAAAGCGGTCCGGCCCACGAAATAGGTGGACAGCTGGCAAGAACTTTGCTTGGAGCGAATAACCTTGCCAAGCGCCTCGCCCTCGGTTTGGAAAACATTTTTCATAAGAAAGACCATGGCTTGCTCGTCCGAAAATGGCGTGCAATGCATTTTGTAATCGAGGATCGCGTTGGCGACGGCCCGGAGGTAAAACTTGAGCTGCTGCATACGCAGCGCCAAATCGCCTTTACCATAGCCCTGGTCGAGCATCATCTGCTCGGTGTAGACGGCCCAACCTTCCTCGAATACGCCGGTGGAAAGCATCTTGCGAATGAGGGATGGATTGCGATTGGCATATTCCAACTGGACGTAATGCCCGGGGTATGCCTCGTGGATGGAAAGAATTTGAAGCATGTGCCGGTTGTATTCTTCCATGAAGCTCTTAATCTGGCGTGGATTCCATTCACGCGGTGGCGGGCTGACGGCATAGTAGCTGAAGGCCTTGTCATCGAGTGGCGGAGCCGGATTTAGAAAAGCGACCGTGTTGCCGCGCTGAAACTCCGGCATCTCGATTACCTTGCAGTTGTCCGGGTCGGGCAGGCGAAGAATGTTCTGGTCCCCGATGAACGCCTTGATGCGCTCGACGCAATCTTGAGTGTCGCGCAACAGGTCCTCGGGGTTACCATGTTCCTGGCCGATCTTGTCAAGAACCTGGGTAATCGTTTCCCGCCGTCCCTCCGCATCATCGGCCGGCAGCGGCTTCCCAGGCAATACTTGTGACCACATTTGCCGAGCGATGACGTACAGATCGCGTTGGACGCGCTCAAACTCCGTTTCCGCCTCGCGCACAACCTCTTCAGCAGTCAACCCGGCATCAAGCTCGAGGATCAGCTTTTGAGCAAACTTCTCCGTGCCTAGCCGCCAATCGCCCTTCGCCTTTGGCAGAAGGTCCTTCTCCAGGAACTTTTGATAATCCTTAAGAGCTTCGACAACGGGCTTGGCAGCCGGCTTCAATTCACTCAATTGCGGGGTCTCGCCGGCCATTTGAAAGATGCCGTTCTCGTAATAGGAAATAGCGCCCCGATTCTGTTTGATTGCTGTCTCAACGAACACTCGCGGTGGGTTGCGCAGGCTTTCCTTGGCGGTCGTTACGATCCTAGGGATGAAGGCCATGCGCGCGATGGAGTTTTTGACGTTGGTTGCCTGGGGCAGGGTTGACCGTGAGAGCAACTCATAGGTGCACCCGGTGATATACTCGTTGTAAACGCGCGGATCTTCCTCAAAGGGACGTGTGTTCTCCGCCAGCCAGAGGGAGCGCGTCAAACTGTGCTTGAGAATCTCGAAATCAATTTGGCCGGCGCGGGAGAGTTTTTGATAGGCGATTTCCTTGGAAAGGCGTTCGAGCGTCCGCTTATCGAGTTCCTTCCACTGGTCTCGAGCTTTGGTGGAAACATCTTCCAATAATTGATCGAAGCGATGGTCGCCTGCGCGCGTGGCCGAATAGGGTTGGAGCTTGAATTGGTCGTCAAGGTAGGTCTTGAAGAACTGTGCCAACTGGGCGTCTTCATCAGCAGCGCCAGCGCAGGGAAGGCTAATCAATGATCCAGCTAAAAGTACAAGAAAGACAAGCCGGCTTATCATAATCTGTTACTCCAGGTAGAAGTCTCAACGATCCCCACTTTACCGGCAATGTAAGATCGTGCCAACGAAATCACACATCCGATTCGTTGCATTCGTTGCACGATCGAATACCTTGCATTCGTCAACATCCTTGGCTGTAAGCTTTTAAGCAAAGTGAAATAGCTGTGTGCATCGAATTCAACGGATCCAGGCAATTGCGCTTGTCCTTTTTTCAGTGCGCGCGTATAAGCCCGCCCACTATGAAAACCAAAATTGGGTTTCTCTTGTGCGCCCTGACTGCCTTGCGCGGTTGGGGGCTGCTTCACGCAGATGAGTTGGCCGGCGAGCCGACTACCGGCCACGTCCTGATCCTCGACAGTGAAAGGACCCTGGAAGGGGACGTTGAACGCGTCGGCGACCATTATTGCGTCAAGCGAGTCAGCGGAGGGAAAACGACGGTTCCGGGCGATAAGGTCATGTACCTGGCCGCCAATATGCCGGACGCTTATCGCTTCCTTCGCAGCCAAGCCAACCTAAGTGATCCGGACGAACGCCTTCGGCTGGCGCAGTGGTGTCACTTGCGAGGCCTAAAGGAAGAGGCCCTTGCCGAGGTGAAGGCGGCCGTAACCCTTCGGCCCAACCATGAACAAAGCCAGCGCCTTTTTGATTATTTGACCAAGGCCAAAGCCAGCGAGGTGAAACCGACTGCCGCCAATAAAAATGCCGAACCACAGGCCGAGCTGCCCCTAAATGTGGAGGTGACGGCCGATTCCTTAACGCTCTTTTCAACCCGCGTGCAGCCCATTTTGATGAACGCCTGTGCTCAGTGCCACGCCGGTGAAAAAGCGGGCAAGTTCCGCCTCACCAGGGCCTTCGAGCCGGGGAACCTGGGCCACAGGACACTGAAAGAGAACCTGACGGCCGTTTTGAGCGAAGTGAATTTAGAAAACCCCAAAACTAGTCCTTTCCTCCTTAAATCAATAAGCGTGCATGGCTCAATGTCGCAGCCACCGCTCAACAATCGCCAAAGGGCCGCCTACAAAACGCTGGAAGATTGGGTTAGCTTAACACTGGCTAACAATCCGCAATTGCGAGAGCCCCTTTTGGAAACAGCCGCCGCGCCCCCTTTAGCCAAGGAACCGTTCGCAGGTTCCTCCTCGAAGACCGGTAAGGCGAATGGCGAAAAGCCCGTTGAGCCGCGCGTTGTCGCACCGACGCAACGTTTGGAAAAAGCCGGGACAACGCCCGACGGGGGCTCGGAGCAGGCGGGGCCCGCGGATCCCTTTGATCCCAGCATCTTCAACAAACAGGTGCATCCCCAGGGAACGCCGACACCCGAAAAGGAAAAACCCTGAGACCTTGTAACGGCAAGCGCGTTGCGACGCGCTCGCCGGAGGCTCGCCGCTAAACGAAGATCTCTTTTTAGCGCTTCACGTTCGACAATTGTTCCAGCGCCAGCAATAACGCATGGGTCCCTTTTCGGCCCCATCCCTGCGCCTGGACCGCAAGATAAAGTTGGTTAGCCAGCGCCAATCCGGGCAGTGACAAATTCATGCGTTTCGCTTCGTCCAGAGCGATGCCCATATCCTTAATGAAGTGTTCGACGAAAAAGCCGGGCTCGAAATTGCGATCGATAATACGCGGGCCGAGGTTGTTAAGTGACCAGCTAGCGGCGGCTCCGCCACCGACGGATTGGAGAACCGCCTTGAGATCCAGGCCTGAATTATATCCGTAGAGCAGGGCCTCGCACACGCCGATCATGTTCGTGGCGATAAGGATCTGGTTGACCATCTTGGTGTGCTGCCCCGCCCCGGCGGGGCCCTGATGAACAATGGCCTTGCCCATGCACTCGAAAAGCGGGCGGACGGCCTCGATAGCATCCGCGTCGCCGCCGACCATGATTGACAAAGCCGCATTTCGTGCGCCCACATCACCGCCGGAAACCGGAGCGTCGATGCTGGCTACGCCCTTCCCCTTGGCTGCTTCGTAAATCTCCTTGGCCAAGGACGGTTCGCTGGTTGTCATGTCAACCAGAACCATGCCGGGGCGGCTGCCGGACAAGGCCCCTTGGGAACCCAGGAACACTTCGCGAACATCCTTGGGAAACCCTACGATCGCGAACAATATATCGGACCGCTCCGCGGCTGCTTTCGGAGTATCGGCCCAGACCGCCCCCGCATCGATCAACGGTTGGGCTTTTGCCTTGTTTCGGTTGTAAACAGTCATGGCGTAACCCTTCGATTGAATGTGTGCGCACATCCAACGGCCCATGACGCCCGTCCCAATCCAGCCAACCCGCGTCTTGCCAGGTTCAGCTTTTGCCATCGCCATGACAGTCCTCTCTAACACGTACCCATGATCATTACCCTGAAGAAAACAGGATACCAGCATTTCTTGCCGCTTGCCCGCCTCTTTCGGGGAAGTCTCTTTGTTACGAGGCTGTTACACGTTTCTGCCGACTTTCTAGGTAGGATTGCTAATGCCGCGATACCTGTTCGTGGTCCTACAGGTCGAAGGCTTTCGGCCAGGGTTGAGGATAAGGAGGGTTTGCCATGTCAGGTCGGAGAAGACGAATCCTATCGACGCTGCGGAGTCTTGCCTGCCTTTGCCTGGTCGGCACACTGGCGTCGGCCGTGATGGGCGAAGACCTCGTGCCAAACAATACGGCGAGGCCTGAAGCGATAGGGGCAAAGATTCCTCGCGATGTCGGCAAGACGGTTCACATCGAGCCGCCGACCAAAGCCATTGTCGCCACCAAATCGGCCAACGTTCCTAACGCCGATAACCCCAAAGTGCAGCCCGGATTGGTCAAGTGGCACAAGGACTTCACTGAAGCCTGCGGAGCTTCCAAGAAATCGGGCAAGCCGGTCTTGCTCTTTCAGATGATGGGCAAGCTCGACGATCAGTTCTGCTGAACGAACGCTCGTTTAGCGAGAACCGTGTTGTTCTCCCGAGATGATGTGGCCCTGGTTATCAACAATCTCTTCGAGCCCGTGTGGGAATCCGTCCGAGCGGTGCCGATTGTGAAAATCGATTTCGGCAACGGCAAAGTCATTACTCGTACTCTGAACGGCAACATTGCGACCTATGTTTGCACCGCCGACGGCGACGTGCTCGATATCATGGCCGGCATCTATACGCCGAGCCAGTACATAGCCAATTTGCGCCAGTTCTACGTTCTGCCAAGATTTGTCGATCAAAAGGGTAAGGACAAGCGGGCCGAGATGCTCAAGATCTACCACGAAACTCAGGAAGAAAATCTGAAGAAAGACGGCCTGGCAGCCTTGCTCGTGGATGAAAGACGTGACATTTCGAAAATGAGAGTTATTGAAAAGCCTGTGGTGAGGCTCCTCAAGCCCGCTCACGTGGCTCAAAGCCAAGGTCGTGAAGTCAACAAATCCAAGCCAGACGAAGAACCCCCAAAGCTGGATAACGCCGATGACCTCGCTAACTGGAAAGTCTTGGCCGAGGACACGCGCATTAATGAAATCAGCCGTCGCCTGGAAGTTCACGCGCTCCTCAAAGAGTCCGGCCTTGTTCGTCCGGAAAAAGTAACCAAGCGTCTCTACAAGGACATCTTGCACGCGGACCTGGACGATCCCTACCTGGGTTTGGGAGAAATGCTTTTCGCCAACTATCCCTTTGCCAAGGAGGACCGGGCGAGGAACTAGTAACTCACCACCAACCGACGTCGCACAATTTAAGCCGGGGCCTCAAAAAAGGTTTATTTGGGTGGAACCCCACCCCCCCGGCGCCGCTCCATTTAGCGTCATTGAATGTCAATGACGTCGCAACCACGGCGGACGCCAAGAAAGTGACTTCCTCCGGCAAGGTCGAATCGTGCATGAAATGCCATCAAGACGCCCCGCATGATAAACTGTTTGGATTGCCGGAGAAAAAGTAAACGTTTAGCGGCGAGCCTCCGGCGAGCGAGTTTACAACGCGCTCGCGAGACGCTCGCCGCTAAACGAAGAGGTGCATTGAACATCAGTCATGAACGCAACGCGCATCGTAATTATTGAGGACGAATTGCCCATTCGGCGTGGCGTCGTGGATGCGCTTCGCGCCTCAGGCTATGAAACCGCCGATGCGAGCGACGGCGTTCGCGGGTTGGAGGAAGCCGTTCGACATGGCGTCGATTTGGTATTGCTCGATCTCCTGTTGCCCAAGCGCGACGGCCTGGAAGTGCTGGCCGAACTAAGAAAAGTTCGGCCGACGCTCCCGGTTATCATTCTCACCGCGCGAGGCACCGAAGACGATCGCGTGCGCGGCCTGAAAATGGGCGCGGACGATTATGTCGTAAAGCCATTCTCCGCGCGCGAACTTTTGGCGCGGATTGAAGCCGTGTTGCGGCGCACGGGAGGCCGTCCTGAAGCGGCCCAGGGCGCCAGGCTGGGCCGCGCCGTGATCGATTTCGCCCGCCGGGAAGTCCGATGGTCGAATGAAGTCAGAATTGAACTGTCGGAAACGGAGGTTGCGCTTCTCGGTTTCTTGGTCACGAATCGCACGCGGGCCGTTTCTCGCGATGAATTATTAACGCACGTTTGGGGCATCGAGCCGCGCGGCCTGGAAACGCGCACGATCGACATGCACATCGCTCGCCTGCGCACCAAGTTGCGCGACCCGGCCGATAACGAGTCGCCCGAAGCCATCGTAACCGTGCGCTCTCACGGCTACATGGCCGGGCCGGAATTGCTGCCGCTGGCAGAACAAAAAGTCTAAAGTCGTGAATTACGATCCCATCATGATTCCTTATGGTTTGTCACGATTGGAATCGTGGTCCATCTTTTCGAGACGCACTTGATGAATACCTGGCTGCAAGGCAAACGCCGTGGGCTGGTCGTTTTCTTGCTCATCACGATTCTGGTGGCCGGTGGGCTAGGCTGGGTCACCTCGGCGGCGTTGCGTTTGGAAGCCGGTCAAGCCGAGGCCCGCGCGACGGCGGAATCCGACGCCAAATTGCGCCTGGCCATGTGGCGTCTGCAAAGCCGACTAGCGCCCGCTTTTGCCAGAGAGGAAAGTCGCCCTTACAACCATTACATTGCCATCTCGCCTCCGCCTTTATTGGTCACGAAGGACGGCCGCACGGTGCCGCCGGGATCCGTTCTCGAACCTTCTCCGCTTCTTAGCGCGGATCTGCCCGATTGGATGCTGCTGCACTTCCAAATGGACGAAAAGGGGGTCTGGGCTTCACCGCAGGTGCTGTCCGAATCCTTGCGTAAGCGCTTGGCCGACAAGATTGTAAGTGCATCGCTGCTTAATGCCACCCCGGCGCGTGCCCGGTTGCTTGCCGATTTGCCTTGCCAGGCCTCTTCCGCGACGGGCCTTCTCGCCGATGTGAGTCAACGCAGCACCATGGAAGCGGTAAAAGACACCGCCATGCTGCTGACGCAAAACTCATCCGACAATAACAATGGGATAAATATAGCTCCCAACTCGGCCTATTCCCCTTCCCAATCGCAGAGTCCCATTGGCAACGACTACGCCAATCGGGTCGGACAGCAAGCACGCGTTCAGCGCGAACTCTCCGGCAACACCATAGTCAACGATCGTAATGCGACCTTGGGTAATCTCGATCGCAACGGTGAAAACTGGCTCACGCCATCGTCAACTAAAAAGCCTCAAGGCGTTCCCGTCGAAGTCAATGTCGGGTCGCTAGTTTCGGTTTGGCTTCCCAGCGGCGCAAACGAACGCTTGCTGCTGGTTCGCCTGGTCCGCATTGATTTAAAGGAAATCTGTCAGGGGATCGTTCTCGATGTGCCCAAACTTCAAGAGCTTCTTACCAACGAGGTGAGCGACCTGTTTCCCGAAGCCCGAATTCTGCCCGTTCACGAAAACGAGGAGTTCAATCCGGACCAAGTAATGACGGCCCTGCCGCTGCAACTGGATCCCGGTCCATCGGTCTTGGCTGTCGCGGCTTCGCCCTGGACGCCGCTCCGCATCGGCTTGATTCTCGCCTGGACTGCCGCCTTGGCCGCGCTTCTGGCCGTGGGCCTGGGCGGCTGGTCGCTTCTTGATCTATCTGAACGCCGCATCCGCTTCGTTTCCGCGGTCACCCATGAACTCCGGACGCCTTTGACAACGTTGCGCCTCTACCTCGACATGCTCACCGGCGGCATGGTCAAGGAAGAATCACAACGCACCGAGTATCTCCACACGCTCAATGCGGAAACCGATAGGCTCAACCGGCTCGTCGCCAACGTCCTCGACTTTTCACGACTGGAAAATCAACGGCCGCAACTTCATAAATCGGAAATCACCGTCGCGGACATGCTTGAAGGCATCCGGGCGACCTGGCAAGGCCGGTGTCATGATGCGGGCAAGGAACTGGTCATCGAAAATATCACGGAGATGGATGCCCGGTTTGTCAGCGATAAAGAACTCGTCCAACAGATTCTCGGCAACCTTATCGACAATGCCTGCAAATATAGCCGGTCCGCCGAGGACCGCCGGCTGTGGCTGCGCGCCCGGAAGGAATCCGGCCAACGTCTGATCCTCGAAGTGGAAGATCGCGGTCCGGGCGTCACCAGGCAAGAACGCAGTACGATCTTCAGGCCTTTCCGCCGTGGTGGCAACGCCGACGTGACCGCCGGCGGCGTCGGCCTAGGTCTGGCCCTGGCAAGCCGCTGGACCGGATTGCTGGGCGGGACCTTGAGCGTCAGCAGCGGCGCCCACGACCTTGGCGCCTGCTTCCGGCTGGAATTGCCGCTATAGTCTATCGGCTTGATCGCGCGCCCGCTTTTGCTTGGCCGCCACTTCAATCAAGGAAAGATTCTCATTCCGCAACCGTTCCAACTGTGATGTGAGCAGCGTCCTATTGGCAGCGCTGCGTATTCGCCACGTCCAAGCCCAGCAAAGCAGACCTCCGCCGAAACCGGCGCCATATGCGGCCATATGAGCGAATGCGTCCGCTAAGAAGGCAGCGTGCTTCGCACGTGGCACTCTACGCTAGCCAGCCTATTGCCAAGGAGCGCCTCGCCCCCAGCCAGGCCGACCAGATAGCCGACAAATCCGGCAATCAGCGCTACAAAGCCCACCGACGCCATCAGAATGAGGATCGGCTTAACAAGGCGGCTAGCATCTACCTTTGGATGGGAGCCGATCCGGGCTATAACGGCCAAAGGCACGCCCAGAATCAAGCCGACCCACCAGGTTGCCAGCACTCCCCATCCCAAGGCCAGGAGTGTGGGATCCTCCGTATTTCCAAACACGCGCGGATGGCCGATGGTGAAATACTCGACACACAACCGGGCCGTGATCTGATCCTGCAAAATGCCGTAAACGATCGTGCAAATGAGTCCAAGCAGAGTAATTTTGAAGAATTGCATAGAGGGATTTACTCCCCGGCGGTCATGAGGCTAATTTGGTGATGTTGTTCAGCGCTGATACAGTGTAGCAGACCGAGATGACCTTCATTTCCTCTTCGTAGTTCCTGCCTTCACGCGGTTAACCGGCCCACTAATACGCGCTTTAAGACAGAACCACGGACAGGAGTCTTAACTAACGCCGTCCTTCGACTATGAAAGCGGAAATCCTATCCATCGGCAGCGAACTAACCAGCGGGAAAAATCTCGACACCAATAGCCAGTGGCTCAGTCAGCGGCTGGCGGAGTTGGGCATTTCCGTCGGCTTTCACACAACGATAGCCGACGATCTGGATGATAATGTGGCCGCGATTCGCATCGCCACCGAGCGGGCCGATCTTGTTTTGATTACCGGCGGATTGGGGCCGACCCAGGATGATCTGACGCGCGAGGCCCTGGCCCGCGTGGCCGGCGTCGATTTAGTCTTTCACCAACAATCCTTCGACAAAATCCAGCAGATGTTTACGCGCCGCAACCGGAATATGCCGGAGCGCAATCGCGTGCAGGCCTTGTACCCCACGGGCGCGGAACCTCTCGCTAACGACCACGGGACGGCGCCCGGCATCTACCAGCGCCTTGGAAAGAGCCACGTCTTTGCCTTGCCCGGCGTGCCTTCCGAGATGATGCCCATGTTCGAAGAACAAGTCAAACCGCGCCTAGCTAGACTTGGCGTTGGCGGCGGCGTGCTCGTGCAGCGGAAAATCAACTGTTTCGGCACCGGCGAGTCACACATCGAGGAAAAACTCTATGATCTGACGCGCCGGGGCAATGTTCCCGAGGTTGGCATAACGGTTTCCGACGCCACCATCTCTCTGCGTATCCTGGCCCGGGCCGAAAACCACGAGGCCGCCCAGGCCCAGATCGCTCCGATCGAGCACATCATTCGAGAGCGACTCGGCGACCTAGTGTTTGGCGTCGAGGACGAGGAACTGCAACACGCGGTCGTTCATCTATTGGCGGAAAAACGCCAGTCGCTGGCCACCGCCGAGAGCGTGACCTGCGGATTGGTGGCGCGAAAGATCGGCCAAGTGCCCGGCGCCAGCGAGTGGTATCGCGGCGGCTTCGTCGCCTACCAAAACCAGGTCAAGATTGAAGTGCTGGGCGTCCCTGCCAAGCTGATCGAAGAGCACGATGTCATCAGCGCTCCGGTGGTTGAGGCCATGGCTGTTGGTGTTCAGGCTCGCCTACATAGCGATCTGGCCGTCGCAACGGTCGGAATTGCCGGACCGGGTGGAGGCGCCCCGGAGAAACCGGTTGGGCTGGTTTATGCCGCCCTCGCGACGAACGATGGCGTCCGCTCGCAAAGCTTTAGCTGGACGGGGACCAGGGAAGAGGTTCAAAGCCGAACAGCCAAGCTCGCGCTTAATATGGTTAGACTGCATTTGAAAAAGCATTAATGAGTCATATGGATTGGTTTCGAATTCAGGATTTCGGATTTGCGTCTTGTTTCTTTGCTTCATCGAGAATTGCCTTCGTCGCCGTCGCGCCGATTCGCGTTACGCCCAGGGCACGCACCGCTAACAAGCGCTCGAAAGTCCGCACGCCGCCGGCAGCCTTCACTTGCACTTGGGGTGGTGAACAGCGGCGCATCAAACGCAAATCGTCGTCGGTGGCGCCTGCGTCGCCGTAGCCGGTGGACGTTTTGACGAAATCCGCGCCGAGTTCGCCGCAGATGCGACACAGTTGCTCCTTGTGATCATCCTTCAAAAAGCAGTTCTCGAAGATGACCTTGACCAGCGCCTTTTGCCGATGCGCCACCTCGACCACGGCCCGGACGTCGTCGGCCACGTATCGCCAATCGCCGCTCAGCACCCTGCCAATGTTCACCACCATGTCGAGTTCCGTTGCGCCGTCAGCGAGAGCCCGGTCGGACTCGGCGACTTTGATGGCCGTCACATGGCCGCCGTGGGGAAAGCCGATGGTTGTCCCGACCGCCACGGTTGAACCGCGCAGCCAATTCGCCGCCTGGCGAACCGCGTAAGGCTTGATGCAGACCGAGGCGACGTTGTAGTCGCGCGCTAGCCGGCATCCCGCTTCCAGATCGGTGTCGGTCAGGGTCGGTTGCAGGAGCGAATGATCGATCATTTTGGTGGCCTGGGCATAGCTAAGCTTTGTCATGGAAGGCTGTCCTATTCCGGATGATTTCTTCGGCCGCTGGATCATCAACCTAGCGATTTTCACACGAGTTCGCCACTTGCGTGGTGGGTATGAAGCTTGTCGTTCGTAGCCCGTGCATGGTTCAAACGGCGGTTACAGGGTGGGGCAGGTTTGCAACCTGCCGGGCACGGAATCGCCCGGCAGGTTGCAAACCTGCCCCACCCTGCCTGTTACCTCAACACCGCAGTTCTTGAACCATGCCCCAGTCCCGCCTTCAGGCGAAAATCGCGGCTGAACCGTCTGAATGCGGGACAACTTATGTCGCCAACATGTCGATCGCACATTCTCCGCTTCCTACCCTTATTACCCAGTCCGCCCCAAGGCTGAGCTTGTTTCATCGAGGCATTACGCTATAAGCGGCACCGCTTGTAGACTTTTCAGCTTTGTATTCAAAAGCTTGCGGCCCGGCATTTGTCGCTTCATGGCGAGCGCGAAATCCGACCGATGCCACCTGTGGCTCATGTTGGAAGCCAAACTTGCTCAAGTTGTACTATAGCGATTCTTGAGAAGTGTAAGTCAACATTCGCTAAATCAGCGGTCCCTCCGCGGGAGGATTTCTTTGCGTGTGGTGTTACTGATCGTCGCTTTTGTTGTTGTCGGTTTAGATCAAGGGCCGCTCTATGCTCAGACGGTGCTTTACCAAGCTCGCGTCAAGATTACCGAGGCCGAGGTGCGCAGCGGTCCCAGCCTGGATACCAAGGTGTATCCAACCAACAAGCTTAAACGCGGCGACCTTGTCAGGGTGGTCAAAGAAGATGATGGTGATTGGCTGGGGATTGTCCCACCTGCGGGATCTTTCAGCTGGATTAAGCAGTTGTTCGTTGAGCCCGGCGGCGATAAGAATTCCAATCTTTGGATGGTGTCAGAAACGGATGCCCAGGTTTACTATGGAAGTACGCTCTGGAAGGGGCAACCAAACATTATCTCCGCCAAGCTGGCCCGCGGCACCCTTTTGACTAGCGTTGGCCGCCCGTTTACTCGCGAAAATACCGAAGGCGTCTGGCTGCCGATCAAGCCGCCGCCCAGCGAGGTGCGTTATATCCTTGCCAGGGACGTAGAAAAAGTAGACGACCGGCCCATGCAAGCGCCGGTCGTCAAGGCAACTCCAACCGGCCGGGGATCGAGCGCGGAGCCGCCGGACCCCAACCTTCCCCCTTCGCCGCAAGAAGCTCCTGATGCTACTCTCCGGACCCCCACAGCTTCTTCCGCGGTTTCCTCGGTACCCGATTCTCGAATTGCCGAAGCCCAAAGAGCGGAGCGCTCGGGAGACCGCCAAAAGGCCATCAATCTGTGGATTGAAGTAGGCAGGGAGTATGAGAAGAGCAACAACCTCAAACTTAGGGACCAATGCTATAGCCGGGCCGATTGGCTAAAGCAACAAAGCCGAACGCCGGCGCAGGCAAGGAACGGCTGCTGCGTCCCATGCACGCCGGCTCAACAAGGCAGCTGGCCCGCCACGATGGATAACCGCTTGACTGCCGTGCCCGCCAGCCGGATCCAGCCCGTGGCCATGCAGCCAATTCAAAACGCCAATCCGGGGGTCAAGGCAGGAGAGCCGGTTAGCTGGAATCCGCCCCGGATTCCACCGCAACCCGATGTTAATCGCAGCAGCTCTGCACCCGCGGGCACCGTCTTCCGCGGCTATCTCACATCAGCCAAGAGTGTCGTGGATGGCAAGCGCACCTATTTGCTTCAATCCCATAACGGCGAGTTGATTGCCTACGTGATTAGTGAGCCCGGCGTTGATCTGGATAGGAATGTCTTGGCAAGCGTAGAGGTGCAAGGAACGCTGAGCTACCGCAGCGACTTACGCGCAAACCTGCTGCGGGCGGTTAGTGTCCAGGCGTTGCGACAACCGTGAGTGAATGAAAAATGGCGAGTGGGGGGCGTGAGCCCCCTGATGACAGAATGAAACCGGCGAGCGGGGGGCGTGAGCCCCCTGATGACATGGTTGTGTCATCAGGGGGCTCACGCCCCCCGCTCGCCATATTAGGATCAATGATTCAGCAAGAATTCGTTGCTATTGAGCAGGGCCCAGAAGACATCCTGATAGGGGGCTGCAATATCCTTTTCGCCGCTTTTGTTTAAGTACATGGCTTTCCGGATCTTGCTCAGTTCTTGTGACGTCGGCTTTCGGTTCAAAGAAACCAAATAGAGATCGGTCACCGTCCTATCGAAGCTGCCCTTGGACCGCACGATCGCCCGCGCCACGGTGCCGTCGTCCTTGCGGGAGATGGCATCGTTTATGTCCTTCCCGTTCATCATCATGAGGGCCTGGACGACGGTTCCATTGAAGTTGACCTCGTTGCCCTCGTCGTCGCCAAAGCCGTTGATGAGGCTGCTGAGCCATTGATTCTTGAGACCTGATTTTTCCGTGTTCTGTTTGTCGGTCAATTTCGAGCGGCCAAGTTTTACTTCCCAATGCGTGGCCGTCCAAAGTGATTCGAAAAGCTGCTCGGGGCTCATGGCCTTGAGCATCATGTGGCTGAAAAGGTTGTCTTGAGTGGGCTGGGCGTTGGTCTTATTGGTGACGCTGCTGAGGCCATAGGCCTTGCTGTTGCAAATGGCTCGGATAAGGGTTTTCAAATCATACCCATAATGCTTGAACTGCGTGCCTAGCTCATCGAGGAGTTCAGGATTGGACGGCTGGTTTTGTTCGTGGAAATCATCGATTGGGTTAACGAAGCCTTTGCCGAAAAAGTGCGCCCACATGCGGTTGACGGCAGCCTTGGGAAAGTTCGGATGTTCCAGGATTAATTCGGCTAAGCCGTCGCGTCGCGTCCAGGGCTGCTCGTCTTTGCCGGGCTTGAGGTTTACCTTTTTGAGATCGAGTTTACTGCCGTCCAGAAAGACTGGGCCAGTTTCCAGCACTACGCCGTTCCGCTTCTCATAGTAGACCTTGGCATCCTTGTTGAAGTTGGGATTGTCTTTGAGTTCCAAGGTTGGGGCCGCGGCCATTTGCCGCATAATGGGAGGCTGGCCGACACGATCGACCTGGCGCAGGAAGACATTGATCCCCCAAAACTGCTGCTGCTTTTCCTTGCCAAACGGATGATCGTGGCATTGCGTGCATTGAGTCTGCACGCCGAGGAACAAACGCGTAATGCGCGAGGTAATCGGTACGGCCTCAAAGCGGCCACCCTTGGCGCCCATTTCTTCCCGTGCGACATTCTCGCCAAGATGAGCGAGGATAAAGTTCGCCGCCGCGCCGCCATCCTTGGTGTCGTTGTTCTTGCCGCTGGCGGTGATAAGCTTCTTGACGAATTTGTCGTAAGGAATATTTTCCGCGAACTCGGATTCGACCCACGTGTGCATCCACTCGTGGTAGGCGCCGCGGCCAAAGACTCCGGACCGGGAGAGCAACCAGTTCGTCCACACCGTTCCCCAGTAACGCGGGTATTCCTCGCTTTGGAGGAGCCGATCGACCAATTTCTCGCGCCGCACTTCCTTCGATTCCTTCAGGAATTGCTCGATTTCCTCGGGCGTGGCAATTCGGCCTATGATGTCAAGCGTCGCCCGGCGAATGAATTCATAGTCGTCACAGGGAATGGCAGGGGTGACTTTGTTGTCGGCCCAGCCCTTTTCCAGGTGCTCGTCAATGATCTTGACGGTCTCCTTCCAGTTCTTGCTGCCGCTGGGGGAGGTGGTCGGGGCTGCCTTCGCGCCGGAAGCCGGTTTTTGCTCATCCTTAGCCAGAACCGAGCGCTGAACCACCACCAGCAATCCACCAAAGAGCGGCAGACAAACCGCGAGGACGATCACGCGTTTCCACACTGAACCTCGCGCGGCAGGCGGCAACATCGCATTTCCCCTTTTAGACCGGCGTCCGAAAACTTGGGTGTGATCCCAATGAAAGGCCCTAAAGCTGGTTACTCTCTTCTCTACTGGATAGTAAAGAGCGAAGGACGGGCGTTGTCAAACACTAAAGGGTCGCCGCGCAGGGCCATATGCGGCAAGCCACGGGGAATTAGACGACCAAGAACGAGGGAGGGTTCCGAAAAAGCAACACGGTTTAGCCGCGGCCCGAATTGAGAAGGATTCTCTCAGGCCATGGCCAAACCGTGGATTAATGCGAATCGTCAATTCTCAAGCCAATAACTTGTCAACTTCGGCTTGCGTGATCAACCGCGAGGGTTTGTCGAGTTGCATGCTTAGCCAGCTCATGATCGATGGCGTAAATGGGAGCTTGCCCTTCTTGACCAACTCGGCCATGCGTTTATCGCGCAACACGCGCTCTTTGCGCTTGCGCAGGCCATTGACTTGCCGCGATAGGGCCATGTCTTCCCGGCGTTGTTCCCGGCGTATTCGTCGCGCTCCCATGGAACGGTTCCTTTCCCGTTTCGATCCTTACAACCTCGAAAGGAAGATGATAGCAAACGGAAACTATTGTGGAAAGGGACGGAGTAGGACGTTAACTACGAAAGACACAAAAAACGAAAGAAGTCAAAAAACGGCACACCTCTTTCGAGGTCTACTTTCTGATAGCCCAGCGCATCTTCGCAGAGCGTGCCCGGGGATTGTCAGTCCGCTCCGCGAACGAGGAGCGCATGGGCTCGTCGCTGATTTTGGCATAAATGCCGGTTCGCAAGCCTTGACGGAACGATGCTTTAACTAGCCGGTCTTCGCCGCTGTGAAAGCTGATGATCGCTGTCCGTCCGCCGGGCTTCAGAATACTCGGCAAGACACGCAAGAGGTGCTCTAAATTGGCCAGCTCTCGGTTGACTAGAATGCGGAGCGCCTGGAAAGTTCGCGCGGCGGGATGCAAATTCCACTTGTTCGGCGCGGGATGCAAGCGCCACGCCTCCGCTGCCTTGCCGTTTCGCACCACTTCATTGGTAATCCGCACGATATCCTGAGTCCGCTCCAAAGGCGCTCTTGATCGCTCCGCGACTATCGCCCTCGCGATTCTTCTTGCTTCCGGTTCATCTCCAAAATCCTGCAGCGCCCGGCGCAGTTCCTCTTCACTAATTGTGGCCAAGATCTGGGCGGCCGTCTTGCCACGCGCACGGTCCATGCGCATGTCGAGCGGACCATCGCGCACATACGAGAAGCCACGCTCGGAATCGTCCACCTGCATGCTCGACATGCCGAGATCGGCGAGCACAAGGTCCACGCCGGCGATTCCTTCTACCGCCAAGACGTTCGCCATGCCCGCAAAGTTCCCGTGATGCAGCGAAAACGAAGATCCGATGGACTCCAGACGTTCGCGGGCTTTGCTCAAATTGTCGGCATCAAGGTCAAAACCGATCAGCTTGCCCGAATTGCCAATAAGGCGCAGCAACTCGGCGGCATGCCCCGCCCATCCCACCGTGCAATCTACAATCACGGCGCCGGGTTGCGGATCAAGGACAGTTAACACTTGTTCCAGCATCACCGGCCGGTGCTGACCAGCCGGTGTACTGCGACGGCGAAACATGAGAACAGTCTCCAAGCGCCTTTGCTTGATTGGCGATCAAGTTGCTCTTCCAGTTTACTCGACCCGGTTCGATTCGAAGTTGACCAGGGTCCTGGACATGCCAAATCGGCATGCTATGTTCGTAAGAGCAATTCGTTGGGCTCTTTCCCCTTCTTCTTGGTCAGGAAAAGATTTCTCCCCTCCGCGCAACGCCATCAAGAGTTTTCCCGGCACTCTTACTTTTCAAGCAGTGCCGTTCTTGGAAATCTACTACTTCGAGGAGGCACGTTCATGTATACCAGTTGGCGCTACCATCCGCTTTATTTGATCGTCCTATCAATCATGATTATTAGCGGTTACTTCTTCCGGGGCCCGAGCGGCGTTTACGGAGAGAGCCTAACCAAGGAGAACTACGACACTATCCAGATCGACATGGTTCAAGACGAAGTTGACGACATCCTTGGCGGCATCAATGACCCCCTGGACCGATCGGTTTCTTGCATAACAACAGGCAAGAAAATGCCGATTACGCGGGACGGCTACGTGATTTTGCAAGACGCCGACGTGACTTGGTCAAAAGGCGAAAAGAGCATAACCATCCATTTCAAGGATGCCGTCGTCACCAGCAAATCCCAAAAGGGGCTGAAGTAGAATCAAACCTGGTTCAGGGCCTGCCGGATCGCTTTTGCATCATACACGCATCCGCCCCAGACTCCCCCGCTGGCGTTTTGCAAGGCAGACCATAATCGGGTGTCGTCCGGGAGATTGGGGTCTGGAGCCAGGTCAATACGTAAGGGCCGTCGCGCCAGTACGCGCGTCCCCTCTTCCGGGCCGAAAATCTTGTCGGCTTCACCGATCAGGTCAACGCTGCCTTCCAGCTTGTTGCGGTCGATGATGATTTGAATGCGGTCGCCGTCCCGAACTTTGCCGATTGGGCCGCCGGCAAGCGCTTCGGGGCTGACATGGCCGATGCAGGCGCCCGTGGAGACCCCGGAAAACCTGGCATCGGTAAGAAGGGCAATCTGTTTACCGAAGCTCAAATGTTTAAGGGAGGACGTGATCTGGTAGATCTCCTCCATGCCCGTTCCCATTGGACCGCGACAGATCAGCACTATCACATCGCCCGGCTTGACGCGATCTTCGCCCTTACTCTTGATGGCCGCGATAGCCGCCTTTTCTGTCGTAAAGACGCGAGCCGGTCCAACCTTGCGATAAACTCCATCGGCATCGACCACGCTTGGATCGATAGCCGTGCTTTTGATTACGGAACCTTGCGGAGCGAGGTTGCCGCATGGGAAGGTCACCGTCGAAGTCAGCCCCCGCTCTAGAGCCCGTTTCGGGCTCATGATGACATCGTTGGGATCGATGCCCTCCTGAGTTTGCAACAGCTCCCGCAACCGGTGTCGGCGCTCGGACTTTTCCCACCAATCTAATACCCGTCCTAGCGTTTCGCCGGTCACGGTTTGGCAAGTCACATCGAGGAGGTCTAAGCGGCGAAGATGCAACATCACTTCTGGAACGCCGCCGGCGAGAAACACCTTGATCGTCTGATGGCCAACCGGGCCATTTGGCAAGGCATCCACGAGGCGCGGCACGCGGCGATTGATAGCAATCCAGTCATCCACGGTCGGCCGTACTAATCCAGCCGCGTGGGCGATGGCGGGAATGTGGATGACCAGATTGGTGGAACCACCGAACGCGGCATGCACCGTCATGGCATTTCGAATGGCGGCGTCGTTGAGGATCTTATTCATCGTTATGCCACGGTCGGCCAATTGAGTCAGCGCCTGTGCCGACCGCCGTGCCATATCGAGCCAGATCGGCAGGCCGGAGGGGGCCAACGCCGAATGAGGCAGCGACAAACCCAGTGCCTCGCCGACAACTTGGGCTGTCGCGGCTGTGCCCAAGAACTGACACCCACCGCCGGGACTGGCGCAAGTGCGACACCCGGCCTCAGCGGCCTGTTCCAGCGTCATTTCTCCGTGGGCAAAACGGGACCCAATGGTTTGGACCTTGGCCGTGTCCTCCCCGTCGCTCGTGGCCAGCATGACACCCCCGGGCACAAGAACGCAGGGCAAATCATGCATCGCCGCCAGCGCCATCATCATGGCCGGCAAACCTTTGTCGCAGGTCGCGACGCCGAGCACGCCTTTCCGCGTCGGCAAGGAACGAATGAGCCGGCGAAAGATCTGCGCGGCATCGTTGCGATAGGGCAAGCTGTCCATCATGCCCGGCGTGCCTTGCGTTCGCCCATCGCAGGGATCGGTGCAGTAGCCGGCAAACGGAATATGCCCTAGTGCCCGCAATTCCTCGGCCGCCGCCTTCATTAGCAGTCCCACTTCCCAGTGGCCGCTGTGATAGCCGAGCGCGATGGGCGATCCGTCGGCATCACGGAGGCCGCCCTGCGTGCTGAGGATCAAGAACTCCTTCCGACCCAGCTCGGCGGGTTTCCAGCCCATGCCGACGTTTTGGCTCCAACCAAAGAGGTCGCCGCTGGGGGCGTTGCGGAGGAGTTCCTCGGTTAGAGGCAAACTGCCGGAGGGACCGGCCACGGTGCTTTGGAAGTGGAGGAGGGCGGGATCGGTTTCGACGAGAGAAGCAAACGATGACGAATTCATAGCTGTTTCCAAGACGGCCAATGACAGTTCGAATAAGCGGTGATGTCCGGCAATGCTTGTTCGAAGCGTCGCTCAAGTTAGTGCGTGTCTTTCAGCGGCACCCATCATACCCTTAATCACCTCCCGCGCCCCCCAATGATGGACGAGTGATGGACGAGGGAATCGGGGTCCATTTCGTTTCATTTCACTTGCCCACACACCCCCCCTTAAGACGTTCTTTCTCGATGCCTTTCGATGCCGTTAATTGCCTATTTCCCAAATATAGGCATGCATTTTCCCAAGAATGAAACGAATTCTTATTTCCTAAACCGTGGGCGGCACGGGGTCCAAAGGGACCCTCCGACCCTGTGGATCAATTGTTACCCCTCCAACAATGTTGCGAACTTGTTCGATTTTGCAACAATAATCCCTCGTATGCGGCTCCGAGCGCGCTAGGGGCCATGCGGGACTCCGGGC